>Ga0209172_10000037_pt1 | contig 385127 bp, 416 predicted proteins | sample LarsenN4metaG_FD_184113 | JGI IMG/M metagenome (GOLD analysis project Ga0209172, IMG submission 184113) | Hot spring sediment bacterial and archeal communities from British Columbia, Canada, to study Microbial Dark Matter (Phase II) - Larsen... ... | reverse complement strand
AGGCGCGCACGTGATCCAAGATCGGGGATTCCCCCCACAGCGAAAGCTTCGATTCTCGCCCCCACCGCCCGCGCTCGCCTCAAACTCAGCAAGCACCTACACCTATCGGCTGTTCGGTTGTTAAAGAACTGCTGCGTCGTGCAGCGAAGAGGGGCGCATTATACCCATCGACTTTTACGCGTCAACGGCTTTCTGAAAAATTTTTTCCAGCCCTGATAGGCGGCCTCAAGAAATAGTGACTCGCGCGAATTTGCGCTTACCGACCTGCAGCACGACTGTCGTGCCCGGCTTCAGTTGCAGGGCTTTGTCCTCGATCTTGATGCCGTCGATACGCACACCGCCGCCGTCGATCAGGCGGAAGGCCTCCGAGGTGCTCGCAACCAACCCCGCCTGCTTCATGAGCTGCGCCACCGGCGCCGCAGCCAAAGACAGTTCGGGCATCTCATCGGGAATGGCTCCGCGCTGGAAGCGCGCGAGAAAATCTTCCAGCGCCAGGTCTGCTGCAGCTTGACCATGGAAACGCGCCACCAGCTCTTGGGCCAGTGCGATCTTGGCGTCACGCGGGTTGGCGCCTTCCGCAACACCACGCTTGAGCTGCGCAATCTCGCTGCTGGAGCGGAACGAGAGCAGCTCGTAATAGCGCCACATCAGCTCGTCGGAGATCGACATGAGCTTGCCGAAGATTTCCCGCGGCGGCTCGGCGATGCCAATGTAGTTGCCCAGCGACTTCGACATCTTGTTGACGCCATCCAGCCCTTCGAGCAAAGGCATGGTCAGGATGCACTGGGGGGACTGGCCGTAATGCTTTTGCAGCTCGCGCCCCACCAGGAGATTGAACTTCTGATCCGTGCCGCCCAGCTCGATATCCGCCTGCATGGCGACGGAATCGTAGCCCTGGCACAACGGATAGAGAAACTCGTGGATGGCGATCGGCTGATTGGCGGCATAGCGTTTGGCAAAGTCGTCACGCTCGAGCATCCTTGCGACGGTATGCTGGGCCGCCAGCTTGATCATGCCCGCCGCCCCGAGCGTGTCGAACCACGCGGAGTTGAAGCAGATCTCCGTTTTCTCCGGATCGAGAATCTTGAATACCTGATCCTGATATGTCCGGGCATTTTCCTGGATCTGCTCTCGGGACAGCGGCGGGCGGGTGGCATTCTTCCCGGTCGGGTCACCGATCATTCCGGTGAAATCACCGATCAGGAACATCACGTGATGCCCTAGCTCCTGGAAGTGTCTGAGCTTGTTGATCAACACCGTATGTCCGAGATGCAGATCTGGGGCAGTCGGATCGAATCCAGCCTTGACCCTGAGGGGACGTCCGGTTTTCAACTTTTCGACGAGTTCGGCTTCGACGAGCAGCTCTTCAGCGCCACGTTTGATCAGGGCGAGCTGGGATTCGACGTCAATCATGCGTGATCATCCGGTTTTTCAATGGAGTGGGATATCTGATAGACTTGGCCGCCATTTTGCCAAGCCATGCAACAATGCCTCAGATTCTAAACCAAGCGCCGGGGCGGTCCCTCATTGGCAAGGCTTCGCCCAGACTGCGCGCCGCCGCTGTCGGCCTGGGTGCCGTCGCGACCCTTTCCTTCATGGCGGCAGCATTTGGCACGGCACGCGACACTCTCGAACGCGATGCCAGAATCGAGCAGGTCGTCGAACAGTTGCCTTTGACGGCTCTCGAAAACGTCGAAGGCACAGCAAATACTCTCAGCCGCGAGATCGTCATCGAGCGTGGCGACACTCTGGGCAGCCTGCTGGCCAAACTCGACATCGACGCTACCGAAATCGAGCGGTTCCTGCGCCATGACAAGAATGCCGCCGCATTTGCTAGACAACTGGTTCCGGGCAAGTCCTTCACTGCGCGAGTCGATGTGGATGGCGAACTCGAATCGCTCGTCTTCCCGCTCAATGGCGAGAATTCCAATGCACTCGTCGTGCAGCGCATACCCGAGGGATTCATTGCGAAAACCGAGGCTCTGCCTTTAGCACGCAGGATCTCGCTGAAATCCGCGACGATCCGCCATTCATTGTTCGGCGCGACCGACGAAGCCGGCATCCCGGACGCCATAGCCATGCAGCTGGTCGATATCTTTGGCGGCGACATCGATTTCCACCGCGATCTGCGTAAGGGTGACAGATTCACCGTGGTTTACGAAACCAACGACTATCTCGGCAAACCAGTCGGTAATCCGCGCATTCTCGCTGCCGAGTTCGTCAATGACGGCAAGATGCTGCGCGCTTATTGGTACCAGCCGGCGCAAGGTGCCGGTGGTTACTACACGGAAAACGGGCTCAGCATGAAAAAGGCTTTCCTGCGTTCCCCGCTCGAATTTTCCCGAATCACCTCGGGCTTCTCCTCTGCCCGCTATCACCCGGTCCTGCAGGAAATCCGCGCTCACCGCGGCATCGATTACGCCGCTCCCATCGGAACACGGGTCAAGGCCACCGGGGATGGCGTGATCGATTTCGTCGGCGTACAGGGCGGCTATGGCAAGGTGATCATGATCAGACATCCGGGTAACCGCACCACCGTCTATGGCCACCTTTCCGGTTTTGCCACGGGAGTGCGCAAGGGTTCGCGGGTCTCGCAAGGCGAGGTCATCGGTTATGTCGGCGCCACCGGCCTTGCCACCGGCCCTCACCTGCATTACGAATTCAGGGTCGAGGGGGTGCATCGCAATCCGCTGACGATTGCCCTGCCGGATGCAACCCCATTGTCTGCGGATCAGTTACCGGCGTTCAAGACCGCCGCGGCAGAAATGGCGCGCCAGCTCGATGCGGCTCGCAGCATCCAGGTCGCCTCGCTGGATTGAGATCGACCCAAACGAAACGGGGGCGTCTGGGACGCCCCCGTTTCGTTCTCACCGCGCCTGCCTTCAGACCGAAAACGAAGAGCCACAGCCGCAGGTGCTCGTGGCGTTCGGATTCTTGATGACGAACTGCGAGCCTTGCAAACCTTCGCTGTAGTCGATCTCGGCGCCGACGAGATACTGGAAGCTCATCGGGTCGATCAGCAGCGTGACGCCGTTCTTTTCCATCACGGTATCGTCTTCGTTGGCCACTTCGTCAAAGGTGAAGCCGTACTGGAAGCCGGAACAGCCACCTCCGGTGACGAAAACCCTGAGCTTCAATTCCGGGTTGCCTTCTTCGAGGATCAGTTCCTTGACCTTGTTGGCGGCGCTGTCGGTGAAGATCAACGGCGCGGTCATTTCAGCGGGCGCGTTCATGGCGAGTTCTCCTTGGGGATGGTTTATCGAGTGGCTTCATTATCCGGCGCCGGAGGCTGCCGGTCAAATCCATCAATTGGCGACTGGACCAATGATTTCAATGCGTGTTCGCCAATTTCAACTCGACGGCCTTGGCGTTTCCTGCACCGCGATGCAGCAGACGTCCTTCCACGACCGCTCCCAGATGGATTTCGATCGTGTTGTATTCGACGTCGCCAGTCACCCGTGCGCGCGGCTGCAACTCCAGCGCCTCGGCAGAACGAACCGGTCCATTGACCGTGCCGTTGATGACGACGTGCGGAACGGCGACCTCACCATCCACCCGGGCATGCTCGCTGATCACCAGCGTGCCAGGATGCTCTCCTACAGCGCACACGCTGCCATGAACTTCGCCATCGATGCGTAAGCCGCCGGCGAACGCAATGTTGCCTTCCACGGTCGTTCCTGCGCCAATCAGGGTATCGATCCGGCTGTTCGGCTTGCTGGATTTCTTGAACATGCGCATCTCCTTTTCGATCAAGAAGTCATGATTGCGACTCACCTCTTCCGGGTTTTCGCTGCCAACCGCTGCAGCACGGCAAGCTCCTCTTTGAGTCGGGCATTTTCTTCCATCAAGGCCTTCTGCTTGTCCGTCAGGGTTCGTTGCGCAGCCTGCTCGATCTGCAAGTCGTTTTCGCGTGCTGCCAGCAAACCGCGCAGACGCGCGACTTCCTCCTCCAATGCAGCATTGGCATTTTGCAAGGCTTTGAGCTCATTGGCATGCCCCATTCCGCCCAGACGTTCGGCAGGGTCGAACATCCAGATCAAGACGACCGCCAGCAAAAGTGCAGGGGCGGCCACGAGGACACGCAAATACCACGGCCTGTGGGGCCGTACCGCGACCAGCGGGGCAGAAATGCCGAACCGCCCGCGCCAGCGCCGCAATATCAGGGCAAGACGGGAACTTGCGTGAGACCAAGACATTCGTCGAAGCCAAACATCAAGTTCATGTTTTGCACCGCTTGGCCGGCCGCTCCTTTGACCAGATTGTCGATGACCGAGAGCACCACGAGCGTGTCACCCCCTTGCGGGCGATGGACGGCGATGCGGCAAACATTCGCCGCCCGGACGGAACGGGTATCTGGATGCGATTTGGGTGGCAGGACATCGACGAAGGCTTCAGCCGCATAGCGTTTTTCATAGAGGGCCTGAAAGTCCTCCTCCCGCGTGATGCGCGCATAGAGCGTCGCATGGATGCCGCGGATAATCGGCGTCAGATGGGGGACGAAAGTCAGGCCGACCTGTCTCCCAGCGATGCCCGCGAGCCCTTGGCGGATTTCAGGCAGGTGGCGATGTCCCGCGACGCCATAAGCCTTGAAATTGTCGGAAGCCTCGGCGAAAAGGATATGGGTTTCCGCCTTACGGCCCGCGCCTGAAACCCCGGATTTGGCATCGGCGATCAGGTGCTCGATGTCGACGCAGCCGGCCTCGATCAAGGGCAGGAAGCCGAGCTGCACCGCCGTCGGATAGCAACCGGGATTGGCCACCAGGCGGGCTTGTCTGATCTGGTCGCGATTCAGTTCCGGCAGGCCATAGACCGCTTCGGCGATGAGATCCGGTGCGGCGTGGGTCATGCCATACCACTTCTCCCAGACGGCGACATCCTTGATGCGGAAATCGGCGGCGAGATCGATGACGCGCACGCCGGCATCGAGCAGGCTGCGCGCCTGCTGCATCGCCACGCCATTGGGTGTGGCGAAGAAGACGACCTGACACTCCGTGAGCGGCGCGTTTGCCGGATCGCTGAATTTGAGGTCGATCCGCCCGCGCAGGCTCGGGAACATGTCGGCCACTGCATTGCCTGCCTCGGCGCGGGAAGTGATCGCCGTCAATTCCACCTCGGGGTGCTGTGCCAGCAGGCGCAGCAATTCGACGCCAGTGTAGCCGGTGCCGCCAACGATGCCTACCTTGATCATGCTTTACTCCAGAAACATGTCTTGCTACCGGGCGGGATGCCCCGTCGGTCGAAACCGGGATCATAACCCGACAACGGCAAGGGACAAAAAAAGCCGCCCGGAGGCGGCTTTTTTGCGAGTCGCAGTCCTCAACGCTTCGAGAACTGCTTGCGCCGGCGCGCCTTGTGCAAGCCGACCTTCTTGCGTTCGACTTCGCGTGCATCGCGCGTGACGAAGCCTGCCTGCGAAAGAACCGGCTTGAGCGCGGCATCGTATTCGATCAGGGCGCGGGTAATGCCGTGGCGCACGGCGCCAGCCTGACCGGATTCGCCGCCTCCCGTGACGTTCACCATGATGTCGAAGGTGCCGAGATGCTGGGTCAGTTCGAGAGGCTGACGCACGATCATCCGGCCGGTTTCGCGGGAGAAGAATTCATCCACCGGCTTGTCATTGACGACGATCTTGCCGCTACCGTTCTTCATGAACACACGCGCGACGGCGGTCTTGCGGCGACCGGTGCCATAGTAGTAATTGGCCGACATAGCTTATTGATCCTGTCAGATTTCCAGTGTCTTGGGCTGCTGCGCCGCATGGGGATGCTCGGCGCCGGCATAGCATTTCATCTTCTTCAGCATCGCGTAGCCGAGCGGGCCCTTCGGCAGCATGCCCTTGACGGCTTTTTCGAGCACGCGGGCCGGGAAACGCTGCTGGAGCTTGATGAAATTGGTCTCGTAGATGCCGCCGGGAAAGCCGGAATGGCGGAAGTATTTCTTGTCCTGGGCCTTGTTACCCGTCACGCGCAGCTTCTCGACATTGACGACGACGATGTAATCGCCCGTATCGACGTGGGGCGTGTATTCGGTCTTGTGCTTGCCGCGCAGACGGCGGGCGATTTCGGAGGCCAAACGGCCGAGCACCTTGTCCGTGGCATCGACGACGAACCAATCGCGCTTGACTTCATGCGGTTTGGCAGAAAAAGTCTTCATGGAAAGTCCTTGCTACCTGATTCAAACAGCCGGTGGGCGCGGCCGGGTGGTGTCTCATGGCAGCCGACGCATCCGACCACCACGCGGAAAGCCGCGCATGTTAGCGCAGGCAAACGAGAAAAGTCAAATATTTTTCCAACGCTTATCGTGCCGTGCCGCCAGCGCCGAGTTTCTCGTGGATGGATCAGCCATCGCGCGGCCGGCTACAATCGAGGCCACAGGATTCTAAAGGAGGTCACAGATGTTGGAATGCACGGTACATTGGCAGCCGCGGGGGATGAGCTTCGTCGCGGAAACCGGTTCCGGGCACATGGTGGCGATGGACGGCGCGCCCGAGGCCGGCGGCCGCAACCTGGCACCGCGTCCCCTCGAACTGTTGCTGGCCGGCACCGGCGGGTGTACTGCCTTCGACGTGGTGTCGATCCTGAAGAAGTCACGCCAGGACATCACCGATTGCGCCGTCAGGATCACGGCCGAACGCGCCACAGAGGACCCCAAGGTGTTCACGCGCATCGACCTGCACTTCGTCGTCAAAGGCCGCGGGCTGAAACCCGAGGCGGTCGAACGCGCTGTCAAGCTCTCCGCCGAGAAATACTGTTCGGCCTCGATCATGCTGGGCAAGACGGCCCAGATGCATCACTCTTGGGAAATCATCGACGACTGATCAGAGCCAGTAAGCGGTCGTCGTCATCACTTTGGCAGCCAACTTCATCGCCCCCTTGGCCAGCGGCGGTAGCTCGGCCGCGCCGAGACTCACCGCCATCTTCGTGTGGGCCATCTCGTCGGCTTTCATCTGGTCGATGATCGCCTGCGAGCGCTGATCGGCGGCCGGCCATTGGCTCAGATGCCCTTCCAGGTGCGCCTCGACCTGCCGTTCGGTTTCCGCGACGAAGCCGAGACTGACCGGATCCCCCAGGCGGCCGGCGATCGCGCCGATCGTCCAGGCGCCAGCATACCAGAGCGGATTGAGCAGACTCTTGCGGCCGCCCAGCTCCTCGATGCGCCGCTCGGTCCAGTTCAGGTGCTCGGTCTCCTCCCAGGCAGCCCGCTTGAGTGCCTCGCGCACCGTGCTGCTCGCCGCGGTAAAGGCCTGGCCGGCATACAACGCCTGCGCGCAGACCTCGCCGACATGATTGATGCGCATCAGCGCGGCGGCATGCCGGCGTTCGGATTCGCTCAGCTCCGGCTCGGGCAGGGATTCACCGGGCATCGGCCGCTGCGTCGGCGCCGGGACGAACAGGGTGCGCAGCGCCTGATCGAGTTGCAGAATGACAGGATCGAGAAGGCTCATTTCTTGGATCCTCAATTCACGCTGGGATGCTTGCCAAGCCGCAAGGCTTCGCGTCCCTCGTCGGGCGTTGCGATGGGAGTGCCGATCGGACAGAAGAAATCGTGCGCGAGCGCTGCGTGGTGGCGGTAGGTCGGCTTGTTCGTGATCGGCCGCCACTCGCTGCGCCGGGCCCAGGCCCAAGTCCCATCGGCATGTCCCGTCGCGTAGATTTTGTATTGGCCGGTGGCGCAACGCATGCCCTCAAAGGTTACGTTGGTGACCCCGCCTTGCGTGCGCACGACGAGGATGTAACGCACCACACCGTCCTTGCCGACGGCGAGGCTCGTGGTGTCGATGAAATAGCGGTGTGGCGTCGTGGCGCTCACATAGAACTCGCGCAAGTTCGCTTCCTTGGGAAATTCGGGAAGCTGCGGCGTTTCCTCTTCCCATTTGGGGGCATCGGGGTCCTCGTCGGCAAGCAGGCCGGCCGAGGCGGTGCCGGTGACGCAAAGCGCGACGGAGATCAGCAAAAGGCGTCTCATCGTTCCTCGACCGCCGACGTCGTATCCGACGCCCGATGCGGCGCCTCCCGCCGGTTTGGCGCCTGGCCGGGCACGCGAAACAGCAGGTGCGCGAGTTCGTTCAAAGCCTGCTCATAGACGCCACGCTTGAATTCGATCACCGACTCGAGTGGCACCCAGTAATCGCTCCAGCGCCAGGCATCGAATTCCGGATTCGCGGTCGCGCGCAGACAGATGTCGCTGTCGCGGCCGATCAGCCGCAACAGGAACCAGATCTGCTTCTGCCCCTTGTAGGTGCCGCGCCATTCGCGGCGCACCCAGTGTTTCGGAACGTCGTAGCGCAGCCAATCGCGCGTGCGGCCGAGGATGCGGACGTGCTCGGGACGCAAGCCCACTTCCTCGTACAGTTCGCGGAACATTGCCTCTTCGGGCGTTTCCCCCTTCTTGATTCCGCCTTGCGGAAATTGCCAGGAATGTTCGCGAATCCGTTTGCCCCAGAATACCTCGTGACGCTGATTGGTCAGAATGATGCCGACGTTCGGGCGATAACCTTCCCGATCGAGCATGGTGAAACCCCAAACTGATTGTCTGGACGGGATTGTTCCACATTCGCCGGGTCGAGGAAAGCCGGTCGGTGGGTAAAATCCGCAGTCCGTTGTCAGACCAAGGAAATTCCGCCATGCGCGCCAGCCAGTTCTTCATCAACACCCTCAAGGAAGCCCCCGCCGATGCCGAAGTCGTCTCGCACAAGCTGATGACGCGCGCCGGCATGATCAAGAAGCTCGCCGGCGGCATCTACACCTACATGCCGATGGGACTCAGGGTGATCCGTAAGATCGAGGCGATCATCCGCGAGGAGATGAACCGCGCCGGCGCCATCGAGTTGTTGATGCCGATCGTGCAGCCGGCCGAACTGTGGCAGGAGACGGGGCGCTGGGACAAGATGGGGCCGGAACTGCTGCGCGTGAAGGACCGCCATCAGCGCGATTTCGTGATCCAGCCCACGTCCGAGGAAGTGATCACCGACATCGCCCGCAGCGAAATCCACAGCTGGCGTCAACTGCCGAAGAACTTCTATCACATCCAAACCAAGTTCCGCGACGAACGCCGGCCGCGCTTCGGCGTGATGCGCGGGCGCGAATTCACGATGAAGGATGCCTACTCCTTCGACCGTGATGCCGCCGGCGCCGAAAAGAGCTATCAGGCGATGTACGCCGCCTATGTGAAGATCTTCGAGCGCCTCGGCCTGAAATTCCGCGCCGTGCGTGCCGACACGGGAGCGATCGGCGGCTCGCTCTCCCACGAGTTCCAGGTGATCGCCGACACCGGCGAGGATGTGCTGGTGTATTGCCCGGATTCCGATTACGCCGCCAACATCGAGCTCGCGGAAGCGCTGCCGGCCAGTGCCGTCCGGCCAGCGCCGACTTTGGCGATGCAAAAGGTCGCCACGCCGAACACCACGCGCTGCGAGGATGTCGCGAAGCTCCTCGGCGTGCCGCTCGAGCAGACCGTGAAGTCGATCGTGCTCGCCGTCGACACGCCGCTCGGCCCGGAGCTTTGGCTGCTCCTGGTGCGCGGCGACCACGAACTGAATGAAGTCAAGGCCGGCAAGCTCAAAGGCCTCGATCAGGGCTTCCGTTTCGCCACCGAGCCGGAGATCATCGACCACTTCGGCTGCCCGCCGGGCTATCTGGGACCGCTCAATACCCAGAAACCGGTCAGGATCGTCGCCGACCGCACCGTCGCGAACATGGCCGATTTCATCTCCGGCGCCAACGAGATCGGCTTCCACCTCCAAGGCATCAACTGGGGGCGCGATCTGCCGGAGCCCGACCTCGTCGCCGACATCCGCAACGTCGTCGCCGGCGACCCTTCGCCCGACGGCAAGGGCACACTCGCGATCCAGCGCGGCATCGAGGTCGGCCACGTCTTCTACCTCGGCACCAAGTATTCAGCGGCGATGAACTGCAGCTATCTCGACGAAAACGGCAAGCCGCAGCTGATGGAGATGGGCTGCTATGGCATCGGCGTCACGCGCCTGGTCGGCGCGGCGATCGAGCAGAACCACGACGAGAAGGGCATCATCTGGCCGGATGCGATCGCGCCGTTTACCGTAGTGATCTGCCCGGTCGGTTGGGGCAAGTCGGAGGCCGTGCGCCAGGCGGCGCTCGACCTGTACGAAAAGCTGGTCGTCTCGAACATCGACGTGATCCTCGACGACCGCGACGAGCGACCCGGCGTGATGTTCGCCGACTGGGAGCTGATCGGCGTGCCGCATCGCGTCACTTTGGGCGAGCGCGGGCTCAAGGAGGGCATGGCCGAATACCAGCATCGCCGCGACGCGGCGGCCACCAAGGTGCCGTTGGCGGAGATCGCGGCGTTCGTGCGCGGCAGGGCATGCGTCTAGCGCTGCTGGTCCTGCTGGCCTGTCTCGCAACGCAGGCCCGTGCCGGCGCCCAGAAATACGAGCCGCTCGCCGCCAGCGTGCAGGCCGCATTGCATGCGGCGATCGCCGATCGCGCTGCGCCGGAGCCGCAGTTTTCCAGCATCGAGGAAAAGATCGACTGGCTCACCGAGATGTCGCGCCGCTTGGCGCGGCGCATGCCCGATCGCGCAGCGCGGCTCGAATTCCTCAAGACCGTGCGCTATGAAGCCCAACGCGCCGGCCTCGACCCGCAGCTCGTGCTGGGGCTCATCGATGTGGAGAGCGGCTTTCGCAAATATGCCGTCTCGACGGCCGGCGCGCGCGGCTACATGCAGGTGATGCCGTTCTGGGTGGGGCTGATCGGTAATCCGGAACACAATCTGTTCCATCTGCGCACCAACCTGCGCTACGGCTGCACGATCCTGCGCCACTATCTCGACCTCGAGAACGGCGATCTCTTTCGCGCGCTCGGCCGTTACAACGGCAGCCTCGGCCGGCCCGAATATCCGAACATGGTGCGCGCGGCATGGGAGAAACGCTGGAACTGGGGCCCGCGCGTCATTCAGGCGCGGCAGTAGTACCGTTTCGCCAGCGCCGATTTTTAGGGAAACGCTGAATAATTCTGCTGCGCGGGCGGATGGCTACGTTGCGCGGTGCTCGGATGCTCGCCTATCTCATTGATATGTCTCGCATCCTGCGCTCCGTGCGCCTTGCCCTCCTCCCGCTCGCAACGAATTCTTCAACATTTCCTTAGACAACGCAGCGTTTGCGAAGGGCCGCACCGAGCAAACGCGGCTTTGGCCTACGGCGCAAACCGTGACGCGCTGACCAAGCTAGACGCCCTCATATTCGAGCGCCGCAAGGCGGCGCGAGCGGTTCCGACCCCCCCGTGAGGGGGAGAAGGGGGGCGGGCCTGCGCTAGCGCGGCATGCCGGGCAGGCCGCCGCGCCCCATCAAGCCTTTGGCGGCACGCAGCATCTTCGCCATGCCGCCCTTCGAGAACTGCTTCATCATCTTCTGCGTCTGCTCGAACTGGTTGAGCAGGCGGTTGACTTCCTGCACCGGCACGCCGGCGCCAGCCGCGATGCGGCGCTTGCGGCTGGCCTTGATGATCTCGGGCTTGGCGCGCTCGGCCGGCGTCATCGAGTTGATGATGCCCTCGATGCGGCGGATCGCCTTGTCCTCGACCGCGCCGCCGGCCTGCTGGGCCAGGGCGCCGAACTGCGCCGGCAGCTTGTCGAGAAGCGCCCCCATGCCCCCCATGCTGCGCATCTGACCGATCTGCTCCTTGAAGTCGTTGAGATCGAAGCCCTTGCCGGACTTCATCTTCTTGACGAACGCCTGGGCCTTTTCCTGATCGACGCTGCGGTGCGCCTCCTCGACCAGACTGAGGATGTCGCCCATGCCGAGGATGCGGCTGGCCATGCGCTCGGGATGGAACTCCTCGATACCGGTGAGCTTCTCGCCGACACCGGCGAACTTGAGCGGCTTGCCGGTGACATGCCGCACCGACAGCGCCGCGCCGCCGCGCGCATCGCCGTCGAGCTTGGTGAGGATCACGCCAGTGAGCGGCAAAGCGTCATTGAAGGCTTTGGCGGTATTGACCGCATCCTGGCCCTGCATCGCATCGACGACGAACAAGGTCTCGATCGGCTTCAACTGGTCGTGGAGCGCACGGATCTCCGCCATCATTGCGTCGTCGATCGCCAGCCGGCCGGCGGTATCGACGAACAGCACGTCATAAAAATGACGTTTCGCATGATCGAGCGCAGCCGCCGCGATCTCGGCGGGCTTTTGCCCCGCGTGCGAGGGGAAAAAGTCGATGCCCACCTGCGCGCAGACGGTTTTCAGCTGCTCGATGGCCGCCGGACGATAGACGTCGCAGGAAACCGCCAGCACCTTCTTCTTCTGACGCTCTTTCAGCCACTTGCCGAGCTTGGCGGTCGTCGTCGTCTTGCCCGCGCCCTGCAGGCCCGCCATCAGGATGATCGCCGGCGGCTGGCAGGCGAGATCGAGCCCCGTCTTCGCGCCGCCCATGAGCTCCGTCAGTTCGCGATGCACCACGCCGACGAGCGCCTGGCCGGGAGTGAGCGAACCGACGACCTCCTGGCCCAGCGCCTTTTCCTTGACGCGGGTAATGAACTCCTTGACGACCGGCAAGGCGACATCGGCTTCCAGCAGCGCCATGCGCACCTCGCGCAGCATCTCCTGGATGTTGTCTTCGGTCAGGCGCGCCTGGCCGCGCAGCGTCTTGACGACCTTGGCGAGCCGTTGGGTCAGATTGTCGAGCATGGGGCTTGGTGTAGACTCCGGATATGCCGACGATTTTACTGCATCCCCCCGTCCCGCACCTCTTGGCTGCGCTGCTGTATGTCGGTCTGGCGATCCATTTCTGGCGCACCCGCTGGCGCGGCGCGGTGCTCGACCAGCCGGTCAAGGGGCTGGCCGTCTGGGAACGGCTGTGGCTGCTCATCGCGCTAGTGATGCATGGAGCGACCCTGGGACTCGAGGTCCATCCCGGCGACGAATCGACGCGTTTCGGCTTCGCGGTCGCCCTGTCGCTGATGATGTGGCTGGCGGTGGCCTTCTACTGGGTCGAAAGCTTCTACGCACGCATGGAAGGCCTGCAGATGCTGGGGCTGCCGCTGGCCGCCGCCTGCGTCCTGCTGCCGCTCCTGATCCCCAGCCAGCACATCCTGGCCAACGCCGGCTCCCCGGCATTCCGCTTTCATCTGCTGATGGCGATGCTCGCCTACAGCCTGTTTACCCTGGCCGCACTGCATGCCATCCTGATGGCGGTCACGGAAAAACGTCTGCATCGCGGCCGCATGACGCCGCTGTTCGCCGGCCTGCCACCGCTCTTGACGATGGAAAAGCTGCTGTTCCGGCTGATTCACATCGCCTTCTTCCTGCTCACGCTCACCCTGGTCTCGGGAATCCTCTTTTCCGAGCAGATCTTCGGCCAGGCGCTGCCGTTCAATCACAAGACGGTGTTTGCCGTTTTGTCGTGGATCATTTTTGCCTTGTTGCTCGCCGGGCGCCGTTTCCGCGGCTGGCGGGGAAAGATCGCGCTGCGCTGGACGCTGGCGGGTTTCGTCACGCTCCTGCTCGCCTACGTCGGCAGCCGTTTCGTGCTTGAAGTCCTGCTCGGTCGTCCCGGCTGATGGGTGACTACCCACTCTCGACCCTGTCCATCGCGCTCGTGATGCTGCTGGTGCTATCGGGCTTCTTTTCGATGTCCGAAACCAGCATGATGGCGGCCAACCGCTACCGCCTGCGCCACCTCGCCAGCCAGGGCCATCGCGGCGCGCAATTGGCGCTGCGTCTGATCGCCAGCACCGACAAGATGCTGGGCGTCATCCTGCTCGGCAACAATCTGGTGAATGCGGCGGCGGCCACCCTGGTCTCGGTGATCGCGATCGAGCTCTTCGGCGGCGAGGAATGGGCGCTGGCTGCCGGCACCCTGTTCATTACTTTCGCCATTCTGGTGTTTTCGGAGATCACGCCGAAGATCATCGGCGCGGCGAATGCCGAACGGATCGCGGTGATCCTCGCCTTCCTGCTCTGGCCGTTGTTGCGCCTGAGCTATCCGGTGGTCTGGTTCATCAACCTGTTCGCCACGGGCCTGCTGAAGGTCCTCCGCCTCGAACCGGCAGGGGAACCCGCCGCGCTCACCACCGAAGAGTTGCGCACCGTGGTGCTGGAATCGGGCCGTTATCTGCCGGAGGCCCACCGCGACATCCTCGTCAATCTGTTCGACCTCGAGCACATCACCGTCGAGGACATCATGACGCCGCGCGGCGAGCTCGAGAGCATCGACATCACCGCGCCGATCGACGAGATTCGCGACCAGCTGGCCACCAGTTTCCATACCCGCCTGCCGGTCTATGAAGGCGAGCCGGGCAACGTCATCGGCATCCTGCATCTGCGCCGCCTGGTGGCGCTGGTTCTCGGCGGCGAGATCGACCACGCGACGCTGCGGGAGAACCTGGCCGCCCCCTACTTCATTCCGGCCGAAACGCATGCCTATGACCAGCTGCGCTTCTTCCGCGAAAACCGCCAGCGGCTCGGCCTGGTCGTCGATGAATATGGCGAATTGCTCGGCCTGGTGACGATCGAAGACATCATCGAGGAGATCGTCGGCAAGTTCACCACCAGCATGCCGGGCAGCGAGGCGCTGATCCACTGGAATGAGGATGGCACCGCCCTGGTCGATGGCGGACATAGCCTGCGGGAAATCAACCGCGCCCTGGGGCTGGATCTGCCCATCGATGGCCCCAAGACCCTGAACGGCCTGATCCTCGAACATCTGCGCGACATTCCCGAAATCGGCGTCGGCCTGCGCATCAACGGCATCCCGATGGAAGTCATCCAGACCGAGAATCGCCGCGTGAAAGTGGTGAAAATCCATCGTCCCTGATGTCATGCTGCCTCGCCGCGGCGGAAAAGGCGGGCTATTCCGTCTTTACAATAAGGCGCCGGCAAGGCATTATCACTCTGCATAAATTCGCAAGGAGCGGGCATGGCAACAGCCAAACGGGATGATTTCCTGGCAATCTACAATTGGGAAGGCAAGGACAAGAGTGGCAAGCTGATCCGCGGCGAGCTGCGCGCCGCCTCGCCGACGGTCGTGCGCACCACGCTGCGCCGCCAGGGCATCCTCGTCACCAAGGTCGCCAAGCAGTCCTTTCGCAGCCGCGGCAAGGTCACCGACAAGGACATCACCTTGTTTACGCGCCAGATGGCGACGATGATGAAATCGGGCGTGCCGCTCTTGCAAGCCTTCGACATCGTCGCCAAGGGGGCGAGCAATCCGGCACTGACCAAGCTGATCCTCGACATCAAGACCGATGTGGAGACGGGCGCGGCGCTGAACCAGGCATTCCGCAAGCATCCGCTCTATTTCGAGCCGCTCTACTGCAATCTGGTCGAAGCCGGCGAGCAGGCCGGCATCCTCGATCAGGTGCTCGACCGTCTGGCCACCTACAAGGAGAAGACCCAGGCGCTCATCGCCAAGATCAAGAGCGCGCTGTTCTACCCGATCTCGGTACTGGTCGTCGCCTTCATCGTCACCGCGGTGATCATGATCTACGTCGTGCCGCAGTTCAAGAAGGTGTTCACCAGCTTCGGTGCCGACCTGCCGGGGCCGACCCTGGTGGTGATGGCGATTTCCGACTACTTCGTCGAATACTGGTACATCATCTTCGGTGTGCTGTTCGGTGGCCTCTACGCCTTCTTCTATTTCTGGAAACGTTCCGAGAAGATGCAGATGTTCATGGATCGGCTGGCGCTGCGCCTGCCGATCTTCGGCGAAGTGATCCGCAAGGCCACGCTCGCGCGCTGGACGCGCACCTTGTCGACGATGTTCGCGGCGGGCGTGCCGCTCGTCGAGGCGCTCGATTCGGTCGGCGGCGCCTCGGGCAACTACATCTACCGCGAGGCGACGAAGCAGATCAAGGCGGAAGTCAGCACCGGTTCGAGTCTGACGGTGGCGATGCAGAACACCGGCGTGTTCCCGAACATGGCAGTCCAGATGATCTCGATCGGCGAGGAATCCGGCCAGATCGACGCGATGAGCGGCAAGGTCGCCGATTTCTACGAGCAGGAGGTCGATGACGCGGTCGCGCGGCTCTCCAGCCTGATGGAGCCGATGATCATGGTCGTGCTTGGCGTGCTCATCGGCGGCATCATCATCGCGATGTATCTGCCGATCTTCAAGCTCGGCGCGGTCGTCTGACCGATGGCCAGTCTCGATCCGACGACGCTCGCCGTCGTCTGCGGCGTGTTCGGGCTCTTGATCGGCAGCTTTTTGAACGTCGTCATCCACCGGCTGCCGTTGATCATGGAGCGCGAGTGGCAAATGCAATGCGCCGAGCTTGCCGGCAAGCCCCAGCCTTCTTTCGAGCCGCTCTCGCTGCTTGCGCCGCGTTCGCGCTGCCCGCACTGCGGCCACATGATCGGCGCGCTGGAAAACATCCCGATCCTCAGCTATCTGCTGCTCAAAGGGCGCTGCAAGGGCTGCGGCAAGCCCATCGGCGTGCGCTATCCGCTGGTCGAGGCGGCGACCGGCCTGCTCTTCGGCTATGCGGCCTGGCGCTTCGGCGTCACGCTGGCCCTGGGCGGCGCCCTGTTGTTCATCGCCGCACTGATCAGCCTGACCTTCATCGATGCCGACACCCAGCTGCTGCCGGACGACATCACCCTGCCGCTCCTCTGGGCCGGGCTGCTGCTCAACTTAAACGGTACCTTCGCGCCGCTCGCCGACGCCGTGATCGGCGCGGCGGCCGGCTATCTGGCGCTTTGGCTGGTGTATTGGGCCTTCAGGCTTGCCACCGGCAAGGAAGGCATGGGCTACGGCGACTTCAAGCTGCTCGCCGCGATCGGCGCCTGGTTCGGCTGGCAGATGCTGCCCCTGGTGATCCTGCTCTCCTCGCTGGTGGGAGCCGTGGTCGGCATCGCCTTGATCGCGCTGGCGCGGCACGGCCGCAACGTGCCGATCCCGTTCGGTCCTTACCTCGCCGCCGCGGGCGTCATCGCCCTGTTCTGGGGCAAGCCGCTCAATCAGGCCTGGCTGGGCCTGCTCTATTGAATTTGCGGACTTTCGCACTTATTTAGCGCGCCGCGAAAGTCTTTCCCGCCAGCATCTTATAATTCGCTAAATTTTTGGAGAAAACCATGCCGATCTACGCTTATCGTTGCAGTCAGTGCGGTTTCGAGAAGGATGTCCTGCAAAAGATGTCCGACCCGCCGCTGACGACCTGCCCGGAATGCCAACAGGAAACCTTCAGCAAGCAGCTGACCGCCGCCGGCTTCCAGTTGAAGGGCAGCGGTTGGTATCAGACCGACTTCAAGAACGGCAGCAGCAAGCCCGCCGCCAAGGCGGATACGCCACCCCCTTGCCAGGGCGGCACGGGAAGCTGCGCCTGCGGTAGCTGAGCGGCGGCGTGAAAGCCCTGAAAAAATACTTCATCACCGGGCTCCTGATCTGGATCCCGCTGGTGATCACCGTCTGGGTCGTGTCGGCGATCATCGGCGCGATGGATCAGTCGCTCAATCTGCTGCCGCAGGCGATCCACCCGGACAGGCTGCTGGGCGTCCACATCCCGGGTGTCGGCACCGTGCTGACGCTGGTGGTGATCCTGCTCACCGGCCTGGTGACGGCCAACATCATCGGCCAGAAGCTGGTGCGTTTCTGGGAAGGCATCCTGGCGCGCATCCCGATCGTCAAGTCGATCTATTACAGCGTCAAGCAGGTCTCCGACACGTTGTTTTCCTCCTCCGGCCAGGCGTTCCGCAAGGTGCTGCTGGTACGCTATCCGCATCCGCAGGCCTGGTCGGTCGCCTTCATGACCGGCACGCCGGCGCTGCAGATCGCCGAGCTCCTTCCCGACGAGCACGTCAGCGTCTTCATCCCGACCGCCCCCAGCCCGGTCAACGGATTCTTCTTCTTCGTCAGGAAGAGCGACACCATCGAGCTCGACATCAGCGTCGACGATGCGCTGAAATACATCGTCTCGATGGGCGTCGTCCCGCCCTTGCCCCGCCATCCGAACCTCACCGGACGCGCCCAGAACGAATGACCAACCCCGGCGCGTGCCGTCTTGCCAGCGCCGACTTTTGACCCATTGGAACCACCATGCGAACTCATTACTGCGGCCAACTGAACGCCGCCCACATCGACCAGATCGTCACCCTGTGCGGCTGGAGCCATCGGCGGCGCGACCACGGCGGCGTGATCTTCATCGACCTGCGTGACCGCGAGGGTATCGCGCAGGTGGTCTGCGACCCCGACCGGCCCGAGATGTTCAAACTGGCCGAGGCGGTGCGCAATGAATACGTGCTCAAGATCGTCGGCCGCGTGCGGCGGCGCCCGCCCGGCACCGAGAATCCCAACATGCCCTCCGGCGAGATCGAAGTCCTCTGCCATGAGATCGAGATCCTCAACACCGCCGCCACGCCGCCCTTCCAGCTCGACGAGGAGAACCTCTCCGAGACCGTGCGGCTGACCCACCGCGTCATCGATCTGCGCCGGCCGCAGATGCAGAAGAACCTGATGCTGCGTTACAAGGTGGCGATGGCCTTCCGCCGTTTCCTCGACGCCCACGGCTTCATCGACATCGAAACGCCGATGCTCACCAAGAGCACGCCCGAGGGCGCGCGCGACTATCTGGTGCCCTCGCGCGTGCATCCGGGGCATTTCTTCGCCCTGCCGCAGTCGCCGCAGCTGTTCAAGCAGCTGTTGATGGTGGCCGGCTTCGACCGCTACTACCAGATCACGAAGTGCTTCCGCGACGAGGATCTGCGCGCCGACCGCCAGCCCGAGTTCACCCAGGTCGATATCGAGACCTCGTTCATGGACGAAGGCGCGATCACCGCGCTGATGGAGGAAATGATCCGCACGGTGTTCAAAGAGGCGCTGGCCGTCGAGCTGCCGAACCCCTTCCCGCGCATGAGCTATGCCGAGGCGATGCGCCGCTATGGCTCCGACAAGCCCGACCTGCGCGTGACGCTGGAGCTGACCGAAGTCACCGACGCGGTGCAGGATGTCGCCTTCAAGGTGTTCTCGGGTCCCGCCACCTCCGGCGGCCGGGTCGCCGCGCTGCGCATCCCCGGCGGCGCCAGCCTGACACGCGGCGAGATCGACGGCTACACCGAATTCGTCAAGATCTACGGCGCCAAGGGGCTGGCCTACATCAAGGTCAATGACGTGACCAAACTGAACGAAGAAGGGCTGCAGTCGCCGATCGTCAAGAACCTGCATGAACGGGCGCTGAAGACCATCATCGAGCGCACCGGCGCGCAAAGCGGCGACCTGATCTTCTTCGGCGCCGACAAGGTCAAGATCGTCAACGACGCCCTGGGCGCGCTGCGGCTGAAGATCGGCCACGAGAAGGGCCATGTCGATGGCCGCGCCTGGGCGCCGGTCTGGGTCGTCGATTTCCCGATGTTCGAGTACGACGAGGAAGAAAAACGCTGGACCGCCTGCCACCACCCCTTCACCTCGCCAAAGGATGGCCACGAGGCGCTGATGAAGACGAATCCCGGCGAATGCCTCGCCAAGGCCTACGACCTGGCGCTGAACGGCTGGGAGATCGGCGGCGGCTCGGTGCGCATCCACAAGCCCGACGTGCAGGCCAAGGTGTTCGAGGCGCTCGGCATCGGCGAGGAAGAGCAGCGCGCCAAGTTCGGCTTCCTGCTCGATGCGCTCAAATACGGCGCGCCGCCGCACGGCGGGCTCGCCTTTGGCCTCGACCGCATCGTCACGATGATGAGCGGCGCGGAATCGATCCGCGACGTGATCGCCTTCCCGAAGACGCAGCGCGCCCAGTGCCTGCTGACCAATGCGCCGTCGCCGGTAGACGAGAAGCAGTTGCGCGAGCTGCACATCCGCCTGCGCCAGAAGGTCGAGACCCAGATCGAGGTCGGCAAGGCGTGATGCGGGTTCTGCTCGGGCTGCTGTTCGCCTGCTTGTTCGGTTTCGCGCAGGCAGAGGATATTTCGCGCAGTGATTTGCCTGCCGAAGCCCACGAGGTGCTCGCCCGGATCGCGGCGGGCGGTCCCTTCCCCTACCGGCGCGACGGCATCGTCTTCGGCAATTTCGAAAAGCGCCTGCCGCCCGCGCCGCGCGGCTACTATCGCGAATACACCGTGCCGACGCCGGGTGTGCGGCAGCGCGGCGCGCGGCGCATCGTCTGCGGCGGCGAGCCAACGCGACCTGAGGCGTGCTGGTACACCGCCGATCATTACAAGAGTTTCCGGAAGATCGTCGAATGAAATACGCAAGCCTGCTGACACGTTTCGAGCATGCCGGCGTCTATCACATGCCGGTGGGCGGTGAGGACGACCTGATCGCGGCGGCCGAACACGACGGCTACGCGGTGTTCCGCGTCGATCTTTCCCATGCGCGCAACAAGGACGAGATGCTCGACGCGATCGCCCGCTCGATGCATTTTCCCGACTGGTTCGGCCACAACTGGGATGCGCTGCTCGACTGCCTCGCCGATCTTTCCTGGCAGCCGGCCGACGGCTACGTCGTGATCCTCGAACATTGCGACGGCATCCACGGCTACGCGGAGGCCGATTTCGTCCAGGCCCTGCAGATCTTCGAGAACGCCGCCAACGAATGGCGCGAGCAGGGCATCCCCTTCTGGTGCTTTGCCGACATGCAGGCCGACGGCATCAGCTGGCTGTCGGACATCGCGTAAGCCGTGGCCGGCACGAAGAAACCAGTCTCCGTCCTCGTCGTCATCCACGACCCGCATACGAACATCCTGCTGCTGGAACGGGCGGCGCATCCGGGCTACTGGCAGTCGGTGACCGGCAGCCTGGAAGACGGCGAGACGCCGCTTGACGCCGCCTTGCGCGAAGCCGAAGAAGAAACCGGCATCCTTTGCGCGCCGGCGCAACTCAGCGACTGGCGTCTTTCCAACCGCTTCGAGATCTTCGCCGAATGGCGGGACCGCTATCCCGTGGGCGTGACCCACAACGTCGAACACGTCTTCAGCCTTTGCGTGCCGGCGGCGACCGCCGCCATCACCGCCCCCGGCGAGCACCGCGCCTGGCGCTGGCTGCCATGGCGCGACGCGGCCGCCGCGTGCTTTTCCTGGTCCAATCGCGATGCGATCTTGATGCTCGGACTGGAAAAGCTCGATCGCCCGACATCTTGAATTTTTCCCATTCACGTCTAAGTTGATAGCGGACAACCTGGGAAAAAGGAGGACGAGATGAACGAACTGAGACGCTATGACCCGTTCGATGATTTCTTCCGTGGTTTCTTCGTGCGCCCGGTCGAGATGGGCAAGGGTGTCGAAGCCCCGGACATGAAGGTGGATGTCAAGGAGCAGGAGAAAGCCTATCTGATCCATGCCGAAATGCCGGGCATCAAGAAGGAAGACATCCACGTCACGATCGACGGGCCGGTCGTTTCGATCAGCGCCGAGCGCAAGGAAGAAAAGGAAGAGAAGGAAGGCGAGCGTGTGCTGCGCTCCGAACGCTATTTCGGCAAGGTGTCACGCAGCTTCAACCTCGGGCAGGACATCGATGACGCGGCCGCCACCGCGAAATTCACCGATGGCGTGCTCGAACTGACGCTGCCGAAGAAGGCCGTGGCGCAGGCGAAGCGCCTGACGATCGAGTAAGCGCGGAAAGTCGGCGCTGGCGAGACGGCACACGCAGCACGGGGGAATGGCGGCGGTAAAATCGCCGCCATTCCTTTTTCCAGCGAGCCCTCTCCATGACCTCCGATAGCCTGCCCGCCGCGACCAAGGCCAAGATCCTCGGCGAGGCGCTGCCCTACATCAAGCGCTTCTTCGACAAGACCATCGTCATCAAGTACGGCGGCAACGCGATGACGGACCCGAAGCTGAAGGACTGCTTCGCCCGCGACGTCGTGCTGCTGAAGCTCGTCGGCATGAATCCGGTGGTCGTGCATGGCGGCGGCCCGCAGATCGAGGATCTGCTCAAGCGCGTCGGCAAGAAAGGTGAATTCGTCCAGGGCATGCGCGTCACCGACGAGGAGACCATGGACATCGTCGAGATGGTGCTCGGCGGCCAGGTCAACAAGGAGATCGTCAATCTGATCAACCAGGCGGGCGGCAAGGCCGTCGGCCTCACCGGCCAGGACGGCAACTTCATCCGGGCGAAAAAACTGCTGCTGCCGAACAAGGACAAGCCAGACGAGATGATCGACATCGGCTCGGTCGGCGACATCACCTCGATCGACCCGTCGATCATCAGCTTCCTCGATTCCGGCGACTTCATCCCGGTGATCGCGCCGATCGGCGTCGGGCCGAATGGCGAGACCTACAACATCAACGCCGACGTCGTCGCCGGCAAGATCGCCGAAGTGCTGCAGGCCGAAAAGCTCGTGTTGCTGACCAACACGCCCGGCGTGCTCGACAAGCAGGGCAATCTGCTCACCGGCATCACGCCCAAGGAAATCGACGCGATGGTCGCCGATGGCACGCTCTCGGGCGGCATGCTGCCGAAGATCGGCTCGGCGCTCGACGCGGCGCGCTCGGGGGTCAAGAGCGTGCATATTATCGACGGCCGCGTCGAGCATGCGCTCTTGCTCGAAATCCTCACCGACGAAGGCGTGGGCACGCTGATCAAGTCGAAGTGATGCGCTCGCATCGCGTCTGGCTGTTCGATCTCGACAACACGCTCCACGACGCCAATCCGCACATCTTTCCGGCCATCAGCCGCCTGATGAGCGAATACGTCGCCCAGCAGGTCGGCCTCGACGAGGCAGCGGCACAGCAGCTGCGCGACCACTACTGGCGGCGCTATGGGGCGACCTTGACGGGGCTGGTAAGGCATCACGGCGTCGATCCGCATCACTTCCTCGCCGAGACGCACGACTTTCTCGCCGACCTGCCACGCATGCTCGTCCATGATCCGGCGCTGCGCCATGTGCTGAAGCGGCTGCCGGGCCGCAAGATCGTGTTTTCCAACGCGCCGCGGCGCTACGTCGAGGCCGTGCTCGAATCGATCGGCATCCGGCCGCTGATCGATGGCGTATGGTGCATCGAGCGCCTGCGTTTCACGCCCAAGCCGCATCTCGAAGCCTTCCGGCGTCTGCTGCATGCGGAAAAGCTCGATCCGCGCCGCTGCATCCTCGTCGAGGACACGCCGGCCAACCTCGCCGCCGCCAAGCGGCTGGGCATGACGACGGTGTTGGTGAGCCGCGCTGCGCGAGTGCCCACTTACGTCGATAGGCGCATAAAATCCGTGCTCGATTTGCCGAGACTGAGACTGACCCGATGACCGCCCACGGCGACCGCAAGCTCCATATCCTGCAAGCCATCGCCGCGATGCTGGAGAACCCGTCCGGCGAGAAGATCACCACCGCAGCCCTGGCCGCGCGCCTTAAGGTTTCCGAAGCCGCGCTGTATCGCCATTTCCCGAGCAAGGCGCGTATGTTCGAGGGCCTGATCGAGTTCATCGAGAACGCGATCTTTTCCGTCGTCGGCCAAATCGTCGCGGAAGAACCCAATGGCCTGCGGCAGGCGGAATTGATGCTGGCGGCGAGCCTGCGCTTCGCGGGCATGAATCGCGGCCTGGCGCGCCTGATGATCGGCGACGTCCTGGTCCATGAACATCCGCGCCTGCAAGCCCGGATCAACCAGCTCTTCGAGCGGCTGGAAGCCTCGCTGAAACAGGCGCTGAAGATCGCCGTGGCACAGGGCGCGCTGCCCGCCGGGCACGATTGCGCCGCGCACGCCGACCTGCTCGTCTGCTACCTGCTCGGCCGCCTGCAGCGCTTCGTCAAGAGCGGCTTCCAGGACGACCCGCTCGCCCATTGGGCCAGCCAATGGCCTTTGCTCGCGAGTTAGTGCCGTCCTGCCAGCGCCGATTTTTCATTTTTTCAGGAGCCGCGCCGCTTCGAGGGCGAAATAGGTGAGGATGCCGTCGGCGCCGGCACGCTTGAAGGCGAGCAGCGCCTCCATCATCACCGCGTCGTGGTCGAGCCAGCCGTTTTGCGCGGCGGCCTTCAGCATCGCATACTCGCCGCTCACCTGATAGGCGAAGGTCGGCACGCCGAACGTGTCCTTCACGCGCCGCACGATGTCCAGATAAGGCATGCCGGGCTTGACCATCACCATGTCGGCGCCTTCTTCGAGATCCAGCGCCACTTCGCGCAGCGCCTCGTCCGAGTTGGCCGGGTCCATCTGGTAGGTATATTTGTTGCCCTTGCCGAGATTGCCGGCCGAGCCGACCGCATCGCGGAACGGGCCGTAGAAGCTCGACGCATACTTCGCCGAATAGGCGAGGATGCGGGTGTGGATCAGCTTCTCGTCGTCGAGCGCGGCGCGGATCGCGCCGATGCGGCCGTCCATCATGTCGGAAGGCGCGACCACGTCGGCGCCGGCGCGCGCGTGACAGAGCGCCTGCTGCATCAGCGCCTCGATGGTCTCGTCGTTCATCACATAGCCGCTGCCGTCGATCAGGCCATCCTGGCCGTGGCTGGTGTAGGGATCGAGCGCCACGTCGGTGATCACGCCGAGCTCCGGAAACTCTTTCTTCAGCTTCGCGACGGCGGTCGGCACCAGGCCCTGCGGGTTCCAGGCCTCTTTCGCATCCTCGCTCTTCTTCGCCGCGTCGATCACCGGGAACAACGCGATGGCGGGAATCCCCAGCTTCAGCGCCTGCTCGGCCACCGGCAGCAGGCGGTCGAGCGTCATGCGCTCCACGCCCGGCATCGAGGCCACCTTTTCGGTCTTTTTCTTGCCCTCCAGCACGAACACCGGATAGATGAAATCGGCCGACGTGAGCGTGGATTCGCGCATCAGGCGGCGGGAAAATTCGTCGCGGCGCATGCGGCGCATGCGCGTGGAAGGATAAACACCTTTTGGGATCATGGTCTTGGCTTTCGAAAAAATACTTGAACTTTTTGCTCCGCTACCTATCTTAGAGCATGGATGGTGATGAACCGTCCCCCGCTTTTCCTCCCTGAGCGGGTGCTTCGACACTCGTCGAGGCATTTGGGCTCTCGGCTTTCTCCCCTTTGGCCGAGGGCCCTTTCTCTTTTTTTCCCTCTGCTTGGCCCAGCCACGCGTCGATGACCTGCTCGGCTTCCTCGATGCCAGACTTTTTCAGGCTCGAAAAGAGCTGCAAGGTGATCGGCACGCCGGGAAACTCGGCGCTGGCGAGACGGCACGCGGCGGCGAGCGCCTTCATCTGCTCCTGGCGGGTCAGCTTGTCGGCCTTGGTCAGCAGGCAGTGGATCGGCTTGCCGGTGCGGCCAAACCATTCAACCATCTGCCGATCGAGGTCGGTAAATGGCCGGCGCGCATCCATGATCAGCACCAGGCCGGCCAGGGCTTCGCGCCGGGTCAGGTAATGTTCGAGCAGGCCCTGCCATTGCCGGCGCACCGCCTCGGGCACCTCGGCATAGCCATAGCCTGGCAGATCGACGAGCGCCGCGCCGCACTTGAGACGGAACAGATTGATCAGCTGGGTGCGTCCCGGGGTTTTCGAGACGAAAGCCAGCCGCGTATGGCCCGCCAGCGCATTGATCGCCGAGGATTTGCCGGCATTCGAACGTCCGGCGAAGGCGATTTCCGCGCCCCCGGCCTGGGGCAGGCTCTGCGGATCGGCGACGGAAATCTCGAAACGGGCGTGGCGGAACAAAGAGGGCGTCATCGGCCGACCCCGGGCGCGAGGCATCGATGGAAAATGGGAGCTGATATAGAATAGCGCGTTTATCGGTCAAACAGTTCTCCGAGGAGCTTCAGATGAGCCGCTTTTCGCCCTTGATGAAAGCCCTGTCCACGGCCGCCTTGTCGCTGACGTGTGGTGCGATCGCCCATGCCAGCGAGGCGGACAAGACCGCCTTCGCCGGTGATCCCGCCAAGGGCAAGGAAATCGCGGCGACGGTCTGCGCGGCCTGTCACAATCCGGACGGTAACAGCCCCACCCCGGCCAACCCGAAGCTGGCGGGCCAGCATGCCGGCTACCTCTTCAAGCAGATGAAGAATTTCAAGGCGGGTGCCGACGGCAAGCCCGAACGCGTCAATGCCATCATGAACGGCATGATCGCGCCTTATAGCGAAGAGCAGATGAAGGATCTCGCCGCCTGGTTCTCCAGCCAGAAGCAGGTCGGCGGCGAGGTGAAGGACCGCGCCACGCTCGAACTCGGCCAGAAGCTGTATCGTGCCGGTGACGCCAGCAAGGGCCTGCCGGCCTGCGCCGGTTGCCATGGCCCTGCGGGCAAGGGCATTCCCATCCAGTATCCGCGCATCGCGGGCCAGTATCAGGAATACCTCGAAGCGCAGCTCAAGGCCTTCCGCAATGGCGAGCGCGCCAACGACCCGAACAAGATGATGCGCATGATCGCCATCAAGATGACTGACGCCGAGATCCACGCGGTCGCGGATTACATCGCCGGACTGTATTGACGGCCGAGCCGGATTCCTGGCCTGCGCCGATGAGCGGGCGCGCCATCATCGCGATCGAAACCCACAGGGGCGGCAACAGACCGCCCCTGTTCGTTTTTCGCGCCCGCGCATGAAATCGTTCGGCATCCGCGCGCGCATCCTGCTCACCGCGGTCGGACCGGCGATTCTGGTGGCCGTGCTGGTCGCCGGCATGCTGATCTTCGACCAAATGCGGCAGGCCGAAGCCGAGCAGCATCGGCGGCTTTCCGCCGTTGCCCGGCAACTGTCGGCGCTGGCGGAATACAGCCTCTTCGTCGGCAATGCCGAAGCGCTGGAGAAACTCGTGCTGGCCGCGCGTCAGGAACCGGACGTGATCGCCGCCGCCTTCCTCGACGGCAAAGGCAAGGTGCTGGCGAGCACCCTGCCGCGCGAACAGCTGCCGCGCGCGGAGCAGCTGCGTCCCGGTTTCGAGACAGGCAGCTGGAGCGACGCCACCGAGCATTGGCACATCGTGACGATACGTCCGACCCAACTGGCCGAAAACGATCCCTTTGGCGCCCCCGCACAGGCCGGCGACGCACCGGTGCTGGGGCAATTGCTGCTCAAGGTCTCGACCCGCGCGCTGCATGACGACATCCGCGTCTATGCGATGAAGGCCGCTGCGCTCTCCGCGTTCATTCTGTCGTTGGCGATCGCCATCGTGATTGCCTTTTCCCGCGGCCTGATCCGCACGCTGACCGAGATCGGTGCGGTCGTCGCCGGCATCGGTCGTGGTGATTACTCGCAACGTGTCAGAGTGCGGGGCAATGACGAACTCGGCCGCCTCGCGCAAGGGATCAACGAGATGGCTGCCGCGGTCGGGCAGACCCAGGAACAGCTCGCCGAGCGCATCCTCGAAGCCACCGCGATGTTACGCCACCAGCGCGACGCGGCCGATCACGCGGCGCGGGCGCGCAGCCGCTTCTTCGCGGCGGCGAGCCATGACCTGCGCCAGCCGGCGCAGGCGCTCGGCCTGTTCGTCACCCGGCTGCTGAAAGACAATCCGCCGCCAAGGCTCGAACCGAAGCTGCGCCAGCTTTCCCACACCGTCAGCAATCTCCAGGAACTGCTCGGCACGCTGCTCGATTATTCCCGCCTCGACGGTCAGGTGATCCAGGTGAAGCGCCAGCCGGTGCGCACGTCTGCGGCCATCGGTCAAGTGATGGAGAGCCTTGCCGATGCGGCGGCGGAAAAGGGCCTGGTATTGCGCAGCCGTATCCGCGACTGCTGGATCCTCACCGATCCTGCGCTGCTGCACCGCATCCTCATCAATCTGGTCGGCAACGCGATCCGCCACACGCACCGCGGCAGCATTCTCGTCGCTTGCCGCCGCTGCGGCGATACGGCACGCATCGAAGTCTGGGATACCGGTCCCGGCATTCCTCCGGAAGCCCGCGAGGCGATCTTCGACGAGCTGGTGCAGCTCGACAACCCGGAGCGCGATCCCGAAAAAGGGCTTGGTCTGGGGCTGGCGATCGTCCGCAAATCCGCCGAGCTGCTCGATCACCCGCTGACGCTGTGTTCGCGGGTGGGGCAGGGCTCGCGCTTCGCGCTGACGGTGCCTCTTGCCGCCGTGCCGGTGGGCATGGGGACCTTCGAAGAGCGTCCGGTTCCGGCGCAGCCTCCGTTATTGCTGATCGGCCCACCCTCCCCGGAGCAGGAAGAGCTCGTACGTCTGCTCGACAACTGGCATTTCACGGTGACGCGCCTGGCCGATCCGGAGTCGGCGCAATTCGACCGCGACGGCCTGCCCCGCGGCGTGATCCTCGCGCTGCCGGACGGCGCGGCCGGCGTCGAACGCAGCCTGGCCTGGCTCGACCGGATCGCCGCAGACACCGGACAGCCGCTGCCGGCGCTGATCATCAGCAGCGGTCCGACGCCGGCTTTGGAGGAACCGCCCGACGGGACGCCGCGTCTGTTGCTGACCCGTCCTTTCCGGCCGGCGCGGCTGCGCGCGTTGCTCGACCGGCTGCTCGCGCATCACGAAACGCCGGAGTGAGCCTTGAGCCGAGCCTGTGAGCGCTGGAAATGCATCACGGCCCGCCCGTCCGGCGGCTTGCGTGGCGTGAGCTTCCAGGCGTGACCATAGATGATCTCGAAACGCGCGGGCAGCAGCCCTTCCATCCGCGGCCAGGCGGCGAAGAGCCTGCGCCAGTCGCGCCAGGTCTGCTGGCCGAGCAATCCCTCGCGCACGCCGAGATGGCGCTGATCGGCGAGAAAGGCGCGCGGACTGCGGTAGGTCAGCGTCAGCATCTCCATTTCCATCACCGGATCGCCGAAGCCGGCGGCCATCAGCATGTCGCCGATGTCATGCATGTCGATGAACGCCTTGCCGCTCCAAGGCAGGCCGAGCCGGGCCGCGCATTCGCGCAGCTCCTTGAGCGTATCCGGGCCCAGCAGCGAAAAATGCAGCAGGCCACCCTCGGCCAGCACGCGGTGCAATTCCGCGAAAGCCGGGCGCGGATCGGGCAGCCAGTGCAGCATCAGGTTCGACCAGACCAGATCCAGGCTGCTCTCCGCGAACGGCAATGCGCGCACGTCCGCATTCACGCAGCGTGGCGCGCGGCTGCGCAGGCGCTCCCACCAGCCGGCGCGCTCACGCACGGCCGCCAGCATCGGCCGCGCGTAATCCACCGCCAGCGGCAGCGCGTCGGGATGGCGGCGCATCAGTTCGCGCACCCCGTCGCCGGTCGCGCAGCCGACATCGGCGATGCGCCGCGGCGCGAGCCGCACGCAATCGAGGCGCGCGGCCATGCGTCGGCCAACCTCGCGCGCCAGCACGGCGGCGCCGTCGTAGGATTTCGCCGCTGCCGCAAAGCTTTCCTTCGAGCTCATCGGCGCATTATCCGCGATCGACCATGACTGTGAGAACGCCCGTCTCCGCCCTGCTCGACATTCTTCTGCCGCGTGCCTGCCTGCTCTGCGGCGCGCGCGCCCACGCTGTGCTGTGCGAGGGCTGCGCAGCCGACCTGCCTTGGCTCGATGCACCGCTCTGCCCGGTGTGCGCCACCCCCTTGGCCGCACCGGCCCAAGCCTGTGGCGCCTGCCTGAAAGCGCCACCCGCCTTCGCTGCGAGCCTCGCTCCGCTGCGCTACGCCTTTCCCGTCGATGGACTGGTGCAGGATCTCAAGTTCGGGTGCCGTCTCGCCAGCGCCGACTTTTTCAGCCGCTGCATGCTCGCCGGCCCCCGCCCGGCAGGCGATCTGCTGATGCCGGTGCCTTTGTCGCGGCAGCGCCTGCGCGAGCGCGGCTTCAACCAGGCGCTGGAAATCGCGCGGCCGCTGGCGCGGGCGCTGGGATTGCCGCTCGATACCACCGGCCTTGTGCGCGAGCGCGACACGCTGCCGCAAAGCCGCCTACCCTGGCGCGCCCGGCAAGGCAACGTGCGCTATGCCTTCACTTGCCGCCGCGATCTCACCGGCCTGACGGTAATCGTCGTCGACGACGTGATGACCAGCGGCGCCACGCTCGAGGCCGTGGCGCGCACGCTCAAGGCCCACGGCGCCCGTCGCGTCGTCAATTGGGTGGCGGCGCGGACGGTGAGGACGCCCTGAGTTTTTCCTCGACGCTGCCTTGCATCTCCACGGGCAGAGTGCCCGACTCGCGCGCCCTGGCGAATGCCGCCCGGGCCTCGTCGCCGCGGCCCGAGGCTTCGAGCGCCAGTCCCAGACCGAACCACCAGCGTCCCTCGTTGGGGCGCAGGCGCAGCGCGGCCTGATAGTGCTGCGCGGCCTCGGCCTGGCGCTGGCGTTTCTGCAGCAGGAAGGCGAACAGGGCATGGAAGTCGGCATCGTTCGCTGCCTGCGCGGCGTATTTGTCCAGCGTCTTCAGCGCGGCATCCGTATCGCCTTCCTCATACTGGAGCCGCGCCAGAAGCGTCGCCCAGCCGGTGCGCGTCGGATCGAGCGCCAGTCCGGCCTGGGCGACCTGCTTCACCTCATCCCATTGCCGGCTGTTGGCCAGCACCGCGAGCAGCGCCTGACGCGCCTTGGCGTGCTGAGGATCGAGCTCCAGCGCGCGGCGCAGCGCGGGCAATGCCGTGGCGGAGTCGCCCTGGCCCGCCGCCTGCATGCCCTTGCGGTATTCCGCCTCGGCGATCTCGCGCGTCGGCGGGGTTTTCGGCTGCTTGTCGATCCGCGCTTCGCCGCCGGGCGGTATCGCCGGCTTTGCCTCGACCGGCTCGGTCGCGGCCGTCGCGGCTCGCACCGCCTGCTCGGGCGGCGGCGCTGGAACAGACCTGGCCGCAGCGGCTGGAACGGGCGCTTTCGGCTTCTCGGCCGCCGGCTTGGCACTCGCCGGCCTGGGTATCGGTGCTGGCTGCGACGTCGCGGCCGGTGCGACAGGCGCAGCCGGTGGCGGTGCCGGTTCAGCGCCGGCCTGCATCTCCACGGCGGCGGATGCCACAGCCGCCGGCGCAGCTTTGGGCGGCGGGGTGTTTTCGGCCAACATTGGAGCCTCGGGCGACGGCTGCGCGGCAAAGAACCAGACAGCCACGGCGCCCACGAGCAGGCCGAGGGCGAGCAGCCCCCACGGCTGCATGCTGCGGCGCGGCTCGGGCGGCAGGGTGCGCAAGCCGGCGGGTAGCCCGGCGCGCTCCTGGCGGCTCGCCTGACGCGCATCGAGATCGCGCAACATCTGGTTGATCACGCTCATCGGGTCCTCCTTCGTTACCAGGCCCACCAGGGCTTGTCGCGCACGCCTTCGGTGTCGCGCGCCGCCGCCTTGATGTGCCGCGGCTCGACCTGCAGCCGCCCCTCGCCGAAAGCCAGCAGCAGGGCCTTGTTGGCGAGGATGTTGATGAGCCGCGGCGTGCCGCCGGAGCGATGGTAGAGCGCCCGCAGCGCGCGTGGGGTAAACAGCGCCTCGCCGCGGTAGCCGGCCGTCGCGAGGCGCTGTTCGACATAGCGTCTCACCTCTGCGGCATCGAGGTGCTGCAGGCGGCAGGAAAAGGCGATGCGCTGGCGCAGCTGGCGGGCGGAATGCCGCGCCAGCATCTCGTCGAGCTCCGGCTGGCCGAACAGCACGATGTGCAAGAGCTTGCGCTTCTCGGTTTCGAGATTGGACAGCAGGCGCAGGCTCTCCAGCGTCACGCGCGGCATGGTCTGCGCTTCGTCGATGCACAGCACCACCTTGCGTCCGGCGGCGGCGAGATCGAGCAGGCGCTGGTTGATGCGCTTGACGAGCCGCGCGATGTCCTTGGCGCCCTCGCCCGCCCCCAGCTCATCGGCGATTTCGAGCAACAGCTCGCGCGGGTCCATCTGCGGGTTGGGGATGTAGGCGGCCAGCCAGTCGGCGTCCAATTCGTTCAGCAGGCTGCGGCACAGCAGGGTCTTGCCGGTGCCGACCTCGCCGACCACCTTGATGAAGCCCTCGCCGCTGGCGAGCGCGAAATGCAGCAGGTTGATGCCTTCGCGGTAGCTGCGGCTCGGATAGGCGAACTCGGTATCTGGCGTGATGCCGAAGGGCGGCTGGTTCAGGCCGAAGTGGGCAAGATAGACGCTCACTGCAACGGCACGTCGATGGCGGGCAGGTCGAAATTGCGGACACGCTCGCCGCTTTGCCGCAGATCCTCCACCCAGCCGCGATCGTCCTTGATGATCGTCGGCTTCAACAGGATCACCAGCTCGCGCTTTTCCAGGCTGCTGCCACGCTGGCCGAACAGCACGCCCGCCGGCGAGGAGACGGTGCCCGGCAGGCCGTTGCGGTTGCTGGTCTGGCTTTGCGTCATCAGGCCACCGATCGCGACGATGTTGCCGTCTTGCACGCGCACGATGCTGTCGGTCTCATTCACGCTCGAAGTAGCCAGCGGCAGGCGGTACTGGCCGAGCGAGCCGAGATCGACGACCTTCTCTTTTTCGGTCACGGCGCTGATCGCCGGATGGATGTGCAGGATGATCTTGCCCTCTTCGTCGATCTGCGGCGTCACGTCCAGAGAGATGCCGGAAAAATAGGGCTGCAGCGTCAGGTTCGGCGTCGAAGTCGTGCCGGCGGCGGTGCTGGTCGTCGTGGAGGTCACGTTGGTGACGAACAGCTCGTCGGTGCCGACCTTCAGCACGGCCTTCTGGTTGTTGAGCGTCGCGATGCGCGGACTGGAGAGCACCGAGACCTGGCCCTGGGTTTCGAGGAAGCTCAGCAGCGCGGCGAAGTTGGCGGTCTGGAAGGCCAGTCCGACGAAGCCATTGCCGAGCGCCGAGGCCGCCAGCGAGCCGGCCACGCCCGGCAGCGCGGTGAGGTCGTTGCTGCCGAGCGCGCTGCCGCTGCCGATGGCGCCGAGCGTGGTGCCGGGCTGCAACACGCCCAGGCTCGCCCGGTGGTTCGCGCCATTGAAAGAAGACCAGTTGATGCCGTTCTGGAAGCGCTCGGAGAGCTGCACTTCGAGAATCTTGGCCTCGAGCATCACTTGGCGCTCGACCATCACCTGGGTGGCCTTCAGATACTGCTCGACGGCGCGCAGCTCGGCCGGATAGGCGCGCACGACGACGACGCCGGAGAGGCCATTGACCACCACGCTGCGGCCTTCGCCGCTGACGATGGTCGCCAGCGAGGTTTGCAAGTCACGCCAGAAATCGGTATCGGATTGGGTCTGCACCCGGCTGGTCAGGCTGCCGGTCGTCCGCGTGCCGCCTGCGACGGTCTGCACGGGCGTGGCCGTCGCCGTCGAGGTCGGCGCCGTCTCGTTCGTGGCGATCGAACTCGAAGTGACGCGCAGCTCGGTCGCCCCCTGGCGGCGGCTGGCCAGATAGTTCACCTGGAAAACGCGCGTCTGCAGCGTGTTCGGCTGGATCGCGATGCGGTTGCCCTTGATCGTGAATTCGTAGCCATAGAGCTCGCGGATCGATTCGAGCGCCTCCCGGACCGTCACGTCCTTCAGATTGATGGTAATCGTGCCGGTGACTTCCGGGCCGACCAGCATGTTGTAGCGTGTGCCGCTGACGATGGCCATGAACACTTGCGCCGCCGGCGCATTGACGACGGAAAGATCGAAGCGCGGCTCGGCCTGCTCCGGCTTCGGCAATTCGATGCTCAAGGGCGGCAGCAACGCTTTTTCGACCGTATCGGCGGACTTGCGTTGATTTACTGCTTGTGCCAGCTCTTCGCCAATGCGCTCGCGTACCCGATCGGGACGCGCCGGCGGCGCCGCGCAAGCCGCCAGCACGAGCGGTATGGCCGCCAGCCACACGGTTCGCAGGATGGTCCGGTTCATTTTTTTCCCTTCCTCACAGCCTTCTTTTCGATGCCGGGCGTCAGATAGAGGGTTTCGACGCCTTGCGGGCCGCGCAGCACGACGAAATCCTCGCCGATGCGGATCAGCCGCGCCTCGCCGACCTTGCCGCCGAGCTCGACCAGCGCGCCATCGATCAGCGCCGCGGGCCGGCCCGTCTTGCGCCGGATGATCGACTGCAATCCGCTCCCGGCTTCCGCTGTAGCCGCGCCGGATGCCGCCGTGGGATTGGTATCGAGGGGCGGCCGTGTCGGATCGGCCCCCTGTGCCAGCGCCCAGGCACAACACAACGACAAAAACAGCATCAGACGACCAGCCATCGCGCATCCAGACTCAAGGTGTATATCGTCAGCGTCAGCTCGCTGACCGGATACTGCCGCACGGTGAGACTGATCCCGCCCCGCAGCAGCCTCTGGGGACTGGCATCGAGTTCGGCGGCGTAGGCGAGCAGGTCGGGGTAGCTTCCTGCCAGCTTGAGCTCGATGCCGTGCTGGTAGAGATTCCCCTCCAGAGGCGCCGCCCCATCGGACGCCGCCGGCGCGGCGACGAGCGGACGCGGCGGCAGCGTTTTCATGCTCAAGAGCGTCAGGCCACGATGCCGGGCCAGCACCCTTTGCAGCAGGACCGGCATCTGGACGGGCGAGACCAAGGTGCTGCCATAAGCGGCGATCTCGCGTTCGGTAAGCGCGAGCTCCCCCTGCAGGCGTTGCAAGGCGGCGCGATTCGCCGCGTCGGGATCGCTGCCGCGTGCCGCGAGAGCGGCCGCCTGCTGTTCGAGATGGCTTCGCTCCTCCCGCAGCTGGACGAGCCGGTTTTGCAGCTGCTTTGCCTGTAGCTGCGCCGGTTCGATCCACAGGACATGGCCGCCGAGGAGGATGCCCAAGACCAGGGCCAGCGAGATCAACAGCCGTTCGCGCGGCCGCAGCGCGGAAAAGCGCGCGCTCCAGTGTTGCCAGCGGGCCTGCATGGCGCTCATCCCCGCCCTCCGCCGACGGCGGGCGCCGCGTCCTCGCGCTTGATTGGCACCAGCGTGAACTCATGAAAAGGCGGCAGGCGGGATGCCGTCGCAGGGCTGCCGGCGGCTGGCTGTTCGGGCTTGCCTTCGGCGATGTTCAGCGCCGCGAATGCCCGGCCGCGCAGGGCGGGCTCACGATTCAGACGCTGGATGTATTCGGGCAGCAGGGCAGGGTCGGTGGTACGACCGCGAATTTCCATGTCGTTGCTCGCCGCATCCCAGACGAAGCCGGTGATCCAGACGCCCGGCATCGCCAGGTTGGCCAGTGCGCGCAAGGGCTCGGCGAAAGCCGGGGTGTCGGCGACCAGCCGCTGGCGCAGGGTTTGCAGCACGGCACCGCGTGCTTGCGCCAGCCGCTGGGCGGCAGCCAGTTCCTGCTCCAGCCGCGCATCGGGTTTCCGCTCCGCGACCTGTTGTCCGAGGGTCTGCACCTGCGAGCGCAGTTCTTTCACTCGCGCCTCCTCTGCCGTCACCTGAGCACGGAGTCCGGGCAAATCGCCGCGCGCCAGCCAGCCTGCGCCGATGACGATGAGCAGCAGCGCCACGGTGGCCAGCCCGACGTTGGCGAGCGTCAGCCAGTCGCGCTTCTTGCGCAGGGCGGGGTCGAAGAGATTGATCTGCCCGGCCATGTCACTCTCTGAGCGCGGCCCCGAGCGCACGCCAGGCATCGGCTTGCCGCGCCGGCTCGAGCAGATGGGGCGTTTGCGTCAGATCCATCACCGTGGCGAGGTCCGCGCTCGCCACCGGCAGCGAAAGGTTGTCACGCAGATAGTCCACGAAAGTCGCTGCCTGGGCATGCGGCATCGGGCCGACCAGCAGGCGTGCGACATTGATCGCGCCATAGTTGCGGTCGAAGCCATCGAGGGTGCGCTGGATGTCGAGCAGCACGCGCTCGTGGAGCACCTCGGCTTGAGGCCCGGCGAGCGCCGCGGCGCCGATGTCGATGTGCCGCGTCATATAGAGCTCGCCCCGGTAGGTGACGACGAGCGTGCCATCCTGGCGTTCCAGGAACAAGAATGCGAGTCCGCGGTTGGGCTCCTCGAACAGGGCCGCCAAATTTCGCAACGCCAGCTCGGGAATGTCGATGGCGGCGATTTCGACCTTCGTTTCCTGGAATTGCCAGATGAGCGGCTGCAGCACCTCGTGACGGGCAAGCACCACCCAGGCCTGGGCCGGACGGTTGCCGACCGGGGGGATGTCGAGCAGATCGATGCCGGCGCGCTCGACGGGGAAATCGACCATCTCCTTCACCCGCCAGCGCAGCGCTTCGCGCAGCTCTTCGCGCGTCATCCCCTCGGCATTGGTAGGCAGTTCCACCTGCAAGAGCTGATATTGGCCTTCGCCGAGCAGCGTCACGCAGCGCTGGCGGCCGAGGCGGTGCGCACTCCTCAACCGCTTGAGGATACCGGCGACGCTGCCCTCGCGTGCGTAACCCTCGCACACGCGCACCACCGGTCTGCCGCCGCGTTCGACCTGCGCGACGGTCACCCGATCGGCACCGAAATCCACCGCCGTCCATGCGCCTTTGCTCGACTTGCCCTCTCCCAATGCCATATCCGGGTCCACCCTACCGTGTCCCCGGAGTGTAGCCATCCGCACATTACGGCAAGGGCGGATAAGAGGTCGAAAATCCCGCCAGTTGACGAGGGGGTGCCGTGTCGTCAGCGCCGACTTTCGGTTACTTGAACTGCAGGATCGGCTGATCGACCGAGAGACTTTCCCCGGGCTTGGCGAGCAGCGCATCGACGACGCAGTCGCGCTCGGCTTTGAGCACGTTCTCCATCTTCATCGCCTCGATCTTCGCCAGCACTTCGCCGGCCTTGACTTCCTGGCCGGGTGTGACGGCGATCTGGGTGAGCAGCCCGGGCATCGGCGAGAGCAGGAAGCGCGACATGTCGGGTGCGGCCTTCTTCGGCATCAAGGTCAGCAAATGGGCAGCGCGGGCCGTCAGCACCAGGATATCGGCCTGCTTGCCCCAGTGGAACAGCCGATACCTCAAGCCGCGCCGCTCCACTTGCATGCAGAAAGGCGTGTCGTTGAAGGTGCCGCGATAGAGCGGCTGGCCGAATTGCCAATCGCTGCGGATCGCATACGTTTCGCCATCCAGACGGACGTCCCAACCACCTGGCGCACGCGTCACGGAAACCTCGTAATCGCCGCCGCTTTCGATGCGCACGACGAAATCCGAGCCGGGACGGTATTCGTGGCCGGGCATCTGGCCGGAAATCTTCGTGTTGCGTTCCTGGTGCTGGCGGTGCATCGCCGCGGCGACCGCCACCAGCAAGGCCGGATCGTCATGCGGCACCATCGAGGCATCGAAGCCCTTCGGATACGTCTCGGCGATCAGCCCGGTGCTGAACTGGCCGGAAACGAAGCGCGGGTGCTGCATCAGCGCGGCCTGGAAGGCGATGTTCGAGGCGACGCCGCGGATCACGAAGGCATTGAGCGCGTCGCGCATCTTCGCGATCGCCGTCTCGCGCGTCGGCGCATGGGTGATGAGCTTCGCGATCATCGAATCGTAGAACATCGAAATCTCGCCGCCTTCATAGACGCCGGTATCGACGCGCACGCCGTCGCCTTCTTCGGGTGGGATGAATTTCACCAACCGTCCGGTCGAAGGCAGGAAGCCGCGGAACGGATCCTCCGCGTTGATGCGGCACTCGATCGCCCAGCCGTCGAGCCGAATGTCCTCCTGGCGAAACGGCAGCCTCTCGCCGGCGGCCACGCGGATCATCAGCTCGACGAGGTCGAGACCGGTGATGCATTCGGTCACCGGGTGCTCGACCTGCAGGCGCGTGTTCATCTCGAGGAAGTAGAAGCTCTTGTCCTTGCCGTTGACGACGAACTCGACGGTGCCGGCCGACTGGTAATTCACGGCGCGGGCCAGCGCCACGGCCTGTTCGCCCATTGCCCGCCGCGTTTCCGGATCGAGGAAAGGCGAAGGCGCCTCCTCGATCACCTTCTGATGGCGGCGCTGGATCGAGCATTCGCGCTCGTGCAGATAGAAGACGTTGCCGTGGGCGTCGCCCAACACCTGGATCTCGATATGGCGCGGCTCCTCGACGTACTTCTCGATGAAGACGCGGTCGTCGCCGAAAGCATTTTTCGCCTCGGTCTTGCAGGAACTGAAACCCTCATGGGCTTCCTTGTCGTTCCAGGCCACGCGCAGGCCCTTGCCGCCGCCGCCGGCGGAGGCCTTGATCATCACCGGGTAGCCGATGCGGCGAGCGATCTCCACGGCATCTTCGGGCGTGTCGATCGCCTCGTTGTGGCCGGGGATGGTATTGACGCGGGCTGCGAGGGCGAGCTTCTTCGATTCGATCTTGTCGCCCATCTTCGCCACCGACGTGTGCTTCGGGCCGATGAAGACGATGCCCGCTTCCTCCAGGCGGCGGGAGAATTCGGCGTTCTCGGACAGGAAGCCGTAACCGGGATGCACGGCCTCCGCGCCGGTCTGTTTGCAGGCAGCGATGATCTTGTCCATCGCCAGATAGGAATCCTTCGACGGCGCCGGCCCGATGCAGACGGCTTCATCCGCCATCTCGACATGCAGGGCATCCCTGTCGGCCTCGGAATACACCGCGACGGTGGCGATGCCCATCCTGCGGCAGGTTTTGATGACGCGGCAGGCGATCTCTCCGCGGTTGGCAATGAGAATTTTCTTGAACATGGCCGGTTTCCTTACAGCGGGATGTTGCCGTGCTTGCGCCACGGATTCTCGATCTTCTTGTTGCGCAGCATGACCAGCGAGCGGCAGATGCGCTTTCTCGTCTCGTGCGGCTGGATCACGTCGTCGATGAAGCCGCGCGCGCCGGCGACGAAGGGATTGGCGAACTTGGCCTTGTATTCGGCCTCGCGTGCCGCGACCTTGGCAGGATCGTTCTTTTCCTCGCGGAAGATGATCTCCACCGCGCCCTTCGGGCCCATGACGGCGATCTCGGCCGACGGCCAGGCAAAGTTCACGTCGCCGCGCAGATGCTTCGAAGCCATCACGTCGTAGGCGCCGCCATAGGCCTTCCTCGTGATCACCGTGATCTTCGGCACCGTGCATTCGGCGTAGGCGTAGAGCAGCTTCGCGCCGTGCTTGATGATGCCGCCGTATTCCTGCGCCGTGCCCGGCATGAAGCCCGGCACGTCGACGAAGGTAATGATCGGGATGTTGAAGGCGTCGCAAAAGCGCACGAAGCGGCCGGCCTTGATCGAGCTCTTGATGTCGAGGCAGCCGGCGAGCACCATCGGCTGGTTGGCGACGATGCCCACCGTCTGCCCTTCCATGCGCGCGAAGCCGATGACGATGTTTTTGGCATGATCCGGCTGCAACTCGAAGAAATCGCCCTCGTCTACGACCTTGACGATCAGCTCCTTGATGTCGTAGGGCTTGTTCGGATTGTCCGGCACCAGCGTGTCGAGGCTCATGTCGATGCGGTCGGCCGGATCGGTGGTGGGCCGGATCGGCGGCTTCTCGCGGTTGTTCTGCGGCAGATAGTTGAAGAAACGGCGCAGCAGGATCAATGCCTCGACGTCGTTCTCGAAGGCCAGATCCGCCACGCCCGATTTCGTCGTGTGCGTCGTCGCCCCGCCGAGTTCCTCGGCCGTCACCTCCTCGTGGGTCACAGTCTTCACCACCTCAGGCCCGGTGACGAACATGTAGGAGCTGTCTTTCACCATGAAGATGAAGTCGGTCATTGCCGGGCTGTACACCGCGCCGCCGGCGCAGGGGCCCATGATGAGGGAAATCTGCGGAATCACGCCGCTGGCCATCACATTGCGCTGGAACACCTCGGCATAGCCGCCCAGGGCCGCGACCCCTTCCTGGATGCGCGCGCCGCCCGAGTCGTTGAGACCGATCACCGGCGCGCCGACCTGCATCGCCTTGTCCATGATCTTGCAGATCTTCTCGGCATGCGCCTCGGAGAGCGCGCCGCCGAAGACCGTGAAATCCTGCGAGAAGACGAACACCATGCGGCCGTTGATGGTGCCGTAACCGGTCACCACGCCATCCGAGGGCACCTTGTTGTCCGCCATGCCGAAATCGGTGCAGCGGTGCTCCTTGAACATGTCCCACTCTTCGAAGGTGCCGTCGTCGAGCAACAGCTCGATGCGCTCGCGCGCGGTGAGCTTGCCCTTGGCATGCTGGGCGTCGATGCGCTTCTGGCCGCCGCCGAGGCGCGCCAGCTCACGCTTTCTTTCCAGTTCCTGGATGATTTCGTGCATGCATTTCTCCTAGAAATACCGATTCAACAGACTCAACAGCCGCTCGGCCGCTGCCGTCGGCGCAGCCTCGCCCGCCGCGACGGCACGGGTGAGGTCGGGCAGCAACGCGCGCACGGCCGGGTGTTCGCGAAAGCGCTGACGCAATCCGGCATCGATCAATTGCCACATCCAGTCGAGCGCCTGACGGCGGCGTTTTTCTTCGAGTTCGCCGCAGGCCGTCATGACCCGCCGATATTCCTGCAAAGCCGCCCATACCGCCTCGATGCCCTCGCCGCGCAAGGCGCTGACCTGCATGACTCTCGGTTGCCAGTGGGACGACGCAGGCTGTAGCAGCGCGAGCGCCGAGCGCATCTGCATCGCGGCGCGTTCCGCGGCAGCGGCATCGAGATCGGCCTTGTTGTATATGACCAAGTCGGCGAGTTCCATGATGCCCTTCTTGATCGCCTGCAGGTCGTCGCCGGCATTCGGCAATTGCAAGAGCACGAAGACGTCGGTCATGCCGGCGACCAAGGTCTCGGATTGCCCGACGCCGACCGTCTCGACGATCACGACATCGTAGCCGGCCGCTTCGCACAGAAAAAGCGCCTCGCGCGTCTTCGCGGCCACGCCCCCCAGAGCGCCGCCCGCCGGCGAGGGGCGGATGTAGGCAGCCTCGGATTGAGACAGCCGCTCCATGCGTGTCTTGTCGCCCATGATCGAGCCGCCGGTGACGGACGACGAGGGATCGACGGCGAGCACCGCGACTTTCAGCCCCTGCCCGATGAGATGAAGGCCGAAGGCCTCGATGAAGGTCGATTTGCCTGCCCCCGGCACGCCGGTGAGGCCGATGCGCAAACTTTTGCCGGTATGCGGCAAGAGCGCATCGAGCACGGCGGCGGCGCGCACCCGGTGTTCCGGGTGCTTCGATTCGACCAGTGTGATGGCCTTGGCCAGCGCGCGGCGGTTGCCGCCCAAGACACCCGCGACGAGGCTGCGGTCTGCGTCGGTAAGTGGTAGCGGCTCAGACAATCTCGAAACTCCGCCCGTCGGGCAGCCGATAGCGCGCGAAATCGCGTCGATCGAGCGTCATGATGCTTGTTACCCCCGTATCCACCGCCAACCAGTAGAGCGTGGCATCGGCGAAATCCATTTCGGTTTTGTCGGCTTCGGTATAACGCCGCATCCAGCCCACGATGTCGGCAAGGTGGCTTGGTTCGAATGGATAGACGACGACACCGCCCAGTTCCACCCATTTGAGCAATTCGAAACGGCGCGGAGCGGCAAGCAGATAGCTCGCCTCGACGATGCAGGGCCAGGTCGTCAGCAGCCGGCAACCGGTTGTCGCCAATCTGGCCAGTTTGTTCTCGACTTCGACGCGATGCACATCGGTGGGAGAGAAGGTCGCCACCAGCGGCCCTGCGTCAAGCAGAATGTTTTGCACGCAACCTTTCCTTCACCTTCGCGGCGATGTTCTCGGAATCGAAAGTCGTCGGCTCACAGACGCGGTAAGCCTCCGGGTCGCGCACCTGCTGGAGGAGATCATAGGGATTCTTCATTCCCAGCACGCGTTCGAGCGCATCCTTGACGAATTCGGATTTGGTGATGCCCAGCCGTTTGGCTTCCTGGTCGAGCCGGGATTCGAGAACGGGGTCGAGACGAACGGAAAGCGTCATGATCAAGCTCCTGATGGTCTGACCGTCATACTGTATTACACAATGACAGGGTGGGCAAGTGTCAGACACTTCCCGGCAGATGCGCGGCGCGGATCGCCCGCAGCACCTCGTGGGCGCACTGCGGGATCGGCGTGCCGGGGCCGAAGATGCCCTTGGCGCCGGCGGCATAGAGCGCTTCGTAGTCCTGCGCCGGAATCACCCCGCCGACGAAGACGACGATATCCTCCGCGCCTTGGGCTTTGAGCGCCGCGATGAGCTGCGGCACCAGCGTCTTGTGACCGGCGGCGAGCGTCGACACGCCAATGGCATGGACGTCGTTCTCGATCGCCTGACGTGCCGCCTCCTCGGGCGTCTGGAAGAGCGGACCGATGTCGACGTCGAAGCCGAGATCGGCGAAGGCCGTGGCGACGACCTTGGCGCCGCGGTCGTGACCGTCCTGGCCGAGCTTGGCGATCATGATGCGCGGCCGGCGACCTTCGACGACGGCGAATTCCTCGACCTGCTCGCGCACTTCGTCCAAGCCCGGCGCAGCGCCGAAGGCGGAAGAATAGACACCCGAGACGACCTGATGTGTCGCACGATGCCGCCCCCAGACCTTCTCCAAGGCATCGGAGATTTCACCCACCGTAGCCCGCAGACGCGTGGCCTTGATCGCGAGATCGAGCAGGTTGCCTGTGCCGGTTCTCGCCGCTTCGGTCAGCGCGTCGAGCGCGGCCTGCACCGCCGCATTGTCACGGCGGGCGCGGATTTCCTTGAGCCGCGCGATCTGCGCCTCGCGCACGGCGTGATTGTCGACCTCGAGAATCTCGACCGGCTCCTCTTTCGCCAGACGGTATTTATTGACGCCGACGATGACGTCCTGCCCGGAGTCGATGCGCGCCTGTTTCTCGGCCGCGCACTTCTCGATCTGCAGCTTCGCCCAGCCGGTCTCGACGGCGTGGGTCATACCGCCCATCGCCTCCACTTCCTCGATGATGGCCCAGGCCTTGTCGGCCATCTCCTGCGTGAGCGTCTCCATCAGGTAGCTGCCGCCCCAGGGATCGACGACGTTGCAGATGTGCGTTTCCTCCTGGAGCAGGATCTGCGTGTTGCGGGCGATGCGCGCCGAGAACTCGGTGGGCAGGGCGATCGCCTCGTCGAAGGCGTTGGTGTGCAGGCTTTGCGTGCCGCCGAACACCGCGGCCATTGCCTCGATCGTGGTGCGCACGATGTTGTTGTAGGGGTCCTGTTCGGTGAGGCTCCAGCCCGAGGTCTGGCAGTGGGTGCGCAACATCAGTGACTTCGGCTGCTGGGCGCCGAAGTCTTTCATGATGCGCCACCACAGGAGGCGCGCGGCCCGCAGCTTGGCGATCTCGAGATAGAAATTCATGCCGATGCCGAAGAAGAACGACAGGCGGCCGGCGAAGGCGTCGACGTCGAGCCCGGACTTCATCGCCGTGCGCACGTATTCCATGCCGTCGGCGAGCGTGAAGGCGAGCTCCAGCGCCTGAGTCGCGCCGGCTTCCTGGATGTGGTAGCCGGAGATCGAGATCGAGTTGAACTTCGGCATGTGGGCCGCCGTGTAGCCGATGATGTCGGCGATGATGCGCATCGACGGCTCGGGCGGATAGATGTAGGTGTTCCTGACCATGAACTCCTTGAGGATGTCGTTCTGGATCGTGCCCGAGAGTTTCTCCTGACTGACGCCCTGCTCCTCGGCGGCGACGACATAGCCGGCCAAGACCGGCAGCACGGCGCCGTTCATGGTCATCGACACCGACACGCGGTCCAAGGGAATGCCGTCGAAGAGGATCTTCATGTCCTCGACCGAGTCGATCGCCACACCGGCCTTGCCGACGTCGCCGACGACGCGCGGATGGTCCGAATCGTAGCCGCGGTGCGTCGCCAGATCGAAGGCCACCGAGACGCCCTGCGCGCCGGCCGCGAGTGCCTTGCGATAGAAGGCGTTCGATTCCTCGGCGGTGGAAAAGCCCGCGTATTGGCGGATCGTCCAGGGCTTCACCGCGTACATCGTCGCCTGCGGGCCGCGCACGAAGGGCGGAAAGCCCGGCAAGGTGTCGGCGAAGGGCAAGCCCTCGACGTCGGCCTTCGTGTAGAGCGGCTTGACGACGAGCCCCTCGGGCGTCGTCCAGGAAAGCTTCGTCACGTCGCCCTCGGGCGCGGATTTCGCGGCCGCCTTGGCCCAGGCATCGAGACCGGGGACCGACACTTCGGGATACTTGCTCATGGTTCCACTCCACTCTTTGTCGTTTTCGAATGATGCTTGACATTCGCGACAGCGGATAATACTGTATCCATAATTATGAACGCAAGGGACGACAGCAAACCCCTGGCGCTGCCGGCGCTCTACGAGCAAGTAGCCGAGCGGCTGCGCGCGCGCATCTACGCACACGAGCTGGCGCCGGGCGCCTGGATCGACGAGCAGGCGCTCGCCGACGAGTTCGGCATTTCAAGGACGCCGATGCGCGAGGCGCTGAAGGTGCTCGCCGCCGAGGGACTCGTGGTGCTCAAGCCCCGGCGCGGCTGTTACGTCGCCCAGATGTCGGAACGCGACCTCGACGAAATCTTCCCGGTGCTCGCCCTGCTCGAAGGACGTGTGGCGGAAGAAGCGACGCGCCGTCTCGCCAGCGCCGACGACGGTTCGCGTCGTCCCGCGAACTCCGACTTCGAGCGACTCGCAGCCCTCCACGCCGAGCTCGAACGCCACGCGGCAGCCAACGACGCCGACCGCTTCTTCGAAATCAATCAGGCTTTCCACGAAACCTTGCAGGAACTTGCCGGCAACCGCTGGCTATCGCACCTCATCAATGACATCCGCAAGTTCGTGAAGCTGACGCGACGTGATTCATTGCGGCTCGAAGGACGCATCCAGCAGTCACTCGTCGAGCACCGCGCCATCCTCGCCGCGCTCGAGCGCCGCGATGCTAGCGCCGCGGCACACGCCATGCATGATCACATTCTTTCCGGACGTGCCGCGCTGTCCCAACTCATGAAGGGATCGTGATTTGCTTATATTTCACGAGCAATGCCATACTTGACGCAGCCTGTCACCATCATGCGCCGGTGGCCGAATGATCGGGAACGGGTGCCCGATATAGGAATCCAGAATATTCACTGCCGAGGAGGACCAGGATGAAAAAAGAGGAAAGCAGCCTGTGGGAACTGCGGCCAGGCATCAAGATGGATCACGACGTGCTCGAATCCGTCGCCCAGATCGCCTGCGCGCTCAAGTCACTGGCTGCCTACACGACCTTCGCGATCGAGCGCGAGGATTGTCCGGATGACCTGCAAAAGACCGTCGATACCGGCCTCGCCGCTATCAACAAGCTGTTCGTAGCATGAATGCTGACCAGATAAAGGAGTAAATCAATACCATGACACATATCGTCATTCTCGGCGGCGGCATCGGTGGCATGACGGCCGCTTATGACATGAAAGAACAGGTCGGGCCCAACGACAAGGTCACGGTCATCAGCGAACATACCTATTTCCAATTTACCCCCTCCAACCCCTGGGTGGCGGTGAATTGGCGCAAGCGTGAGGACATCACCTTCGAGCTCGCCCCCTATCTCGCGCGCAAGGGCATCGACTGCATCGCCAAGGCGGCAAAGAAAGTGCATCCGGCCGAGAACCGTATCGAGCTGATCGACGGTTCCTTCGTCAACTATGATTTCCTGATCATCGCCACCGGCCCCAAGCTGGCCTTCGACGAAGTCGAGGGGCTCGGCCCGGAAAAATTCACCCACTCGGTCTGTGCGGTCGACCATGCCGTGAAGTCCGGCCAGGCATGGGAGAAGTTCGTCGCCGATCCCGGCCCGATCGTCGTCGGCGCAGTGCAGGGCGCTTCCTGTTATGGCCCGGCCTACGAGTACGCGATGATCATGGATACCGATTTGCGCCGGCGCAAGATCCGCAGCAAGGTGCCGATGACCTTCGTCACCGCGGAACCCTATGTCGGCCATCTCGGCCTGGGCGGCGTCGGCGATTCGAAAGGCATGATCGAGTCGATCCTGCGCGACAAGCACATCAAGTGGATCTGCAACGCCAAGGTCACCAAGGTCGAAGCCGGCAAGATGTTCGTCACCGAGCTCAACGATGACGGCAGCGTGAAGAAGGAGCACGAACTGCCCTTCAAGTATTCGATGATGCTGCCGGCCTTCAAGGGCGTGGATGCGGTATTCGGCATCGAAGGGCTCGCCAACCCTCGCGGCTTCATCATCATCGACGAATTTCAGCGCAATCCGAAATACAAGAACATCTATTCGGTCGGCGTCTGCGTCGCCATCCCGCCCGTCGAAGCCACGCCGGTGCCGGTCGGCACGCCCAAGACCGGCTACATGATCGAATCGATGGTCACCGCGACGGTGCATAACATCCGCCTGGCGATGGACGGCAAGGAGCCCGACCACAAGGCTACCTGGAATGCCGTCTGCCTCGCCGACTTCGGCGACAGCGGCGCGGCGTTCGTCGCCATCCCGCAGATTCCGCCCCGCAATGTCAGCTGGTTCAACAAAGGCAAGTGGGTGCATTACGCCAAGGTCGGCTACGAGAAATACTTTCTCAACAAGATCAAGAAAGGCAACACCGAGCCGTTCTACGAGCGCTATGTGCTGAAGCTGATCGGCGTCACCCGTCTGCACAAGTAAGTATTGGTGGCAGCAGATATCCTCAGTGCGCGTGACGGTGGCATCCTCACCGTCACGCTTTTCAATCCCGACAAGTTCAATGCGCTGGATGCCGCGATGTGGCAGCGGCTGGCGGAGGTCTTCGCCGCTGCCGATGGTGACGATACGCTGCGTTGCGTGATCGTGCGCGGCGCCGGGGCGGCATTCGCCGCCGGCGGCGATCTCGACGAGATGCACGCGCTGCGCGCGACGGTGGAAGGCGCGCTGGACTATCACCGCCGGGTCGGCGCGGCGCTCGCCGCGATCCGCCATTGCCGTCACCCCGTCGTCGCCCAGATCATCGGCCCGTGCGTCGGCGGCGGCCTGGAGATCGCCTGTGCCTGCGATCTGCGCATCGCCGGCGCTTCGGCGCGCCTCGGCGCACCGATCAACAAGCTGGGCTTTTCGATGTATCCGGACGAGCTGGCCGACCTGCTCGCGCTCGCGGGCGCCGCCGTGGTCAAGGAATTATTGCTCGAAGGGCGCTTGCTGACCGCACAGGAAGCCTACGAAAAAGGCCTGCTGACCCGCGTCGTCGCCGACGAGCAGCTCGCCGCCGAAACCCGTGCCACGGCAGAACGCATCGCCGCGGGCGCGCCGCTCGTCGCACGCTGGCATAAGCAATGGATCGCCCGCCTGCAACGCGACACGCCCCTGAGCGATGACGAGCGACGCGCATCCTTCGCCTTCCTCGATAGCAATGATTATGCGATAGGCATGGCAGCATTCCATGCCAAGCAGCCGCCGCGCTTCACCGGCAGATGACCGCGAATACACCATGCGAACCATTCTTACGCTCGCGCTCGCCGCATTGATCGGCGGCATGACGTTGCCCGCCTTTTGCGTTGGGAATGAGCCTCCCGGCAAACTCGGCGCTGGCAAGACGGCACCTGTGCCGCAAAATCGCATCGTCATCCAGATCAACGAGGATGATGGCAGGAAATGGATGGCGGTGCTGGCCAACATCCGCAACATCCAGGCCGAGTTGGGGAGGCAGAACGTCGCCCTCGCCGTGGTCGTCATCGGCAGCGGTCTGGGCATGCTGAAGGCCGATTCGGTCGCCGCGAACGACGTGCAGGACGCGCTGGCGGCCGGCGTCGAATTCATCGCCTGCGGCAACTCGATGCAGGCCCAGCACATCACACAGGACGACCTCATCGACGGCGTGAAGGTCGCCAAGGCGGGTTATGTCGAAATCGTGAAGCGCCAGCAGGCGGGCTGGAGCTACTTGAGACCATGATCGACTGGCGCGACATCGATACCGTCCTGCTCGACATGGACGGCACGCTGCTCGATCTTCATTTCGACAACCACTTCTGGCAGGCGCACGTGCCCCTGCGCTACGCCGAGGCGAAGGGGTTGCCGCTCGACGCCGCGCGCGAGGCGCTGATGGCACGCTATTCAGCCCGCGCCGGCACGCTCGACTGGTATTCGGTCGACTACTGGGAAACCGAGCTCGAGCTCGACATCATGCGGCTCAAGGAGGAAGTCGCACATCTGATCCAGGTGCATCCCGCGGTGGTCGATTTTCTCGCCCAGCTGCGCCGTCGCGGCAAGCGCGTCGTGATGGCCACCAACGCCCATCACAAGAGCCTGACGCTGAAAATGGCGAAGACCGGTCTCGAACCCCACTTCGACGCTTTCGTCAGCGCGCATGCGCTCGGCTTCCCGAAAGAGCAGCGTGGTTTCTGGGAAAAGCTGCGCGAGATCGAACCCTTCGATCCGGCGCGCACGCTGCTCGTCGACGACAGCCTGCCGGTGCTCGATGCCGCGCGCGCCTATGGCATCCGCCATCTGATCGCGGTACGCAGCCCCGACACGAAACAGCCGCCGAAGGACACGCGCGACTATCCGGCGATTGACAGCTTCGCCGAACTGCTCACATAATGAGAACCGTTCTCATATAAACGGTTCCGGATCTTGCCACCGCCCGCTCACACCTTTCCCCTTGCCGGTCCGCTGCTGCGCGGCGGCCGCTGTCCGCGTGTCGCGCTGATCGGCCAACCCCGCGCCGGCAAGAGCCGCATCTTCCGCGCCGCATCGAGTACCGCGGTGCATCACGAGCGGCTCGCCGGCGTCGGCCCCGCCTACGAGGAATGCCAGGTCGAGGTCGGACTCGACCAGATCTCGCTCGTCGACCTGCCGCCGATCGAAAGCTTTCACAAGCTCACCGATGAAACGGCGGTCATACTGAAATATCTGCTCTGGGGCGACCGCTGGCCAGCCATCGCGCGCCACGAGGCGCATCAGCCGGAATCGAGCTTCGCGGCGCCCGACGTGCTGCTGCTGGTGATCGACGCCACCGCGCTCGAGCGCGATCTCGAGCTCGCCCTGGAACTGGCGCAGATCGGCAAGCCGATGGTGATCGCCTTGAACCACATGGACGAAGCGCGCGCGAAAAGGCTGTTCATCAATGTCGGCGCGCTCTCCGAACGGCTTGGCGTGCCGGTGGTGCCGACCGTCGCCCACATGGGGCTGGGCCTGGCCGATCTGTTCACCACCGTCGTGCGCGCCGCCCGCGAAAGGCGGGCGCCGACGCCGCAACCGCCCAGCCCATACATCGCGCGCTATCTCGCGCCGATTGCCGAAATCGCCGGCCAGGCCGACGTCGCCAGCGCCTTCGGCGTGCCGACCACCTTCCTCGCCTTGCAGCTCGCCGAGAACGATGATTATTTTTTCGAGGAGCTGCGCTGCCATTTTCCTTTCCGTCACGCCGCGCTGCTCGCTGCCCGTGACACCGCCGACGCCGCGCTGCCCCGCCCGCTCGCCGAGGAGATCCACGCCGACCGTCACCATCGCGCCGCCCTGCTCTACGAAGCGGTCACCCGCCCCGGCGGAGGTGAAAAGCAGCCGGTCTGGCAACGCTGGCTGGACGAGCTCTTCCTGCATCCGCGCTGGGGTTTCGTCGGCACATTGGCGGTGTTCGCGCTGGTGCTGTTCTTCGTCTTCGAAGTCAGCAGCTGGCTCGACAGCCATACCGTCGCGCGCCTCGTCGAATGGGCTTCGGCCTGGCAACCGACCGATCTGGCCGGCGTGGTCATGCGTGCAGTGCTGGACGGCATCATCGGCCTGCTGGGCATCGTCATTCCCTATATGATCCCGCTGGTGGTGCTGCTGGTCTTCCTCGAAGAGTCGGGCATCATGCACCGCGTCGCCTTCGTCGTCGATTACGGCTTTCACCGGCTCGGCCTGCACGGCGGCGTCGCCCTGCCCTTCCTGATGGGGCTCGGCTGCAACGTGCCGGCGCTCGCCGCCACGGCCGCCGTCACCCACGGCCGCGACCGCACCGTCGCCGCACTGTTGATCACCTTCCTGCCCTGCTCGGCGCGCTCGGCGATCATCCTCGCGCTGGGCGGCAAGTATCTCGGCGGCTTCGGCGTCTTCGCGCTGTTCATGCTCGCACCGATCGTCGTCAGCCTGATCGGCAAACTGCTCAAGCGCCGCTATCCCGAAACCACGCCGGGCATGATCCTGCACATCCCGCCCTATGCCCTGCCCGGCGCGCGCCGGCTGCTGTGGAACACCTGGGACCGCAGCCGCGACATCGTCATGATCGTGCTGCCGTTGCTGGTCGCCGGCAGCGTCGTGCTCGCGCTGCTCGCCTACTTCGGCATGGATCGCTGGATCAATCTGGCGCTGACGCCGATCACCTCTTGGTGGCTCGGCCTGCCCGTCGCGCTCGGCGTGCCGATCCTGTTCGGCGTGCTGAGGAAGGAACTCTCGCTGCTGATGGTCTTCCAGGCGCTCGGCACGCAGGAACTCGCCGGCGTGCTGACGACGACGCAGATCGCCACCTTCCTCGTCTTCCTCACCTTCTATGTGCCTTGCGTGTCGACCTTCGCGATGATGCTCAAACTGCTGGGACGGAAAGAGGCTGCCTTCTCGGTCGCGCTGTCGGTCGGCGCGGCGCTCATCGTCGCGATGGCGGTGCGCATGCCGTTGGAACTGCTCGATCGGTTCATCTGAAGATCTACTTCAGCCCACCAGCGTCAGCACCAGCGGCGTGGTCAGCGAGGACAGCAGCGTCGTGAGCACGAGGGCGGCGGCGACCGGCCCCTGGAGGGCGCGGAACTGCTGCGCCATCATATAGACGTTGATGCCCATCGCCAGCGAGGCGAGCAGCGTCACCACCCGGGTTTCAAGCGGCGGCAGGCCGAGCGCCCGCGCCAGCAGCCAGACCACCAGCGGCTGCATGCCAAGCTTGATCGCGCTGATCACCAGACTCTGGGCAAGGCCCTCACGGATGCGGTAGGCGGCCAGCCCCATGCCGAGCGCGACGAGCGAGAACGGCACGGCGCCGCGGCCGAGCATTTCCAGCGGCACGTCGATGAAGGTGGGCAGCGGAATGCCGACGAGCCCCCACAGCGTGCCGGCGAGGATCGAAGCGACGATCGGATTGGTGAGCACGCCGCGCGCCGTCTTGCCGAAGCCGCGCAGCGAGAATTCGCCATGGCGCGCCCATTCGACCGAAACCGTGACCAGCGTCCAGAGAATCAACGCATTGAAGACGATGACGAGCGAAACGGCCGGCAGGGCGGCCGGTCCGAGCGCCGTCTTGGCGATGGCGATGCCGAGCATGACGTTGTTGGAAAACACGCCGCCGAGCGCAAACACCGACTGACCGACGCCATCGAGCCCAAACAGGCCGCGCGCGACCAGCCGGCCGATGACGAAGACGATCAGGCAGCCGCCGAAAAAGGCCGCCAGCAGGCGAAAATCGACCGCGGGCAGCTGCGAGACGTCGCTCATCATGCGGAACAGCATCGCCGGCATGGCCACCGCATAGGCGAAGCGGCCGAGCGCCTCGCCGACCGCGTCCGGCCATCGGCCGGAGCGCGCCAGCGCGTAGCCCAGCAGCACGAGCAGGAACAGCGGGCTGGCGAGCGAGAAATGATGGAAAAATGACGACATGCCTTCGTGATCCAAGCCGTTCCGGCGCCACGCGATTACGCTTCGCCCCCGCCTGTGGCGGGGCCCCCTTCGCTACGCGTGGCTTCAGGCGCCGGCTTTTTACGAGAGTGCCGCGATCACCTCGGGCGGCGCCTGCACCAGCTCGATCAGCACGCCTTCGCCGGCGATCGGAAACTCGTCGCTCGCTTTCGGATGCAGAAAGCAGATGTCGTAACCGGCCGCGCCCTTCCGGATGCCGCCGGGTGCTACGCGCACGCCCTGCTTCGAAAGCCATTCGACCGCCTTGGGCAGATCGTCGACCCACAGGCCGACGTGATTGAGCGGCGTGGCATGCACGGCCGGCTTCTTCTCGGGGTCGATGGGCTGCATGAGATCCACCTCGACCTTGTGCGCGCCCTGGCCGATCGCGCAGATGTCTTCATCGACGTTCTCGCGTTCCGAGACGAAATTGCCCGTGACCTCCAGGCCGAGCATATCGACCCACAGCCTGCGCAGCCTGTCTTTCGATAGGCCACCAATGGCGATCTGCTGGATACCCAGCACCTTGAACGGTCTTGTCATTGTTTTTTCCCTCTGACGAACAGAAAAGCGCCGATGACGATCATCGGCAGCGATAGCCACTGCCCCATACTGACGACGTAGGAATGGCCGAAGACGCCGGCATCGGGCTCGCGGAAATATTCGCCCAGCCAGCGCGCCACGCCATAGCCGACCAAAAACAGGGCCGACACCTGCCCACGCGGCCGCGGCCTGGCCGAGAACCACCACAGCAAGGCCCACAGCAATAAGCCTTCGCCGCATGCCTGATAGAGCTGCGACGGATGGCGCGGCAAGCCGTCGACCTGCGGAAAGACCATCGCCCACGGCAGATCGGGCGGGGCGATGCGCCCCCACAGCTCGCCGTTGATGAAGTTACCGATGCGGCCGAGCCCCAGCCCGATCGGCACCAGCGGCGCGATGAAGTCGGTGAGCTGCCAGAAGCCCAGGCCATGTTTCTTCGCATACAGTCCCACCGCGACGAGCACGCCGAGGAAGCCGCCATGGAAGCTCATGCCGCCTTTCCAGACGGCGAGGATCTCGAGCGGGTGAGCAAGATAATAGCCGGGCTCGTAGAACAGCACCTGGCCGAGCCGGCCGCCGATCACCACGCCGAGCACGCCATAGAACAGCAAATCGTCGATGTGCTGCGGCGTCAGGCCATGCCAGGGTTGACGCTGTGCGCGCCGCTTGCCCAGGACCAGGAAGGCAACGAACGCCAGCAGATACATCAGCCCATACCAGCGCACGGCGAGTGGGCCGAGATGGATCGCGACGGGATCGAACTGGGGATGCACGAGCATGGGCGGGCGGCAAAGGCTAAACTAACGCATCGCATTCTACGTTGCCCGCACAGGAGTTCCCCGATGCCCGCCTATCGTTCCCGCACCTCCACCCACGGCCGCAACATGGCCGGCGCGCGCGCGCTGTGGCGCGCCACCGGCATGAAGGACGATGATTTCGACAAGCCGATCATTGCCGTCGTCAATTCCTTCACCCAGTTCGTGCCCGGGCACGTGCATCTGAAGGACATGGGCCAGCTCGTCGCGCGCCAGATCGAGGCGGCCGGCGGCGTGGCCAAGGAATTCAACACCATCGCCATCGACGACGGCATCGCGATGGGCCACGGCGGCATGCTCTACAGCCTGCCCAGCCGCGACCTGATCGCGGATTCGGTCGAATACATGGTGAATGCGCACACCGTCGATGCGATGGTCTGCATCTCGAATTGCGACAAGATCACCCCGGGCATGCTGATGGCCGCCCTGCGTCTCAACATCCCGACCGTGTTCGTCTCCGGCGGACCGATGGAAGCCGGCAAGGTGCGCTGGCATGGCGAGGCGCGCAAGGTGGACCTGATCGACGCGATGATCGAGGCCGCCGATCCCAGGAACAGCGACAGGGAAGTCGCGGCGATGGAACGCTCGGCCTGCCCCACCTGCGGCTCGTGCTCGGGGATGTTCACCGCCAACTCGATGAACTGCCTCGCCGAAGCACTGGGCCTCGCGCTGCCCGGCAACGGCACGCTGGTCGCGACACACGCCGACCGGGAAAAACTCTTCGTCAAGGCCGGCCGGTTGATCGTCGAGCTGGCGAAACGCTATTACGAACAGGACGATGTCTCGGTGCTGCCGCGTTCGATCGCCAACTTCAAAGCCTTCGAGAACGCGATGAGTCTCGACATCGCGATGGGCGGCTCGACCAACACCGTGCTGCACCTGCTCGCCTGCGCGCAGGAAGCCGGGGTGAATTTCACGATGGCCGACATCGACCGGCTCTCGCGCCAGGTGCCGAACCTGTGCAAGGTCGCGCCCTCGACGCAGAAATACCACATGGAAGACGTGCATCGCGCCGGCGGCATCATGGCGATCTTGGGCGAGCTCGACCGCGCCGGGCTGATCCACCGCGACAGCCCGACCGTGCTCTATGCCTCGATGGGCGAGCAGATCGACTTGTGCGACGTGCGCCGCAACGACGACAAGAAGGTGCAGGAGTTTTATCGCGCCGCGCCGGGCGGCGTGCCGACGCAGGTGGCCTTTTCGCAGAACCGCCGCTATCCGACGCTCGATCTCGACCGCGCCAACGGCTGCATCCGCGACCTCGAACACGCCTACTCGAAGGACGGGGGCTTGGCCGTGCTGTTCGGCAATCTCGCCGAGAAGGGCTGCATCGTCAAGACCGCCGGTGTGGACGAGTCGATCCTCACATTCACCGGCCGCGCCAGGGTCTGCGAATCGCAGGAGGAAGCCGTCGAGAAGATCCTCGGCGGGCAGATCCAGCCGGGCGATGTCGTCGTCATCCGCTACGAAGGTCCGAAGGGCGGGCCCGGCATGCAGGAGATGCTCTACCCGACCTCGTATCTGAAATCGATGGGCCTGGGCAAGCAGTGCGCGCTCCTGACCGATGGCCGCTTCTCCGGCGGCACCTCGGGCCTGTCGATCGGCCATGTCTCGCCGGAGGCGGCCGCTGGCGGCACGATCGCGCTGGTCGAAGAAGGCGACACGATCGAGATCGACATTCCGAACCGCCGCATCGAGCTCAAAGTCGAAAAATCGGCGCTGGCGAGACGGCACGCCGCGATGGCAGCGAAGGGTGCCACGGCGTGGAAACCGGCCAAACGCGAGCGCGTGGTCTCCAACGCCCTCAAGGTCTATGCCGCGATGGCCACCTCGGCCGACCAGGGCGCCGTGCGCGACGTCTCGAAACTGTCGTGAGCGAATTCCAACGCCTGTTCGCCGGCCGACTCTGGTCGGTGATGTCTTGGGAACAGCTCGATGCGTTCTGGAAGCGCATCGGCGGCGAGGGCTGGTATGTGTATGCGGTGGGCGAAAGCGTGCCCGCGGCACCCGTCACGCCCGAGGCGCTCGCCGCATTCATCGAGAAGATCGATGCGCTGCTGCGCCGCGAACACCATCACGACTACTGCGGCATCGTCTATGCCGACGATCTCGAAACGCCGACGTTCGTGAAGATCTTCGACCCGAACAATCTCGGCGTCTCCTGCGGCTTTTCCGACAATCCGCCGCTGCCGGGCTGGATTCTCAGCCGCGTGCCGCCCGAGGATCTGAAGCCCGCCGCGCCGCTGCCGGAAGGCCGCCGGCGCTGGTGGCGCGCGCTGTTCGGCTGAATTTTGACAAGGGGAGAAACATGGCAACGACGACAAGAAGAAAACCCGCGGCGAAAAAAACCGCTGCAACCAGAACGACCACACGCCAGCCGAAGCCGCAGGATACCCGGCATGTGCTGAGCGAGCTCAAGCAACTCGCCAAGGAGCTCAACCAGGCCGCCAAGGGGCTGTCGAAGCGTGCGGCGGGCAACCCCAAGGAGGTGGCGGCGATCCTCGGCAGCGTCGAGCGCATGACGGCAGACGCCGCCACCAAGTCGCTCGCCGAGGCCGAAGCGGCGAAACAGCTCGTCAAGGAAGCCCTGACATCGCTGGGCCGCGACTGGAGCCGCAGGGAGCTGGAAGAAAAACTGGCCGGTGTGAGCGGACATCTGACCAACATCATCGTCGCGCAGGAATTCCAGGACCTCGCCGGGCAGGCGCTCAGAAAGGCGATGAAGGCGCTCGTCGGCGCGATCATCGTCGTCGAGAGCGGCGGCCCGACCGAGGAGCAGCGCTTGTCGCAGAAGGATGTCGATAGCCTGCTGAAAGACTTGCTCCCGTAACTCTTTATCCGACAAATTTGATCAGGTATAGTCGGGCTTCCACCGGAGGCCCGACATGAATCCCAACAACCGTCTCGCCAGCGAGACTTCTCCTTATCTGCTGCAGCACGCCGACAACCCCGTCGACTGGCTGCCCTGGGGCGACGAAGCACTGGCGCTCGCGCGCGCCGAGGACAAGCCGATCCTGCTCTCGATCGGCTATTCGGCCTGTCACTGGTGCCACGTGATGGCGCACGAATCCTTCGAGGACGAGGCGGTCGCCGCGGTGATGAACCGGCTGTTCATCAACGTCAAGGTCGACCGCGAGGAGCGTCCCGATCTCGACCAGATCTATCAGAGTGCGCACCAGATGCTCACCGGACGTCCCGGCGGCTGGCCGCTGACGCTGTTCCTCACCCCCGAGGGCACGCCCTTCTATGGCGGCACCTATTTCCCGAAGGAAGCGCGTTACGGCCTGCCGGGCTTCGTCGAGCTGTGCGAACGCATCAGCGAAATCTGGCGCACGCGGCGTCCCGACATCGAGGCGCAGAACCGCGAATTGCGCGCGGCGATGAACCGCGAGGTACCGCCACCCGCCATCGAGCTCGACGCGCGGCCGATCATGCGGCTGCGCGCGATCCTGCTCGGCAGCTTCGATCGCGAGCATGGCGGCTTCGGTGGCGCGCCGAAATTCCCGCACCCGACCGACCTCGCCTTCCTGCTGCACCGCACGAACGATCCCGAAGCGCAGGAGGTCGCTCTTTTCACCCTGCGCCGCATGGCGATGGGCGGCATTCATGATCAGCTCGGCGGCGGCTTCTTCCGCTACAGCGTCGACGCCCGGTGGGAGATTCCGCACTTCGAAAAGATGCTCTACGACAACGCCCAGCTGCTCGGCCTCTACGCCGATGCTTTCACGCTGAGCGGAGATGCGTTTTTCCGCCGGGTCGCCGAAGGCATCGTCGGCTGGCTCACGCGCGAGATGACCAGTCCGGAAGGCGCCTTCTACTCGTCGCTCGACGCCGATGCGGAAGGCGAGGAAGGGCGCTTCTACGTCTGGGACCGCGCCGAGTTCGCCCGGCTGCTCACGCCGCAAGAATCGGCGCTGGCGATACGGCACTGGGGGCTCGACCAGCGGCCGAATTTCGAAAACCGCTCCTGGCATCTGAAGATCGCCGCACCGCTGACGCCGGGCGAAAAGACGCTGATCGAATCCGCGCGAGCGAAGCTGTTCGCCGCGCGCGAAAAGCGTGTCCGCCCGGGCTGCGACGACAAGATTCTGACGAGCTGGAATGCGCTGACGATCGCCGCGCTGAGCCGCGCCGCCCGCCGCCTCGATCGCCCCGACTGGCTGACCGCGGCGCGACGCGCGCTCGACTTCCTGAAAACGCATCACTGGCGAAATGGCCGGCTGCTCGCCACCTCGCGCGCCGGCCAGGCGCATCTGCCCGCCTACCTCGACGATCACGCCTTCCTGCTCGCCGCGCTGCTCGAACTCGACGAAGCCGACCCGCGCGACGAAGATCTCGATTTCGCGCAACAGCTCGCCGACGCGCTGCTCGCGCGTTTCGAGGACAGGAAGAACGGCGGCTTCTTCTTCACCGCCCACGATCACGAAAGTCTGATCCAGCGGCCGAAGCCCCCCCACGACAACGCGCTGCCCGCGGGCAACGGCGTCGCCGCGCTGGCATTGCGCCGACTGGGCGAGTGCCGTGCCGAAATCCGCTATCTCGGCGCGGCGCGGCGCGCCTTGCAGGCCTTTGCCGACCCGCTCGCCCGCCAGCCATCCGGCTGTGCCACCCTGGTCATGGCGCTCGAAGCCGAGCTCGCCGTCAACCCGCCAGGATGTAGCGACGTTGTGTGTAGCGTACCGGCAAGCAACTGAATGACGGGCGATTCCTTCTCAAGCCCCCCGTTTTCCGTTAGACTGTCGGGCGCTTTTCCACCCCACCCAACCGATACGAGGAAGATTCAACATGAAGATTGTCGCTGCCGCACTGATCGCCGCTGGCGTGATGGTTTCCGCTCCCGCGATGGCCAACCTCGAGCTGGCCAAGAAGAGCAACTGCATGTCCTGCCACATGGTCGACAAGAAGCTGGTCGGCCCCGCCTATCAGGATGTCGCCAAGAAATACGCCGGCGACAAGGATGCCGTCAAGAAGCTCACCGAAAAGGTGAAGAAGGGCGGCAAGGGCGTCTGGGGCGAAGTGCCGATGCCGCCCAACTCCGCCGTCAAGGACGCCGATATCGAGACCCTGGTGAAGTGGATTCTCGCCGGCGCGAAGTAAGCCGATCCGAAGGGTTACGCCGACGACGGGGAGCCTTGGCTCCCCGTTTTTTTTTCATCAAGCCAGCGTGTCCGCACCGCCGCCTTGCCCTTGCGGCAGCGTCGCGTTCGCCAACAGGATCAGGCGGGCGATCTCGGCGGTGGAATGCACGCCGAGCTTTTCCATCGCATGGTGACGGTGCACCTGGACGGTCTTGTCGCTGATCGACAACTTGCGCGCGATGGTCTTGTTGCCATCGCCCGCCGCGAGCAGTTCCGCGACCTCGCGTTCGCGCTGGGTGAGAGAGGCGAGCCGGCCTTGCGCCGCCTCGATGCTGGTGCGCGAGAGGCATTGCTGGATGCTGTAACGCACCGCGCGTCCGACGGCATCGAGCAGCACGTGGTCCTTGCAGGGTTTCTCCAGGAAGTCGATCGCGCCGCGCTTCATCGCCTGCACCGCCATCGGCAAATCGCCATGCGCAGTCAGGAAAATCACCGGCAGACAGATGGCCTGCGCACGCAGGATGCGCTGCACCTCCAGACCGCCCATCAGCGGCATCATGACATCCAGCACCAGACAACCCGGCACGTCACGTTGATAAGCGTCGAAGAATTCCTGTGCGGTGGCGAATGCCCGGGAACGCCACCCGGCGGCATCGAGCAGGAAGCTCAGCGAGTCGCGCATCGCCGCGTCGTCGTCGACGACATAGATCAGGGCATCCCGTTCATTCATGCGCTTTCCTCCTCAGGTAGCCAGAAGCTGGCGCACACACCCGTCTGCGTGTTGCGCAGCTGCAGCGATCCGCCATGGGATTCGACGATCCCTTTGCTCAGAGACAGCCCGAGACCGAGGCCCTCCGGCTTGGTGGTAAAAAAAGGCTCGAACAGCCGGGCGCGATACGCTTCGTCGACCCCGCCTCCCTGGTCGCACACCACCACGCGGTAACCGAGCGCCTCGGCCGAGAGGCTCACCTCGATCGGCTGGGCAGGGTTTCCCCGTCCTGCCTGTGCCTCGAAGGCATTCTGCAACAGGTTGAGCACGACCTGCTGGAGCTGGATCGCGTCGGCCCGCACCCGGTAGCGATCGGAGTCGGCGTCTGCCCGCCAGACGATCTCTGCGTCGGGACGGCCGACGCGGAAGAGATCGATCGCCTCCCTGACGAGTGGCGCCAGGCTCACCGCCCTGACACTGCCGCCCCCTTTCCTGGCGAAGCTGCGGATCTTCTCGATGGTCTGCGCGGCGCGGCTGCTCTGACGTTCGATTTCCTGACAGCCGGAACGCAACGGCTCGGCTTCCAGCCGCCCGGCGGCGACGCGCCGCTCGATGCCACGCGCATAATTGGCGATCGCCGCGAGCGGCTGCTTCAACTCATGGGCGATCGCACTCGCCATGCCACCGAGGATCGCCATCCGCCCGGCATGTTCGAGCTCGCTCTGACGCTCGCGCATCGCCGCTGCCAAACGTTCCTTTTCGGCATGCATCTCGTTCAGTTCGCGGGTGCGGCGCTTGACGAGATAATCGACACGCACGGCATGCACGACCAGGGCGATGAGCAGGATGGCGACGATACCGAGGCCGACGCGGTGGCGCTGGAGCAACGCGGCGAGGGTTTCCTCCTGCAAGGTGGCGTATCGGCCGATGCGCAGATCGCGGAACAGGTCGTCGACGATGTCGTAATGGGCGGGCGTCGACCATTGGCTGCCTTCCGGGGTGCGCGGCATTTCGAGCAGGGCGATCGCCACCTTCTTGGCGAGCGCCGGATCGGTATGGCCCAGCGCGGCAAACGGCCAATCGGGATAGAGGCGCGAGGAGGTCTGGCAGCGAAAACCAGGAATCTGCCGGGGAGACAGCACGCGCAGCGCGCCGGGTTCGATCTCTCCTTGCGCCACCATCTGCTCGATCAGACACGTCTTGACGATGCCCGCATCGGCCCTGCCTTCCTTGACGGCGCGCGCGATCGCCTGGATCGGAAAACCGACGAACTCCAGCCGCCCCAGATCACGGTCGGGATCGACGCCCGCCAGCAACAGCTCGCGCGCGGCAATCTGGTAGCAGCAGAATGCATCCGGACTGGCGGCGAGCAGATGCTTGCCTGAGAGATCGGCGAGCTCACGGAGCGGGGATTCCGCGCGCACGATCACTGCCGAGCCGACGGCCTGCGTCGGCGAGATGCCAAGCGGCGAATCCAGGGTGACGAGGCGCGTGACGCCGTCGCTGTGCTCCAGTTCGCTGTAATTCCCCGCATTGGTGATGACGAAGTGAACGCTGCCTTCGCGCACTGCCCGGCGCATGCCGGGATGGTCGAGGCCGACGAGGGCGAAGTTCAACTCCGGCAGGCGCCGGTTGAGCCAATCGAAAACGTAGGCCCACTCCTGCTCGGCGTTCTCGATGCCCTTGTCCGCGAGCACACCGACGCGGATTTCCTGTCGTGTTGCCGTCCCGCCGCTGCACACCCCCGCCTGACCGAGCAAGAGCACAGCCGCCGCTAGCACAAAAAACCTGCGCAGTAAATTGGACAATTCGATTACCTCGCTTGGGCGAACGACCAATATCCATCCGCGCTTTGCATGCCTATATTGCCAATAAAGCAAGGCGCCTGACGGTTTTCAACCAACGGAGGAGGGAGAAACATGAGCATCGCGGAAGAAACGGGCTTCCTGGGCAAACTGCCCAAGGCCCTGCCCGGACTGGCACTGCTGATCGGCACGATGGTGGTGATCCGGCTCTGGGTCGAACCCTGGATGACAAACGCCGTCATCCTCGGCCAGAAAGGCTGGCTGATCAAGGTCACCCATCTCAATTACATCCTGCTCGGCATCATCATGGGCCTGCTCTACCGCAACGTGATCTTCGGCGGCAAGCTGCCCGAAATCTTTGCCGACGGCTTCAAGCTCTCGCGTCTGTTCATCAAGACCGGCATCATCCTGCTCGGCTCGCTCTACACGGTACAGGCGATCGTCAAGCTCGGCGCGATGGCGATCTTCCTGATCGGCGGCTTCGTCGTATTGTCGATCGTCATGGTGCTGTGGCTCGGCAAGCTCTTCGGCATGGATCGATCGATGACCGGCGTGATGGCCAACGCCTGCTCGATCTGCGGCGTCTCCGCAGCCGTCGCCACCGCGCCGGCGGTCGAAGCCAAGGCCTCGCATGTCGCTTACGCGATCGCCACCATTCTCGGCTTCGGCATCCTGACGATGTTCATCAGCCCCTTCATCGGCCATGCGCTGGAACTCAACGACCTGCAGTATGGCGCCTGGGTCGGCACCGGCATCCTCAACTCCGGCCAGGTGCTGGCCGCCTGTCTCGCCTTCAATCCGAATGTCGCGCCCGGGACGGCGGTATCGGTCGGCGAGATCTGGAACATCATGCGCGTGATCTCGATTCCGTTCGCGGTGTTCGCCGTCACCGTCTGGTACTGGGCGGGCCACGAGCAGCCGCAGGGCCAGCGCAAGTCGCTCACCCAGCTCCTGGTCGAGAAGTTCCCGGTCTTCGTCTTGGGCTTCCTCGCCATGGTGCTGCTCACCAGCATCGGTGCCTTCGGCGATGCCGGCATCAAAGGCGGACCGCCGGCCTCGGCGACGATCAAGATGATCCGCGACTGGATGCAGTGGATCTTCGGCATCGGGCTGGTCGGCATGGGCGGCTACATCGATTTCAAGGAGCTCAGGCAGGCCGGCGGCACGCCGCTCAAGGTCGGCCTGATCGTCGGCGCCACCAAATACGTGCTGGCTTTGGTGCTGGTGCTGTTGATTCGCGACCATCTCGTCGAAATCTGATCTTTGGGAGAGGACATCATGGCAGGAACGAAAATCGGCTCCGAGACCATGGCCAGCGCGGCCAAGGGCAAAATGACGCTGTTCCGCGACGACCGGCAGGAAGACTGGGGGGCGATCGTCTTCAGCATCCTGATCATCGCCGTGATCGTCGTGCTGACGATGAAATGAACGGGGCGGGCACCATCGCGGTCGCCGTCGACGGCTCGCCGGCCAGCGAGGCGCCGCTCGCGGAGGCGCTGCGCCTGGCGCGCGACGGGCGGCGTCCGCTGCTCGGCGTGTTCGTCTTCGATACCGGCTGGGCGGATTACATCGGCAACGACTGGCAATCCGCCGCCGGCGCGCGCCAGGGTTTTCTCGACTACATCCGCGGCCAGCTCGAAGCGCAGGCCGAAGCGGCTCGGGAACAGTTCGTGGCGGCGACGCGCGGCCACGCGCAAGCGCGGTTCGCCGTGATTTTCGGCGAGCCGCTGGAAACCCTCTGCGATCTGATGGCGCGCAGCGAGGCGGAGACCCTGGTCGCGGGCAGGGAAACCTTCCAGGTCTGCGGCCGACCCAGCGTCAAAACGCTGGCGCGCGACCTCGCGCGCCGGGTGCGCTCCTTGCGCATCGTCTGAGCGGAGCGATGCGGCGCCACGCCCGGCATTGACATGACGGGTGTGGCAAGCAACAATCGTCGGCACTCGCCTGAACAACTCCAACAATTCGCAAAGGAGCCCGCCCGATGAATTCCCAGCTCAAAACGCTTTCCTTGTCCATCGCCGCCGCTGTCGTGATGATCGGCTGCGGCAAGAAGGAGGAAGCCCCGCAACCCGCTCCGCAGGCCGCCGCGCCCGCTCCGGCCGCCCCCGCGCCCGTGACCGTGAAGATCGGCCACGTCGCGCCGCTCACCGGCGGCATCGCCCACCTCGGCAAGGACAACGAAAACGGCGCGCGCCTGGCGATCGACGAGGCCAACGCCGCCGGGATCAAGCTCGGCGGCGCGCCGGTCAAGTTCGAACTGGTCGCCGAGGATGACCAGGCCGATCCCAAGATCGGCAACACCGTCGCGCAAAAGCTCGTCGACGCCAAGGTCGCCGGCGTCGTCGGCCATCTGAATTCGGGCACGACGATTCCCGCCTCGGCGATCTACAACCAGGCCGGCATCCCGATGATTTCCGGTTCTGCGACCAACCCGGCGCTCACCGAACAGGGCTTCAAGAACGTCTTCCGCGTCGTCGGCCGCGACGACCAGCAAGGTCCAGCCGTCGCCAACTACCTGATCGCCACCGCCAAGCCAAAGGTGGCTGCGGTGATCGACGATGCCACCGCCTATGGCGAGGGCCTCGCCAACGAGGTCGAAAAGACCTTCAAGGCCGCCGGCATCAAGGTGCTGCCGCGCGAGAAGGGCACCGACAAGACCGCCGACTGGAAGGCCGTGCTCACCAAGATCAAGGGCAAGAAGCCCGATGTCGTCTTCTATGGCGGCATGGACGCCACCGGCGGCCCGCTGCTCAAGCAGGCGCGCGAGCTGAAGATCAATGCGGTGTTCAGCTTCGGCGACGGCGCGTGCACCGACAAGATGGCCGAGCTTGCCGGCGCCGCCGCCGAGGGGCTGATCTGTTCGCAGGCCGGCATCCCGGTGCAGGCTGCGGGCAAGAAGTTCCTCGATGCCTACAAGGCCAAGTTCGGCATCGACCCCATCCTCTACTCGCCCTTCACCTACGACGCAACCTGGCTGCTGGTCGAGGCGATGAAGAAGGCCGACTCGGCCGATCCGGCCAAGTATCTGTCGGCGCTGGCGGCGAGCAGCTACGATGGCGCCTCCGGCCACATCGAGTTCGACGAGAAGGGCGATCGCAAGGATGCCGAAATGACCATCTTCACGATGAAGGAGGGCAAGGTCACGCCGCTGGCGATCATCAAGGGTGACAAGTCGCTGACGCTGGACGAATACGCCGCCCAGTCCGCCGCGAAGTAAGCTCCTCTCCGCTCCACGCAACGGCGCCTTCGGTTTTCCACAGGGCGCCGTTGCTGTCTGTTGGGTATCATCCGCGCCCGTGGATACCTTTCTCCAACAGCTCATCAACGGCCTGACCACCGGCAGCGTCTATGCCATCGTCGCCCTGGGCTACACGATGGTCTATGGCGTGATCCAGTTGATCAACTTCGCGCATGGCGAAGTGGTGATGATCGGCGCGATGGTCGCCTTCTCGGTCATCATGGCGCTCGTCGGCGCCGGCACGGGGCTTCCGCCAGCGCTGGTCGTCCTCCTGGGCGTGCTCGCCGCGGTCCCTGTCTGCATGGCGATCGGCTATGCTCTGGAACGCCTCGCCTATCGTCCGCTGCGCCACGCGCCGCGTCTGGCGCCCCTGATCACGGCGATCGGCATGTCGATCATCCTCCAGCACCTCGCCCTCTTGATCTGGGGCCGCGACCCGCGCGCCTTTCCGCAGATCCTGGAAAACGCCAGCTTCGCGATCGGCGGTGCGGCGATCAGCACGGTGCAGATCGCCATCATCCTGCTCTCGCTGCTGATGATGGCCGGCCTCACCTGGTTCGTCCATCGCACCAAGTTCGGCATCGCCATCCGCGCCACCGCCGAGGATGTGCGCGTCGCCGCGTTGATGGGCATCGACGCCAACCGCGTGATCGCCGCCACCTTCGTGATCGGCGCCGCGCTGGGCGCCGTTGCCGGCGTGATGGTCGGCACCTATTACGGCATCGCCCATTACACGATGGGCTTCGTCCTCGGCCTGAAAGCCTTTTCCGCCGCGGTGCTCGGCGGCATCGGCAACCTCGCCGGCGCGATGCTCGGCGGCATCGTCCTTGGCCTCGTCGAAGCGCTCGGCACCGGCTACATCAGCGAGATCAGCGACCTGTGCCAGTGGCCGCTGGTCGGTGAGCTGCTCACCGAGCGCTGCGCGGCCGAAGGCCACGTGATCCTGTTCGGCAGCAATTACCAGGACGTGTTCGCCTTCCTGGTGCTGATCCTCGTCCTCGTCTTCCGGCCTTCGGGTCTGCTGGGCGAGCGCGTCGCGGAGCGCGCATGAAGCGCCAGACCCTCGGCCTTGCCATCGTCGCCCTCGCCCTGCTGGCGCTGCCGCTGGTACTCACCCAGATCGGCACGGCCTGGGTGAGGATCGCCAACCTGGCGATCCTGTTCATCTTCCTCTCGCTGGGCCTCAACATCGTCGTCGGCATGGCCGGACTGCTCGATCTCGGCTATGTCGCGTTCTATGCCGTCGGCGCCTATACCTGGGCGCTCTTGGCCTCGCCGCACTTCGACCTGCATCTGCCCTTCTGGGTCATCCTGCCGTTGGGCGCGCTCTTCGCCTGCATCGCCGGTGCCGTGCTGGGAGCGCCGACTTTGCGCCTGCGCGGCGATTACCTGGCGATCGTCACGCTCGGCTTCGGCGAAATCGTGCGCATCTTCATGAACAACCTCTCGGCGCCGTTCAACATCACCAACGGCCCGAAAGGCATCACGCGCATCGACGGCATGCGCATCGGCGATTTCAATTTCACGCAGACCGACACGCTGCTCGGCATCGCCTTCACCGGTCCGGCCAAGTATTACTACCTGCTGCTACTGCTGCTCCTCGGCGTCATCGTCGTCAACCTGCGCCTGCAGAATTCGCGCATCGGCCGCGCCTGGGTAGCGATCCGCGAGGACGAGATTGCCGCCAAGGCGGTGGGCATCAACACGCGCAACGTGAAACTCCTCGCCTTCGCGATGGGCGCCAGCTTCGGCGGCATCGCCGGCGGCATGTTCGCAGCGATGCAGGGTTTCGTCAGTCCCGAGAGCTTCGTGCTCAACGAATCGATCATGATCCTGGCAATGATCGTGCTGGGCGGCATGGGCAACGTCTGGGGCGTGATCGCCGGGGCGCTGTTGCTGTCCTTCGTGCCGGAATTCCTGCGCTACTCGGTCGAACCGCTGCAGCGTGCAGTGTTCGGCCGCATGCTGATCGATCCCGAAGTGCTGCGCATGCTGCTGTTCGGCATCGCCCTGGTGCTGACGATGCGCTTCCGTCCCGCCGGGTTGTGGCCAGAAAAGCGCCACCAGCGCGAGATGAGCCAAGCTCTGGAGGGGACGGGCGCATGAGCGCAGCCGCCCCGCTGCTGCTCGAAGCGCGCAACATCAGCAAGCGCTTCGGCGGCGTGCAGGCCCTGAAAGACGTCTCGCTGACCATCCGCACAGGCGAGATCTACGGGTTGATCGGGCCGAATGGCGCCGGCAAGACCACCTTCTTCAACGTGCTGACCGGGCTTTACCAGCGCGACAGCGGCGATGTGCTGTTCGCCGACCAGGCGCTCGATTTGACGAGCCCCAACCGCGTCGCCGCCGCCGGCATCGCGCGCACCTTCCAGAACATCCGTCTGTTCGGCAACATGACCGCGCTCGAAAACGTGATGGTCGGTCGCCACGTGCGCACGCGTGCCGGCGTATTCGGCGCGATCCTGCGCACCGCTTCGCAACGCGCCGAGGAGGCTGCGATCAGGCGCCGCGCCCTGGAACTGCTGCACTACGTCGGCATCGCCCATCGCGCCCACGATCTCGCGCGCCATCTCTCCTACGGCGACCAACGCCGTCTCGAAATCGCCCGCGCGCTGGCCACCGAGCCGAAACTGCTGGCGCTCGACGAGCCTGCCGCCGGCATGAACGCCACCGAGACCGCCGGACTGCGCCAGCTCATCGAGGGGTTGCGCAACGACGGCCTGACGGTGCTGCTGATCGAGCACGACGTCAAGCTGGTGATGGGTCTGTGCGACCGCATCGCGGTGCTCGACTACGGCGAGAAAATCGCCGAGGACGTGCCGGCCGTGGTGCAGAAAGATCCGAAAGTGATCGCAGCCTATTTGGGGGGAGCAGGATGAACACCCCTCAGGAGCGGAAATTCGCCTTGCTGGAAGCCGTCGATCTCGAAGTCCATTACGGCGGCATCGCCGCGGTGAAGGGCGTCTCCTTTGCCGTCGAGGAAGGCGAGATGGTCTGTCTGATCGGCGCCAACGGTGCGGGCAAGACCTCGACGCTCAAGGCGTTGGCGCGCATGATCCCCTCGCGCGGCGAAATCCGCTACAAAACCGAACGCCTCGACCGTCTGCCCAGTCATGCGCTGATCAAGATGGGGCTCGCGCTGGTGCCAGAAGGCCGCGGCATCTTCGCGCGCCTGACGGTGGCGGAAAACCTCGCGATGGGCGCCTATCACCGCAGTGACAAGGCCGGCATCGCCGCCGATCTGGAGCACGTCTATGGCCTGCTGCCGCGCCTCAAGGAGCGCGCCGAGCAACTCGCCGGCACGCTCTCCGGCGGCGAGCAGCAGATGCTGGCGATCGGCCGCGCCCTGATGGGCCGGCCGAAGCTGCTACTGCTCGACGAGCCGTCGATGGGGCTGGCCCCGCTGATGGTCGAAAAGGTCTTCGAAGTGATCCGCGCGGTCGCCGCCGAAGGGGTGACGATCTTCCTCGTCGAGCAAAACGCCCGGCTCGCGTTGCATACCTGTTCGCGCGGTTATGTGATGGAGAGCGGCAAGATCACGCTCGCCGACAGCTCTGCAAGGCTACTCGCCGACCCACGCGTGCGGGCTGCCTACCTCGGCGAGTGACCCCTCGTACCGGCAGCCGGAGCGGCGATTTTGCGGATGATCTCCTCCAGCTTGGCCAGCAGGGCATCGCGCTTGCCCAGGACATCATTCATCAGGCCGAGCGCCGCAGCACGTTCGCCGCTCTCGCACAGCGCCACGATACGGCGGCCCAGCGCGTGGATCTCGTCGTGGATGCGTTCGATGGCTGAAAATTCCGGCAGCACGCCATAGCGCTGACGGCCTTCGCCGTACATCCAGCGTCCGAAACGGCAATCGTGCGGATCGAGCGGCAAGAGCTCGCTCCGGTAAGGCTCGGCACGTTCGACACACCCGATCAGGATCTCGACCCAGCGCCGGTGCTCGACCGACGCCGTGACGAGCGGCAGATCGGCGCGCGGCAGCACGTGGCCGGCGGCCTCGCGCAGGCTGGCATCCGGCTGCCAGGCCGCGATCCAGTCGGGTAGCTGCGCCGCCGGCATCGGCCGGCCGATGCCGTAGCCCTGCGCCCGATCGCAGCCCAGATAGAGCAGCATCGTCGCGTGATCGACCGTTTCGACGCCCTCGGCGATCACTTCGTCACGGAAGGCCGTCGCCAGACCGAGCACGCCCTCGACGATCGCCAGGTCATCCGGATCGTGCAGCATGTCGCGCACGAAGGATTGGTCGATCTTCAGGAGGTCGATCGGTAGCCGCCGCAAGTAAGCGAGCGAGGCATAGCCGGTGCCGAAATCGTCGAGCGCGAAACGCACCCCCAGCTTGCGGCACTGCTCCATGCGGCTCGAGACGCCGACGACGTCCTCCAGCGCCGCGGACTCGAGGACTTCGAGCTCGAACAGCGCCGGCGAAGCCCCTGGATGGCGCACCAGCGCCGCGGCGAGGAAATCGGCGAAAGACGGCTGCTGCAGATGCACCGCCGGCAGGTTGATGCTGATGCCGATTTCCAGGCCCTGCGCCTGCCAGGCTTCCAGCTGCGCCAGCGCCGAGTCGATCACCCATTCCGAAAGACGGATGCCGAATTCACGGTCGCTGGCGGCCAGCGGCAGGAACTCGCCCGGTGCGAGCAGGCCATCCACCGGATGCTGCCAGCGCACCAGCGCTTCCACGCCGATGATGCGCATCGCACGCAGATCGGCCTTGGGCTGATAGAAAAGGCAGAGTTCGCCGCCTTCGAGCGCGGCGGCGAGACGAGCGAGCGCCTCCTGTCGCGCCTGGCTGTCGCGATCCACCCCGGGATCGAAAACGTGATGACGATTGCGTCCTGCCTGCTTGGCGCGGTACATCGCCTGGTCGGCATGACGGATCAGCGCATCGGCATCGGCATCGTCCTCGGGGAAGAAGGTGACACCGATGCTGGCCGACAGATTCACATGCTCGCCGTCGATCGGATAAGGTTGCGCCAACGCGGACAGGACGCGACCGAGCAGTTGCAGATAGCCGTCCGTGTCGGCAGAGCCCGAGAGCACCAGCACGAATTCGTCGCCGCCGAGACGCGCGATGGTGTCGGTCTCGCGCAGCGTCGCCCGCAGGCGGTTGGCGACCTCGACGAGAATCAAATCGCCGATGCCATGACCATAGAGGTCGTTGACCGGTTTGAAGCCATCGAGGTCGAGCAGCGCCACCGCCACGCGCGTGCCGTTGCGGCGCGCCTGCGCCAGCGCCATCGCCATGCGGTCGGCGAGCAGCGTGCGGTTCGGTAGCTGGGTGAGCGGATCGAAATGGGCGAGGCGCTCGAGCGCGTTGGCCGCGCGCTTCAGTTCGGTGATGTCGCTGGTGGCGCCCGAAAAGCGCAGCACTTTTCCCGCCGTGTCCCACTGCGCCTGGCCGCGGCTGCGGCACCAGACGGCATGCCCGTCTTTGTGGCGCATGCGGAAGATGCAATCGAACGGCCGCCGCTCCTCGAAATGCTGGCGCAGGGCTTCGGCCAGCAACGGGCGGTCTTCGGGCAGCACGAGACTCTCCATCGCCTCGCGGTCATTGGGAAGCTCGTCGTCGCGATAACCGAGTATCTGTTTCAGGCGCGGCGAAAAGTAGTAATCACCCCGTTCCAGATCCCAGTCCCAGATGCCGTCGTTGGAGCCATCGACGGCATGCTGGAAACGCGCCTCGCTGCGCTGGAGATTGGCGATCGTCGTCGCCAGGCTTTCCGCCATCCGGTTGAACGCGGCGGCCAACCGCGACAGCTCGTCGGCACCGGGCAGGTCGATGCGTTCATCCAGTTTCCCGGAAGCCAGGCGCTGGGCGGCGCGTTCCAGCGCGCCGAGACGGCGCATCAGCCAGAAATCGAGGGGCAGCAGCAAGACGAGGCCGAACAATACGCCGACGAAACCGATCCGGAACAGCTTGGCGGTCAGGCGCGCCCGCGCTTCCTCGATGAAGCCGAGCGCAATGCCATAACGCCCCTCGCCGAGTATTTGCCCCGCGAAGCCAACCGCAACCCGTACATGCCTGACGCCAAGCCGTTCTTCTCCCGGTTCGGGCAGCACCGTGTCGGCCGGCCAGCCGGCACGGGCAACCACCCGCCCCTGGTGATCGTAAATCACCAGATGCGTGACCGTGCCTTCGTTGACGAGACGCTCGGCGAGACCGCCGAGCGTCGCATAATCGCGCTGTGCCAGCGGCAGGGCGAGTGTGGCCGCGAGGAGCGTGTCGGTGCGCTCGACATGTTGCAGCAATTGGCCGCGCAGCTCGCTTTCGAGCAGGTCCCAAGTCTGCCAGACGAGCAGCCCCAGCAGGGAAAGGAGCGCCAGCAGCGTCATCACCGTCAGCTTGGCGCGAAACGAGTAGTGGGCGAACCAGCTCGAAAGCGGCGTGATCGGGATCATCAAGGCTCGCTCATCACGCGCCGCGTTTCCGGCAGGAAGCGATCGAGGGAGACGAGTGTCCTGGGATCGGGCAAGACGAAGCCCCCTTGCCCGGACGCTTTGCCGAAGTTGGCTCCCGCTGCGCTGTCGCTGAATTCGAGCACCACCTTCTGGATCAGCGCCGGCGCCGGGAGATCGGCGGCCGGTCGCGCCATCAACAAGCCGCCGGGCAGATCTTCCGAACGGTAAAGAATGTGCAACTGGTCACGCAGCTCGACGGGAAAATCCGGATAGGCCACATCCGGGCAGGCCGCCGCCGCGGCTTCGCCCAAGGCCACCGCCTGCGCGGCGTTGAACGGCGTCTTTTCCGTGCGCAGCATGACGTCGATGCCGGGTCTGAGCCCACTCTCCTTCAGGACGGCCGCCGTCACCTGGGCCGTCACCGTCAGGGGATCGATCATGGCCACCGTCTTGCCGCGCAGGTCGACAAGCTGGCCGATAGGTCCCGCCTTCTGCACGAGCAGGAATATCCTCAATTTCCTCTTCGCGATGCCCAGCACGAGGTGATCCCGGTCGCGATGGGCCTGCCAGCCCGGACCGGGGCCGATGAAATAGACGTCGAACTCGCCATCGAGCACACGGCGCTGGAAGCGCTTGAAATCCGGCGCGGTCGTCATCGCGACGTGGCGCTGCAAGGCGGCGGCGAAATGGGCACGCAACGGCTCGAAGACGGTCAGCAGCCGGGCGGTCGGTAAATAGGGGACGACGCCGAATTCGAGCGGACGGAGCCGCCCGGACGCATCGGCGCCGTAAGCGCACTTGGCGAGCGCACCCCCCATCAAGCCTAGCGAAGCCATGACGAGGCGCCGACGCTGGGAATCGGTCGCATGAGTCATGTTGTGATTGCCCCCCGACGAACCTGGCGGAATCAATATTAACCCGATTCTGCCGTCATGGCTTGCAGCCCGCGTGCGTCATCCAGGGGGGCCGTGCCGGCGGCGCTCGCGGTCGTCACATCCCGCCTGCAGCGGGACCACCTTCCGCTACGCGCGCCTTCAGCGCCGGCTATTTCGGCGCATAGGAGAAGACGTCGGCGAAGAACTCCTCGGCCGGCAGGCCGTGCGCGGTGAAGTCGCGCTGCGCCGCCTCGCACATTGCCGGCGCGCCGCAGACGTAGGCCTGGAAGGCCGACAGATCGGGATGGTCGGCGAGCACCGCCTGATGGACGAGGCCAGTGCGGCCACGCCAGTCGGCATCCGGTTCGGAGAGCACCGGCGTGTAGGCGATGCCGTTCTCGCGCGCCCAACGCTCGGCCAGCGCATTCATGTAGAGGCCGGCGCGGTCCTTCGCCCCCCAGTAGAGCTGCATCGGTCGCCGGATGCCGATGTGCAGCGCGTGCTCGATCAATCCCTTGATCGGCGCGAAGCCGGTGCCGCCGGCCACCAGGAGGATCGGTTTGGCGGAATCCTCGCGCAGGAAGAAGCTGCCGAAGGGGCCTTCGATGCGCAGGATGTCCTTTTCCTTCATCTTCGTGAACACATGCTCGGTGAAATTGCCGCCCGGGATGCGGCGCACGTGCAGTTCGAGCAGGTCGTCGGCATGCGGCGCATTGGCGAGCGAAAAGGCGCGGCGCTTGCCGTCCGGGAGCAGGAATTCGATGTACTGTCCGGCGAGGAACTGCAGACGCTCGTTGGTCGGCAGCTTCAAGCGGATCACCATCACGTCGTCGGCAACACGTTCCAGCTTCTGCACGCGGCAGGGCAGCGTCTTCACCGGGATGTCGCCGACGGTGGCGACTTCGTGCACTTCGATCACCAGGTCGGAGCGTGGCGTGGCGCAACACAAGAGTGCCATGCCGGCGACCCGTTCCGCGGCGGGCAGCGCGCTTTCCTGGGCGATACCGAGATCGACTTCGCCGCTCAGGACTTTCGCCTTGCAGGCGCCACAGGCGCCATTCTTGCAGCCGTAGGGCAGGTGGATGCCGGCATCGAGCGCGGCTTCGAGGATCGTGGCGCCGTCCGCGACGCTGAAGGTATGGCCGCTGGGCTGAAGGGTGACTTGATGAGCCATGCGATAATTGTCCGGTGAGAAAAAGAAGATTGTTGATCGTCGGTTGCGGGGATGTCGCGCGCCGCGCGCTGCCCTGTCTGTTACGCCGCTGGCAGGTCACCGCGCTGGTGCGCCAGCACGACCCCGGGCTGCGCAGTCAGGGGGTGCGGCAGATCGTCGGCGACCTCGACCAGGCGGAGAGCCTCGCCCGGCTCGCCGGCCTCGCCGACGCGGTACTGCACAGCGCACCGCCGCCCGGCGAAGGCAGCGACGACCCGCGCACCCGCAGGCTGCTCGCAACGCTGGCCAAGGCGCGGAGTCTACCACGCAGGCTCGTCTACATCAGCACCAGCGGGGTGTATGGCCCCTGCAACGGCGAGCGCGTCACCGAGACGCGCCGCTGCGCCGCCGCCACGCCCCGCGCGCGCCGCCGGCTCGCGGCGGAAACCCGGCTGCGTGCCGTCGGCCGACGTGGCCTTCGCGTCAGCCTCCTGCGTGCCCCCGGCATCTATGCCGCCGACCGGCTGCCGCTGGAGCGTGTGCGGCGCGGCGATCCGGTGCTGCTCGCCGCCGAGGATTCCTTCACCAATCACATCCATGCCGAGGACCTCGCCGCCGCCTGCTGCGCGGCGCTGGAGCGCGGCCGGCCGAACCGCGCCTACAACATCTGCGACGATTCCGACCTGCACATGGGCGACTGGTTCGACAAGCTCGCCGATGCGTTTCAGTTGCCCCGCCCGCCGCGCGTCACGCGCGCCGAGGCACAGCTCCGCCTGTCGCCGCAACTGCTGTCGTTCATGAACGAATCGCGCCGGCTGACCAACACGCGCATGAAGCGCGAGCTGAAACTGAAACTGCGCTACCCCACCGTCGATGACGGCCTCAAAGCCGCCCTGGAGAAACACCGATGCTCTGGCTGAAAGCCTTCCACATCTTCTTCGTCGTCAGCTGGTTCGCCGGCCTCTTTTATCTGCCGCGCATCTTCGTCAATCTGGCGATGGTGCCGGCCGACAGCACGCCCGAACGCGAACGCCTGCTCGTGATGGCCAGGAAGCTCTACAAGTTCGTCACGCCGATCGGCCTCCTGGCCGTCGCCACCGGCCTCACGCTGTGGTTCGGCTTCGGCTTCTCCGGCGGCTGGCTGCACGTCAAGACCGCGCTGGTCGTCGGGCTGCTCGCCTACCATTTCTATTGCGGCCGGCTGCTGCGCCAGTTCAATGACGGCAGCAACACCCGCTCGCATGTCTGGTTCCGCGTCTTCAACGAGCTGCCGGTGCTGGTGCTGCTCGCGGTCGTGATCCTCGTCGTGGTGAAGCCGTTTTGAAGCGCAGAGTCGTTCGTCATACGGGGGGCGAAGGGGGGCGGGCCAGCCCAATCGAGAAACAGGGCAGCGCCGCCGCAGGGCCGCCCCAAGGCGGCGCGGCACGTGCCGAAAGCACGAACCGCGACGCGTCCCCCACGAAAGACGCCCTCATTGTCGAGCGCCGCGCCAAGCGGCGCTCGCTGGTGAGAACCCCCCGCGAGGGGGGCGAAGGGGGGCGGGCCGAATATTTCGCCACTTGTCCACGTGGGCTGGAGGCACTGCTCGCCGAGGACATCGTTGCGGTGGGCGGAAGCGACGTGACGATCACCCCCGGCGGTGCGGGATTTTCGGGCAGCCAGGAAACCTGCTACCGCCTGAACCTCACTTCGCGCATCGCCACGCGCGTGCTGTGCCGTCTCGCCAGCGCCGACTTTCGCAATGAGCAGGACATCTACCGGCTCGCCTACGAGACCGGCTGGCCCAGGCTGTTCGACGTCTCGCGCAGCATCCGCGTCTATGTCACCGCGGTCAAGGCGCCGTTCAAGAGCCTCGAATATGTCACGCTGAAGGTGAAGGATGCCGTCTGCGACCGCTTCCGCGCCGAGGTCGGCCGCCGGCCCGACGTGAATACCGCAGCGCCCGACGTGCGCATCCACCTCTATGTCACGGCCCAGGAAGCCACGTTGTACATCGACACCTCGGGCGAGCCGCTCTGGCTTCGGGGCCAGAAGATCGCCAAGGTCGCCGCGCCGCTCAAGGAAAATCTCGCCGCCGGCATTCTGCGCCTGGCGGGCTGGCGACCCGGCATGCCGCTCCTCGATCCGATGTGCGGTTCGGGCACCCTGTTGCTCGAAGCCGCCGGCATGGCGCTCGATGACGCGCCGGGTCTTGCGCGCGAGATGAAGGATTTCGGCTTCACGAAGCTGCTCGATTACCAGCCGGCGCTGTGGAAGCGGCTGTGCGTCGAGGCCGCCGCGCGCCGCATCGCCACGCCGGAAAAGCTGCCGATCTGGGGCGCCGACCGTGACCCCGATGCCGTGGCGCGCTGCCGACAGAACCTCGCCCATGCCGGTCTGGACGACCTGATCGAGGTGCGCCAGGCCGACCTCCTCGACCTCGAGCCGCCGACGCCGGCGGGGGTATTGGTCACCAACCCGCCTTATGGCGAACGCCTGGGCGAGCTCGAGGAACTGGCGACCTTCTATCCGCGTCTGGGCGATGCGCTGAAAAAACGCTTCGCCGGCTGGCACTGCTGGTTTCTCTCCGCCGATACGCGGCTGCCGAAGCTGATCGGCCTGCGGCCCGACCGCAGGATTCCGCTTTATAACGGCGCGCTCGAATGCCGGCTCTACGGCTTTCCGATCGTCGCCGGCAGCGCACGCAAGCCCGTTACTTGAAGAACAGCATCCAGACGACGATCAACACGAGCAGCAAGATCGCCAGCTTGCCGATCAGCGCGAAGAAGCCGCCGCCCCCGCTCGGCGGGCCGTGCTCGACCGGAACATGGGGGCGGACGCCAATTTCGCGTTCCTCGCGGGCGATAGCGTCGCGTGCCACGAGGGGATCGAGCGGATCGCCCAGATCGGCGCCGCGATCCTGCTTGTCGACCTTCTGATACGCCTCGCGCAGCGGAATCTGCAGCTTGCGGGCGAGATCGATCGCCCGGATCAGCTTGTTGATCTCGGCGAGGAACAGCAGCTCGGCCGTCACCTCGACCGGAAAGCCCTTGCGCTGGCCATCGCGCGTGTCCGTCATCAGATGGGTGATGTACTGGTCGAGATCGTGGGTGCCCCACAGCATGCAGATGCGGTTGCGCACATGCGGGAAGGCTTCGATCGCGCTGGCTTCGGTAGTGGGCTTCATGGTCGGTTTCGTCCTCGCGGGTTAGACGATGTCGAGGTGCTTGATGCCGCTTTGCAGGTCGCGCTCGGCCATTTCCTTGCCGTGCAGCTTGATCTGCAGACGGACTTCGTTCATCGAGTCGGCGAAGCGCAGCGCATCCTCGTAGCTGATCTTGCCGGCTTCGTAGAGGTCGAACAGCGCCTGGTCGAAGGTCTGCATGCCGAGCTCGCGCGAGCGCTTCATCACCTCCTTGATCTCGTGCACCTCACCCTTGCCGATCAGATCGGAGATCAGCGGCGAGTTGATCAGGATCTCGACCGCAGCAACCCGCCCCTTGCCTTCGCGCGCCGGCAACAGGCGCTGCGAGACGACGGCCTTCAGGTTCAGCGACAGGTCCATCAGGAGCTGCGGGCGCCGCTCCTCGGGGAAGAAGTTGATGATGCGGTCCATCGCCTGGTTGGCGTTGTTCGCGTGCAGCGTGCCCATGCACAGGTGGCCGGTCTCGGCGAAGGCGATCGCGTGCTCCATCGTCTCGCGGTCGCGGATCTCGCCGATCAGGATCACGTCCGGTGCCTGGCGCAGCGTGTTCTTCAGCGCCGCTTCCCAGGAATCGGTATCGACGCCGACCTCGCGCTGGGTGATGATGCAGTTCTTGTGCTCATGCACGTATTCGACCGGGTCCTCGATCGTGATGATGTGACCATAGCTGTGTTCGTTGCGGTAGCCGATCATCGCCGCCAACGAGGTCGATTTGCCCGAGCCGGTGCCGCCGACGAACAGCACCAGGCCGCGCTTCGTCATGCCGATGTCCTTGATGACGGGCGGCAGGCCAAGATCCTCGAACTTCGGGATCGTCGTGTTGATGGTGCGGAACACCAGGCCGACGCGCCCTTGCTGGATGAAGGCATTGACGCGGAAGCGGCCGATGCCCGCCGGGCTGATCGCGAAGTTGCACTCCTTGGTTTCCTCGAAGGTGGCCGCCTGCTTGTCGTTCATCACCGCGTGCGCCAGCTCGATGGTGTGCTGGGGCATCAAGGGCTGGGCGGTGACCGGCGTCACCTTGCCATCGACCTTGATCGCGGGCGGAAAGCCGGCGGTGATGAAGAGATCCGAGCCCTTCTTCTGCACCAGCATCGCCAGCAGCTGGTAGAGGAATTTGAGCGATTCGTCGCGTTCCATGCGCCTTACCCGAGAAAGGTATCCTTGTTGGCGGCCTTGGCGCGCGCCTCGGCGGCCGAGACGACGTTGCGCCGGACCAGATCCGCGAGGCACTGGTCGAGCGTCTGCATGCCGAACTGCTGACCGGTCTGGATCGCCGAATACATCTGCGCCACTTTGTTCTCGCGGATCAGGTTCCTGATCGCCGGCGTACCGATCATGATCTCGTGCGCGGCGACGCGGCCGTTGCCATCCTTGGTCTTCAGCAGCGTCTGGGCGATCACCGCGCGCAGGGATTCGGAAAGCATCGAGCGCACCATCTCCTTTTCCGCGGCGGGAAAGACATCGACGATCCGGTCGATGGTCTTGGCTGCCGACGAAGTGTGCAGCGTGCCGAACACCAGGTGGCCGGTCTCGGCCGCGGTGAGCGCGAGGCGGATGGTTTCCAGGTCGCGCATTTCACCAACCAGGATCACGTCCGGGTCCTCACGCAGCGCCGAGCGGAGCGCGTTGGCGAACGACAGCGTGTGCGGCCCGACCTCGCGCTGGTTGATCAGACACTTCTTCGATTCATGGACGAATTCGATCGGGTCCTCGACGGTGAGGATGTGGGCGAATTCCTTTTCGTTGATGTGATCGATCATCGCCGCCAGCGTCGTCGACTTGCCGGAGCCGGTCGGCCCGGTGACCAGCACGATGCCGCGCGGCTGGTCGGCGATCTCGGCGAAGATTTTCGGCGCGTTGAGCTGCTCGAGGGTGAGCACCTTCGAGGGAATGGTGCGGAACGCCGCCGCGGCGCCGCGGTTCTGCACATAGGCATTGACGCGGAAGCGCGCCAGATTCGGCACCGCGAACGAGAAGTCGCATTCCAGCGTCTCCTCATAGTGCTTGCGCTGAGCGTCGTTCATGATGTCATAGACCATCGCATGCACGTCCTTGTGCTCCATCGGCGGCAGGTTGATGCGCCGGATGTCGCCATGCACGCGGATCATCGGCGGCAGGCCGGAGGACAGGTGCAGATCGGAGGCCTTGTTCTTGACCGCAAAGGCCAACAGTTCGGTGATATCCATCTCGAAAAATTCTCCCTGCGGCCCGACAGACCGCTTCGGTATACTAATTTCAGCAATTCAAACGCTATATGACAACAATTTCAACCAACCTGCAAGCCGTGAAAAGGCGCATTATCGATGCCTGTTCCGCCGCCGGGCGCGATCCGGGCACGGTGCGCCTGCTGGCCGTCTCGAAAACCTTCCCCGCTCAAGCCGTCCGGGAAGCCCATGCCGCCGGGCAGCGGGCCTTCGGCGAAAGCTATGTGCAGGAAGCGCTCGCCAAGCAGTCCGAACTGGCCGACCTCGCTCTCGAATGGCATTTCATCGGCCCCTTGCAAAGCAACAAGACGAAGGCGGTGGCCGGACATTTCGCCTGGGCGCATTCGGTCGAGCGGCTGAAGATCGCCGAGCGGCTCGCGGCGCAGCGCCCAGCTGACCTGCCACGACTGAACGTCTGCGTGCAGGTGAATGTCAGCGGCGAAGCGACGAAGAGCGGCTGCGCGCCGGAAGAGGCGCCGGCGCTGTGTCGGGCGGTGGCGAAGCTGCCCAATCTCATGCTGCGTGGCCTGATGACCATCCCCGAGCCCGGTCGGGGCGATGCCGCAGAAAACTCGGCGCTGGCGAGACGGCAGTTTTCCCTGCTACGCGAACTGTTCGAACGCATCAGACAAGACGGTCTCGCACTCGACACGCTGTCGATGGGCATGAGCCACGATCTTGAAGAAGCGATCATGGAAGGTGCGACGATCGTGCGTGTTGGCACGGCAATCTTTGGTGAAAGGAATTACACGACATGAAAATCACCTTCATCGGCGGCGGCAACATGGCCACCGCGCTGATCGGCGGCCTGCGCAAACAGGGCTTCTCGGCCGCCGGCATCCAGGTCGTCGATCCGGTCGAGGAGACCCGCGCGCGCCTCACCGACACTTTCGGCGTGCGCTGCGCAGCGGCGATCGATGCGGCCGCGCTCAATTGTGAAGTGCTGATGCTCGCGGTCAAGCCGCAGGTGATGAAGGAAGCGCTGCTGCCCGCCGCCGGCAGGCTGACGAACCAGCTCGTGATCAGCATCGCCGCCGGCCTCAGGCTGGCGGACATCGGCCGCTGGCTGGGCGGCTACCCGCGCCTCGTGCGCTCCATGCCCAACACCCCGGCGCTGATCGGCGCCGGCATCACGGGGCTCTACGCCCCTTCGGCAGTCGATCATGAAGACCGCGCCACCGCCGAGAAGATCCTCCACGCGGTCGGCCGCACGCTGTGGGTCGAGGATGAGGCGCTGATGGATGTCGTCACCGCCGTCTCGGGCAGCGGGCCGGCCTACGTCTTCTACTTCATCGAGGCGCTGCAAAACGCCGGCGTCTCGCTCGGCCTGCCGGCCGAGACCGCGCGCCTGTTGGCGATCGAGACCTTCCTCGGCGCGGCGAAGCTGGCCGAGGCGAGCATTGATCCCGTCGATCAGCTGCGTATGCGCGTCACCTCGAAGGGCGGCACGACCGCGGCGGCGCTCGAAGTATTCAACGACGAGGCGCTCGACGCGATCATCGCCCGCGGCGTCGAAGCGGCGGCCGCGCGCGGCCGCGAGCTGTGCGAGATTCTCGGGCAGGACTGATGCTGGCGCAGATCCTCTCGCTCCTGCTCGGCACGGCGGCCAGCCTGCTCACCCTTGCTTTTCTCGCGCGCTTTTGGATGCAGTGGGTGCGCGCGCCATTCCGCAATCCCGTCGGCCAGTTCGTCGTCGTGTTCACCAACTGGGCCGTGATGCCGCTGCGGCGTATCGTCCCCGGCCTGTTCGGCCTCGATCTGGCCAGCGTGCTGGCCGCCTGGCTGACGCAATGCGTGTATCTGTTCGTCATCGCCAGCGTGACGGGCGCCACCCTCCTCTCGCTGGGCGGTTTCCTCGCCCTCGCCTGGGCCGCGACCCTCGGCCTCCTCGAGCTGTTCGTCTATCTGCTGATGGGCATCGTGATCCTCGCCGCGCTGCTGTCGTGGCTCGCGCCCTTTGCTCCGGCGGCGCCGCTGTTCCACGGCCTCGCCGCGCCGCTCCTGAACCCGGTGCGCCGCATCGTGCCGGTGATCGGCGGGCTCGATTTCGCCCCGCTGGTCGTCGTCCTGCTGCTGCAGATCGCGCTGATCGTTTTGGAGAACCTGCGCTGATGGCCGACTGGGTCCAAGCCGACGGCACCGGCGTGATCCTCACGCTGCACATCCAGCCGGGCGCGAAAAAGACCGAGGTCGCCGGTCTCCATGGCGGGGCGCTGAAGATCCGGCTGGCCGCACCGCCGGTCGAGGGCAGGGCCAACGAGGCACTGATCGCCTTCCTGGCGAAGAAACTCGGCGCTGGCAGGACGGCAGTCGAGCTGTTGAGCGGCCAGACCGCGCGTGCCAAGCGCGTGCGCATCGCCGGCATCACGCCGCAGGACGTGATCGCGGCACTGGAGACGTAAATGGCGACGTATGCGATCGGCGACGTCCAGGGCTGTTTCGAGCCGCTCCAGCGCCTGCTCGATTACCTGCACTTCTCGCCCGCGACGGACCGGCTCTGGTTCGTCGGCGATCTGGTCAATCGCGGCCCCGCTTCACTCGAAGTGCTGCGCTTCGTCAAAAGCCTCGGCCCGGCCGCGGCGACCGTGCTCGGCAACCACGATCTGCATCTGGTGATGCAGGCGGCCGGCTTCGGCAAGGCGAACAAGGAGGACACGCTCGACGCGGTGCTCGCTGCGCCGGACCGCGACGAGCTGCTCGCCTGGCTGCGCGCCCAACCTTTGTTTCATGTCGAGAACGGCTGGGGCATGGTGCATGCCGGCTTGCTGCCGGCCTGGGATGTCGGCCAGGCGCAGGCGCTCTCGGACGAGGTCTCCGCGGCGCTGACCGCACCGGATTACCGCGATTTCCTCGCCCATATGTGGGGCTCGGAGCCCAATGCCTGGCGTGATGACCTCACCGGCTGGGACCGTTTGCGGGTGATCGTCAATGCGATGACGCGGATGCGCTTCGTCTGGCCTGACGGGCGCATGGAATTCCGCGCACCGGGCTCGAAGGGGCCGCCGGAGCGCGGACCGGCGGGCACGCTGCCGTGGTTCGCCGTGCCGGGACGGCGCAGCGCCGATCACCAGATCATCTTCGGCCACTGGTCGGCGCTGGGGTTCCGGCAGATGGACAATGTGCTCGCGCTCGACTCCGGCTGCCTGTGGGGTGGCAGCCTCACCGCGGTACGGCTCGAAGACCGGCGCGTGTTCCAGATGCCGTGCGGACGTGCAGCCCAGCCCACTGGATGGGAGTGATCCGTTCCGGGTCGGGCTCTCCGGCAGAATTTGCGCGGTCGATCAGACGTTGAACAGGAAATTCATCACGTCGCCATCCCTGACGACGTAGTCCTTGCCTTCGGCGCGCATCTTGCCCGCCTCCTTCGCGCCCTGTTCGCCGCCATAGGCGATGAAGTCTTCATACGCGATGGTCTGCGCGCGGATGAAACCGCGCTCGAAGTCGGTGTGGATCACGCCGGCCGCCTGCGGGGCAGTATCGCCCTGATGGATCGTCCAGGCGCGCACTTCCTTGACGCCGGCGGTGAAGTAGGTTTGCAGGCCGAGCAGATGATAGGCGGCGCGGATCAGGCGATTGAGGCCCGGTTCCGTCATGCCCATGTCGGCGAGGAAGACCTGCTTGTCCTCATCCGACAGGTCGGCGATCTCGGCCTCGATCGCGGCGCAGATCGGCACCACGTCCGCGCCTTCCTTGGCGGCATGGGCGATCACCGCGTCGAGATGCGGGTTGTTCGTGAAGCCGTCCTCCTTGACGTTGGCGGCATAGAGCACCGGCTTCGCGGTGAGCAGGAAGAAGGGGCGCAGATTGGCCTTTTCCTCTTTCGATAGATCGAGCGCGCGCACCGGCTTCGCTTCGTTCAATTGCTTTTGGCATTTTTCGAGCACATCGACGATGAGTTTCGCCTCCTTGTCGCCGCCCGCTTTCGCCTGCTTCGAATAGCGCGCGAGCGCCTTCTCGACGGTGGCCAGATCGGCGAGCGCCAGCTCGGTGTCGATGACCTCGATATCCCGCAGCGGATCGACGCTGCCCGAGACATGGACGACGTTCGGATCGTCGAAGCAGCGCACGACATGGACGATCGCGTCGGTCTCGCGGATGTTGGCGAGGAACTGGTTGCCCAGCCCCTCGCCTTGGCTTGCGCCGGCGACGAGACCGGCGATGTCGACGAATTCGACGACGGCCGGCACGACGCGCTGCGGCTTGACGATCTTTGCCAGTTCCTGAAGACGCGGGTCGGGCACTTCGACGATGCCGACGTTCGGCTCGATGGTGCAGAACGGATAGTTTTCCGCGGCGATGCCCGATTTGGTCAGCGCGTTGAACAGGGTGGACTTGCCGACGTTGGGCAGGCCGACGATGCCGCATTTGAGACTCATGGTTCTTCCTTCCTGGGGAGGGTAGGCTTGGCGTTGATCTTCTGCATCGCGGCGTTGAAATCGCCTTTCGCGAGCAGCGGCCAGGCGGCGAGCGCGCGCTCGAGGGCGGCGTCGATGTCCGCCGCTTCCTCTCTGCGGGGCGGTTTCAGCACATAGTTGATCACTTCGTTCTTGTCGCCCGGATGGCCGATGCCGATGCGCAGGCGCCAGTAATCCTGCGTGCCGAGATGACTGGTGATGTCCTTGAGGCCATTGTGGCCGCCCAGGCCCCCGCCGAACTTGAGACGCAGCTGGCCCGGCGGCAGGTCGAGTTCGTCATGGACGACGAGCATCTCGGCGGGCGCGATGCGGTAGAAGTGCGCGAGCGCCTGCACCGCCTGGCCGGAGCGGTTCATGAAGGTCTGCGGCATCAGCAGATAAAAGTCGGCGCTGGCGAGACGGCACTTGGCAACCTGGCCATGAAAGCGCGACTCGCGGGTGAAGCCGACTCCCAGCGCGCGCGCCAGACGCTCACAAAACCAAAACCCGGCGTTGTGCCGGGTTTCGGAATATTCGGGCCCCGGATTGCCAAGGCCGACGACGAGTCGCAAAGCCACTTGCAATCAACGCGAAAGCGAAGGTAGCGTTTGCGAAGGGCCGCCCCAAGCAAATGCGGCACGCGCCGCAAGGCGCAATCCGCACTGCTCCAGCGACGAAGACGCCCGATATATCGAGCGTAGCGAGCCGTTCCGAACCCCCCGCGAGGGGGGCGAAGGGGAGCGGGCCATTACTTCTTCTTCTCGGGGGCTGCGGCCGCCGGCTTCTTCTCGGTGATGACCTGGGTCTCGACCGGCGCGGTTTCCATGGCCTCGTCGGAAGAAGCGCCGGCACCCCGCACGACGATGGTCGCGACCACCGGATCGCCCTCGCCGTGATGCACCGCCTCGACGCCCGCCGGCAGCTTGAGCTGGGAGACGTGCAGCGACTGGCCGCCTTGCAGGTCCTTGAGGTCGACTTCGATGAATTCCGGCAGATCCTTCGGCAGGCACTTGACGTCGAGCTCGGTCATCACATGCTGCACCATGCCGCCGGCGAGCTTGACGCCCGGGGCGATCTCGGCATTGATGAAGTGCAACGGCACCTTCTGGTGGATCTTGTGGGTGGCGTCGATGCGCTGGAAATCCACATGGCGGATCTGCCGCTTGACCGGGTGCATCTGCACGTCACGCAGCAGGCACATTTCCTTCGTGCCGCCGATGACGAGGTTGATGATCGAGGAATGGAAGGCTTCCTTGCGCAGGGCCTGGAAGAGCTCGTTGTGATCGAGCTCGATCATCTGCGGGGCGGCGGAACCGCCATAGACGATACCCGGCACACGGCCTGCGCGACGCAGGCGGCGGCTCGCACTCGTTCCCTGCACATCGCGCTGGGTTGCATTGATTTCGAATTGCATGGTTTGCTCCAGAAAAGTCCTGCCCGCGACCAGGCAGGGGGTTGATGAAACTCATTCCATGAACAGCGAGGACACCGATTCTTCGTTGCTGATGCGGATGATGGTTTCGGCCAGCAGGCCGGCGATGGTGACGACGCGGATGCGCTTGCAGGCGAGCGCGTCCTCGCGCAGCGGAATCGTGTCGGTGACGACCAGTTCGTCGAGGTCGGATTCCTCGATGCGCGCCACCGCGCTGCCGGAGAGCACCGGGTGGGTGCAGTAGGCGATCACTTTCTTCGCGCCGTGTTCCTTGAGCGCGCGTGCCGCCTTGACCAGCGTGCCGGCGGTATCGACGATGTCGTCCATGATCACGCAGCTCCTGCCTTCGACGTCGCCGATGATGTGCATCACCTCGGCGACGTTGGCGCGCGGGCGGCGCTTGTCGATGATCGCCAGATCCGTTTCCAGCCGCTTGGCCGCGGCGCGGGCGCGCAGCACGCCGCCGACGTCGGGCGAGACGACCAAGAGGTCGTCGTGGCGCTGCTTCCAGATGTCGCCCAAGAGGATCGGCGTCGCGTAGATGTTGTCGACCGGGATGTCGAAGAAGCCCTGGATCTGGTCGGCGTGCAGATCGACGGTCAGCACGCGCTGCACGCCGACGGCCTGCAGCATGTTGGCGACCACCTTGGCGGCGATCGGCACGCGCGCCGAGCGTGGCCGGCGGTCCTGGCGCGCATAGCCGTAGTAGGGCACCGCGGCGGTGATGCGGCCGGCCGAGGCGCGCTTCAAGGCATCGGCGAGGATCACCAGCTCCATCAGGTTGTCGTTGGCCGGCGCGCAGGTCGGCTGCAGGATGAAGACGTCCTTGCCGCGCACGTTCTCGAGCAGCTCGACATTGCTTTCGCCATCCGAGAAGCGGCCGACGGTGGCGCGGCCCAGCGAGATGTTGAGACGCTTGGCGACGTCGGACGCCAATTTCGGATTGGCGTTGCCGGTGAAGACCATCAGACTGTCGTAGGCCATGGCGTCCCTGAAAGCGAAACGGGCAGCCCTTGCCGTCTGCCCGTGAGAATCTGGCTGGGGAGGAAGGATTCGAACCCTCGTATGCCGGAATCAAAATCCGGTGCCTTAACCAACTTGGCGACTCCCCATTTCCCGGCTGCAAGAAAAGGGTGCAGCGCGAAAGGCCGCGAATTTTCCGGGTTTTGGACTAGCCTGTCAATGCCTTGCGCGCCAACTTTCATGATGCGAGGCCTCACCCCGCATCATGAAAGACACCCGCCCCCCCTTCGCCCCCCTCGCGGGGGGTCTTATCAGCTCGCTGCGCTCGAAAATGCGGGCGTCGTCAAAAACGCGTAGAGCGGTTCGCGCCATTCGGCGCGTGCCGCCTGCGGGCAGGGAAACCCTGCCCTCGGCTGCCGTGTCTTTCACGTCAACTCCGGTAACGTCGCGAGCCGCCAGCCCTCGGCTTCGAGCGCGGCGCGCAGGTGGCGGGCGACGGCCACCGCCTCCGCCCCGTCGCCATGCACGCAGACGCTGCCGATCGCGGTGGGAATGCGCTTGCCGGAGAGTGCGATCAGCGCGCCCTCGGCGAGCATCGCCCGCACATGCGCGGCGCAAGCCTCGGCGCCGTGGATCATCGCGCCCGGCGTGCCGCGTGGCGCGAGCTGGCCGTCGTCCTGGTAGGCGCGGTCGGCGAAGATTTCCTCGACCACGGTCAGCCCGGCTTCTCGGCCGGCGACGAGCAAGGCGGAAGCGGCCGGCGCGAGCAGGATCAGCTTGGCGTCGACTGCGCGCACCGCGCGGCAGATCGCGGCGCTGATGCCGGCATCGACGCAGGCCTGGTTGTTGAGCGCGCCATGCGGCTTGACGTGCGTCACCTGCCCGCCTTCGAGCGCGGCCACCGCGATCAGCGCGCCCACCTGGTAGGCGACGAGATTCTCGATCTCGGCGTGACTCATCTTCAGCGCCCGCCGGCCGAAGCCCTGCAGGTCGTGATAGCCCGGATGGGCGCCGATGCTCACCCCCTTGGCGATACAGGCCGCCACCGTGCGGCGCATCACGTCCGGGTCGCCGGCATGGAAGCCGCAGGCGAGATTGGCCGAGGCGACGATGTCGAGCAGCGCGTCGTCGTCGCCCATCACCCAGGGGCCGAAGCTCTCGCCGAGATCGGCATTCAGGTTGATGACTTTTTCATTCGGCATGGATCACCCCATCGACGAGGTTGGTTTCATACAGCGCCGCGAGGTCGGGCTCGCCCATCGCCAGCGGGCGGATCGCGGCGATCGTCGCGGCAAGCCACTCTTCCTGCGCGCGCAAGGCGGCGAGCGCTTCATCGACCGTCACCGCCGCGAAGCGGATCGCATCGCCCGGCAGCAGGCGCCCGAGCCGCGGCAGATCGGCCGAGATCACCGTGGCGATCTTCGCATAGCCGCCGACCGTCTGGCCATCGGCGAGCAGCACGATCGGCCGGCCGTCGCCCGGCACCTGGATCGCGCCGGGTGTGACCGCGTCCGAGACGATGTCGGCGCCGGCGACATGATCGAGCTTCGGGCCGGAGAGCCGCAGGCCCATGCGGTCGGCCTGCGGCGTCACCGTGAATCCGGCGCAAAGGAACGTCTCCCAGGCGGCGTCGGTGAACCGCTCCCGCTGCGGGCCGGGAATCACGCGGAGCGGGCCGGCGGCGAAAGTCGGCGCTGGCAGCACGGCACGTTCCGGGCCGGAAAGCTCGGCCTGGCCCACCGGCAGGCACATGTCCTTCTGCAGGAGCTGGCCGAAGCCGGCGCGCGCATAGGTCGAGCGGCTGCCGAGCACCGGCGGCACGGCGAATCCACCGGCGACCGCGAGATAGCCTGCGCCAACCGTCACCTTGCCGATCTTCAGCACGTCGCCGGCCGCCAGCATCGCGCTCTGCCACGGAGGCAAGGCCTTGCGGCCGCCCTCGGCCGTGTCGATCACGCCTTCGGCTTGGGCGAGCGCCACGCGCAGGGGCACAAGCGCCCGCAGCCGCGGGCCGATGAGTCGCATCTCCAGCGCGGCTGCGCCTTGGGGATTGCCGACCAGCGCATTCGCGAGCCGCAGGCTCACGGCATCGAGCGCACCCGAAGTCGGCACGCCGAAGCGACGGAAGCCCGGCCGGCCGAGGTCTTGCACGCTGGCCGGCACGGGGCAGTCGAGCACCTCGAACGCGCTAGACACGGACGAACATCACCGTGTCGCCGGGGGCGAGCAGGGCCGGTCGTTCGGCGTTGGCGGCGTCGAACATCCGCACTTCGGTGCGGCCGACGAGGTGCCAGCCGCCGGGGCTTTCCCACGGATAGACCGCCGCCTGCTGCCCGGCGATCGCCACGCTGCCGGGCGGCACGGCGGTGCGTGGCGTCGCGCGGCGCGGCAGGCGCAGCCAGTCGGGCAGGTCGCCCAGATAGGGAAAGCCCGGCAGGAAGCCGATCAGATAGACGGTGAATTCGAGGCTGCAGAGCGTGTCGACGATGTCCTCCGCGCTGCGCCCCGTTGCTTTCGCCACCTCAGCGAGATCGGGCCCGGACTCGCCGCCGAAGCGCACCGGGATTTCGACGTGCCGTCCCGCCATCACCGACTTTGACGGAGTTGTCGTCGCCGCCGTCAGCCGCTCGATCAGCGCTTGCCGGTCGATGATGAGCGGATCGAAATGCACGGTCAGCGAGCGGTAAGTCGGCACGAGGTCGGTGACGCCGGGCAGGCTCTCGTTGGCCAGCGCCTCGTAGGCCGCCATGACTTGCGCATGGACGGCGCGATCGATCGAATCGCCGAGCTCCAGCGTCAGCGCCGCGTCGCCGAGTTCGCGAAGCCTCATCCGACCATCTGCCCCGGCAGCCAGGTGACGAGGCCGGGGAAGGCGTAGAGGAGTCCTACGGCGAGGAGCATCAGCACGAAGGCCGGCAGCGCCTGCCAGGCGATCCAGGTGATCTCTTTGCCCGTCATGCCCTGCAGCACGAACAGGTTGAAACCGACCGGCGGCGTGATCTGCGCCATCTCGACGACGACGACGAGAAAGACGCCGAACCAGATCAAATCGATGCCGGCAGCCTGGATGGTCGGCTGAATCACGGCGATGGTGAGCACCACCATCGAGATGCCGTCGAGGAAGCAGCCGAGCAGGATGTAGAACAGCATCAGCCCGAACAGCAGCCAGAACGGTGTGAGCCCCAGCCCGCCGATCCATTCGGCGAGATGGCGCGGTAGTCCCAGATAGCCCATCGACAGCGTGAGGAAGGCCGAGCCGGCGAGGATCAGCGCGATCATGCAGTAGAGCCTCGTCGCGCCCATCAGGCTGTCGCGGAAGGTTTGCCACGACAGCGCCCCCTGGCTCGCCGCGACGATCAGGCTGCCGACCACGCCCAAGGCCGCCGCCTCGGTGGCGGTGGCGACGCCGGCATAGATCGAGCCGAGCACGAGGCCGATCAAGAGCACCACCGGGATCAGATGGCGGGCGGCGTAGAGCTTCTCGGCAAAGCGCGTGTGTGCCGTGCAAGGCGGGATCGCCTCGCGATGCATGAGCGCCCAGACGACGATCCAGCCCATGAACAGGAGCCCCAGCATGAGCCCCGGCAGCACGCCGCCGATGAACAGCTTGGCGATCGAGACTTCCGCCGCGACGCCATAGACGATCATGATGATCGACGGCGGGATCAACAGGCCCAGCGTGCCGGCGCCGGCCAGCGTGCCGATCGTGATCGCCTCGGGATAGCCGCGCTTCTTCAATTCCGGCAGTGTGATCTTGCCGATCGTCGCGCAGGTGGCGGCCGACGAGCCTGAGACCGCGGCGAAGATCGTGCAGCCGATCACGTTGGTGTGCAAGAGCCGCCCCGGCAGGCGTTCCAGCCAGGGCGCGAGGCCCTTGAACATGTCCTCCGAGAGCTTCGTGCGGAACAGGATCTCGCCCATCCAGAGGAACATCGGCAGCGCGGTCAGCGTCCAGGAGGAACTCGCGCCCCAGATCGTCACCGCCATCGCGTCGCCGGCCGGCCGCGCCGAGAACAGCTCCATGCCGAGCCAGCCCACACCGAGGAGCGCCAGGCCGATCCAGACGCCGCTACCCAACAGCGCGAAGAGGAAGACGATCAGCGAGAAGGTGATGAGGCCTTCCACTATTCGCTCCGCACCGGTTCGGCATCGGCGGCGCGATGTCGCGGTTCTCGATGCCGGAGCACGCCGACGAAACTATCGAGAAGCGCGATCACGAAGACGAGGCTGCCCAGCGCCATCGCCGACTGCGGCAGCCACAAGGGCGTCGCGTCGTTGCCCTGGGAAATGTCGTTGAACGTGTAGGACTGCCAGACCAGCCGCAGCGAGAACCACGCCAGGAGCCCCGCGAGCAGCAGGCCCGCCGCATGCGACCAGAGCTGCAGCACGCGATGCACGCTCGGGCCGAAGCGCTCGAGCAGCAGGGTCACGCGGATGTGCTCGCCGCGCTTGAAGGTGTGTGCGAGCGCCAGGAAGGCCGCAGCCGCCATGCAGTAGCCGGCATAGGCGTCGGTGCCGCGCACGTGGAAATGCAGCAACCGTCCGGCGATGGAGGTGAGGATCATCGCCAGCGTGCCGATCATCGCCAGCGCCGCCAGCCACGCGGCGGCGCCGTAGAGTCGATCGAGGAAGCGCCGCACTTACTTCTTGCGATAAGCGTCCAGAATCGCCTGCCCGTCGGCGCCGGCCGACTTCAGCCATTCACCGATCATCGTCTCGCCGACCTTCTGCAGATCGGCCTTGAGCTGGGGCGAGGGCGTGGCGACGTTCATACCGTTCTTGGCCAGCTCGGCGAGATAGAACTTCGTCTTCTCTTCGGAGAGCTTCCAGCCGCGCTCCTCGGCGGCGGCAGCGGCTTTCAGCAGCGCGTCCTGTGTGGCCTTGTCGAGCGCGTCGAAGGCCTTCTGCGAGACCAGCACCGCGTTCTTCGGCAGCCAGGCCTGCACGTCATAGAAGTTCTTCACCTGCTCCCAGACCTTGCTGTCGTAACCGGTCGCACCCGAGGTCATGAAGGCGCCGACCGCGCCGGTGGCGAGCGCCTGCGAGAGTTCCGCCGCCTGGATCGTCACCGGCTGGGCGCCCACCAGTTCGGCGATGCGTGAAGTCTGCGGGCTGTAGGCGCGCCACTTGACGCCCTTGAGATCGGCCGCCGAGTTGATCGGGTTCTTCGAGAAGATGCCCTGCGGCGGCCACGGAACCGAAAACAGCACTTTCAGTCCCTGCCTGGCGAGCTTGGCTTCGAGCACCGGCCGCTGCGCCTGCCAGAGCTTCTTCGCTTCGGGATAGGAAGTGGCCAGGAAGGGCACCCCGTCGGCGCCGAACACCGGGTCTTCGTTGGCATAGCCGGAGAGCAGGATCTCGCCGATCTGCGCCTGGCCGCCCTGCACCGCGCGCTTGATCTCGTTGGCCTTGAAAAGGGATCCGCCCGGATGCACGGTGATCTTCAGCTTGCCACCCGTGGCCGTAGCCACGTCATTGACGAACTGCTGGATGTTCTCGGTGTGGAAGTTGGCGGCCGGATAGGGGGTCGGCATGTCCCAGGCGGTCTGCGCCAGGGCGGTGGTGGCCGCGAAGCCGAGCGCGGCGAGGAACGAACGTGCGGCGGATTTCATCTGCGATGCCTCCTTTTCTTGTGGTCGTGGGCAGAAAAACCGGAGCAACTTAGCGAAGCCGCCGGCAAACGTCAATTGCGGCCAACCCGTAAAATCGTCCCATGCGCTCCGACCGCATCCTCACCATCCCGAACCTGATCACACTCGCCCGGCTCGGCCTGTTGCCGCTTCTGTTGTGGATGCTGGCGGTCCGGCGCTATGAGCTGGCCTTCTGGCTATTCGTCGCCGCCAGCGTCGGCGACGGACTCGACGGCTGGCTGGCGCGCCGCCTCGATCAGCGCTCGCGTCTGGGCGCCGTGCTCGATCCGATCGCCGACAAGCTGACCATCCTCGGCATCGCATGGATTCTCGCCACCGAGGGCCTGCTGCCGGTGTGGATCGCGGCGCTGATGAGCCTGCGCGATCTCGTCATCGTCGCCGGCGCGCTCGCCTACCGGCAGGTGGTCGGCACGCTGGAAATGGCGCCGACGCGGCTTTCCAAGCTCAATACCGTGCTCGAATTCCTGCTGCTCGCACTTGCCCTGATGCTGGCCAATGGCTGGATCGTCGCCGGCCCCTGGCTCTCGCCCGCGCTCGCCGTCGTCGCCTTCACGATCGTCGCCTCCGGCGCGCAGTACGTCTGGGTCTGGGGCAAGAAAGCGAAAGATCATGCGCATCGGCATTGACTTGGGCGGCACCAAGACCGAGATCATCGTCCTCGACGATGCCGGCGAAACCCTGCTGCGCAGCCGCGTGCCGACGCCGCGCGGCGACTATGCGGCCACCGTCGCGACCATCGCCGCGCTGGTGCAAGAGGCCGAAGCGAAAGTCGGCGCTGGTAACACGGCACCCCTGGCCACGGTGGGCATCGGCATCCCCGGCGCCGAATCGCGCGTCACGGGGCTCATCAAGAACGCGAACTCCACCTGGCTGATCGGCCGCCCCTTGCGCGCCGATCTCGAAGCCGCGCTGGGCCGGCCGGTGCGCATCGAAAACGACGCGAACTGCTTCGCGCTCTCCGAGGCCACCGATGGCGCGGCGGCAGGCGCAGCAGTCGTGTTCGGTGTGATCCTCGGCACCGGCGTCGGCGGCGGCATCGTCGTCGATGGCCGGGTGCTGGTCGGGCCGAACGCGATCGCCGGCGAATGGGGGCACAATCCGCTGCCAGACGAAGAGGAAGCCCGGCCCTGCTACTGCGGACGCGAGAACTGCATCGAGACCTTCCTCTCCGGCCCGGCGCTCGCGCTCGAGGGCGGCGCTGACGACGAAGCCGCGCTGCAGCGCTACGAGCGGCGGCTCGCCCGCGCGCTGGCGCAGGTGATCAACATCCTCGATCCGGACGTGATCGTGCTCGGCGGCGGCGTCTCGAACCTCGACCGGCTGTATGATCGCGTGCCCCGGCTGTGGGGCGAATGGGTGTTCTCCGACCATGTCGCGACACGGCTTTTGAAGAACAAGCATGGCGATTCCTCGGGCGTCCGGGGCGCCGCCTGGCTCTGGAACGAATAGAACAATGCATGCGCATCATCCCCAACCCGATTTCATCTTCGATGTCGATCTCGAAGATTTCGACGCCCGCGTCATCGAGGCATCGAAAATCAAGCCGGTCATCGTCGATTTCTGGGCCGACTGGTGCCCGCCCTGCCGCGCGCTCACGCCCGTGCTCGAGCGCGTGGCCCGCGCCTTCGAGGGCAGGCTGCTGCTCGCCAAGGTCGAGGTCGATGAAGGCGCCAACATGAAGCTCGCCGGCCGCTATGGCCTCAAGGGCTTCCCGACCGTGCTGCTGTTCATCGGCGGCGAGATCAAGGGGCGCTTCTCCGGCGCGCGCGCCGAGCACTGGGTGCGCGACTTCCTCGAGGAGCACGGCGCCTCATGAACACCACGACGGCTCCCAACCCCTGGACGCGGGTCTTCGCCCCCTTCGCGACGGGGTATTTCCTCTCTTATCTGCTGCGGAACGCGAATGCGGTCATCTCGCCCGAGCTGCGGCAGGATCTGGGTCTTTCGGCCGCCGATCTCGGCCTGCTGACCTCGGCCTATCTGCTCGTCTTCGGTGCCTTCCAGCTGCCGCTCGGGCTGCTGCTCGACCGTTTCGGGCCGCGGCGCGTCGAAACGGCCTTGCTGCTGATCTGCGCGGCCGGCTGCGCGCTATTCGCCACTGGCCATGGCCTTGCGCAGCTGACGCTGGCCCGTGCGCTGATCGGCCTGGGCGTCTCGGCCTGCCTGATGGCGAGCTTCAAGTCGTTCTCGCTGTGGTTTCCGCTGGAACGGCAGGCCTCGCTCAACGCTGCGATCATGGCGGCCGGCGGTCTGGGGGCGCTGATGGCGAGTTCTCCGCTCTCCGCGCTGCTGCCGGTGCTCGGCTGGCGCGGGATTTTCTTCGCCATCGCCGGACTCAGCCTCGTGGTCGCCCTGCTGATCTTCACCTCGCCGGAAAAGACCGGGCAGGCGGAGCGCGAAACGCTCGCAAAGCAGCTCGCCGGCCTCGCAACGATCTTCACGAGCCGCGCTTTCTGGCGCTTCGCGCCGCAGACCTCGCTGGTCGTCGGTGGCTTCATGGCGCTGCAGGGGCTCTGGGCGCTGCCGTTCATGACGCAGGTCGACCAACTCGCGCGCGAAAAGGCGGCCAACGTGCTGCTGCTGATGGCGGTGGCGATGATGATCGGCTTCCTGTTCATCGCCTTCTTCGTGCGGCGGCTCGCGCAGGCCGGCCTGCCGCCGGCCCGGCTCTTGGCCATCGGCATCGGCTGCGGGCTCGTCGCTACGCTCGGCATCGTCCTGCAGGTCGCGCCCGCCTGGCTGCTCTGGCCGATCCTCGGGCTGGTCTTCGCGGTGAGCAATCTCGCCTATGCGCTGCTGTGCGCCGAATTTCCGGTGCAATTGGCCGGGCGCGTCAATACCGCGTTGAATTTCGGCGCCTTCGTCGGTGCCTTCGGCATCCAGTGGCTGTTCGGCATCGCCGTCGATGGTTTCCAGGCCGCCGGCCTGGCCGCGCCCGCCGCCCATCGCGCCACCCTGGCGGGCCTGCTCGTGCTGCAAACGGTGGGCTGGCTGTGGTACGTGCGGGAGACGCGGCGCGCGCGCCTCAGCGCGTCTTGAAATCCTGGTGGCACCCCTTGCAGGTGGTCTCGACGGCCGACCATGCGGCTTCGGCCGTGCGCTTGTCCGTGGTGCCGGCGACGGCGGCGAGCCGGTCGGTGGCGGCGTAGAAATCCCGTTTCGCGCGGGCGAATTTTTCCGGTTCGCTCCAGACCTCGGCCTTCGCATGGCTCGGCGGATAGAGCGTGTCGGGCAGGAAGTAGTCCCAGGGGGCATCGCGGCGCGCCATCAGTTCGCTCGTCAGCTGCTGGAACTTGGCGGCGTCGAACGAACCGGTGCGGAACATCACCCCCATCGGCTCGAAGGCCTTGAGGATTTCCTTGAAGGCGGCGCGGCGATGCGCCACCGGCTGGCCGGGGCGGTTGTCCGGCGGTTCGCCGCCGCAGGCGGACAAAACGAGAACGGTGAGCAAGAGAAGGGATGAGCGGATGTTCTTCATGAGCGTGCGGAGGGCGTTTCGAGCCGCAGATCGTTGCCGAATGCCGGCGCGGGATAGTGGAAGGCCACCGGGCCGTCGGGTTTGGCGTGGATGAACTGGTGCACGGCCGGGTCGGGCGAGTTGCGCAGTTCGTCCGGCGTGCCGCTGGCGACGACGACGCCGTCGTGGATGAAATAGGCGAGATCGACGACCTTCAGCGTTTCCGGCACATCATAAGTGACGACGATCGAGGTGGCGCCGAGCGCGTCGTTGAGACGGCGGATCAGCTGGGCGATGACGTTGAGCGAGATCGGGTCGAGGCCGGCGAAGGGCTCGTCGTACATCGTCAGCACCGGGTCGAGCGCGATCGCGCGCGCCAGCGCGACGCGCCGCGCCATGCCGCCGGAGAGCTCGTTGGGCATCAGCTGGCTGGCGCCGCGCAGCCCCACCGCATGCAGCTTCATCAGCACCAGATCGTGGATGACTTCCTCCGGCAGATCGGTCAGCTCACGCATCGGGAAGGCGATGTTGTCATACACCGAGATGTCGGAGAACAGTCCGCCGGCCTGGAACATCATGCCGATCTCGCGGCGCAGCTGGTAGAGGCCCGCGTCATCGAGTTCATGGACGATCCTGCCGTCGAAGTGCACGCGGCCGCGCTGCGGCCTGAGCTGGCCGCCGATCAGCCGTAAGAGCGTGCTCTTGCCCGCGCCGGAGACGCCGAGGATGCCGACCAGCTTGCCGCGCGGCACGGTCAGGTGGATGCCGCGCAGGACCCGATTGGCGTTGTAGGCGAAATGCAGGTCCTCGACTTCGATCAGGGCCGCGCCGCGTTCAGGCATGGCAGAGCAGATTCGGATCGTTCTCGCCGCTGGCGGCCAGCTTCTCGAGGCTGGCGAGCACCTTGAAGCTCGTCTCCTCCAGCGTGGCGACGTGCGCGAAGCAGCGCTCGATGTCGCCAGCCGCATTGGCGGCGAGCGCGGCCTGGCCGGCGTCATGGAAGGCCTTGTGCGGGCCTTCCATCTCCGCGTATCCCGGCAGCCTGGCGAAGCAGTCGCGGCCCTCGCCCTCGTAATACCACTTGCCGAGGCGGCAGGTGGTATGCGATGCGAACTCCTCCGCGGACTTGCTGGACACGCCCATCAACACGCGATAGATCTCGAACTTGTAGAGCAGGTGGTCGATCTTCGCCACTTCGACGAAGCTGCGCAGCGCGGCGGCGGCGATCGTTCCTTCCATGCGCCGGGAGAGCTCGAAGAGTGCGCGCATGTCGTCGGTGGCGCTGGCGCCCTCCTTGCCGAAGCCCGCGCTGCGCTCCGCCCATTGCTCCATCTGCTCGCGGGTGACGCGCGTCTCGGACTGGATCGCGGTCACCAGCCCGGAGATCTCGTTGGTCGCGGTCGCCGTGCGTTCGGCGAGCTTGCGCACCTCGTCCGCCACGACGGCGAAGCCACGTCCCATCTCGCCGGCGCGCGCCGCCTCGATCGCGGCATTGAGCGCCAGAAGGTTGGTCTGGTCGGCGATCTCGCGGATCAGCTGGACGATGCCGCCGATCTGTTGCGCGCGCTCGGCGAGGCTCTGCACGTTCTGCGCCATCGTCGCGCTGTCGCTCGCCTGCGCCGCCAGGCTGGCGGCGATCTTCTCCATCGATTGCCGGCAGTTGCCGGACACCGTCGACGCCTCGACGGCCTGGCGCTTCTCCTCACGCAGATCGGCCGCGATGCTCCCCTGCGAGCGCTGAATTTCGACGAAGGAATCGCCGAACGACTGCATGGTCTTGTAGATGCGCTGGCAACGGTCGAAATCGGCATTGAGCAGGGCGAGGCTCTCTTCCGCGGTGCGTTTTGCCTGCATTGCCGCATCGCGCTCGCGAAGGGCCGCGTCGGCGCGCGCGCGCTCGGCGCTCAGTTCCGCTTCCAGCTGGGCGATTTTCTTCTTGTAGTTGCCACAAAACATGATGCTCTTCTCCATTCACGATGCGCCCCGTCGTCCCACGGCGCGAAAGTGCGCATGTTACTCCTGCGTCGCTCGTGCGCGGTCAATACTCCAACGGATCGACGTCGAGATGCCAGCGCAGCCCGCGCGGAGTTTTGAGCCCGTAGAGCTCCGCCAGCCACGCGTCGAGAAAGGCGTGCAGCCGGGGGCGGCTCTTCGCTTCGACCAGCAGTTGCGCGCGCTCGCGGTTTTTGAGCCGGAAGAGCCGCATCGGCACCGGGTCGTAGAGCAGGATGCCGGAAAAATCCTTCATCGCCGGCACGGCGCACGCAGTTTCCCCTCCCGCGAGGGCGGGGCTGGGGGTGGGGGGGCCGAGAGTCGGCGCTCGCGAGACGGCACCCTGCAGGAAATCGAGCGCCTGGGCGAGTTCCGGTGCTTCGGCACGCAGCATCGCCTGAAAGGAAAAGGGCGGGAAACCCGCGGCTTCGCGCTCGGCGAGCTGTTCGCGCGCGAAAGCGACATAGTCGTGGTCGGCCAGCGCGCGATAGAGGGGATGGTCGGGATATTCGGTCTGGATCAGCACCTCGCCGGGAAGCGCATGGCGGCCGGAGCGGCCGCCGACCTGCATCAGCTGGGAAAACAGCCGCTCGGGGGCGCGAAAGTCGGCGGCGAACAGCGCGGCATCGGCGCCGACGACGCCCACCAGGGTGAGCTTGGGGAAATCGTGGCCCTTGGCGAGCATCTGCGTGCCGACGAGGATGTCGGCCTCGCCGGAATGAATCTTGTCGAGCAGCGCTTGCCACTTTTTCGGCGAATCGGCCGAATCGCGGTCGATGCGCAGGATGCGCGCTTCCGGAAACAGCGTGCCGAGCCGCTCTTCGAGCCGCTGCGTGCCACGGCCGAAGGGATGCAGGTCGAGATTGCCGCAGTCGGGGCAGGCGCGCGGGATCATGGCTTCGAGGCCGCAGTGATGGCATCTGAGGCACTTGTCGGCCAGATGCAGCACGAGGTTCGCCGCGCAGCGCCGGCAGCGCGAGATCCAGCCACAGGCCGGACAGGCGAGCACCGGCGCATAACCGCGCCGGTTGAGGAAGATCAGGCTCTGTTCATTGCGCTTAAGGCGTTCGCCCACCGCAAGGATCAGCTCCTGGCTCAGCCCGTCCTGCAGCTTCTGGCGGCGCGTATCGACGACGGCGACGGTCGGCAGCTCGGCCGCGGCCACCGCGCGCTCGGGCAATTCGAGCAGGCGGTAACGGCCGCTTTGCGCATGATGGAAGCTTTCCAGCGACGGCGTCGCCGAGCCGAGCACGATCGGCACGTCGCGCTGCCGGGCGCGCCAGATCGCGACGTCGCGCGCCGAGTAGCGCAGGCCTTCCTGCTGCTTGAACGACGGATCGTGTTCCTCGTCGACGACGATCAGGCCGAGACGCGGCAGCGGCATGAACACGGAAAGCCGCGTGCCGAGCACGATGTCGGCGCTGCCGTCCAGCGCGGCGAGGAAGGCGCGGGCGCGCGCCGCATCCGCGACGCCGCTGTGGGCGGAGACGATGCGCGCCGCCGGAAAGCGGCTGCGCACCCGGGCTTCGAGCTGCGGCGTGAGCGCGATCTCCGGCACCAGCATCAGCGCCTGGCCGCCGCGCGCGAGCACCGCCTCGATCGCGCGCAGATACACCTCGGTCTTGCCGCTGCCGGTGACGCCGAAGAGCAGGAAGGTCTGGAAGCCGGCAGCACCCGTGATCGCGTCGATGGCGGCCAGCTGGTCGGGTGTCGGGGCATTGCCGGGCGGGGGTGCCGTCCCACCCGCGCCGAGTTTTCGCTTCATCTCTCTCGGCCGCTTGCCGCGGCGCAAGAGCGGCGGCAGCGCGAAGCTCAACACCTGGCCGAGGGGGTGATGGTAATACTGCGCGCAGAACCGGCACAGCTCGAGCCACTCCTCCGGCAGCGGCGGCAAGCCGGAGAGGAGCTCGACGGCTTTGAGCTTTTCCGCCGGCTGGTCGCTGTGGGCGATCTCACCCACCACCACGCCGATCTTGCCAGCCTTGCCCGAGGTGCCGAACGGAACCCTGACCAGCCGCCCGACCAGATTGCCGTCGATTTCACCGTCGAGACGGTAATCGAACAGCCGGGGCACCGGCACATCGAGCGCGACCTGAAGCAGTCTCACTTAGCGACGTTCCTTCGAGCAAATCTTCGCAATCGGCTTCAATCGGTTGCCGGGAAAGGCTTTTTCCAATTCACGCATAACCTGTGGATAATTTTGTGAGCAATTGCCGGCGGAAATGTCAAGAAAAACCGGGAGTCTTACCAAAGTAAATGTCGGCATCCGGAAGGAATGTTATTTTCCGTTTCAGATCAAACAGTTACATAAACACCCTTGGCGACCGGAGGGAAAACCGCTTGCAAATCATGGGGATCGGCATTCTGTGCATAACTCGTTTTCCCGCAGGCCGGAATGCCGCACGGGCTGCGGGTTGGCGGCGGGTGGATGGCGCGAAGGCCGACGGGAAGGGCTTTCCCGCCACCCTCATTTCCGGGGATGACGATGGACGGTATCGACCAGCACCGCGACGTTCTCGGGCGGCGTGTGCTGATTGATGCCATGCCCGAGATTGAAGACATGGCCGGTGTCGCCGCCGCCGAAGCTCTCCAGCACACGCGTCGCCTCCCGGGCGACCGCGTCGGGCGAGGCAAACAGCGCGATCGGGTCCATGTTGCCCTGCAATGCCACCCGCTCGCCGACCCGCCTTCGCGCTTCACCAAGGTCCGTGGTCCAGTCGAGGCCGACCGCGTCGCAGCCGCAAGACGCGATCGCTTCGAGCCACTGCCCGCCGCCTTTGGTGAACACGATGCAGGGCACGCGCTCGCCATCGTGAGTCTTCTTCTTAAGGCCCGCGACCACGCGCTGCATGTAGGCGAGCGAGAACTCGCGAAACGCCGCATGCGAGAGCGCGCCGCCCCAGGTATCGAAGATCTGCACCGCCTGGGCGCCGCATTCGATCTGCGCGTTCAGATAGCGCGTGACGGCTTCGGCATTTACTTCGAGGATGCGGTGCAGTAGGTCGGGGCGGTCGTAGAGCATCGTCTTCAGGACGCGGAAATCGTCCGACGAGCCGCCCTCGACCATGTAGCAGGCGAGCGTGAAGGGCGAGCCGGAGAAGCCGATCAGCGGCACGCTGTTGGCAAGCGCGCGGCGAATCTCGGCCACCGCGTCGAGCACATAGCGCAGATGGTCGTAAGGGTCGGGCGCGGCCAGATCGCGGATCGCCCATTCCTCGCGCAAGGGGCGCTCGAAGCGGGGGCCTTCGCCGTCGGCGAAGTAGAGGCCCAGCCCCATCGCATCCGGCACGGTGAGGATGTCGGAAAACAGGATCGCGGCATCCAGGTCGTAGCGCGCCAGCGGCTGCAAGGTCACCTCGCAGGCGAGGCTCGGCGTCTTGCACAGCTCGAGGAAGCTGCCGGCGCGCTTCCTTGTTTCGCAATACTCGGGGAGATAGCGGCCCGCCTGGCGCATCAGCCATACCGGAGTGCGGGTGGTGGGTTCGCGCAGCAGCGCGCGCAGGAAATCGTCGTTTTCGGGACGGGCCATGATCGAAAATCCCCTATGCAGGAATCGAATTATCGCATGCCGGCCCGGCCGAAATCGCGGACAATGCCGCGGTAGCGGCAACACCCGGGAGGCTTCCATGGCAACCAGACAGATCGGCATCCTCACCGCCGGCGGCGACAGCCCCGGCCTGAACGCGGCGATCCGCGGCGTCGGCAAGGCCGCGATGGGTTATTACAAGATGCATGTGATCGGCTTCCGCGACGGTTTCCGCGGCCTGATGGAAAACCGCACGATGGCACTCGACGGCGGCCAGCTCTCCGGCATCCTCACGCTGGGTGGCACGATCCTCGGCACCAGCCGCGACAAGCCGCACAAGATGCCCGTCGGCGGCAAGTTGCTCGACATGACCGACGCGATCGTCGGCAACTACCATGAGCACCATCTCGACTGCCTCGTCTGCCTGGGGGGCGGCGGCACGCTGAAGAACGCGCTGCGCCTCAAGGAACGGGGCCTGAACGTCATCAACCTGCCGAAGACCATCGACAACGACGTCTGGGGCACCGACACCACCTTCGGCTTCGATACCGCGCTCGGCATCGCCACCGAGTGCATCGACCGCCTGCACAGCACCGCGCACAGCCATCACCGCATCATCGTCGTCGAGATCATGGGGCATCGCGCCGGCTGGCTGGCGCTCGGCGCTGGGCTAGCCGGCGGCGCCGACGTGATCCTGATTCCCGAGATTCCCTATGACGTCGAAAGCATCGCCGAAGCGATCCGCGAGCGGGTCAATGGCGGCAAGCCTTTCTCGATCGTCGCCGTCGCCGAAGGCGCGATCTCGAAGCAGGATCTGGCCGCGCTCGCCGAGGTGAAACGGCAGAAGAAGGCTGCCAAGAAAAAAGCGGGGAAGACCGTCAAGCCCCCCGAAAAAATGGACGACAGCGAAGCCGACGCCGCGGCGCTGATCTACGCGAACCGCACGCTCCGGCTCGCCCGGCAGCTCGAAAAGCTCACCGGGCTCGAAGCGCGCCTGACCATCCTCGGCCATCTGCAGCGCGGCGGCACGCCCTCGGCAGCCGACCGCATCCTCGCCACTCGCCTGGGTACCGCCGCCGCCGACCTGATCGCGAAGAAACATTACGGCGTGCTGGTCGCCGCGCATGGCGAGGGCACGCGCCCGTTGCCGATCGAGGAAGTCGCCGGCAAGGTGAAGACCGTGCCGCCCGACCATCCGCTGGTGCTCTCGGCGCGGCGCGTGGGAACGAACTTAGGGGATTGATGGAAGCCTTCCTGATCGCGACGGGCATCGTCGCGCTGGCCGAAGTCGGCGACAAGACCCAGCTGCTCGCGCTGCTGCTCGCCGCCAAGTTCCGCCGTCCGCTGCCGATCGTCGCCGGCATTTTCGTCGCGACGGTGGTGAATCACGCGCTCGCCGGCGCGCTCGGCGCGGGCATTGCCGCACTCTTCGCGCCGGAAACGCTGCGCTGGCTGCTGGGGCTGTCCTTCATCGCCATGGCGGCCTGGCTGCTCGTTCCCGACGCGGTCGAGGAAGACGAAACCCGGCTCGCGCGGCTGGGCGTGTTTGGCACGACGCTGGTCGCCTTCTTCCTCGCCGAGATGGGCGACAAGACGCAGATCGCCACGGTCGCGCTGGCGGCGCAGTATCGGGCGGTCTTTGCCGTCGTCCTCGGCACCACGCTGGGCATGATGATCGCGAACGCGCCGGCCGTGCTGCTGGGCGACCGTATCGCCCACAGGCTGCCGGAAAGGCTGATTCACGGCATCGCCGCCGCAGTCTTCCTGATCCTCGGCATCGTCACGCTGCTGGGCATCGACGAACGCTTCGCCTAGCTGCCGGTTACAAAGGGTTACAACTGCGCCGTCAGCAGCGCCGTGCGATGACGCGTTATTGTCGGTAGGCGCATGTGCGCTGGATACCCCGAACCTGAATGAAAGGAACCGCAATGAACAAGCTGCTCGCCACCCTGATCGCCGGTCTGTTTGCCGCTTCCGCCTTTGCCGCCGATGCGCCGGCGGCGCCCGCGACCCCCGCCAAGCCGGCCACCCCCGCCGTCGCCGCGACGCCGGCCACCCCTGCCGAGGCTGCCACCCCGGCCGCCCCGGCCAAGGCCAAGAAGACCAAGGCCGCCAAGACGCATCGCAAGGCTGCCAAGCCGGCTGCCAACTGATCAGGTAACCATCCGGCCTGGACGCCCCCGAAGGGGGCGTTTTCGTTTCCGGGGCGCGCCGGCTACTTCTTCCAGAACGCCGGCGTCAGCACGACCAGCAAGGTGAAGATTTCCAGCCGCCCGAGCAGCATCGCAAAGGTGCACACCCAGGTCTGGAAGTCGGAGAGCGAAGCGAAGGTCGTCGCCGGCCCGACCTCGCCCAGACCGGGACCGGTATTGTTGATGCTGGCGACGACGGCCGAAAAGGCCGTGATGCTGTCGAGTCCCGAGAAGGACAGCACCAGGGTGAGCGTCGTCACCGCAACCATATAGACGAAGCCGAAGGCGAGCACCGCGAAGAGGATCTTGGCCTCGACCGGCACGCCGCCGATGCGCACCAGCCAGACCGCCTTCGGGTGCATCGCGCGCATCAGCTCGCGATAGACCTGCTTGAACAGGATGATCGCGCGCATCATCTTGATGCCGCCGCCGGTCGAACCGGCGCTGGTGGCAAAGCTGGAGAGAAACAACATCCACAACGGCGCGAAGCTTGGCCAGAGCGCATAGTCGGTATTGGCATAACCGGTCGTCGTGGCGATCGAGACGACGTTGAAGGCGGCAAAGCGCAGTGCCGTCGGAAAATCGGGATAGACGCCGCGCGCGAAGAGATAGAGCGCGATACCAACCACGCTGCCGAGCACCACGACCAGATACCAGCCGAACTCGGGATCGTGCAGGTAGGGTCGCAGGCTGCGGCCATGCACGGCGAGGAAGTGGGTGGCGAAATTGACACCCGCCAGCAGCATGAAGACGATCGCCACCGCTTCGATGGCTGGAGAGTTCCAGTACGCGAAGCTCGCGTCGTGGCTGGAGAACCCGCCCAGTCCCATCGTCGTGAAGGCGTGCATCACGGCATCGAACCACTCCATCCCCGCCCAGTGGAAAGCCAGAACGCAGGCGAGCGTGATGCCGGCATAGACGGCCCAGAGGCCTTTCGCGGTATGCGTCATGCGCGGCGTGAGCTGGGCGTCCTTCATCGGCCCGGGTGTCTCGGCCTTGAACATCTGCCGGCCGCCGATGCCCAAGAGCGGCAGCACCGCGACCGCCAGCACGATCAGGCCCATGCCGCCCAGCCAGACCAGCATGCCGCGCCAGAGGTTGATCGAGCGCGGCAGCGTGTCGAGATGGTCGAGCACGGTGGCGCCGGTCGTCGTCAGCCCGGATACCGCCTCGAAGTAGGCGTCGGTGAAAGAAATGCCGAGATGGAAGACGAACGGCAGGCAGGCGAACGCCGGCACCAGGGTCCAGACCATCACCACCAGCAGGAAGCCGTCGCGTACCTTGAGCTCGTTCCGGTCGCGGTGCGTGAGCCACCACAGCCAAAGCCCGCAGGTCAGCGTCGCCAAAAAGGCTTCGTCATAGGCCGACTCGGCGCCATCCTGCCAAAGCCAGGAAAACAGCACGGGCACCAGCAGGGTCAGCGAGAAACCCGTCAGCAACACGCCAAAGACGCGGATGACCGGGTAAAAGCGTTTCATGACGGAATCGTGGCTCAGATGAACTGGAAGCCGACCTGAAAGAGCTTCTCGACCTGCACGACCTCGCGCTTGCGCATGCAAAAGACGATCACGTGATCGCCGGATTCGATCACCGTGTCGTGGTGCGGGATGATCACGCGTCCGCCCTCGACGCCGGCATCCTGGCGCACGATGGCACCGATGTGGGCGCCGTGGATCTTCGGCAGCTCCTCGATGCGCCGGCCGACCACTTTCGAGGTCTTGCGATCGCCGTGCGCGATCAGTTCGAGCGCCTCGGCGGCGCCGCGCCGCAGGCTATGCACGCGCGCGACATCGCCACGCCGCACGTGCGTCAGCAGCGGCCCGATCGACACCTGGGCGGGCGACATGCCGATGTCGATCGGCCCGCCCTGCACCATGTCGGCGTAGGCGCGGCGGTTGATCAGCGCCAGCACGCGTTTGCAGCCGAGTCTCTTGGCCAGCGACGCCGCCATGATGTTGTCCTCGTCGTCGTTGGTCAGCGCCAGGAACATGTCGATCTCGTCGATGTTCTCCTGCGACAGCAGGTTCTCGTCGGTGGCTTCGCCATGCAGCACCAGCGTGCTGGACAGTCTGCCGGCGATCGTTTCGGCGCGCCGCCGGTCGACCTCGATGAGCTTGACCGCATAGCGGGTTTCGAGCGTGCGCGCGACACGCAGGCCGATGTTGCCGCCGCCGGCGATCATCACGCGCTTGACCGGCTCGGCGCTGCGCCGCAACTCGGTGAGCACCAGCCGGATGTACTGGCTGTCGGCGAGCAGGAAGACCTCGTCGCCCTGTTCGATGACGGTGTCGCCATCCGGATCGACCGGTTGGTGCTCGCGGAAGATCGCGGCGATGCGCGCGTCCACGCCGGGCGGCAGGTGTTCGCGCATCGCGCGGATCGGCTGGCCGACCAGCAGGCCGTCCTGCTTGGCGCGCATGCCGACCAGGGTCACCTTGCCGTTGGCGAATTCGAGCACCTGCAGGGCGCCGGGAAACTCGATCAGCTTGGCGATGTAGTCGGTGATGTCCTGCTCCGGGCAAATCGCGTAATCGACGGCGAAATTCTCGTTCGACAGCAGCTCGGGTTCGAGCAGGTCGGGTGAGCGCAGACGGGCGATGCGCGTGGTGACGTTGAACAGGCTGCGGGCGATCTTGCAGGCCACCAGATTGGTCTGATCGGACTGGGTCACGGCGACGAGCATGTCGGTATCCTCGATGCCGGCCTCGCGCAGCACCGACGGATAGGCGGCGTTGCCGGTCACCGTGCGCACGTCGAGCCGGTCGGCGAGCGCCGCGAGCGCTTCGTGATTCTGATCGATGACGGTGATGTCGTTGGCTTCCGAGGCGAGCGCCTCGGCGACCGAGGCGCCGACCTGGCCGGCGCCGAGGATGAGGATCTTCATCGCGGAGGCTTCACTCGTCTTCCTTGGCCGTGGCGTTGCGCAAGCCCAGATCCTTCAGTTTGCGATAGAGGTGGGTGCGCTCGAGGCCGGTCTTCTCGGCCAGTCGCGTCATGCTGCCGCCATCGACGCGCAGGTGGTGCTCGAAGTAGAGCTTCTCGAACATCTCGCGCGCCTCCCGGAGCGGCAGTTCGAGCATTTCCGGCAACAGGCCCGGAGGAATCTCCGGCGCCGCCTCCAGCCCGGGCGCGAGCAGATGCTCGACGTCCTCGACGCCGATTTCCGTCTCGAGCGCGGCGAGCGCCAGCGACTTGAGCACGCTGCGCAACTGCGGATAGCCCTCCTGCCAGGGATACTGGCGCAACGCATTCTGGGCCGCGACGGAGAGATGGCGCACCGGCACTTCGCCCGTCTCGGCGAGCTGCGCGAGCAGATGCGTGGCGAGATCGGGGATTTCATCCTTGAGCTCGGCGAACGATGGCAAGCCGATGCTGATCTCGAACAGACGGTCGATCACGGCGGCGTCCCAGCCTTGAGCGACGAGCGCGGAAGCGGCGTGCGTCGTGGCGGTCACGAGGCGCAGGTTGTGCCGATCGAGACGATCGAGCGCGAAAGCGAGATTCTTCTGCTGCAGGCGCGTCAGTTTCGCCAGCTCGCCGCAATAGAGCACGCCGCCGCTCGCCTGGGCGAGCAGATCGACCGAGATCGGACTGGAATCCTGGCCGAGATCGATCCAGGGCTTGGCAGGAATCTGCAGAGTGCGCGCGGCGAGCTCGACGATCGAGGCCTGCGGCGCGCGCAGCAGTACCGAACGGCTCTTGGCGGCCACCTGCTCGAGGCGGCGGCGCAGATCCTTGAGCAGCGCCGAGCGGGGGAAGGCGGCGAGCGTCAGCACCGCACCGGCCTTGGGATGATGTTCGAGGCCCTGCTTCACCGCGGCGAGCAGCTTTTGCATGCTGATCGGCTTTTCGAGGAAACCGACGGCGCCGATCTTCGTCGCCTCGACGGCGGTTTCGATCGTCGCATGACCGGACATCATCACCACCGGCATGTTGAGCTTGCCGGCCGCCGCCCACTCCTTGAGCAGGGTCACGCCATCGGTGTCGGGCATCCAGATGTCGAGCAGCACGAGGTCGGGACGATGCGCATCGCGCCAGGCGCGCGCGGCGGCGGCATTCTCACAGGTCGCGACGTCATGCCCCTCGTCGGTGAGGATTTCGGAAAGCAGCTCACGGATGCCGACTTCGTCGTCGATGACCAGAATCTGGGACATGGATGCAGATTATCCCGGAAAAGCGCGCCGTGCCATACGGAATAGGAGGGCATTCGCCATCTCAAACGCCACCATCGGCTTGCCGTTCAGGATCGAGGCGGCGTGCCGAGCCGCGCCAGGAATGCCGCCACCGGCTGCGGCCGTCCGAACAGATAGCCCTGAAAATGACGACAGCCGTTGTGCCTGAGCCAGGCCAGTTGCGCCTCGGTCTCGACGCCTTCGGCGACGACCTCGAGCTGCATCTGGTGAGCGATCAGCAAAATGGTCTTCGATAGCGCGGCATCGTCGCTGTCCTGCGGCAGGCCGGCGACGAAGGCGCGGTCGATCTTCAGTTCCTGCAGCGGCAGGCGCTTCAGGTAGGACAGCGAGGAATAGCCGGTGCCGAAATCGTCGATCGAGAAACGGATGCCGAGCGCCTGCAGTTCGTGCATGCGCGCAGCGGCTTCGCCGAGGTCGGCGAGCAGCAGACTCTCGGTGATTTCGAGCACCAAGCGGGCGGGGCTCGCGCCTGTCTCGGCGAGGATCGTTCGCACCCGGCCGACGAAATCCGCCTTGCGGAACTGTCGCGGACTGATGTTCACGGCCAGCCGCAGGTCGTGGCCGGAATCCTCGAGGCTCCTGAGCAGGATCGCGGCGCGCCGCAGCACCCACTCGCCGAGCCCGTCGATCAACCCGCTTTCCTCGGCCAAGGGGATGAAGGAGGTCGGCGGCACCGCGCCACGGCGGGGATGCATCCAGCGCAGCAGGACCTCGGCGCCGACGATGCGCCCCTCCGCATCGTGCTGGCCCTGCAGGTAGAGCTCGAACTCCTCGGCGGCGATCGCCGCGCGCAGATCGTTTTCCAGCGCGAGTCGTTCCTCGACCAGCGACTGCATTTCCGGCTCGAAGAAACAGACGGCATTGCGCCCGCCCTCCTTGGCCTGATACATCGCGGTATCGGCATTGCGCAACAGGATTTCGCAACTCTCGCCGGCACCATCGGGAAACAGCGTGACGCCGATCGATGCGCCCAGATGGCACAGACCACCGATCGGGCCGAGATCGTAAGGCTGGGCGAGCAGCAGCCGCAGCTTGTCGGCGACATGACGCGCGCCGGACGCGGCCGCCGCCGCATCGGTGGCGAGACCGGGCATCAGGACGACGAATTCGTCCCCGCCCAGGCGCGCGACGGTATCGACCTCGCGCAGCTGGCTCTTCAGTCGCGCCGCCGTTTCGCGCAGCACGGCATCGCCCGCCGAGTGGCCGTGCGCATCGTTGATCTGCTTGAAATGATCGAGATCGATGAACAGCAACGCGCCATGATGGCCATGGCGGCGCGCCTCGGCGAGCTCGCGTTCGAGCCGGTCGAGCAGCAGCCGGCGATTGGGCAGATGGGTGAGCGAATCGAAGAAGGCGAGCCGCTCGATCTCGTCCTGGGCGGCGCGCCGCTCGGTGATGTCCAGATGCGTGCCGGTGACGCGCAGCGGCCGTCCCTCGGCATCGGTTTCGGTGACCCGGCCGCGCGAGAGGATCCAGCGCCATTGTCCATCCTTGCCACGCATGCGGAATTCGGCCTCGTATTGCGGCGAGGAACCTTCGAGATGCTCCTTGAAGGCGCGTTTCGCCGCCGGCAGATCGTCGGGGTGGATCAGCGCGATCCACGGATCGGCAAGCGCGGCGAAATCGTCTGGGCGGTAGCCGAGCATGCCGGCCCAGCGCGCATCGACGACGAGGCCGCCGGTGGCCAGATCGCGGTCCCACAAGCCGAGATTCGCGCCCTTGAGCGCGAGTTCGAGACGCATCCGGCTCGCTTCGAGATCGGCGCGCAGCCGATAGGATTCCGAGACATCGCGGAATACCATCACCACGCCGAGCATCTGTCCCGTGCCATCGCGGATCGGCGCGGCGCTGTCGGAAATATGATGGCGCCGGCCGTCCTTCGCCACCAGGACGGTGTGGTTGGCCAGGCCCACCACCAGCCCGGTCTCCAGCACGCGCCCGACCGGGATTTCGGCCGGCTGGCCGGAAAGCGCGTGCTCGATCTTCAGGATTTCGGCGACGCTGCGGCCGCGCGCTTCCGCCTCGGTCCAGCCGGTCAGCGCCTCGGCCACCGGATTGAGGTAGGTCACACGCATCGTCTGGTCGGTGGTGAGCAGGCCGTCGCCGATCGATTGCAGGATCGCCGTCACCTCGCCTTCGCTGGCCGCGAGCTCCTGCACGGTGGCCTGCACGGTTTCGGCCATGCGGTTGAAATCGCGGGCGAGCTGGCCGATCTCGTCCTCGGCCGCATCCTTCACGCGCGCATCGAGCCGGCCCGCCGCGATCCCGTGCGCGGTGGCCGCCAGCCGCGCGAGTCGGCGGGTCAGCCGCCGCGCGAAGGTGCGGAACAGCACCGTCACCAGCGCCAGAATCAGCATCGCGGCCAGCAGCATCACCCAGCCCATGCGCTCCAGCAGGAGGCCGATGCCGCCGGCGCTCAAATGCAGCTGCACCCGGCCGAACGATACCCCGCTCTCTTCGAGCTCGAAGGTGCGCGTCACCCCGAAAGGCGACACCCCTTTCTCCTGCGCTTCGGCCACCGGCGTGCCATCGGCGGAAACGACCGTGATCGCGTCGATCGCATCGCTCTTCACCAGCTCCTGCGCGATTTCCCGCACCGTGGCATAGTTGCGTTCGATCATCGGACCGGTCAGCGCCGCGGCAAGCAAGGGGCGCAGCGTCGCCTGCTGCTGCTCGACGCTTTGCTTCGCGGACCAGTCGAGCAGCACGAGCATCATCGCGCCGAACAGCAGCAGCCCCAGCAAGGAGCCGAGCCCGGCGAGCAGATCCAGCTTGTGGCGGATCGGCAGATTATCCAGAATGCGTGAGAATCTCGACAATCAGGCCTCCTCGCGCATCTGGCGATACAGCTCGGTGACGAGCGGATCGAGCGCCTTCATCTCGGCCTCCGTGACCGGTACCAGCCCCTGATGGCCGAGCGCAGCGATGAAGGACTGGCCGGCGGGCTGGGCGGCGAAGTCGAGCAGCGCCCGGGAAAGCGCCGGGGCCTTGTCCGCGAGCCGTGGCGCGACATGGTAGATGACGGCCGCCAGCCCCCGCCCCAAGGGCATCAGCACCCGCGCCTTCGCCGCCAGCGCGGCATCGACCTGGGCGAGTGTGGTGCGCGACAGGATCGCCGCCTCGACCTCGCCCGCGATCAGGCGCTGCAGGGAATTGGCGTGGCTGCCGGTGACGACGAGGCGGTAATCGCGTCCAGGGATGCGGTTCTCGTCGCGCAGCAGGCGCAAGCCGATCACCGTCAGGGCGGCGGTACGGTCGGTGACGGCGATCGAGACCTCCCCCCATTTGAACCCCCTCAAGCTCGTCGGTCCGGAATCCGCCCGCACCGCGAGCACCGGTTCGAGTGGCGCCAGGGTACGCGCGAGCGGCACGTGGCCGAGTTCGCGCTGGGCGATGCGCGCGAGGATCATCGAATCGGCGACGATGTCGTAGCTGCCTGCGCGCATGCGGGCGAGATGTTCCGCGTAGTTCGGCGCGCTGGTCAGTTCGACGCTCTGGCCCAGGACGCCTTCGACGAGCGGCAGCAGCGGTGCGTAGAGGCCGACGAGCCGCCGCGCCGGCAGATACGGCACGATCCCGAACACCGGCCGGGCGGCCGCGCGCACGACTTCGGGGAACCATGCCGCGGCGGCGATGGCCAGGGTACTGGTCAGGAAGCGGCGGCGTCTCACGGGAAAATCAGTATTCATCGGCCCTTATTCCCTGCTGATGCAAGGGGCAATTGTACGCAAACGCGCGCGCCGCCCCCTTCTGCGGCGGACAGGTTCGCCAGCGTGATGCTACCGCCGTGGTCGGTGACGATCTTGTGCACGATCGCCAGCCCCAGCCCCGTGCCCTTGGGCTTGGTGGTGACATAGGGTTCGAACGCATGCTGGAGGATTTCCGGCGGGAAGCCCGGTCCGTCGTCCGTCACGATGAGCTCGACCGTGCGGCCGGCGTGATGCGTCTTCACCGCGATGCGTGCCGTCTCGCCAGCGCCGACTTTGTCCTGCACGGCTTCGCTGGCGTTCTTGATCAGGTTGTGCAGCACCTGGCGCAGCTGGTCGGCGTCGGCGGCCACCGGCGGCAGCAAGGGATCGAGCTCGGCCGCGATCCCGACCGGCCCGCCGGCATACAGTTCGAGCACTTCGCCGACCAGGCGGTTGAGGTCGAGCGGCTGCAGCTTCGGCGGCGGCAGGCGCGCGTAGTCGCGGAAGTCATTGACCATCGCCTTCATCGCCTCGACCTGATCGACGATGGTCTGCGTCGCGCGCTTGAGCATCGCGGCATCCTCCGCTGCGAGCTTGCCGGAGAGCTTCATCTGCAGGCGTTCGGCCGAGAGCTGGATCGGCGTGAGCGGGTTCTTGATCTCGTGGGCGAGCCTTCTGGCCACCTCGCCCCAGACCGCGGCGCGCTGCGCGGCCTCGCGTTCGATACGCGCCTGGGCGAGCTGCTGCGTCATTTCGTTGAACGAGCGCGTCAACACGCCCAGCTCGTCGTCGGTCTCCAGCACCGCGCGCGGCGTGAGGTCGCCCGCGGCGACGGCGCGCGTGCCCTCGGCGAGCATCAACAGCGGCTTGGCCAGCCGCCCGGCGAGGAAGAAAGCCAGCGCGATGGCGGCGAACAGCGCCAGCAACAGCGCGAAGGTCAGCGTCAGCGTGTAGAGCCGCTTCAGGCCGGCGCGACCGAGCTGGAGCTGCTGGTAATCGCGCTGTGCCGCCTCGACCAGCGCAGCGCTTTGCGCGATCGCCGCCGGCACCGGCTGCTCGATCTGCAGGATCAGCGGTTCGGCTTCGAGGCGATAGCTGCTGACCGGAATCAGGGCGCGCACCACGAAGCCGCTCGCGGCATCGCCCTCGACCCGCGCGCTGCCGCTGCCCAGCCGCGCCTGACGCAGTTGCGTCGGATCGGGCAGTGCCGGCATGAGCCCCTGCAATTCCCCGTCGCGGCTGCTGGCGACCAGGCGGCCGCTCGCCGTCAGCAATGCGGCGGAATTGACGCCCGTCTGTTCGCGCAGGCGGTTGAGCAGCACGGCGCCCGGCGCGGGCGCCTCGGCGAGGTCGTAGGCCATCGAGCGGCCCTTGGCGAGCAGATCGGCCTGCATCGTCTCGAACACGCTGCGCGCCAGGTCGAGGCCGCCGTCGAGCGCGGCCTCGATGCGCACGTCGAACCAGGAATCGATGCTTTTCACCGCGAACTGCATCGAAACTGCATACACCAGCGCGCCGGGCAGCACCGCCATCGAGGCGAGCATGATCAGCAGGCGCGACTTGAGACGGGCGCCGAACACGCCCTGACGGTAATCGCGCCACAGGCGGCGCAGCTGGGTGGCGAGCAGGCCGAGCAGCAACAACGCGGCCAGCGCATTCAAGCCGATCAGGAGCGGGATGTGGCGTGCGAACAGCGCGGTATCGGCGGATGCCGAAGCAAGCAGGATCACGAGCATGCCGCCCAAGGCTGCGGCGAGCGCGAGCGCAGTGATCATTGCGGCTCGGGCGTAGGCACGAACTGCCAGGAGAGGATGCCGGCGCCGACCTGCCAGTCGTTGTTGGCGAGTGCATCGACCTGCAGCGGCTTGGGCAGCTGGCTCTGGTCAAGCGAGAGACGCACGGCGGCGATGAGCGGCTCGCCGACGGGCAGCGCGCCCGTATCGGCGATGTGCAGCCTGCTGACATGACCAAGCGCCGTCAGCGCCGCTTCGAGCGTATCGAAATTCTGGTAGAGACTGCCGACGGCGAGGCGATACTGGCGTGTCAGCGCCTGATAGCTCAGCCGGTAGTTGACGACCCGCCCGGCCAGATGCTCGTCGATCCAGTACCAGCGCTTGCGCTTGATCTGCACCTCGAAGCGGAAGTTGAGCGGCACGCCCTTACTGACGGCCTCCTCGAAGCGCGCACCCAGATGGACGTCGAATTCCGCGTTCACCGCCCAGCCGCGTTCGTCGGGCACCACGGCGGCGCTCTTCGGCTGGATGCCGGCACCCCAGGCCCAGCCGGCGAGCAGCAGCCCAAGGCACAGCAAGAGCAGCCGCTCAGGGGCATTTCTCCAGCAGGGCGTAATAGAAACCGTCATGCAAGGCGGTGGGCAATAGTTGCAGTTCCGGAAGCTCCCCACCCGTCGGCAGGCGGCGCGCATCCGGATGGCGCGCCACGAAAGCGCGCACCTGCTCGCCATTTTCGGCGGGAAATACCGAGCAGGTGCAATAAAGCATTTTGCCACCGGGGACCAGCAGCGGCCACAAGGCATCGAGGATCGCGGCCTGGGTCTGTGCGAAAGCCGCCACATCGGCCGCCCGGCGCAGCCATTTGATGTCGGGGTGACGGCGCGCGACCCCCGAGGCCGAGCAGGGCACGTCGGCGAGGATGCGCGCGAAAGGCCGGCCATCCCACCAGTTTGCCGGGCGGCGCGCATCGCCGGTGATCACCTGCGCAGCGAGCCCCAGCCGCACGAGGTTCTCGTCGATGCGCCGGGCGCGCCGCTCATCCGCTTCCAGCGCGGTCAGCTCGAGGTCATGCCGCTCGAGCAGATGGGCGGCCTTGCCGCCGGGCGCCGCGCAGGCATCGAGCACGCGCATGCCGTCCTGTGCAGCGAGGAGCCGCACCGCCTGCTGGGCGCCCCAGTCCTGCACCGAGACGCAGCCCTCACGAAAACCCGGGATGCGCTCGACCGGCATGGGGCAATCGAGCAGGATCGCCGTCTCGTCGAGCGCCCGCCCCGCAGCCCCGGTTTCGGCCAGGCGGGCGAGAAAATCGGCGCTGGCGAGACGGCACCGGGCGTTCAGGCGCAGGGTCATCGGCGGATGGCCGTTGCCGGCGGCGGCGATCTCCTGCCAGTGATCAGGGTAGGCAACGCGCAGCAGATCCAGCCACCAGCGCGGATGGCGGAACGAGGCCACCTCGTCGGCATCGGCAGCGGCGACGAGTTCAGCCCGCCGGCGCTGGAAGTTGCGCAGCACGGCGTTCGTCAGTCCCTTGAACGGCCTGGCGGCGGCCTCGACGGCCTGATCGACCAGGGTGTGCGCCTCCTCCGGCCGGCGCTCGAGCCGCGAGAGCGCCGTGAGCAGCAGTGCGCGCGCCTTCTGGTCCTTGAGCGGTCGTGAAAGCAGCCGCGCCAGCAGGAAATCGCCGCGCCCGAAGTCGCGCAGCGCGTTGAAGGCGAGGTCGCGCGCGGCCGGCCGCACTTCGTCAGCCGCCGCGGCGAGCGCGGCCTCCGGCGTGCGTCCCGCGAGCACCTCCGCCACCGCCCGCGCGGCGGCGGCGAGCGCGCGGGAGAGCGGCGGATGGCGGATGGGGAGGGAAGCGGCGGCAGTCATATGAGCGGCAGACGAATGGTAAGCCAACGAACCGGCATTTCCGTGTTTAATGGGGCCCATGAGCCATTCCACCCCTCTCCCCTTCCCGGGCCGCCTGACGATCGTCGGCTGGGGCGCGATCGCCCAGGGCGTCCTCCCGCTGCTGCTCCGTCATTTCGCGCTGCGCCCGGAACGGATCGCGATCGTCACCGCCGATGCCGAAGGTCTGCAGGAAGCGCTGGATCATGGCATTTCGCATACGATCCTGCCGCTCACGCGTGAGAATTACCGTCAGGTGCTCGCGCCCCTGGTCGGGCCCGGCGATTTCCTGCTGAACCTTTCGATCAATGTCTCGAGCGTGGCGCTGATCGAGTTCTGCCAGGAGCGCGGCGCGCTCTACCTCGACGCCTGCGTCGAGCCCTGGGCCGGTGGCTATACGGACCCGGCGCTCACACCCTCGCAGCGCTCGAACTACGCGCTGCGCGAGGCGGCGAAGGCGCTCTCCCGTCCCGGCGCGCCGACCGCGGTGCTCACCCACGGCGCCAATCCCGGTTGGGTGTCGCATTTCGTCAAGCAGGCGCTCTTGGACATCGCGCGCGACTGCGGCCGGGAAGTCGCCGTTCCCGCCGACCGGCAGGGCTGGGCACGGCTCGCGCAATCGCTCGGCGTCAAGGTCATCCACATCGCCGAGCGCGACTGGCAGACCGCCTCGCCGCGGAAACGCCCCGGCGAATTCGTGAATACCTGGTCGGTCGAAGGCTTCGTCGGCGAAGGCTGCCAGCCCGCCGAGCTGGGCTGGGGCAGCCACGAGCGGCATTTCCCCGCGGACGGCCACCGTCACGGCTTCGGCTGCGAGGCGGCGATCTGGCTCGAACGGCCCGGCGCGGCCACGCGCGTGCGCACCTGGACGCCGCTCGCCGGCCCGATCCACGGCTTTTTGATCACCCACGGCGAGGCGATCTCGATCGCCGACTACCTGACCCTCGGCGCCGGCACGACGCCCGAATATCGACCGACCGTGCATTACGCCTACCATCCCTGCGACGACGCGGTGCTCTCGCTCTTCGAGCTCGCCGGCCGCGAGTGGCGGCTGCAGGAAGCGAAGCGCATCGTGCGCGACGAGATCGTCGGCGGTGTCGATGAACTGGGCGTCTTGCTGATGGGGCATCCGAAAGGCGCTTACTGGCTCGGCTCAAGGCTTTCGCACGCGGAGGCGAAGCGGCTCGCGCCCTACAACTCGGCGACGGTGCTGCAGGTCACCGCCGGCGTGCTGGCCGGTGTCGCTTGGGCGATCCAGCATCCGGCAATGGGCGTCGTCGATCCGGACGAGCTGCCCTTCGACGAGATGATCGCATGGTGCCGGCCTTATCTGGGCGAGGTGGTGGGCGTCTATTCCGACTGGACGCCGCTCAAAGACCGCGCCGACTTCTTCCCGCAGGACATCGACGTCCGCGACCCCTGGCAATTCAAAAATTTCAGAGTGGGCTGAAGCACTGCCCGGCTGTCATTGGAAAGCCGCGTAGAAAATCAGCGACGGGGAGCCGGCGGCCGCCCGGCTTTTGCAGCTCGGTGAGCCTGAGCGCGCCCTCCCCACAGGCGACGACGATGCCCTCGGGCGCGACGGAAAGAATCTCGCCTGGCGTACTGCGGCCTTCGGCCAGCGCCGCATGCCATAGCTTCAACGTCGTCTCCCCCAGCCGCGCGGTGCAGCCCGGGAACGGATCGAAGGCGCGCAGGCGCCGTTCGATGATCTCGGCGGGCTGCGTCCAGTCGATTGCGCTTTCCGCCTTGTCGATCTTCGCGGCATAGGTGACCCCCGCTTCGGGCTGGGCCTGTGGCGTGAGCGTGGGAAGCCGCTGCAAGGCTTCGACGATCAATCGCCCGCCTAAGCCGGCGAGCTTGTCGTGCAGGCTGCCTGCCGTCTCGCCAGCGCCGATTTTCACGGCTTCCTGCAGCAGCATCGGCCCGGTGTCGAGCCCGGCATCCATCTGCATGATCGTGATGCCGGTCTCGGCATCACCCGCCTCGATCGCGCGCTGGATCGGCGCTGCGCCGCGCCAGCGCGGCAGCAGCGAAGCATGGATGTTCAGGCAACCGCGCCGCGGGATGTCGAGCACCGCCTGCGGCAGGATCAGGCCATAGGCGGCGACCACCAGCACGTCGGGCGCGGCAGCGATGAGTGGCGCATGGGTGGCCGGATCGCGCAGCCTTTCGGGCTGATGCACGGGGATGCCGTGGTCGAGCGCGACTTCCTTGACCGGGCTCATCGCGCACTTCTGGCCGCGGCCGGCTGGCCGGTCGGGCTGGGTGAGGACGAGCGGAATCTCGAAGCCGGCGACAATCAACGCCCGCAGCGCGACGGCAGCGAATTCCGGCGTGCCGGCAAACGCGACTTTCATGGGCCTGACCTTCCCCAGCCCCTCCCTCGCGGGAGGGGAGACTGCGTGCTCGCTGCGCTCGAAATGATTTTCAAGCAGTTATTCTCGCCTGCTTGGCGAGCTTGGCCTTGATGCGCGAAAGTTTCAGCCGCGACAGGTATTCGACGAACACCTTGCCGTCGAGATGGTCGATCTCGTGTTGCAGGCAGACCGCCAGCAGGCCGTCGGCTTCGAGTTCGAAGGGCTCGCCTTCGAGATTCAGCGCGCGCACGCGGATGCGCTCGCTCCTCTTGACCGTCTCGTAGATGCCGGGCACCGACAGGCAGCCTTCCTCACCGACGTGCTCGCCTTCGCGGGCGAGGATCTCCGGGTTGATGAAGGCCATGGGCTGCGATTTGTCCTCGGAGACGTCGAGCACCAGCACGCGCTTATGCACGTTCACCTGTGTCGCCGCGAGGCCGATGCCGGGCGCTTCGTACATCGTCTCGAACATGTCGGCGACGAGCTTCTTGATGCCGGCATCGACGGCTTCGACCGGTTTTGCGACCGTGTGCAGCCGGGGATCGGGATAACGCAGTATCGGCAATAAGGCCATGTTTCAATCCTTGCCCGGGTCGCCGGGCGTAAAAACTGTTGATGCTTGCGGAATTTACGGGCAGAATCGCTGCATAGCCCGGAGGTTCAATTCATGCGATTCATTATATTCGCGCTGTTACTGGGTATTTCAACCGCTACCTTCGCCCAGGGTACTGCCAAGCCGATCGAGCTCGCGCCCGACGCGCCGGAACGGCACATCGTCGTGCCGGGCGACACGCTGTGGGGCATTGCGGCGAAATTCCTCAAGGACCCGTTCCGCTGGCCGGAGCTGTGGAAGATGAACGCCGAACAGGTGAGGAACCCCCATCGCATTTATCCCGGCCAGGTGCTGATCCTCGATCGGAGCGGTAGCAGCCCGACCCTCAGGATCGGCACCCTGAAGCTCGGCCCAGAAGTGCGCGTCGAGACCCCGCCACAGGAAATCCCGGCAATCCCCGCCAGCGCGATCGAGCCTTTCCTTTCCCAGCCACTGGTGATCAACCCGGGGGATTTCGACACCGCGCCGCGCATCGTCGCCACGCAGGAAAACCGCGTCTTCACCGGCCCCGGCGACATGATCTACGCCACCAACAATGCCGACCCGGCCATCAAGCGCTGGCACGTCTTCCGTCCCGGCCGGCCGCTGGTGGATCCGGACAGCAAGGAAGTGCTGGGCATCGAAGCCGTCTATCTCGGCAGCGCCCGTCCCGCGGGCGAACCCGGCGATGTGCTGCCGCTCGAGCTGACCAGCGTCAAGCAAGAGATCGGCCGCGGCGATTACCTCGTTCCGGCCGAGCGTCCCGACGTGATGAATTATGTGCCGCATGCTCCCACCCAGGACATCAACGGCCGCGTGATGCTGATCTACGGCGGCGTCGGCGAAGCCGCCGTGAATTCCATCGTATCGCTGTCGCGCGGCAAGCAGGATGGACTGGAGGTCGGCCATGTCGTGGCCCTCTACCGCGCCGGTCCGATGGTCACCAACCGTTTCGAGGACGACCGGCCGCAGGCCAATCAGCTGCCCGACGAACGCATCGGCCTGGCCTTCGTATTCCGCGTCTTCGACCGCGTCTCCTACGCGCTGATCACCGCCGCGAACCGCCCGGTGCTGGAAGGCGACCGCTTCAGAAAACCGTAACCCGGTTTTCCGCATCGCCATGGATGCGCCGGACGAGCTGGCCGACTGGCTGCGCCTGACGCTGATCCCGGGCCTCGGCGGCGAAGGCCAGCGCCGCCTGCTACAGACCTTCGGCGACCCGGCCGCGGTCTTTTCCGCCTCGCTCGGCACGCTCGCCAAACTGCTCGGCGACACGCTCGCCGAGCGCGTGCTTCGTCATGACACCACAGCCGAGGTGGCGACGGCGCTGGCCTGGTGTGACCTGCCCGGCAACCACATCCTGACGCTGGCCGATGCCGACTATCCGCAGGCGCTGCTCACCGCGGCCGATCCCCCGGTGCTGCTCTATGTGAAGGGACGCGTCGAGCTCCTGAACCGGCCGGCCTTCGCGATCGTCGGCAGTCGCAGCGCGACGAAACAGGGCGAGGCCAACGCCACGGCTTTCGCCCAGACGCTCGCCGCGGCGGGGCTGACGATCGTCAGCGGGCTGGCGGCGGGCTGTGATGCCGCCGCCCATCGCGGCGCGCTGCAGGAAGATGCTTCGACGATCGCGGTGATCGGCACGGGCTGCGACCGTATCTATCCGGCCCGCAACGAACCGCTCGCGCGCGCGATCGCCGAGCAAGGCGTGATCGTGAGCGAATTCCCGCTCGGCACGCCACCGATCGCCGCCAACTTTCCGCGCCGCAACCGCTTGATCGCCGGCCTCGCGCGCGGCTGCCTGGTCGTCGAGGCGGCGAAACAGAGCGGCTCGCTGATCACTGCGCGGCTCGCGGCCGAAGCCGGCCGCGAGGTGTTCGCGATCCCCGGCTCGATCCACTCGCCGCAGTCGAAGGGTTGCCATGCGCTGATCAAGCAGGGCGCGAAGCTCGTCGAATCGGCACAGGACATCCTCGAGGAACTGCGCTGGGAGAAGGTCGTCGATCCCGCCGGGCTGCCGCCAGTGAAGGAGGCCGAGACCGATCCGATCCTCGTCGCGCTGGGCGGTGACCCTTGCGATCTCGACACGCTCGCGGCGCGTACCGGGCTTGCCGCCGACACACTGCTCTCAAGCTTATTCACCCTCGAAATGGAGGGCCGCATCGCCCAGTTGCCGGGCGGTCGCTATCAGCGTCTGAACTGAGCCAAACTTGCCAGCGGGCATGAAGCCCGCTTAACATCCCGGCCCCATGAGCAAACAATTGATCATCGCCGAAAAGCCTTCCGTCGCCCAGGACATCGCCCGGGCGCTGGGCGGCTTTACCCGCGAGGGCGACTATTTCGAGAGCGAGTATTACGTGCTCTCCTCGGCCATCGGCCATCTGCTCGAACTCGCGGTGCCCGAGGAATACGAAGTGAAGCGCGGCAAGTGGAGCTTCGCCCACCTGCCGGTGATCCCGCCGCGTTTCACGCTCAATCCGATTGAGAAGACCGCCGACCGGCTTAAGCTGCTCACCCGGCTCGCCAAGCGCAAGGACGTCGTCGCGCTGATCAACGCCTGCGACGCGGGACGCGAGGGCGAGCTGATCTTCCGCTACATCGTCCAGCACGCGAAGGTCGACAAGCCGATCCGCCGGTTGTGGCTGCAGTCGATGACGCCGCAGGCGATCAAGGACGGTTTCGCCCATCTGCGCACCGACGCCGAGATGCTGCCCTTGGCCGACGCGGCGCGCTGCCGCTCCGAAGCCGACTGGCTGATCGGCATCAACGGCACGCGCGCGATGACGGCGTTCAACTCGCAGGAAGGCGGCTTCTACAAGACCACCGTCGGCCGCGTGCAGACGCCGACCCTGGCGATCCTCGTCGAGCGCGAGAAGGCGATCCGCGCCTTTTCGCCCCGCGATTACTGGGAGGTCGAGGCCGAATTCCAGGCGGTGGCCGGCACTTATCGCGGCAAGTGGTTCGACGAGAAGTTCAAGAAGTCCGACGACGAGCACGCCAAGGCCGAACGCCTGTGGGATGTCAAAGAGGCCGAGGCGCTGCGCAGGAAGTGTCTGGGCAAGCCTGGCGAGGTCACCGAAGAGGCCACACCGAAGACCGAGTCCTGCCCGCTGCTCTACGACCTGACCAGCCTGCAGCGCGACGCCAACGGCCGCTTCGGCTTTTCGGCAAGGAATACCTTGGCATTGGCGCAGGCACTTTATGAAAAGCACAAGGTGCTCACCTATCCGCGTACCGACAGCCGATATCTTCCCGAGGACATGCTGGGCGCGGTCAAGGACACCCTGCGCGCGCTGACCGACTCCCCGCTCGGCAAGCATGCCGAGGCGGCGCTCGCGAACGGCTGGGTGCTGCCGACCAAGCGCATCTTCAACAACGCCAAGGTCTCCGACCACTTCGCGATCATCCCGACCGGGACCTTGCCGAAGCATCTCACCGAGCCCGAACAGAAGCTCTACGATCTCGTCGTCAAGCGCTTCATCGCCATCTTCTATCCCGCCGCCGAATACCTCGTCACGACACGCATCACGCGCGTCGAGGGGGAGCCGTTCAAGACCGTCGGCAAGGTGCTCGTCACGCCGGGCTGGCTGGCCGTCTATGGCAAGGAAGCCCAGCATGACGAGGAGAACCCGAACCTGCCGCCGCTGGCGAAGAACGAGCGGGTGTGGACCAACGACGTCGAGGTGAAGCCCAACCAGACGAAACCCCCGCCGCGTTTCACCGAAGCGACGCTGCTCTCGGCGATGGAGGGCGCGGGCAAGCTCGTCGACGACGAGGAACTCCGCGAGGCGATGGCCGAGCGGGGACTCGGCACGCCGGCCACGCGCGCCGCGATCATCGAGGGCCTGATCCAGGAAGAATACGTGCATCGCAACGGCCGCGAATTGCAGCCGACCGCCAAGGCCTTCAACCTGCTGTTCGCGCTCGAACAGCTGAAGGTCGATGAAATCCGCTCGCCGGAGCTGACCGGCCTGTGGGAGTGGAAGCTCCGGGAAATGGAGCACGGTCGGCTCAAACGCGAAGCCTTCATGTCGCACATCGTCGAGCAGACGCGCGAGATGGTCGAGCGCATCAAGACAGGCGAGCTGCACGATGCCGACTTCGGCGCCCTGAAGACACCGTGCCCGAAGTGCGGTGGCAAGATCCACGAGACCTACCGCTATTTCAAGTGCGACAAGTGCGACTACAAGCTGTGGAAGGTGCTCGCCGGCCGCCAGTGGGAGCCGGAGGAGATGGACGAGCTGCTCGCGAAAGGGCAGATCGGGCCGCTCTCCGGTTTCCGCAGCAAGATGGGGCGCGCCTTCTCCGCGGTCATCCGCCTCGACGACGATTTCGCGCCGAAGTTCGATTTCGGCAATGAAGAAGATGCGGCAGAAGAGGTGGACTTCAGCGGCCAGGAGCCCTTGGGCGCCTGCCCGAAATGCGGCGCGCGGGTGTTCGAGCAGCCGATGGCCTATGTCTGCGAAAAGGCCGTCGGCGCGGCGAAAACCTGCGACTTCCGTTCCGGCAAGGTGATCCTGCAGCAGGAAATCTCCCGCGCCGAGATGCAGAAGCTCCTGGAGACCGGCCGCACCTCGCTGCTCAAGGGCTTCGTCTCGAACCGCACGAAGAAGAAGTTTTCCGCCTACCTGGTGCGTGGCGCGGATGGCAAGATCGGCTTCGAGTTCGAGCAGCGCGCGGCGAAACCGGCGGAAGCTGCAACGGAGAGTAAAGAAACGAAAGTCGGCGCTGGTGGGACGGCACCCGCGGCGAAAAAGCCGGCGACGAGGAAGGCCCGATGACCTCCGGCTTTGCCGAGGCCGTGCTGGCGGAGATTCTGCGGCTCGACGTCTTTCCGCGGCTGATCGGAATCGAGCCGACACGCGCCGACCGCAACGAGGCGCTGGCGCTGGCGACCGAGCTGGTAGCCAGCGGCTACGACAAGAACCTGGCGCCGATCCTGCGCGCCTGTGCCTTCCTGCCCTTCCTGCATGGTGAGACGGCGCTCGATCTGGAACGCGCCGCCGCGCTGTTCGCCGGGCTGCGGCGCGAGAGCGGCGACGACATCTACGCCATCGCGCATGATCACGCGCGGCGCATGGGCGATGCCCTTGCCGTCAGGAAAAGCTGAAGCCCTCCTCGCGGAACACGGCAAGACAGGCATCGACCACCGCCGCATCGTAGCGCGTGCCGCGATGCTTCTCGATCTCGGTGAGCGCGGTCTCGACGCCCAGCGCGGGCCGGTACGGCCGATGCAGCGCGATCGCCTCGACGACGTCGGCGACGGTGATGATGCGCGCGCCGAACAGGATCTGCGCGCCGCGCAGCCCGCGCGGATAGCCCGAGCCGTCGAGATGCTCATGGTGCTGATAGACCATCTCGGCCACTGGCCAGGGGAAATCGACGTTCTTGAGAATCTCGTAACCGATGCGCGGATGCTGGCGGATCAGCGCGAATTCGACTTCCGGCAGCTTGCCGGGAAAGCTGAGCAGCTCCGCCGGCACGTGGATCTTGCCGATGTCGTGGATCGAGGCCGTCAGGCGGATGCCATGCACCATGTCTGCCGGTAGGTCGAGACGAACCGCCAAGCGGGTCGCCAGTTCGGCGACGCGGCGCTGGTGGCCGGCGGTGTAGGGGTCGCGTTGTTCGATGGTGGCCGCCACCGCCTGGATCGCATCCTCCATGCTCTTGTTGAGGCGCTCGAGGTTGCGCCGGCTTTCTTCCTGCAGGCGCACCTGTTCGCTGATATCCTGGATCGCGCCATCCCAGACGCGTTCGCCGGCTTCGCCGGTGGAGGCCATCGCGTTCGCCAGCAGATGGCGCAGGCTGCCGTCGGGAGCGCGCCAGCGCATCGTCACGCGCAGATGCGCGCCGGCTTGCCAACCGGCCAGGGCCGACTCCAGCGCGGCGCGATCCGCTGCGTCGAGGCCGCCGAACAGCACGCTGCTGTCGGCCAGCAGCACCTCGGGGGCAATGCCGAGCACCCTGCGCGCGCCGCCGCTGACATAGGTGAAACGCCAGGCTCCCTCGTTGGCCACCAGCTGGCCGAGCAGTTCGGGCACATTGTTCGCCATGCTGACGAAGCGCTGCTGCGAGGCGATGCGATCGAGCGTCGATTCGATCAGGCCGGCGAGCGCGAGGTAGAGATCGAGGCGTTCGCGCGGCAAGGGCGCCGGGGAGCGGTGGGCGGCGAGCAGCACATAGCCGGTGCGCTGCCGCTCACGGCCGAGCGGCAGCAGCACCGCCGCGTGCGGCGCGGGTAGTTCGAGCACCTCGGTGGCGAGAAAGCCGCTGTCGAACACCGCCGCGAGGGTGGCTGCGGCGGCATCGAGCGCCACCCCGGGCGGCTCGACGTGCAGAAACCGCACGCGACCGTCGGCCTCGCGTGCCGCGAAGGCCGCGACGTCGGCGCCGAAGAAGCGGCAGACCAGCTTGGCGAGCTGCGGCCAGAGATCGTCGTAGCGGACGATGCCGGCGAGATACTGCGCCGAGCGCACGATGGCAGCGACCGGATCGGAATGAGGCAAAGCCATGTTCAGACGCTCATCGGCCGCAGATAGAGATGTTCGAGGAAGGCCGTGTCGAAATCCGCCTGCTTGGCGAGATTGACACAATGCGCCGCAGCCCGGGCATGAAGGAGCGCGGCGCGGGTGGATTCCGACATGAGCAGCGCGACGGCGCCGGCCAGCGCGGTATTGCCGGCCAGCTCGATGCGTTCGCCCGGCACGTCCGGTAGCAGACCGATCTGCTTGGCATTGTCGACATCGAGATAACGGCCGAACAGTCCTGCCGCCACCGTGCGCCGCAACGCCGGCAGCGAGAGGCCTGCCTGCCCGCAGAGCACGGCGATGCCGGCACCGATCGCGCCCTTGGCGCGCTGCAACGCATCCACATCGCGCCAGTCGAGTGCCAATGTCCGCCCGCCGACGACGAATGGGTAAGCCGTCCGGCCATCGGCGAACCGTCCGATGAGCGTGAGCACGCCCTGCCGGCGCAGCCCGGCGACGAGATCGACGAGACCCGAGCCGCACAGCCCACGCGCTTCGTCGTTGCCGAGAACGGTGCCGAGCGGGCGTCCCGCCGCGTCGAAAACGACACGATACACAGCGCCGCTCTCGGCCGGCATGCCGCAGCGGCCCGGTCCGGCCTCAAAGGCCGGCCCACCGGCGGCCGCGGTGACCCACAGTTCGGCGCCCGTCCACAACGCGATCTCGGAGTTGGTGCCGAAATCGACGAACAAGGCCGGTGCCGGACCGGCCAGCAAATCGCTGGCAACCAGGCCGGCGAGCAGATCGGAGCCGACGAACCCCGACAAGGGCGGCACCACCTCCACCTCGGCGCCGGGAGCGACGCCCCAGTCGCGCGCCCAGTCGGCGGTATCCGTTGGTGTGCAATCGAGTTGCGCGGTCCAAAACGCGGGTTGCAGCAGCAATTGATGATGACGGTTGGCCAGCAGCGCGAGCATCGCGGTATTGCCGACGATGACGACGCGCGCGATGCGGGCGGTATCGAAGCCCTCGCGTTGCGCCGCGTCGGCGATCGCCGCGCCGATCGCCATCCGCGCTTCGCCAGCGAGCTGTCGCGCGGTGGCCGGATTCCCCGCAGCAACGAGGCGCGTGACGACATCGGCACCATGATGCCCTTGTGGATTGCGGCCGAAACGCAGGCCCAGGCGCCGTCCCGTGGCGAGTTCATGGACCGCCAGCGTCAGATGGCTGGTGCCGAGATCGACCGCGACGCCGAGCGGATGGGCGATGCCGGGCGGCGGCGGACGATCGAAACTCGGCGCTGGCGACACGGCACCCACCAGGCCGGGCGGCGGCGTGCGCCAGTCGGAAGGCGGGGCCGGATCGAGCAGTTCCACCGTCATGTCGCCGATCGGATGGATCTGGCAGGCCAGCCGCACGCCGGCGGCGCGGGCGCTGGGATCGATTTGCAGGAGTTCCGCCGGCGTGGGCGCCCCGATCGCGGCGTCGAGTGGCCGGACGCGGCACAAGCCGCAGGCGCCCAGCCCATGACAGGCCGAGCGGACGCGGAAATCGGTGGTATCGAGCAGATCGCGCAGCGATGGTCCCGGCTCGTAGTCGATCACGTGCCGCTCGCCGCGAATGAGCAACGTCAGCTGCGGCATGTTCCTGCCTTCGCGCCGGCGGCGTGCGCCAAGGCGCTTACGGCGGCGGCGGCGGATTCCGGCGGAATCTCGCAGCCGGAAGAAAGGATGAAGCCGCCGCGTGTTGAAAATGCCTGGATCAGCGCGCTCGCCTGTGCGCCGATCCGCGGCGCGGCTTCGGGCAGGAGGAAATCGAGCGACTTGAGGTTGCCGGCCAGACAGGTGCGCGGCAGCAACCGTTGCGCCGCCGCCGCATCGACGTAATAGTCGAAAGTGGCGATATCGACGCCGATTTCCGCATAGAGAGAGAGGATCGGCGCCGTCGGCCCGGCGACGTTGAGCCAGACGATTTGCGCGCCGGCGGCCCGCAAGCCGGCGACGAGGCGTGCCAGCCGCGGCTGCAGACGCGTGCGGAAGAAATCCGCTGGCGCCACCGCCGGCGAGGCTGCCGGATCGAAGACGACCATCGCATGGGCGCCGGCCGCGAGCTGGGCGGCGCCGAACGAGAGCGCCGTCGCGGTGGCGAGATCGAGCGCGCGTTCGAAACGTTCGGGGTCATCGACGGCGATAAACAGCGCCGTTTCGGTGCCGTACAGCTGGGTGGCCAGCGTCATCGGCCCGGTGATCGCACCGGCCACGCAGCAACTCTCACCGACTGCCGCACGCATCAGGCCGACGGCGTGCAGCACCTGCGGCAGACGGCCCGCCGATGCCGGGTCGGGAGGCGCTAGGCGACCGGCATCTTCCTGCGGTTGCAGGACGGGAACGACGATGTCGGGATACTGCGCGTCGTAATACTCGAGCCGCGCGCCCAGGGCCTCGGCCTCGATGCTGAAATCGGTGAAAGCGAACACCGCATCGCTACCGAGCGTTTCCCGGCTGCGCAACTGGCATTCGGCCAGCAGTTGCCCATCATGCAGATAGTCGGCGAGACGGAAGCCGGCGGCAATGGCGGCGTACCCGAACAGCTGCGGGACGAAAGGGACGCGATCGGTCGGCTGGAAGCGGACGGCTGCGAGGATGCGTTCGAGGCCGTTCATGCCGCGGCTTCCTCCGCCGCCAGCAGATTTTCGAGATAGCGGGCGCCGTCGAAGGCGGTTTCGGCGACGTAATCGACATCGAGATCGGCCGGAGCGAGCTGCTTGAGCGCGGCGCCGCCGGCGACCACCGCGACATGGTCGAGACCGCGTGCGCGCAAGGCTGCACGCACGCGGCGCACCTGCGGCACGACCGTGCTGATCAGGCCGCTGACCAGCACGGCGCGCGCCTGCTCACGCTCTGCCGCGGCGGCGAGGGCGTCGACCGGGCAGTCGCGGCCGAGATCGACGACGCGAAAGCCCTTGCCGAGCAGCACGGTGCGGACGATGTTCTTGCCCAGATCATGCACGTCGCCTTCCAACGTGGCGATCACGAAGGTCGCCCGGCCCTTTTCGGGCTGAATGCCTTCCGGATAAAGCTCATGCACCACCACCGAGACGGCGCGCCCGACCAGCATGATCTCCAGCAGATTGAACTGTTCGACGGTGCATTTTTCGTCGAGCCGTCCCATCGCGACCTCGAGACCGGCGGTGACGATCTGCTCGGGAGGCACGCCCAGCGCGCGCAGCTGCCGCGTCTCGGCCAATGCGGCCGCGTGGTCGCCGGCCAGCAAGGCGGCGATCAGCAAAGAGAAACCGTTGGCAGGAGAGGCTGGCGGCACAGGGCCGGCATTGACCATGAGCCGACTATAGCAGCGCGCCCCAGCGGAGGAAATGCCGCCGATCAACCTTCTGCCCAGAAGCGGTCGACGTCCCGGATGCCCCAGGCGGCCGCCTCCTCGCGGCCGACGATCTTTTCCGCCGGCTGCCCGGCGAGATCGACGATCTCCGGCGGCAGATAGGTTTTCGATTTCGTCGAGAAGAACACCTTGACGCGCGGCGTCAGCAGCGAGTGCGGCGATTGCTCGACGACCACGCCGAGCCGGCCGGAAGACAGCCGCACCAATGATCCGACCGGGTAGATGCCGACGCTCTTCACGAAGGCGTGGAAGACGCGCTCGTCGAAATGCCCCTTCCATTCGGTCATTCTGCGGATCGACTCGGCCGGGTCCCAGCCGGCCTTGTAGGGACGGTTCGAGGTGATCGCGTCATAGACGTCGCAGACCGCGCCCATCTTCGCGAACAGGCTGATCGCCTCGCCCCGCAGTCCTTCCGGATAGCCGCTGCCGTCGATCTTTTCGTGATGGTGCAGGCAGACGTCACGCGGGATCTCGCCCGCCGCGCCGCCTTCGACGAGCAGGCGATGGCCCTCGACCGGATGCGCCTTCATGATCGCGAATTCCGCGTCGGTGAGTTTGCCCGGCTTGTTGAGCACCTCCAGCGGCATCAGGGCCTTGCCGAGATCGTGCAGGAGGCCGGCCATGCCCAGCTCGCGCGTGGTGTCGTCATCCATGCCAAGCTGACGGGCGAGCGCCACCATCAGCGCACAGACGGCCACCGAATGCATGTAAGTGTAGTCGTCGGCGGTTTTCAGTCGCGCCAGGCTGATCAGCGCGCCGGGATTGCGCGCCACCGAGGCGGTGATTTCCTCCACCAGCGCTCCGGCGGCGGCGTGATCGATGGCCTTGCCCATGCGCGCTTCCTGGAACATCGAGACGACCCGTTCCTTGCCCTTGGCGCAGATCTTCGCGGCGCGCCGCACCTCCTCGGCCAGCGCGACGCGCGGCGGCGGCTCCGGCGTCGCCGCGATCCGCTCCAGTTCGGCATCGACCTGCCGGGCCGCCTCCTCGCGCGTCGGACCGCTCAGCTCGACATCGCGGCCCTTCCTCACGTCGATCCAGACTTCCTTGATGCCGCAGCTTCTGATCTGGCGCAGGTCTTCTGGATCGGTGAGGACGAATTTCTCGCGCCAGAACGGATGCTCCATCCACGAGCCGCAGAATTCGTGGATGTGCATGCCCAGCCGGAGCTGATCGACGGTGATCTTTTTCAACATGTTAGACTCGCCGACCCTTTTTCCGTTTGCTCGTCATGGACCTCTATCCCCTCTTCCAGGCGCTCGTGCTCGGCATCGTGGAGGGTCTCACCGAATTCCTGCCGATCTCCAGCACCGGCCATCTGATCCTCGCCGGCGATTTGCTCGATTTTAACGACGAACGCGGCAAGCTGTTTGAAATCGTCATACAGTCCGGCGCCATCCTCGCCGTGGTCTGGGAATACCGGCACCGCTTCGGCAAGGTGCTCGCCGGTCTGCCCGGCGACCCGCTCGCGCGCCGTTTCGTCGCCAATCTGGCCATCGCCTTTCTGCCGCTCGCCATCCTCGGCCTCCTCTTCGGCAAGGCGATCAAGGCGACGCTGTTCGCCCCGATCCCGGTCGCCATCGCCTTCATCGCCGGCGCCCTCGTCATCCTCTGGGCCGAGCGGCGCACCCACACCATCACGATCCAGTCGGTCGACGAGATCGGCCCGTGGGATGCCTTGAAGCTCGGCTTCGCCCAGGCCTGCGCGCTGATCCCAGGCACCTCACGCTCGGGGGCGACGATCATCGGCGGCCTTTTCTTCGGACTTTCGCGCCAGGCCGCCACCGAGTTCTCGTTCTTCCTCGCCGTGCCCACACTCGGCGCCGCGACCCTCTATCAGCTCTACAAGGAGCGGCAGCTCCTGGTCTGGGACGATCTCGGCCTGTGGATCGTCGGTTTCGTCTCCGCCTTCGTTTCCGCTTTCCTGTGCGTGCGCTGGCTGCTGCGTTACATCAGCCATCACGATTTCACGATCTTCGCCTGGTACCGGATCGCCTTCGGCCTCGTCGTGATCATGACCTGGCAATGGGGGATCGTCGATTGGACCAGCCCCTGATCCTCTATCTGCACGGCTTCACCAGCGGACCGCAGTCGAAAAAGGCACAGGCGCTCGCCCGTCGCATGGCGCAGCGCGGCCTCGCCGACCGCTTCTTCTGCCCGCAGCTGCCTGCCTCGCCCGCCGCCGCGATCAGGCTGGCCGAGGAAATCATTACAAAACTCGGCGCTGGCGGAACGGCACGGATCACGCTCGTCGGCTCTTCGCTAGGCGGCTTCTACGCGACTTATCTCGCCGAAGTGCACGGCTCGAAAGCGGTGCTGGTCAATCCCGCCGTGGTCGCGGCGCTCGAGCTCGAACCTTACCTCGGCCCGCATACCTGGCTCCATAGCGGCGAACCCTTCGAATTCACGCGCGCACACATTGCCGAGCTCTCCGCGCTCGAAGTACCGCGGATCAAAGATCCCTCACGCTACTGGCTGCTGGTCGAGGAAGGCGACGAGACGCTCGACTACCGCGTCGCGGTCGCCCGCTACGCCGGCGCGCGGCAGACCGTGCTGCCCGGCGGCGACCACTCCTTCACGCGCTGGGAAGATTATCTCGAAGAAATTATTGTCTTCGCCGGCTTTGCAGAATGCGAAACATAGCCTGCAGCGACACTCGCAACCACATGAAAAATAGTCAGAAAATCTCCATTTGCAATTTAAGATCACAAGACTGATCTTATTTGCTATATGCTAACCTACAGTATTGAGTTTCTTGATCACCTATGCTGCAACTTTCTGAAAAAGAAGTAGAAGCACGACTGCGACTCGACAATCCGTGGTGGCAGTCTGGCGGCGGCATCGAGCAAGAATTCGCCGCTTTTCCCCGACGCGCCTATCTGAACGATTTCCTCCGTTTGATCTACGAAACCGATGTGCGCCGCGCGGTGGTGTTATTGGGGCCGCGCCGGGTCGGCAAGACGATCCTCGTCTATCACGCAATCCAGGCGCTGATCGATAAGGAAAACATCAGCGGTCGCGACATCCTCTATGTCTCGTTGGAAACCCCGATCTACACCGGCTTGTCATTGGAAGTCCTGATCGATCGTTTCCTGCGTCTGTTCCAGCGGCCTGAAGGCGAGCGCCTATTCGTGTTCTTCGATGAAATCCAGTACCTGAAACAATGGGAAGTGCATCTGAAGTCGCTGGTGGATACTTACCGGAGCATCCGTTTCGTGGCGACGGGTTCGGCGGCGGCCGCGCTGAAGACCAAGAGTGCGGAATCAGGGGCGGGGCGTTTCACCGAATTCGTGTTGCCGCCATTGACTTTCGCCGAGTACCTGCGTTTCGTCGGGCGGGAGACCGACCTGATCGAAACCATGGCCGAAACACCGACGCAGCGCTACACAACGCGCGACATCCATGGACTCAACAACGCCTTCATCGACTACCTGAATTTCGGCGGCTATCCGGAAGCAGTGTTTTCCGATACCGTACGCCAGAACCCGCGTCGTTTCATCAAGAGCGACATCATCGACAAGGTGCTGCTGCGCGATCTGCCGATCCTCTACGGGATCACCGACATCCAGGAACTGAACAGCTTGTTCAACACGCTGGCCTACAACACCGGGCAAGAACTCGGTATCGAGGCCCTTTCCCAGACGTCACATGTCGCCAAGAATACTTTGGTCAAGTATCTGGATTATCTCGAAGCGGCTTTCTTGATCCGCCGCATGCGGCGGGTCGATGCGGATGCCGCGCATTTCAAGCGGGTAACGACCTTCAAGGTCTATTTGACCAACCCGACCATGCGCGCCGCGCTCTTCGGTCCGGTCGACACGAACCATGAGGCGATGGGGCATCTGGTCGAGTCGGCGGTTTTCAGCCAGTGGCTGCACAATGCGGCGTTCGTCGATTCGTTGTATTACTCGCGCTGGCGCAGCGGCGAGGTTGACTTGGTCAGCCTCGATTTGCAGCAGCACCCACGTTTTGCCATCGAGGTGAAATGGTCGGATCAACCGTTCGACGATCCCAAGTCGATCAAGGGCATCCTGGAATTCGCCAAGAAACATCGTCTGACCCGTCAGCCGCTGGTCACGACGCTTACCAAGAGCGGCGTGAAAGAAATGCAGGGCATTATGGTTGAGTTCATGCCGTCCAGTCTGCATTGCTACACCGTGGCGCGCAACACACTCGAACGCCGGCAGAACAGGTAGGCTCCCGGTCTCGTCGCTTCTCAAAAAGACGCTGTGAATGCCCGCGCAGGGCCGACGGTTATAATTTACACTCCATCTGATTGTTTCTCCTCATGAACGTCCTCTTCGAAGAGGATGGCGCCTTCAAGACCGGCACCATCGTCGCCGACCACGACAGCTCGCTGCAGGTCGACACCGCTGCCGGCCGCCGCGTAAAGCTCAAGGCCGCCAACGTGCTGCTGCGTTTTACGAGCCCAGCACCCGCCGAATTGCTCGCGCAGGCGGAGCGCCAGATGGCGGACATCGACACCGAATTCCTCTGGGAGGTCGCGCCCGAGGGCGAATTCGGCTTCGCCGAGATGGCGGCCGAATATGTCGGCCATCCGCCGAGCGCCGTCGAGGCTGCCGCGGTGCTGCTGCGCCTGCACTCGGCGCCGATCTATTTCCACCGCAAGGGAAAAGGCAGATTCCGCAAAGCGCCGCCGGAGATCCTGCAGGCCGCGCTCGCTGGGCTGGAGAAGAAGCGCCAGCAGGCGCTGGCCATCGAGCGCATGGCCGAGGAACTGAAGGCCGGGCAGCTGCCCGCCGAATTCAAGCCGTGGCTGCCCGAACTCCTCTACAAGCCCGACCGCAACAAGCCCGAGACCAAGGCTTTGGAAGCCGCCTGCGCGGCGAGTGGAGAGAGCGCCGAACGCCTGCTTTTCCGCTGTGGCGCGATCGAGGACACGCACGACTATCACCTGGGCCGCTTCCTCTTCGAGCACTTCCGTGCCGGCACCGGTTTCCCGCCGTTCGCGCCGGCCGAGGATCCCGCCGATCTGCCTTCTGCCGCCGTGCGTGCCTTCTCCATCGATGATGCGCACACCACCGAGATCGACGACGCTTTCTCGGTCGACTTCCGGGACGATGGCGGCATGCGGGTCGGCATCCACATTGCGGCGCCGGGCCTGGGCTTCGGCCCGGAGAGCGATCTGGGCAGGATCGCGCGCCAGCGGCTTTCCACCGTCTATATGCCGGGCAGGAAAATCACGATGCTGCCCGAGGACGTCATCGACGCCCATACGCTCGCCGCCGGGCAGATTGTTCCGGCGCTCTCGCTCTATCTCGTCGTCGCGCCCGATTTGCGCGTGCTTTCCCACGAGACGAAGATCGAGCACGTGCCGGTCGCGGCCAACCTGCGTCATCACGACATCGAGCCGCTGTTCAATGCCGCGACGCTCGCCGCCGGCCAAGTGCCCGATTTTCCGTTCCGCGCCGAGCTGATCCGCCTCTGGGAGCTGGCGACGGTGCTGGAGGCCGGCCGCGGCAAGGCGGGGCAGCAAAACCGCAAGGACTACACCTTTCGCATCGATTGGGACGCCGAAACGCCCCAGGGACGCGGTCGCGTCACGATCGAGGAGCGGCCGCGCGGCAGTCCACTCGATACCCTGGTGGCCGAGTTGATGATCCTCGCCAACCGCACCTGGGGCGCTTTTCTGCGCGACGCAAAAATCCCCGGCATGTATCGCGCCCAAACAGCCGGCAAGGCGCGCATGACGACGGTGGCGACACCGCACGAGGGGCTGGGCGTCGACTGCTACGCCTGGTCGACCTCGCCGCTGCGGCGCTTCGCCGATCTCGCCAACCAGTGGCAGCTCATCGCGCTATTGCGCCATGAAAAGCCGCCCTACCCGCCGAAATCGGCGGAGCTGATGGCGGCGCTCAGGGACTTCGAGCTCACCTACGCAAGCTACGCCGAATTCCAGCGGCAGATGGAGCATTACTGGTGCCTGCGCTGGCTGCTGCAGGAAGGCGTGACGGAGGTGACGGCCCAGGTGCTGAAGGAGAACATCGTCCGCTGCGAGACGCTGCCGCTGGTCTTCAAGGCCAGCGGCATGCCGACGCTCGAGCGCGGCGCGCGCGTGCGGCTGGCGATCGCGGACGTCGATCTACTCGCCGCCGAAGTCCAGGCGAGCTTCGTCGAACTGTTGGGCGCGGCTTATGATGCCGTCGAGGAGGAAGAGGGGGAAGGTTAAAATCCCCTCATGCCGTTCGCCCACTCTTTGCCCACAGCGTTCGCACGCCTCGACCCGCCCCGCCGCCATCTCACCGTGGCGCTGGCGATTTCCGTCCTGCTGCATGCGGTCCTGCTGTCGATCCACTTCAGGCTGCCCGAGGCGCTCGACCGCGCGCGCGAGCAGGCGCTCGACGTCATCCTCGTCCAAGCCAAACACGCCGCGAAGCCCGTCCAGGCACAGGCCAAGGCGCAGGCCAACCTCGATGCCGGCGGCAACATCGAGGCGCCGCGGCGCGCCAAGACGCCTTTGCCGCCCAGCCGCGAGAGCCGCAGCGGCGACGATCTCGTCGCCGCGCGGCAGCGCGTCGCCCAGCTCGAACAGCAGCAGCGCGAAATCCTCACCCGAAGCGGCGCGCCGCGCGCCACGCAGGCGCAGCCCGAACCCACGCCGGAAGCGCGGCCCGCCGAGCTCTCCGGCCGCGACCTGGCGGACTCGGCGCGCGCGTATGCGCGCCTGGAGGCGGAAATCCACCGCTCGCTCGACGAATACAACCAGCGGCCGAAGCGCAAGTTCATCGGCGCGCGCGTCGAGGAATACCGCTTCGCCCAATACGTCGAGGACTGGCGCCAGAAGGTCGAGCGCGTCGGCAACCTCAACTATCCCGAGGCCGCCCGCGGCAAGCTCTACGGCAACCTGGTGCTGACGGTGGCGATCAAGAGCGACGGCAGCCTGGAGCGCGTCGAGCTCAACCGCTCCTCCGGCCACAAGGTGCTCGACGAAGCCGCGCAGCGCATCGTGCGGCTGGCCGCGCCCTTTGCGGCGTTTCCGGAGTCGATCCGCCGCGATACCGATATCATCGAAATCACCCGCACCTGGACCTTCACCGGCGCGGATCAACTCTCCACCCAATAAGGAACCGACATGGCCCTTTCCGCCGACGACGTCAGCATGGCGCTGTTCTGCGACTTCGAAAACATCGCACTCGGCGTGCGCGACGCGCAATACGAGAAATTCGACATCAAGCCGGTGCTCGAACGCCTGCTGCTCAAGGGCAGCATCGTCGTCAAGAAGGCGTATTGCGACTGGGAGCGCTACAAGAGCTTCAAGGCGGCGATGCACGAGGCGAACTTCGAGCTGATCGAAATCCCGCACGTGCGCCAGTCCGGCAAGAATTCCGCCGACATCCGCATGGTCGTCGACGCGCTCGATTTGTGCTACACGAAGAGCCACGTCAATACCTTCGTCATCATCTCGGGCGATTCCGACTTCTCGCCGCTGGTCTCGAAGCTGCGGGAGAACGCCAAGCGCGTGATCGGCGTCGGCGTCAAGCAATCGACCTCGGACCTGTTGATCGCCAACTGCGACGAGTTCATCTACATCGACGACCTGATGAGGAAGCGAAGCCGCGAGGACAAGCAGGCCAAGAAGCCCGTCGATCCACAGGAAATGGAGGCGCGCCGCACCAAGGGGCTGGAAATGGCGGCCGCCACGTTGGAGGCGCTGCTCGAAGACCGTTCGGATGACGAGAAGGTCTGGGCCTCGGTGCTCAAGGAGGCGATCAAGCGCCGCCATCCCGGCTTCAACGAGGCCTACCACGGCTTCAAGACCTTCGGCGCGCTGATCGAGGAAGCGGCGCGGCGCGGCCTGATGGAAGTCGGCCGCGAGGCCAACAGCACCTACGTGAAGCGGCGCACGGGCGGCGCCCCGGCCGCGGAACCGGCGGCCGCCGCATCGCCCGAAGCCCTCACCGAGGTCAGCCCGCCGACGAACGCAACGGAGGGTGCCGCTCCACCAGCGCCGACTTTGGAACCCGCGCCGGCAGAGCCCGCCACGCCCGCGCCGCGCCGCCGTGGCCGTGGCCGCAAATCCGCCGCGCCAGCCGAGACGCCCGCCGCCGAATCCGTCGCCGTCGAGCCTTCCGTCCCTGCCGAGCCCCCGACGTCCATGCCGGACGAAGTCAAAGCCGAGGCGCCGGCAAAACCCGCCCGCAAGCCGCGCGCTCCACGGCGCCGGAAGGATCAGGCCCCCGCCGCCTCGTGATTGCTGGCGAGCAGCCGCGCCGCCTTGACCACCTGCTCGACCGCACGGCGCAGCGCGCTGGCCGCGCGCAGGCGCGCATCCATCGCCGTGACCTCGAGCGCGCCGCGGGCGCCCAGCTCTAGGAGCTCCGCCTTGAGCCGCTGATAGGCGGCCTCGAACGCCTGCAGATCGCCTTCGAGCGCTGCCGGGTCGCCGGCGCCGGGCGCGGGATCGGCAGCGGCGATCACGCGCTCGCCCAAGGCCCGGAACGCGCCGATGCCCGCGACCTCCGGCTGCGCGGAGGTCTCGCTGGCCGCCGCATTCGCCTCGGCGGCCAGCTCGGCGGCCATCTCGTAATAACGCGCGATGCGCAGCAGCGACGGCAGCCGGCGCGCGCTCTCGGCCGGAATGCGGGTGCGGGAGAGCTCGGCGATGAACAGCGCGATCGCATGCGACAGGCTGGCCGCGCTGCGCTCGTGGCCGGTGAGATTCGTCTGCCCCGCCAGCGCCGCGCGCACGATGCGCAGCGTGATGCCGCCGAGATTGCGCAACTCGCGATCGAGGGCGTCGAAGGCCAGCGTCGGCACCGCCAGCACGTTCTTGTCCAGATAACGCGGCCGTGCCTCGTCCTCCTCGGCGCTGCGGAAGCGGCCTTCGAGGAAGACGACCAGCAGATCGGCCAGCGGCCAGACGAGCAGGACGCCGAGCACGTTGAACGCGGTATGGAAGAGCGCGAGCTGCGCGGCGGGTGCGCCGTCGAGGCCGAGCAGCTCGCGCAGCATCCCCAGCAGCGCCAGCAGCCAGGGCAAGAGCAGCAAGGCGACGATACCGGTCAGCACGTTGAACAGCACATGGGCCATCGCGGCGCGCTTGGCATTCGGCGTCGCGCCGATCGAGGCGAGCACCGCCGTGACGGTGGTGCCGACGTTGGCGCCGATCACCACCGCGGCGGCGGCTTCGAGCGTGACGAGCCCGCTTTGCGCGGCCGAGAAGGCGATCACCAGCGCGGCGGCCGAGGCCTGCATCAACACGGTCATCAGGATGCCGACCCCCACCATCGCGGCGATGCCGGCATAACCTTGCCACTGCGGCAAGGTGAAATCCGCGGCGACACCGGCAAAGCCGCTGCGCAACAACTCGATGCCAAGGAACAGCACGCCGAAGCCGGCCAGCGCCGTGCCCAGCGCTCCCCGCCGCCCGACCTCGTCGCCGAGCCTGAGCAGCATGCCGATGCCGATCAGCGGCAAGGCCAGGGCGTCGATCTTGAGCTTCAGGCCGACGAGCGCGACCAGCCAGCCGGTCACCGTCGTGCCGACGTTGGCGCCGAACAGCACCCACAGCGCGCCACCGAGCGTGAGCAGGCCGGCATTGACGAAGCCGATCGTCGCCACCGTCACGGCGCTCGACGACTGCACCAGCGCCGTGACCGCGACGCCGGTGGCGAGCCCGCGCAGGCGCGTCTTCGTCGAGCCGGTGAGGATGCGTTCGAGCGCCCGGCCGGCGGCGAGCTTCAGGCCATCGGTCATCAGCCACATGCCGAGCAGGAACAGACCGACGCCGCCGGCCAGCCCACCGAGCGCATCGAGAGGGTTCATCTCCTGCCGCCTTCCTCGTCCATGGCGGGATTGTGCCTGAATGCGCCCCGCTGCAGCACGAAAGCGGCATCATGGCCAGCGGCTAAAATCCATCCGATGTCCGCCGCCAAAGCCTCCCGCTGGTTCGTCCGCATGCTCGCCCTCGTCGTGCTGGGCGTCTGTCTCTGGCAGGGCTGGTATCTCGGCTGGGTGCTCTGGTGGCGTGACCATGATCCCGGCCAGACACGCTTCATGGCCCAGCGCCTGGCCGAGCTGCGCGAGAAAAACCCGCGGGCAGAGCTGCGCCAGATCTGGGTGCCCTACGCCAGGATCTCGATCCACCTGAAACGCGCGGTGGTCGCCGCCGAGGACGACAAGTTCATCGATCACGAGGGCTTCGACTGGGAAGGCATCCAGAAAGCCATCGAAAAGAACGAGAAGAAAGGCCGCATCGTCGCCGGCGGCTCGACGATCAGCCAGCAGCTGGCGAAAAACCTGTTCCTCTCGGGCGCCAAGACGCCCTGGCGCAAGGCGCAGGAGGCGCTGATCACCGTCTGGCTGGAAACCTTCTGGGACAAGCGCCGCATCCTCGAGGTGTATCTGAACGTCGTCGAATGGGGCGAGGGCGTGTTCGGCGCCGAGGCCGCCGCCCGCCGCTACTTCGGCATCGGTGCTGGCCAGCTGTCGCCCGAGCAGGCGGCGCGGCTGGCGGTGATGCTGCCCGCCCCCCGCCGGTTCGAGAAAAACCCGTATTCGGACTACCTGAACCGACGCACGCAGCAAATTGTCGGGAGGATGCACCTCTCCTCCGTGCCTTGAGGAGACCGCCGCGGCGTAGAATCCCGTCATGCCTGCCCAGCCCGACCCGCGCGAGGCGCGCCCGCGCGCGCAAAGCCTCTTCGAACAGCACCTCACCGATGTGCAGTTGCTGCTCGCGCGGCAGCGGCGCGTCGAGGCGCTGGTCGAAAAGCAGGAGATGCCGCGCCACGGCGTGGTCGAGGACATGGTGCACCGCCAGCATCTGGTCGAGCTGCACAACCTGCTGCGGCGCCTGTCGGCGGCGGAAATCGCGCGGCTGATCGAGGTCCTGCCCGAGGAAGACCGCCTCACCACCTGGCAGGAAGTCGAGGAAAGCCGCGGCGAGCTGGTGCTCGAATTCCTCCCCGACGAGTTGCGCGCCGAGCTATTGGCCGCGCGCCCGCTGCATGGCGCGCCCAGCAGCGCGGTCTCCGCCTTCGAGCTGAAGAACGGCCGCCTCTCACAGGCGCGCATCAGTCGGCGCGAGGATCTCGCCACGGTGACGCCGATCTGGATCGATCTCGTCGCGCCCGCGGCCAACGTGCGCGCCTGGGTTGGCGAATTCTTCGATCTCTACCTGCCCGACCCCGAGGATGTCAATGACATCGAGGAGTCGGCACGCTTCTACATCGACGACAACGGCGCGGTGCATCTTTCCTCCAACTTCCTGCTCACCCGGCAGGGCGTGACGCGCAACGTCCCGGTCGCCTTCATCCTGCACCGGAACATCCTGTTCTCGGTGCGAAACGAAGAGCTGCCGGTGTTCCGTCTGCAGCGGCTGCGCGCGCGTACCCAGCCCGGCTACGTCTCGGACGGCAAGGACGTGCTGCTCGACCTGTTCGGCGCCGACGTCGAATATTCGGCGGACACGCTCGAAGAAACCTATGCCGAACTCGAGCGCGTCGGCCGGCAGGTGCTCTCGCCGCAGGTCACCGACGACGAGGCCGCCGAGATCCTCGCCGAGATCGCCAAGAGCGAGGACCTGAACGGCCTGATCCGCAAAAACGTGCTCGACACGCGCCGCGCGCTTTCCTTCCTGATGCGCGGGCGGATGCTCACGCCGGAGCAGCACGAGGATGCGCGCCAGATCCTGCGCGACATCGAGTCGCTCGACGGCCACACCTCGTTCCTGTTCAACAAGATCAACTTCCTGATGGACGCCGCGGTCGGCTTCATCAACATCAACCAGAACAAGCGCGTGTCGAAGCTCACCGCGATCACCGTCGTCTTCGTGCCGATCAACATCATCGCCGGCATCGGCGGCATGTCCGAGTTCTCGATGATGACCCAGGGCATCCCCTGGCCGATCTCCTACGGCGCGTTCACCGTGGCGATGGCGCTGCTGGGCTTTGGCACCTATCACGCGCTGCGCTACTTCGAGCGTCGCGAGGCGGCCAGACGGCTCGCCGCGCGCCGTTCTCGAGCAGCGTGAGGCTGCCGTAGCCGAAGGCGAGGCCGAACCAGTCTTCCTCGCCTGCCAGGAGCGCCGCGCACACCTTGATGACGCCCGCATGGGCGACGAGCACCGCCGCCTGCGGCAGCCCGGCGAGGAAATCCGCGACCCGCGCGCGCAAGGCGGCTACGCTCTCGCCGCCGGGCGGGCGGAAATGCAACGGATCGGCGGCCCAGGCATCGAGCAGCGTGCGGTCGAGACTCTCCCACGGGCGCATTTCCCAGTCGCCGAAATCGAGCTCGGCGAGCCGCGCATCGACGATCGGCGCCGGATGCAGCCGTTCGGCCAGCCGCAGGCAGCGTTGCAAGGGGCTTGAATACAGCGGCGCATCCGCCGGCAGCAAGGGGGCGAGCACGGCCGCATGCCCGGCCGGGTCCTCGGCGAGCGGCAAGTCGGTCGCGCCGTAACAAATGCCCGGCGGCACCGCCGGTTGCGGATGGCGAATCAGAAACAGGCGCATGTGAGGCCGAGATAGAACGCGATCTCGGCGAGCTGCTGCGTGGCGCCGAGGCAGTCGCCGGTATAGCCGCCCAGCCGGCGCCGGAACCCGCGCGCCAGCAGCAGCGTGACGAGCGCGACGAGCGCCACGGCGACCGCCGCCTGCGCGGGCGGCAGCCACAGGCAGGGGGTCAGCCCCAAGAGCGCCGCGAAGGCGAGCTCGCCCTTCGCGAGCCGCGTCGCCAGCGGCTTCGCCTTGCCCGCTTCACGCGCGTAATCGAGCGCGAAGATCAGCGCCGTCGACGCCAGCCGCGACACCGCATGCCCAGCGATCAGCGCGGCGAGGAAAGTCGGCGCTGGTGACACGGCACCTCCGCCCGTCAGCAGTTCGAACAGCGCCACGAACTTGAGCAGCAGCACCAGCGCGATGCCGATCGCGCCGTAGCTGCCGATGCGCGAATCCTTCATGATCGCGAGCGCCTGCTCACGGGTCCAGCCGCCGCCCAGGCCGTCGAGCGTGTCGGTGAGGCCATCCTCGTGGAAGGCGCCGGTGACGAGCACGGTCGCCGCCATGCCGAGCAGCACCGCGATCGCCGGCGGCCACAGCTCTGCCGCCGCCAGCGTCACCGCGCCGCCCAACGCGCCGACCAGCCAGCCGATACCCGGAAACCAGCGCGCCGCGTGGTTCAACTGCGCCTCGGAATGGCCGACCCAGGCAGGCACCGGAATGCGCGTGAAAAAGCGCAACGCGGCGAAGAAATACCCGGCTTCGCGGCGGATCACAGCTTTTCGCTCACCCCGGCCTCGGCGAAGCTCGCCATCTCATTGAGCATCGCGCCGGCCGCTTTCACCAGCGGCCAGGCGAGCGCCGCGCCGGTGCCTTCGCCCAGGCGCAAGTCCATATCGAGCAAGGGACGCACGCCCAGATGCGCCAGCTGCGCCTGATGGCCTCGCTCCTGCGACAGATGCGAGAACACCGCATAGTCGAGGAAGGCCGGCGCGAGCTTCGCGGCGACCAGCGCCGCCGCGCCGGAGATGAAGCCATCGACCATCACGAGCATCCTGCGTTGCGCCGCCCCGATCATGCCGCCGGCCATCGTCGCGATCTCGAAGCCGCCGAAGCGCGCGAGCACCGCGAGGGGATCGTCCGTGCGCGCCGGCCAGGCATCGAGCGCCTGTTGCAGCAACGCGCGTTTCCTCGCCAGGCCGGCGTCGTCGAGTCCCGTGCCGCGGCCGACGCAGTCGGAAAGCGGCGCGCCGGTCAGGCAGTGCGTGATCAGCGATGCGGACGCCGTATTGCCGATGCCCATCTCGCCGAAGCCGACGACGTTGCAGCCCCGATCGGCCAGCGCCGCGACGATCCGCTCGCCATGATTCATCGCCGTTTCGCACTGCGCCGCCGTCATCGCCAGCCCTTCGAGATACGATGCCGTCCCGGAAGCCGAGACTTTCGCATCGATCAGGCCCGGCCGGGCGCCGAAATCGTGGGCGACGCCACAATCGACGATGGTCAGAGCAAGGCCGTTGGCCCGCGCGAAGACGTTGATCGCCGCGCCGCCTTTGAGGAAGTTCTCGACCATCTGCCAGGTCACCTCCTGCGGATAGGCGGAGATGCCGGCCTTCGCCGCGCCATGGTCGCCGGCGCAGACGACGATGTGCGGTTTTTCCAGCGTGGGCTGAAGCGATTGCCGCACGCGACCGATCTGGAAGGCAAGCGCCTCCAGCCGCCCGAGCGCGCCGAGCGGCTTGGTCTTCTGGTCGATCGCCTGCTTGAGCGCGGCATCAAGCGCCGGGCTCACCGGCTCGATATGCAAATTCATCCTGTCTCCTCAGAGTTGCAATCAAAACCCCTGCTTGGCGCCGCGAGCGGGATGGGATGCCAGGCGCACGCAGCGCAGGATGCGAGACATATCAAAACGATAGGCGAGCATCCGAGCAGCGCGCAACGCAGCAGACCGCCCGCGCAGCCAGCCGGGCAGGGGTTTTGCATTGTAAGCTTCGCTCATGATTGAGCTCGTCTTGGGAGGCGCCCGATCGGGCAAGAGCGGCTACGCGGCGCAACGCGCCGAAGCGACGCGCCTTCCCGTCGTCTATCTCGCCACCGCGCAGGCGCTCGACGAGGAGATGCGCGAACGCATCGCCCATCATCGCGCCGAGCGGCCGGATGCCTGGCGCACCGTCGAGGAGCCCCTGGCGCTCGCGGCCGCGCTCGCCCGCGAAGCGGCGCCCGGGCGCTGCCTGCTGGTCGATTGCCTGACGCTGTGGCTCTCCAACCTGCTGCTCGCCGGCCGCGAAGAGGAAATCGAGGCGCTCATCGCCGCGCTGCCGGCGCTCCCCGGCGCTCTGATCCTGGTCAGCAACGAGGTGGGCTGGGGCATCGTGCCGGAAAACGCGCTGGCGCGGCGTTTCCGCGACGAACAAGGGCGGCTCAACCAGCGCATCGCCCAGCTCGCCGACCGGGTGACGCTGATCGCCGCCGGCTTGCCGCTCGTGCTCAAGGGCGCGCCGCGCTGATCAGCCTCACCCTGATCCAGCCGCGCACGCTGTTGATGAACCACAGCGCTTGGGCGCGCGAGAGGTCTTCGATGCGCACGCGCCGCTCGACGATTTCACCCCGCGCCAGCAGCTCGGCGCGCAGCACGCCCGGCAGCAGCCCGGCATCGAGCGATGGCGTGACGCGCTCGCCGTCGAGCTCGAGCACGACGTTGCCGCGCGTGAATTCGGTGATCTCGCCCTGCGCATTCCACAGCAGCGTGTCGAACACGCCCGGCGGCGGACCGAAGGGCGCATAGGCGGTGCGTTCCGTGGTCTTGTGGAGGAGGAATTCCGCCTCGCCCTCGATCGGCTGGCTGGCGAGCACGACCGGAGCAGGTTCATGCGTCGGCGCCAGCGGATGGGCCTCGGCGCGCGCTTCGCCCTGCCGGTCGAGCAAGAGCCGCACCCGCCAGTCGCCGCTTCGGTGAGCCGCGGCGACTTCTCCAAGCACGGCCTCGACGCGCTCTCGCTCGCAGGGAAAGCCAAAATGCTCGGCGCTCGCGCCAAGCCGTTCGAGATGACGGTCGAGCAAAACGTAATCGCCGTGCCTGAGCGCGAGCGTTTCAAGTAGCTCGAAGCCCGCCGTCGCGCGCAGCAGGAAGCGGCGCTTGACCAGCCATTCGGCATATTCCGCCGCCGGCTCGGAATCAAAGACGATGCCGCTGCCGATACCGCAAATGGCCCGCCCCCCTTCGCCCCCCTCGCGGGGGGTTGCAGATGGCTCGCTGCGCTCGAATATGAGGGCGTCACCGAAGGCACTCGTCCCGGTTTGCGCCGTAGGCCACAGCCGCGTTTGCTTGGGGCGGCCCGGCGCAAACGCTGCCGTATTTTTTCTCTGCCCGGCGCTTCGGTCGATGGTCACGGTGCGGATGCCGACATTGAAGGTGGCGTGGCCGCCGGGGCGGATCAGGCCGATCGCGCCGCAATAGGCGCCGCGCGGCGCATCCTCCAGCGCCGCGATCGCGGCCATCGCCGCGACCTTCGGCGCGCCGGTGACCGAGCCGCAGGGAAACAGCGCGCCGAACACCCCGGCCAGGCCGACTTCCGGCCGCGTCACGCACTGCACGGTCGAGCTCATCTGCCAGGCGGTGGGCAGCGCATCGAGCGCGAACGATTCCGGCACGCAGACCGTGCCGAGCCGCGCGATGCGGGCCAGATCGTTGCGCATCAGATCGACGATCATCAGGTTTTCGGCGCGATCCTTTTCCGACCGCCGCAGCCTTTCGGCGGCGGCCGCATCGGCACGCGGATCGGCGTGGCGCGGCGCGGTGCCCTTCATCGGCCGCGTGGTGAGCACGCCGTCCGGCCGCCAGTCGAAGAACAGCTCGGGCGACACCGAGAGGATCTCCCATGCGTCATCCTGTAGATGCAGGCAGTAGCCGGCAGGCTGGGCGGCGACAAGCGCCGCGAACAGCCGCTCACCGCGGCCGGAGAAATTGCTGACTACCCGCGTGGTCAGATTCACCTGATAAAAGTCGCCGTCGGCGATGCGCCGGCGCAGACTCTCGATTGCGCCGCAGGCAGCGGCTTCCCCCGTCGCGATGTGCCAGAGGCCGCAATGAAAGTCTTCGTCTGTTGCCGGTTCCGCCCCGTCCTCGGGCGCGGCATGGACCGCAAAGGCTGCCAGTGGCAGGAAGCCTGCCGGCGGCCGCACCTCGAGCGCGGCATCGAAGGCCGGCGCGGCCTCATAGGCGACGAAGCCGACCACCCAGCGGCCGGCTTGGGCCGCCTGCATCGCCGCGTCGAGCACCGCCGCCACCTCGTCGAGCGAATACGCGACGAGCCGCGCCAGCGGCGTGGCGAAGCGCAGCCGCAGACGCGCATCGCCCTGCGGAAAATCGACCCAGGCTTTCACGGCAGATGGGGCCCGAGCGCCGCCTCGACCGCATCGGCCAGCCGCTCCAGATCGGCCTCGCGCCGCGCGGCGAGATCGACCGGCGCGAGGCCCCGCGCGCCGGCCCAATCGAGCAGCGCGGCCAACGCCTCGGGATGGTCGAACAGCCCGTGGCAATAGCTGCCGAGAATCTGCCCGTCGTCCGATACCGCGCCATCGAGCCGGCCATCGTCGAGCGCCACGGCCGGCCGCGCGAGCGCCGCGCCGGTGGTGACGCCCATGTGGATCTCGTAACCCATCATCCGTGCCGTCTCGCCAGCGCCGACTTTCAGGTTCCCCGTCACGTTGCGCAATTGTTTTTCCGCTTCGAGCGTCGTCTCGCAGTCGAGGAGCCCCAGCCCCGCGACGCTGCCGGGCCGGCCTTCCACGCCCAGCGGATCGTGGATCGCGCGGCCGAGCATCTGGAAGCCGCCGCAAATCCCGATCAGCTTGCCGCCATAGCGCAGGTGACGACGGATGCCAGCTTCATGCCCCTGCGCGCGCAGCCAGGCGAGGTCGGCCTGCACCGACTTCGAGCCGGGCAGCACGATCAGATCGCAGGGCGGCAACGCCTGCCCCGGCCCGACCCAGCGGAAGTCGATCCCGGGATGAAGGCGCAGCGGATCGAGATCGTTGGCGTTCGAGATGCGCGGAAACACCGGCGCCGCGACGCTGAGCTTCGCTTCTCCGCCACGCTCGGAATGGTGCGCAAGCGCATCCTCGGCATCGAGGAACAGGCCATGCAGATACGGAATCACGCCCAGCACCGGCTTGCCGGTCTTCCCGGCGAGCCAGTCGAGGCCGGGCTGCAAGAGGCCGATGTCGCCGCGGAACTTGTTGATCACCAGCCCCGTAACGCGCCGCCGCTCGGCTTGCGAAAGGCATTCGAGCGTGCCGACCATGTGCGCGAGCACGCCGCCGCGGTCGATGTCGCCGACCAGCCAAACCGGAATGTCGACGGCCTCGGCGAAACCCATGTTGGCGATGTCGCGGTCCCTGAGATTCACCTCGGCCGGGCTGCCGGCGCCCTCGACGATCACGCAGTCGAATTCGCGGGTCAGCCGCCGCCACGATTCGAGCACCGCCGCCATCGCCACGCGCTTGTAGTCGTGGTAAGCGCGGGCATCGAGGTCGGCCGCCACCTTGCCCTGCACGATCACCTGCGCGCGGCGATCCGTGTTGGGCTTCAACAGCACGGGGTTGAAGTCGATGCGCGGCGCGAGCCCCGCCGCCTGCGCCTGCAGCGCCTGGGCGCGGCCGATCTCGCCGCCGTCGACGGTCACCGCGGAATTGAGCGCCATGTTCTGCGGCTTGAACGGCGCGACGCGCACGCCACGCCGATGCAGGATGCGGCACAGCGCCGCCACCAGCACGCTCTTGCCGGCATCCGAGGTGCAGCCTTGTATCATCAACGCCTTCATATGCCGGATTTTCTCACGCCGCCAACGATCGCCCTCGCCGCCGTCCTGCTCGACCGGCTCTTCGGCGAGCCGCAGCGCTTTCATCCGCTGGTCGGCTTCGGGCGTTTGGCCGATTTTGTCGAGCAGCGCTTGCGTCGTGGCGCGCCGGGCCATCCCGTCGGCAACCGGCTGCGCGGCCTTTTCGGTTGGACGCTGCTCGTCGCGCCGCCGGTGGCGCTGGCGGTGTGGCTTGCGCATCCGCTCGTCGATCTCGTCCTGCTTGCTTTCGCCTTGGGCGGCAAAAGCCTCGGCGAGCATGCCAAGGCGGTCGAAGTGCCGCTGGCCGCCGGCGATCTCGTCACGGCACGCGAGGCGGTCTCCCGCATCGTCAGCCGCGATGCCGCGCATCTGGATGAGGCGGGCGTGGCCACCGCGGCGGTCGAGTCGGTGCTGGAAAACGGCCATGATGCCGTGTTCGGCGCGCTGTTCTGGTTCTTCGTCGCCGGCGGCGCCGGGGCGCTTCTCTTTCGGCTCGCCAACACGCTCGATGCGATGTGGGGCTACCGCGACGACCGTCGCCGTTACTTCGGCTGGGCGGCGGCGCGCCTCGACGATCTCTTGGGCTTCATTCCCGCGCGACTGACGGCCTCGACCTATGCGCTGCTGGGCAGCACGCGCACGGCGATTGCCTGCTGGCGCGCGCAGGCGCCCGTCTGGGCGAGCCCCAACGCCGGACCGGTGATGGCGGCGGGCTGCGGGGCGCTGAAAGTCGGCGCTGGCGGCACGGCACGCTATCACGGCATCGACGAAGCGCGCCCCCTGCTGGGCTGTGGGCCGGCGCCACGGGTGGCCGACATCCGCCGCGCGCTGCGCCTCGTCGAACACGGCCTGTGGCTGTGGCTGGCGGTCTTCTTCGTCTGGAGCCTCGCCCGTGCTTGAACATGGCGGGTGCCTGATCGAAGCCGCGCGGCGCTTCGGCATCCCGGTCGCCGACTGGCTCGATCTGTCGACCGGCATCGCGCCCTGGCCCTACCCGCTGCCCTTGCCGCCGCCGGAAGTCTGGCAGCGGCTGCCGGAGGAGAACGACGGTCTCGAAGAAGCAGCACGCGCCTTCTATGGCGCCGAGGTGCTGCCCGTGCCCGGCAGCCAGTGGGCGATCGAGACGATCCCGCGCCTGTTGCCGCCGGGGCGGGTCATGATGCCGCAGCCGATCTACGCCGAGCATCCGCACGCCTGGGCCGCGGCCGGCCACACGCGGGTCGGCTGGGACGCGCCGGCCGATTACGCCGTCGTCTGCAATCCGAACAACCCGAGCGGAGAACGCTATAGCCGCAGCGAGTTGCTCTCGCTCGCCGCGAGAGTGCGGCTGCTCGTCGTCGATGAGGCCTTCATCGACGCGGAACCCCGCGAATCGCTCGCTGGCAGCGGCGCAGACAATACCCTCGTGCTGCGCTCGCTGGGCAAGTTCTTTGGCCTCGCCGGCGTGCGCTTGGGCTTCGTGCTCGGCCCGGCGGCGTGGCGGCAACGGCTGCGGGGCCACCTCTCGCCCTGGGCGGTGGCGCATCCGGCGCGCTGGGCGGCGAGGCTCGCGCTGGCCGATCGCGGCTGGCAGGCGGCGCAGCGCGAACGCCTGTTGGCAGCCGCGCGGCGTCTCGACGCGACGCTGCGCAGCTTGGGCACGCCGGCCGGCTGTGCGCTGTTTTGCTACATCGCCACGCCACGGGCGGAAGCGCTCTTCGAGCGCCTCGCCCGCTGCGGCATCCTCGTGCGCCGATTCGACGATCCGCCCGCGCTGCGTTTCGGCCTGCCCGGCGATGAGGCACAATGGCGCCGACTGGAAGACGCCCTGAAAGACATCGGATGAAAACGCTGCTCTGGTTGTTCGCCCTCTTCGCCTGCGCCGCGCGCGCCGAGATCGCGCTCACCGACGACACGGGTGCGCCCGTGCGCCTGCCCGCGCCGGCTGCACGCATCGTCAGCCTCGCGCCGCACGTCACCGAGACGCTGTTCGCCGCCGGCGCGGGCGAGAAGATCGTCGGCGCGGTCGATTACAGCGACTTTCCCGAGGCGGCGAAGAAGATCCCGCGCATCGGCGGCTACTCGCGGCTCGATCTCGAGGCGATCGCGGCGATGAAGCCCGACCTCGCGATCGGCTGGGCCTCCGGCAACAGCCCGGCGCACATCGACAAACTGCGCGCGCTGGGCATTCCGGTCTTCCTCGTCCAGCCGCATGGACTCGACGATGTCGCGGTGAATCTCGAACGCTTCGGCGCGCTCGCCGGCACGGCGGAGCTTGCGCGCCCCGCTGCGGCGGCATTCCGCGCCCGGCTCGACAAGCTGCGCAGCCGCTACGCCGGCCGCCCGCCGGTGCGCATCTTCTACCAGGTCTGGAACCAGCCCTTGATGACCGTCGGCGGCGGCCAGATCATTTCCGACGTCATCAAGCTGTGCGGCGGAGAAAACGTCTTCTCCGATCTCAAGCCGCTCGCGCCGAAAGTCACGGTGGAGGCCGTGCTCGCCGCCGATCCCGAGGTCATCGTCGCCTCGGGCATGGGCGAGGCGCGACCGGAATGGGTGGAGCACTGGCGCAAATGGCCGACGCTGACTGCGGTCCGCCAGGACAATCTGTTCTTCATCCCGCCCGACCTGATCCAGCGCCCGACGCCGCGGCTGCTCGAAGGCGCGGCGCGGCTGTGCGAGCAGCTGGAGACGGCGCGCGGGAAACGCATGCAGCAGAGAGGAAACCGATGAATCACCCTCTTCGCACCGTCGTCACCGCGCTGGCCCTCTCGCTTCCCTGCCTGCCGGCACTGGGGGAGGCCAGCGGGCCGCTGAAAACTTTCCAGCCGCCGCTCACGCCCGAGCTGAAGGCGCGCCTCAAGCAGGCCGATCCCGCCGCCGGAGCGCGCTTTTTCGAGCGCAAGTGCTCGCAATGCCACGATGGCGAGAAGACCGGCGCGCATGCGAAAGGGCCGCTCTTGTGGAACGTGTTCGGCCGGCGCGCCGGCACCATCGCCGGGTTTGCATTCTCGCCGGCGATGCAGGCGGCCGGCGTCGTCTGGGATTTCGCCACGCTGGACTATTACCTCGCCGACACCGAGCGCGCCGTGCCGGGACGGGCGATGGATTTCGCCGGCATCACCGATCCGGCATTGCGCGCCGCCGTGGTCCTTTACTTGAGCCGGCTCAACGATTCCCCGCCGCCGCTGCCTTGAGGGTTCGCAAGGCATTGTTGTGCTGCTAGAATTCGCGCCTTTTTGGCGCAAGCCGCCTTGGGGCCGCAGCGGGGTTCCGCGCTGCGGTTTTTAAGTGACGCGGGGCAGGATCGCCCCGCAGCGATTGGGGGAACCGCCATGCAAGGCCTTCACCTGACCGCCGATCTCTATCAGTGCGGTTGCAATCTTTCGTTGCTCGTCGAGGCCGACGCCCTCGCCGAATTGTGCCGTCGCCACACGCGTGAATCCGGACTGACGCTGGTGGACGAAAAATGGTTCACCTTTCCCGACCACGACGGCCAGCCCGGCGGCGTGACCGGCATGCTGCTCCTGGCCGAGTCGCATCTGGCCGTGCACACCTGGCCGGAGCGGCGCGGCGTGACGCTCGATGTCTATGTCTGCAACTTCTGCCAGGACAACTCGGCCAAGGCCGAGCGGCTGGCCACTGCACTGATCGCCGCTTTCGCGCCGGCGCGCGCGCAGACCAACCGCATCCTGCGCGGCGATGCCGACACCGCCGGCGCCTGCGACGAACTGGTCCTCGAAGCGCTCAACGAGCAGAGCGCCTATGGCTACCGCATCCGCGAGCGGCTGCTCACGCAGCAGACCGGCTGCGGCCAGCTGCTGGAAATCTTCGACACGCCGCAGTTCGGCCGCGTGATGCGCCTCGATGGGCATTTCATGACCTCGGAGCGCGAGGAGTTCTTCTACCACGAGGCCCTCGTCCATCCGGCCGCGATCGCCCACCCCGCGCCGCGCCGGGCGCTGATCATCGGCGGCGGTGACGGCGGTGCGGCCGAGGAGCTGCTCAAACACCCGAGCATCGAGCGCGTCGTCATCGCCGAGCTCGACGCCGACGTGCTCGCAGCTTCGAAACGCCATCTCGAAGCCGTGCATCGCAACGTCTTCGCCGACCCGCGGCTCGAAGTGAATATCGGCGACGGCTTCGCCTGGCTAGAAGCGGCCACGGAACGCTTCGATCTGGTGCTCTTCGACCTCACCGATCCGGACACGCCGGCCGCCTCGCTCTACACGGCGGCCTCGTTCGCCAAGGCACGCCGGGCCCTGGCGCCCGGCGGCGCGCTGGTGCTGCACATCGGCTCGCCCATCTTCCATCCGGAGCGCGTGCGGCAGATCGTCGCCGAGCTGCGCCAGGTCTTCCCCGCCGTGCATTGCCATGGGCTCTACATCCCGCTCTACGGCGCCTACTGGGGGCTGGCCGTGGCATCGGACAGCCTCGACCCGACCGGGCTCGATGCCACGGCGGTCGCGCAACGGCTCGAGGAGCGCGGCATCCGCGACCTGCGCTACTACAACGCCGAGGTGCATGGCGCGCTGTTCGCGCTGCCGAATTTCTATCGCGAGCTGGTGTAAGCGGCCTGCGCCGACCCCTCCTTCAGCTGCACCGTGAGACATGGCTGCGCGTCCATCGCGGACGCGCCTCGCCATCTCAAAAAAAAGCCCGGCTGGACCGGGCATGAGGAGTCATGCAAGCAAGCGTTTCAATTCGTATGACCAGTGTCGGCATTCTCGTGCGCGTCGTGCCAGAGCGTATTGACGACCGCCAGCAAGACGGCGAAGCCGAGGCCGAGAATCCAGGTGAAATACCACATGGCGCGTCTCCTCAATAAAGCATCTTGTCATTGGCTTCGATGTAGCGGCGCGTGAGCACGCCGCGCATCTTCCAGTAGCTCCAGGCCGTATAGGCGAGCACGATGGGCACGAAGATCAGGGCGACGATGAACATCACCTTGAGCGTGTAAGCGCTCGAGGTCACGTCGAAGGCGGTCAGGCTGTGCGCCGGATGGCTCGAAGAGGGCATCACGAAAGGAAACATGGCGATGCCGGCGGTCAGGATGATGCCGGCCATCGAAAGTGAAGTGGCGGCAAAAGCAACGAGGGTCTTGCCTGCACGTGCCAAGACCATGGCGCCCAGGGCTGCGACGATTCCCACGAGCGGGAAGAGCCAAAGGATCGGCGCCGACTTGAAGTTTGACAACCATGCGCCATCTCCGATCGTCACTTCCTTGTCCAGAGGCGTGAGCACCGCGTTGCCATCGATCGGCGTAGCCAGACGATAACCCTTCATCCCGGCAACGAAGACGCCGGCGAGCGCGAAAGCTGCGGCCGTCAGCAACGCCATCACCGTCAGCGCCCTCACCGCGCGCGTCCTGAGCTCGCCCTCGGTGCGGTGAGCGAGGAAGGCCGCGCCATGCATCGTCAGCATGCCAAGACTCACCACACCGGCGAGCAAGGCGAAGGGATTCAACACCAGCGCCCAGAAGCTACCCGTGTAATAGGCCCGCAGAGCCTCGTCGAAATGGAAGGGCACGCCCTGGAGCAAGTTGCCGAAGGCGACGCCGAAAACCAGGGCAGGCACGGCACTGCCGGCGAACAGGCCCCAATCCCAAGCATTGCGCCAAGCCGGATCGGGCAGCTTCGAGCGGTAGTCGAAGCCGACCGGACGGAAAAAGAGGGCGAAGAGCACGAGGAGCAACGCCCAGTAAAGGCCGGAGAAAGCCGTGGCATAGACCACTGGCCAGGCAGCGAAAATCGCGCCGCCGGCCGTGATGAACCACACCTGATTGCCATCCCAGTGCGGTGCGACGCTGTTGATCATGATGCGCCGTTCGGCGTCATCCTTGCCGAGAAAGGGCAACAGGATGCCAACGCCCATGTCATGGCCATCCATGATCGCGAAACCGATGAACAGCACGCCGACCAGCAGCCACCAGATGATTTTCAGAGTCAGGTAATCCATTCTCGCCTCCCATTCAAGCCGTCGCGGGTTGCGCCATCGAGGCCGCCGAGGGCAATGCCGCCTGTGGCCCGAGGCGGGCATACTTGAACATCAGATACAGCTCGACGACGAGCAGCAGCGTATAAAAACCGATGAAGGCTGCCAGCGAGCCCCAGACGTCACTTGTCGCAAGTGTCGACGCGGAAAGATGTGTGGGCAGCAAGCCATGCACGGTCCACGGCTGCCGGCCATATTCGGCGACGAACCAGCCGGCATGGGCCGCAAGCCACGGCAAGGGCAACGACCAGAACGCCCATTTGAGCAGCCAGGGACGCTCGGCAAAGGTGCCTTTCGCCGCATGCCAGAAGGCGGCGATGAACAGCGCCAGCATCAGGAAAGCCGCGAGCACCATGAAACGGAAGGTCCAGAACAAGGGCCACACTTTCGGTACCGACTCACGCGCGGCAAGCTTGATCGTCGCCTCGTCGGCCTGTGCGACATCCGTCACGTACTTCTTGAGCAAAAGCCCATAACCAAGATCACCCTGATATTGGGCGAGCCTCTCGCGGGCAGCCGCATCGTTGGGGTCCTTGCGTATCGCCTCGAGGGCCAGCACCGCTTCGCGGCCGTCGCGGATGCGCCGCTCGTTCTCGGCGACGATGTCTTTGATGCCTGGCAGGATCTTGTCCGTCGAGCGCGTAGCGAGCAATCCGAGCACCCATGGAATCCGCACCTCCCAGTCGTTCCTCATCTCGCGTTCGTTGGCCGAGGCGATCACGGTGAAGCCGGCCGGCGCGGGTTCGGCCTCCCACATGCCTTCCATCGCAGCGAGCTTGCTTTGCTGGGCGTGCGTCACCGTGTAGCCCGATTCGTCGCCGAGCACGATCACCGACGCCGCCGAAGCAAGGCCAAAGGCGGCCGCGATGCGGAACGAGCGCTTGGCGAAATCGACATGGCGGTTTCTGAGCAGATACCACGACGAGATCGCGAGCACGAAGATGGAACCGGTGACATAGCCGGCCGAGACGGTATGCACGAATTTGGACTGCGCGGCGGGATTGAAGACGATCGCCCAGAAATCGATGAGTTCCATGCGCAGCGTGTGGGGATTGAAGACGGCGCCGACCGGCTCTTGCATCCAGCCGTTGGCGATCAGGATCAGCACTGCCGACAGATTCGTGCCAAGCGCCATCAACGTGGTGACGACGAGGTGCTGCGCCTTCGACAACCGCTGCCAGCCGAAGAAAAAGAGACCGACCATCGTCGATTCGAGGAAAAAGGCCATCAACCCTTCGATCGCCAGCGGCGCACCGAAGATGTCGCCGACATAATGCGAGTAATAGGCCCAGTTGGTGCCGAACTGGAATTCCATCGTGAGCCCGGTGGTCACCCCGAGCGCGAAGTTGATGCCGAACAGCTTTCCCCAAAACTGCGTCATGTCGCGATAGATCGTCCTGCCGGACAATACATAGGCTGATTCCATGATGACGAGCAGCCAGGAGAGGCCCAGCGTCAGGGGCACGAAAAGAAAGTGATAAAGCGCCGTCGCGGCGAACTGCACGCGCGCTAGATCAACGGCCTGCGGATCGATCATTGCTTTCCTCCTTGGTTGGGTAACCGGATTCCGTCCTCGCCAGCGCACCGAGCCAATGTGCCTGCGCAGCCTGGGTATCGACCGTGACGCGAACCGGCACGACGCAGACCCACCAGAGCGCCATCAGCAGCACTGCCTTCAGCAACAGCACGAGTGCGAGCTCGCATCCGAAAAACGAACGCAACACTTTTCGGAACACGGCCGGGAGATAAGCCTCTCGCACTGTCATGACTCATGCAAAACGAAACCGCGGCGATGTTATCGAGAGGAAAAGCGGAACGGAATGCGGTTTGTTGACGCGCGCCCGTCTGCCGCGCGTCAGCCTGACGCAGGATGCTTCAGCTCTTGGGGGCGTGCTTCTTGAGCTTGCGCTGGAGCGTGCGGCGCTCCATTCCCATGCGGCGTGCGGCGGCCGAGACGTTCCAGTTGCAACCGAGCAACGTCCGTTGCAATGTTTCCCATTCCAGCTGCCGGAGCGTCATCGGCTCGCTGGGTGGCTCGTTGCTTGCAGTGCAGTGGCCAGCGAAAGCGTCGATGATCTGGTCGACGTCGACGGGCTTGGCAAAGTAATGCGTTGCGCCGAGGCGAAGCGCTTCGACGGCGGTGGCGACACTGGCATAACCGGTCAGCAGCACGATACGCATCTCGGGTTCGATCCCGCGCAAGTCCTTGAGCACGTGCAGGCCGTTCTTCGCCAGTGGGCCGAGCATGAGATCGATGACTGCATGACTCGGATGCGCTGCAGCGGCCAGCCGCAAAGCCGCATCGGCATCCGCGGCAGCGAGCACCTTCCAGCCCCGCTTTTCGAAGCTGCGACCGAGAACCTTCCGGAAAGTGTCATTGTCGTCGACGATCAGGCAAGTCGACACATGCGATGCATTTTTCATCGCGGAAAATCTTAGCCGAAGATCGCTTTGCCGATTCGGCATGCGGCGATATGCCACACTGATACCGTCGGGCCATCGAGGTCGATCATGGAAGCAACCCCCAGCGCTGCACGAAGCGCAAGCGAAAAAGCCGGGCAGGAAGTGGCGCGTGTCGCGCCGCTCGCGAAGCGCGCGAGAGCGCGGCGATTTCGGCAGCGGATGGGCCGTGCTCGTTCACGGCAGGAACAGTCGGGCCGTCGCCTCGGCATTCGACGGGAAGTAGGCGTGCATGTAACTCGCCGTGAGCCGCCCGTGCCGGAAGACCGCTTCGCCGCCCTGGCCGGAGAGCTTCTTCGCCTGCACGCTCGGCGCGAGCGACGTCTCGACGGTCGAGTAATGGAAGGTATGGCCGCGCAAGTTCCCTTCGGGCAGCGCCGCTTCGAGCAAGCCAAGCCCGGCAAGCCGCTTCTGCATGCGCGTGCGCCCCGGCAAGAGACCGAACATCGGATGTTCGCGCCCATCGAGATCGACGAGCGTCTCGAAGCAGGCCATCATGCCGCCACATTCGGCAAGGAGGGGCAGGCCCCGCGCGACATGCGCTTGCAAGGATGCACGCAGGGTATCGTTGGCGGCGATCTTCTCCGCATGCAGCTCGGGATAGCCGCCCGGCAGCCAGACCGCGTCGCAATCCGGCAGGCGCTCATCGGCGAGCGGCGAGAAGAAGACGAGCCGCGCCCCCAACGTTTCCAGGCATTCGAGGTTGGCCGGGTAGAGGAAGCAGAAGGCTTCATCGCGCGCCACCGCGATCGTCTTGCCGGCGAGCAGCGGTTGAAAAGTCGGCGCTGGCGGGACGGCACCCAAATCGACCGTCGGCGGCAATTCGGCCGCCGGCGTAGCAGCCAGAAGTTCCACGAGCCGGTCGAGCCGCGCTGCGAGTCCGGCAATCTCGGCGGCGGGCAAGAGGCCGAGATGGCGCTCGGGCAGCGCGGCTTCTACGTCACGCGGCAGATGCCCGGCCCAGCGAATATCGTCGGGCAGGCTGTCACGGCACAGCCGCGCGTGAAACTCGCTGCCGACACGGTTGGCGAGCGCATGGGTGATGGGCGCGCCATCGCGGTAATGCTTGAGACCCCAGGCCACGGCGCCGAAGCTGCCGCCCATCGCCGATGCATCGATGACGAGCAGGATCGGCAGATTCAGCCTCCGCGCAAGCGCCGCGCCGGTGGGCTGCGAGTCGTAGAGCCCCATCACGCCCTCGACGAGGATCAGGTCGGCCTCCTGCGCCGCACGCGCGAGACGCCAGCGCGCATCCTCCTCGCCACACATCACGAGATCGACGTTCTCGCAAGGCGCGCCGGAGGCGATCGCATGGATCTGCGGATCGAGGAAATCCGGTCCGCACTTGAACACCCGCACGCGCCGGCCCAGGCGAGTGTGCAAACGGGCGAGCGCCGCGACCAGCGTGGTCTTGCCGTGGCCGGAGGCCGGTGCGGCGACGAGGAGCGCGGGGCAGACGGTCATCAGAACTCCACTCCCGGCATCGCCGGGATGCCGGAACCAAACGCATGCTTGACGAGCCGCATCTCGGTCACCGTGTCGGCCGCCGCGATCAGCGCTTCCGGCGCGGCGCGGCCGGTGACGACGAGGTGCTGCATCGCGGGCCGCGCGCGGATCGCGGCGAGGATTTCGTCGAGATCGAGCCAGCGGTATTTGAACGCATAGGTGAATTCGTCGAGGATCACCAAATCGACCTCGGGATCGGCGAGCGCCTGCCGCGCCACGGCCCATGCGGCGCGCGCCGCGGCGGCATCCTTTTCCGCATCCTGCGTCTCCCAGGTGAAGCCGGCGCCCAGCACATGCCAGCGCACCTTCGGCTGGGCGCGGAAGAAGGCCTCTTCGCCCGTGTCGCTCCGGCTCTTGACGAACTGCACGACGACCGCGCGCATCCCATGCCCGAGCGCGCGAGCGAGCAGCCCGAAGGCTGCTGTCGATTTTCCCTTGCCGTTGCCGGTGAACAGCAGGAAGACGCCGCGTGCCACTGTCGCCGCGGCGATCTTGGCGTCGATCACGGCTTTCTTTCGCCGCATTCGACTGGAATGGCCAGCGGTACTCATCGCCGCAGCTCCTCCATCGCCCGACGCAGCTCGTCGAGCCCTTCGAGCAGCACCGGCGCCGGGTGCAGAAACTTGTCGCCATCGAGCGCGACGAGCCGCGCGCCCCGAGGCTCGGGAATCGCCGCGCAACTTTCCGCAATCTGGCGGGTAAAGATGAAGACCAGATCAGGTTTTAGTTCCTCGATGCGCGCCGCGATTTGCTCGGCGGTGTCCTCGCGCGCGAGATGCCGAACGCCCGCAGTGGTTTCGGCAAGGCGGAAACCGGCCATTTCGAACAGTTCCGCCAGCCACGTTTCGCGACCGAACGAGTAGGGCTGCCCCGTACAGGAGGAAAGCAACAACACTCGCTCGCCTTTCCCGATACCTGCGGCCTTCTGGCGCCATCGATACGCAAACGCCGCAACCCGGGCTTCATGGTCGGGGACGGCGGCAGCACGGCCGATTTCGCGCAGGTTGTCCTCGATCTCGCTCATGGCACGAAAGCTGGACAAGCGCAAGGAACGGGCGCCCGGAGGGGTGATGGCAGCGAGGACCTCTGCCTTGGTCCAGTTCGATGTGATCACCAGGTCGGGCTTGAGCGCGGCGATCGCCCGGCCGTCGGGGTCCATCACGCCACCGGTATCGGGCGCTTTGATCCTGCGCTCATAGCGGCTGGCGCCGACGATGCACTCCATCAGTCCCAGCCATTCGAGCTGTAACGTGATGTAGGGCGATTGACTGACGATGCGCGGACATTGGGCAGCATGAACCACGCCGGACAACAGAAAAAAAGCCATAAGCCAATGACGCATGATTCACTCCGGTACGAAATGCGGATGAGGCCGCTCGACCCATCGCAGCCGGCAGCCGTAGAGTTCTGACAGAACATCCTCGCGCAGCACTTCTTCGCTCGAGCCGATGCGATGGCGCGAGTCGCCGTAAAGCAAAAGCGCCTGATCGCAGAAGCGCAGCGCGAGGTTCGGATCGTGCAGCACCATGACGACGGCCGCGCCCTCCTCGCGTGCGAGCCTCGAAAACAGCGCGAGGACGGCGAGCTGGTGGTTGAGATCGAGATGGGCGAGCGGTTCGTCGAGCAGATAGAGCCTGGGCCGCTGCGCGAGCAGCATGGCAATCCTCACGCGCTGGTATTCGCCGCCCGAAAGCGTATGAATCTCGCGCTCCTCGAAACCGGCGAGGCCCACGTCGGCGAGCGCGGCGCGCGCGATGCCAATGTCCTCGTCCGCTTCCCACGCCCAGCGGGGCAGGTGCGGATGGCGGCCGATCAACACCGTCTCGAGCACGGTGCTGGCAAAGGGATCGCCGCCGTCCTGGCCCAGCCAGCCGCGCCGCTGCGCCGCTTCGCGCGGCCCATGCTCGGCGTAAGTTCTGCCATCGAGATGCAGCGTGCCGGCATCTTGCGCGCGTAGACCGGCGAGGGTGGAAAGCAGCGTGCTCTTGCCTGCGCCGTTCCTGCCCAGGATGGCGAGTCGGCCGCCCGCCGGCAGCGCGAGGTCGAGCGAGAGGCAGACCTTGTGCAGTCCCACGCTGACGGCGAGACTCTCCGCGCGCAGGATCGGCGCTTCCGCCGGGCCGTCCCAAGGAAGCGCGCGCCCCCCAGTGGGGGGCAGCGAGCCGCTTTTGCGAGCGTGGGGGGGCATTATTTTTGCCCCCGCGAGAGGAGATAAAGGAACACCGGCACGCCGATCAGGGCGGTGAGCACGCCCACCGGCAGTTGGATCGGGGCGACGACGGTGCGCGCCGCGGTGTCGGCGAGCACGAGGAGACTGCCGCCGGCGAGCATCGCCGCGGGCAGCAGGAGGCGCTGGTCGTTGCCCATCCGTGGCCCGATCGCGAGCCGCACGAGATGCGGCACGATGAGCCCCACGAAACCGATCGAGCCGGCCGTGGTCACCGCGCCGGCGGTGGCGAGCGAGGCGACGAAATAGACGAGACGCCGCAGCCTCGACACGGCCACTCCGAGCGCGGCGGCGGTTTCGGCGCCGCGGGCGAGCAGGTTCAGCTCGCGCGCGAAGGGCAGCGCGATGAGAAACGCCGCCGCCAGCAAAGCAAGCGCCAGGCCCGGTGTGCTGGTCTGCGACAGATCGCCCATCAGCCAGAACAGCATGCCGTGGATCTTCTGCTCGGGCGCGAGGGTGAGGATCAACGCGACCACCGCGCCGCAGCCGGCGGCGACCACGACGCCGGTGAGCAGGAGCCTTGTTTGCGTCCAGCCGCCCACACCATGCGCGAGGCCGAAGACCAGCAGCATCGCGGCGAGCGCGCCGGCGAAGGAAAAGCCGGCGACGCTCAAACCGGCCAGCCCGAGCAGCATGGCGGACAAGGCGCCGACACCGGCACCGCCGGAGATGCCGAGCACATACGGATCGGCGAGCGGGTTTCTGAGCAGCACCTGCATCAGCGCGCCGGCCAAGGCCAGCAGGCCGCCGACGGCGAAGCCCGCCAATGCGCGCGGCAGGCGCAAATCGAGAACGATCGCCGCCTGCGGTGCATCGCCGCCTGAAAGCGCCGCGAAGACGTCTGTCAGCGGCACCGCAACGCTCCCCGCCGCGAGCGCGATGACGAGGCTTCCCACGCTCAAGACGGCGAGCAGCACGAGCACCCACAGAGCGCGGCGGCGGGCGGGCATATCACATCGGCGCAGTATTGGCGAAGGGCCGCCCCGAGCCAATGCGGCACGCGCCGAAGGCGCACACCGCACCGTACCCTCTACGACAGACGCCCGTGATATCGAGCGCCGCGAAAAGCGGCACGAGCTGTTCAGAACCCCCCGCGAGGGGGGTGAAGGGGGGCGGGCTCATTGGTAACGGAGGCCGACGAAGAGAGTCCGGCCCGGATTGCGATAGCCCCAGGCGGTCTCGTAATCCTTGTCGAACAGGTTGTCGAGTCGGGCTTCGAGGCGCACGTCGTGGGTTAGTCGGTAGTGGCCGCTGAGATTGACGAGCTCGTAGCGCGGCATTTCCTTCGTCTGCGTCGCGGTGTCAAAACGCCTGCCGACAGCGAGGAGCTCGGCGCCCACGCCCCAGGCGCCGATGTCGTAACCGACGCGCGCCTTGGCTTGGCTAGCGGCGCGGCGCGGCAGCCGCTTGCCGGTGTCCTCGTCATACGGGCTCATCAGATCGAGGGATACCTGCGCAACCCAAGCGCCCCACTGGTGGCTGCCGACGAAGCTGTCGCCCTTGATACGGGCGCGGCCGACGTTGAACGGCACATAGACCCAGCCGCCAGTATTTTGCCAAGAAATCAGGTTCTTGATGCGATTGTCGTAATGCGTGTAGCCGAGGCGTGCACCGGTTGCGCCGAACCAGTCGAGACCGATCTCGCGGTTCCTGGCCGTCTCGGGTTGCAGATTCGGATTTCCGTGGCTGCCATAGGGCGAGGTGTAGTAGAGATCGTTGAACGACGGCGCCTTGAAGGCCGTGCCGACCGCGGCGCGGGCAGTCAGCTGCGGCGTGAGCGCATAGCCGTAGGCAAGGCTGCCCGTGGTCTTGGCACCGAACTGCGAGTTGTCGTCGCGCCGTTGCGAGAGCTGCCAGGAATGGTTGCCGAGCCGCGCCTGCCAGCCGAAGATCAAGGAATCGACCGTGCGTTCCTTGACGGCATAAGGCGTCGTCGAGTCGACCTCCTGCTTGAGATCTTCATAGGCGAGCAGCAGTGTGCCAAGCGGCAATTTCACATCGTTCTGCCAGGTCCATTGGGACTGGCGGGTGGCGAAGCGACTCTTGGTCGGGGCGTAATCATCACTGTAGTCGTGCGACTGCCCATAGCGCAGTGTCGAAGTCCAGATGTCCGCGAAGCGGTTTTTCGCATAGAGCGACCACACGCCGGTTTTGCCGTCGCTATAAGCATCGACGGTCGGGCCGCCGCCATCGTAATGGTTGCGCGAGTCGATCTGCAGGAAAGTCGCACCGAATTCGTGGCCGGTGACGGGCGTCACCGCAAGCCTTCCCCGCCAGGACGTATTTTTATAGCCATCAGCGTCGCGGTTGGTATTGGCGATCTTGGTCGTCGTCGCATCCCAGCCGTTCGTCTCGAAGTGGCTCGCGGCAAGGCTGTAGGAAACAGTGTCCGTGCCACCCGAGACGCCCGCCATCGCCTCACGCGTGCCGTAGCTGCCATAACCTACGAAGGCTTCGGGCTTCATCGGCCCCTCGCCCTTCTTGGTGAAGATCTGCACCACGCCACCGATCGCATCCGAGCCGTAGAGGCTGGAGGCCGGTCCGCGCAGAATCTCGATACGCTCGATCTGCGACAAAGGCAGGTTGTGGAAAGACGGTTGGCCAAGGGTGGCCGAACCCAGCGGCACGCCGTCGACCAAGAGCAGTGTGTGGCCGGCATTCGTGCCGCGCGTAAACAAGCTCGTCGTTTTGCCGAGGCCGCCGTTGGTGACGATCTGCAACCCCGGCTGCTGCGCCAGGAGCGCGGGCAGCGTCGTCGCGCCGGCGCGTTCGATGTCTTCGCGCGTGAGAACGGTGACGTCGGCGAGCTGTTCATCGACGCGCGTCGGGATGCGCGTCGCGGTGACGACGACCGTCGCCTCGTCTTCGATGGCGAACGCCGGCCGTAAGGCAAATGCGAGCGCGACGGTCAAGGCCGTGCGCGAAGGACGAAAGATGGACATGCAAGATTCTCCCTGTGCGGCCAGCGTCCCCGCAGGCCGAAACCAGACTCCGAAGCGGACGGGGGAGACGATGGGAGAAAACGGCAAGAGGGCGCCCGCTCTCCGCGCCGCACCCCGCAACGCTTCGACCCATTCGTCCGTGGCCGGTCTCCGGGCTCGCGATCCCGATTCCGCCGCCTTCCCAGGACAATCGCCCAGTGGCATCGTGGCGGAACCATACTCGCTTACCGTTGCGGGGGCAGCACAGGCCTCGTCTCGCGGACTCACCTGTTTCCCGTTTCACCCTACGCTTAGGGCACCTCGAACGAAGCAGGCGAATTATAGGCGTGCCGTATCGCCAGCGCCGAATTTTTGCCCTCCTGTTGCAGCAGCACCTTCAATAGCGGCGCGAACTGCTTGACCGAAAAACTTTTTTCCAACAAACTGCGCGCCCATGGACGCCCCGCTCGCCAGCCTCGAACGAAAAGTCGAGCAGATCATTGCCTTGTGCGAAACCTTGCGCGCCGAAAATCGCCGCCTCCGCGAGCAGATCGGTGCGCTGGAAGAAGAGAAGCGCGGGCTCATGGAACGCATGACGACCGCGCGCACGCGGCTCGAAGGGCTGATCGACAAGCTGCCCGCCGAATGACGGACATCGCATGACCACGACACTGGACATCAGGATTCAAGGACGCGAATACCGCGTCGCCTGCGCGCCTGGGGAGATCGACTCGCTGCAGGCCGCCGCCGCGCTGCTCGACGCGCGGATGAGCGAAATCGCCAAGGCCACCCGGAGCACCGGGGAGCGGCTCGCCGTGATGACTGCGCTGAACCTCGCGCACGAGCTGAATACAGCCCGGCAGCATGCCACGCCGCATTCTGCAGATCAAGCCATTGACGCTGAGGAGTCGCTGCGTAGAATCCAGGCCATCGAAGCACGGTTGGACGAAGCGCTCGCGCCGCAGGAAAAATTGTTCTGACGGCTGCGCGCGAGCCAGCTGCGCTTCCCCGGTTTTTCCCTGCGGTGTTCGCCAAGGCCATACATTCCTTGAACCTATGCGCATTGGCATCGGTCGCCGCCCAAAGACGCCGCCGTTGTGAGCGCTCCCCGTCGAGCGCACCTGAAGCGGCAGGAACGCGACCACTCTGAACCTCGGTTCAGGATGCCGGCCAAACGGCACTCGCGGGGAACCCACACAACGCGGTCATGGCATCATGACCGCGTTTTCTTTCGGAGCTGAGGCATGCGCTACTGGCTGATGAAAACCGAGCCCTCCGTCGTCGGCGTCGATGACGTGCTGGCGATGCCGAACCAGACCGTGGACTGGTGGGGCGTGCGCAACTATCAGGCGCGCAATTTCATGCGCGATCAGATGAAGGTCGGCGATGGGGTGCTGTTCTATCACTCCTCCTGCCCGCAGCCGGGCATCGCCGGGCTCGCCGAGGTGGCGAAGCTCGCCTATCCCGACCGCACGCAGTTCGATCCCGCGAGCCCCTACTACGACCCGAAATCGACGCCGGAGAATCCGCGCTGGGTGAATGTCGATGTGCGCGTGATCCGCAAGATTCCGCTGATCCCGCTCGACGAGTTGCGGCGGCATCCGGAGCTGGCGAACATGCGCGTCCTGCAGCGCGGCAACCGCCTCTCGATCACGCCGGTCGATCCGGCGGAGTGGGAGTTCATTCTGCGGAACCTCGTCAAGTGATCTGGCTCGCGGGTTATCTACTGCTCGGCGCCGTGGCGGGGTTCTTCGCCGGCCTCTTGGGCGTCGGCGGCGGCGCGATCATGGTGCCGGTGCTGGCCTTGATGTTCACGGCGCAAGGCTTTCCCGAAGGCCATCTGATGCATCTGGCGCTCGGCACCTCGATGGCCGCAATCGTATTCACCTCGATTTCGAGCTTGCGGGCGCATCACGCGCACGGCGCAGTGCGCTGGCCGATCGTGAAGACCATCACGCCGGGCATCCTCCTCGGCACCTTCGCCGGCGCGCAGCTCGCCAGCCTGATCCCGACCCGTCCGCTGGCGATCTTCTTCACCGCGTTCATGAGCTACGTCGCCTTCCAGATGCTGGCGAACATCAAGCCGAAGCCTTCGCGGCAACTGCCCGGGTCGTTTGGCATGTTCCTGGTCGGTGGCGGCATCGGCGCGATCTCGGCGCTGGTCGCGATCGGTGGCGGCTCTCTCTCCGTGCCATTCATGACCTGGTGCAATGTGAAGATGCACGAGGCGATCGGCACCTCGGCGGCGATCGGCTTTCCGATCGCGCTGGCGGGCACGGCAGGGTATCTGGTCGGTGGCTGGAGCGCCAGCGGGCTGCCCGCCTGGAGTTTCGGCTACGTCTATTTGCCGGCGCTCGCCACCTGCGTCGCGGCGAGCTGGCTTACCGCGCCGTTTGGCGCAAAGGCCGCACATCGTTTGCCGGTCGCGACGCTGAAGAAGATCTTCGCCGGCGTGATCCTGCTGTTACTAGCGAAGATGTTGCACGGCCTGTTCTGATCGCTTGTGAAAATTTCTGCTGCGCGTCCCGATGGCTGCGTTGCGCGGTGCTCGGATGCTCGCCTACCAGAGCGGTATGTCTCGCATCCTGCGCTCCGTGCGCCTTGCCCTCAAGCCGCTCGCGACGAAATTTTTTACAAGCTATGCGCCTTGCCGCGTCAGGAGCCGCCACAGCCAGCCGGCCTCCTCACGGCCGGTCATCAGATAGTGCAGCACGTTGCGGTTGCGGGCGATGAGCTCCTGCTCGGCGCGCGCCTTGGCCGTGCCGACGAACAGGATCTGATCGCCGACCGCGAGCGGCGTACTCGCATCGGGCAACAGCGTATCGACCTCATCGCGACGCAAGGCCAGCGCGACGCAGGAAAGTCGCTGCTCACGGTCGGATGGATCGCGCAGCAGGGGCGCCAGGCTCACTTCCCGGCCTTCGGTGATCAACGCGATGAGGGCGGTAGCGACATTGGCGTCGATCGACAATTGCCAGCACAAGGGCACGGCCGAGCCGAGCTCGATCCGTAGCCGCGACTGCAGCGCCCAGGCCCAGTCGTCGCCACGCTCCTCGGCGGCCCGCAGAAAATCCGGCAGCAAGGGCGTCGTCAGCCGCGCCAGCGCCGCATGGGCGATGATCTCGGCTGGCGCCATGATCATCTCCGGCTTCAGAGCGGTGAACAGCTCGGCGCGGCTTTGCTGGTTCTGGCGCATGACGATGAACAGATCGGGATTTTGTTCGCGCGCGGATACGGCAATCGAGAGGTTGGTCAGATCGTCATCGGTCGCCGCGACGAGACCGTCGGCGTGGGCCACGCCGGCCGCGGCGAGCACCTCCGGCTCGACGCCGCTGCCGACGATCGCGGTGAAGCCCGGCGCCTGCAGCGGATGCTGGTCGATCAGCGTGATTTCCATGCCCTCGCGCAGCAGCTCCGTTACCAGCGCATGGCCGAACCGTCCGTAGCCACAGACGATCCAGCGGCCGCGGGGTGGGTCGCGCGTGGCAACCAGGAGGGTGCCCGGTGTGCCGGTCAGCCAGTCGTGCAGGCGATACAGCGCGGGGGCATGGACGGCGAGGGCCAGCAGGCGCGCGAACATGGCGAACGGGTTGATCGTCTGCGATGCGCCGAAGGCGATCATGCGCTGGGCGATCGCGTCGTGCTCGACGCGCAGAATGACCGGCAGTTGCGGGCGCAACAGGCGCACGTGGGCGGCGATCGCCAGATTCGCCGGATCGTCGTTGGTCAGCGCCAGGATGCCGCGGCAGAAACGGTGCTGCAGGCCGGCGGCGAGCAGATTCTGGGTCTGCGCCGCATCGCCGGCGAACGCCGGCGTCTCCGAGCGGAAATCCTCGAGCTCGAGCTCGGCCAGGCGGTTTTCGTCGAGGTCGATCGCCACGGCGCGCGCGTCCATCCGGTCCAGCGCCGCGAGCACCCGGCCGCCCGACTCGCCGCAGCCGCAAACGATGTAGAACGGCTCGGCGAGATGCTGCACGCGGCGCTTGAAACGGCTGGCGGAAAGCGCCTGCTGGAAGGCGCGATCGGAGAACAGCGCCAGGATGGTGAGGATCGCGTAGGTCCAGACGATCACCGTGGCATAGATGATCGCCGTCACCCACATCCGCTGCGCTTCCGAGAAGGCCTGGGGAATCTCGCCGAAGCCGATCGTCGTCGCCGTGTAGCTGACGAAGTAGAACGCGTGCAGGAAGGACATCGGCGGCGCCGGCCTGCCCTCGGCATCGACACCCGGGATCAGCGTCAGGCCGAGGATCGAGACGGCATAAATGGCGATCAGCAGGATCAGCGGCGCGCGCATGCGCCGCAACACGATGAAGAAGGCGCTGCCCGGATGCATGGCCGGCTAGCGCCGCATCATCACCGTTTCGGCCACCAGGATCGCCAGCGAGACGATGTTGGCGAGCAGCGCCCCGCCGGACAGCGATACCACGCTGGCGGTGATCGCCGGCGTCATGCCCTCGCCGCTGACATGCACCGCCACGGCCCAGACGCTCGCCGCGGCGATCAGCTGCAGGTCGGCGACCAGGCTGGTGGCGAGATGGATCGCGCCGATCTGCGTCCGGTCGCCGAACTTGAGCACCGTGGCGATCAGGTTGACGATGATCGCCGCGAACAGCTCATAGACGTGGTGCAGCTCGGGCCGGTCGATGTCGCCGATGAAAAAGCCGAAGTTCAGCGTCGCGGCCAGAACGATGAAGAAGCCGAAGACGACCTTTTCGAAATTCATTTTCGCTCCTCAAGAGAATATTCACGCGCCCTCCGCCCAATCGAGGATCGGCACCCACTGCTCCCAATCCTGCGCCGCGCGCGAGGCTGGCAGCTCGAAGATCGTCAGTCCGTGCGCCGCCGCCTGCACGTAGTTCTGCGTATCGCGCAGATGACTGATCACCGGCAGGCCGGTGTCCTGCAGGAAGCGTTCGAGTTCGGCGGCGGCGCGGGTGCGGGCATCGACGCGCATGCCGACGACGGCGATCTCGACCGGGTGCTTGCGCAGCGCCTTCTCTTCGAGCAGCTCGTCGAGGAAACGGCGCGTGGCGAGAATGTCGAACAATGAGGGCGCGAGCGGAATGATCACCCGATCGACCCGCTTGATGAGATGCGTGAGCTTCTTGCCATGCAGCCCGGCGGGCGTATCGAGCACCGCGTGGGTGGTGCCGGCAGGCGGACGGGCCGGTTCGTCGGGTCGCACCTCCCAGGTCGTGATCTTCGGCAGCAGCGGCGAGCGCAGCCGCAGCCAGGCCGCCGTCGATTGCTGCCGGTCTACGTCACCGAGCATCACGCGATGGCCGCGCCGCGCCAGCCCCCCGGCCAGATTGGTCGCCAGTGTGCTCTTGCCGACGCCGCCTTTCGGGTTCGCGATCAAATAGGTGCGCATGGCCGGCAATGGTAGCAGGCGCTTTGCCTACATACGCAAGTGGTTGGCATCGACCACCGCCAGAGCCGTCATATTGACGAGGCGGCGCACCGTCGCCGTGGGCGTCAGGATATGCACGGGTTTGGCGGCGCCGAGCAGGATCGGCCCGACGGTGATGCCTTCGCCGTTGGTTTCCTTGAGCAGGTTGAAGGCGATGTTGGCGGCATCGACGTTGGGCATGATCAAGAGGTTCGCCTCACCCTTCAGGCGACTGGCCGGATAGGCGCGCTTGCGGAGCTTCTCGTTCAGCGCCGCGTCGCCGTGCATCTCGCCATCGACTTCCAGCTCCGGCGCGCGCGCGGCGATGATCTCGAGGGCACGCGCCATCTTGCGCGTCGCATCGGTCGGCACACTGCCGAAGTTCGAATGCGACAGGAGCGCCACCTTCGGCGTCAGGCCAAAGCGGCGCACTTCCTCGGCGGCCATCAGCGTGATGTCGGCAACCTGTCCGGCATCCGGATCTTCGTTGACATAGGTGTCGCAAACGAACAGCGTATGACGCGGCAACAGCAGAAGGTTCATCGCCGCGAAGCAGTGGGCACGGGGCTTCAGACCGATGACGTCCTCGATGTGCCGGAGATGCTGGGCATGGCGGCCGACGGTGCCGCACAGCATCGCATCGACATCGCCGCGCGCAAGCAGCATCGCGCCGATCAGCGTGGTGTCGGAACGCAGCATCTGCTTGGCCATCTCGGGCGTCACGCCGTGGCGCCCCATCAGCGCGTGGTACTCGTTGCACAGCTCGCGGTAGCGCGGATCGGAGAGCGGATTGACGATTTCGAAATCGGTCCCGGCGCGGATGCGCAGGCCGGCGCGGGCGATGCGCATCTCGATCACCTCCGGCCGGCCGATCAGTACCGGCTGGGCCAGCCCCTCGTCCTTCACCGCCTGCACCGCATGCAGCACGCGCTCGTCCTCGCCTTCGCAGTAGATGACGCGGCGGGGTGCCTGCTTGGCGGCGGCGAACACCGGCTTCATGACGAAGCCGGAGTGATAGACGAAATTGTTGAGCTGCTCGCGATACGCGGCGAGATCGGCGATCGGGCGCGTCGCGACGCCGGATTGCGCCGCCGCCTGCGCGACCGCCGGCGCGATCTTGACGATCAGGCGCGGATCGAAGGGCTTGGGGATCAGGTATTCCGGGCCAAACTGGACCGATTCGCCGCCATAGGCCATCGCCACCACGTCGGACGCCTCGGCCTGCGCCAGCTCGGCGAGCGCGCGCACGGCGGCGAGCTTCATCGACTCGGTGATCGTCGTCGCGCCCGCGTCGAGCGCACCGCGGAAGATGAACGGGAAGCACAGCACGTTGTTGACCTGATTCGGATAGTCCGAGCGGCCGGTGGCGATGATCGCATCATCACGCACCTCGCGCACTTCCTCGGGCAGGATTTCCGGCGTCGGATTGGCGAGCGCGAGGATCAGCGGCTTGGCCGCCATCTTCGCCACCATCTCTTTTTTGAGCACCCCGCCGGCCGACAGGCCGAGGAACACGTCGGCATCCGCGATCGCCTCGCCGAGCGTGCGCATCTCGGTTGGCTTGGCGTAGCGCTCTTTGAGCGGGTCCATCTCCTCTCGACGGCCTTCATACACCAGCCCGTGGATGTCGGTGACCCAGATGTTCTCGATCCGCACGCCGAGCTGGACGAGCAGATCCAGACAAGCGAGCGCCGCCGCGCCCGCCCCGGAGGTGACGAGCTTGATTTCGTCGATCCTCTTGCCGACGAGCTTCAGGCCGTTGAGCACGAAGGCGCCGACGACGATCGCGGTGCCATGCTGGTCGTCGTGGAAGACCGGGATCCTCATGCGCTCGCGCAGCTTCGCCTCGATGTGGAAGCATTCGGGCGCCTTGATGTCTTCGAGGTTGATACCGCCGAAGGTCGGCTCCAGCGCGGCGATCATCTCGATGAGCCTAGACGGGTCTTTCTCGGCGAGCTCGATGTCGAAGACGTCGATGCCGGCGAACTTCTTGAACAGCACCGCCTTGCCTTCCATCACCGGCTTGGCGGCCAGCGGGCCGATGTCGCCCAAGCCCAGCACCGCCGTGCCGTTGGTGACCACGCCGACCAGATTGGCGCGCGCGGTCAGGCGGCTGGCGGCGCCCGGATCGGCGACGATCGCATGGCAGGCGGCGGCCACACCCGGCGAATAGGCGAGCGCGAGGTCGCGCTGGTTGGTCAGTCCCTTGGTCGGAATGACCGAAATCTTGCCCGGGGTCGGACTGGCGTGATAGTCGAGGGCGGCGGCGGACAGATCCGCGCCATCCTCACCGAAGTTTTCATGTTCTCCACTCATCGTCGCGGCTTCTCTTTATTGGAATCGCGCGATATTACTCCGTGACGGGCGCGCTGCCCGTCGCGGTGCCGTCCCACCAGCGCCGACTTTTCGGGGCGAGTCGGCGCCCGGCGGGACGCTCTTTCTTCCACCAGCGCCGACTTTCAGCCGAGAAAATCGATCAGCAGGTGCCGGAAAGCCTCCGCCCGCTCGATCGCCAGCTGGTGCGAAGCGTTCGGCAGCAGCTCGAAGCGCGCGCCGGGAATCGCATCGGCGATCGCCCGGTTCGCCGCCGGCGGCGTGCCGGGGTCGTCCGCCCCGCAGACCACCAGCGTCGGCGCCTGGATCGCGCCGAGCTTCCCCGCGAGATCGAGCGTCCGGATCGCCGCCCCCCAACCGGCGTAGCCGGCCACCGGCGTGGCGGCGACCATCGCGCCGATCCGCGCCATCAGCTCGGGATGCGCGGCGCGGTAGGGCGCGGTGAACCACCGCTCCAGCGTGCCGGCGACATGCGCCTGCATGCCCTTCTCCCGCGCGACGGCGATGCGCTCGTCCCACAGCGCGCGGCCTTCCGGCGGCGTGCGGCTCGTCGTGCTCGCCAGCACCAGGCGGTCGACGCGCCCGGGATGCGCGAGCGCGAAATGCTGGCCCAGCATGCCGCCCATCGACAGGCCGACGAAATGCGTGCGCTCGATCTTCAATGCATCGAGCAGGCCGACGAGGTCATCGACCAGCATCGGCCAGGTGTAAGGCCCTTCCGGGGCGCTCGTCTTACCGTGACCGCGCGCGTCATAGCGCAGCACGGTGAAGCGCCCGGCGAGCGCGGCGGCGAGCTCGTCCCAGAGCGACAAATTGGTGGCCAGCGAATGGACGAAGGTGACGACCGGGCCGCGGCCCGCGATTTCGTAGTGGATGTCGATGCCGTTGATGGTGAGCTTCATGCGGCGATCTGCTCGAAAGAAAGATTGGCGACGTCGGCGCGGTTTTTCGCATGCTCGACGGTGATGGCGCAAATATTGCCCTCGGCGTCGAGGTCGAGCAGCGTGTTCTCGTCGAGATCGCGCGTCTCAGCCACCTCGGCAGCGCGAAACTCGATGTAGAGCGTGTCGGTATCCTGGAAGTAGCGGATTTTCATGGCAGGAACCCTCGGTCGAAGAACGCATTGTGCACGGTTTCGCCGTCCGGCAACAAGACGACGCGTAAATAGCGGCCCTCCGCCTCGGGAATGGCCGCCCAGCGCCGGATGCGGCCATCTTGCTGGACGACCTCCTTGACCGGCTGGCGCACGGCCCGTTCGATCCAACTCACCTCGATGCCGGCACGATCCGGACGCTGGCGCATCGCGAGGAAATATTGCGTAAATTTCATGCCGCGCCTGACCCTCCCACGATCGCGATCTCTTCTTCGTTCAGGCCATACAGTTCATAGACCAGCGTGTCGATCCGCCGGTCGGTCGCGGCGATCTCGCGCTCGATGCGCGCCTTCTCATGCGGCGTCTTCGCGGCGGCCCGCTCCTCATGCAGCCGAAGCATCCTTGTGACCAGCGCGACCATTTCCTCGTGGCGGGCGCGATCGGCAGGGTCGGAGAAATCGATCAGACGGATGGGAAGTTGCGCGATGAAGCGCTTGGCATAGGACCAATAGCCGCCGCGGAAGGGCGTGCTGATGCCGTGCAGCAGCCAGTCGAGCAGGCGCGAATTGAGCAGCCCCTGCAGATAGTGCAACGAATGTCGATCCGAAGCGTCGTGCCAGCGCACGCCGTAGTAACCGGCATTGCCGCCCCCCGTGAAATAGCAGGCGGCCTCGTCGAAGGCGTAGCGCCCGTTTTGCGAAAGCACTTGCACGATCAGTTTGGGCGGGGCCATTTCCACGAGGTTCTGATTACGGCCAAAGGCATGCCATTGCGCGTGGTTCCATTTGCCGCCCTCGCGTTTCCTGAGCATGGGAGCGCAAGCCACTAGATAAGCCCAGGTCTTGGGATATTGCAGGGCGATCTCGTCCGCCGACAGCAGCCGTGCGCGGCCCCCCTGCAAGTCATACGGGAAAATCAGCCAGTGCGCGGGCTTCGGCCGCTCGTAACGTCCGAGAGACACATGAGAAAGGAAGGGCTTGAGCAGGCCGCGCTCCAACGTCCATTCGGCGCCGTCGGCGGCGCGCACGACGACTTCTCGCCTGCCGGCGTCGCGCAGGTGCTCGAGCACATAGACTTTGTCGGCACCAGTCACGAGCCCTTGAAAGATTCTTGCTAAATCGCCCAGCCGGCTGGGCGCGGCCATCAGTCGCTCGCGCAGCCCGCCGCCTGCCGCCGCCGAGAAATTCCATTCGGCGGCAGAAAGCGATTTCAGCGGCAGATCGGTCGAGGGCGGCGCCTCGCCCTGCCGCCAGGCTTCGATATCCGTCACACCGTCGAAACGGCAACTTTTACCCGGCGCGGCGTCGAGGAACATCAGGCAGGTATAGGTCGTCGCGCCGGCGAAGACCTGCTGATGGCCGAAATGCACGATGTGCGAGAGATGCCGGCCTTCGGCGATCAGGCGGCGCAGCGGCTCGCCGTATTGCGCGTTGAAGAATTTGTGCGGCAGGATGAAGCCGAGCCTGCCGCGGGGATTGAGTAGTTCGAGGCCGCGCTCGACGAATACGGCATAAAGGTCGTAGTTGCCCTTGCCGGCCGCGCGGTAGCGCTCCTTGTAGAACTCGACTTCCAGCGGCGCCCATTCCTTCAGGGTCTGGATGCGGATGTAGGGCGGGTTGCCGATCACCGCGTCGAAGCCCCCGGCCTTGAAGACTGCCGGGAACTCGGCGCGCCAGTCGAAGGCGTTGATGCGGCGGCGCTCGGCTTCGTCGAGATCGAGCCGGCCGGCGAAGAAATCCGGGCCGATCAGCGAGTTGCCGCATTTGATGTTGCCGTCGAGGTCGGGCAGCGCGCGTTCATGAAAGAGCTTCATCTGCTGGCTGAGCGTCTCGTCGGTCTCGCCTTCGAGCACCTTGAGCAGCAACGATAGCTTGGTCACCTCGACCGCCTGCGCGTCGATGTCGACGCCGTGGATGTTGTTCGTCAGGATGCGTTTGCGCTCGGCCGCCGTGAGCCGCCAGCCGTCCCCGGCGCGATAGACCTTCGGTTCCTTGCCTTTGGCGTGCTTTTCCGGTTCGTGGGCGGCATACCAGGCCAGATGCCAGTCGAGCAGATACTGATAGGCGCCGATCAGGAACGAGCCCGAACCGCAGGCCGGATCGAGGATGCGCAGTTTCGCCACGTCCTTCGGCGTCTTGCCCTCGCACAAGCACCCGACCGTCTGTCCGACGATGTAATCGACGATATAGGTCGGCGTGTAATAGACGCCGCCGGCCTTCTTGACCTCGGGCTTTTCCTCGACCTTGGCTTGGCCACTGGCCGTCAGGCGGATGACCTTGCCGAGGAAGCGCTCATAGACCTGGCCGAGGATGTCGGCCGGCAGCACCGAGAATTCGTAAGGGCTTTCCGGATAGTAGAGGCCGAGGATCAGGCTCTTGAGCACCTTGTCGTCGATGGTCAGGCGCGGCGTGAATTCGTCTGGGCTGCCAGGGCGTCCTTTCTCGGCGCGGAAATGAAACAGGCCGGAGTTGTAGCGGTCGTCCGCCTCGCGGAAGACCTGGATGAGCCGCCCATAGATGCCGGGGCCGTTGACGAGCCCCATCAGCCGGTTCAACGGCTCGATGCCGCGATCCTCGCAGATGCGCAGGAAGATGATGCGGTCGAGGGTGGCCTGCACGGCGAAGTTGAGATCGCGCACCTCGATGCCCGGATTGCGCAGCGCGATGTTCCTCGCCAGTGTTTCCCGCCAGCCTTCGATCTGCGCCAGGAAATCGCCATCCACGCCGGTCGTGCCGCGCTTGCCCTTGCTGGCGCCGGCATAGCGGTCGAAGCTGCCCTTGAGCACGGCCTCGCGCGAGAAGATGCCGGCGATCTCGTCCCAGCGGTCGAGATATTCGCGGAAAGTGAGATAGAGAAGTCGCCCCTTGGCCGGCTTGTCGCCGGGCGCCGGCTTGATGCGGCAATCGTAGACGGCGAATTCCTCGAAATCCGAGAGGATGGACAAGGCGAGGTTCGCCGACCAGGCGTAACGGCGCAGCTGGTAGGCGGGGCCGGGATCGTCCTTGATGACGACCGAGGGTTTCTTCGCTTCGAGGAAGAAGATGCGCCGCCCGCCGATGCGGAAGCAGTAGTCCGGCGCCTTGGTCGAGCCGCCAACCTTGATCGCATCCTCATGCACGACTTCGCGGAAGGCTTCCGCATAGCCTTGGGAATTGTCGACGTCCCAGCCGAGCAGGCGGAACAGCGGGTCGAGGAAATCCCGGCGCAGCAGGGTTTCGTTGTAGGCGCCGGAACGGTAACTGTCGAGATTGGCCTCGAAGCGTTCGACGAGAGCGCGGAGTTCTGCGGGTGCGGGCATGATCGATGATGATATCCGAATGTTCCGTTCGTCAGAGCGTCCGCGCCAGAAACGCCAGCACCGCCTCGATGCCGGCGTCCATCTCGGCGTATTCGTCGTGGCTGCCGGCGATGAGCAGCAACTCTACCGCGTCGTGGGCACGGTTTTCAAAGATCTGCCGGGCCTCGACCACCGGAACGGTCGTGTCTTCGGTGCCGTGGGCGAGCAGCACCGGGCAGTGGACCTTGCGGATCGTGTTCGTCGGCGCGATCGCGTCGAAGCGGTGGCCGATCGCGTGCTGGACATAGGCGAGGATCGCCCAGCCGAGCGGCCGATAGGGGATGCGCTTCCAGGCGAGCCAGCGGCGCATCATCGCCGCCGGGTGCGCGAAGGCGGCGATGCTCACCACCGCGGCGAGCGGCGCGCCGCGCGAGGCGGCGAGCAGGCAAGCGCCGGCGCCGACCGAATGGCCGATCGCGGCGATCCGCTGCGCATCGATGCCGGGCTGCCCTCGCAGCCAGGCGAGCGCGTGTTCGAGGTCTTCGGCGAAGCGCGGCAGCGAGGCGAAGGTGTCGTCGTCGCTGCCGCCATGGCAGCGCGCATCGAAGAGCAGCACGGCGTAGCCCGCCTCCTTGAGCGGGCCGGCCAAGGGCAGCATCGTCTCGGCATTGCCGCCCCAGCCGTGCAGCAGGATGACCGCGGGTGCTGCCGCCTGCGGGCCCCGGATGAACCAGCCGCGCAGGCTGCGGCCGTTCGCGGTCGGGAATTCGACGGCGCGGAAAGGCAGGCCGAGATCAGCGGGCGTGCGCTGCTCGATCATGCGCGGCGCGGCCAAGCCCCGGCGGATCGCCCAGCGCGCGAGCCCTAACAAAGCGAGCAGGCCCAGCAGCAGGGCAAACCAGGCCATCGGATCAGATAGGTTCGAGCTTTGCCACCGACAGCGCCAGCCACTTCATGCCGGCGTGGCCGAAATTGACCTGCACGCGCGCATCCGAGCCCGTCCCCTCGGCATTGACGATGACGCCGAGGCCGAACTTCGCGTGCATCACCGTCTGGCCGATGCGCAGGCCAGTATCCGGTCGTGACCGTGCAAAAGTCGGCGCTGGTGGAACGGCACCATGGGGCGTGGTCTTGGCCGGCCGGGCGTTGAGGAATTTGAGCAGCCCCGCCGGGATTTCGTCGATGAAGCGCGAAGGCAGCGCGTAACGCGTCTGGCCATGCAGCAGGCGCGTCTGGGCGTGAGTGAGGTAGAGCCGCTGGCGCGCGCGCGTGACGGCGACATACATCAGCCGGCGTTCTTCTTCGAGGCCCTTGTCTTCGAGCAGGCTGTTTTGGCTACCACTAACCTGCTGCGCAGGTAAGTGTCCGCCGAAACGCGGTGAAACCGCGTTTTCGTGTGGGAACAGCCCCTCCTCCAAACCGCAGATGAAGACGACGTCGAATTCGAGCCCCTTGGCCGAATGAACGGTCATCAGCTGCAGCGCGTCCTCACCCTCGCCGGCCTGGTGCTCGCCGGCTTCGAGCGCGGCGTGAGCGAGGAACGCGATCAGGTCGGCGGAGAGCTCGCCATCACGATTCGCCGTGCCCTCCTCGGCGACGAAGCCCGCCGCCGCATTGACGAGCTCGTCGAGGTTGGCGAGTCGTTCCTGGCCTTCCTTCTCGTTGCGGTAATGCTCGCGCAGGCCGGAGAGGTCGAGCACGTGCTCGACGAGCTCGGGCAGCGGCAGGCTCGCCGCCTCGCGCATTCGGGCAATCAACTGGGCAAAGGCGGCCAGCTTCGCCCCCCCCGCGCCGCCGACCTGCGGGATCGCCGCAGAGAGACTCGTCCCCTGCGCCTTCGCCGCATCGGCGAGCTGTTCGAGCGTTCGGGCGCCAATCCCGCGCGCCGGGAAATTGACGACGCGGGCAAAGGCGGTGTCGTCATCCGGGTTGGCGATCAGCCGCAGATAAGCGAGCGCGTGCTTGATCTCGGCGCGTTCGAAGAAGCGCAAGCCGCCATAGACGCGATAGGGAATGCCGGCGTTGAAGAGGGCGTGTTCGAGCGCGCGGCTTTGCGCATTGCTGCGATAGAGCAGCGCGATCTGGCGGCGTGCGAAGCCCTCGGCGGCCAGTGCCATGACCTCCTCGACGATGAAGCGCGCCTCGTCGCCGTCGGAATACGCCTCGAAGACGCGGATCGGCTCGCCGGCGCCCGCCTCGGTCCAGAGATTCTTGCCGAGCCGCGAGGGGTTGTTGCGAATGATCGCATTGGCGGCATCGAGGATGTTGCCGTGTGAGCGGTAGTTCTGTTCGAGGCGGATCAGGTTTTTCACCTCGAATTCGCGCTCGAAGTCGCGCATGTTGCCGACATCGGCCCCGCGGAAGGCATAGATCGACTGGTCGTCGTCGCCGACGCAGAACAGACACCCGCCCTCGCCGGCCAGCAGTTTCAGCCAACGGTATTGCAGCTTGTTGGTGTCCTGAAACTCGTCGACGAGGATGTGGCGGAAGCGTTCCTGGTAATGTCGCCGGATCGGCTCGTTGCGCTCGAGCAATTCGTAGCAGCGCAGCAGGAGTTCGGCGAAATCGACCACGCCTTCCTTCTGGCATTGCGCCTCATACGCTTCATAGAGCTCGACGCGCTTTTTCGTCCACTCGTCCCAGGCCTCGACCGCCGCCGGGCGCAGACCGGCCTCCTTCTGCGCGTTGATGAACCAGACGAGTTCGCGCGGCGGGAATTTCTCGTCATCGACATTCAAGGACTTCAGCAGCCGCTTGACCGCGGCGAGCTGGTCGGCGGCATCGAGGATCTGGAAGAGCTGCGGCAGCCCGGCATCGCGGTAATGCGCCCGCAGCATGCGGTTGCACAGCCCGTGGAAGGTGCCGATCCACATGCCCTTGACGTTGATCGGCAGCATCGCCGCAAGGCGCGCGAGCATCTCCTTGGCCGCCTTGTTCGTGAAGGTGACGGCGAGGATCTGTTGGGGGTTTGCCTGCCCGGTCGAGATCAGCCAGGCGATCCGCGTGGTGAGCACCCGCGTCTTGCCGGAACCTGCGCCGGCGAGGATCAAGGCGTGCTGCGGGGGGAGCGTGACGGCCGCGCGTTGCGGCGGATTGAGTCTTTCCAGTAGATTCAAAGGCTTGGCTTTCTTCGAAAGCAGGGAGTCTACTCCATGCCCATTGAACTTTTTGCCAATGAACCCATTTTCGTGGTGTAATGTTGCAGTGCAACAAAATTGCACTGAAAGGAAATGACGATGAAACCCGCCTATCCAAAAATCCTGCCCTGGCTGGCCCACAAGGCCGGCATTTCACAGCGCCGCGCTGAAATCCTCTGGCACGCGGCCTGCCGCCACGCCGCCCACGCGACGAATGAAACCGACACGCCCGCCTATTGGGCCGCTGCGATGGATCGCCTGCTCGAGCTCGTCGTCGCCGAACGCCTGCGCGAGGACGCCGCCTCCTTCGGTTTCCGCCGCTGGGCGCGTTTGAATGCCCGCCTCTGGCAGGCGCCTCTCGCGGTGCTCGATGCGCTGATGATAGGCAGCCAGCGCGGTTGGCGCCGCTTCAAGTCGCTGTCCTTCAGCTGACGACGGGAAACGACGTCTGTTCGCCGGACAGTGACGGTGCCATAATGATTTCATGAACTTGGGCACCGTCCATTACCGGCTGCGCAACGACTTCCAGCTGGCGATTCTGACCCTCCTGGGATCGCTGACGGTGCTGAGCATCACGCCTTTCGCCGTCTATCGGGCGATCGCGGAAGAATGGCTGGCGTTCGCGATGGACATCGGTGCCATCACCGGCATCAGCGGCGGTGTGCTTCATGCATGGCGCACGGGCGACACCGCGCGTCCGAGCACGTTTCTTTGTTATTTCGTCGGCGTCATGGCCGTGATCGCCTCTCATGTGCTGGGGGTCGTTGGCACCTACTGGATCTACCCGGCGCTGATCGCCAATTTCTTCCTCGCACCGCGCAAGCACGCTTTCATCACCGCGATGCTGGTGCTGACGCTGATCATGCTGACGGGCGGCTGGCATCGCGAAACCCTCGAGGCGGCATCATTCGCGGTGACGCTCGTCCTCTCCGTGCTGCTGACCTACGTATTCGCCTATCGGGTGGCGGAACAGCGCGAGGAGCTCCGGCGTCTGGCTTCGCTGGACGCATTGACCGGCATCTACAATCGGCGTGAACTACTGAGCGAGCTGGCGCGCACACAGAGGATCATCGCACGCGAAAGCAGAAACCACGGCCTGCTGATCCTCGATCTCGATCATTTCAAGGAGGTCAACGATCGCTTCGGCCACCTCCAGGGCGACGAAATCCTGGTCCGCTTCGCCCGGCTGCTCGAAGGCTCGCTGCGTCCGCTGGATCGCCTGTTTCGCTTCGGCGGCGAGGAATTCGTCATCCTGACCCAGGTCGACGATGCTAAGACGCTTGGCGCCATTGCCGAGAAATTGCGCGCCACCGCCGAGAAATGGCTCGACGATGGTCACGGCAGCCCAGTGACGACTTCGATCGGCGGTACGCTCTTGCGCCCTGACGAAAGCATCGAACAGTGGATCGCGCGCGCCGATGATGCGCTCTATCGGGCCAAACACGCCGGCCGCAACCGGGTGGTGATCGAGGCCGGCTGACGAAGGCCAAATGGAAGAGCCGCCGGCGGGCATATAATTTTGTTTTTTCGACGTTTCCGCCACCATGCAAGAGAAATATCTGCCAGCCGAAGTTGAAGCCGCCGCCCAGGCGCATTGGGTCAAGACGCGCGCCTTCAACGTCGCGCCCGACGGCGCCCAGCCCAAGTATTACTGCCTGTCGATGTTCCCCTATCCGTCGGGCAAGCTGCACATGGGCCATGTGAGGAACTACACCATCGGCGACGTGCTGACGCGCTGGCACAAGATGCGCGGCTTCAACGTGCTGCAGCCGATGGGCTGGGACGCCTTCGGCCTGCCGGCCGAGAACGCGGCGATCCAGAACAAGGTGCCGCCGGCGAAATGGACCTACGACAACATCGCCTACATGAAAAAGCAGCTCCAGAGCCTGGGCTTCGGCCTCGACTGGGAGCGCGAGCTCGCCACCTGCAAGCCCGAGTATTACAAGTGGAACCAGTGGCTGTTCCTGCGCATGCTGGAGCGCGGCATCGCCTACAAGAAGACGCAGGTGGTGAACTGGGACCCGGTCGATCAGACCGTCCTCGCCAACGAGCAGGTGATCGACGGGCGCGGCTGGCGCACCGGCGCCCTGGTCGAAAAACGCGAGATTCCCGGCTACTACCTGGCGATCACGCGCTATGCCGATGAGCTGCTCGCCGCGCTGGATCGTCTGCCCGGCTGGCCGGAGCGCGTCAAGCTCATGCAGGCGAACTGGATCGGCAAATCGGAGGGCGTGCGCTTCGCCTTCCCCTACACGTTCGAGGGCCGCGACGAGAAGCTCTGGGTATTCACGACGCGCGCCGACACGATCATGGGGGTCACCTTCGTCGCCGTCGCCGCCGAGCATCCGCTGGCGACGCATGCGGCGAAGCAGAATCCGCAGCTTGCCGCCTTCATCGAGGAATGCAAGCGCGGCTCGGTGATGGAAGCCGATCTGGCGACGATGGAGAAGAAAGGCATGCCGACCGGTCTCTTCGTCACCCATCCGCTGACGGGCGAGCGCGTCGAGGTCTGGGTCGGCAACTACGTGCTGATGGGCTATGGCGACGGCGCGGTGATGGGCGTGCCGGCGCACGACGAGCGCGACTTCGCCTTCGCGAAGAAACACGGCTTGCCGATCAAGCAAGTCATCGACGTGTCAGGCAAAGAATTCTCGTTGGACGCTTGGCAGGAGTGGTATGCCGACAAGCAAAGCGGCGTCTGCGTGAATTCCGGCAAATATGACGGGCTGAATTATGCAGCCGCCGTCGAGGCGGTCGCCGCCGATCTCGCGGCCAAGGGCTTAGGCGAGAAGAAGGTGCAGTTCCGTCTGCGCGACTGGGGTATTTCCCGGCAACGTTATTGGGGCTGCCCGATCCCGATCATCCACTGCGACACCTGCGGCGACGTGCCCGTACCGGATGAGCAGCTGCCCGTCGTGCTGCCCGAGGACTGCGTGCCCGACGGCTCGGGCAATCCCTTGAACAAACGCGCGGACTTCCTCGCCTGCACCTGTCCGAAATGCGGCAAGCCGGCCAAGCGCGAGACCGACACGATGGACACCTTCGTCGATTCGTCGTGGTATTACGCGCGCTATGCGGTCGATGCCGCGACGCGCGAGAAAAACGACCGCATGGTCGACGAAGGCACCGCCTACTGGATGCCGGTCGATCAATACATCGGCGGCATCGAGCATGCGATTCTGCATCTCCTTTACTCGCGCTTCTGGAGCAAGGTGATGCGCGATCTGGGCCTCGTCAAGTACGACGAGCCGTTCGCAAACCTGCTCACCCAGGGCATGGTGCTGAACCACATCTTTTCCCGCCGCACCGAGAAAGGCGGTATCGAATACTTCGCCCCCGACGAGGTCGAGCTCGTGCGCGACGAAGGGGGGCATGTGATCGGCGCGACGCTCAAGGCCGACGGCAGCCCGGTCGATTACGGCGGCGTCGGCACGATGTCGAAATCGAAACGCAATGGCGTCGATCCGCAGGCGCTGATCGAGAAGTATGGCGCCGATACCGCGCGTTTCTTCATGATGTTCGCGAGCCCGCCCGAGCAGACCCTGGAATGGTCGGATACCGGCGTCGAGGGCGCCTACCGCTTCATGAAGCGGGTGTGGAGCTTCGGGGTTCAGGCATCGGGAATCAGGAATCAGGAATCAGGGAAAGGCTCCACACCGCTACGCCGGGAGATCCACCTGTTGCTCAAGCAGGCCAATTACGACATGGCGAAGCTGCAGTTCAACACCGTCGCCTCCGCCTGCATGAAGATGCTGAACGCGCTCGAGAAGGCGCCCGCCGATCCGTATGCGCGCGAGGGTTTCTCGATCCTCCTGCGCGTGCTCTCCCCGATCGCGCCGCACATCGCGCATGTGCTTTGGATCGAGCTGGGCTTTGGCGACGACATCCTCAAAGCGCCCTGGCCCGAGCCGCTGGAAGAAGCGCTCGCGCAGGAAGAACAGGAGCTCGTCCTGCAGGTGAATGGCAAGCTGCGCGGCACGATCCGCGTCAAAGTCGGCGCTGACAGGACGGCTATCGAAGCCGCGGCGCTCGCATCCGAGGCGGCGCGAAAGTTCATGGAAGGCAAGCCGGCGAAGAAGGTCGTCGTCGTGCCGGGCCGTCTCGTCAATATCGTCGTCTGATGCGCGCGCTCATCCTCGTCTTCGCGCTGCTGCTCTCCGCCTGCGGCTTCCAGCTCCGCGGCAGCTACAACCTGCCCTGGGAAACGCTGGCGATCTCCGGTCTGCCGGAAAACAGCGAGCTTTACTTCCAGATCAAGCGCGGCATCGAATCCGGTTCGTTGACGAAAGTGGTCAGCGATGCCAAGTCGGCGAATGCGACGCTGGTGGTGCTGCGCAACGACCAGCACAAGAGCATCCTGTCGCTGTCCGCGAAGGGTCTGGTGCGCGAATTCCAGCTCACGCGCAGCTTCATCTATCGCGTCCAGGACGCCAATGGCCACCCGCTTCAGCCCGACAGCCAGATCATCCTGCAGCGTGAGATGACCTTCGACGACGAGCACGTCTTCGCCAAGGAAGCGGAAGAAGCGATCATCTGGCGCGAGATGCAGCAGGATCTGGTGCAGCAGCTGCTGCGTCGGCTGTCGTCCGGCAGCCGCACGGTTCAAGGCTGAGGATCGCTCATTGTGCACTTGCGACCCGAACAACTCGCCGCCCACCTGGAGAAACCGCTGCAGCCGCTGTATGTGCTGCATGGCGACGATCCGCTGCTGACCACCGAAGCCGGCGATCTGCTGCGCGCCGCCGCGCGACGGCAGGGCTACACGGATCGCACCGTGCTCGTCGTCACGCCGTCGTTCCGCTGGGATGAGCTGTTCCACGCCGCCGGCAATCTGTCGCTGTTCGGCGGCCGCACGCTGATCGACCTACGCATCCCCACCGGCAAGCCCGGCCGCGACGGCGGCGAGGCGCTCGTGCGCTTCGCGCGCGAACTGCCGGCCGAGACGGTGACGCTCATCACCCTGCCCGAGATGGACTGGCGCGCGAAAAAGGCTGCCTGGTTCGCGGCGCTGGTCAATGCCGGCGTCGGCATCGAATGCAATGCCCCGCCGCTCGCCCAATTGCCGCAATGGATCGGCCGTCGCCTCGCGGCCCAGAACCAGTCCGCATCGCGCGAGGCGCTCGAATTCATCGCCCTGCACGTCGAGGGCAACCTGCTCGCCGCGCATCAGGAGATCCAGAAGCTCGGGCTCCTCTACCCGGCGGGCGAGCTGACGCTGCAACAGGTATCAGCCGCTGTCCTGAATGTCGCGCGTTACGACATCGAGGACCTGAAGAACGCCCTGCAGACGCGCGATACGGCGCGCTGCGTACGCACGCTCGAGGGGCTGAAGGCCGAGGAGGCCGCGCCGCCGCTAGTGCTCTGGGTGCTGGCCAACGAGGCACGCAGTCGCATGCATCGCGCCGCCCTCTTGCATGCGGCGCGAATCGATCGCATCATCAAAGGCCTGACCAGAGGCGATCTCTGGGACGAATTCCTGCAACTGGCCCTCCGACTCACGCACGCCCCCCGATGAACGCCCCCACCGATATCGCCCTCTACATGCAGACCCTCGGCCAGCAGGCCCGCGTCGCCTCGCGCGCGATGGCCAAGGCCTCCACCGCCGCGAAGAACGCCGCGCTCCTGGCGATGGCCGCCGAGTTGCGCGCGCGCCGCGACGAGCTGCTCACCGCCAATGCGGCGGACGTTCTTGAAGCGAAGGCCAACGGGCTGGAGGCCGCGATGCTCGACCGGCTGACGATCACGGCGAAGAGCGTGGAGGCGATGGCGCAGGGGCTCGAGCAGGTCGCCGCTCTCCCCGATCCGATCGGCGAGATCACGGACATGAAATACCGCCCGTCGGGCATCCAGGTCGGCAAAATGCGCGTGCCGCTCGGCGTGGTCGGCATCATTTATGAAGCGCGGCCGAACGTGACGGCGGACGCCGCAGCGCTGTGCCTCAAATCCGGCAACGCCGCGATCCTGCGGGGCGGCAAGGAGGCGATCCGCTGCAACCAGGCGATCGCGTCCTGCGTGCGCGCGGGGCTGGCCGCCGCCGGCCTGCCGGAAACGGCGGTGCAGGTGGTCGAGACGACGGACCGCGCCGCGGTCGGCCATCTGGTGGCGATGCCGGAATACGTCGATGTCATCGTGCCGCGCGGCGGCAAGGGGCTGATCGAGCGCATCAGCCGCGAAGCCAGGGTGCCGGTGATCAAGCATCTGGACGGCAACTGCCACGTCTATGTCGACGTCGCCGCCGATCCGGCCAAGGCGCTCGCGATCGTCGAGAACGCGAAGACCCAGCGGCTCGGCACCTGCAACACCGCCGAATCGCTGCTCGTCGCGCGGCCGGCCGCGCCGACGCTGCTGCCGCAGCTCGCCGCGATGCTGACCGCGCATGGCGTCGAGATCCGCGGCTGCCCTGAGACCTGCGCGCTCGTGCCGCAGGCGAAGCCCGCGACCGAGGAGGATTACTACACCGAATACCTCGCCGCGATCATCTCCTGCAAGGTGGTCGCCGACGTCGGCGAAGCGATCGCCCACATCAATAAATATTCGTCGGCGCACACCGAGTCGATCGTCACCGAGGACTACACTGCGGCCATGCGTTTCCTGCGCGAGGTCGATTCGTCCTCCGTGATGGTCAATGCCTCGACGCGCTTCGCCGACGGCTTCGAATACGGCCTCGGCGCCGAGATCGGCATCTCGACCGACAAGTTCCACGCGCGCGGGCCGGTGGGCCTCGAAGGGCTCACCTCGCAGAAGTGGATCGTCTTCGGCAACGGCGAGGTGCGGGTATGAGCCCGAGCCCGCCCACCCCCAGCCCCGCCCTCGCGGGCGGGGAGACTTTGTGTGCCGTCCTGCCAGCGCCGAGTTTTTCTCTCGGTCTGCGCTGCACGGACGACGAGGTCACTGAAATCGTCTATCTCGAACCCCGCGCCGAACTTCCGCCGCGAACGCCGCTCGCCAAGGAAGCCATCCGCCAACTCCGCGCCTATCTCAAAAACCCGCGTTTCGTCTTCTCGCTGCCGCTCGCGCCGGCGGGCACTGCCTTCCAGCGCCGCGTCTGGGCGGGCATCGCCGCCATCGGTTCCGGGGAAACACGCACTTACGGCGAACTGGCCCAATCGCTTGGCAGCAGCCCGCGCGCGGTCGGCAACGCCTGCGGCGCGAACCCCTATCCGCTCGTCGTGCCCTGTCATCGCGTCGTCGCCGCAGGTGGAGGGCTGGGCGGCTTCGCCCGGCAGCGTGGCGGCTTCCTGCTCGACGTCAAGCGCTGGCTGCTCGGGCATGAAGGCATCCGATTCTGAGCTGATCGACACTTTCGTCGATCAGCTGTGGCTCTCCGACGGACTGGCGAAGAATACGCTGGCCGCCTACCGCTCCGATCTCGCGCTGTTCGCCGGCTGGCTCGCGGAACGCCAGCGCACGCTGGTCGAGGCGCAGGAAGCGGACGTCGATGCCTGGCTCGCCCACCTGCATGCGCGTCCCGGCAGGGCGCGGCCGACGACGCTGCGGCGCTTCCAGGCGAGCTTGCGCCGTTTCTACCGCTGGCTGCTCGATCAGGGCAGGATCGACCGCGATCCGCTCCTCAACATCCAGCCGCCGGTGGTCGCCGAGCGTTTTCCGAAGACGCTTTCCGAGCCAAACGTCGAAGCCCTGCTCAATGCGCCCGATGTCGCCACGCCGCTGGGCCTGCGCGACCGCGCGCTGCTCGAACTCCTCTACGCCACGGGCCTGCGCGTCTCGGAGCTCGTAGGTCTGAAGCTCTTCAACCTCGGTCTCGACGACCGCGTCGTGCGCACCTTCGGCAAGGGCGGCAAGGAGCGCCTCGTGCCGCTCGGCGAAGTCGCCGCCGACTGGCTCGCCCGCTGGCTCGCCGAGGGGCGCCCCGCGCTGCTCAAGGGCCGCGCCAGCGACCATCTGTTCGTCACCGCACGCGGCGCCGGCATGACGCGCCAGATGGCCTGGACGCTGATCAAGAAACACGCGATGACCGCCGGCATCCCGCGCGAGAAGATCTCGCCGCACGTGCTGCGCCACGCCTTCGCCACGCATCTCCTGAACCACGGTGCGGATCTGCGCGTCGTGCAGCTCTTGCTCGGCCACGCCGACATTTCGACGACGCAGATCTACACCCACGTCGCGCGTGCGCGGCTCAAGGAGCTGCACACACGACACCATCCCCGCGGCTGATCAGCTTCTTGCCCGTTCGATCTGCACGCCGACGCGCCTGACGCCCCTGGCGATGCCGACCTTGGCGATCGACACCTTGACCCAGGGCGCGCGGAATTCGTCGAGCAGCAGGCCAATGACGAATTCGCCCAGCGTCTCCAGCAGATTGAAGTGGCGCCGGGCGAGCTCGTCGCGGATGCACGCGATCACCTGCGCGTAGTCGATCGTCTTGGCGATGTCGTCGTCCCGCGCCGCTTCGTCCGGCACGCCGAAGGTGAGCGAAAGTTCGAGCGTCTGCGGCGCGACGCGTTCGCGCGCATAGATGCCGACATGCGCTTCTACGCGCATCTCTTCAATGAAGATAAAGTCCATGACATGGCCTTTGCTTACAATGCAGGGCATTCTATGGAAACCCTGCCTATTTACCTAATCCTCGGCTACCTGATCGGCTCGCTGCCGTTCGCGGTGATCGTCTCGAAGCTGTTCGGGCTGGCCGATCCGCGCAGCCACGGCTCGGGCAACCCCGGCGCGACCAACGTGCTGCGCACCGGCAACAAGCTCGCCGCGCTGTTGACGCTGCTGGGGGATGCCATGAAGGGCTGGCTGGCGATGGCCATCGCCGCGAAACTCGGCGCTGGCGGCACGGCAGTCGCGCTCACCGGGCTGGCCGCCTTCCTCGGCCACCTCTTTCCGGTCTTCCTCCGCTTCAAGGGCGGCAAGGGCGTAGCCACCGCGCTCGGCGTGCTGATCGGTCTCGATGGATGGGTGGCGGCGGGCGCCGCGTCGGCCTGGCTCATCACGGCGATCGTGGCGCGCTATTCGTCGCTCGCCGCGCTCGTCGCCGCCGCGGCCGCGCCCGTGCTCGCGCTGATGCATCATGGCCTCGACGGCGTCTCGCTCGTCGTCATCCTGATGTGCCTGCTCTTGATCTGGCGCCACAAGGCGAACATCCAGCGCCTGCTGGCCGGCACCGAGAGCCGTATCGGCGAGAAAAAAAGCTAGACCGTAGCCAAGGGCCAGCGCGGGCGAACGACGAACGCACCATCGCGCGCGCTGGGTTCGGCCAGTCCCGCTTGCAGGCGCAGCGCGCCGGCGAAGGCGATCATCGCGCCGTTGTCGGTGCAAAGCGCCACCTCCGGATAGCAGACGCGCACGCCCTGCCGACCGGCCGCGGCGTCGAGACGCTCGCGCAAGCGGCGGTTCGCACCGACGCCGCCGGCGACCACCAGCGTGTTCAGTCCTGCCACGCGGCAGGCTTCCAGCGCCTTCGTGGCGACGACCTCGGTCGCCGCTTCCTGGAATTCCGCGGCGAGGTCGGCCTTGTCCTGTTCAGTGAGCGAGCGCTCGCGCACGGCGGTGAGTACCGCAGTCTTGAGACCCGAGAAGCTGAACATGAAGTCGCCGCTACCCAGCATCGGCCGCGGCAGTTTGAAACGGCCCGGCGTGCCGGTTTCGGCGAACCGCGCCAGCGCCGGCCCGCCGGGATAGCCCAGGCCCAGGAGCTGCGCGGTCTTGTCGAAGGCCTCACCGGCCGCGTCGTCGAGCGATTCGCCCATCAGCGCGTAGCGGCCGACGCCTGTGACGCGCATGATCTGCGTATGGCCGCCGGAAACCAGCAACGCGATGAAGGGGAAGGCGGGCGGGTCCTGCGCCAGCAGCGGCGAAAGCAGATGGCCTTCGAGGTGATGGATCGGCACCGCCGGCACGCCCAGGGCGAGCGCGAGGCTCGCCGCGAAACTCGCGCCGGTCAGCAAGGCACCGGCGAGTCCCGGCCCGGCGGTATAGGCGATCGCGTCGATGTCCGACTTCGGGCAACGGCTCTGCGCGAGCACCTGTTCGAAGAGCGGCACGAGGCGGCGGATATGGTCGCGCGAGGCGAGCTCGGGCACGACGCCGCCGTAATCCTCGTGCATCGCCACCTGCGAATGCACCGCATGCGCCAGCAGACCGCGCTCGCTGTCGTAGAGCGCGACGCCGGTTTCGTCGCAGGAAGATTCGATGCCCAGGACCCGCATCGACGAATTTTACTTTGACAAGCGGCCGAAAATCGCTAGAATGCGCGCCTCTTCATCACCTCAACCGATTAGGAAGCCCGCATGCCCGGTATTCGCGTCAAGGAAAACGAGCCTTTCGAGGTTGCCATCCGCCGTTTCAAGCGCACCATCGAAAAGGCCGGCACGCTCACCGAACTCCGTTCCCGCGAGTTCTACGAGAAGCCCACCGCCGAGCGCAAGCGCAAGCTGTCTGCCGCCATCAAGCGCCATCACAAGCGCATCCGCAGCCAGCTTCTGCCGCCGAAGCTGTACTGATACGTTGCCGATTTCCCGCGAAAACCGCCTTGGCTGGCGGTTTTCGCATTTGTGCAGGAACCTTGCCATGAGTCTCAAGGAACGCATCACCGAAGACATGAAAGCCGCGCTGAAGGCGAAGGAAACCGCGCGCCTCGGCGCGATCCGTCTGCTGCTGGCGGCGATCAAGCAGAAAGAGGTCGATGAGCGGATCGACCTCGACGATGCCGGCGTGGTCAGTGTCATCGAAAAGATGCTCAAGCAGCGCAAGGATTCGATCGCCCAGTACGAGGCGGCCAAGCGGCAGGACCTCGTCGATGCCGAGAAGTTCGAGGTCGAAGTCCTCTCCGCCTACATGCCCCAGCCGCTCTCGGCCGACGAAGTCGCAGCGATCGTCGCGCAGGCCATTGCGGAATCGGGCGCCAAGGCGCCCGCCGACATGGGCAAGGTGATGGCGCTGGTGAAGCCGAAGATCGCCGGCCGCGCCGACATGGGCGAAATTTCCAAGCTGGTGAAAGCGAAACTCGCCGGCGCATAATCGCGCCGTGATCCCAGAGTCATTCATCCAGGAACTGCTCGCCCGCGTCGACATCGTCGACGTCATCGAGCGCTACGTGCCGCTCAGGAAAGCCGGCGCCAACTACCAGGCCTGCTGTCCGTTCCATACGGAAAAAACGCCTTCCTTCACGGTGAGCCCTTCGAAGCAGTTCTACCACTGCTTCGGCTGCGGTGCGCATGGCAGCGCGATCGGCTTCATCATGCAATACTGTGGCCTCGGCTTCGTCGAGGCCGTGGAGGAGCTGGCCGGCCAGATCGGCCTGCCGGTGCCGCGTGAGGTGAGCGCCCGCTCCCAGGAAAAGTCCCGCCAACAGCCGCTCACCGAGCGCATGGCGCGCGCCGCGCGCTTCTACAGGGAACAGCTCAAGGCAAGCCCGAAGGCGATCGATTACCTGAAAGGCAGGGGGCTGACCGGCGAAATCGCAGCGAAATACGGACTGGGCTACGCGCCGGACGACTGGCAGGGCCTGGCGCGCGTTTTCGACGACTATGCCGATGCGGCGATGGTCGAATGCGGGCTGGTGATCGAAAACGAACAAGGCCGGCGCTATGACAGATTCCGGGATCGCATCATGTTCCCGATCCAGGACGGGCGCGGCAACGTGATCGGCTTCGGCGGCCGCGTGCTCGGCCAGGGCGAGCCCAAGTATCTCAATTCGCCGGAAACGCCGCTGTTCCGGAAGGGCGAGGAGCTCTACGGCCTGCCGCAGGCGCGAGCGGCGATTCGCGCCGAGAACCGCGTGATCGTCGTCGAGGGCTACATGGACGTCGTCGCCCTCGCCCAGTTCGGTGTCGCGAATGCAGTAGCCACGCTCGGCACGGCGACCACGCCGGTGCATGTGCGGAAGCTGTTGCGGCTCGCCGACAGCGTAGTGTTCTGTTTCGATGGCGATGCCGCCGGCCGCAAGGCGGCCTGGCGCGCGCTGGAGGCCAGCCTCGAAGCCTTGGGCGACGACAAGCTGGTCGGCTTCCTGTTCCTGCCGGCCGAGCACGATCCGGACAGCTTCGTGCGCACCGAAGGGGCCGAAGCCTTCCGCCGGCTGGCCGCCCAGCCGACGACGCTGGCCGAATTTCTCATGCGTGAGCTGAAATCGGCCAGCGATCTCTCCACCGCCGAGGGGCGCGCCCGACTGGTCCACGAAGCCAAGCCCTATCTGACCAGGCTGGCCGCGCCGCTGCTCAGGCTGCAACTGGTGCGCGCCGTCGCCGAGGCCGCCGCCCTCTCGCCTAGCGAAGTCGAGGCGCAGCTTGGTCTGAAACCGATGCCGCGCGGACGGCCGGCGCCGCCGAAGGCACGGCAGCGGCTTGCCCCGGCGGCACTCGAACGCACCCTGCTGCTGACCGTGCTGCGCCGGCCGGAGCGCGCCGCGCGATTACCCCTGGAGCTGGTCTCCCGCGACAGCGCCGAAGGAGAGGCCTTGTGCGCGATCGCCGCCGCGATCGAGCAGGCTGCGCTGCCGGCAGGCAATCTCGGCCTGCTGCTCGAACATTTCCGCGGCAGCCCTCATGAACCGATCATCGCCCTGCTGGTAGCGGAGAGCGAATCCACCGCCAGCGACGAAGGGGAGCTCGAAGCGGTATTCGCCGATGCCGTCGAACAGCTGCGCCGCCGCGACCTTTCACGCCAGATCGGGTTGCTCAATGCCAAGGCGCGCGCCGGAACGCTTTCCCGGGAAGAGCGTCAAAGGCTCGCAGAGCTGCTTGCGCTCAAAAGCGCTTGATCTATAAAGTGTATAATTGATTGTTTCTCTGCGATCGAAGTCGAATCATGTCCAAATCCGCCGCGAAGCAGACCACGACGCCTCCCCGCAAGCCCGCCGCGAAATCCGCCAGTAAGCCTGCCGCCAAGGCAGCCGCCCAGCCGCCCGCCGCGAAAAAAACCGCGGCCAAGTCCGCCGCTGCCGCGAAGCCGGCCGTGAAGAAAGCCGCGCCCGTGGCGCCGCAATCTGCCGGGAAGACGGCGAAAAAAACCGCGGCCCATGAAGCATCGGACAAGGCGACGAAGAAGACCGTTGCGCCCAAAATGCCGGAGGTCAAAAGCCCCGCAGAAGAAGTTGTGCCCAAGCGCGGGATAAACGACGAGCCCGTCAATCCTGCTCCCGTCGCCGCTGACGGCACGCTGCCATCGGCCGCATCGGCCAAGCTCTCGGCCAAGGCCAAGAAACTGCGCGACAAGCAGATGCTCGCCGCCTTCGAGCAGGCGCAGCCGACCACTGCCGATCTCGAATCGCGCCGCACGCGCTTGAAGAGCCTGATCACGCTCGGCAAGGAACGGGGGTATCTGACCTATGCCGAGATCAACGACCATCTGCCGGACGACATCGTCGATGCCGAGCAGATCGAGTCGATCATCAGCACCTTCAACGACATGGGCATCCAGGTCTATGACCAGCCGCCCGCACCGGAGGAGATCCTGCTGGCCGAACAGGCCGCCGCGCCGGTCGATGCCGACGAAGCGGAGGAAGAGGCCGAGCAGGCGCTTTCCTCGGTCGATTCCGAGTTCGGCCGCACCACCGACCCGGTGCGCATGTACATGCGCGAAATGGGCACGGTGGAGCTTCTGACGCGCGAAGGCGAGATCGAGATCGCCAAGCGCATCGAGGAAGGTCTGCGCCACATGGTGCAGGCGATCTCGGCGTGCCCGACGACGATCGCCGAAATCCTCGAAATGGCCGACAAGGTGGCCAAAGACGAGATGCGCATCGACGAGCTGGTCGATGGCCTGATCGACCCGAACGCTCCCGCCGAGGATCTCGAAGCGGAAGCCGCGGGCGAGTTGGAAGAGGATCTCGGCGAGGAGCTCGACATCGACGACGAGGAAGCCGCCCAGGCGCGCGTTTCCGCTTCGCTGCTGCAGCTCAAGAAAGATGCCCTGGAGCGTTTCGCGACGATCCACCAGCTCTATGGCAAGCTGATGCAGGCGCTGACGAAAAAAGGCTCGCAGGACAAGGCCTATCTGAAGATCCAGAAACAGATCTCGGACGAGCTGATGAACATCCGCTTCACCGCCCGCGCCATCGAGCGCCTGTGCGATTCGGTGCGCGGCATGGTCGAGGCGGTGAGGAACCACGAACGCAAGATCCTGCACCTGTGTGTGGACAAGGCGCACATGCCGCGGAGCCACTTCATCAAGGTCTTTCCCGGCAACGAGACCAACTTGGAGTGGCTCAAGCACGAAGTGCAGTCGAAGCAGCCTTATGCCGCCGCGCTGATGCGCGCGGCGCCAGCCGTCCTGGAAGAGCAGCAGAAGCTCATCGATCTGCAAAACCGCATCGGCATCCCGCTCAGGGAGCTGAAGGAAATCAACAAGCAGATGTCGACCGGCGAGGCCAAGGCGCGCCGCGCCAAGCGCGAGATGACCGAGGCCAACCTGCGCCTCGTGATCTCGATCGCCAAGAAATACACCAACCGCGGGCTGCAGTTCCTCGACCTGATCCAGGAAGGCAACATCGGCCTGATGAAGGCGGTCGATAAATTCGAATACCGCCGCGGCTACAAGTTCTCGACCTACGCGACGTGGTGGATCCGCCAGGCCATCACGCGTTCGATCGCCGACCAGGCCCGCACCATCCGCATCCCGGTGCACATGATCGAGACGATCAACAAGATGAACCGCATCAGCCGCCAGATCCTGCAGGAAACCGGCCAGGAACCCGATCCGGCGACACTGGCGGAAAAGATGGACATGCCCGAGGACAAAATCCGCAAGATCCTCAAGATCAGCAAGGAGCCGATCTCGATGGAAACGCCGATCGGCGACGACGACGATTCGCATCTGGGCGACTTCATCGAGGACACGACGACGCTGGCGCCGGCCGACGCCGCGCTCTACGCCTCCTTGCGCGAGATCACCAAGGAGATCCTCGACAGCCTCACGCCGCGCGAGGCGAAGGTGCTGCGCATGCGCTTTGGCATCGAGATGAACACCGACCACACGCTCGAAGAGGTCGGCAAGCAGTTCGACGTCACGCGCGAGCGCATCCGCCAGATCGAGGCGAAAGCCTTGCGCAAGCTGCGCCATCCCTCGCGTTCGGAGAAGCTGCGCAGCTTCCTTGACGGGGCGGAGTAATTCCCCGCCCCCCTTCGCCCCCCTCTCGGGGGGTTCTCTCCAGCTCGCGCCGCCTCGCGGCGCTCGAAAATGTGGGTGTCTATCGTAGAGGACGCGTCGCGGTTCGCGCCTCCGGCGCGTGCCGCCTACGGGCAGGGAAACCCTGCCCTCGGCTGCCGTGCCCCTCGATCTGATTCCCCGCCCCCCTTCGCCCCCTCTCGGGGGGTTCTCTCCAGCTCGCGCCGCCTCGCTACAGGCCGAGACAGACGTATTTGATCTCGAGGAATTCCTCGAGGCCGTATTTCGAGCCCTCCCGCCCGATGCCGGACTGCTTGACGCCGCCGAAGGGCGCCGCCTCGTTGGCGATCAGGCCGACATTGACGCCGACCATGCCGTATTCGAGCGCTTCGGCGACGCGCCACACCCGGCCGAGGTCGCGCGCGTAGAAGTAGGCCGCCAGGCCGTATTCGGTGGCATTGGCCAGCCGGATCGCCTCGGCTTCGTCCCTGAATTTGAACAGCGGGGCGACCGGGCCGAAGGTCTCTTCCCGCGCACAGCGCATTTCGGGCGTGACATCCGCGAGCACGGTCGGCTCGAAAAAGGTGCCGCCCCGCGCGTGGCGATGTCCGCCGGTGAGCACGCGCGCGCCCTTGGCGACGGCATCGGCGACGTGCGCCTCGACCTTGGCGAGCGCATGCTCGTCGATCAGCGGCCCCTGATTGACGCCCGCCTCGGTGCCGGCGCCGACCTTCAGCTCGGCCACCTTCGCCGCGAGCTTGCGCGCGAATTCCTCATAGATGCCTTCCTGGATCAGCAGCCGGTTGGCGCAGACGCAGGTCTGGCCGGCATTGCGGTATTTCGAGGCCATCGCCCCGGCGACCGCGGCATCGACGTCGGCATCGTCGAAGACGATGAACGGCGCGTTGCCGCCCAACTCCAGCGAAATCTTCTTCAGCGTCGGCGCGCATTGCGCCATCAGCAGGCGGCCGACTTCAGTCGAACCGGTGAAGGAGAGCTTGCGCACGGTCGGGTTGGCGGTCAGCTCGCCGCCGATCACCGGTGCATTCGCCGCCGATCCGGTGACGATGTTGAGCACCCCGGCCGGGAAGCCCGCGCGTTCGGCCAGCGCTGCCAGCGCCAGCGCGGTGAGCGGCGTCTGTTCGGCCGGTTTGACGACCACGGTGCAGCCGGCGGCGAGCGCCGGCGCGACCTTGCGCGTGATCATCGCGCAGGGGAAGTTCCACGGCGTGATCGCCGCGCAGACGCCGACCGGCTGCTTGAGCACGACGAGGCGCTGACCGGCGATGGTCTGGGGAATCACATCGCCATAGGCGCGCTTCGCTTCCTCGGCGAACCACTCGACGAAGCTCGCCGCATACAGCGCCTCGCCGCGCGCCTCGGCCAACGGCTTGCCCTGCTCGGAAGTCATCAAGAGCGCCAGATCGTCGGCATGGGCGACGATCAGCTCATACCATCTGCGCAACACCGCGCTGCGCTGCTTGGCGGTCAGCTCGCGCCAGGCCGGCCAGGCGGCATCGGCCGCCTCGATCGCGCGGCGCGTCTCGGCCGCGCCCATGTCCGGCACCTCGGCCAGCTTCTCGCCGCTGGCCGGATCGTGGATCGGCACCGTGGCACCATCGTCCGCATCCACCCAGGCGCCGCAAATGAAGGCCTGGCGACGTAACAGCTCGGGATCGCGCAATTGCATGGTCTTGCTCCTTTTTTTCGCTCGCTCGGCAACGAGTCTACCGGATCAGAATCACGACATGCGCTGGCTTCTCCCTCTCGCCGTGCTGCTCCTTGCCGCCGGCTGCGGCACGCTGACCCAGGCGCCGCCGGCGTCGCGGTCGATCACGCCGGAAGACCGCCGTCCCGTCGATCCGCGCGCCCAGGAGGTGGCGATGTTCGCGCTCGGCCTGCTGGATACCGGGTATCGCTTCGGCGGCAAGAATCCGGAGGCCGGCTTCGATTGCAGCGGCATGGTCAGCTATGTCTTCGAGAATGCCGCCGGCCTGCGGCTTGCCGGCTCGGCCGCCGACATCGCCAAACAGGGACGACCGGTGAATGGCGAGGGGCTGCGCCCCGGCGATCTGGTGTTCTTCAACACCCGCAACCAGCCTTATTCGCATGTCGGCATCTATGTCGGCAACGGCCGCTTCGTCCATGCGCCCAGCAGCAACGGCAAGGTGCGCGTCGACAGCCTGACGTCCGGCTGGTTCGCGACGCGCTTCGAGGAAGCGCGCACTTACTTCGACTGACGCTCCTAATTGCGCCAGAGGTCAATAGACGGCAACCGGCTGCCAGCCTTCCGGGCAATAAGGCACGTTCGGATAGTAGGCCTGATAGCTCTGGCAGAACCAGGCTGTGCGCGGCGGCGGAGGCGCCACGACCACCGCTGGGGCGGCGACGACTGGCCGAGGCGGGGGCGCGATCGCGACGAGAGCGCTGCCGAGCGCGATGCCACCGAGCACCCAGGCGAGCGGCGCGCCGCGATGCGGGTGATGGTGATGCTCGACTGGTGGGCCATAGGAGTAACGCCCATGGCCGTGATGGTCCGCGAAGGCGGGCAGAGCGTTTACGAGCAACAGGCTGGCGAGCAGCCCGGTCAGCAGTTTTTTCATGGGTTCGACCTCCATGCCCGTAGAACGCCGGGCATGGGGGTCGTGCTGACAGGCTTTTTGTAAGCGTTTGTGACCGAGCCCGGCGCGCGCCGGCTTACTGCGAAAGTCGGCGCTGGTGAGACGGCACCCTCAGAGCTTATGCTCTCTGAACCAAGCCTGCAGCCGCTGCCAGCCGTCTTCGGCCTCCGCCTTGCGGTAGGTCGGCCGGTAATCGGCATGGAAGGCATGCCCGGCCTCAGGATAGACATGGATCTGCGAGCGGCCGCCTGCCTTCGCGAGCGCCGCTTTCATCGCCTCGACATCGTCGAGCGGGATGCCCTGATCCTTGCCGCCGTAGAGGCCGAGCACCGCGCCCTTGATCTCGCCGGCGACGTCGAGCGGCCATTTCGGTGTCTTCTCATTCACTTCGCCATCGATCCGCCCGTACCAGGCGACGCCCGCCTTGACGTTCGGATTGTGCGCGGCGTAGAGCCAGGTGATGCGCCCGCCCCAGCAGAAGCCGGTGATGCCCAGCCGCGCCGGATCGCCGCCGTTTTTCGCCGCCCAGGCCGCGCAGGCGTCGAGGTCGGCCAGCACTTCCCGGTCCGGGACCTTTGCGACGATCGCGGCGAGGATCTCCTGCACGTTGCTCATCTTCCTGGGGTCGCCGTAACGGTGGAACAGCTCCGGCGCGACCGCGAGATAGCCGAGTTTGGCGAGCCGCCGGCAGACGTCGGCGATGTATTCATGCACGCCGAAGATCTCCGAGACGACGAGGATGGTCGGCAGATTCCCGCCGCCGGCCGGCATGGCGCGATAGGCCGGCAGTTCGCCGATCCTGATCTCGCCGGCGACGAGTCCCTCGCTGTCGGTCTTGATCGCGGTCTGCGCCATGATGGGCTGCGCCGCGAGCGCGAAGCCCGCGCCGAGCGCGGTGGCGACGAAGCCGCGGCGATCCATCCGCGCGGCGGGCAGGAGGCTGTCGAAATCGGGGTTGCTGTTTTTCTTCATCATGGGCTTCTCCTCTCTCCGTTGGTTGGATTCATATCAGCACGATATCGTACTGTTCCTGAGTGTAGCTCGGCTCGGCGTGCAGCGAGACGGTGCGCCCGATGAAGTCGGAGAGCATCGCCAGCGCCTGCGATTCCTCGTCGAGGAACAGGTCGATCACCGCCGGCGCGGCGAGCACGCGCATCTCGCGCGCGTCGAACTGGCGCGCCTCGCGCAACAGCTCGCGCAGGATCTCGTAGGCGACGGTCTGCGCGGTCTTGACCACGCCTCGCCCGCCGCAGGTGGGGCACGGCTCGCAGAGAATCTGCGCGAGCGATTCGCGCGTGCGCTTACGGGTCATCTCGACCAGGCCGAGCTGGGTGAAGCCATTCACCGTGATGCGCGTGTGGTCGCGCGCCAGCGCCTTGTTGAGCTCGGCGAGCACGGCGGCACGGTGCTCGGCGGATTCCATGTCGATGAAATCGACGATGATGATGCCGCCCAGGTTCCTGAGGCGCAGCTGCCGCGCGATGGTCTGCGCCGCTTCGAGATTGGTCTTGAAGATCGTGTCGTCGAAATTGCGCGCGCCGACGAAGGCGCCGGTATTGACGTCGATGGTGGTCAGCGCCTCGGTCTGGTCGATGATCAGATAGCCGCCGGACTTCAGATCGACGCGCCGCGCCAGCGCCTTCTGGATCTCGTCCTCGACGCCATACAGATCGAACAGCGGCCGCTCGCCGGTGTAATGGGCGAGCAAGGGGGCCAGTTGCGGCATGAACTCCTCGGCGAAGGCGTGGAGCTTGTGGAAGTTCTCGCGCGAATCGACGAGGATGCGCGTCGTCTCCGGCCCGGCGAGATCGCGCAGCACGCGCTGGGCGAGCGTCAGGTCGTGATGCAGCAGCGCCGGCGCAGTCGCATTCTGCGCGCGGTGGCGGATTTCCTGCCAGAGACGGCGCAGATAGGCGATGTCGGCGGCCAGTTCCGCGTCCGTGGCATTCTCGGCCATCGTGCGCACGATGAAGCCGCCGGCCTCGTCCGCCGGCAACAGTTGCTGGATGCGCTCGCGCAGGCGCTCGCGGCCGCTCTCGTCTTCGATCTTCTGCGAGATGCCGATGTGCTTTTCCTGCGGCAGATAGACGAGCAGCCGGCCGGCGAGCGAGATCTGCGTCGACAGGCGCGCGCCCTTGCCGCCGATCGGATCCTTCAATACCTGGACCATCAGCGTCTCGCCCTCGTTGATCAGGCGTTCGATCGGCCGGCCGTTGCCGTTCTTCTCGCCGAAGATGTCGGCGACGTGCAGGAAAGCGGTGCGTTCCAGGCCGACCTCGATGAAGGCCGACTGCATGCCGGGCAGCACGCGGACGACGCGGCCGAGATAGATGTTGCCGACGATGCCGCGCCCTCCGGCGCGCTCGATGTGCAGCTCCTGCACGGCGCCTTGCAGCATCAGCGCGACCCGCGTCTCCTGCGGCGTGATGTTGATCAGGAATTCTTCGCTCATCGATTGCCCGTCCATCCCCAGCCCTTCCCTCGCGGGAAGGGAGACTTCGTGCTCGCTTCGCCAGTGTTCATATCGGATACCCGAATTCGCGCAGCAGCAATGCCGTTTCGCACAGCGGCAGGCCGACGATGCCGGAATGGCTGCCGCGGATTTCCGCGACGAAGATTGCCGCCCGGCCCTGGATGCCATAGGCGCCGGCCTTGTCGCGCGGTTCGCCGCTGGCGACATAGCGGCGCACTTCCGCCTCGTCGAGCGCGCGGAAGCGCACCTCGCTGATCGACAGCCGCGATTCGATGCGCGCCTGATGCGCTACCGCCACCGCCGTCAGCACACGGTGGGTGCGGCCGGACAGGCGCCGCAGGATCTCCAGCGCGTCGGCGTCGTCACGCGGCTTGCCGATGATCTCGCCGTCGAGATCGAGCGTCGTGTCGGCGGCGAGGACGATGCGTTGCGGCAAGTGGCGCAGCGCCTGGATCTTTTGGCCATGACGCGCCTTGGCCATCGCCACGCGCAGCGCATACACCTCGGGCGCTTCGCCGGGCAGGGCATCCTCGCAGGTTTCAGGGTCACTGCGCGAGCCGCCGCGGAACAGCAGCAGATCGAAGCGCACGCCGACCTGCGTCAGGAGTTCGCGCCGGCGCGGGCTCTGCGAGGCGAGATGGATGCGCGTCTCCAGCGTCGACATGTCAGAGTTTGTGAAAAATTTCGTCGCGAGCGGCCCGAGGGCAAGGCGCACGGAGCGCAGCGACCAAGACATAACAATGAGTTAGGCGCGGGAGCGAGCACCGCGCAACGCAGCCATCGGGACGCATAGCAGAAATTTTCACAAGCTCTCAGTCGCGGTGGTAGGGGTGGCCGGCGTCGAGGCTCCAGGCGCGATAGAGCGCCTCGGCGAGGACGACGCGCGCGAGGCCGTGCGGCAAGGTGAGCGAGGACAGGCGCAAGGTCTCATCAGCACTCGCCTTCAGCGCCGGAGCGAGGCCATCCGGGCCGCCGATCAGCAAGGCGACATCGTCGCCGACGCTCCGCCAAGCGCAAAGGCGCCGGGCGAGCGCACGGGTATCCAGCGCTTCGCCGCGCTCGTCGAGGACGACGCGGCGGCAGCGGGCAGGGAGCGCCGCCTCGATGCGCCGGGCCTCGGCGGCCATCATGGCCTCGACCGTCTTGCCGGTGCTGCGCGGTTCGGGCTTGATTTCGACGAGTTCCAGCGGCAGCTCGCGCGGCATGCGCTTCGCGTATTCGGCGAAGCCGGCATTCACCCAGTCCGGCTGACGCTGCCCCACGGCGACCACGACGAGTCTCACGCCTTCCCTGCCGGCGCCGCAGCACGCTTCGGTTTCGTCTGCCAGAGCGATTCGAGGTCGTAATAGGCGCGGGTTTTCGGCAGCATCACATGGCAGACGAGATCGCCGCAATCGACCAGCACCCATTCGCCGACCTCCTCGCCCTCGACGCCGAGAATCTCGCCGCCCGCCGCGCGCACCTGCTCCTCGACGCTCTTCGCCAGTGCGCGGACGTGGCGGGTGGAATCACCGGTGGCGATGACGACGCGCCCGAACAGATCCGAGAGCTTGCGCGTGTTGAGGACCTCGATGTCCTTGGCCTTGACGTCTTCGAGCGCATTGACGACGATGCGCTGCAGTTTGCGGATGTCCATGAATCAGCGGCGATAAAGATGATGTTGGCGAATATAGTCGAGAACCGCCGGCGGCAGCAATTCGAGCAGCTGCGCGTCTGGCGCGCCAGCATTGATCAGCGCGCGCACCTCGGTCGCCGAGACGGTGCCGGCGACCAGCTCGAAGGCATGGATGCCGCCGGCGGGCGAATGCGAAAAGTCGGCGCTGGCGAGGCGGCACCGGCCGAAAAGATCGGCGAGCGGGCCTGAGAGTCCCGACAACGGATAGCCGGGGCGCGTCGCCACCGCGATGTGGGCGAGCCGGAGAATATCCTCCCAGCGGTGCCACTTGGGCAGTCCGTAAAAGGCGTCGGCACCCATCAGCAGCACCAGCGGCCGTTCGGGGCCATAATGCCGGCGCAGGCGTTCGAGCGTCTCCACCGTGTAACTCGGCAGCGCGCTCTTCGCTTCGCTGTCGTCGAGCCGGAAACGCGGCTCGCCGGCGATCGCCAGCCGCACCATCGCCAGCCGATCCTCGGCGGTGGCGTACGGTGGAGCGCGATGCGGCGGGTGGCCGGCGGGGATCCAGACGACCTGGCCCAGCCCGAGCCGGTCGAGCCCGGCGCGTGCGAGCGCCAGATGGGCGCGGTGGACCGGATCGAAGGTGCCGCCCATGATGCCTAGCGCATCATTTCCCGCGGTGCCGAGCGGATCAGGCATGGGTGTCGGCGTCGGCCCTGAAGATATCCCGGTAGCTGATGTAAATGCTGGCGGTGAGCACCGGCGCGACGAGGAAGATGAGCAGCATGCGCAGGACGACGAGCGCGGCGGACAGCGCCATGCCCGAGAACTGCCCGATGACGATCAGGATGAAGCCCGGCAGGATGCCGGCGACGGCGACGGCGGCCAGTGAAAACATGGCCATCGCGCGCCAGTTGCGCAAGGAAGCCACGGTGCTGAAAAACAGCGACTTCGCCGGCGCGACGCGGTCCCAGCCGACCAGGAAGGGCGCGAACCAGAAGGCGATGATCAGCGGCGTGGCCAGCAGCAACACCTGCGCGAGCTTGCCCAAAAGCGCCGCTTGGGCGGCCGTGTCTACGTTCGCTTCGCCATCCGGCGCGGCGCTGTCCGACATGAGGGAGGTGGCGAAAGGGTCTTCACCCCCACCAATCAGCGTCGAGAGCATCACGACGACCAGCGCGCCCGCAAGCTGCAATCCCCCCAGCCGCAGCAGCGCGGGGAAATTATTGCCATGCCCGGCCAGGCCAAAGAGCAGCGTGGCCTTGCCTGGGGTTTGCTGTAGGTCGATGACGCGGCAGCCATTGGCGACGATCAGCGTCATCGCGGGCAATAGCAAAGGGAGCAGCACGGGCCCGATCAGCGGCAGCATGGCAAGCAGCTGCACGGCGAGCAGATAGACGAGCGTCAGCGCGGTGATCAAGGGCGGGTTGCGACGGAACAGCCGGAACCCCTCGAACAGCCAGAAGACACCGCGGGCAGCAGGCAGGCGGCGCGCTTGCATAAAGCAGCGTCAGAAGCTCAGAACGAATGGATGACCCACATCGGCACGGAGATGCCCTTGTCGCCGACCGCGGACTCTTCCTGGGTGAAGCTGCCGGTGCCCTTGCGGTCGACGAGGTAATACGGCTTGCCGTGCGGCGGGGTCACCTTGATCATGTAGAGCCGGCCGTTGATGCGGTATTCCTCGACCTTGTCCTCGCCCTGCTTCCTGATCGTCACCTGGGGTTCGAGCGTGGCATCGTCGACCAGTCCGGGCGGGGGCGGCGGCGGTTCTGGGAGCGGCTCGAGCGCAGGCTTCGTCTGGGCGGCGACGGACCACGCAGTAAGCCCAAGCAATGTGGCAAACGAGATGCGGTGCGGTCGTGGAAAACTCATGAGCTGCTTTCGTGTCGTGAAAGGAGATCAGGCCGCCAGACGATGCTCAATGGCCGCCCGACAAAGATCGGGAACGTAGGCGCCCTCGTCGAATGCGGGGAAGTACAAATCGAAGCCGCCGCCTTCCACCCGGACATCGGAGAGATCGGCATTTGCGGGTAGCCCAAGGACCGCCGCCGGCATGGCAATTTCTACGTTGCCGTCGAGCGTCAGCACCAAACGGCGTGAGGCGGCATCATAGCGTGCCGCCAACGCGCGCGGCTCGCGGCGTAATGCGGCTTCGCCACGAGCAAACGCACGCGCGATGGTTTCGTCAAGTGCTTCCATGCAGCTGCCTCCATGCTTCGCAGAGACTGTCCTGTCGTTCGGCCACCGCATCGACCAGCTTCGTGAGCAGCACCGCATCCATACCAAAAGCGGCGATCGGCAGCGGCCTGCCATTCTGGCAGTTTAAGGCAATTTTCGCCCGGCCGTTGGGACCGACGACATGAACATGCGCCGGAGGATGATCGAGGGTGTAAATCATGATGCGCCAGACGCCGAAGCGAAACAAGGTGCCCATCGGCTACAGATTCAGCAGCAGATCGTGCTCGGCCGGGATGCGCTCGAAGCCGCGCCCTTCGTAGTGGCGGAAGATCGCCGCGACGATCGCCTCGGGCTCGTCGATGATCTGGATGAGGTCCATGTCTTCCGGGTTGATCATGCCTTCGGCGACGAGCCGCTCGCGGAACCAGTCGATCAACCCGTCCCAGAAGCCGTTGCCGACGAGGATCAGCGGGATGCGCGGCGACTTGTTGGTCTGGATCAGCGTCAGCGCCTCGACCAGCTCGTCGAGCGTGCCGAAGCCGCCGGGCATCACGACATAGGCGGAGGCAAAACGCACGAACATGTATTTGCGCGCGAAGAAGTGGCGGAAGGTCTGCGAGATGTCCTGGTACGGGTTCGACTTCTGTTCCATCGGCAGCTGGATGTTGAGGCCGATGCTGGGGCTCTTGCCGAAATAGGCGCCCTTGTTCGCCGCCTCCATCACGCCGGGACCGCCGCCCGAGATCACCGAGAAGCCCGCGTCGGACAAAAGCCGCGCGATGCGTTCGGTCAGGTCGTAGTAGGGCGAGCCTGGCTTGACGCGCGCGGAACCGAAGATCGACACCGCCGGCCGGACATTGGCCAGACGCTCGGTCGCCTCGACGAACTCTGACATAATGCCGAATACCCGCCAGGCCTCGCGCGCCGAGTTGGCGGGCGCCGCCAGCCGGGGGTCGGCGATCTTCGGCAGCTTGTCCTTCGCGCTCATCCCAGCATTTCCTTTCTCACCTCATGCTCCTGCTCGTAGACGGTTCGTCGTATTTATACCGCGCTTTTCATGCGCTGCCCGATCTGAGGAGCCGCAGCGGTCAGCCCACCGGCGCGGTCTATGGCGTGATCAACATGCTGCGCCGGCTGCTCCAGGACTATCCCGAGGCCCGCCGCCGCGCCGTGGTCTTCGACGCCAAGGGCAAGACCTTCCGCGAGGACTGGTATCCCGACTACAAGGCGCACCGGCCGCCGATGCCCGAAGAGCTCGTCGCCCAGATCGAGCCGCTGCATGCGCTGATCCGCGCGCTCGGCTGGCCGCTGTTGATGATCGAAGGCGTCGAGGCCGACGACGTGATCGGCACGCTCGCCAGCACGGCTGCCGCGCGCGGCGAGGATTGCGTGATTTCCACCGGCGACAAGGACCTCGCCCAGCTCGTCGATCGTCATGTCACGCTGGTCAATACGATGAGCAATGAAACGCTCGACGTCGCGGGCGTGATCGAGAAATTCGGCGTGCCGCCGGAACGCATCGTCGATTATCTGGCGCTCGTCGGCGACACCGTGGACAACGTGCCGGGCGTGGCCAAGGTCGGCCCCAAGACCGCGGCGAAGTGGCTGCAGCAATACGGCTCGCTCGACGGCGTCATCGCCCATGCCGATGAAATCGGCGGCGTGGTCGGCGAAAACCTCAGGAAGCATCTCGACTTCCTGCCGCTGGGCAAAAAGCTCGTCACCGTGCGGCGCGATCTCGAACTGCCGCCGCTCGACCTCACGCCCACTCCCCCGGACATCGAAAAGCTGAAAACGCTCTACGCCGAGCTCGATTTCAAGAGCTGGCTGCGCGAGCTCGACGGCGCGAAAGTCGGCGCTGACGGGACGGCACCTTCGCCGGCGCCGCCCGACCCCACCCACCCCGACCGCTCGGCCTACGCCTGCATCCTCACCGAGGCGCAGCTCGATGCGTGGCTTGCGAATCTTAAGACGGCCGAGTTGGTGGCTTTTGACACCGAAACCACCGCGCTCGAGCCGATGCAAGCGAAACTCGTCGGCCTCTCGTTCGCCATTGCGCCCGGGCAGGCGGCCTACCTGCCGCTCGGCCACGCCTACCCCGGCGCGCCCGCGCAGCTGCCGCTCGCGGCGACGCTGGAGAAGCTGCGGCCCTGGCTCGAATCCGACCGGCACAAGAAGCTCGGCCAGCACCTGAAATACGACCGCCACGTGCTCGCCAACCACGGGCTGCGGCTCGCCGGCGTGCAGGACGACACGCTGCTCGAATCCTACGTGCTCGAATCGAACGCCACGCACGAACTCGGCGCGCTCGCCAAGCGCCATTGCGGGCTCGAGACGATCAGCTACGACGACGTCACCGGCAAGGGCGCGGGGCGGATTCCTTTCTCGCAGGTGGCGATCGAACGCGCCACCGAATACGCCGCCGAGGATGCCGATGTCTGCCTGCGCGTCCATCACGTGCTCGCACCCAGGCTCGCCGCCGAGGAAAAGCTCGCACGCCTCTACCGCGAGATCGAGCTGCCGATCGCCGAAATCCTCTTCCGCATGGAGCGCCACGGCGTGCTGATCGACACCGCGGCGCTCGCCGCGCAGAGCGAAGCGCTCGGCCGGCGCCTGCTCGAGATCGAGGCCGAGGCCCATCGGCTCGCCGGCCAGCCCTTCAACCTCAATTCGCCGAAGCAGCTCGCCGAGATCCTCTTCGACCGGCTCGGCCTGCCGGTGATCAAGAAAACCGCCTCGGGCACGCCCTCGACCGACGAGGAGGTGCTCGCCAAGCTCGCCGAGGATTACCCACTGCCGAAGCGCCTGCTCGAACACCGCACGTTGGCCAAGCTCAAGGGCACTTACACCGACAAGCTGCCGAAGATGGTCAATCCCGCCACCGGCCGCGTGCATACCAGCTACTCGCAGGCGGTGGCCGTCACCGGCCGGCTCGCCTCATCCGACCCGAACCTGCAGAACATCCCGATCCGCACGCCGGAGGGCCGCAAGATCCGCGCCGCCTTCGTCGCCCCGCCCGGGTGCCGTCTCGTCAGCGCCGATTATTCGCAGATCGAACTTCGGATCATGGCGCATCTGTCGGCGGACCCCGGGCTGCTCGCCGCCTTCGCCCAAGGCGAGGACATCCACCGCGCCACCGCCGCCGAGGTGTTCGGCATCACGCCGCTCGAAGTCACGAACGAGCAGCGCCGCGCCGCGAAGGCGATCAATTTCGGCCTGATCTACGGCATGAGCGCTTTTGGGCTGGCGAAGCAGATCGATGTTGAACGCAGCGTTGCACAGGCCTACATCGAGCGTTATTTCGCCCGCTATCCCGGCGTGGCGCGCTACATGGAAACCACCCGCGCGCAGGCGCGCGAGAAGGGCTTCGTCGAGACCGTGTTCGGCCGCCGGCTGTGGCTGCCGGAGATCCGCTCCGGCAGCCCGGGCCGCCGGCAGGCCGCCGAGCGCGCCGCGATCAACGCGCCGATGCAGGGCACCGCCGCCGATCTGATCAAGCGGGCGATGATCGCCGTCCAGCGCTGGCTCGATGAGATGCGCATGGCCTCGAAACTCATTCTCCAGGTGCATGACGAGCTGGTGCTCGAAGTGCCGGAAGACGAGCTCGCCGCCGTGCGCGAGGCGCTGCCGAAACTGATGAGCGGCGTGGCACGGCTCGCGGTGCCGCTCGTCGCCGAGGTGGGTGTGGGTAGCAACTGGGACGAGGCGCATTGAGTCAATCGTCGCGGTAGCCGGCTTCCCGTTGGTGTCGCACGGCCAGGATCAATACCGCATCATAGGTTTCCTCATAGCTGTAAAGCGCAAGGTATCCGGTTTTGCCCCGCGAAATCACCAGCTCGCGAATGTCTTCATCGACCCGGCGCCCTATCTGCGGGTGACGCTTCAGGATGGAGATGGCTTCCGTGATCAGATCGACGGTTTCGGCCGCCGCTCCCGGATCGGATTCCAGCAGAAAATCGGTCAGCCGATCGAGGTCGGCCAGGGCGCGTTTCGAATAGCTCAGCCGCGCCATGCACGTGCTTTTGGCCTGCCAGCAGGTTTGCCGGAAACCTTGGCTTCCAGATAGGCATGGACTTCTTCGGCGTCGAACCCTTTACCGGATTCGAGCATTTCATGCCGCGCCTCACTCGCCTCGGCCAACAACCGCGCGCGGCGTTCGGCGGCAATGGCGGCCTGCTCGATGGCGCCGATCATGAAGGCATGGGTCGAGATGCCCAACTGGCTGGCAACATTGGCGGCACGCTGTTTCAACTCGGCAGGAAGTTTCAGGGACGTGGTGGTCATGATTTACCCTTCGATCAGTGTCACCATGGTAGCACTCTCTCGTGCAATTTCCGCCTACTCCGCCCGCAGCGCTTCCACCGGATCGAGCCGGGCCGCATTGCGGGCCGGCAGCACGCCAGCCAAGAGCCCGATCACGACTGCCACGCCCTCGGCGAGTAGGACGAATGAAAGCGGCGTCTGCACCGGCAGCGCCGGGAAAACGAGGTGCGCGAGCTCGGCGATGCCGATGCCGAGCATGAGGCCCAGCACGCCCCCCAGGGCCGCGAGCGCGACCGCCTCCGATAGAAAGAGGCCGAGAATGGTGCGCTCACGGGCGCCGAGTGCCTTTAAGAGGCCGATCTCGTGCGTGCGCTCGGCGACCGCGATGGTTTGAATCGTGACGATGCCGACCGCGCCGACCAGGAGCGAGATGCCGCCCAGGGCGCCGACCGCCATCGTCAGCACGTTGAGGATCTTCGAGAGCGTCCTCAGCATGTCTTCCTGCGTGGTCAGCGTGAAATCCTCGCGCCCGTGCCGTGCCGCCAGCGCCGACTTTACCGCGGCAGCGACATCGGCGGCGGCCAGCCCTTCGCGGTAGGTGAGATGGATGCGCATCAGCCCTTCGCGGTTGTAGAGTTCGAGCGCCCGCGCGGTCGGGATGAACACCGTGTCGTCGAGGTCCATGCCGAGGAACTGGCCCTTTGGGGCGACGACGCCGACGATGCGAAACTGCATGCCGCCGATACGGATGCGCTGGCCGAGCGCATTCTCGCTGCCAAAGAGTTCCTGCTTGAGCTTCGGGCCGAGCACCGCGAGCGGCCGCGCCTGCGCGAACGCCTCTCCCGGCAGGAAGCTGCCGCTTTGCACCGTGAGCTTCATGATCTCGAGCGTGCCGGGGCCGACCCCCTGCACGGTGGTGCGGCGCAGGCGGCCATTCGCCGACACTTCCGAATTGCCCCAGACGTTCGGCGTCACCGCAACGATGCCCGGCACGCGCGCGAGCGCCTCGGCGTCCTCGAGTGTGAGGAGCCGCACGGTGGTCTGTAGCCCCCCCGGCCCGCCGGAAGCGCGGGTCTTGCCCGGCGCGATCTCGATCACATTCGTGCCGAACTGCGTGAATTCGCCCAGCACGAAGCGATGCACGCCCTCGCCGATGCTGGTGAGCAGGATCACCGCGGCGATGCCGACGGCGATGCCCAGGAGCGTAAGGAAACTCCTCAGCCGGTGGGCGGTCAGCGCGCGGGTGGAGAGGGTCGCCAGATCAGCGGGACGCATCGAACGGATTCACCAGCCGGATGTGAGGCTCAAGCAGCAGCGGGATGCAAGGTCCGGATGCGCGGAGCGAGACGGTCGCGTAGCTCGCGGATCGCGATACGCATGTCGTACTCCGCCTGCAGGTTGATCCAGAAGCGCGGCTCCATGCCGAAATAAAGTCCCAGCCGCAAGGCCGTGTCGGCCGTGATCGGACGGCGGCCATGCACGATTTCGCTAATGCGACTGGGCGAGACGTCGATGTCCGACGCCAGTTGGCGCGCCGTGATGCCCAGCGGCTTCATGAATTCCTCCAACAGGATTTCGCCGGGATGAATTTCGTCGAGCAGTTTTTCCATGGTTTCCTCGTCTAGTGGTAGTCCACGATCTCGACCCGGTGCGCGCCGTCCTTGCGCCAAACGAAGCAGACGCGCCATTGGTCGTTGATGCGGATGCTGTGCTGCCCTTTGCGGTCGCCCTTGAGCGCTTCCAGCCGATTGCCGGGCGGAATGCGCAGGTTCGCCAATTCGGTCGCCGCGTGAATTTGCAGCAGCTTGCGCCGCGCGATGCGTTCGATGCTGGCAAAACGCGGCACCGGCCGGCTATGAAAAAGCGCCTCGGTATCGGCACAGGCAAAAGAGCGAATCATGAGGCATGATGTTCCGCGACACGGAATCTGTCAAGCGCATCAGCGTTTCGCCAGCGCATCGACCGGATCGAGCCGCGCGGCGCGATTGGCCGGCATGACGCCGAACACGAGGCCGGTGGCGAGCGCGGTGGCGAGGGCGGCGATCACCGCCCAGTCGGGCGGATAGGCCGGCAGCACCTTGACCGCCGTGCGCAGCACGAAGGCCCCGGCCTGGCCGAGCAGGAAGCCGGCGACGGCGCCCGCCGCCGACAGGAGCGCCGCTTCGGTCAGGAAGGCGTTGCGGATCATTCGCCCTTCGGCGCCGAGCGCTTTCATGAGGCCGATCTCTGCCGTTCTTTGCGTGACGGCGACGAGCATCACGTTCATGACCAGGATGCCGGCGACCGAGAGGCTGATCGCGGCGATGCCGGCCACGCCATAGGTGAGCGTCGAGAGGATGCGATCGAAGGTGGCGAGCACGGCGTCCTGGGTGATCACCGTGACATCCTCCTCGCCGTCGTGGCGCGCCTTGAGGATGGCGAGGGTCTGCGCCTTCGCCGGCTCGATCAGCGAGCGCTCCTTCGCTTCGACGAGGATGCGGAAGAGCGTGTTCGAGTTGAACATCGCCTGCGCTACCGCCACCGGCAGGATGACGACCTCGTCCGCGTTCATGCCCAGGCCCTGGCCGCTTTGCGCCAGCACGCCGATGACGCGCACGCGCCGGTCGCCGATCCGCAGGACCTGGCCGAGCGCCGGTGTGGCGCCGAACAATTCACTTTGAATCTTCGCGCCGATCACCGCGACGGCGGCATTCGGCTCCTCGCGCGGCAGAAAGCGGCCCTGCGCGAGCTCCATGCGGCGCAGCTCGAGGTAATCCGCCGTGGTGCCGACGAGCGTGACGTCGCGCAGCTTGCCGTTCCAGACCGCTTCGGAGGTGCCGACGGCGATGGGCGCCACCCGCTGCACGGCGGGAGCGCGCGTGAGCGCCTGGGCATCGTCGACCGTGAGGTCGCGCGGCGTGCTGGTGATCGCATTCACCGGGTTGAAGCCGCCGGTCTCGGAACGGCCGGGCAGGACGATCACCAGGCTGCTGCCGAGCGAGGCGAATTCGTTGACGACGTAGCGGCGCGCGCCATCGCCCAGCGCGGTCAGCACCACGACGGCGGCCACACCGATCGCCATCGCCAGCACCATCAGGGCCGCGCGCAGCGGGGTGCCGAGCGCGGCCCGTGTCGCGAAGCGCAATGTGTCAGAGGGCTTCATCGATGATCTTGCGGCCGTCCTGCATCACGATGCGCCGGCGCGCGCGGCTGCCGAGCGAGGCATCGTGCGTCACCAGGATCAGGGTGACGCCGCCGGCATTGAGCGATTCGAGCAGATGGACGACTTCCTCGCCGGTGGCACGGTCGAGATTGCCGGTCGGCTCGTCGGCGAGGATCAGCGCCGGGCGCATGATCGTCGCGCGCGCGATCGCGACGCGCTGGCGCTGGCCGCCGGAAAGCTGATCGGGACGATGGTCGGCACGCTGGGCGAGACCAAAGTCGGCGAGCGCTTTTTCGACCCGCTTTGCGCGCTCGGAGGGCGGCACGCCGGCGAGCATCAGCGGCAGCGCGATGTTCTCGGCGGCGGTGAGCCGCGGCACGAGATGGAAGCTCTGGAACACGAAGCCGATCTTCTCGCGCCGCACGCGCGCCTGCTCGTCGGCGGTGAGCGTGGTGACGTCGCGCCCTTCGAGCCGGTAACGGCCGGCATCGGGACGGTCGAGCAGACCCAGCAGATTGAGCAAGGTCGACTTGCCCGAACCCGAGGCGCCCATCACGGCCACATATTCGCCCGCCTCTATGCTGAGATCGAGGTTCGCCAGCGCATGCACCACGCTGTCGCCGAGCCGGAAGACGCGCTCGATGCCGGAAAGTTCGATGAGCGGCATCACTTGGCTGCCGTCTTCTCTTCGACGACCTGGGCGCCGGGCTTGACGCCTTCCTTTTCGAGCGAGAGCACGATACGGTCGCCGGCCGAGAGCCCTTCACGCACTTCGGTCCATTCCCAGTTGGCGAGCCCCGGCTGGATATGACGCGCTTCGAGCCTGCCATCGGCATCGACGCGCAGCACGCGGTTGCCTTCCTGCAGCGCGGCGGTGGGGATGCGCAGCACGCCGTCGCGGGCGTCGAGCAGGATTTCGACATCGGCGCTGTAGCCCACCAGGAGCCCTTTCGCCGCGGCCGGATCGGCGAAATCGACCTCGACATCGACGGTGCGCGCCTGTTTCTCGACGGCCGTCACATACGGGGCGACGCGCCGCACGCGGCCTTCGAATACGCGGTTCGGATAGGCGTCGAGGCGGATGCGCACCGTCTGTCCGGCATGGATTTTCGGCGCGTCGAGCTCGTCCATCGGCGCCTTGACGTAGAGGCAGGCATCGTCGATCAGGTCGATCGCCGGCGGGGTCGGCACGCCGGGCGGCGAGGGGGTCGAGTATTCGCCCACCTCGCCGACGATCTTGGCGACCGTGCCGGCGAAGGGCGCCGTGATCACGGTGCGGCCCAGATCGGCGCGCGCGGCGGCGAGCTGGCGCTCGGCGGTGACGATGTCCTTTTTCGCGCTGACACAGGCGGTGCGCCGCGCCTTGGCATCGGTGCGTGCAGAATCGGCACGCGAGGAGGAGATGAAGCCCTTCGCCGCGAGCGCCTCCTGCCGCTCGGCCTCGCGCTCGGCATTGTCGGCGACGGTGCAGGCTTCATTGGCGCGGCTTTGCGCGGTGGCGAGCTGCGCCTCGGCCACCTGCACGCGGGCGGCGAGATCGTCGCGCCACAGGCGCATCAGCACCTGGCCGGCTTCGACGTGGTCGCCCTCCTTGACGCTCAGGCTTTCGATGCGTCCGCCGAGGATCGTCGACAGCTTGGTGCGCTGGCAGGCTTCGACGGAACCGGCACGCGTGTTGGCGAGCGTGGCCTCGACCAGGCCAGCGGCGACGGTGTAAAGGCGCACCGGGACCGGCTTCGGACGGGTGAGCCAAACGATCGCGGCGGCGATGATCGCCAGCACGATGGCAATGAAGAGGAAGCGGCGCAATAATGGGGACATTGTCGATGCTCTCGGAAAGTCGGCGCTGGTAAGACGGCACGCAAACGTGGAAGTTTAGTGCGATGCCGTCAAGTTGCGCCAGTGCTCGGCGAAGGCGTCGGCCGCCAGCGGCTCGCTGAAGTAATAGCCCTGGATTTCATCACAGCCGAGCGCCTTGAGATAGGCGAGTTGCGCCGGGCTGTCGACGCCCTCGGCGACGGTCGTCAGCCCCAGGCTGCGGGCGAGCGAGACGATGGTATCGATGATCGCTTCGTCACCGCTTTGCTCGCCGATGCCGACGACGAAGGCGCGGTCGATCTTGAGGGTATTGACGGGCAGCTTTTTCAGATAGGACAGCGAAGAGTAGCCGGTGCCGAAATCGTCGATCGCCAGATGGACGCCGAGCCGATGGAGATCGTCGAGGATCGACAGCACGTCGCCGATGTTCATGATCACCGATTCGGTGATCTCGAGCTCGAGCGCCGCCGCTTCCAGGCCGCTTTCCGCCAGCACCGCGCGCACCAGCGCGACGACGTCGATGCGCTCGATCTGCTTGACCGAGAGGTTTACCGCCACCTTCGGGATCGCCAGCCCGGCCGCGCGCCAGGCGACGATCTGCCGGCAGACCTGGCGCAGGATCCATTCGCCGAGCGGCACGATGATGCCGGTTTCCTCGGCGAGCGGAATGAAGCGCACCGGCGCGACCTCGCCCAGTTCGGCGCTGTGCCAGCGCAGCAGGGCCTCGGCGCCGGTCGGCCGGCCCTCCGGCGAGACTTTCATCTGGTAATACACGGCCAGCTCGCCGGCCTCGATGGCCTTGCGCAGCAGGGTTTCCAAGCGGTTGCGCTCGCGCGCGTAGGCGGTCATCTCCGGCGAGTAGAAATGACTGCAGCCGCGGCCCACGGCCTTGGCCTGATACATCGCCGTGTCGGCATTGCGCACCAGCGACTCCACGTCCGTGCCGTCGTCCGGATACAGGCAGATGCCGATGCTGGCCGAGACGAACAGCTCGTGTTCGAGGATGTCGAACGGCTGGCCGAGCACAGCGAGCAGTTTTTCCGCCACCCGTCCGGCTTCCGTGGAGTCGCGCACATCCTCGATGACACAGACGAACTCATCGCCACCGAGGCGCGCCAGCGTGTCCGAGCTGCGCAGATGGCCGACCAGACGATGCGCCACGGCGATCAGCAGCTCGTCGCCGACCGCGTGACCGAGCGTGTCATTCACCTCCTTGAAGCGGTCGAGATCGATGAACAGCACCGCCAGCCGGCGCTCTCCTCGCGCGGCCAGCGCGATGCTGTGCTTCAGCGTCTCGATGAACATCAGCCGGTTCGGCAGGCCGGTGAGCGGATCGTGATGGGCGAGGTGTTCGAGACGCGCTTCGGCATTGCGCCGTTCGATCACCTCGGCTTGCAATTCCTGGGTGCGTTGCTGGACGCGCTGATCGAGCTCGCGGTTCGCCGCCTCGAGCGCCTGGCTCTGCTGGTCGAGGATGCCCTGGGCGCGGCGCACGATCAGGAGCTGGAACAAAAACAGCAGTGTCAGCACCGCGAACACGGCGTTGCGCACCGCTTCGCTTTCGAAATAGGCACCGACCAGGCCGCCCGCCAGCGCGATGAAGATGAAGGATAGCGTCGAGAAGTAGCGCGTCAGGCTGAACATGGCAGTGTGCCGTCCCGCCAGCGCCGACTTTCATCCGCCCGCGAACACCGCCTCGGCCGCCGCGACCGTCGCCGCGATGTCGGCGTCCGTGTGCGCCGCCGAGACGAACCCGGCCTCGAAGGCCGAGGGCGCCAGATACACGCCTGCTTCCAGCATCGCGTGGAAGAAGCGGTTGAAGGCGTCTTTGTCCGTCGCCATCACCTCGGCGTAGGAGCTCGGGCAGGACGCTGCGAAATAAATGCCGAACATGCCGCCGATCGACTGCGCACTGAAGGCCACGCCGTGCTTTCTCGCCGCGGCGACGAGCCCCTCGACCAGCGCCCGGGTCTTCGCCGTCAGCGCCTCATAGAAACCAGGCGTGGCGATCTTCTTCAGCGTCACCAGCCCGGCGGCGACCGAGAGCGGATTGCCCGACAGCGTGCCGGCCTGATAGACGGGGCCGAGCGGAGCGATCTTTTCCATGATCTCGCGCCGGCCGCCGAAGGCGCCCAGCGGCATGCCACCGCCGACCACCTTGCCGAAGGTCGACAGATCCGGCGTGATGCCATAGAGCCCCTGCGCCGACTGTGGGCCGACGCGAAAGCCGGTCATCACCTCGTCGAAGATCAGCACCGCGCCATGCTTGGTGCACAGCTCGCGCATCGTCTGCAGGAACTCAGGCTTCGGCGCGACGAGGTTCATGTTGCCGGCCACCGGCTCGACGATCACGCAGGCGATCTTGTCGCCGTGCTGGGAGAAGGCGTCGCTAAGCTGCTGCGCGTCGTTGTAGTCGAGCACCAGCGTGTGCTTGGCCAGATCGGCCGGCACGCCGGCGGAGGACGGATTGCCGAAAGTCAGCATGCCGGAGCCGGCCTTGACCAGCAGGCTGTCGGCATGACCGTGATAGCAGCCTTCGAACTTCACCAGCATGTCACGGCCGGTGTAGCCGCGCGCGAGACGAATCGCGCTCATCGTCGCCTCGGTGCCGGAGGAGACGAGGCGCACCATGTCCATGCTCGGCACGCGGGCGACCAGCAGCTCGGCGAGCTCGATCTCGGCCTCGGTCGGCGCGCCGAAAGAGAGTCCCTTCGCGGCCGCCTCCTGCACCGCCCGCACGGTGTCCGGATCGGCGTGGCCGAGGATCAGCGGCCCCCACGAGCCGACGTAGTCGAGGTAGCGCCTGCCATCGGCATCCCAGACGCTGGCGCCCTCGCCGCGCGCGAAGAAGGGCGGCACGCCGCCGACGGAGCGGAAGGCGCGCACCGGGGAATTGACGCCGCCGGGGATGGTTTTCTGGGCACGGGCGAATAGGGCTTCGTTGCGGGTCATGTCAATGACGTTCCTTGAACAGCTGCTGGAATTTTTCGGCCTGCTTCCTGATGTCCATCGCGTCGAACAGATCGGAGAGCACGGCGATCATGTCGGCGCCGGCGGCGAGCACCTCGGCCGCGTTCTTCGTCGTGATGCCGCCGATGCCGACCACCGGCACCGGGAAGCGGCGCTTCGCCTCGCGGATCACGTCGAGCGAGGCGCGACTCGCCTGCGGCTTGCTGACCGAAGGGAACAGGCTGCCGAAGGCGATGTAATCGGCGCCGGCATCCACCGCCACTTCGGCGCGCGCCAGGTCGTCATAGCAGGAGACGCCGAGGATGCGGTTCGGCCCCAGCGCCTGGCGCGCGGTCGCGAGGCTGCCGCCTGGCAGGTCGTCGCGCCCGACATGCGCGCCGTGGGCGCCGATCTCGACCGCCAGCCAGACATCGTCATTGACGATCAGCTTCGCGCCATGCGCGTTGCAGACCTTCAGCAAGGCGCTCGCCTCGGCCTTGCGCAACGCGGGCGGCGCGATCTTGTTGCGGTATTGCACCCAGCGCACGCCGCCGATGAGCGCGCTCTCGACCAGCGCCAGGAGACGCGGCAGCAGGTTGTCGTCCGGCGTCAGCGCATAGACGCCGGACAGCGTCATCTCATGTTCAGCCGAGTGGGGCATGAGCGACCTCCGCGATGGATTCATCCGGCCGCAAGGCGCTACGCCAGAGCCGGTTCGGCACATGCTGGCCCATGCCGGGGCGGAAGCCCGCCGCCAGGCTCTGCCAGGTGTATTCCTGCGCAGCACGCACCGCGTCCGGCATCGCCGCCCCCCAGGCCAGGTTGGCGGCGATCGCCGAAGCCAGCGTGCAGCCCGAGCCGTGGTAGCTGCCGGGCAGGCGCTCCCAGCCGCGGCTTTGCAGCGGGCCATGCGAGCCGTAGAGGGTATTCACGACGCGCGCGCCCGGTTCGTGCGTGCCGGTGATCAGCACATGGGCGCAACCGGCGTCGATCAGGCGCCGCGCGCATTCCGGCAGATCGGAAGTCGCCGGCCCGAGCTCCTGCGCCAGGCGCCGCGCTTCGAGGCTGTTCGGCGTCAGGATGTCGGTGAGCGGCAGCAAGAGCTCGATCATCGCGTCGACCGCATCCTCGTCGGCGAAGACATCGCCCCGCCCGGAGGCGAGCACGGGATCGAACACCACCGGCGTGTCGGGATAATCCGAGAGCACCTCGGCCACCGCGCTGATCGCCTCGACGCTGCCCAGCATGCCCAGCTTGAAGGCGGCCACCGGCATGTCTTCGAGCAGCGCGCGCGCCTGGCCCGATACCCAATCGGCATCGAGCGGCAAGACGTCCTCGACGCCGAGCGTATCCTGCACGGTGAGCGCGGTCACCACCGTCAGCGGATGGCAGCCGTGCGCGGCGAGCGTGAGCAGATCGGCCTGCAAGCCGGCCCCGCAAGTCGGGTCGGATGCGGCGATGCTCATGACGACGGGAGGGAAGGCGTTGGTCATGACGGTGGGTTCACGCGAGACTGGGTCGATTCTATCTTGAAACGCGCCAGCGTCCGAGCGCGCGCGACGGCATGATCGACGAGCGGCGCAGGGTAGCCGGCCGGCGGCGCCGGCATCTTCCAGGGCGCATGGATGTATTCGTCGGGCACACCGGCCAGCTCCGGCACATAACGGCGGATGAATTTGCCCTGCGGGTCGAATTTCTCGGCTTGCGTGACCGGATTGAAGATGCGGAACCACGGCTGCGCGTCGCAGCCGGTGCCCGCCGCCCACTGCCAGCCGCCGTTGTTCGAGGCCAGCTCGTAATCGAGCAGCCAGCGCGCGAAATGCGCTTCGCCCAGCCGCCAGTCGATCCCCAGATCCTTGGTCAGGAACGAGGCCGACACCATGCGCAGACGGTTGTGCATCCAGCCCGTTTGCAAAAGCTGGCGCTGGGCCGCATCGACGAGCGGGTAGCCGGTGCGGCCCTCCTGCCACGCAGCGAACAGATCGGGCGCCTCGTCCCAGACCAGCGCGTCGAATTCGCGCTTGTAGCAATGATCGACGACATCCGGGCGATGCCAGAGGATCATCTGGTAGAACTCGCGCCAGATCAACTCATCGAGCCAGGCTGCGGCCCCCGCGCCGTCAGGCATGAGGCTGCGTTCCCACGCCGCCGCCGCCAGCCGGCGGATCGACACCGTGCCGAACCTGAGGTGCGGCGACAGATACGAGACGCCCTTGACGGCCGGGAAGTCGCGCGTGAGGTGATAGCGGTCGATGCGCGTCAGGAAATCCTCGAACAGCCGCGCGCCGCCGCCCATGCCGGCAGGCACTCTCAGATCGGTCGGCGCGAAGCCGATTTCTTCCAAAGTCGGCGCTGGCGAGACGGCACGCGGGACGGCCAGCTGGCCGGGCCGCGGCGTGCAATCGTGCTCGGCCAGATCGGCCGGCCTCAGCCGCGCCCGCCAGGCGCGGGCATAGGGCGTAAACACCGCGAAGGGGGCGCCAGCCCGCGTCAGAATCTCGTCACGCTCGAAGAGCGTCTGATCCTTGTGATCGATGAAGGCACGGCCATCGGCGGCGAGCGCGGCGGCCACCGCCGCATCGCGCGCGCGGGCGAGCGGCTCGTGGTCGCGGTTTGCATGCACGCTCGCCACGCCCAGCTCCGCCGCGAGGCGGGGAATCTCCTCGACGGCCCGCCCATGACGGACGATCAGGCCACCGCCCTTGGCCTTGAGCGCGGCATCGAGCTCGCGCACCGCGCGGTGGATGAAATCGACGCGCCGGTCATCCTTCGGCAGGCCGGCGAGAATGTCGGTATCGAAGACGAAAACGCAATACACCCTGGCCGCACCGCGCAGCGCGGCGGCCAGGGCGGCATGGTCGAAGTCGCGCAGATCGCGGCGGAACCAGACGAGGGCGGCCGGGTCATTTCCCATGGCAAGAGATTACAATGGATACTTACCATGAGCGCCAGTGACTTCGAACCCGTCAGCCTCGCGAATCATTTCCTGATCGCGATGCCGTCGATGACCGATCCGAATTTCGCGCGCACCCTGACCTATGTGTGCGAGCACAATGCCGAGGGTGCGCTGGGTATCATCGTCAACAAGCCGCTCGAATTCGATCTGGGCACGTTGTTCGAGCGCGTCAGCGTGCCGCTGGCGCGTGGCGGACGACTGGACCGCTACCGCGATCTGCCGGTGTATTTCGGCGGTCCGGTGCAGACCGACCGCGGTTTCGTGCTGCACCGGCCGGCCGGCCAGTGGCAATCGACGCTGGTCGTCACCTCCGAGATCGCGCTGACCAGCTCGCGCGACATCCTCGAATCGATGAGCGAGACGGGCGAGCCGGCCGACGTGCTGGTCTCGCTCGGCTATGCCGGCTGGGCGCCCGGCCAGCTCGAATGGGAACTGTCGCAGAACGCCTGGCTGACCGTCGCGGCGCGTCCCGACATCATCTTCGGCTTGCCGCCCGAAGCGCGCCTGCCGGCCGCGATGAAGCTCCTGGGCATCGATTTTTCCCAGCTCTCCGATGTCGCCGGCCATGCCTGACAGCGAGACGGTGCTGGCCTTCGATTTCGGCTTGAAACGCATCGGCGTGGCGATCGGCGAAACGCTTCTGGGCAGCGCAAGACCGCTCTCGATCATCGAGGTCGAGGCCAACGCACAGCGCTTCGCGGCGATCGACCGGCTGATCAGCGAATGGCGCCCCGCGCGCCTGGTCGTCGGCCGGCCAGCCCATGCCGACCGCGATTCACCCCATGAATTCGCCGCGCGCTGCGAGCGCTTCGCGCGCCAGCTTGCCGGGCGTTACCGGCTGCCGGTCGAGCTCATCGACGAGCGTTACAGCTCCCTCGAAGCCGAAGCGCGGCACGCCGGCGACAAGCGCAAGGCGCGCCTCGACGCCGAGGCCGCCGCGATCATCCTGCAATCCTGGTTCAATCAACATGCCGCCGATTCCCCCCGTCACTGAACTGATCGAGCGCCTCGCCGCGCAAATGCGGCCAGCCATCACGCCCGGAAGCGTGCTGGTCGGCATCCATACCGGCGGCGTCTGGGTCGCCGAGGCCCTGCACGCCGCCCTCGGGCTTACCACGCCGCTGGCGACCATCGACGTCTCCTTCCACCGCGACGACCACCATCTCGGCGGCGGCCTGCGTTCCGGCGGCCGCGTCTCGCACCTGCCCGAGAACGTCGAGGGTGCGCACTTGATCCTCGTCGATGACGTGCTCTACACCGGCCGCACGGTGCGCGCCGCGCTGAACGAGCTGTTCGATTACGGCCGGCCGGGCCGCGTCGATCTGGCCGTGCTCGTCGACCGCGGCGGCCGCGAGCTGCCGATCGCCGCGACGTGGTGCGCCTACGTCCTGCCCGAACCGCTGCCTGCGTCCGAAAGCCTGGATCTGCTGCGCGAGGCCGACGGAGAATTGCGTTTTCGCCTGGGGAAAAAATGACCAACGCCAATCCGCAACTGAACGAACACGGCGAGCTCACCCATCTGCTCACGCTCGAAGGGCTGTCGCGCGAGATCCTGCTCGGCATCCTCGACCGCGCCGAGCCCTTCACCGCGGTGGCCGAGCGCGAGGTGAAGAAGGTGCCGCTCTTGCGGGGAAAAAGCGTCTTCAACCTGTTCTTCGAGAACTCGACGCGCACGCGCACCACCTTCGAAATCGCCGCCAAGCGCCTCTCCGCCGACGTGATCAACCTCAACATCAACACTTCGTCAGCGGCGAAGGGCGAGTCCCTGCTCGACACGGTCGACAACCTCGCCGCGATGCAGGCCGACATGTTCGTCGTGCGCCACGCATCCTCCGGCGCGCCGTATCTGATCGCGCGGCATCTGGCCGCCACCGGGCGCAAGCACATCCATGTCGTCAATGCCGGTGACGGCCGCCATGCGCACCCGACCCAGGGCCTGCTCGACATGTACACGATCCGCCACTACAAGAAGGATTTCACGCAGCTCTCGGTCGCGGTGGTCGGCGACATCCTGCATTCGCGCGTGGCGAGGAGCCAGCTGCACGCGCTCACCACGCTCGGCGTGCCGGACATCCGGCTGGTCGGGCCGAAGACCCTGCTGCCAACCGAGGCCGCGCGCATGATCCCGAACGCGCCGCTCTCCGTGCATCACGATCTCGCCCGCGGGCTCGCCGGCGTCGATGTGGTGATGATGCTGCGGCTGCAGAACGAGCGCATGCAGGGCGCGCTCCTGCCCAGCCCGCAGGAATACTTCAAGTCCTGGGGTCTGACGCCCGAGAAGCTGGCGCTGGCCAAACCCGACGCGATCGTCATGCACCCGGGACCGATGAACCGCGGCATCGAGATCGATTCGGCGGTGGCCGATGGCCGGCAGGCGGTGATCCTGCCGCAGGTGACCTTCGGCATCGCGGTGCGCATGGCGGTGATGAGCATGCTGGCGGGAGGAGGTGCCGCGCAATGAAGATCAAGGAATGCTTCGATTCGAATGCCCAGGCTGTCGTCTATTTCGGCAGCTGCCTCGACCTGTTGCGGCAGGTACCGGACAAATCGATCCAGTTGGTTGTCACTTCGCCGCCCTACAACATCGGCAAGGAATACGAGAAGAAACTCGATCTCGACCTCTATGTCCGCCAGCAGGCCGAGGTGATCACCGAATGCACGAGGGTGTTGTCCGAAACCGGCAGCATTTGCTGGCAGGTCGGCAATTATGTCAACGACGGTGCTATCGTGCCGCTGGATACCTTGCTTTACCCAGTCTTCCACGACCTTGGACTGGTGATGCGTAACCGCATCGTCTGGCATTTCGAGCACGGCCTGCATTGCACGCGGCGTTTTTCTGGGCGCTACGAAACCATCAACTGGTTCACGCGCAAGACGAAAAATTTCGTGTTCAACCTCGATCCCGTGCGCGTGCCGCAAAAGTATCCCGGCAAGAAACATTTCAAGGGGCCGAAGACGGGGCAATATTCCTGCAATCCGCTTGGCAAGAACCCGGGCGATGTATGGGATATTCCCAACGTCAAGAACAACCATGTCGAGAAAACCGATCATCCCTGCCAGTTTCCCGTCGAACTCGTCGAACGGCTGGTCTTGTCGATGACGAATCCCGGCGATTGGGTGCTCGACCCTTTTCTGGGTGTCGGCACCAGCATCGTCGCGGCCGTCCGGCATGAACGGCGGGGCGCTGGCGCGGAAGTCGTCGAAAGTTATGCCGATCTGGCCAGGAAGAGGATTGGCGCTGCCATGGCAGGCCATCTCAGAGTCAGGCCGATGGGCAAACCCAAATATGATCCGGAAGATGCCGGCAATCGTCTGCGGGAAGCGCCTTGGCTTTATCCGTCGACCACCGCACCGTCTCCAGAACAGTTCCGCCTGCTGGAACCCGAAGCCACATACGAAAAATGAAAATCGTCGAGACTTATTCCCATCTCAACGGACTGGAATTCCTGCTCGTCCATCAGCCTGCCCTCTGGAAAGAACTGAAAGCTGTCGTGGCGGACGTGGATGCCGAGGCTTGCAAGACAAAGGTATCAAAAGAAAAAACCATGGCCGGCAAAATGCTCTACAGCCCCATCGCCATGAATCAGGCTTTCAAGGAGCGGCTCGGCGCCAATGGCTGGAATGAGAGCCAGGTCGGTTATTGGGTAACCAAAGATGCTCGGCTCATACGTCAAACACTGACGCTTCCAGCCGACGAGCAGAAACGGCAGATCGAGGCCGTGGGTGAGATGCCGATCTACAGCTACAACCAGACCGATTTCGTAAAAGAGCGCGTCGCCGTCGAGATTCAATTCGGCAAATATGCCTTCGTCGCTTATGATCTGTTCGTCAAGCATCTGGCATTCTTCGTCGGCGACCGAATCGATGTCGGCATCGAAATCCTGCCAATGAAGTCGATGCAGTCGCAAATGAGCTCGGGTGTCGCCTACTACGAAGGCGAGCTCTATAACGTCGTCAGGCAGGGGCGCGGCGTGCCGGCAGTCCCCTTGGTCATCGTCGGAGTCGACGCATGAAGATCGAAATCAGAAACGGCCGCGTCGTCGATCCGGGCAGCGGGCTGGACCAGCCCGCCAGCGTGTTCATCGCCGCCAGCAAGATCGTCGGCGTTGGCGAGACGGCACCGCGCGGCTTTTCGCCCGAGGCCGTGCTCGACGCGAGCGGCTGCGTGGTCTGCCCCGGCCTGATCGACCTTTCGGCGCGCTTGCGCGAGCCGGGCTTCGAATACAAGGCGACGCTCGAATCCGAGATGGCGGCCGCGGCGGCCGGCGGCGTGACAAGGCTGGTCTGCCCGCCCGACACCGATCCGCCGCTCGACGAGCCCGGATTGGTCGAGATGCTCAAGTATCGCGCGCGCCAGCCGGGGTTCGCGCAAGTGCATCCGGTCGGCGCGCTGACCGTTGGGCTTACCGGCGAGCGGCTCACCGAAATGGCCGAGCTTCATGAGGCCGGCTGCATCGCCTTCGGCCAGGCCAACGTCTCCATCGTCGACACCCAGGTGTTGATGCGGGCGATGCAATATGCCGCGACCTTCGATTTCCCGGTCTGGCTGCAGGCCCAGGACGCGCATCTGACCAAGGGAGGCGTCGCCCATGACGGCGCGGTCGCGGCCCGGCTCGGCCTGCCGGGCATTCCGGTGACCGCGGAGACCGTCGCGCTGGCGACGGTCTTGCAACTGGCACGCGCCACCGGCGTGCGCCTGCACGTGCGCCGAGTTTCTTCGGCGGCGGGGCTGGCGATGATCCGCGCCGCGCGAACCGAGGGCTTGGCCGTCACCTGCGACGTGACGATCAACCACCTGCATCTGTGCGATCAGGACATCGGCTTCTTCGACCCGATGGCCCGCCTCGACCCGCCGCTGCGCTCCGCCGCCGACCGCGACGCGCTCGCTGCGGGACTGGCCGATGGCAGCATCGATGTGCTGGTCTCCGATCACACGCCGGTCGATGACGATGCCAAGCAGCAACCCTTCGATCAGGCCGAAGTGGGCGCCACCGGCCTCGAACTGTTGCTGCCGCTGACGCTGAAATGGGCCGAGGCGCAAGGCATTCCACTCGTCAAGGCTCTCGCCAAAATCACCTCGGACCCGGCGCGCCTGCTCGGCCTGACGAAGGGCTGCGGCTCTCTCGCCCCCGGCGCGGTGGCCGATTTGTGCATCTTCGATCCGGAAGCCGAATTCACCGTCACGCGCGAACGCCTGAAGAGCCAGGGCAAGAACACGCCTTTCCTCGGCCAGCGGCTCCGCGGCGAGGTGCGCTACACGCTGACCGCGGGGCATCTGGCGTATTCCACCGACGGCTTGCTGCGATGATCGTCACCTTCAAGTCGCAGGCGACTGCCGATGTGATCTATTTCGGCGACGTCGCCCGCCGCCTGATGGAATTGATCGGCAAGGAACCGGCCGAGCAGGGCATCGTCACCGTCGAGCAGCTGCCGGAGGCGATCGCGCGGCTCAAGGCCGCGATCGCCGCGGACCGGCAAGCGCATCGCCAGCTCGTCCAGGCCATCGATCCGGGCATCGAGACACCGCCCGAAGGCGGCGCCCGGCCGCGCGTCTCGCTCACCCAGCGCGCCCTGCCGCTCCTGGCGATGCTCGAAGAGTCCCTCGCGGCGGGAAAGCCCGTCGTCTGGGGCGTCTGATCAGTGGGTCTTGTCGTCCCCGCGGCCGATGAAACTGACCGGAAACACCACCTGCTCCTCGGCGTGCCGCATCGGCATGCTTTCGTAGTCGGGCATCTGCGCCGCAATACCGCTGCCCTGCACCAGCTTCTGCAACAGGATCTGGACCTGCTCGTCGTACCAGTGGCTGTCGATGCGCGTCGGCAGGAAGCGCAATTCCCGCACGCTGTCCGGGACTTCCTCAGGGGCGAGGATCTCGAACGCGGCATAGGCATTCGAGAAAAATGGGCCGGCGATGAAGCGGAGCTGCCAGTCGCCTTCGCCGTCATATTCGATGATGAAGATGCGCACGCCCTCGGCGGTCTGTTCCTCGTCGGTCACCTCGCCGAATACCGGCATCGCGCAAAAGGCGGCCTGGCGCTGCTGCATCACATAGGCCACGGCTTCCTTGAAGGAGATGCGGCCATCGTTTTCTTCGTTCATTGTGTTCTCCTGGTCGGGGGTTGGGGTCAAAGCAGGGGGGCGAGCCATTTTTCGGCTTCTGGAATCGTGTAGTTGGCGCGCCTTGCCCAATCTTCAAGCTGGTCGCGGCCGATTTTCGTCACTGCGAAGTATTTTGCCTCGGGATGCGCAAAATAGAAACCCGCCACCGAAGCGGCCGGCGTCATCGCGAAATTTTCGGTGAGCCCCATGCCGGCATGATTCGGCGCGTCGAGCAGCGCGAACAAAGCCTTCTTCACCGTGTGGTCGGGACAGGCCGGATAACCCGGCGCCGGGCGGATGCCCTGATACTTTTCGGCGATCAGGTCGTCCAAGCCGAGCTTGCCGTGCTCGCTATCCCTCGCGTAGCCCCAGTCGTCGATGCGCACGCGCTCGTGCAGCCACTCGGCGGCGGCTTCGGCGAGCCGGTCGGCGAGCGCCTTCAACATGATCGCATGGTAGTCGTCGTGCTGCGCTTCGAACTCGGCGAGCTTCGCCTCGATGCCGAGGCCCGCCGTGATCGCGAAGGCGCCGATCCAGTCGACCGGTGCCGTTCCGCCAGCGCCGATTTTGGGCGCAATGAAATCGGCGAGGCACAGATTCGGCTGGCCCGCCGGCCGTTCGTGCTGCTGGCGCAAGCCATGCCAGGTCATCAGCACCTTGCTGCGCGCCTCGTCGGCATAGATCTCGATGTCGTCGCCGACCGCGTTGGCCGGAAAGAGACCAAAGACGGCGTTACAGATCAGCCATTTCTCGGCGACGATTTTTTCCAGCATCGCCTGCGCGTCGGCAAACACGCTCTTCGCCTGCTCGCCGACCCTGGGGTCGTCGAGGATTTGCGGGAAACGTCCGGCTAAGTCCCAGGTCTGGAAGAACGGTCCCCAGTCGATGTAGCGGGCGAGCGTGGCGAGATCGATCTTGCACAGCGGCCGCAGCCCCGGCCGGCGCGGCTTGAACGGCGCGTAGTCGAGCTTCGGACGGTTCGCCCGCGCGGCGTCGAGCGTGAGCAGCTTCACGCCCTGCTTCGCGGCATGCTGTTCGCGCACCTTCGCATAGTCGGCGGCGATCTCGGCCTTGTAGCCGGCGGCTTGATCGGCGGAAAGCAGTTTCGTCACGACCCCGACGGCCCGCGAGGCGTCCGGCACATAGACCACCGTGCCCTGGTAGTTCGGCGCGATCTTGATCGCGGTATGCGCCCGACTCGTCGTCGCGCCGCCGATCAGAAGCGGCGCGGTGAAGCCCTGGCGCTGCATCTCGCTGGCGACATGCGCCATCTCTTCGAGCGAAGGCGTGATGAGGCCCGAGAGGCCCACCGCGTCGGCGGCATGTTCCTTCGCGGCGTGGAGGATCTTGTCGGCGGCGACCATCACGCCCAGATCGACGATCTCGTAGCCGTTGCAGGCGAGCACGACGCCGACGATGTTCTTGCCGATGTCGTGCACGTCGCCCTTCACCGTGGCGAGCACGATCTTGCCCTTCGCTGCGGCCCCGGTGCGCTTCTTCTCTTCCTCGATGTAGGGCACCAGATGCGCGACGGCCTGCTTCATCACGCGCGCCGATTTGACCACCTGCGGCAGGAACATCTTGCCGGCGCCGAACAGATCGCCCACCGTATTCATGCCGGCCATCAGCGGCCCTTCGATGACGGCCAAGGGCGGCTTGCCCTGCGCGGCGAAGGCGGCGCGGCATTCCTCGGTATCCTGCACGACGAATTCGGTGATGCCCTTGACCAGCGCGTGTTCGAGGCGCTTCTCGACCGGCCAGTCGCGCCAGGCGAGATCGACGGTCTGCTCCTTTGCCGCACCCTTCACCGTCTGCGCGAATTCGACGAGCGCATCGCCGGCGCCGGGCTTGCGATTGAGCACGACGTCCTCGACCTTCTCGCGCAACACCGGGTCGAGCTCGTCATAGACGCCCAACTGACCAGGATTGACGATGCCCATCGTCAGTCCCGCGCGGATCGCGTGGTAGAGGAAGACGGTATGGATGGCTTCTCTCACCGGCTCGTTGCCGCGGAAGGAGAACGAGACGTTCGAGATGCCGCCCGAGACGTGCGCGTGCGGCAGGTTCTGCTTGATCCACCGGGTCGCCTCGATGAAGTCGACGGCGTAGTTGTCGTGTTCGGGGATGCCGGTGGCGATGGCGAAGACGTTGGGGTCGAAGATGATGTCCTCGGGCGGAAAGCCGTCGGCGGTGAGCAGGTCATAAGCACGTTTGCAGATTTCGATCTTGCGCGGGAAGGTGTCGGCCTGGCCCTGCTCGTCGAAGGCCATGACGATCACGGCGGCGCCCAACCGCCGGGCCTGCCGCGCCTGCCGGAGGAATTTTTCCTCGCCCTCCTTCATCGAGATCGAATTGACGATGCCCTTGCCCTGCGAGCATTTGAGACCCGCCTCGATCACCTCCCACTTCGAGGAGTCGAACATCAGGGGCACTTTCGAAATGTCCGGTTCGCTGGCGATCAGGTTGGCAAAACGCACCATCGCCGCCTGGCCGTCGAGCATCGCCTCATCCATGTTGATGTCGACGATCTGCGCGCCGTTCTCGACCTGCTGGCGCGCCACCTGCAGGGCATCGTCATAGCGCCCTTCGAGGATCATTTTGGCGAAGGCGCGCGAACCGGTGACGTTGGTGCGCTCACCGACATTGACGAACAGGCTGTCCGGGCCGATGTTGCAGGGCTCGAGGCCGGCCAGGCGCAGTTTGCGATCGGCGCTGACCGGACGGCGTGGCGGAATGCCTTTCAGCGCATCGGCGATGGCGCGGATGTGCTCGGGCGTGGTACCGCAGCAGCCGCCGGCGATGTTGATGAGGCCATCCCGCGCCCACTGCGCCATCTCGTCGGCGAGCATCCGCGGCGTCTCGTCGTAGCCGCCGAAGGCATTGGGAAGACCCGCGTTCGGATGCGCCGAGACGAAGCAGTCGGCCACACGCCCGATCTCCTCGACGTATTGCCGCAGCTCCTTGGCGCCCAACGCGCAGTTCAAGCCGAACGAGAGCGGCCGCGCGTGCCTGAGCGAGTTCCAGAACGCTTCCGCCGTCTGGCCCGAGAGCGTGCGGCCCGAGGCGTCGGTGATCGTGCCCGAGATCATCACCGGCCAGCGCCGCCCGGCGGCGTCGAAGAAGCTTTCGATCGCATACACCGCCGCCTTGGCGTTCAGCGTGTCGAAGACCGTCTCGATCAGCAGCATGTCGGCGCCACCTTCGACGAGGCCGCGCACCGCCTCGGTGTAATCGGCGGCGAGCGCGTCGAAGCTGATGTTGCGAAAACCCGGGTCATTGACGTCCGGCGAGATCGAGCAGGTGCGCGAGGTCGGGCCCAGCACGCCGGCGACGAAGCGCGGCTTGTCGGGCGTCGAATAGCGGTCGGCCACCTCGCGCGCCAGACGCGCGCCGGCGAAATTCAGCTCGTAGGCGAGGTCTTCCAGGCCGTATTCGGATTGGGAAACGCGCGTGGCGTTGAAAGTGTTGGTCTCGACGATATCCGCGCCGGCTTCGAGATAGGCCGCATGGATGCCGGCGATGACGTCCGGCCGGGTGAGGCAGAGCAGGTCGTTGTTGCCCTTGAGGTCTTTAGGATGTTCCCTGAAGCGCTCGCCGCGGTAATCGGCTTCGACCAGGCCGTGTTTCTGCACCATGGTGCCCATGGCGCCGTCGAGAATGAGGATGCGCTGCGCGAGGAGCTCGGCGAGCTCGCGGGACCGATCGGGCTGCATGGGGAGGGTTCGGAAGTCACTGAATCGCTGAAAATTTTAGCATGCCGCTCCTATTTGCTTGATTTATGGTTCGATTAGTATTATTGTTGGCAAGTGACCCGAGGAGAAATCGCATGGAACATCTGACCCCCAAAGAAGCCGCCCAATTCCTCCACGACAATCCCAAGGCACTGTTCATCGACTGCCGCAGCGAAATGGAATATCTCTTCGTCGGCCACCCGGTCGGCGCGCTGCATGTCGCCTGGAACGACGGGCCGGATTGGGAGATCAACCCGCATTTCGTCGGCGAGGTGAAGAAACTCGCCGGCCATGTGCATGACCGCCCGGTGGTGCTGATCTGCCGCTCGGGCAACCGTTCGGTCGATGCCGGCAATGCACTCGAAGCCGCCGGCTTTACGCGTGTCTACAACGTGCTGCACGGCTTCGAGGGCGAGCTCGACGACAACCACCACCGCGGCACCGAAAACGGCTGGCGCTTCGACGGCCTGCCGTGGGAGCAGTGCTGAATCAGCGCGCCGGCCTGAGCGCGTAAATGCCCTTGCGCCGGCCGTCGGCGACGAACACCGTCTCGGCCGTCGCCGCCAGCGCCCCGCCCAGGCCGGCGGCGAGCTGGGTCGCACGGCCGTCGTCGAGCAGGAAGAGCTCGTCCTCGGTGGCGAAGAGGATCTCCGCCGTGCGCGGATGGATGGCGAGCGAGACCACCGGCTTCATGTCGGCAAGGGGAAACAGCAGGCCGAGCGGCTCGCCGGGACGCAGGCGGTAAATGCCGCTCGGCGTGGCGACGAGCACGAAATCGCCGGCGGGGGCGGCGGCGAGGATCGGCTCGGCCAGCGTCGCGACGGGCTGGGCTTGCCGGCCGTCGAAGCGGAAGATCCGCGCCGGGGCGGTCGTTTCGAAGAGGATCAGGCTGTCGCCCGCGCCGCCCGCGACGCGGGTGGCGGGCGAAGGCAGCGGCACGCGCGGCACGAAGAGCCGCCCTGCGACGGGGCCGAGCCTGCCCGCGGCGACGAGCACGACGCTCCCCGACGCGCTGCAGGCGAAGCCATCGAGCGGTAATGGCACTTCGAGCGCGCCCATCCGCGCGCCGAGGCGGAAGAGGTTGTCGCGCGTCGCGAACCACAGGCCGTCGCTGCGCGCGCACAGCGCGGGCGTCGCCGGCCATTCTCCCGCCGGCATCTGCGCCGCCGGAAACTTATCCAGCCGAAAACCCGGCGCGAGGCGGATACTCTCTTCGCCCCTCGCTGCGCCGAAGAAACCCAGGCAGCAAACGATCAGTGCGACGAATGTCCTCATCGGACTTCCCAGATTTCCATCAGCCTCTTGCCCAGTGAAAGGCCCTCGGTGACGACCGTCACGCCTTTCTGGATTTCCTCGGCAACGGCCTTGTTTTCCGTGACGCCGCGCCAGAGGAAGGGCTGGGCCGCTTCCTCGACCGAGACGATCTCGGGCGGCGAATCGATCTCGGCGCTGCCGAGCCAGCCGGCCGCCTTTACGGCGTCGGAAAGACTCTGGTCGGCCAGCTCATAGACGTCCTTCATCAGCATCAGCTGCTTGCCGCCGGGCACGTATTCGTCGATGAAGAGGCCGCCCCAGGCCCAAATGATCGCCAAGAGCGTTTGCCGGCCCTTGTCCCACAGGCGGCGCAGCTGGGCGAAGAGGCGCGCGTCCTTCTCAGGTGGTGGCAATTCGAGCAGACGCGCCATCGCCACGTCGCGCGGGTTGGCCTGCGGCTTCTGGCCGGCCGCGAGCAGATCGACGAGCGCCTGGCCCTCCGGCCGATGGACGCGGGTCGGGCCCTGTTTGAAGCGCGGCGCCACCGCTGTGCCGGCCCTCTGCCAGCGGCAGCCGGAGGCATCGCACACGGTCTGTGGCGCATGAACGGGCAGGGCGTCGGAAACCGCCAAGGGTCGATGACGCACCGCGAAGCGCAGATCGGGCGCATCCCAGCCGAGCCCCGCCGTCTCGCGCAAGGCTTCGCTGCTTTGCGGCGCATCGAGCGTGGAGAGCGCCTTGAGGCCCAGCGCATTGCCTGTGCCTGGCGCAGCCGGGGCCGGCAACGGCACCGCCTTCAACGAGGCCATCAGGGCGCGGTGGCGCGCCTCTTCCTCGGCAGCGCGGCGCTTGGCCTCGGCCTCGGCCTGACGGCGGGCTTCTTCCTGACGCGCGATTTCCGCGGGATCGGGTCCGGCGTCGATACCGGGATTCAACGCCTGCTGCAGCAGCGAGCCGAAGATCGCCATGCCCATCGTCGCGCCCGGCGGCAACATCGGCGTACTCCTCGTCGAGGACGCGGGCGCGGATCGGGTCGTTTGGGGCGCGCTCTGCGGCGCGCCGCGGCTGCCGCAGGTGACGCATTGCATGCCGGGCGTCGGCAGATCGGGCGGCCGGTAGTTGGGCCCGGCCAGTTCCTTGGCCTGCTCCCAGGCCGATTGCGCGAGCGCCGCGCCGGAAAGCAGCACGGAAAGCGCGGCGAGGATCAGACGCGCCGGCGCCGCCATGCCGCGACTCCGAAAAGCGTTGCGAGCAGAAAAGCCGACGCGGCGGCGGGTTGCTCGACGGCGAACACGACCGGCGCGAGCAGCGCGCGCACCAGGGCGCGCAAGCCCTCGCGCTCGCGGATGAAGTCGGCCACGGGCGGCGACAGTTCGTAGTAACGCGCGACGAACCAGCGTCCCGGCGCATGGGTCAGCAAGTGGCGGTCGCGGAAGGCGCGCAGGCTGGCGACATGCGGCTCCCACGGCGAGCCGAACGCAGCGGTGGCGATGAAGCAGTCCTCGCTGCCGGCGGCGGTGGCCGAGAGGCCGCGCGCCTGCGGCGCGATGTCCGGCAGGGCATGGGCGGCGCGTTCGCGCTTCACCTCCCATTCGTAGATCTTGTCCTGCGCCGCGCGGGCATCCGGTGAATCGGGCGCGAGCGTCAGGAAGCGGCGCATCTCGGCCATCGCGGCGTCGAAATCGGCCTGGGTGCGCGCGATCTGGCCGATCAGGAGCGCGCGATCGTAAAAGAGCTGCGCATGCCAGGGCGCCTGCCGGTAGGCCTGGGCGTAGAGGTCGATCGCGCCCCGGTAGTCCTTCTCCTCGACGAGCACCTTGGCCTTGACGAGCAGGCGGCGCGTCTCTTCCGCCACCGCCGGCTTTTGCGGCAGGAGCTTCACGACCGCGGCCAATCCCTGCACCGCGCGGTCGCGTCCCTCGGCATCCTGCGCCTCGCGGAAGGCGGCGACATAGGCCTCGAAGGCGCGGCGCGGATCGTTGTCCAGGAGCGCCTGCTGCGCTTCGGCAAGCCGCGCGCGGCGCGCCTCCTCGCCCCGGGCGCGCGCCGCGGCGGCGGCTTTCTCGCGCAGCGCCAGCGCGCCGGCCTGCAGCTCATACCAGAGGATGCTCTTCGCGCTGTCGCCCTCGGTCGTGCTGCCGCCGCTTTGCATGGCCTTCCTCATCTTGCCGACGAGATCGAGCCGCTCGCCGATCTGCCGGACGCGATCGATGCCCGCCTCGGTCTTGCCGGCGGAAAAGAGCGGCAGCGCCTCGTCGATCACGGCGCGCCAGAAGGGCTTGTGCACGACGAGCCCATCGACGAACAGCACCGAGCCGTCGCTGGCCGCCGCCGCTTCGAAGTCCTCGCGCGCGCCGGCCACGTCGTCGAAATAGAGCTTCGCCCAGGCGCGTTGCGCAAGGGCGCTGGCGCGGCGCATGCCGCTTGCCAGACCCTCGCCGGCCAGCGCCACGGCGCGGTCGTAGGCACTGATCGCCCCGGCGCGGTCGTTGCGCCTGAGTTTCACGAGTCCGTCGAGCAGCACGGCCGTTTCCGGCATGGTCAGCGAACTGCGCGGCTTGGCGAGTGCGGCGGCATCGGCGGCCGCCGCGTCGAGCTTGCCCTGTGCCGCGCGCGCGATGGCCCGCAGCGCTTGTGCCCGATCGGTGAGCGCTGCGCCGGCCAGCATTTCATCGACCCCCTCGGCGACGATGCGGTCGAACTGCGTCTCGGCGGCGGCATATTGGCCGGTGGCGAGCAGCTCGGCGGCGAAGTTGAGGTCTTTGAATGTGGCTGCCTGCACGATGCAGGTCATGAAAAGACCGAGAAAGACGGCCAGCAGTTTCACGCAGGCTTTCATCACGTCGATCCCCGCAATCGTCATGGCCGAAATTCTATCCCTGTGTCCATCCCTGTGTCCATCACGGAGCGCGTCCCGTGGCAGGACCGATGACGCCGCTGGAAGTCAAGGTAACATCGCAGGGTGATGATTTCCTCCCGCCTCTCTTCTTTGCGATCCGCCCTCTCGGACCCGAAGCGCTGGCGCCGTTGGACGCTCGAAGCGCTGATCGTGATCGCGATCGTCGCCGGCATCACCACCTGGCAGAACAGCGGGCTCGCCAGCGGCGTCGCGCCGCCGCTTTCCGGCACGCGCACCGACGGCAGCACGGTGAAACTCGGCGCTGAAGGAGCCCGCAGCGGAGGGGGACCCGCCGTAGGCGGGGGCGAAGCGCCCGCGGGCGACGCCGAGACGGCACGGCTGGTGGTGTTCTGGGCGACGTGGTGCAAGGTCTGCAAGGCCAATGCCGGCACCATCGAGGCGATCGCCCAGGACTGGCCGGTGATCACCGTGGCGATGCAGTCGGGCGAGCGCGAGGAGGTCGCCGAATTCCTCGAAGAGCGCGGCTGGAAGGTTCCGGCGATCGCCGACGACGACAGCAACATCGCCGAAGCTTGGGGAGTGCGCGCCGTGCCGGCGCATTTCGTCGTCGATCCGGCCGGCCACATCCGCTTTCGCGTCGTCGGCTACACGACTTCGTGGGGCCTGCGCGCGCGCCTGTGGTGGGCGCAGAACATCGCTAACTGAAGCCGCGCCGGTACTGGATCGCCTCGGCCACATGGGGCCCGCGGACGATCTCTTCACCGGCCAGGTCGGCGATCGTGCGCGCCACCTTGAGGATGCGGTGATAGGCGCGCGCCGACAGGTCGAGCCGCTGCATCGCCTGCTTCAACAAGGCCGCGCCATGGCCATCCGGCAGGCAGTAACGGTCGACCTCGCCGGGTGTCAGGAGCGCATTGGGCTTGCCCTGGCGCGCGATCTGCCGCTCGCGCGCGGCAACGACGCGAGCCTGGACGACGGCCGAAGGCTCGCCCTCGCCGCGCGTGGAAAGTTCCGCTTCGGAAACCGCCGGCACCTCGATCATCAGGTCGATGCGGTCGAGCAGCGGGCCGGAGAGCTTGCCGCGGTAGGCGGCGACTCTCTCGGGCGTGCAGCGGCAGCGGGCATTGCCCAGATAGCCGCAGGGGCAGGGATTCATCGCCGCGACGAGCTGGAAGCGGGCCGGAAATTCCGCACGCCGCGCGGCGCGCGAGACGCGGATGTGGCCGGTCTCGATCGGCTCGCGCAAGGCTTCGAGCACGCGCCGCTCGAATTCCGGCAGCTCATCGAGGAACAACACACCTTCATGAGCGAGCGAGATCTCGCCGGGTTTCGGGTTTCCGCCTCCGCCGACCAATGCCACCGTCGATGCAGTGTGATGGGGGGCCTGGAACGGCCGCCGGCCCCAGCGCGACACATCGAAGCCGCCGGCGAGTGAATGCACCGCCGCACTCTCCAGCGCTTCCTGGTCGGTCATCGGCGGGAGGATCCCCGGCAGGCGGGCGGCGAGCATGGATTTCCCCGAGCCCGGCGGGCCGCTCATCAAGAGCGAGTGCTGCCCCGCCGCCGCCACTTCCAGCGCGCGCTTGGCTGGCAGCTGGCCTTTGACCTCGGAGAGATCGGGCAGCGCAAAAGTCGGCACTGGCGAAGCGGCACCCCGATGCGGTGCGAGCGGCGCGGCGCCGGTGAGATGGCCGCAGACATCGAGCAGGGTGCGCGCCGGCAGGATCGTCGCGGTCTTGACGAGCGCCGCCTCGTCGGCGCCGGCGGCGGGCAGCACGAACGCCCGCTGGCTGCCCGCGGCCGCCAGACACATCGCCAGCGTGCCGCGCACCGGTCGCAGCTCGCCGGACAACGACAATTCGCCGGCGAATTCGTGCGCATCCAGGGTCTTCGCCTCGATCTGGCCGGAACCGATCAGGATGCCGAGCGCGATCGGCAGGTCGAAGCGGCCGGATTCCTTCGGCAGATCGGCCGGCGCGAGGTTCACGGTAATGCGCCGGGCGGGAAATTCGAAGCCGCTGTTGACGATCGCGGCGCGCACGCGGTCGCGCGATTCCTTGACTTCGGTCTCGGGCAGGCCGACCAGCGTGAAGGAGGGCAGGCCGTTGGCCAGATGCACCTCGACCGCGACCTCGGGCGCATGCATGCCCGAGAGCGCGCGGCTCTTCAGCACCGCGAGCGCCATTTATTTCGGGTTCTGGCCTTCGAGCGCGGCGAGCTTGGCTTCGAGCTCGGCGAGCCGCGCCTGGGCGCGCGCGAGCAGCTCCTTCTGGATATCGAACTCCTCGCGCGTGACGAGATCGAGTTTGGCCAATTGCGCCGTCAGCAGCGCACGGAGGTTCTTTTCGAGGTCGGCGGCCGGCGTCTTGGCGATGAGCGCGGAAATCCTGGCGCTGATGTCTTCGAGAAATTTCGCGTCGAGCATGATGGTGGAGTAACGGTCATGGATGGATTCCAGTCTAGCACCGGCATGGTGCGGCGGCGGAAAAGCACTGCGCCGAAGCGGTGCAAGCCGCCGCGCGACGATAAGCGCCGACTTCTTCAGTTCTCATGCATGTCCATGAATCTGCATGTTTTTCAGTCGCTGGCACGGGAAGTGCAGAAAGGAGCTTGCGAAATTTCCTTTCACTTCTCTTGGAGACTCGAATGAAAACCACGCCTCTCGTCCTCGCACTCGCCAGCGTCTTCGCCGCACCGCTTTCCGCCTTCGCCGCCGATCCGGCGCCAACCCCCGAGCACAGCTTCACCGGCAACGTCACGCTCGCCTCCGAATACCTCTACCGCGGCATCGGCCAGACCAACCGCAAGCCGGCGCTGCAGGGCGGTTTCGACTACGCGCATGCGAGCGGCCTCTACGCCGGCGTCTGGGGCTCGAACATCTCCTGGATCAGCGATGGCCTCCCCGGCGCCAGCGCCAGCCTCGAGCTCGACGTCTATGGCGGCTACAAGGGCACGTTCGCCGAGGATTTCAGCTATGACGTCGGCGTGCTCACCTACAACTACCCGGGCACCTACCCGAGCGGGGCCACCAAACCCGACACCACCGAGGTCTATCTGGGCCTGGGCTGGAAGTGGCTGTCGGCGAAGTATTCCTACGTCACCTCGAGCCACATCTTCGGCTGGGTCGGCACGAATGGCGAGAAGACGCGCGGCAGCGGCTATCTGGAACTCAACGCCGCCTACGACCTCGGCGACGGCTGGGGTGTCAGCGGGCATGTCGGCCACCAGAAGATCAAGAACTTCAGTGACGCCTCCTACACCGACTGGAAGCTCGGTGTGACCAAGGATGTCGGCTTCGGTGTCGTCGGTCTCGCCTATGTCGACACCAACGCCAAGGGCGACGTCGGCGAACCCTATCGCAACAGCTTCGGCAAGGACCTCGGCAAGGCCCGCCTGCTCTTGACCTTCGGCAAGACGTTCTGAAAGGAACCGCCATGAAATTCGTCACCGCCATCATCAAGCCGTTCAAGCTCGACGAGGTGCGCGAGGCGCTCTCCGCCGTCGGCGTACAGGGCATCACCGTCACCGAGGTCAAGGGTTTCGGCCGCCAGAAGGGGCACACGGAGCTCTACCGGGGCGCAGAATACGTCGTCGATTTCCTGCCCAAGGTGAAGGTCGAGGCCGCGATCCCGTCGGAGCTGCTGGAGCAAGTCATCGAAGCGATCGAGAAGGCCGCCAGCACCGGCAAGATCGGCGACGGCAAGATCTTCGTCTTCGATCTCGAACAGGTCGTACGCATCCGCACCGGCGAGACCGGCACGGACGCCCTTTGAGGAGAATGTCATGAACGAAACCGTAGAAGCCGTTTCCGCAGTCGCCGCCACGGTGGCCGCCGCCGCGCCCGTGCTGCCCAACAAGGGCGACACGGCCTGGATGCTGGTCTCGACCGTGCTGGTGATCCTGATGACCATCCCTGGCCTGGCGCTGTTCTATGGCGGCCTGGTGCGCGCCAAGAACATGCTCTCGGTGCTGATGCAGGTGTTCGTGATCTTCGCGCTGATTTCCGTGCTGTGGGTCGTCTATGGCTACAGCCTCGCCTTCACCGGCGGCAACCCCTTCATCGGCGGCTTCGACAAGCTGTTCCTGATGGGTGTGACGCCGGATTCGGTCGGGGCCACCTTCAGCAAGGGCGTGGTGATTCCCGAGCTGGTGTTCGTCGCCTTCCAGGCCACTTTCGCCGCGATCACCACGGCGCTGATCGTCGGCGCTTTCGCCGAGCGCATCAAGTTCTCGGCGGTGCTGCTGTTCTCGGTGCTGTGGTTCACCTTCAGCTATCTGCCGATGGCGCACATGGTCTGGTACTGGGATGGCCCGGATGCGATCACCGATGCGGCCGCGCTGGAAAAGGTCACCGCCGCGGCGGGCTTCCTCTGGGCCAAGGGCGCGCTCGACTTCGCCGGCGGCACGGTAGTGCATATCAACGCCGCGATGGCGGGTCTCGTCGGCGCCTTCCTGGTCGGCCGCCGCATCGGCTTCGGCCGCGAGGCGATGACGCCGCACTCGCTGACGCTGACGATGGTCGGCGCCGCGATGTTGTGGGTGGGCTGGTTCGGCTTCAACGCCGGCTCCAACCTCGAAGCCACCGGCACCGCCGCGCTGGCGATGGTCAATACCCTGGTCGCCACCGCCGCCGCGACGCTCTCCTGGATGTTCGCCGAGTGGCTGTTCAAGGGCAAGCCCTCGATGCTCGGCGCCGTCTCCGGTGCCGTCGCGGGCCTGGTCGCGATCACCCCGGCGGCCGGCTTCGTCGGCCCGATGGGTGCGATCGTCATCGGGTTGGCCGCCGGCGTGGTCTGCCTGTGGGGCGTGAATGGGCTGAAGAAGCTGCTCGGCGCCGACGACGCGCTCGACGTCTTCGGCGTGCATGGCGTCGGCGGCATCCTCGGCTCGATCCTCACCGGCGTGTTCGCCTCGCCCTCCTTAGGCGGCACCGGCGTCTATGACTATGTCGCCAACAAGGTCGGCGACTACGACATGGTCGCGCAGGTCACCAGCCAGCTCTGGGGCGTGGGCACGGTGATCGTCTGGTCCGGCGTCGTCGCCTTCGTCTGCTACAAGATCGTCGATCTGCTCGTGGGACTGCGCGTGCCGGAAGAAGAGGAGCGCGAGGGCCTCGACATCACGGCGCACGGCGAATCGGCCTACCACTACTGAGAGCTTGCGAAATTTCCTGCTACGCGGCCCGATGGCTATGTTGCGCGGTGCTCGGATGCTCGCCTATCCCTACGATATGTCTCGCATCCTGCGCTCCGTGCGCCTTGCCCTCGGGCCGCTCGCGACGAAACTTTTCGCAAGCTCCAGCTCCCTCCGCTTCCCATGCGGTTTCGGGCGCCGGCAACGGTGCCCGTTTTTATTGTCAGCGGAACACCACCGTCTTGTTGCCGTGAACCAGCACGCGGTCTTCGAGGTGGTATCTGAGGCCGCGGGCGAGCACGGTCTTCTCGATGTCCTTGCCGTAGCGCACCATGTCGTCGGGTGAATCGGAGTGGTCGATGCGGATCACGTCCTGCTCGATGATCGGCCCCTGATCGAGATCACGAGTCACATAGTGGCAGGTCGCGCCGATCAGCTTCACGCCGCGCTGGTAGGCCTGGTGGTAGGGCTTCGCACCGACGAAGCTGGGCAAAAAACTGTGGTGGATGTTGAGGATCTGGCCGGGATAGGCTTCGCACAGCTCGGGCGGCAGGATCTGCATGTAGCGCGCCAGCACCATCGTGTCGCCGCGCGATTCCTCATAGAGCCGGCGGATTTCGGCGAAGGCCTGCGGCTTGTTCTCGGCCGTGACCGGCACGTGGTGGAAGGGAATGCCGTGCCATTCGACGAAGCCACGGAAGGTCTCGTGGTTCGAGATCACGCAGGGAATCTCGATGTCGAGCTCCTTCGCCTGCCAGCGCGCCAGCAGATCGTAGAGGCAGTGCTCCTGCTTGCTCACCAGGATCACGACGCGCTTCTTCACCGCGCTGTCGGTGATCTTCCAGTCCATCTGCAATTCCCGCGCGATCGGGGCGAAGCGGTCGCGGAACTCAGAGAGCATGAAGGGCAGCGAAGCGGCTTTCACTTCGATGCGCATGAAATAGCGGCCGGCGATGTCGTCGGAATGAAAGCTCGATTCGGTGATCCAGCCGCGATGCTCGGCGATGAAGCCGGTCACCCGGGCGATGATGCCGGTGCGATCCGGGCAGGAGGCGGCGAGCGTGTAGAAGCGCTCCCTATGCATCGCCGATCCTCGCCGCGGCCCGGTCGATCTCGCCGCGCAGCGCCTCGTAGGAGAGCGCCACCGGAAACTGGGGGAATTCGTCGATGACGTTTTGCGGCGGGTGGAACAGGATGCCGGCGTGCGCCTCGCCCAGCATCGCCGTATCGTTGTAGGAATCGCCGGCGGCGATCACCTTGAAGCGGATGTCCTTGAAACGCTTGACCGCTTCCCGTTTCTGGTCCGGCATGCGCAGATGGTAGGCCGTCACCCAGCCCTCACGATCGGTCTCGAGCCGGTGGCAGAACAGCGTCGGGAAGCCCAGCTGCGCCATCAGCGGCATCGCGAATTCGTAGAAGGTGTCGGAGAGGATGATCACCTGGTAGTCGCGCCGCAAGGCGTCGAGAAATTCCTTCGCGCCGGGCAGCGGACCCATGCCGGCGATCACCTGCTGGATGTCGGGCAGGCCGAGCCTATGTTGCTTCAACAGGTCCAGCCGGTAGCGCATCAGCACGTCGTAGTCGGGCTCGTCGCGCGTGGTGCGGCGCAGTTCGGGAATGCCGGTACGTTCGGCGAAAGCGATCCAGATCTCGGGGACGAGCACCCCTTCGAGGTCTAAACATACCAGCTGCACGGCAGACTCCCCAATGAAAAAGGGGGATTCTACTCTGCGGTCATTCCTTCGAGCCGTTCATGCACCGCCAGCCAGCGGGCTTCCGCCGCCTCGATGCGCGAGGCCAGCTCGGCATCTTCGGCGACCAGTCGGGCGGCCAGCGCGCGGTCGGCGCCCGCGTCGTAGAGCGCCGGGTCGGCGAGCCGTGCCGAGAGCGCCGACTTTTCCGCCTGCCAGGCGGCAAGCTGCGCTTCGAGCTTTTCCGCTTCCTTTTCGAGCTTGCGGCGTTCGGCCTCGCGCTGCTTTTTCGCCGCGCGGTCTTCGAGCCGCCGCGCCTTGTCGAGCGCCGGCGCGGCCGCTTTGTCCGCGCTACGCTGCTGCGCGAGCCATGCAGCATAGTCGTCGAGATCGCCGTCGAAGGGCGCAACGTGGCCATCGGCCACCCGCCACAATTCATCCACCGTGGTGCGCAACAGGTGGCGGTCGTGCGAGACGAGGACGACGGCGGCCTCGGTCTCCTGCAGCGCGAGGGTGAGCGCCTCGCGCATCTCCAGGTCGAGGTGGTTGGTCGGCTCATCCAGCAGCAGCAGGTTGGGACGGGTGCAGATCAACAGCGCCAGCGCCAGCCGCGCCTTTTCGCCACCGGAGAAGTTGCCGCAGGGGGCGTCGGCCATCTGCCCGCGAAAGTCGAAGCCGCCGAGATAGTCGCGCAGCTCCTGCTCCCGCGTTTGCGGTTCCTGCCGCGCCAGATGCTGCAGCGGCGATTCGTCGGGGCGCAGCCGCTCCATCTGGTGCTGGGCGAAGTAGCCGATCTTCAGATGCCGGCCTTCCAGCCGCCGGCCGCAGAGCGGCGCGAGCTCGCCGGCGAGCAGCTTGACGAGCGTGCTCTTGCCGGCGCCGTTTCGGCCGAGCAGCCCGATGCGGCTGCCGGGGCGCAGGGTGAGGCGGATGCCGGAGAGGAGTGCCGTTCCGGCGTAGCCGATTTTCACGTCGTCCAATTGCAGCAGCGGATCGGAAAACGCCTCGGGTTCCAGAAAGCCGAAATGGAAGGGTGCATCGACGTGCGCGGCGCTGATCTGCTCCATGCGCGCGAGCGCCTTGAGCCGGCTCTGCGCCTGGCGCGCCTTGGTGGCCTTGGCGCGGAAACGCTCGACGAAGGCATGAAGATGCGCGATCTCGCGCTGCTGTTTCTCGTGCAGCGCCTGCTGCAGCGCGAGACGCTCGGCGCGCGCGCGCTCGAAGGCCGAGTAGTTGCCGGTAGTGAGCTTCATGCCGCCGGCCTCGATGTGCAGGATGTGATCGACCACGGCGTCGAGGAAGTCGCGGTCGTGCGAGATCATGATCAAGGTGCCGGGAAAGCTCTTCAGCCAGCCTTCGAGCCAGAGCACGGCGTCGAGGTCGAGGTGATTGGTGGGCTCGTCGAGCAGCAGCAGGTCGGCGCGGGAAATCAGCGCCCGCGCGAGATTGAGCCGCACGCGCCAGCCCCCCGAGAACTCGGCGACCGGGCGGGCGTGATCGGCCTGCGAAAAACCGAGGCCGTCGAGAATCTCGGCGGCGCGGGCATGCGCCGCATAGCCGTCGATGTCCCGCAGTCGCGCGTGCAGCTCGGCGATGCGATGGCCGTCGTGGGCATCCTCGGCATCGAGCAGCTCCGCTTCGATGTCGCGCAGCTCGGCATCGCCGTCGAGCACGAATTCGAGGGCCGGGGTCGACAGGGCCGGCGTGTCCTGCGCGACATGGCCGATGCGCCAGCTGGGCGGCAACTCCAGATCGCCGCCTTCCGCATGCAGTTCGCCGCGCAACAGCGCGAAGAAGGTCGACTTGCCGCAGCCGTTGGCGCCCGTCAAGCCGACCTTCCAGCCCGGGTGCACTTGCAGCGTGGCGTCCGTGACGAGCGGCCGGCCGGCGCGGGAGAAGGATAGGTTCTTGAGGAGAATCAACGGATCGAGGCGACGAAGCCCTGCCAGTTCGCCCACTCGGCGCGGCAGGCGTCGGGCACCGGCAGCGTGGGGGGAATCGCCAGGCACTCGAACGGCGACAGCGCCTGGCCGATACGCACGGCGCGGGCGAGGACGTCATACCACTGGCGATCGACGTCGCTGCGGCCGGCCACCGCGGCCGACACGGACTCGGGGAATTCGAAGTGCTGCAGATAGCGCTCGGACACCTTGCAGATCTCGCAGGGGAAGACTTCGCGCTGGGCGCGCGCCTTGGTGATCGGATCGGCGCCCTTGCAGCGTTCGAGATAGCGCGTCATCAGGGCCGGATAGACTTCCGCCACCGCGAGCCAGCCGATGCCGGCCACCAGCCCGGTGGTGAAGGCATCATCGGCGCGCGCTGCGGAAATGCCATGCTCGGGCAGCAAGGCGCGCATCGCCGCGCCGGTGGCGACGGCATTGAACCAGAAACCGCGGTAATCGAATTCCGGACAGGCGCCTTTCTGGTAACGCGCCATCATCTCGGCGACGAACACCACGCGCTTGACGAAGCCGGTGCCCAGCCGGGTCACCGCTTGCGGCACCGAGGCGGTCTTGCCTGCGGCGGCGAAACGCGCCGCATTGGCATAGTTGATCAGCAGCGTGGAGATCACCGGGTCGGGCTGGATGACGCTGGCCACCCTGCGCGCATCGCCTTCTTCGGCGGCGACCGAGACCTTGTGGAAGATCAGCCCCGGTGCGGGCAGATTGCCGTGCGACTCGATCACGTCGAGGAACTCGGTCATCGGCGGCGTCATCGGGTTCTGGCTCGGCTGCTCGACGATCGCGGTGAGCAGCTCGATCGCGGCTTCGCCCGGTGCGCCGATGTCGGCGTAGAAGGCCTCGATGCCTGGCCCCTTGCTGAAGGGCGCATAAGTGACGCGGGGTGCCGTCCCGCCAGCGCCGATTTCCGCGGGGAATTCCGGCGTCGCGCGATAGAAGCGGCCATAGTTGTCGATCACCACCCAGACGGCGGCTTCGACGGCCTCATCCAGCTCGGCGCGCAGCCAGTCGATCGCGAACGGCGCGAGCTCCTGGATCGTGCGGCCGGGGTCGAAGCGCGGATCGCAGGCCAATGCCACCACCGCCGGCGTGTCTGTCGTCGCAGGCACGAACGAGGCGACGATGCCCTGGCCCGGGCCGGTGACGCCATCGGCGGCGACCGCCAGTTCGAATGTCCGGGGATTCACTCCATCCATGGTACGGCTCCTCTCATGGCGCCGATTCTACGACCGCGCAGCAAGTCGGGCAGCGGTTTCACTGGTGTAACATGGCCGGTCATGGTTCCCCACCTCGCCACCGCGCTGACCGGCCCCCTGCTGGCGCTCGAAAAGCGCTTCCTCGACAACGAGACGGCCATCGAGCGCTGGCTGCGCGGCCAGTGGCTCGAACATACGCCGCCGTTCTACTGTTCGGTCGATCTCAGAAACAGCGGCTTCAAGCTCGCGCCGGTCGACACCAACCTGTTCCCGGGCGGTTTCAACAATCTCGATCCCGCGATGCTGCCGCTCGCCGTGCAGGCGGCGATGAGCGCGATCGAGAAGATCTGCCCCGAGGCGAAGAACCTGCTGCTGATCCCCGAGAACCACACCCGCAACCAATACTATCTGATGAACGTCGCGCGGCTGGCGGCGATCCTGCGCCACACCGGTCTCAACGTGCGCATCGGCTCGCTGCTGCCGGAAATCGACCAGCCCACCACGCTCACGCTGCCCGACGGGCAACGGCTCACGCTCGAGCCGCTGCGCCGCTTCGGCACCGCGGGCCCGGATGGCCAGGGCCGCCGGCTCGGCCTGGCCAGCGACCCGGGCTTCGATCCCTGCGCGATCCTGCTCAACAACGATCTCTCCGCCGGCGTGCCGCCGATCCTGGCGCACTTACACGAGCAGTTCGTCATCCCGCCGCTGCATGCCGGCTGGCACGTGCGCCGCAAGTCGCAGCACTTCGCCGCCTACCGACGCGTCGCGCGCGAATTCGCCGAACTGATCGGCATCGACCCGTGGCTGATCGATCCGGAATTCGCCGTCTGCGGCGAGATCGATTTCCAGGAGCGTTCGGGCATCGACTGCCTGGCCGGCAACGTCGACAAGCTGCTCTTCCACATCCGCGGCAAATACCGGGAATATGGCATCGAGGCGACGCCGTTCGTCGTCGTCAAGGCCGACGCCGGCACCTATGGCATGGGCATCATGATGGTCAAGGACGCGAGCGAGGTGCGCGAGCTCTCGCGCCGCCAGCGCAACAAGATGGCGGTGGTCAAGGAGGGCCTGCAGGTGACCGAGGTGATCATCCAGGAAGGCGTGCCGACCTTCGAAATCGTCGATGAAGGCGTCGCCGAGCCGGTGGTCTACATGATCGACCGCTATGTCGTCGGCGGCTTCTACCGCGTGCATACCCAGCGCGGGCCGGACGAGAACCTCAACGCGCCGGGCATGCATTTCAAGCCGCTCGCCTTCGAGACCGGCTGCTCGCTGCCCGACATGAGCCAGAACCCGGATGCGCCGCCCAACCGCTTTTATGCCTATGGCGTGGTCGGCCGCCTGGCGCTGCTGGCGGCGGCGCTCGAGCTGGAGCAGGCTGGCGAAGCATGAGATTTTGGCTCCTCGGCCTGTGCTGCCTGTGGTTGGCAGGCTGCGGCGATTCCGCGCCCGTCGCGCAGGAGGCCTATGTCTTCGGCACCCGCGTCGAGGTCGTGGTCTGGGGGGTGCCGGAGGCGAAGGCGCACGCGGCACTCGGCGAAGTGCTGCGCGAGTTCGACCGTCTGCACCGCGCCTACCACGCCTGGCAGCCTTCGGAACTCACCGCGCTGAACGAGGCGATCGCCGCCGGCCGGCCTCATCAGGTCTCCGCGGAGCTCGCCAGCCTGATCCGCACGGCGCAGGCGCTGGCCGCCCAGGGCGAATATCTGTTCGATCCGGGCCTCGGCCGGCTGATCGCGCTGTGGGGCTTCCAGAGCGACGAATTCAAGCCCGTGCTGCCGGACGCCGAAACGCTGAAGGACCTCGTCGCCGCGAAGCCCTCGATCGCCGATCTGCGTGTTGCCGACGACGGCACCGTGACCTCGAAGAATACTGCCGTGGCGCTCGATTTCGGCGGCTACCTGAAGGGCGTCGCGCTCGACCGCGCCGCTGCCCTGCTCAAGGCGCGCGGCATCGACGATGCGCTGATCAACATCGGCGGCAACGTGCTCGCGCTGGGCAGCAAGGGCGGCGTGCCCTGGCGCGTCGGCATCCGCCACCCGCGCGTCGAGCTCGCCGGTGAGGGTGTCATCGCCACCCTGGAGCTGCGCGACGGCGAGGCGATCGGCACCTCGGGCGACTATCAGCGTTTTTTCGAAGTCGATGGCAAGCGTTACTGCCACCTGATCGATCCGCGCACCGGCGCGCCGGCACAGGGCACCCAGTCGCTGACGGTGCTGATTCCGCCCGGGCCCGAGGCCGGCATGCGCTCCGACGTGCTGACCAAGCCCCTGTTCATCGCCAATGATCGCTGGCGCGAGCTGGCGCGGCGCCTCGGCGTCACCCAAGTGATGCGCGTCGATGCCCAGGGCCGGATCTTCGTCACCCCGGCGATGCAGGCGCGGCTCCACTTCACGATGGACGATCTGGATGTCAAGCTCGTGCAATAATCCGGCAAGATGATCGGCATCCTTCTCATCACCCACGATACCCTCGGCGAGGCGCTGCTGCAATGCGCCTGCCATGTGCTCAACAAGCGGCCGCTGCAACTCTTACAGCTGGGCGTGGCCGCCGGCGACGATCCGAACGACCTGCTGCCGCTGGCGAAGAAGATGCTCAAGCTCGTCGACAGCGGCGACGGCGTGCTGATCCTAACCGACATCTATGGCGCCTCACCGGCCAACCTCGCCGGCAAGCTGCTCAAGCCCGGCCATGTCGAAGGCATCGCCGGCGTCAACCTGCCGATGCTGCTCAGAGCGCTCAGCTACCGCGACAAGGACATGGAAACGCTGCTCAAGCGCACCACCGGCGGCGGCCGCGACGGCGTGCTCGACATGCTGCGGCATTGACCCACGCGACCATGCCGAGAGCCGAAGCCACCATCGTCAACAAGCTGGGCTTGCATGCGCGCGCCTCGGCGAAGCTGACGCAGCTGGCCGGCAGCTTTCCCTGCGAGGTGTGGATGGAACGGAACGGCCGCCGCATCAATGCCAAGAGCATCATGGGCGTGATGATGCTCGCCGCCGGCAAGGGGAACACCGTGATCGTCGACACGCAGGGTGAGCGCGCCGACGAGGCGCTCGCGGCGATCCTGGCGCTGATCAACGACCGCTTCGGAGAGGCGGAATGAGTTTCACGGTGCACGGCCTCGCGGTCTCCCAGGGCATCGCGATCGGCCGCGCCCATCTGATCTCTCACGCCATCTTCGAGGTGGTCCACTATTCGATCCGCGAACGCGACATCCCCGCCGAGGTCGCGCGTTTCGAAGCCGCGCTGGCCGCCGTGCGCGCCGAACTGGCCGCGCTGAACGCCGAAATCGCCCAGCCGGGCACGCCCAGCGAGCTGGCCGCGCTCGTCGGCGTGCATGCGCTGTTCCTCGACGATCCGCTGATCGCCAACGTGCCGAAGGACCTGATCCGCGAACGGCGCTGCAACGCCGAGTGGGCCCTGGTGCAGCAGATGGAGCAGGTGGTCGCGCAGTTCGACGAGATCGAGGACAGCTATCTGCGCGAGCGCCGCCAGGACATCGTCCAGGTGGTCGAACGCATCCTGCGCGCCCTGTCCGGCAAGCCGCGCCGGATGAAGAAGGGGGGCGACAGCGAGATCGTCATCGTCGCGCACGATCTGTCGCCGGCCGACACGATCCAGTTCAAGAACCTGAAGATCGCCGGCTTCGTCACCGACCTGGGCGGCGCCACCTCGCATACGGCGATCGTCGCCAGGAGCCTCGCGATTCCCGCCGTCGTCGGCCTGCACCATGCGCGCGCGCTGGTGCGCGAGGACGACCTGGTCATCGTCGATGGCCGGCGCGGCGTGCTGATCGTCGATCCCGACCCCCGCGTGCTCGAGGAATACCGGCTCAGGAAGCGTGAATACGAACTCGAACGTTCCAAGCTCAAGCGCCTGAAGAGCGCGCGCGCCGCGACGCTCGACGACATCGAGATCAGCCTGCAGGCGAACATCGAGCTGCCGCAGGACATCGAGCAGGTGCGCCAGGCGGGCGCCGACGGCATCGGCCTGTTCCGCACCGAATTTTTGTTCATGAACCGCGACACGCTGCCGGACGAGGACGAGCAGTTCGAAGCCTATCGCCAGGTGGCCAGGGCGCTCGCCGGCAGGCCGGTGACGATCCGCACCCTCGACATCGGCGCCGACAAGACGGCGCGCGCGCTGAACGGCGCGGAACGCCAGGTGCCGAATCCGGCGCTGGGCCTGCGGGCGATCCGCTACTGCCTTGCCGAGCCGCAGCTCTTCCTCGCGCAGCTGCGGGCGATCCTGCGCGCCGCGCACTTCGGCGAGGTGAGGATCCTCGTGCCGATGCTCGCGCATCACAGCGAGATCGTCCAGACGCTGGCGATGGTCGAGCAGGCCAAGCAGCAGCTGCGCGAGCGGCGCTGCAAGTTCGCGGAGAACGTCGCCATCGGCGGCATGATCGAGATTCCCGCCGCCGCGCTGGCGCTCGGACCGTTCCTGCGCCATCTGCAGTTCCTCTCGATCGGCACTAACGACCTGATCCAGTATCTGCTCGCCATCGACCGCACCGACGAGGCGGTCGCGCACCTTTACGATCCGCTCCACCCGGCCGTGCTGCGCATATTGGCGCAGGTGATCCAGACCGCGCACAAGGCGCAGACGCCGGTGGCCATCTGCGGCGAGCTCGCCGGCGACCCGAAAATGACGCGGCTGCTCTTGGGCATGGGGCTGCGGCAGTTTTCGATGCACCCGACGCAACTGCTCGAAGTGAAACAGCAAATCGTAATGGCGGATGCCGAGCGGCTCGCCATGAAAGTGGCGAAAGTCCTGCGCTGCGACGAGCCGGAGCGGATTCGCGAGCTGGTCGAGTCGCTCTGAGTCATTCATGGCTCCTGCCGTGTCGCCAGCGCCGACTTTTACGCGATTTTTCTGCTACAGTTCGCCCCTTATGCGAAAGACCCTGTCTGCCATCCTGGTCATTTCGGCCTGCCTCGCGATGCCGGCGCATGCCGACGAGACGCCCGCACAGCTTCCCCCGCTGCCCGCGACGCCCTTGGCCTCGCCTGCGACGGAAGCGGCGGCAATGGCTGCGTCGCCCCTCGCTGCGCCTTCCCCTTCCCTGATGTCGCGCGCGGTCAGCAGCGTCGAGGGCACGATCGAGCGCGCGCTCGATTTCATCGGCCTGCGCTACAAGCGCGGCGGCAGTTCGCCGGAGACCGGCTTCGACTGCTCGGGCTTCGTGCGCTACGTCTATAACGAAACGCTCGGGCTGGTGCTGCCGCACAACGCCAAGGCGATCGCCCAGGAAGGCGAGCGCGTCGAGAAGTCCGAGCTCAAGCCCGGCGACCTGGTCTTTTTCAACACGATGCGGCGCGCCTTCTCGCACGTCGGCATCTATCTGGGCGACAACCTGTTCGTCCATGCGCCCCGCTCCGGCGCGCGCGTGCGCATCGAGGACATGACCGACCGTTACTGGAGCCGCCGCTACAACGGCGCGCGCCGCATCCAGCCGTAATTTCCGGCCATGACCGAGCGCGGACGGCTTGGCCCGGTCGAGGCGCGGCGCGTCGCCTTCGACGAGCCGTTCGTCTTCGCCGCCGGCAAGGTGCTGCCGCAGTGGGAACTGGCGTATGAAACCTACGGCACGCTCAACGCGGCGCGCTCGAACGCGATCCTGATCTGCCACGCGCTCTCCGGCCACCATCACGTCGCCGGCTGGTATGCCGACAATCCGAGGAACGTCGGCTGGTGGGACAACATGATCGGCCCCGGCAAGCCGATCGACACGAACCGTTTTTTCGTCGTCGGCGTCAACAACCTCGGCGGCTGTCACGGCTCGACCGGGCCAGCCTCGCTCAACCCGGCCACCGGCGAGCCCTGGGGGGCGGATTTCCCCGTCGTCACCGTGCCGGACTGGATCAAGGCCCAGGCCCGGCTCGCCGATCATCTCGGCATCGAGCAATGGGCCGCCGTGGTCGGCGGTTCCTTGGGCGGCATGCAGGCGCTGCAATGGACGATCGATGAGCCCGAACGGGTGCGCCATGCGCTGGTGATCGCCGCCGCGCCGAAACTCACCGCCGAAAACATCGCCTTCAACGACGTCGCCCGCCAGGCGATCATCACCGATCCGGAATTCCACGGCGGGCATTTCTACCGTTACGGCACGCGGCCGCAGCGGGGCTTACGGCTGGCGCGCATGCTCGGCCACATCACCTATCTGTCGGACGACCAGATGGCCGAGAAATTCGGCCGCAAGCGCCGTGCCGGCGCCGGCAGCTACGGCTTCGACGTCGAATTCGAGGTCGAATCCTACCTGCACTACCAGGGCGACAAGTTCGCCGGCGTCTTCGACGCCAATACCTATCTCCTGATGACCCGGGCGCTGGATTATTTCGATCCGGCCGCGCCGTTCGGCGACGATCTCGCCGCCGCGCTCGCCCGCGCGCGGGCAGGCTTTCTCGTCGTCTCCTTTTCCACCGACTGGCGCTTTTCTCCGGCGAGAAGCCGCGAGATCGTCAATGCGCTGGTGAAGAACAAGCAGGCGGTCAGTTACGCCGAGATCGCCAGCCAGCACGGCCACGATTCCTTCCTGATGGACGACCGCTATTACCACGCCGTCGTCGCCGCCTACATGGGCAACGTCCAGACATGAGCCACGCGCTGAAACGCCCTGACTTCGCCGTCATCGCCGGCTGGATGAAGCCGGGCGAGAGCGTGCTCGATCTGGGCTGCGGCGCGGGCGAGCTGCTGCTGCTGCTCGCCGGGCGGGGCTTACGCGGCTGGGGCATCGAGCGCGATCCCGGCCATGTGCTCGCCGCGATCGAAAACGGCGTGAATGTGATCCAGAGCGACCTCGAAGCGGGGCTGGCCGGCTTCGAGGACGATGCCTTCGACCATGTCGTGCTCTCGCGCACCCTGCAGACGATGCGCCATACCCAGCAGATCCTCGCCGAAATGCTGCGCGTCGGCCGCGAGGCGGTGGTTTCGTTCCCGAACTTCGCCTACTGGAAAAACCGCATCGCGATCCTCAATGGCCGCATGCCGGTCTCCGAGGACCTGCCCTACCAGTGGTACGACACGCCGAACGTGCGCTTCTTCACGATGCTCGATTTCGAGAGCCTGTGTTCGGACATGGGCATCGCCATCCGCGATCGCCAGGTGCTCGACGACAAAGGCGCGCTGGTGACCGAAGAACACAACTTCCTCGGTAGCCTCGCCGTCTATCGCATCGGTCGCGGCGGCTGAGAGCTTGTGAAAATTTCTGCTGCGCGGCCCGCCGCCACCCCAAACGGCCGGTCGGCGCGCAGGCGGGCGCAGGCCGGGCACAGCTCGCGCCCCAGATGGGCGGCCATGTGATCGGGCAGGCGCTGCCGCACGAAGCGGCGCTGGGCGGCCGTCTGGGTGGGCGCGCCACAGGATTCGCAGACGAGCAGCGGCTGCTCGCGCACCACGGTGCCGGTGATCACCGTGCGCCGCACGCCGTCGCCATCCTCGATGCGGATCGCACCGGTCGGACAGACCTGCGCGCAGGCGCCGCAGCCGATGCACTTTTCCGCCGGCCGCGTGAAGTCGAAATAGGCCAGGCGGCCAGCCAGGGTATCGGCCATGCGTAGTGCCTCGACGCCCATCTCGCTGCAGGCGAGCTGGCACAGGCCGCAGCCGATGCAGACGTCGCAGCGCAGGCAACGGCCAGCCTCGGCATGCGCCGTCGCGTCGCTGAACCCTTCCTCGATCTTCACATAGTTGCCGGTGCCCAGACGCTCCTCGATCGCCTTTTCCGGCATCCGGGCGCGCGGCCGGTAACTGCGCTCGCGCGGCGCGACGGCGAGCGGCACGACCTCGGCGCGCCGCTGCGGCCTGCCGACGCTCGCGGCGAGCGGCACGCCCTTGAGCCAGGCATCGATCGAATACGCGGCGATCTTGCCGGAGCGGATCGCCTCGACCGCGGTGCGCGGACCGTGGGCGACGTCGCCGCCGGCAAACACGCCCGGCAGCCGGGTCATCAGCGTGCGCGGATCGGTGACGACGAAGCCGCGCGTCACTTCGAGACCGCTGCCTTCGATGCTGGCGAGATCGGTGCCCTGGCCGACGGCGAAGATGATGTGGTCGGCTTCGAGCGTCATCGTGCGGCTGGCGTCGAATTTCGGGTTGAAGCGCTTTTGCCCGTCCAGCTCCTCGAACACCCGCTCGCAGCGCTGGAACACCATTTCGCCTTCCGCAAAGATGCCGACGGGCCCCCAGCCCGGATGCAACGTGACGCCCTCGGCGACGCACTGCTCGATCTCGTGGTGGCTGGCGGGCATTTCGCGGCGCTTTTCGAGGCAGACCATATCGACCTGCCGGGCGCCCTGGCGGATCGCCGTCAGCGCCACGTCGATCGCGACATTGCCGCCGCCGACGACGATGACACGCGGGCCGACCTGCACCGCCATGCCGCTCCTCACGCTGCGCAGGAAATCGATGCCGCCCAGCACGAAGGGCTGATGCACGCCCTCGACCGGCACGAAGCGCGAGGTCTGCGTACCCAGGCCGAGGAACACCGCATCGTATTCCCGGCGGAAGGCATCGAGGCTGTCGACCTTGGCATTGCAATGGATCGGGATACCGAGCGCCGTGATCTGATTGATCTCCTCGTCGAGCAGCTCGGGCGGCATCCGGTAGGCCGGGATGCCATAGCGCAGCATGCCGCCGGGCTTTGCCTGCGCTTCGAACACCACGGGCTGATGGCCGAGGATGCGCAGGTAATAGGCCGCGGTCAGGCCGGCCGGGCCGGCGCCGACGATGCCGATCTTCTTGCCGGTCGGCGGCGCGATCTCGGGGCGCGGATAACCGCCCGCGGCGAGACAATGCTCGGCCGCCCAGGCCTTCATCGGCCGGATGAACACCGCGCCATCACTGCCGCTGCGCACGCAGGCGGATTCGCACGGCGCCGGGCAGACCAGCCCGCAGGTGAGCGGAAACGGATTGTCGCGCGTGATGACGTCGATCGCGGCGCGGGGATCGTCATGGCCGATGTGCGCCAGGAAGCTGGGAATGTCGATGTTGGCCGGGCAGGCGCCATGGCAGGGCGCGGCATTGCGCTGGAGGCAGACACCCTCGTCACACCGCCGCGCAGGCGCGGGCAGGCGGACGTGATCCTCCCACTGCGCGCGGAAATAGCGCAGCGCGCTGCCCAAGGGCCAGGCGGCGGCCAGCCCCTGGGTCGCCAGTTCGACGGCCAGCTCGTCGAGCTCATCCAGATGCGCGGGCCGGCCATGGCCGACGGTGATCTCGGCGACCAGCCGCGCGACGCGCGCCAAGAGCGAACGCACCGGCGCCGGCTCGGCCTCGGCGAGCTGCCAGTAGCGATACAGCGCGCGGCGCGTCTGCTCGACCAGACACACGCCTTCGGCCAGCACCATCAGGCTCGCAGGCCCGGGCGCGATGCCGGCATCCGCCAGCGCCAGCGGCCGGCAGGAAAAGTCGGCGGCGGAAAGCGGCAGGAAGCCGCCCATGCCGTTGTCGAAGACGAGGATCGCATCGCGCCCCTCGACCTCGACGCCGCCCCCCCAGTCGTAGATCAGACGCCGCAGCGGGTTGCCGTGCTTCACCTCGATCAGGCCGCGCTGCTTCAGGCCGCGGCGCAGCGTCAGCAGGCAGGCGTCGAGCGCGGCGGGCTCCAGGCCGGCGAACGAGAGCGCGATCCGGCACCAGGTTTCCGGTGTATGGACGAGGTGGCCGCCGTCGGCTTCCTGGACGTCGCTCCAGCAGCTGGGCTTGCTGTTGCGGCGCACCTCGACCCGCAGCCGGCGGCCCGCGGAAAAGCCGCCGCGCCGGAGGGCATCCACGGCATTCAGAAAGGCGGCTTCCTGGCCGGTCAGCTCGGCGGGCAGGCGCAGGATCACCTGGTCAGTGTCGCGCAGTCCCGCGGCGATCAGCAGCCCCTCGGCCAGACGCCACGGCGCGCCCTTGAGCACCGCGGCGGCGCCGAGCGCGCGGGTATCGAGCGCGGTGGCATCGACCACCAGGGCGGCGGAACCGCGGCCGCGCAGGAAGCGGCGCCAAGCCTGATAGAGCGGCTCGCCGGAAAAACCGCACTCGGTAAGCCCGGCAGCCTGCACGTGCTGCAGGCGCTGCAGGGGGTTCATGCCCTGCGCCGCCGCCAGCCCCGGCAGGGCCGCCGGGAAAGTCGGCGCTGGTGGGACGGCACCCGCCAACGCGGCGGCTTCGGCATCCAGCCAGGCGGGCAGCGCCAGGAATTCGCTCATCTTCTCTCGCCGCCCTGGATCATCGGCTCGGCGACGAGCTGGCGGGCATAGCGTTCGCGGCGCGGATCGGGCCGCTCGTGGGTGACGCCGAAGGACAGGCAGCCGGTGACGCACTTGGTCACGCAGGCCGGCTCCAGGCCGGCATCGATGCGGTCCATGCAGTAATCGCACTTGACCACCTTGCGCGTGGCCGGATCCCACTGCGGCGTGCCCCACGGGCAGGCGGCGATGCAGCTCTTGCAGCCGACGCACAGGCTGGCCTGGACGAAGACGATGCCATCCTTCTCGCGGCGCTGCATCGCTCCGGTCGGGCAGGCCTTGACGCACCAGGCTTCCTCGCAATGGAAGCAGGGCATGAACACGAAACGCATGCGCGGCCGGCCTTCGACCGCCACCGGCCCGATGGCGATGATCTTGCACGGCTGCGCGCCGGGGCCGAGGTTCTTGTGGGTCTTGCAGTGGATTTCGCAGGCCTGGCAGCCGATGCAGTTCGCCTCGTCGTGACGCAGGAAATATTTGCTCATGTCATTACGCTCCCTTGCGCACCACGGTGACGATCGTCTCGGTCAGGTTGTTGCCGCCGCCGGCGGGATCGAAGTCATAGAGCTTGCCGTGCTGCAGGCGCTGGTCGGCCACGCCCAGGCCGCAGGCGCGTGTGGCCAGCGGCACCGTCGCCCCGTAGCCGTGCAGCATGAACACCGCGTCGGGATGGATCCACTCGGTGAGCCTCGCCTTGATGAAGGCACGGTAGCGGCCGCCGCCGCCGATCTCGACCTCGTCGCCGTCCGCGATGCCGAGCGGCCCGGCGCGGCTCGGATGGATCCACAGCACCTGCTCGGGCGCAACCTCGTTGAGCAGCGGATCGTTGAGCCACTGGCCATGCGCCTGCACGCCTACGCGGCCAAAGAGGAGATAAAACCGGTTGCCCGTCGCGGCGGCCGGGGCCTTGAATGGCGCCAGGCTGGGAATGCCGGCCTTCTCGAGGGTTTCGCTTTCGATCTCGATCTTGCCCGAGGGCGTCTTGAAGCTGAGCTCGTCGCGCGGCGTGATCACCGCCGACGGCGCCAGGCTGACGATGCCCCGTTCGCGCAGTTGCGCCACGGTGACGCCGGTGCCTTCGAGCTGGTAGTCCCAGAGCTCCTCGATGGTCTCGAAATCGAGCGCTTCGGCATGCGCGGGATCGCCGACGCGGCGCAGGATCTCGCGGAAGATCCACCACGCCGGCCGGCTGTCGAAGCGCGGCGCGATGGCCTGGTCGCGCATGCTGAAACTGGGGCGCGCGCCGGCGTTCTGCGCCAGGATGTTGGCGCGCTCGAGATAGGTGGCTTCGGGCAGGATCACGTCGGCATGCCACGCGGTTTCCGAATAGCGCACGTCGATCGCCACCAGCAGCTTGAGTTTTTCCCAGGCCTGCTTGATCGCCTCGGCATCCGGCAGCGCCGTGAGCGGATCGTGGCGATAGACGAAATAGGCGCCGATGCCATACGGCTCGCCGCTGGCCATCGCGCGATAGAGCTGATGCACCATGCCACTGGCCGGATCCCACTGCGGGTGTGTGGTGCCGGCGCCGTCGGCACGCGGCGCCGTGACCGCGGGAACCCGGTCGGCGAGCTTCCTGAGCCCTTTCGCGCAGACGTCTTCCGGCGACTTGGCGAGGATGCAGCCGCCCTCGACCTCGATCGCGCCGAACAGCGCGTTGAGGATCAGCGCCGTGCGGCTGACATAAAACGACTGGCGGTGACGCGCCACCATCCAGCCCGGATGGAAGATCACGCGGGGCGCATCCTTGGCGATCTCGGCGACGAAGGCGCGCAGCTCGTCGGCAGGGATGCCGGTATGCATCTCCTGCCACTCGGGCGTGGCCTCCTTCACCGCTTCGCGCAAATAGTCCATGCCGGAAACGAAGCGCGCGACGAACGCCTGGTCATACACCCCGGTTCTCAGCACCTCGTGAATCAGTGCAAGGTTGAGCGCGTAATCGCTGTTCGGCCGCACCTGCCAGTAGCGCGTCGCCTTGCAGGCAGTGATGCTGGCGCGCGGGTCGATGTAGGTGCACTTCATGCCTCTGGCCAGCGCCGTCATGAATTCCTTGGCTTCCGCGACCTTGAACGATTCGGTGACGTTGCGGCCGTAGAGCACGAGGTGACGGCAGTTGGCGATGTCGAAGGTGATCGCCGTGCGCCCGCAGCCGTAGAGCGAGCGCGCCGCATGGTGGGCATTGCTGCCGCAGGCGGCATCGTGATCGCAATAATTCGGCGAGCCGAGCGCCCGGACGAAGGTTCTGGTCAGATCGGTGAATGGGCCGCCGCGGTCGCTCAGCGCGATGCCGCGGCCGCCGAACTCCTCGATCGTCTCGCGCAGGCGGTCGGCGATGTAGTCGAGCGCCTCGTCCCACGAGGCGCGCCGCCAATGGCCGCTGCCGCGCGGTCCGGTGCGGATCAGCGGCGTCTGCGGCCGTTCGTCGTCATATTCGAACGACAGGGCCGCGGCGCCCTTCGCGCACAGGCTCTCGCCCATCGCCGCATCGCCGGCATTGCCCTGGATCCAGACGACGCGGCCGTTTTCGACCGTCACCTCGATCGGGCAGCGCACCGAGCACATGCCGCACATGCTGAAAACCCGCCGACGGCCGGGCGCCATCACGCCCCGCACGTTGGGTGCCACCGTGGAACTCGTCATCGCTTTCCGCCCTGGAAATCACGTTGGAGGGTGGAGGGTGCCGTCCCGCCAGCGCCGATTTTTCCTTCGATTGCATGGTGCCCGGAACCGGACTCGAACCGGTATGCCTTGCGGCGAGGGATTTTAAGTCCCTTGTGTCTACCTATTTCACCATCCGGGCACGGCCTGCATTCTAGGCTTGCCCGGGACGATCAGGGAGACGATGCGGGAGTGGTTACTGCGCCGTCAGCGGGCCGCTGGCGAGCAGGCGGGCGAAATCCTCGAAGGGCAGCGGCCGGGCGAACAGGAAACCTTGGGCCAGGTCGCAGCCGAACTCGCGCAGGATCTGCGCCTGGGCCTGCGTTTCGACGCCTTCGGCCACCACCGTCATGCCCAGATTGTGTCCCATCTGGATGATCGTCTGGACGATCTTGCGGCTCTTCTCGTCGCGTTCGAGACCGCCGACGAAGACCTGATCGATCTTGAGCTTGTCCACATGCAGGTGCAACAGGTTGCCGAGGTTCGAGTAGCCGCTGCCGAAATCGTCCACCGCGATGTTGATCCCTGCCGCGGCGAAGGTTTCGAGCGCCTGGACGAGATGTTCGTTTTCGCTGGCGAGGACGCTTTCGGTGACTTCGATCTCGATGCTTTGCGCTAGCGCCCCGCAGCCGCCGAGCAGATCGAGCACGCGCGCCGCGCAGCCGTGGTCGAATTGCAGCGGCGAGAAGTTCACCGCGATGCGCAACCGACTCGCTAGGCCGTCGAGCCGCCCGCCCAGCTCGCAGGTCTCGCGCAGCACCCACTGCCCCAGCGCCGTGATCAGTCCGGATTCTTCGGCCGCGGCGACGAGCTCGGCGGGGGTGGGCGGCGAAGCCGCACCATCGTGGCGGGCGAGACGCAGCAGCACCTCGGCGCCGGCGATCATTCCGTCGGCGAGTCTGACCTGCGGCTGCCAGGCGAGCGTCAGCCCCGAGGAGGCAAGCGCCTTGCGCAAGACGTCCGCCGCCTCGATGCGGCGCGCCAGCCGGCGGTGCATGTCGCTGGCGAAGAAATGGTAACGGCCGCGCCCTTGCTGCTTGGCGCCATACATCGCCGTATCGGCATTCATCAACAGTGCGTCGACCGTGTCGCCGTCTCCCGGATAGCGGGCGATGCCGATCGAGGCGGCGAGGAAGAACTCGCGCTCGTCGCAGGTAAACGGCGTGGAGAACGCGTTCAGCAGCTTTTCCGCGACATCGGCCAGCGCCGCCTCATCCGCGATGTCCTCGACGAGGATGGCGAACTCGTCGCCACCGAGCCGCGCCACCGTATCGTTGGCGCGCACCAGTCCGGTGAGCCGGTGGGCGGCTTCGATCAGGATGCGATCGCCGGTGCCATGACCATGGGTGTCGTTGATGTCCTTGAAGCGGTCGAGGTCGAGGAACAGCACGCCGACCTCGGTGTCGTTGCGTTGCGCGCGGGCGATCGCCTGGCCGAGGCGGTCGAGCAGCAGACGGCGGTTGGGCAGCCCGGTGAGCGCGTCGTGATAGGCGAGGTGCATCAGCTGCGCGCGCAATTCCTTGTGCGTGCCGATGTCGGCGAACACGCCGACGTAATAGCGCGGGGCGCCATGCTCATCGCGCACCAGGTCGATATGCAGCCATTCGGGATAGATCTCGCCGCTCTTGCGCCGGTTCCACACCTCGCCTTCCCAGGAACCCGTCTCGTCGATCGTGCGCCACATCGCGGCATAGAACGCGGCATCGTGACGGCCGGATTTGAGCAGGGCGGGCGTCTGGCCGATCGCCTCCTGTTCGGAATAGCCGGTGGTGCGGCAGAAGGCGGCATTGACGAGCAGGATGCGGCCCTTGGCGTCGGTGACCATGATGCCTTCGGCCGTGGCATCGAACACCGCCGCGGCGATCCTGCGGTTTTCCAGCTCGCAATGCAGATTGGCGATCAGGCGCTCGCGTTCCTGGCTGAGCGCGCGCTCGTGCTCCATCATCGCGGCGACGAGCGCCAGCCGCGACACCACGCCCCGGAAGACCCCATCGGCGTCGATGAGGGGAAGGAAATCGCAGCGCTCGGCCTCGAAGCGCGCCCAGACTGCTTCGATCGGCGTGGCCGGATCGAGCGGCGGCGGCTGACGCCGCACCAGCAGATCGGCGAACACGCGCGCCGGAAACAGCGCGGCTTCGCGGACGTCGACGAGGCCGAGGAAACGGCCGCGTTCCGCATCCTCTTCGAAAACGGCGAACACCAGCGTACCGTTGTTGCCGAGGCTGGTCACATCGCGATAGCGCTGCAACGCGCCGACGGCGCGATAGCGTGGGCACAGGCAGTCGCGCGCGGTCAGCATGTCGTCACGGCGCCTCACCCGCCGCTTCCAGCGCGATCTCGACCTCCAGATCGAGATGCAGGATTTCCTCGGGACCCATCAGCGGCTTGACATGGACGATGACGAAACGGCGCAAGGTGTCGACATCGATCTTGCGCAGGATGGCGCTGCGCACCAGCACGTCGCCGATCACGTCGTCTTCGATCGGCACGTGTTCGAATGGCGTGGTCATCAACAAGGCCAGCGCCTTGCCGACCGCGACCTGGCCGATCGGCGAGAACCGGCCCAGCACGAGCCCATCGACGATGGGCGGCAGGACGAACTCGCGCGCCCGCATGTTGATGATACGCCGTTGCATCTTTTTCATTCTCGCCCCTCGCCGCCGCCCCTTCCCCCTGCAGGGCGATCGGTCGCGAAATTTTGTATTTTTATAACATTAAACCTTGCTGGAATATCAACTTTTGCGCAAAGCGCCGTCGGCCGCCCATTGCCGCCGGACGATGTCGCGGATCAGGTGCAGGCGGCGGTGGAAGAAATGGTCGGCGCCGGGAATGACGACGACCGGCAAATCGAGCGGTTCGGCCCAGGCCAGCACGTTGGCGAGCGGCACGGTTTCGTCCTTCGCGCCGTGGATGACGATCGTCTCGGGCGGCACGGCGGCCGTTTCATATCGCCGCAGGCCCTCGATGAAGCCGGCGGCGGTGCCGACCAGCACCAGCCGCTGCGCGGGATCGCCCACCGTCGCCAGTTTCTGCGCGAGCCGCGTGACGACGTAGGCGCCGAAGGAAAAGCCGGCGAGATAGACGGGCAAGCCGGCACCGAAGCGCTGGCGCGCCCAGGAATGCACGACGAGCAGATCCTCGGTCTCGCCGACGCCGTGGTCATGTTCGCCTTCGGACGCGCCGACGCCGCGGAAGTTCGGCCGCAAGGCGACGCAGCCGAGCTCGCGGAAGGTCCTGGCGAGCGTGGTCACCACCTTGTTGTCGGCGGTGCCGCCGTAGAGCGGATGCGGATGCGCGATCAGCGCGATGCCGGTCGGCGCCTCGGGCGCTTCGACGAACACCTCGATGTGGCCGGCCGGGCCGTCGAGCAGCACGCGCTCCTTGTGCGTCATTGCTTGTCGATCAAGAGCCGCTCGACGATCTTGCCGCCCACCAGGTGCGATTCGACGATCTCGTCGATGTCCTCCTGATCGACGTAGGTGTACCAGACATCATCCGGATAGACGACGATCACCGGTCCCTTGTCGCAGCGGTCGAGGCAGCCGGCGGTATTGACGCGCACGTTGCCCGGAATTTTGTCGCCCGCTGCCTTGACGCGCTCCTTGCAGTAATCGCGCATCGCCTGGGCATTGTGGTTGTTGCAGCACATCTCGCCCGGCTCGCGCTGATTCACGCAGAAGAACAGGTGATGTTGGTAATAGCTCATTTTTGACTCCTTGGGTTGGGGGCGCCAATGTAGCAAAAGTCGGCGCTGAAGATGCGAGCAGCGGAGGGGGACCCGCCGTAGGCAGGGGCGAAGCGGCCGTGGGCATCGCCGCGACGGCATAATGCGGCCATGACCTCCTCCACGCTTCCCCTCGATCCCGTCAGGGAAAAGCTCCTGCTCGCAACCCTCGCCGGCATCCAGTTCGCGCACATCCTCGACTTCATGATCATGATGCCGCTCGGGCCGATCCTGATGCCCGCGCTCGCCATCGATGCACGACAGTTCGGCCTGCTGGTCTCGGCCTATACCTTCACCGCCGGGGCCGCCGGCGTGCTGGCGGCGCTGTTCGTCGACCGTTTCGAGCGCAAGAAACTGCTGCTGTCGATGTTTGCGTTGTTCGCCCTGGCCACGCTGGCCTGCGGACTGGCGACGAGCTATGCCACCCTGCTCGCCGCGCGCGGGATCGCCGGCGCCTTCGGCGGCGTGCTCGGCTCGATGGTGCATACCATCGTCGGCGACGTGATTCCCTTCGAGCGGCGCGGCCGCGCCGCCGGTGTCGTGATGTCGGCCTTCTCGCTGTCTACCGTCGCCGGCGTGCCGCTCGCGCTGTTCCTCGCCAACCATTTCGGCTGGCGCTTCCCGTTCTTCTTCATCGCCACGCTGGCCATCGTGCTGCTGCTGCTCGGGCTGCGGCAGTTGCCGACCCTGCGCGGCCATCTGCCGAGCGCCGTCATCGGTGAAGAAGAGCGCGCCCATCCCTTCGCGGCGATGTGCGAGACGCTGGGCAACGCCAACCACCTGCGCGCGCTGGCCTTCATGGCGCTGATGATGCTCGCCGGCTTCACGGTGATTCCCTACCTGACGATCTACGCGACGGCGAGCGTCGGCATCCGCCAGCAGGACATTCCCTATCTGTATCTCGCCGGCGGCTGCGCCACCTTCTTCACATCGAGGCTCATCGGCCGGCTGGCCGACCGCCACGGCAAGGTGCGCGTGTTCCGCATCACGGCCTGCGCCGCGCTGGTGCCGCTCTATGTGCAGACGCACCTGCCGCCGGTGCCGCTCGCGGTGATGATCGGCTGTGCGACGGTGTTCTTCATCCTCGTGCCCGGCCGCATGGTGCCGGCGATGGCGATCATCACCTCGGCCGTCGAGCCGCGCCTGCGGGGCACCTTCATGTCGCTCAACGGCGCGGTGCAGAACCTCTTCTCCGGCATCGCCGCCTACATCGGCGGCCTGATGATCGCGATGGAGGACGGTCGGCTGGTCGGCTATGGCGACGTCGGCCTGTTGGCGATGGCCGCGACGCTGCTGGCGATCGTCTTCGTCGGCCGCATCCGCATGCAGAGTGCCGCTCCGCCAGCGCCGACTTGAAGGCAGCGGGTGCGCCGGGCCGCCCCAAGCACCCGCGTCACGCGCCGCAGGCGCAAACCGCACCGCCATAGCCACGGAGATGCCCGTAATGCCGGGTGCCGCAATGCGGCACGAGCCGTCTAGAACTCCCCGCGAGGGGAACGAAGGGGGGCGGGATATTTCTTTGCGTTCTTGGCGATCTTGTCGCGCGCGGCGGCGATCGGGTCGATGCCCAGCGCATCCGCCAGTTCCACCAGGTAGATCAGCGTGTCGGCCACCTCGTCGCGGATTGCGGCGAGCTTTTCCGGCGGCGGCGCGAGGCTTTCTTCGGGCGTCGCCCACTGGAAATGCTCGACCAGCTCGGCGGCCTCGACGATCATCGCCATCGCTAGGTTCTTCGGCGTGTGATAGCGCCGCCAGTCGCGCGCGGCGGCGAACTCGCGCAGCGCGCACTTGAGGGTTTCGAGGTCATGGATCGTCTCGGTCATCGTTCGCTCCTTGACATCACCAGCCAGGGCAGGGCGAGGAAGGGCCACAAGGCGCTGGCCAGCCGGGTCAGGCCGTTGAAGTTGAGGAAATGCCCCTGCTGCCAGACACGCAGCGTGTCGGCGAGATACGGATTGTCCGGCATCAGGTTCGCGAGCACGGTGGCCATCATCAACGCCAGCGCCGCGACGGCCTGACGCGCGCCGGCCGCGAGGGCCATCGCCACGCCCCACAGCAGCAGCCCCAACGCCAGTCCGCCGAGCGTGCCGGGAGTGGCCCAGGCCAGCCCCCCCCTGCCTTCCATCAACACCAGGAGCGCCGCGCTCTTGACGACGAGCGCGAGCGCGATCAGCCCCAGGGGCAGCCGGAAAGGATATTGCCGGGCGAGCCGCGCGGCGATCAGCGCGATGGCCAGCGTCTGTGCGGCGACCGTCGCCAGCTCGAAGCTACCGAAACGGCCGGCCTCGAAGCCGATCGCCGCAGGCAGTCCGAAGAAGCCGCGCAGGTTGCCGCTGGCGAACAGGATGTTTTCCGGATTGAGCTGGGTGAGCAGCCACAGCGCGACGATCAGCAAACCCGCATCGCCCCGCGCCCCGGTGAGGAAACGCCGCTCACGCCAGCGAAACAGGCGTCCCCCGTCGAGCAGCGTGCGGCCGCCGGCGAGGCCGAGGATCGCGCCAAGCAACGTGCCTGCCGTATTGCAGGCGAAATCGAGATTCGAAGGCACGCGGCTGGGCAGATAGTTCTGCACGATCTCGACACCGAGGCTCAGGCCCGCGCCGATGAATAACGCCAGCCCGAGCGCCAGGAGCGGGGCCAAATGCCGGATCAGCGCCGCCGTCCAGAAGAAGCCGAGCGGCAGATAGGCAAGCCCATTGGCGACGAGATCGAAGCCGGTGACATAACGCGGCCACGTGACCGTCAGGAAAGCGAGCGGATCGACCCCGGTATCGCGCCAGCCGGAGAACGGGTAGAGGCTTGCATAGGCGATCAGCAACGTCCAGACGAGAGCGAGCTTCAGGGGCAGGTTGGAGCTGCCATGTGCCGTCACACCAGCGCCGAGTTTCAGAGGCCGTGGGGTGCGGCGAGGCGCTGGCGCAAGCGCATGATCAGCGCGGCGGGCGCCAGATGCGCCGGATCAAAGCGCGGCAGCTCGACGCCATCGAGCGTGTTCTTGACCAAGAGGCCCAGATCGGTATCGCCTTCCATCAGCAGGCGACGGTTGAAGAACAGCGTATCCGGGTCCTCCTCGCGCGTCAGCAGGGCGATGAAATCGCGCGCCTTCGCCGAGATCGTCAGGTCGGCCGGCGCGGCGTCGAAGACCGGATGAAAGCTGCGGCCGTTGTAGGCAAAGCGCAGCGTCATGCCCGCATCCTTGACGCGGATCGTGAAGCGCTTGGCCTTGAGCATTTCGAGCGGTTCGCGCGGGATCAGGCGGCCGAGCGCGAGGTTGAGCGCGGTCACCAGCGCCAGGGTCGGCGGCAGTTGCGGCAGCCTGTCGCCGAGACGGGCCAGCGGCGCGGGCAAGGTAAAGTCAGGCAGCTTGAAGTTCTTGATCATGGCGATACCAAATCATCGAGCTTAGCGAGCCAACAGTCTCCCCTTCCGTGAGGAAGGGGCTGGGGGATGGCGGGCATTCATGTCACCCAATCGAGACCCGGACGATCGTACCAGAAGCCGTTGCAGTAATCCCCGCCCGGCATCGCGGTAGGCATACCATCGAGCAGCGCGCGGTAGGCCTGGATCAGTTCCGCCATGCCCTCGGACTGCGGCGAGAGGCGGATCAGGTCGACGCCCATGGCGGTGAGCTCCGGCAGCTCGCGTTCGAGGTGGTAGAGCTTCGCGGACTGGGTCTGGATGCCGTTCAAGGTGAGGAAGGGCTCTCCCTCGCGCGTCTTCACCGGCAATCCGTCCGGAAAGCCGATGCAGCGGAATTCGCAGCTATCTTTCTGCAACCGGTAGCGCCGCGCGGTGAAGCAGCGCGCCGAATAGGCGAGCGGAATGCGGCCGTGGGCGAAGATTTCCGTCTCGATGCCGGCCGGCCGTTCGCGTTGCAGACCCGACAACGCGCTGCGGCCGATCTCCGGCGGCATCACCCAGCGCGTCGCGCCGCAATCGACGAGGATCTTCAGCGTATGGCCGTTGAAGACGTTGAGCGTCGGGCCGGCGACGAAGCGCTGGCCGCGCTCGGCGAGTTGGCGCACCGCGCCCATCTCGTTGGCCTCGATGGTCAGGCGCGGGTCCTCCCGCGCTGCGTCCATCAGGCGACGCACCGCCTTGAGATCCGATTCCGATTCGATCAACGGCAGCGTCGAGAGCGCCACTTCCTTGCCAACATCGGCGAGCGTCGTCGCCACGTCGAGCCAATCGTCGAGGCGCATCTCGTGGCGGCGCGAGCAGACCGCCTCGCCGAGATAGACGACCTCGACGGGCGCTTGCGCCATCTCGGCGTAGAAATCCATCACGCGCTGACGCGGCCAGTAGTAGAGCAGGGGGCCGAGGGCGAGTTTCATGATCCTCCGGTCTTCAGGCAATGACGGTAAGCGCATTGGGGCGCAGATCGTCCAGCACCGCCAGCACCTTCGGCACGAGCGGCAAAAGAGTGGCCAGCCGATTGTCGGGCGCTTTCAGGACGACCACGGCCAGCGGCAAGGCGGCGAGATTCTGTTGATATTGCAGATTCTGGTCGACGGTGACGAACACCTCGAAGCGCGCCGCGGCCAAGGCCAACAGCTTGCCGTTCTTCGCGCCAGACCAACCGGCTTCGACCACGGTCACGACCTCATGGCCCTCGAATGCATATCGCAAGCGTCTCGGCAGGGATTCATCAAGCAGGATGCGCATCTGGAGAGACTGCGCGACGGGCCTCTTCAAGCACGCCGATACACATGACTTTGGGCACTGAGGGGAAGTCCTCGCAAAACACGTCGAGCGAATCGCCCGCTTCGAGATAGTCGAACAAGGTCTTGACGGGCACGCGCGTGCCGGCGAAAACCGGCGTGCCGCCGAGGATATCGGGGTCGATCTGGATCACGGGCTTGTCTGCCATGCCGGTCTCCTGGTTGCCGTCACTTCCACGGACGATTGTACGCGCCGAGCGTGGCCGACTGGCCTTCGGAGATCTTGTTGAGCTCGGCCATCCACGCCGGCGTCGGCTTGAAGTGCTCGGTATCGCGCCGGCAGGCGTCGATCGCCTGGCGCCACACTTTCGTCACCTGCGCGACGTAGGCGGGGCTCCTCTGGCGGCCCTCGATCTTCAGCGCCCGGACGCCGGCCTTCATCAGCTCGGGCAAGAGTTCCATCGTGTTGAGGCTGGCCGGCTCCTCGATCGCGTAATAGGTTTCCTCATCGACCTCGAAGCGGCCCTTGCACAGCGTCGGATAGCCGGCGCGCTCGCCCGGCGCGAAGCGGTCGATCAGCACGCCGTTCAAGCGCGTTTCCATGCCGCGCGGCGTTTCCTCGTAACGGACGCTCTTTCCCGGCGAGCAGGCGCCCTGGCAATTCGGCGAGGTGCCCGTGGTGTAGGCCGACAGCGCGCAGCGGCCTTCGACCATCACGCACAGGCCGCCGAAGCCGAACACCTCGATCTCGACCGGGGTGTGCTTCACCACGTGCTCGACCTGGGCGAGCGAGAGCACGCGCGGCAGCACGGCGCGCTGGATGCCATAGCGCTCGTGATAGAAGTTGATCGCCTCGTAATTGGTCGCCGAACCCTGCACCGACAGATGCAGCCGCAGCTGCGGGTGGGTGCGGTGGGCATAGTCCATCAGGCCGGGATCGGCGAGGATCACCGCGTCGACGCCAAAGGCCGCGGCCTTGTCGACGGCGGCCGTCCATCCCGGCCAGTTGTCGGTCTGCGGATAGGTGTTGAGCGCCACCAGCACCTTGACGCCGCGCGCGTGCGCATAGGCGATGCCTTCCTTCAGGCTTTTGTCGTCGAAGTTGAGGCCGGTGAAGTTGCGCGCGTTGGTCGCGTCGCGAAAGCCGGTATAGACGCAGTCGGCGCCGTGATCGACGGCGGCTTTTAGCGCCGGCAGCCCGCCGGCGGGACAAACCAGTTCGAAGGGGGTGCTCATCCGGGAATCCGCACAAAAAGAGGCGGTTACTATAAGGCCGTGGAGCCTCCGGCTGCTTGACCTGGGTCAAAGTCGGCGCTGAAGACGCGAGCAGCGGAGGGGAACCCGCCGCAGACGGGGGTTGCGACCGCGAGCGCCGCCGGGACGGCACCTCAGCGCAGCGTCCCGCGCGGCTTTCGCCCGGCGCGGCTGGCCAGCCGGTCGTAGAGCGCTCGCGGCAGGAACTTCATCGCCGCCGCGACGATGCCCATCTGCCAGGGCATGACGGCGAAGCGCGAACCGCGCTCGATGTGCCGCGCCATGCTCGCGACCGCCTTGTCGACCGGCATCAGGAAGGGCATCGGATAGGGATTCTTTTCGGTCATTGGCGTGGCGATGTAGCCGGGTGCGAGCGTCACGACCTTGATGCCCGACCCTTGCAATTCGACCCGCAGGCTTTCCAGATAGGCGATGGCAGCGGCCTTCGAGGCGGAGTAGGCGCCCGCTCCGGGCAGGCCGCGGACGCCGGCGACGGAGGCGATACCCACCAGCCGGCCCCGCCTGGCCCGCTGCATCGCCGCGACGAAGGGATGGAAGGTGTGCACCATGCCCAGCACGTTGATCTCGAAGACGCGCCGGAAGGCCGGCAGGTCCTCGGCCTCGCCGGTCAGCGTGCCGACCGAGACGCCGGCGTTGGCGATCACGACATCCGGCACGCCGGCCCGGGCAAGGAAATCGGCGCCGGCCGTCGCGAGCGCGGCGGCGTCGGAGACGTCGAGGGGGTAACAATGGCAGACCGTGCCGAGCTCGGCGGCCAGCGCCTGCAGCGCCTCGCTACGCCGTGCGGCCAGGCCGAGGATCGCGCCATGCGAGGCATAGTAGCGGGCCAGCGCCGCGCCGATGCCTGACGAGGCGCCGGTGATGAAAACCACGGGCCGCTTTCGGCCCGTGGTTTCGGTGAAGACTAACTTGCTTGGCAAGTTACGTCGTAACCAAAACCCTGTGATGGATTCCCTGGCCTTACTTCTTCGCCGGCTTCTGCGCCGCCGCGGTTTTCTTGAGTTCGGCGCGATTCTTGGCGATCAGGAAATCGGCCACCTGCAGCATGTGCTCGTACGACTGCAGTTCCGGGCCGGGGCTGTACTTGCCGCCGACGACGAGCGCCGGCACGCCGCTGAAGCCGTATTCCTGGGTCATCTCGGCGGCCTTCTTGACCTTGGCATCGACCGTGAAAGACTTGTAGGTGTCGGCGAAGGCCTTCTTGTCGACGCCCTTTTTCGCCACCCAGTCGAACAGCACGTTCTCGTTGCCGAGATTGATGCGCTGGTTGATCATCGCGTCGAACACCTCATCATTGAGCTTGTCGAGCAGATTCATCGCCTCCAGCGTGTAGTAAAGGCGCGCACCCGGCGCCCAGCTGTCGCCGAGGATCGCCGGAACCTTCTTGAAGCCGACGTCGGCCGGCAACTGCTTGACCCAGGATTTCAGGAGCGGTTCGAGCTTGGCGCAGTGCGGGCAGCCATACCAGAAGAATTCGATCACCTCGACCTTGCCAGCGTCTTCGGTGGGTTGCGGCATCTGCAGACGATGGAAATTGCGGCCTTCGACCGGATCGGCGGCCAGCGCCGGTTGCAGGGCGAACGCGCCGATGGCGAGTGCGGCGAATGCGAGCTTGACGAGCTTCATGCGGGTTTCCTTTCTACTCTTGGGGCCGGACCACCGTGGCCTGGACACCCTGTTCGGACAACTGGCTGCGCGTCCGGTTCAACTCCTCCATCGAGGCGAAGGGGCCGAGACGCACGCGATGCAGCGTCCCCTTGCCCGGCGTCTCGACCTCGAGCACGCCCGCCTCGAAGCCGAGCATCGCCAGCCTGGCGCGCAGGTTGTCGGCGTCGCTCTTCTTCTGGAAGGCGCCCACCTGCAAGTAGAGGTTGCCGCCTGCTGCCGCGGGCGCCGCTTCGCTGCGGACCGGCGGCGCGGCAGCGGGCGCCGCTTCCGGTGTCGGCGGCTTCTTGCCTTCGAGGATGTCGTAAAAATCGAATTTGCGCTCGCCGCTCGCCGGTTTGTCGCCCGGCTTGCCCGGCAGCGCCACGGGCTCCTTGCCGCCATTGACCGTTTCCGGCCGGGTCACCTTCTCGGTAAAAGGTAGTGGCGCCTTGTTCAGATACCAGACGACGCCGAACGAGATCAGCACGCCGACGACGATCCCCAGCACCAGGCCGATCAGCGTGCCACCCCGTTGTGGCCCGCCCCGCTTCACTAACCCCGTTCCCTCTTTCACGCCGCCCATGTGCCGTTCCGCCAGCGCCGACTTTACATCGCCTCGGGCGCGGCAACGCCGAGGATGCGCAGGCCGTTGGCAATCACCTGACGCACCGCGACGGCCAGCGCCAAGCGGGCGAGCCTTTGCGCCTCGTCGTCGACCAGCAGACGCTCGGCGTTGTACCAGCCATGGAATTCGGCGGCCAGCTCGCGCAGCCAGAAAGCCAGCGCGTGCGGCGCCCGATCGGCGGCGGCGGTTTCGATCAGCTCGGGGAAGGTGGAGAGCTTGGCCGCCAGGGCGAGCTCGCGTTCGCCGCCAAGCGGCGCGAGGTCGACGCCGGCCAGCGTGGCGGGATCGCCGCCCCATTGCCGGAGGACGCTGCTGATGCGCGCATGGGCATATTGGACGTAATAGACCGGGTTGTCGTTCGACTGGCTCTTGGCCAGCTCGAGATCGAAATCGAGCGGCTTGTCCTGCTTGCTCAAGAGATAGAAGAAACGGCAGGCGTCGTTGCCGACCTCTTCGCGCAATTCGCGCAGCGTGATGTAGGAACCGGCGCGCGTGCTCATCGACACCTTTTCGTGGCCGCGATAGAGGCTGACGAATTGCACCAGCGCCACCTCGAGCGCCGCGGCATCGAGGCCGAGTGCCTGCAAGGCGCCCTTGACGCGCGCGATGTAACCATGGTGGTCGGCGCCCCAGACGTCGATGATGCGCGTGAAACCGCGCGCGAACTTGTTGCGGTGATAGGCGATGTCGGAGGCGAAATAGGTGTATTGGCCGTTCTCGCGCTGCACGACGCGATCCTTCTCGTCGCCGAAGTGCGACGAGCGGAACCATTTGGCGCCATCCTGCAGATAGATGTGGCCACGCTTTTCCAGCTCGTCGATGGCCTGCGCCACCATGCCGGTGTCGTAGAGGCTCTTCTCCGAGAACCAGCAGTCGTAATGCACGCCGTATTCCTCGAGATCGGCGCGGCAGTCGGCCAGCTGTTCGGCCAGGGCGTGCTGGTGGATGTAGTTCCAGTCCTCGCCGAGCAGATCCTTGGCGACGGCGATCAGGCCGTCGAGATGCGCCTCGGCATCGGCCTCCAGCGGCGGCACGCAGGCGAGCACCGCGGCGGCCGGATGGACGTAGCGATCGCCATGCGCCTCCTTGATCTGCCGTGCCATGGTGCGCACGTAGTCGCCCTGATAGGCATTGGGCGGGAACGGCACCGTCTCGCCGAAGATTTCCAGATAGCGCAGCCAGGTCGACACGGCGAGGATGTCCATCTGCCGGCCGGCGTCATTGACGTAGAACTCGCGGCAGACCTCGAAACCGGCGAAGGAGAGCAGATTGGCCAGACTCGCGCCATAAGCCGCACCGCGGCCGTGACCGACGTGCAGCGGCCCGGTCGGATTGGCGGAAACGAACTCGACCTGCAGCCGACCCGGCTTCTTCGCGCCGCGGCCGAACTGCTCGCCGCGGGCGAGCACCGCATGGATCACGGCGGTCTTGGCGACTGCGGTCAGCGTGAAATTGATGAAGCCGGCGCCCGCTGCCTCAGCCTTCAGCACCCAGGGCGAGCGCGGCAGCTCATGCACCAGACGCTCGGCGATCTTGCGCGGATTCTCTTTCAGCCCCTTGGCGATCTGCAACGCGAGGTTGCTGGAGAAATCGCCATGAGCCGGATCGCGCGGCCGTTCGAGCTGGATTTCCGCCCCCACGCCGGGAGCGACGCTGGAAAGCGCCGCGTCGAGCAGCGCGACGAGATGCGACTTGATATCGATGGATGGCGAGGACATGGCGGCGGATTATAGCGCCGGCCCGTTCCGTGAAAGTCGGCGCTGGCAAGACGGCACCCATTTCAGCCCAGCGCCGTGTCGAGCACCATCATCAGCGCGAAGCCGGCCATCAGGCCGAGGGTCGCCGGCGTCTGGTGGCCGTTGCGGTGGGTTTCCGGGATCACTTCGTGCGAGACGACGAAGATCATCGCCCCGGCCGCCAGGCCCAGGCCGATCGGATAGGCCACCGCGAGGCCGCTGGCCAGCCCCACGCCGAGCAAGGCGCCCAGCGGCTCGAGCAGCCCGCTCAACGTGGCGATGCCCACCGCGAGGGGTGCGGAAAAGCCCGCCGCGCGCATCGCCAGCGCCACCGCGAGTCCTTCGGGAATGTCCTGCAGCGCGATCGCCGTCGTCAGCGGCAGACCCACGCCCAGATCGCCCTGCGCGAAGGAAACGCCGATGGCCATGCCCTCCGGCAGGTTGTGCAAGGCAATGGCGAAGACGAACAGCCAGACGCGCCCGCAGCGCTCGTGGCCGGGCCCGCACGGGCCGCTCTGGTCATGCGCGTGCGGCGTGAATTCGTCCAGTCCCAGCATCAGCAGCACGCCCAGCGCCATGCCGAAGACCACGACAGCGGCGGCAGCCGCCTTGTGGCCGAGCATCACTGCTGCTGCCGCCAGACCTGGCAGCAGCAGCGAGAAAGCGCTCGCGGCGAGCATCATGCCGGCGGCGAATCCAAGCAGGCTGTCTTCGAGCTTTTGCGGGATGCCGCGCAGGACGAGCGCCGGCAACGCCCCCAGCGCGGTCGCGGCGAAGCCCGCCGCCCCGCCGAGCATCGCATAGCGCAACGCGAGCGTGGCTTCACCGCCGAGCAGCCGCACCGTGCTTTGCGCGAGCAGCGCCATGACCGACAACAGGCCGACGCCCAGCCCGAGCGCGGCGAGCGGGTGCGCGCGCGCATGGGCGAGGAAGGCTTCGGGCCAACGCATTCCCGCCGCGATTCGTGGCTGGAGGCTATCGGTTTGCATGCTTTCAGCTTATGGCGCAAGCCCGGGGCATGCAATTGAAAATTCGCTATCGCGGCGATCGTTCGCGCTCATCCCGCCGTGGGTTTGCCGCTCCAGCGCGCCGTCCATTCGCCGGCCGGCGCCGGCTTGCCGAACAGATAGCCTTGCAGCACGTCGCAGCCGCGGCTCGCCAGAAAGTCGCGTTGCGCCGCGTTCTCGACACCCTCGGCGACCACTTGCAGCCCCAGACTCTTGGCTAGTGCCAGCGAAGCGGCGCTGATCGCGGCGTCGTTGGGGTCCGTTTCGATGTCGCGCACGAAGGTGCGGTCGAGCTTGAGGGTCTGGATCGGCAGGCGCTTGAGATAAGCCAGCGATGAATAGCCGGTGCCGAAATCGTCGATGGCGAGCCGCACGCCCAGAGCACGCAACGCGTGCAGCCGGTCGATGGCGGCCGACGGCTCGGCCATCGCCACGGATTCGGTGATTTCCAGCTCGAGATCGCCCTCGCCGAGTCCGTGGCGCGCGATCAGCTCGCGCACGGTGGCGACCAGATCGGCCGCGCGCAATTGCCGGGCGGAGAGATTCACCGCCATCTGCAGATCGCCAATGCCGGCACGGCGCCATTCCCCGAGCTGCCGGCAGGCCTCTTCGAGCACCCAGGCGCCGATTGCCTCGATCAGTCCGGTTTCTTCCGCGATCGGTATGAACTTGTCGGGTGGCACCAGGCCGAGCTCGGGATGGCGCCAGCGCACCAGCGCCTCGACGCCGCACAGACGGCCGCTGGCCGCGACGACCTGGGGCTGGTAGTGGAGTTCGAACTGCCGGTTTTGCACGGCGGCGCGCAATTCGCGCTCCAAGGTCAGCCGTTCGGCGGCGGCGGCGTTCATCGCGCTGGTGAAGAACTGGAAGTTGTTGCGCCCGCGCTCCTTGGCGTGATAGAGCGCGGTATCGGCGCTCTTCATCAGACTGACGCCGTCGATGCCATCGGTCGGAAAGACGCCGATGCCGATGCTCGCGGCGGAATAAAGCTGCCGTCCATCGATTTCATAGGCGTTGGCCAGTGACTTGAGAATCTTGTCGGCCACCGCCGCGGCATCGGAAATCTCGACGATGTGGCTGAGCACGACGACGAATTCGTCACCGCCGAGCCGGGCGACGATGTCGCTGGCGCGCACGCAGGCCTGCAGGCGCCGGGTGACTTCCTGCAACAGGCGATCACCGACCGGATGGCCGAGCGTGTCGTTGATCGTCTTGAAGCGGTCGAGATCGATGAACAGCACCGCGATCCGGATCTGCTCGCGCTGTGCGGTGAGCAGCGCCTGCTCCAGCCGGCTCTCGAAACTGTGGCGGTTGGCCAGCCCGGTCAGCGCGTCGTGATGCGCCAGGTAACGGATGCGCTCCTCCGCGGCCTTGCGCTCGCTGATGTCGTTGAAGCTGCCGACATAATGGCTCACCTTGCCGTCGGGATTGCGGATCGAAGAGATCGCCGCCCACTGCGGATAGATTTCGCCGTTCTTGCGCCGGTTCCACAATTCGCCCTGCCAGTACCCTTCGCGCTCGAGCGTCTCCCACATCTGCCGGTAGGTCTCGCGCGGCGTCTGCTGCGACGCGAGGATGCGCGGGTTTTGCCCGATCAGCTCCGCCGGGCTGTAGCCGGTCATGGCGACAAAGGCGGGGTTGGCGGCGATGATGCGTTTGTCGCGATCGGTGACGATCGCCGCCTCGCCGCTCTTTTCGAACACGCTGGCAAAAAGGAGGAGCGCCTCCTCGGCGCGCTTGCGTTCGGTGATGTCCTGGACGGTCCCGACGCCGCCCTGCAACGCCCCCGCCGCATCGAAGACCAGATCGGCTTTCTCATGCACCCACTTGATCTGCCCGTCTACCTCGATGCGATGCTCGATGTCGTACGGCGCGCCTTTCAGGGCCGCCTGCCAGGCGGCATCGACCCGGGCGCGGTCCTCCGGCGGAATGCGGGCGAGAAAGTCCTCGTAGCACAACGGCTCGCCCGGGGGCACGCCGAAAATCTTGTAGGTTTCGTCCGACCAGGTCAGCCTGTTCTGCCGGACGTCGAGATACCAGCTGCCGAGTTGAGCGATGGCCTGGACATGGCGGAGCCTGTCTTCGCTCTGTTGCAGAGCCTGCCGCAGACCCTGACATTTCACCTCATTGACGGCTTCTTCCATGTTTCTGCACATTTCCGACCTGCGATAGAGGATTTATATCATGCGATCCCGTGCTCGACTTTTCCATGGTGATTTTGTATGGAATAAGTCGGCAGCGGAATACGTCTTACCTCCTGCGGATTGCGCCACCCACCAACCCAACGGAGGAGATCATGACGAAAAGAATCTGGATGACACTGCTGCTTGCCTGGTTTGCCTTGGGCGGCGCCGCGCTCGCCGAGAGCGGCAAGCCGGGCGTCGCGGTGCAGGTCAGCGACGACAACCTCGCCACCTGGAACCAGGCGCTCAACGTCGTAAAAAACGTCCAGGCCGAATACGGCAAGGACAAGGTGGAGGTCGAGCTGGTCGTCTTCGGCAATGGCGTCGGCCTGCTGAAGTTCGATTCCCAGCTGGCCAACCGCATCGACGAAACGCTGGCGAGCGGCGCGAAGGTGCTGATGTGCCAGAACACGATGAAGGCCCGCAAGCTGAGCGAGGACGACATGCACGCCGGCATCGGCTATGTGAAGGCCGGCGTCGTCGAGCTGATCGAGAAACAGCGCCAGGGCTGGGCCGTCATCAAACCTTGAAACTCGGCGCTGGCGGGACGGCACCCCGCCGTCCCGCTCAGGCCGAATGCCGGATCAGATGGTCGAAGGCCGACAGCGAAGCCTTCGCGCCCTCGCCCATCGCAATGATGATCTGCTTGTAGGGCACCGTCGTGCAGTCGCCGGCGGCGAACACGCCGGGAACGGAGGTCGCGCCGCGTGCGTCGATCTCGATCTCGCCGAAGCGGTTCATCGCGACCGTGCCCTTCAACCAGTCGGTGTTGGGCAGCAGGCCGATCTGCACGAAGATGCCTTCGAGCTCGAGGCGGTGACTCTCGCCGCTGTTGCGATCGGTATAGAGGAGCCCGGTCACCTTGTGGCCGTCGCCGAGAATCTCGGTGGTCTGCGCGCTCTTGATCACGGTGACGTTCGGCAGGCTGTTCAATTTGTCCTGCAGCACCGCGTCGGCGCGCAGCTTGCTGTCGAATTCGAGCAACGTCACATGGCCGACGATGCCCGCGAGATCGATCGCCGCCTCGACGCCCGAATTGCCGCCGCCGATCACCGCGACGCGCTTGCCCTTGAACAGCGGGCCGTCGCAATGCGGGCAGAAGCAGACGCCCTTGGCCTTGTATTCGGCCTCGCCCGGCACCTTCAGCTCGCGCCAGCGCGCGCCGGTAGCGAGAATCACGGTCTTCGCCTTCAGGGTGGCGCCGGATTCGAGGCGGAGCTCGTGCAGCTTCTCGCCAGGCTTGAGTTCGACCGCGCGCTGCACGTTCATGATGTCGACGGCGTATTCCTTGACATGCTGCTCGAGCGCCGCGGCGAGCTGCGGGCCTTCGGTGTGCCTGACCGAGATGAAGTTCTCGATCGCCAGCGTGTCGAGCACCTGGCCGCCGAAGCGCTCGGCGACCACGCCGGTGCGGATGCCCTTCCGTGCCGCGTAGATCGCCGCCGCGCTACCTGCCGGCCCGCCGCCGACGACGAGCACGTCGAAGGGATCCTTGGCACTGATTTCCTCGGCCATCCGTGCCGCCGCGCCGGTATCGAGCTTGGCGACGATCTCCTCGAGCGTCATGCGGCCGCTGCCGAACATCTCGCCATTGAGATAGACCACCGGCACCGCCATGATCTGACGTGCCTCGACCTCCTTCTGGAACAGCGCGCCATCGACCATCGTGTGCGTGACGCCGGGATTGAGCACCGCCATCAGGTTGAGCGCCTGCACCACGTCCGGGCAGTTGTGGCAGGAGAGCGAGACGAAGGTCTCGAACTTGAACGTGCCGCGCAGGGCTTTGATTCGCTCGATCGTGGCCGACTCGACCTTGGGCGGATAGCCGCTCGCCTGTAGCAGCGCGAGCACCAGCGAGGTGAATTCATGGCCCATCGGCAGGCCGGCGAAATGGATGCGGTGCGTCTCCCCCGGCTTGCCGATCGAGAAGGAAGGACGGCGGTCGTAGTGGCCATCCTCGCGCACGCTCACCTTCGGCGTGAGCGCGGCGATTTCACCCAGTAGTTCGCTGATCTGGCGCGAAGCGTCGCTCGCGTCGGGCGAGGCGACGAGTTCGATCGGTTCGACCAGGCGTTCGAGGTAGGCGCCCAGTTGGGCCTTGATGGTGTCGTCGAGCATGATGGGTTCCTTGTGCGTGGCTGGCAGGGGAAAACGGCCGGCAGGCGGTTTTCCGCTGCCATCCGCCCCGGCGAGGCCGGGACGGGGGTGGCGAAATGCGGCTTAGATCTTGCCCACGAGATCCAAAGACGGCTTCAGGGTCTCGGCGCCTTCCTTCCACTTGGCGGGGCAGACTTCGCCCGGATGCGCCTCGATGTACTGCGCGGCCTTGACCTTGCGCAGCAGCTCGGAGGCATCACGGCCGATGCCGAGATCGTGGATTTCGATGACCTTGATGACCCCCTGCGGATTCATGACGAAGGTGCCGCGCAGCGCAAGGCCCTCTTCCTCGATCATCACGTCGAAGTTGCGGCTGATCGTGCCGGTCGGATCGCCGATCATCGGATACTTGATCTTGCGGATGGTCTCGGACGCATCGGCCCAGGCCTTGTGCACGAAATGGGTGTCGGTCGACACGGCATAGACTTCGACACCGATCTTCTGGAATTCCGGATACAGGTCGGCCATGTCGCCGAGCTCGGTCGGACAGACGAAGGTGAAGTCGGCCGGATAGAAGAAGAAGACCGACCACTTGCCCTTGACGTCGGCATCGGTGATCTCGACGAATTTGCCATTGTGGTAAGCCTGGGCCTTGAACGGCTTGAGGGTGGTGTTGATCAAAGACATGTTGCTCTCCTTGGTGTGGTTGAAATGCGGTGTGGATCAGATTGTGCTGCGCCAATAACCAGCGCGACGGAATGGATTCTATGTGCGCTTGCAGCATCGTTCCAATTGATTGTTGCGATTCAATTCATAGTCTCTGGCTATCGAAATCGGCCTTTCGATCATAGCCTCCCGCTATCGGCATCGTTGAGAAAAACAATTTCCTATGGGGTCGTCGTTTTTCTACGATGAAGGCAACGAAGCGCTCGAAGGCGTTTCGCGTCACCCCCATCAACGACGAGAGGAGAAAGAAAGATGCAACTCAAGGGATCGAAAACCGAACAGCACCTGAAAGCCGCCTTCGCCGGCGAATCGCAAGCCAACCGCCGCTATCTGTATTTCGCCAACAAGGCCGACGTCGAGGGCTATCCCGACATCGCCGCGTTGTTCCGCTCCACCGCGGAAGGCGAGACCGGCCATGCCCACGGCCATCTCGAATATCTCGAGCAGTGCGGCGACCCGGCCACCGGCCTGCCGTTTGGCAGCACCAAGCAGAATCTGGCTTCCGCCGTTGCCGGCGAAACGCACGAATACACCGACATGTATCCCGGCATGGCCAAGGATGCGCGCGCCGAGGGCTTCGACGAGATCGCCGACTGGTTCGAGACGCTGGCCAAGGCCGAGCGCTCGCATGCCAACCGCTATCAGAAGGCCCTGAACGAGCTGGGTTGAGCCACCCCGACGCTGGCGGCCACGCATGCCGCCGGCGCACCCCCACCCCAACCGAGAGACCCCGCGACAGGAGAACCGCATGACCCGCGAAGGCAACCTCGAAGCGCCCACCCGGCATCCGCTCGACTGGCAGAACCCCGCTTTCTACGACGAGGCGGCGCTCACCCAGGAGATGGAGCGCGTCTTCGAGATCTGCCACGGCTGCCGTCGCTGCGTGAGTCTGTGCCAGGCTTTCCCGACGCTCTTCGACCTCGTCGATGCCTCCGAGACGATGGAAGTCGACGGCGTCAGGAAAGAGGATTACGGTAAGGTCGTCGAGCATTGCTATTTGTGCGATCTCTGCTACATGACGAAGTGCCCCTACGTGCCGCCGCACGAGTGGAACCTCGATTTCCCGCACCTGATGCTGCGCGCCAAGGCCGTGCATTTCAAAAAAGGCCAGACCAAGCTGCGCGACAAGATATTGACCAGCACCGACCTCGTCGGCAGGTTCTGCGGCATCCCCATCGTCGCGCCGACCCTCAATGCGGTCAACAAGATCGGCGCGATGCGCAAGGTATTGGAAGGCGTCGCCGGCATCCACAGCGAGGCGTGGCTACCCGAGTTTTCTTCCCGGCCGTTGAGGAGCCGCCTGCGCGAGCTGCCGGACGACACGCCCGCCGAGCCCGCCGCCGGCACCACCGGCAAGGTCGCACTGTTCGCCACCTGCTACATGAACCGCAACGAGCCCGGCCCCGGCGAGGACCTGGTCGCCGTCTTCGAACACAACGGCATTCCGGTGACTCGGGTGCCCAGCGAGCAATGCTGCGGCATGCCCAAGCTCGAGCTCGGCGATCTCGAATCGGTGCGCCGCGCCAAGGAGAAGAACATCCCGCTGCTGGCGCGTCTCGTCGATGCCGGCTGGGATCTCACCGCGCTGGTGCCCTCCTGCGTGCTGATGTTCAAGCAGGAGCTGCCGCTGATGTTCCCCGACGATCCGGACGTGCGGAAAGTCAAGGATGCCTTCTACGACCCGTTCGAATACCTGATGCTGCGCCACAAGGCCGGCCGGCTGAAGACCGATTTCAAGACCGGCCTGGGCAAGGTGTCCTACCACGCCGCCTGCCACCAGCGGGTGCAGAACATCGGCCAGAAGACCAGGGAATGCCTCTCGCTCGTACCGGACACGACCATCGACTCCATCGAGCGCTGTTCCGGCCACGACGGCACCTATGCGGTGAAGCGCGAGTTCCATCAGTATGCGATGAAGATCGTCAGGCCGGTCGTCAATCGCGTGAACCAGAACGCTCCCGACCACTACGGCTCGGACTGCGCGATGGCCGGCCACCACATCGGCCATGCGCGCGCCGACGGCACCGCCCCGGAACACCCGATCACCCTGCTGAGAAAGGCTTACGGCCTATGAATCCCCTGACCCGCGACCAGCTTTTCAGCCTCGAACAATATGCCCGCGTGCGGCCCGAATTCCGCGCACGGGTCATTGCGCACAAAAAGAAGCGCGTCGTCGCCTTGGGCCCCTCGGCAACGCTGCATTTCGAAGACCGGCTGACGATGCAATATCAGGTGCAGGAGATGCTGCGCCTCGAACGCATCTTCGAGCCCGAGCTGATCCAGGAAGAGCTCGACGTCTATAACCCCTTGATCCCCGACGGCACGAACTGGAAGGCGACCTTCATGCTCGAATTTCCGGACGAGACCGAGCGCAAGGCGCAACTCGCCCGGCTGATCGGCATCGAGCGGGCCATCTGGGTGCAGGTCGCCGATTTCGCGCGCGTGGCGCCGATCGCCAACGAAGACCTCGACCGTGAAACGCCGGACAAAACCGCCTCGGTGCATTTCCTGCGCTTCGAGCTGACGCCGGAAATGATCAAGGCCGTGAAAGACGGGGCGCCGATCCGCGTCGGCATCGATCACCCGCACTATCAGGCCGAAACCACCCTCACGCCCGCCACGCGCGATTCGCTGGCGGCCGATTTGGCCTGATCAGCGCCTCGGCAACATGCCATGCTCGAGGATGAAGTCGATGATCTCGGGCAGCCCCTGGCCCGTCTTCATGTTCGAAAAGACGAATGGGCGCTCCCCACGCATCTTCTTCGCATCGCGCTCCATCACTTCGAGCGAAGCGCCGACCATGGGCGCGAGGTCGATCTTGTTGATGATCAAAAGATCGGACTTGGTGATGCCCGGCCCACCCTTTCTCGGGATCTTGTCGCCGGCGGCGACGTCGATGACGTAAAGAGTCAAATCGGAGAGCTCCGGGCTAAAGGTGGCGGCGAGGTTGTCGCCGCCGCTCTCGATGAAGACGATCTCCAGCCCGGGAAAGCGCGCGTTGAGCCGGTCGACGGCTTCGAGGTTGATTGAGGCATCTTCGCGGATCGCCGTGTGCGGGCAGCCGCCGGTCTCGACGCCGATGATGCGTTCGGGCGGCAGCGCGGCATTCCTGACGAGGAACTGCGCGTCCTCTTCCGTATAGATGTCGTTGGTGACGGCGGCGATGTTGTATTTGTCGCGCAGCGCCTGACAAAGCGCCAGCGTTAGTGCCGTTTTACCCGAGCCGACCGGCCCGCCAATGCCTACTCTCAATGCTTGCTTCATGATCTGAATAACCGGGAATATTGGGTTTCGTGGCGCGCGCAGGCGATGGCGAAGCCCGGCGCGAAGTTGCTGGTGCTTTCCTCGTCGAGTTGCAGGGCGCGCTCGACGAGGGCGGGGATGCGGCCGCCAATTTCCAGCAGGATGCGCTGGCCGGCGGCCTGGCCGAGCGGCACGGCCTTGAGCGCCGCCATGACCTGATTCTCCGCCCAACTCCAGAGCCAGGCGGTCAGTGCCTCGGCGGGCGCGATCCGCCAATGCGCGGCGAGCGCGCTCCATACACACGCGAAAGTCGGTTGTGGCGGGACGGCAATCTCCAGTCCCAGATCGTCGAGCAGCTTGCGCAGCGAATGTCCCATCTGCAAGGTCTCGGCGCGCAGTTCGGCGGTTTCTCGGCTGGCGAGGTAGCGCGCGTCGAGTTCGGCGCGCGCGGCATCGCTCGCCGTCATCATGTGCGCCAGCATCGGCGCCTCGAAACGGCCGAGGTTCCATTCGAGCTGGTCGGCGATCCATGTGAGCGCCGTCGCCTCGTCCTTCACCGTGCCGGCTTCGACGGCCCATTCCAGCCCCTGCGAGTAGGTGTAGGCGCCTACTGGCAGGGCAGGGCTGGCGAGCTGGAGCAGGCGTGTGAGGTTCATTTGTAGGCGAAATGATCGTGAATCCGAGCCCCGCGCCCCTCGCCCTCCGAGCTGTGGCCGTGCGGATGGACGTGGCTGCCGTAGGCGCCGCTCTCCGGCTCGAAGGGCGCTTCGATCTCCGCCACCGGCAGGCCGAGGCCGCGCACCATCTCGCCCAGCACATGGTCGGCGGCGAAGCGCAGCCGGCCGGGCAAGAGCTGCACGGCGACATGACGATTGCCGAGGTGATAGGCGGCCTTGGCGAGCAGCAGCGGATCGTCGGTCTGCACCTCCATCAGCATCTCGGGCGCGGCGACGACTTCGATGACGATGCCGTCGTTGGCGACGAGCTTGTCGCCGCCGCGCAGCACCGTGCCGCGTTCCATGAAGAGGCCGACTTCCTCGCCGGAGAGGAGGCGCGTGCGCAGCCGGCTCTTGCAGCGCGCCTCGAAAGTGAGCACCAGATGAGCTTGGGCGATGGCGCCGGCTTCGGCGCGTTTCTCGATCACATGCATGGTCAGAACAGGAAGTAACGTTGCGCCATCGGCAGCACCTGCGCCGGCTCACACACGAGAAGCTCGCCGTCGGCACGCACCGCGTAGGTTTCGGGATCGACTTCGATCTGCGGCGTAGCGCCGTTATGCACCATGTCGGCTTTTTTCACCGTGCGGCAGCCCTTCACCGCCTCCAGCCGCTTGGCGAGGCCCAGCGCCTGCACGGCGGGGTTTTCCAGCGCCGCTTGGGAAACGAAGGTCAGCGAGGTCTTGAGGCCGCCCGCGAAGCTGCCGAACATCGGCCGGTAATGCACCGGCTGCGGTGTCGGGATCGAGGCGTTGGGGTCGCCCATCGCCGCGGCGGCGATCATGCCGCCCTTGAGGATCAGACTCGGCTTCACGCCAAAGAAGGCGGGCTTCCAGAGCACGAGGTCGGCGAGCTTGCCGACTTCGATGCTGCCGACGACGTGCGATATGCCATGCGTGATCGCGGGGTTGATCGTGTATTTGGCAATAAAGCGCTTGACGCGGAAGTTGTCGTTGCGAGCGCTGTCTTCCTTCAGCGCGCCGCGCTGCACCTTCATCTTGTGCGCGGTCTGCCAGGTGCGGATGATCACCTCGCCGACGCGGCCCATGGCCTGCGAGTCCGACGACATCATCGAGAACGCGCCCAGGTCGTGCAGGATGTCCTCGGCGGCGATGGTCTCGCGGCGGATGCGGCTTTCGGCGAAAGCCACGTCCTCGGCGATGGCGGGGTCGAGGTGGTGGCAGACCATCAGCATATCGAGGTGCTCGTCGATGGTATTCACCGTGTAGGGCCGCGTCGGGTTGGTCGAACTCGGCAGCACGTTGGGGAGACTTGCTGCCTTGATGATGTCCGGCGCATGGCCGCCGCCGGCGCCCTCGGTGTGGAAGGTGTGGATCGTGCGGCCCTTGAAGGCGGCCAGTGTCGTTTCGACGAAGCCCGATTCGTTGAGCGTGTCGGTGTGGATCGCCACCTGCACGTCCATCTTCTCGGCCACCGCGAGGCAGTTGTCGATGGCGGTCGGCGTGGTGCCCCAGTCCTCGTGCAGCTTGAGACCGATGGCGCCGGCTTCGACCTGTTCCTTGAGCGGCCCCGGCAGCGAGGCATTGCCCTTGCCGAAGAAGCCGAGGTTCATCGGGAAAGCGTCGGCCGCCGCCAGCATCGAATGGATGTGCCACGGCCCCGGCGTGCAGGTGGTGGCGTAGGTGCCGGTCGCCGGCCCCGTGCCGCCGCCGAGCATGGTCGTGATGCCAGACATCAGTGCCTCTTCGATCTGCTGCGGGCAGATGAAATGAATGTGCGAATCGATGCCGCCGGCCGTGACGATCATGCCTTCGCCGGCAATAACCTCGGTGCCCGCGCCCACCGGGATCGTCACGCCCGGCTGCACGTCCGGATTGCCCGCCTTGCCGATGGCCCAGATCCGCCCGTTCTTGAGGCCGATGTCGGCCTTGACGATGCCGGCCACCGCATCGACGATCAGCGCGTTGGTGATGACGGTGTCAGCAACATCCTTCGACATCATCTGGCCTTGGCCCATGCCGTCGCGGATCACCTTGCCGCCGCCGAACTTCACTTCCTCGCCGTAGATCGTGTAGTCCTGCTCGACCTCGATCCAGAGCTCCGTGTCGGCCAGCCGCACGCGGTCGCCGACGGTAGGGCCAAACATCTCGGCATAGGCTTGTCTGGAAATTTTCATTTCAGTGCTCCTTGCACCTTGCCCTGGAAGCCATACACGCGGCGTTCGCCGGCATAGTCGACGAGTTCCACAGTGCGCGTCTGCCCCGGCTCGAAACGCACCGCCGTGCCGGCGGCGATGTTGAGGCGCATGCCGCGCGCCGCGGCGCGATCAAAACGCAAGGCCTCGTTGGTCTCGAAGAAATGGTAGTGGGAGCCGACCTGGATCGGCCTGTCTCCGGTGTTCGCCACTTCGAGGACCACCGTGCGGCGGCCGGCATTGAGCTCGATCTTGCCCTCTTCGATCTTCATTTCGCCTGGGATCATGGCATTCCTCACACAATCGGGTTGTGAACGGTGACGAGCTTGGTGCCGTCGGGGAAGGTTGCCTCGACCTGGATCTCGGGGATCATCTCAGCAACACCTTCCATCACCTCGTCGCGCGAGAGCAGCGTTGCGCCGTAAGACATCAGCTCGGCCACCGTCTTGCCCTCGCGCGCGCCCTCCAAAATGCCGGCAGTGATGAAGGCCACCGCCTCCGGGTAGTTGAGCTTGAGGCCGCGCGCGCGGCGCTGTTCGGCCAAGAGCGCGGCGGTGAAGATCAAGAGCTTGTCCTTCTCTCGTGGCGTGAGTTCCATACGATCTCCTCTTACGTGTTCCAGATGCGCGGCACGACCATCTCGCGCCCGATGAAAACAGGGCGCAACACGCGCCACAGCTCGACGAACCAGGCGCGGGCGGCTTCGGACGAATGGCCGAGGTAGCGGCCGACGAACAGCTTGGGCATGGCCGTGACGCCATACTGCGCGCCGGACTCGATGGGCGTCGCGGCGCGGCAAGCGGCGAGCGCCTCCGGCGGCGTATCGAGGCCGGCGGCAAGCACCGTGCTGCAGACACTGAAACCGGCCAACCCAATGGGCGAAGCGAGCAGGGCGGAACCGCCCTCGATGCGCCCGCGTTCGCGCCACAGCGGCTTGCCGTCGAGGCGGATGTCGGTCGCCAGACGCAGCGACCCGCGCGCGAACGTCTCGCCGCTGGCGCGGCGGCCGAGGCAGAGCGTCTCGACGCCGAGATAGCGCGCGCCAGCCGCGAGTTCCACCGTCGTGTGCATCACGGCCCGTGCGCCGTCGAAGACGATGCTCTCCTGCGGCAGCCACTCTGCCGTCCCGCCAGCGCCGACTTTCAGCGTCACCGTTTGCTCCGCCATCGCCCCGTCCGAGCGATACCACTTGCCGGCGCCGGGGGTGGTGAAGAGCGCCTGCGCGCCGTTTCCGATTTCGACATTGATGTCGAGGCGGTCGCCGCCGGCGATGCCGGCCGGCGGATGCAGCACGATGGCATGACAAAGCTCCGGGCCTTCGGGATGAAGCGCCTTTTGCACCCGCAGCGGCCCGCGATGCACCCGGCGGGCGATGATCGTTCCCTTGCCGCGCTGTTCGAAACCGAGGTCGAGGCGGGCCTGCCAGGCGGTGTGAAGGAAATCATCGACAGGACGCATGGCGCAATCATACGGCCAATAGTTCGCGTACCCTGTCCTTTTCCATGTCGGCGCCGGCGCCGCGCTTGACGATCTCGCCGCGTTCCATGACGAGATACTGGTCGGCGAGCGCGCGGGCGAAGTCGTAATACTGCTCGACGAGCAGGATCGCCACCTCGCCGGTGGCGGCGACTTTCTCGATGGCCTCCATGACTTCCTGGCGCTCGGCGCTTTTCTTAGCGGCGTCGAGGCTGGGCCGGCTCGCGGCGACGACGCGGATCGCGCGTTCGATGTCCTTGATGATCGAGGGCTGGATGCCCTCGGTCGGCTCGTCGAGGATCAACAGGCGCGGATTCATGGCCAGCGCGCGGCCGATGGCGAGCTGCTGCTGCTGGCCGCCGGAAAGGTCGCCGCCGCGGCGCTTGAGCATGGTCTTGAGCACCGGAAAGAGTTCGAAGATGTGCTCGGGCAGCTTGGCTTTCGCCGGCAGGCTGGCCATGCCCATCCGCAGGTTTTCTTCGACGGTGAGGCGCGGGAAGATTTCGCGGCCCTGCGGCACGTAGCCGATGCCGGCGGCGACGCGCGCGTGCGAGGGCAGCGCGGTAATGTCCTTGCCTTCAAAAGTGATGCTGCCGGTCCTGGCGGGCACGAGGCCCATCAGGCACTTGAGCAGCGTGGTCTTGCCGACGCCGTTGCGGCCCAGCAGGGCGGTGACCTTGCCGACCGGCGCCTCGAAGGAGAGATCGCGCAGGATGTGGCTGCCGCCGTAATACTGGTTGAGATTTTCGACGACAAGCATGTTCAGCGCCCCAGATACACTTCGATGACGCGCTCGTCGTTCTGCACGGTGGCGAGATCGCCCTCGGCGAGCACCGCGCCTTCGTGCAGCACCGTGACCTTGCCGCCGAGTTGTGCGATGAAGGCCATGTCGTGCTCGACGACGACGAGGCTGTGCTGGCCGGCGAGCGACTTGAAGAGTTCGCCGGTGCGGGCGGTTTCGTCGTCGGTCATGCCGGCGACCGGCTCGTCGAGCAGCAAGAGCTTCGGGTCCTGCGCGAGCAGCATGCCGATCTCGAGCCATTGCTTCTGGCCGTGCGAGAGCAGGCCGGCGGGGCGGTCGGCCTGCTCGGCGAGGTGGATCAGTTTCAAAGTATCGCTGATCTTGTCGCGCTGCTCATCGCTGAGCCAGGCGAAGAGACTCTTGCGGGCGCGCTTGTCCATCTTCAGCGCAAGCTCGACGTTCTCGAAGACCGTGAGGTTTTCGAAGATCGTCGGCTTCTGGAACTTGCGGCCGATGCCGGCGTGGGCGATCTCGGCCTCGGAGAGTTTCGTGAGATCAATGGTCTGGCCGAAGAAGCAGCGGCCCTCGTCCGGCCGCGTCTTGCCGGTGATGACGTCCATCATCGTCGTCTTGCCGGCGCCGTTGGGGCCGATGATGCAGCGCAGCTCGCCGGCATCGATGGCCAGATTCAGATTGTTGAGCGCCTTGAAGCCGTCGAAGCTGACCGAGATGCCTTCGAGGTAGAGGATGACCTTGTGCGAGAGGTCGACGGCGTCGGACTGCTTGACGTGCCCAATCGACACCCCACCCAGCCATTCCTGGTCGTGGCGGTTTTCGGCAAAGGCAGTCATTTCGTGGCCCTCCAGCGCTTCCAGAGACCCGCGACACCATCTGGGAGCCAAAGTGTCACGGCGACGAACAGGGCGCCGAGGAAGAACAGCCAGTAGTCGGGGAAGGTCTGGGTGAAGAAGCTCTTCGAGAGGTTGACCAGCGCCGCGCCGATCACCGGGCCGACGAGGGTGCCGCGCCCGCCGACCGCCGTCCAGATGGCGATCTCGATCGAGTTGGCCGGCGACATTTCGGAGGGGTTGATGATGCCCACCTGCGGCACGTAGAGCGCGCCGGCGAGGCCGCAGAGGATGGCCGAGAAGGTCCAGATCGAGAGCTTGTACCACAGCGGGTTGTAGCCCAAGAACATGGTGCGCGATTCGGCGTCGCGGATCGCGGCAAGCACGCGGCCGAATTTCGAGACGACGAGGTAGCGGCCGATGAGTAGCGTCGCCATCAGGAGCGCCGCCGAGAGCGCGAAGAGGATCACGCGCATTTCGGGCGAGGTGATGGGGAAGCCCAAGATGCGCTTGAAGTCCGTAAAACCGTTATTGCCGCCGAAGCCGGTTTCGTTGCGGAAGAAGAGCAGCATCGCGGCGAAGGTGAGCGCCTGCGTGATGATCGAGAAATACACGTCCTTGATGCGCGAACGGAACGCGAAGAAACCGAAGACGAAGGCGACCAGCCCCGGCACGGCGACGACGAGAAAGAGCGCCCAAAGGAAGGAGTCGGAGCCCGCCCAGTACCAGGGCAGTTCCTTCCAGTCGAGGAAGACCATGAAGTCCGGCAGGTCGGACTGATACGAGCCGTCGCGGCCGATCTGGCGCATCAAATACATGCCGAAGGCGTAGCCACCGAGTGCGAAGAACAAGCCATGTCCCAGGGACAGGATGCCGGCGTAGCCCCAAATCAGGTCCATTGCCACGGCAACGATGGCGTAGCACATGATCTTGCCGGCCAGCGTGATGACGTAGGTCGAGACGTGCAAGGGGCTCTCCGGCGGCACGGCGAGGTGCAGTAGCGGCAGCACGACGAAGGTCAGTGCGGCGAAGACGGCCAGCGCGAGCCAGCCCGACTTCGGGGTGGCCTGCAAAAAGCGGACGGCAAGAGGCGTGCGCATCATTCGACGAACCTGCCTTTCAGCGCGAACAGGCCCTGCGGACGCTTCTGGATGAAGACGATGATGAAGACCAGCACGACGATTTTCGCAATCACTGCCCCGGCCCAGCCTTCGAGGAACTTGGTGACCACACCCAGGCCCAGCGCGGCCCACACCGCGCCGGCGAGCTGGCCGACGCCGCCCAGCACGACGACCATGAAGCTATCGACGATGTAGCCCTGGCCCATGTCCGGCCCGACGTTGGCGATTTGCGAGAGCGCGACGCCCCCCAGGCCGGCGATGCCGGCGCCAAGGCCGAAGGCGAGCGTGTCGATCTTGGCGGTATGCACGCCGACGCAGCCGGCCATCGGGCGGTTCTGCGTCACGGCGCGCACGAACATGCCAAGGCGCGTCCTGTTCATCAAGAGCCAGACCAAGAGCAGCACGAAGAGCGAGAAGGCGACGATGGCGATGCGGTTCCACGGCAGCACGAGGCCGGGCATCGGCTCGACGCCGCCCGACATCCAGGCCGGGTTGGCGAGCTCGACGTTCTGCGCGCCGAACAGCACGCGCGCCGCCTGGATCAGGATCAGGCTCAAGCCCCAGGTGGCGAGCAGGGTTTCGAGCGGCCGGCCGTAGAGGTGGCGGATCACCGTGCGTTCGAGCAGGATGCCGACCGCGGCGGCGGCGAAGAAGGCGACCGGGATCGCGGCGAGCACATAGGCATCGACGAAGCCCGGCAGGTAGTTGCGGAAGAGGCTTTGCACCGCATAGGTGGCATAGGCGCCAATCATCAAGAGTTCGCCGTGCGCCATGTTGATGACGCCCATCACGCCGTAGGTGATGGCGAGCCCCAGCGCGGCAAGCAGCAGGATGGAACCGAGCGAGAGACCGGTGAACGCGCTGCCCAGCGCCTCACCCAGGGCGAGGCGGCGCTCGGCGGCCTTGAGCGCCTCCTTCGCAGCGGCGCGCACCGCGACGTCGGCCTCGCCTTCCTCTTTTGTCAGCGGCAGCAACAGGTTGCGCGCGCTCGGGCTGGCGAATTCGCCGAGCGCCTTGACGGCGGCGAGGCGCGCTGAGGAATCCGGGCTGGCGAGGTTCGCCTGCGCGTGGGCGGCGGCCAAGAGCGCCTTGATCTTCGCGTCGCTTTCCTGCGCGAGAGCCTTTTCGAGCAGGGGTGCCATGTCGAGGCCGGCGCCGGTCTGCAATTCCTTCGCGGCGGCGAGGCGCACGGCGGCGCTGGCGTCGAAGAGCCGCAGCCCTGCCAGCGCATTGGCGAGCACGCTGCGGATGCGGTTGTTGAGCACGATCTCGCCGCCATCGGGCGCGGCGAGCGTGCCGTCGGCCAGCGATTGCAAGACCTGCAACGCCTCGGGTGAAGCATCGGCAGCGATGGCCTGGATCGCAGCGATCTTGTCGTCGGACTCTTCGGAGGCGAGCTGCCGCAGGAGTGCCGGATCGACGGCAGCCTGTGCGGAAAGACTCAGCCAGCAGAAAAGTGCGATGAGAAGATGGCGCATGGTTTATTGGGCAAAAATCGGCTCTGGCGGGACGGCACTGACATGCCGTCCCGCTTAATGCTGCTGCCAAACGCAGCAGAATTACTTCACTTCAGGCTCGTCCTTCTTCTTGTCGTTGCCGGGGATGTAGGGCGACCACGGTTGCGCCTTGATCGGGCCCTTGGTCTTCCAGACGACGTTGAACTGGCCGTCCGCCTTCACTTCGCCGATGAACACCGGCTTGTGCAGGTGGTGGTTCTTCTCGTCCATCTTGATCGTGAAGCCAGACGGCGCCTTGAAGGTCTGGCCGGCCATCGCGGCGATGACCTTGTCGACATCGGTGCTCTTGGCCTTCTCGACCGCCTGCTTCCACATGTGGATGCCGATGTAGGTGGCTTCCATTGGGTCGTTGGTGACCACGGTGTCGGCGTTCGGGAGTTTCTGTTTCTTCGCCCAGTCGCGATACATCTTGATGAAGGCGTCGTTTTCCGGGTTCTTGATCGACATGAAGTAGTTCCACGCCGCCAGATGCCCGACCAGCGGCTTGGTATCGACGCCGCGCAGTTCCTCCTCGCCCACGGAGAAGGCGACCACCGGCACGTCGGTGGCCTTGAGTCCCGCGTTGCCGAGCTCCTTGTAGAAGGGCACGTTCGAGTCGCCGTTGATCGTCGACACGACGGCGGTCTTCTTGCCTTCGGAGGCGAACTTCTTGATCTTGGCGATGATGGTCTGGTAATCGCTGTGGCCGAAGGGGGTGTATTCCTCCATGATATCGGCATCCGAGATGCCCTTGCTCTTCAGGAAGGCGCGCAGGATCTTGTTCGTAGTGCGCGGATAGACGTAGTCGGTGCCCAGGAGCACGAAGCGCTTCGCTTCGCCGCCGTCCTTGCTCATCAGGTATTCGACGGCGGGAATCGCCTGCTGGTTGGGCGCGGCGCCGGTGTAGAAGACGTTCTTTTCCAGTTCCTCGCCCTCGTATTGCACCGGGTAGAACAGGAGACCGTTCAGTTCCTTGAACACCGGCAGCACTGACTTGCGCGAGACGGAAGTCCAGCAGCCGAAGACGACGGCGACCTTGTCCTGGGTGAGGAGCTGTCGCGCCTTCTCGGCGAATAGCGGCCAGTTCGAGGCCGGATCGACGACCACGGGTTCGAGCTTCTTGCCGAGCACGCCGCCCTTTTTGTTGATCTCTTCGATGGTCATCAGCGCTGTTTCTTTCAGCGCGGTCTCGGAAATCGCCATCGTGCCCGAGAGCGAATGGAGGATGCCGACCTTGATGGTGTCGGCGGCGAGAGCCGGAGCGGAGATGAGTCCGGCGGCGGCAAGTGCGACAGTGAGGGCGGTGGCCTTGACGAAGTTGCGACGTTGCATGTGCGTGCTCCCTTGTGAGGATTGAGTGATTGCTGCAGAAGAAAATGGAATGAATGTGCGCATGTGCGCTGCAACACCATGAGCGAATAGCGTGCCAGCAGCTCATTGGGGAACAATGCTGCTCAAACACAGCTGTAATGCAGACCCACTATTTCGAGGCGGTGTAGCTAGCGCCCTACTTTGGGGCAACCGTCAGGAGCCTTGCACACTGAAGGTGCAAACAACCTTCCGCATGCCGTCCCGCCAGCGCCGACTTTGCATCGGGCGGCGTAGAATGCGCTCCTTCCCCAAAGGAGCATAGCGAAGTGAGCATCAGCCCCATCCAGGACATCGTCGCCGAAATGCGCGCCGGCAGGATGGTCATCCTCGTCGACGAGGAAGACCGCGAGAACGAGGGCGATCTCGTCCTCGCCGCCGAGTTCGTGACCCCCGAGGCGATCAACTTCATGGTCACCCATGCGCGCGGCCTGGTCTGCCTGACGCTGACCGAGGAACGCTGCCGCCAGCTCGACCTGCCGCTGATGGTGCGCGACAACCGCACACCCCACGGCACCGCCTTCACCGTCTCGATCGAGGCGGCCGAGGGCGTCACCACCGGCATCTCGGCGCACGACCGCGCCCGCACGATCCGCGTCGCGGTGGCCAAGCATGCCAAGCCTGCCGATCTCGTCCAGCCTGGCCACGTCTTTCCGCTGATGGCACAAAAGGGCGGCGTGCTGGTGCGCGCCGGCCATACCGAGGCCGGCTGCGATCTGGCGCAAATGGCCGGCTGCGAGCCCGCTGCGGTGATCTGCGAGATCATGAACGAGGACGGTTCGATGGCACGCCTGCCGCAGCTCGTCGAGTTCGCGGCCAGGCATGGCCTCAAGATCGGCACCATCCGCGATCTGATCCAGTACCGCTCGGAAAACGAAAAGCTCGTCGAGGTGGTCGCCGACAAGGAGGTGATCTGCACGCACGGCAGCTTCCGCCTGCGCGCCTTCCGCGACCAGACCAGCAATGATGTACATCTGACTCTGACCCGCGGCGAGATTCAGCCGGAGACCGAAACGCTGGTGCGGGTGCATGAGCCGGTCTCGGTGCTCGATTTCCTCGATTGCAAGAATCATCGCCACACATTTACGATCGATCAGGCGATGCGGATCATCAGCCAGGCGCCCAGCGGCGCGATCGTGCTGCTGCACCGGAACGAGACCGGCGCCGACCTGCTCGACGCCTTGCAAAGCGAGGCCCCCCGTCCGGCGCAGAAGTGGGATCCGCGTCTCTACGGCATCGGCGCACAGATCCTGCGCGAACTGGGTGTCGGCAAGATGCGGCTCATGGCCAGCCCGAGGAAAATGCCCTCGATGGCCGGCTTCGGCCTCGAAATCTGCGGCTACCTGACACCCGAGGAAATCCCCTCATGAGCTTCACACCGAATCCGGCCCCCACTTCCTCTCCCGCCACGGCCCGCTGCGCCGACCTGGCCGAGATCGAACCCAACCTCGCCGGTGCTGGCCTTTCCATCGGCATCGTGATGGCGCGCTTCAACAAGGACGTCGGCGAAGGCCTGCTCTCCGGCTGCTGCCATGAGCTGCGCCGCCTCGGCGTCGCCGATGTCACGCTCATCACCGTCCCGGGGGCGCTGGAAATTCCGCTCGCCTTGCAGACCCTGGCGCAGACCGGCAGGTTCGATGCGCTGGTGGCCATCGGCTGCGTGATCCGCGGCGAGACCTATCATTTCGAGGTCGTCTCGAACGAGTCCTCGCGCGGCGTCACCGACGTGCAGCTCGCCACCGGCATCCCGATCGCCAACGCGATCCTCACCGTCGAGAACGAGGCGCAGGCACAGGTGCGGATGATCCAGAAAGGTACCGAGGCGGCGCAATGCGCGGTCGAGATGGCCAATCTGATGAAAGCGCTGAAGTGAGCGCCGAAAAACTGCACGGCGAGAGACCCAGGAAGGCACCGGCCAGCCCGCGCCACCGCGCGCGCGAGTTCGTGGTGCAGGGCCTCTACCAGCATCTGGTCGGCGGTCAGGACCATGCCGCGATCGTCGCCCAGGCCGAATCGGTCGCCGGTTTCGAGAAGGCGCACCGCCCGCTCTACGACAGCCTGCTCTCCGGCGTGCTCGACGACCAGCAGGCGCTGCGCGCCCTGCTCGAACCTCATATCGCACGCAGCTGGGACGAGGTGTCGCCGATCGAGCGCAGCATCCTGCTTTTGGCAGCCTGCGAGCTCCGCGACCATCCCGAGACGCCGTGGCGGGTGGTCATCAACGAGGCGATCGAACTGGCCAAGTCCTTCGGCGGTACCGATGGCCACAAATTCGTCAATGGCGTGCTCGACAAGCTGGCGCCGCAACTCCGCCCCCACGAAAGCCCGCTCCCCTTCACTCCCCTTGCGGAGGGCTCCAAATAGCTCGCGTCGCTTATGCGGCGCTCAAGGATTACGGGCGTCTATCGTAGTGAGCACCTTGCGCCTTCGGCGCATGCCGCGCCATTCACGATAAGAAACCCCCGCGAAACGCCGCGAGCGGGATGGGATGCAAGGCGCACGGAGCGCAGGATGCGAGACATATCCAGTCGATAGGCGAGCATCCGAGCACCGCGCAACACAGCAGACCGGCCGTGCAGCAAGTTTCGCAGGGGTTTCGATAATATACTGTTCGCATGCCTTCCGAATTCGCCCTGATCGACCGCTACTTCCGTCGCCCGCCGCGCCACGCCGTGCTCGGCGTCGGAGACGATGCCGCCATCGTGCGCCCCAGTCCCGGCTGCGAGCTGGTGATCTCCACCGACATGCTGGTCGCCGGCACGCATTTCTTTGCCGACGACGATCCCGAGGATCTCGGCTGGAAAACGCTCGCGGTCAATGTCTCGGACATCGCGGCGATGGGCGCCCAGCCGCGCTGGGCCGTGATCGCCGCTGCGCTGCCGACCGCGAACGAAGACTGGCTGGAGAAATTCTCCACCGGCCTGTTCGCCTGCGCCGATGCTTTCGGCATCGACATCATCGGCGGCGACACCACGCGCGGGCCCCGCAATTTCTGCGTCACGATCTTCGGTGAAGTACCGCTCGTCGGCCTGCAGAGTCAGGCCCTGCTCCGCTCCGGCGCCCATCTGTACGAGGAAATCTGGGTCTCGGGCATGCCCGGCCGTGCCGCGCTCGGGCTGGCCCATCTGCAAGGACGCATCGCGCTGACCGAGCCGGCGCTCTCGGTCTGCCTCGCCGCCCTGCGCCGCCCGCAACCACGGGTCGAGCTCGGCCTGGCCCTGCGCGGGATCGCCTCCGCGGCAATCGACGTCTCCGACGGCTTGCTGGCCGATCTCGGCCATCTGCTCGAAGCCTCCTGCCTGGCCGCCACGCTGCATCTCGATCGGCTTCCGGCGCCCGGCCTGGAGCGCGATGCCTACCTTTCCGGCGGCGACGATTACGAACTGATCTTCACCTCACCGCCGGAGCATCATGCAGCGATTCTCGGCCTGTCCGAACGCCTCGACCTGCCGCTCACCTGCATCGGCAAGACCGAAGCCGGGCCCGCAGGCAAGCTCACGATTTTCGACGCCCACGGGCAGCCGGTCGAGGTGACGCAACGCGGCTACGACCACTTCGCCTGAGATGGCCAAAGCCCCTGCCCCACCCGCCGGCTTCCTGCTCTCCCACCCGGCGCATCTGATCGCCTGCGGCTTCGGCAGCGGCCTCTCGCCGCTGGCACCGGGCACCGCCGGCACGTTGTTCGCGTGGCTGACCTATCCGCTGCTGCGCCTCTTGTTCCCGGCCGATGCGGCCTGCGCGGTCTTCCTGCTGCTGGCGTTCGTGCTGGGTGTCACCACCTGCCACATCACCGGCCGCAATTTGGGCGTGGTCGATCACGGCAGCATCGTCTGGGACGAAATCGTGCCGTTCTGGGCCGTGCTGATGATGACCCCGACGGGCGTGCTCTGGCAGCTCGCCGCCTTTCTTTGGTTCCGTTTCTACGACATAGCCAAGCCTCCGCCGGCGCGCCATTTCGACGAACGGGTCAAGAACGGCCTCGGCGTGATGATGGATGATGTAATCGCCGCCGGCTACACCCTTTTCACCCTCGCGCTCTTCAAGCGCCTCGTCGAGACGTTGTAATGGAAGCCGAACTGGTCGCGCTCTCCGCAGCGGTCGGACAGATCTGCCAGCTGCGCGGCCTGACGGTCGCCACCGCCGAATCCTGTACCGGCGGCTGGGCAGCCCAGGTGATCACCCACACGCCCGGCAGCTCGGCGTGGTTCGAGCGCGGCTTCGTGACCTATGCAAATGCGGCAAAAGTGGATATGCTTGGAGTACGCATGTTCACCATAGAAACCTTCGGCGCGGTCAGTCTCGAAACCGCCGGGGAAATGGCCGCGGGCGCGCTGACACATTCCAACGCCACGATTTCATTGGCCATCACCGGAATCGCCGGGCCCGGCGGCGGCTCTCCGGAGAAACCGGTCGGCACGGTCTGTTTCGCCTGGTGCCTGAAGGGAGGAGTGCCGTCCTGCGAGCGCCGATTTTTTGCAGGCGACCGCGAGGCGATCCGCAGACAATCGGTGATCCATGCGCTCACGGGGCTGATTGTTACCGCAAGAAACATGCCATAATTCTTTAAATTGCAATGACGGATTGGAGCGTGCGCCTGTGCCGCCCTCTGGATCCGCAGTAACCGGAGAACGCGATGGACGAAAACAAAGCGAAAGCCCTGCAGGCCGCGCTGGCCCAGATCGAAAAGCAGTTCGGCAAAGGCTCGATCATGAAGATGGGTGAGGGCCAGATCGAGAAAGACTTGCAGGTCGTCTCGACGGGTTCCCTGGGCCTCGACATCGCGCTCGGCGTCGGGGGGCTGCCGCGCGGCCGCATCGTCGAAATCTACGGCCCGGAATCCTCGGGCAAGACGACGCTGTGTCTCTCGGTCGTCGCCGAGATCCAGAAACAAGGCGGTGTGGCCGCCTACATCGACGCCGAAAACGCGCTCGACCCGGTCTATGCCGCCAAGCTCGGCGTCAATGTGCCGGACATGCTGATCTCCCAGCCCGACACCGGCGAGCAGGCGCTCGAGATCGCCGACATGCTGGTGCGCTCCGGCGGCGTCGATCTGATCGTCATCGACTCGGTGGCCGCCTTGGTGCCCAAGGCCGAGATCGAGGGCGAGATGGGCGACCAGCTGCCTGGCCTGCAGGCGCGGCTGATGAGCCAAGCGCTCAGGAAGCTCACCGCCAACATCAAGCGCACCAACACGCTCGTCATCTTCATCAACCAGATCCGCATGAAGATTGGCGTCATGTTCGGCAACCCCGAAACGACCACCGGCGGCAACGCGCTCAAGTTCTACGCCTCGGTGCGCATGGACATCCGCCGCGTGGGCAGCATCAAGAAGGGCGAGGAAGTCATCGGCAACGAGACCAAGGTCAAGGTCGTCAAGAACAAGGTGGCGCCGCCCTTCAAGGAGGCGCATTTCGACATCCTCTACGGCGAGGGCATCTCGCGCGAGGGCGAGATCATCGAGCTGGGCGTCGAGCACAAGTTCATCGACAAATCGGGCGCCTGGTATGCCTACAACGGCGAAAAAATCGGCCAGGGCAAGGACAACGCGCGCGAGTACCTGCGCGAGCATCCCGACGTCGCCCGCGAGATCGAGAACAAGATCCGCGCCGCGGTCGGCGTGGCCGCCATGAGTGGTCCTGAAGCGGGTGAGTGAGCTCTATGCGCGTGCGGTGAGGCTGCTGGCGCGGCGCGAACACACGCGCGCCGAGCTGGCCCGGAAACTCGCTCCCCACGGCACCCCGGAAGAAATCGAAATGGTGTTGAACCAATTGGCCCGCGCCGGGCTGCAATCCGATGCGCGCTTTGCCGAAGGTTATCTGCGCAGCCAGGCCGGCCGGCTCGGTATCGCGCGCCTGCGCCAGACGCTGCGCACCAAGGGCGTCGATGCCGCACTGATCGAGGCACAGGTGGCCGACCTGCCCGACGAGCTGGCGCGCGCGCGCGCCGTCTGGGAGAAAAAGTTCGCCACGCCGCCCGCCGACGCCCGGGAATGGGCGAAACAGGCGCGCTTCCTGCAAGGGCGGGGCTTTTCCACCGAAATCGTCCGCAAAGTGCTAAAGGAAATCGACGCGTGACGACGCTCTCCGCCCGACATCTGTTCAAGAAATTCCGCCGCCGCACCGTCGTGAAGGACGTCAGCTTCCAGGTCGACGGCGGCGAGGTCGTCGGCCTGCTCGGCCCCAACGGCGCAGGCAAGACCACCTGCTTTTACATGATCGTCGGGCTGATCGCCGCCGACGGGGGCGAGATCTTCATCCAGGACGACGGCCGCGAGACGCGCATCACGCATCTGCCGATCCATCGGCGTGCCCGTCTCGGGCTTTCCTATCTGCCCCAGGAAAACTCGGTATTCCGCAAGCTGACCGTCGCGGAAAACGTCCGCGCCGTGCTCGAACTCCAGGACTACGACGCGGCGACGATCGATACCCGCCTCCAGGAACTGCTCGAAGAACTGCACATCAGCCACCTGCGCGATCAGGCGGCAATAGCGCTCTCCGGCGGCGAGCGCCGCAGGGTCGAAATCGCCCGTGCGCTCGCCACCCAGCCGCGCTTCATCCTGCTCGACGAGCCGTTTGCCGGCGTCGATCCGATCGCCGTGATCGACATCCAGAAGATCATCGGCTTTTTGAAGGAGCGCGGCATAGGCATCCTGATCACCGACCACAACGTGCGCGAGACCTTGGGCATCTGCGACCGCGCGACGATCATCAACGAAGGCGAGGTGCTCGCGGCTGGACATCCGGCCGAGATCATCGATAATGAAAATGTGCGCCGGGTCTATCTCGGCGAACATTTCCGGATGTGAGTGTCGTGAAGCAAACGCTCCAGCTCAAGCTGTCGCAGCATCTCGCACTGACGCCGCAGTTGCAGCAGTCGATCCGCCTGTTGCAGCTGTCGTCGCTGGAGCTCAACCAGGAAATCGAGCAGGCGCTGCAGGAAAATCCGCTGCTCGAACGCGAAGAGCCAGGCGAGGCCATCGTCTATGGCGGTGCTCAGGATGCCTTGGCCCATACCCGCGACGAAGCACCCAGCAGTGGCGAAGAACGTGTCGAAGCGACCGCTGAATGGAGCGAGGAGGGCTTCGAATGGCCCAGCAGTGGGGCCAAAGGGCCGCGCGATCCGAACGACGAGAACGATGTCGACGCGGGAGAATTGCAGGCCGCCGCGACGAGTCTCTCCGATCACTTGATCTCCCAGCTCGCCTTGAGCCAGCTCTCCGGCCGGGAGCGCCTGCTCGTCGCCTTCCTGATCGAGGCGCTCGACGAGGATGGTTATCTCGCCCAGCCGCTCGAAGAACTCGCCGAAGTACTGCCCCCGGAGCTGATCGGCGAGCCGGACGAGGTGATCGAGGACTTGCAGATCGCGCTCAAGCATCTGCAGAGCCTCGATCCGCCTGGCGTCGGCGCGCGCAATCCCCGCGAATGCCTGCTGCTGCAGCTCGCCAACCTGCCGGCCACGCCGGCACGCGAGCTGGCGCGCACGATCGTCAGCGACCACCTCGAACAGCTGGCCTCGCGCGACTACGCCCGCATCAAGAAAGCGACGGGCTGCGACGACGAGGCGCTGCGCGTCGCGCAGGATCTGATCCGCTCGCTCAACCCGCGTCCCGGCGCGCAGTTCGCCACGCTCGACACGCGCTATGTCGTGCCGGATGTGATCGTCAAGAAGCTGCGCGGCCAGTGGGTCGCCCAGCTGAACCAGGAAGCCATGCCGCGCCTGCGCATCAACCGGCAGTATGCCGATCTGTTGCGCCGGCATCGCGCGAGCGGCGGCAACAATCTCGCCGGCCAGCTGCAGGAAGCCAAGTGGCTGATCAAGAACGTGCAGCAGCGTTTCGATACCATCGCGCGCGTCGCCCAGGCGATCGTCGACCGGCAGCGCGCCTTCTTCGATCACGGCGAGGTCGCGATGCGGCCGCTGACGCTGCGCGAGATCGCCGAGACGGTCGATCTGCACGAATCGACGATCTCGCGCGTGACGACGCAGAAGTATCTCGCCTGTCCGCGCGGCGTCTATGAGCTCAAGTATTTCTTTGGCAGCCACGTCGCCACCGATACCGGCGGCGCGGCTTCATCCACCGCGATCCGGGCGCTGATCAGGCAGCTCGTCGCCGCCGAAGACGGCCACAAGCCGCTTTCGGACGCGCGCATCGCGGACATCCTCGGCGAACAGGGCATCGTCGTCGCGCGGCGCACCGTCGCGAAATATCGCGAATCCCTGGGCATCCCGCCGGTCAATCTTCGCAAAACTCTCTAAAGAGGAGCCATCATGAATCTCACCATCACTGGGCACCACATCGAGGTCACTCCCGCCCTGCGCGATTACGTTTCCAGCAAGTTGGAAAAGATCGTGCGGCATTTCGATCAGGTCACCAGCGTCCATGTGATCCTTTCCGTCGAAAAGCTGGTGCAGAAGGCCGAGATCACCCTGCACGTCAAAGGCAAGGACATCTACGCCGACAGCAGCGACACCGACCTCTATGCCGCGATCGACATCCTGATCGACAAGCTCGACCGTCAAGTGCAGAAATACAAGGGCAAGCACAACGATCACGGCCATACCCGCCCGACCGTCGAGTAGGCGGGGAATCCCTCCACTTGCCAGGGGACGAGGTATATACTTCGCCCCCTGTTCGCCGGAAAGCCGGGATACCCCCGGGGCGCGGCGATTCCTTACAGTCACTCAGGGTGAGCGGGCGATCCCCAGACCTGAAATGAACCTGATAGCTCAACTCCTTGGCCGCGACGACATCGTCGTCGGCCTCGACGTCACCAGCAAGAAGCGCCTGTTCGAACAGGCCGGCCAGCATTTCGAAAAGCTGCACGGCATTTCCCGGAATACGGTGTTCGATGCGCTGTTCGCGCGCGAGAAGATGGGATCGACGGGCCTGGGGCTGGGCATCGCCATTCCGCATGGCCGCATCAAGGGGCTCAAGGAGGCGCGCGGCGCCTTTTTCCGTCTGACCACACCCGTTCCGTTCGATGCGCCGGACGGCCAGCCGGTGAATCTGGTTTTCGTGCTGCTGGTCCCCGAAGCCGCCAGCGAACACCATCTGCAGCTCCTCTCCGAACTGGCCCAAATGTTCAGCGACAAGGGCTTCCGCGAACGGCTCGTGGCGGCGGCGGATGCAGCCGCGGTGCATTCGCTCTTCACGCAGTGGCAATCGCTCAGCTGATCGTCGCCCAGCTGTTCGAGAAGAACCGCGAACGGCTGAAGCTCACCTGGATCGGCGGCACCCTCAACCGCCCGATCGCCGTCAATCGCGATGACGTTTCCCCGGCCGACCTGATCGGCCATCTGAACCTGATCCACCCCGACCGGGTGCAGGTGCTCGGCTCACCGGAGATCATCTGGTACAAGCGCCATCTCGGCGACCCACACGAGCACATCTTCCAGCAAGTCATCGACGCCCGTCCGCCGGCGATCATCGTCGCCGACGGCTGCGACATCCTCGAAGAAATCCGCGTCGCCTGCGAAGCGACCGACACGCCCCTGTTTTCCACGCCGCTGCCGACGGCGCAGGTGATCGATGCGTTGCGCGTCTATGTCTCCCGCCAGCTGGCCGAAACCGTGATGCTGCACGGCGTGTTCATGGACGTGCTCGGCATCGGCGTGCTGATCACCGGCGATTCCGGCGTCGGCAAGAGCGAGCTCGGTCTTGAACTGATCACCCGCGGCCACGGACTGGTAGCCGACGACGTCGTCGAGTTCTCGCGTGTCGCGCCGGACGTCCTCGAAGGTCGCTGCCCCGAGCTGCTCAAGGATTTCATCGAGGTGCGCGGCCTGGGTTTGCTGAACATCCGCACCGTCTTCGGCGAAACCGCTTGCCGGCGCAAGATGCGCCTGAAGCTGATCACCCATCTACAGCGGCCCACGCCCGGCGCGGGCGATCTGCCGCGCCTGCCGCTCGACGCGTTGACCGAAAACATCCTCGGTGTGCCGGTGCGCAAGGTCGTCCTGCCGGTGGCCGCCGGCCGCAACCTCGCCGTGCTGCTCGAAGCGGCCGTGCGCTCGACGATCCTGCTGCTACGGGGTATCGACAGCATGGAAGAATTCCTGCAGCGCCAGCAGCGCGCGCTCGACCAATCCGAGTTCGGCTGAGCGATGGCGCGCCTTGCGCTATGATGCGCCATCCCCATCTGTAGGTCACCTGCAACCCTGACTGAAACGAACATGGCCGGACTCGACCGCAAGACCCCGATACCCACCGAAATCAAGCTGCACCAGAAGTCGCGCGAAATGGAAATCTCTTTCGACGACGGCAGCAATTTCCGCCTCTCCTACGAATTCCTCCGTGTCTATTCGCCTTCCGCCGAGGTGCGGGGCCACGGGCCCGGGCAGGAAACCCTGCAGACCGGCAAGCGCAACGTCGAGATCAAGTCCCTCGAACCCGTCGGCAATTACGCCGTTCAGCCCGTGTTCTCCGACGGCCACGATACCGGCATCTATTCCTGGGATCTGCTCTACGCCTACGGCAAGAACCGTGACGCGCTGTGGGAAGACTACCTCGCCCGCCTCGAGGCGGCCGGCGCGAGCCGCGATGTCGATTCCACGACCCAGCCGCCGAAGACCGGCGGAAGCTGCGGCAGGCATTGACGGGATCCCCCATGGCGGACACCCACTTCGGCTTCCAGACCGTCCCGGAAAGCGAAAAGGCGCAACGGGTCAAGGGCGTGTTTTCATCGGTCGCCGACAAATACGACCTGATGAACGACCTGATGTCCGTCGGCCTGCACCGGCTGTGGAAGCTGTTTACGCTCCAGGTCGCTCTCGCCCGCCCGGGCGAACGGGTGCTCGACATCGCCGGCGGCACCGGCGATCTGGCCTCGGCCTTCCACAACAGCGTCGGCCCTACCGGCGAGGTCTGGCTCACCGACATCAACAACGCGATGCTGACGCGCGGCCGCGACCGTTTGCTCGACGAGGGCAAGACCGGCCCCGTCGCCCAGTGCGATGCCGAGAAGCTGCCCTTTCCGAACGATCATTTCGACATCGTCACCGTCGCGTTCGGCCTGCGCAACATGACCCACAAGGATCGGGCGCTGGCCGAAATGTTCCGCGTCCTGCGCCCCGGCGGCCGCCTGCTGGTGCTCGAATTCTCGAAAATCTGGCAACCGCTCTCGCCTGCCTACGACTTCTATTCGTTCAAGGTCCTGCCGTGGCTGGGCCAGAAGGTGGTCGGTGATCCCGACAGCTACCGCTATCTGGCCGAATCGATCCGCATGCACCCGGATCAGGAAACCTTGAAGCAGATGATGGAGCAGGCCGGTTTCTCCCGCGTCGATTATTTCAATCTGACGGCGGGCGTGGTCGCGCTGCATCGCGGCTACAAGATCCGATGATCGAACGGTTCTTGCTCTCCGCTCTGAACCATCTGCTCGACGGCGCGCACTGGGCGCGCACGCGGCTCGCCCCGTTTGCCGGCCGCCGGGCGCGCTTCGACATGCCTCCCCTCTCTTTGGCCTTCGAAGTGACTGCGGAAGGCCGCCTGTCACAGGCTGACGATGTCGCCGCGACAGACGTCGTCATCCGCCTGCCGGCCGATACTCCGCTCCAGCTTCCTCATGGACTCGACAAGGCGATGGCCCAGGCGACCGTGGAAGGCAATGCCGAATTCGCCACCGCCCTCTCCTTCGTCTTCCGCAACCTGCGCTGGGACTTCGAGGAAGATCTGTCACGGCTCGTCGGCGACATCGCCGCCCATCGGCTCGTTCTCGCCGCCACACGCTTTACCGACTGGCAGCGCCGTGCGGCGGCAAATCTCGCCGAGAATCTCGGCGAATATCTCATCCATGAAAAGCGGCTGTTGGTCGCCCAGCACGAGCTTTCCGCCCTGCGGGCAGACATCGAGCGCTTCGCTGCCGATCTCGGCCGCGTCGAAAACAAGCTCGCCTCGCTGCGCCGCTGAGGGTCACGGCGACTGCGTCTCGCTCATCACCATCAAGACCACGGTTTCATCCGTTTCCGGCATCTTGATGCTACGGCACTGCCATTGCAGCCAACGCACCCCGCCCATCGGCGGAATCACGCCCATCCTGACTTCGAGCGAATGCATTCCCCCTCCTGCGGCGATCAGCTGCATCCCGGGGTGATCCGACACCGGCAAGGCAACCCCCTGCGCATCCACCCAGCGCAGGTTCAGGTCTGCGAAGCGGCTGCCCCGGCGTAGCGGCGTCCCGATCAGCGACTCGGCGGCCGGATTGGCCAAGAGGATCTTCTGCTGGGCGTCGATCACGACGATGGCGAACGGCAGCGCCTCGAACACGGCGGTGAATCCCGCCGCGATGCGCCGGCGTGCCGCGTCGGCTTCCATGTAGCTGGTGATGTCCTCCTTGACGGCCATGAAGTGCGTGATGCGGCCTTTCGCATCATGCACGGGCGAGATCGAGGCGCGTTCCCAGTAGAGGGAACCATCTTTGCGCCGGTTATGGAATATGCCACGCCATTCCCGCCCTGCTTTGATCGTTTTCCACAGGCGCCGATATTCTTCCTGCGAGGTCTCGCCCGACTTGAGCAGACGTGGCGTCTGGCCGACGACCTCCTCGACGCGGTAGCCGGTCGTGCTCACGAACTTCGGATTGGCATAGACGATCCTGCCTTCGCTGTCGGTGACGATGATCGTCGCCGGGCTCTGTTCGAGCGCATGCATCAGCAGACGTTGCCGCTGGCTCGCCCGGGTGAATTTTTCCTGGGACAGGGCGGTGGCGACCCGTTTCGCACTCAATTGCGCCCGGGCGCGCGCTTCACTGGCGCGAAACCAGGTGCGCAATGTCGTCGTCGAGACATTGAATTCGCGCGCGATGTCGAACAACGGCACTTCGCCGGCGCGCATCAGGGCGACGGCGCGCTCCTGGGCTTCCTTGCTGTGTCGCATTTCGGTCGGCCGGGGGAAAACAATGGACCGATTTTAATGGGTGCCGTTCCGCCAGCGCCGACTTTACGCGAAAAGAAAGGGCAGCCATCGCTGCCCTTCCCATTGCGATCGAGCAAGTGCCTACTTGCGACGTAGCCTCTGGATCGCGGCGAGCTGCGCCACCGCCTCGGCGAGTTCGGCCTGGGCGCGGGCGAAATCCATTTCGGCGCTCTTGTTGGCCATCGCCTCCTCGGCGCGTTTCTTCGCCTCGATCGCCTTGGCTTCGTCGAGGTCCTTGCCGCGGATTGCCGTGTCGGCGAGCACGGTCACCAGCCCCGGCTGCACCTCGAGCACGCCCCCCGCGACGAAGATCAACTCTTCTTCGCTCTGGTTCGGAATCTTCAGGCGCACCGCGCCGGGCTTGATGCGCGTCATCAGCGGCATGTGGCCCGGCAGGATGCCGAGCTCCCCGGCCTCGCCGGGCAGCACGACGAACTCCGCCAGGCCGGAGAAGATCGACTCTTCGGCGCTGACGACATCTACATGAACTGTGAGTGCCATCGCGGCCCCTTACTGGAGTGTCTTGGCCTTTTCGAACGCTTCCTCGATGCCGCCGACCATGTAGAAGGCCTGCTCGGGCAGCTGGTCGCACTCGCCGTCGACGATCATCTTGAAGCCCTTGATCGTCTCCTTGAGCGTCACATACTTGCCGGGCGAGCCGGTGAACACCTCGGCGACGAAGAAGGGCTGCGACAGGAAGCGCTGGATCTTGCGCGCCCGCGAGACGGTGAGCTTGTCCTCGGGCGACAGTTCGTCCATGCCGAGAATGGCGATGATGTCGCGCAGTTCCTTGTAACGCTGCAGCGTCGCCTGCACACGGCGGGTGGTCTGATAGTGCTCCTCGCCGATGATGTTCGGGTCGACCTGGCGGCTGGTGGAATCGAGCGGATCGACCGCCGGGTAGATGCCCAGCGAGGCGATGTCGCGCGAGAGCACGACGGTCGCGTCGAGGTGGCCGAAGGTGGTCGCCGGCGAGGGGTCGGTGAGGTCGTCCGCCGGAACGTAGACCGCCTGGATCGAGGTGATCGAGCCCACCTTGGTCGAGGTGATGCGTTCCTGCAGCCGGCCCATTTCCTCGGCCAGCGTCGGCTGGTAGCCCACCGCGGAAGGCATGCGGCCCAGGAGCGCCGAGACTTCGGTGCCGGCCAGCGTGTAGCGGTAGATGTTGTCGATGAACAACAGCACGTCACGGCCCTCGTCGCGGAAGGCTTCGGCCATCGTGAGGCCCGTGAGCGCAACGCGCAGGCGGTTGCCCGGCGGTTCGTTCATCTGGCCGAACACCATGCCGACCTTGTCGAGCACGTTCGACTCCTTCATCTCATGATAGAAGTCGTTGCCCTCGCGGGTGCGCTCGCCCACGCCGGCGAACACCGACAGGCCGCTATGTTGCTTCGCGATGTTGTTGATCAGCTCCATCATGTTCACGGTCTTGCCGACGCCGGCGCCACCGAACAGACCGATCTTGCCGCCCTTGGCAAACGGACAGATCAGGTCGATGACCTTGATGCCGGTCTCCAGCAGTTCGACCGACGGGGAGAGCTCGCGGAAGGCGGGCGCCTTCTGGTGGATCGGACGACGCTCGTCGGTGCCGATCGGGCCCGCTTCGTCAATCGGGCGGCCGAGCACGTCCATGATGCGGCCGAGCGTGGCGTGGCCGACGGGCACCGAGATCGGCGCGCCGGTGTTATTGACCTTCATGCCGCGGCGCAAGCCGTCCGACGAGCCCATCGCGATCGTGCGCACGACGCCGTCGCCAAGCTGCTGCTGGACTTCGAAGGTCAGACCTTCCTCGCACCCGGTCTCGCTCGGGTCGATCATCAGGGCGTCGAAAACCTTCGGCATTTCACCGCGCGGGAACTTGATGTCCACCACCGCGCCGATGCACTGAACAATGTTTCCTTGACTCATGGTCGTATCCTCAAATTTCAAATCAGCCCGCGATCGCCGCGGCACCGCCGACGATCTCGGAAATCTCTTTGGTAATCGACGCCTGGCGCGCCTTGTTGTAGACCAGCTGCAGCTCCTTGATGACGGTACCGGCGTTATCGGTCGCCGCCTTCATCGCCACCATCCGCGCCGACTGCTCGGAAGCCATGTTCTCGGCCACGGCCTGGTAGATCAACGCCTCGACATAGCGGGTCAGCAGTTCGTCGATGACCACCTTGGCCTCTGGCTCGTAGAGATAGTCCCAGGAACCTTCGGGCGTGCCGAGCCGCTCGCCGGTCAGGGGCAGAAGCTGTTCCAGCACCGGCTCCTGACGCATCGTGTTGATGAAGCGCGTATAGGCGAGATACACGACATCCAGCTCGCCATTCTGGAATGCATCGATCATCACCTTGATCGGCCCGATCAGCTTGTCCAGATGGGGGGTGTCGCCCAGATGCACGGCATGGGAGATCACGTTGGCGCCGAGGCGCTGCATGAAGCCCAGGCCCTTGTTGCCGATGCAGGTGGCGCGGATGTCCGTCGCTCCTTCGGCTTCCCACTTGCGCACTGCGGAGAGCGTCATGCGCAGCACGTTGGTATTGAGGCCGCCGCACAGGCCCTTGTCGGTCGTCACCACCACCAGCCCGACGCGCTTGTGCTCCGGGGCGCCTTTCCTGCCCAGGAACGGATGCCGGTACTCGGTGACGTTGGCCGCCGCCAGGTGCGCCGCCAGGCGGCGGATCTTCTCGCTATAGGGACGGGCGGCGCGCATCCGCTCCTGCGCCTTGCGCATTTTGGATGCGGCCACCATCTCCATGGCCTTGGTGATCTTGCGGGTGTTCTGGACCGACTTGATCTTGGTGCGTATTTCCTTGCCGCCTGCCATGGCGCGTTTCTCCCGACGGGGTTAGGCCCAGGTCTTCTTGAACGCGGCGATGGCAGCGGAGAGCTCCGCTTCGCCTTCCTTGTCCAGATCCTTGGTCGTCTCGATCTTCTCCATCAGCGCGCCGTGCTGCTGACGCATGTATTGATGCAGCGCCGCCTCGAAAGGCAGGATCTTGTTGCTGTCGACGTCGTCGAGAAAGCCTTGGTTGACCGCGAACAGGGACACCGCCATTTCGGCGATCGGCAACGGCGAATACTGCGGCTGCTTCATCAGCTCGGTGACGCGCCGGCCACGTTCGAGCTGCTTTCTGGTCGCGTCGTCGAGATCGGAGGCGAACTGGGCGAAGGCCGCCAACTCACGATACTGGGCAAGGGCGAGACGCACACCGCCGCCGAGCTTCTTGATGACCTTGGTCTGCGCGGCGCCGCCGACGCGGGAGACCGAGATACCGGCGTTGATCGCCGGACGGATGCCGGCGTTGAAGAGGTCCGTCTCGAGGAAGATCTGGCCGTCGGTGATCGAAATGACGTTGGTCGGCACGAAGGCGGAGACGTCACCGGCCTGGGTTTCGATCACCGGCAGCGCAGTGAGCGAACCGGTCTTGCCTTTCACGGCGCCGTTGGTCATCTTCTCGACCCAGGCTTCCGAGACGCGCGCGGCGCGCTCGAGCAAGCGCGAGTGCAGATAGAACACGTCGCCCGGATAAGCCTCGCGGCCCGGCGGACGGCGCAGCAGCAGAGAGATCTGGCGATACGCCCAGGCCTGCTTGGTCAGGTCGTCATAAATGATCAGCGCATCCTGACCGCGGTCGCGGAAATATTCGCCCATCGTGCAGCCGGCATAGGGGGCGATGAACTGCATCGCGGCGGATTCGGAAGCAGTCGCGGCGACGACGATCGTGTAGTCCATCGCGCCGGTTTCCTCGAGCTTCCTGACCACGTTCATGATCGTCGAGGCCTTCTGGCCGATCGCGACGTAGATACAGATCAGATCCTTGCCCTTCTGGTTGATGATGGTATCGACCGCGACGGCGGTCTTACCCGTTTGCCGGTCGCCGATGATCAGTTCGCGCTGGCCGCGGCCGATCGGCACCATCGAGTCGACGGATTTCAGGCCCGTCTGCACTGGCTGGGATACGGACTTGCGCCAGATCACGCCCGGCGCGACCTTTTCGATCTTGTCGGTGAGCTTCGTCTCGACCGGCCCTTTGCCATCGATCGGCTCGCCGAGCGCATTGACGACGCGACCGATCAGCTCGGGACCGACCGGCACTTCGAGGATGCGCCCGGTGCATTTGACCGTGTCGCCTTCGGTGATGTGCTCGTATTCGCCCAGCACCACCGCGCCGACCGAGTCGCGCTCGAGGTTCAGCGCCAGGCCGAAGGTGTTGCCCGGGAATTCGAGCATTTCGCCCTGCATCACGTCGGCCAGGCCATGGATGCGGCAGATGCCATCGGTGACGGTCACCACCGTGCCTTCGTTGCGGGCGGTGGGGGCCAATTGCAGATTCTGGATCCGGCTCTTGATCAGTTCGCTGATTTCGGAGGGATTGAGGTTCATGGAAAAACTCCTAGTTCTTGAGCGAAACCGCCATGGCGTTCAATTTGCCACGGACGGAAGCGTCGATGACCTGATCACCCAGGGCGATGCGCACCCCCCCGATCAGTTCCGGGTCGACCTGGACGGTCGCCTTGATCTTGCAGTCGAACTTACGCTCGAGATCGCCGACGAGCTTGTCCAGTTGCGCATCGGTGAGCGGAAACGCGGAAGTGACCAGCGCCTCGCGCGTGCCTTCCTGGGCGTTCTTGAGTTCGTCGAAGAGGGCGCTGATCTCGGGCAGCACATCGAGGCGACGGTTGTCGACGAGAATGCTGAGAAAGTTGCCTTGTTCGGGCGAGAGCTCGCCCGCCACGCCAAGAAACAGCTCGGCCAGCGTCGATGAGGTGAGCCGCGGATCGTTCATGCACTCGCGCATCGCGGGATCCGCGGAAGCCGCAGCCAGACGCGAGAGCGCGTCCTGCCAGGAAGCCAGAGCCCCGGACGCCTTGGCCAGCTCGAAAGCCGCTTCGGCATAGGGCCGGGCAATGGTGACGTTCTCGGCCATGACGGATCAGAGCTCCGCCTTCAGCTGATCGAGCAGCTCGGCGTGCTTGGCCGGATCGATTTCCTTGCGCAGGATGCGCTCGGCGCCGGCGACGGCGAGCTGCGCCACCTGATCGCGCAGCGCTTCCTTGGCACGCTGGGCGGCGGCCTCGGCCTCGCCTTCCGCTGCAGCGCGCGCGGCGGCGATGATGCGTGCCGCTTCGGCACGCGCCTCGTCGAGGACCTGCGCCGCCTGCCGCTCGGCGCCGCCGCGCAGCTCGTTGGCGGCCTCGCGCGCCTTGCGCAGCTCTTCGGTGGCACGCCGTTCGGCCAGTTGCAGATCGGTCTTCGCCTTGTCCGCCGCCGCCAGTCCTTCGGCGACCTTCGCGGCACGCTCGTCGAGCGCCTTCATGATGGGCGGCCACACGAACTTCATCGTGAACCACGCCAGAATGAAGAACACAACCAGCTGGGCGAATAGCGTTGCGTTCAGATTCACGGTTTCGCTCCTTTAAAGCGTCAGAGAGGAAAGCCGCTTACTTGATGAACGGATTGGCGGTGGTGTACCAGAGGGCGATACCGGTGCCGATGATGAACGCGGCGTCGATCAGGCCGACCAACAGGAACATCTTGGTTTGCAGGGTATTCATCAGCTCGGGCTGGCGGGCGGATGCTTCGAGGAAGCGGCTGCCCATGATGCCGATGCCGATACAGGCGCCCGCAGCGCCCAGACCGATGATCAGACCGGCGGCCAGCGCGACGAAACCAACGATGCTTTCCATGATGACTCCTTGTGTTTGAAATGAAGGTTGGATGAAAGATGGGGTAAAGCGGAATCAGTGACTTTCATGTGCCTGGCCGACATAGACCAGCGTCAGCATCATGAAGATGAAAGCCTGCAGCGTGATGATCAGGATGTGGAAGATCGCCCAGATCGAGCCGGCGATCACGCCACCGAGCCAAAGCAGGCCGGAACCGAAGGTGCCGGCCCAGGCGGCGCCCATCAGCGCGATCAGCATGAAGATCAGCTCACCGGCGTACATGTTGCCAAAGAGACGCATGCCGTGCGAGACCGTCTTGGCGACGAATTCGATCAGCTGCATCGCGAAGTTGACCGGCCAGAGCAGCGGATGCGCGCCGAAGGGGGCAGTAAACAGCTCGTGGACCCAGTGGCCAAGGCCCTTGATCTTGACGTTGTAATACAGGCAGATCAACAGCACGGCGAGCGACATGCCAAGAGTGGCGTTCAAGTCAGCCGTCGGCACGACGCGCATGTAGGCATGATGCGGATCATGTCCGGCGGCGCCGTAGATCGCCGCCCAGAGGTTGGGCAGCAGGTCGAGCGGCAACAGGTCCATCGCATTCATCAGGAAGATCCAGACGAACACGGTGAGCGCCAGCGGAGCGACGAACTTGCGCGATTCGGGCGAATGGACGATGCCTTTGGCCTGATCGGCGACCATCTCGACGAGGATCTCGACCGCCGCCTGGAAGCGACCCGGGACACCAGAGGTCGCCTTGCGCGCGGCGCGCGCCAGCAGGAAAACGGCCAGCAGGCCGAGCGTGATGGAATAAAACAGCGTATCGAGGTGGAAGACCGACCAGTCGACCAATGAAGTCTGCGTCGCGCTCTTCCAGTGGGTCAGGTGATGGACGATGTATTCGGAGGCGTTGGGTGCGTGCTCGGTAGCCATGTCTTCAGGTCTTCAGCAACAGCGCGAAAAGATTCACAAACATCACGGCAAACAAGCCGGCGATCAAGGCCGGCCATTGGACTTCCATCACTCGCGGCAGCGCCAGCAACAAGGCGACGACCGCCGCGAGCTTGACGGCCTCGCCGATCAGAAACCCCGCCGCAGTCCCGCGCCGCATGGTCATCGCCGCCATCAGACGCAGCATGAACAGCAGGTTCGGCAGAATGTAGGCCGCCCCACCGGCCAAGGCCGAAAGCGCCGCACCTCCGCCGGCGACGATGCCGGCCACGACCGCCGTCGCGAAAACCGCGCCCGCCTGAAACAGGAGCGTCTTCAGCATCTTGCGGGCGACCCGGATTCCACCTGGTTTCTCATCGTGCCGCCGACGCTTCCGACCCGCCAGCGGCGCGCGCTACCGCACAAAGCGCGCGAATATATAGCGTTCACTGAAATAAGTCAATATATCTACTGCTATGCAACAAATTTATCCGCGAAAAACGCCTATTCACCGCGTAGCCGCTTCAGGATGCCATCGAGCTGATCGAGGCTGCCAAAACGGATCGTCAGCGCTCCAGCACCCTTGCGGTTAGCGCTCACTTTCACGGTGGCGCCCATCATGTCGGATAGCTCTTCTTCGAGCCGTTCCAGGTCGCGGCTTTTCGCCGGGGCGCTCTTGTGTGCCTGCGGGTTGAGTTCCCGTGCCACGCGGCGTTCGGTTTCGCGCACCGACCAGCCCTTGTCGGCCGCCTCGGCAGCCAGCCGCCCCTGCTCGCTCTTCGGCGCCGCCAGGATCGCGCGCGCATGGCCCATCTCGATGTCGCCGGCCATCAGCAGGTCCTGCGCCGGCTTGGCCAGCTGCAGCAGGCGCAGCAGATTGGTCGCCGCCGAGCGCGAGCGGCCGACGGCTTCGGCCGCCTGCTGGTGCGTCATGCCGAATTCATCGATCAGGCGTTGCAGGCCGGCGGCCTCTTCGAGCGGGTTGAGGTCTTCGCGCTGGATGTTCTCGATCAGCGACATCGCCAGCGCCGCCTCGTCCGGAATCTCGCGGATGAGCACCGGCACCTCGGTGAGGCCCGCGATCTGCGCGGCGCGCCAGCGACGTTCGCCGGCGATGATCTCGTAGCGGCCGCCCGCGACGGGGCGCACGGAAATCGGCTGGATCAGGCCCTGCGCCTTGATCGACGCGGCCAGTTCCTCCAGCGAACCCGGGTCCATGCGCGTGCGCGGTTGATACTTGCCCGGCTGCAGATCGCCGATCGGCAACGTGGCCTGGCGTTGCCGGACTTCGTTGTCGCCGGCATCGTCGTTGCCGGCCAGCAGCGCATCCAGGCCGCGCCCCAGCCCCTTCTTGCGTTGGATCATGCTCGTTGCTCCTTCTCCCAAGCGCCGACGCGCTCGATCATTTCCTGTGCGAAACCCTGATAGGCCTGCGCGCCCTTCGCATGCCTGTCGAACAGCACCCCGGGGATGCCATAGCTGGGCGCCTCGGCGAGCCGGACGTTGCGCGGCACCAGCGTCCTGAAGACCTTGTCGCCGAAATGTTCTTCGAGCTGCCGCGACACCTGGTTGGCCAAGGTCGAACGCGGGTCGAACATCACGCGCAGCAAGCCGATGATCCTGAGCTCGCGGTTCAGATTGCGATGCACCTGCTTGATGGTATTGACGAGATCCGAGAGCCCCTCCAGCGCATAGTATTCGCACTGCATCGGGATGATCACGCCGTGGGCGGCGCACAGGCCGTTTAAGGTCAGCATCGACAGCGAGGGCGGACAGTCGATGAGGACGAAGTCGTATTCGTCGGCATGCCGCGCCAGCGCGTCGCGCAGGCGCTGTTCGCGCCGCTGCAGGTCGACCAGCTCGACCTCGGCGCCGGCCAGATCGCGGTTGGCCGGCAGCACGTCGAACTGCCCGGAGGGCGAGCGCGAGCGCGCCTCGGCCAAGCTCGCCAAGCCCAGCAGCATCTGATAGACCGAGACGCGCAGCGTGCGCTTGTCGATGCCGCTGCCCATCGTCGCATTGCCTTGCGGATCGAGGTCGACCAGCAGCGTGCGCTGGCCGGCCTGTGCCAGCGCCGCGGCCAGGTTGACGGCTGTCGTGGTCTTGCCCACCCCGCCTTTCTGGTTGGCGATCGCGAAAATGTGCATGCTCAGTTTCCCCTTTCCAGTAGCAAGAGGCAGCGCTCGGCGCCGAGGCCGGGAACGTGCAGTTCATGGCAGGCGGCCAAGCGCCAGCCGGGGGGCAGGGCCGCGACCTCATGGGCAGGATACGCGCCTTTCATCGCCCACAGCCGGTCGGACAGATGGCCGGCCAAGGCGACGAAATCGGCCAGCGAGGCAAACGCGCGCGAGATCACGCCATCGAACCTTCCCTGCAGGTCTTCGACACGACCGCAGTGAATGCTTACATTGGCCAAGCCGAGCTCGATTTTCGCCTGCTGCTGGAACGCCGCCTTCTTGGCCACCGCCTCGACGGACATAACCTGCCAGTCGGGCCGGGCGATCGCCAGCACCAGGCCGGGCAGGCCCGCGCCGCTGCCGACATCCGCCAATGAATAGTGCCGTCCCACCAGCGCCGACTTTTGCAAAACGGGCAGGACGGCCAGCGCGTCGAGCAGATGCTGCGTCACCATCGCGGCTGGATCGCGGATCGCCGTCAGGTTGTAGACCTTGTTCCATTTCGCCAGCAGGGCGAGATAGGCCCGCAGTTTCTCCTCCGCGTCCGGCGGCAGCGTGAGCCCCAGCGCGGCGATGCCCTCCGAAAGCGTCATCCGCGCAGCCTCTTCAGATGCACGAGCAGCACGGCGATGGCCGCCGGCGTGACGCCCTGGATGCGGCTCGCCTGCCCCACCGTCTGCGGCCTGGCCTGGCTCAAGCGCTGCCGCACCTCGATCGACAGACCGGTGAGCTGCATGTAGTCGAGATCGGGCGGGATCGGCGTGTTTTCCTGGGCGGCCATGCGGGCGACGTCTTCCTTCTGCCGTTCTATGTAGCCCTGATACTTGGCCTGGATCTCGAGCTGCTCGACGACTTCCGGCGCTTCGACCGGCGCGCCTGCGCCCGGCAGGCTCATCAGCCGTTGATAGCTCACCTCGGGGCGACGCAGCAGATCGAATAGGGCGTACTGTTTCCGGCCGCTACGCTTAACCCTCGCTTCGCTCGGGTTAGCCTGCAACGAAACTTCGTTTTCGCGCTCGATCGGCTTGCCCAGCACCCGCTCGATCTCATGGCGCGCGACGACGTTCGGATTGATCCAGACGCTCTTCAAGCGCTCGATCTCGGCGGCGATCGCATCACGCTTGCGGTTGAAGGCCTCCCAGCGCGCGTCATCGACCAGGCCGAGGCGGCGGCCGGTCTCGGTGAGCCGCAGGTCGGCGTTGTCCTCGCGCAGGCTGAGGCGGTATTCGGCCCGGCTGGTAAACATCCGGTAGGGTTCGGAGACACCGCGCGTGATCAGGTCATCGACCAGCACGCCGAGATAGGCCTCGTCGCGGCGCGGCCACCAGCCTTCCCTGCCCAGCGCCTGCAACGCGGCGTTGGCGCCGGCGAGCAGACCCTGGGCGGCCGCCTCCTCGTAGCCGGTGGTGCCGTTGATCTGGCCGGCGAAGAACAGGCCGGCGATCGCTTTCGTCTCCAGCGTCGCCCGCAGCGCCCGCGGATCGAAGTAGTCGTATTCGATCGCGTAGCCCGGCCGCGTAATGTGGGCGTTTTCCAGGCCGCGGATCGAGCGCACCAATTCCAGCTGGACGTCGAAGGGCAGGCTGGTGGAGATGCCCTGCGGATAGTATTCGTGCGTGTCGAGCCCTTCCGGCTCGAGGAACACCTGGTGGCTGTCCTTGCCGGCGAAGCGGTGGATCTTGTCCTCGATCGACGGACAATAGCGCGGCCCGATGCCCTCGATGACGCCGGCGAACATCGGCGAGCGGTCGAGATTGGCGCGGATGATCTCGTGGGTGCGGGCATTGGTGTGCGTGATCCAGCACGGCACCTGGCGCGGGTGCATCGCCGTCTGGCCGAGAAACGAGAACACCGGCGTCGGAGTGTCGCCCGGCTGCTCCTGCATCACCGTAAAGTCGATCGTCTTGCCGTCGAGACGCGGCGGCGTGCCGGTCTTCAGCCGGCCTACCGGCAGGCTCAGCTCGCGCAGCCGCGCCGCCAGCGAGAGCGACGGCGGATCGCCGAAGCGGCCGGCGCGGTAGTTTTCCAGCCCGACATGCACCAGGCCGTTGAGGAAGGTGCCGGCGGTCAGCACCACCGCACGGGTCTCGAAGCGGATGCCCAAGCGGGTGACGACGGCGACGACCCGCTCCCCTTCCAGCTCGATGTCGTCGGCGGCCTGCTGGAAGATGGTCAGGTTCGGCTGATTCTCCAGGCGGCGGCGGATTGCCTGCTTGTAGAGCACGCGGTCGGCCTGGGCGCGGGTGGCGCGCACCGCCGGCCCCTTCGAGGCGTTGAGGATGCGAAACTGGATGCCGGCCTCGTCGGTGGCCAGCGCCATCGCCCCGCCCAGCGCATCGACCTCCTTGACCAGATGGCCCTTGCCGATGCCACCGATCGACGGATTGCATGACATCGCGCCGAGCGTCTCGATATTGTGGGTCAGCAGCAGCGTGCGTGCGCCGATGCGCGCCGCGGCCAGCGCCGCCTCGGTGCCGGCATGGCCGCCACCGATGACGATGACGTCGTAGCGATCTGGATAGTGCATGCGAAAAGTCGGCGCTGGCGGGACGGCACGGAACGGGAAAGGGGCGCCATGATACCGCCGAAGGCGGCTAGCGCCCAAATTGTTTCACGTGAAACAGGCACCAGCTGGTTTCACGTGAAACATTGCGCGGCTCACTTCCTGCCGAGGCCGAGATAACTCTCGATCACCTTCGGATCGTCCTCGAGCTGGTCCGAGGGCCCTTCGAGCGCGATTTCGCCGGTTTCCAGCACATAGCCGTAATCGGCGATCTGCAGCGCGGCGCGCGCGTTCTGCTCGACCAGCAGGATCGCCACCCCCATCGCCGCGAGATCGGTGACGACGCGGAAGATTTCGCGCACGATCAGCGGCGCCAGGCCGAGACTGGGCTCGTCGAGCATCAACAGTTTTGGTTGCGCCATCAGCGCCCGGCCGACAGCGAGCATCTGCCGTTCGCCCCCGGAAAGCGTGCCGGCCATCTGGCGACGACGCTCCTTGAGGCGCGGAAAGATGCCATAGACTTTCTCCAGCGTCTGGCGCTCGTCGCGAAAACCGAGGCGCCGACGCATGAAGGCGCCGAGCAGCAGATTGTCCTCGACGCTCATCTCGCCGAATAGCTCGCGCTTTTCCGGCACCAGGGTCATGCCGCGGGCGACCATCTGCTCGATCTCGATGTGCCCGCCCGCCGTCTCGCCGCCGAACGTGATTTCGCCGCGCGCGAACGGCAGCACACCCATGATCGCCGCCAGCAGCGTGGTCTTGCCGGCGCCGTTGGGGCCGATCACGGTGACGATCTGCCCGGGCAATACCTGCAACGAGACATGGTGCAGCGCCTCGACCTTGCCATAGGAGACGCACAGGTCGGTCACGCTGAGGAGCGGCGCGCGGCTCGTGCTTTCCATCTCACTCGACTCCGCCCAGATAGGCCTCGATCACCGCCGGGTCGTTCTGCACCTCGTGGGGCAGCCCTTCGGCAATCTTCTTGCCAAACTCCATCACCACGACGCGATCGGCCAGATCCATCACGAACTCCATGTCGTGCTCGACCAGCAGGATGCCCATGCCTTCGGCGCGCAGCTGGCGCAGCAGTTCGGCCAGCGCCTGCTTTTCGAGGAAGCGTAACCCGGCAGCCGGCTCGTCGAGCAGCAGCAGACAGGGATCGGCGGCCAGCGCCCGGGCGATCTCGACGATGCGCTGCTTGCCGAGCGGCAGACTACCGGCGGCATCATGAAGGTGCGCACCGAGGCCGACGCGCTCGCACTGGCGCGCCGCCTCGGCCAGCAGCCGGCGCTCCTCGGCGCGCTCCAGATGCAGCATCGCCGGCACGACGCCCCGGCTGCCGCGCATGTGCGCGCCCAGCGCGACGTTCTCCAGCACCGTCATCGCGGGCAGCAGGCGCACGTGCTGGAAGGTGCGGCTCATGCCCATCCGGGCGATGGCGCGCGAAGAGCGGCCCGCCACCTCCTGGCCGAGGAAGCGCACCGAACCGCTGGTGGGCGGATCGACGCCGGTGATCAGGTTGAACAGCGTCGACTTGCCGGCGCCGTTCGGGCCGATCAAGGCGAGGATCTCGCCCGCCGCGACGGCGAGGCTCATCCGGTCGTTGGCGACCAGTCCGCCGAATTTCTTCACCGCCTCGCCGACTTCGAGCAGCAGCGTGCCCGGCGCGGGAACGGCGCGCCGCGGCAACGGCGTGGCCGGCGCAAAGTCGGCGCTGGTGGCACGGCACCCCGCCTCCGGCACGAAGCGCGCGAGCATCGGCCACAAACCCTCGCGCGCGCGGTGCAGCACGAAGATCATCAGCAGGCCGAAGGCGATCACCTCGAAGTTGCCGGTCGCGCCAAACAGCTGCGGCAGGATGTCCTGCAACCACTGCTTGAGGATCGTGATCACCGCCGCGCCGACCAGCGCGCCCCAAACGTGCGCCGCCCCGCCGATCACGGCCATGAACAGATACTCGATGCCGATGTGAAGACCGAAGGGCGTCGGATTGAGGAAGCGCTGCAGGTGCGCGTAGAGCCAGCCGGAGAGGCAGGCGAACAACGCGGCGATCAGGAAGATGACGATCTTCATGCGGCCGGTGTCGACCCCCATCGCCTCGGCCATCAGCGAGCCGCCTTTGAGGGCGCGGATCGCGCGGCCGGCGCGCGAGTCGAGCAGGTTGCGCGTCAGCCAGACTGCGGCGAGCAGCACGAGCCAGATCAGGAAAAAGAACTGCCGGCCGTCGCGCAGTTCGAAGCCGGCGACGGCGAGCGGCGGAATGCCGCCGATGCCGGTATGGCCGCCGAGGAATTCGAGATTGCCGAACAGGAAATACAGCGAGATCCCCCAGGCGAGCGTGCCCAGCGGCAGGTAATGCCCGGACAGGCGCAGGGTCAGCGCGCCCAGGAGCAGCGCGAGCAGCGTGGTGAGCGCGATGCCGAGCAGCAGCCCACCCCAGGGATGGGCCAACGGCAGCAGCCAGCCAGGAAGGGACGCGGCGGTGGTCAGCCAGGCGGTCGCGTAGGCACCCATGCCGACGAACGCCGCCTGGCCGAACGAGGTCAGCCCGCCGATCCCCGTCAGCAGCACCAGGCCGAGCGCGACCAGCGCATAGAGCCCGATGTAATTGAGCAGCGTGATGTAGAACTCGGGCAGCGCCAGCGGCGCCACGGCCAGCAGCAGGACGAAAGCGGCGAGGACGAGGCGCGGCTTCATTCCTCCTCCTCGACGTGGCGCGTGGTCAGCGAGCGCCATAGCAACACCGGGATGATCAGCGTGAACACGATCACTTCCTTGAAGGCCGAAGCCCAGAAGGACGAGAAGGATTCGAGCAGGCCGACCAGCACCGCACCCGCCGCCGCCACCGGGTAGCTCGCCAGTCCGCCGATGATGGCGCCGACGAAGCCTTTGAGGCCGATCAGGAAGCCGGTGTCGTAATACACCGTCGTGATCGGCGCGATCAGGATGCCGGAGAGCGCGCCGATCGCCGCCGCCAGCAGGAAGGTCAGCCGGCCGGCCAGCGTCGTCGAGATGCCCATCAGCCGCGCGCCGGCGCGATTCACCGCGGTGGCGCGCAAGGCCTTGCCGTAGAGGCTCTTCTCGAAGAAGAAGTAGAGAGCGACGATCAAGAAGAGACTGGCGGCGATCACCCACAGGCTCTGGCCGCTGACGGTGAGCGCGCCGAGATCGAAAGAGGCTTCGGAAAACGCCGGGGTGCGCGAGCCTTCGGCGCCGAAGAACAGCAGGCCCAGGCCGACCAGGGTCAGGTGCAGCGCGACCGAGGCGATCAGCAGCACCAGCACCGTGGCTTCGGCGATCGGCTGATAGACCAAGCGGTAGAGCTGCGGGCCGAGCGGCACCACCACCGCGAGCGCGAGCAGCACCTGCAGCAGCAGCGGCCAGTTGCGCGGGGAGCCGCCGAGCAGCAGCGCGATGATGACGATTGGATAAACGAGCTGGCTGGCGACAAGCCGCAGCAAACGCCCTCTTCCGGCGCGCAGGCTGGCCGGCGCGTCGACGGCCGTCACCGCGATGCCCAGCGCCAGCAGCAGCCAGATCGTGCCGGGTGTCTGGCCGCTCTGGATGCCGGCCAGCGTCAAGGCGCCGTAGGCGACGAACTCGCCCTGCGGGATGAAGATCACGCGCGTGACCGCGAACACCAGCACCAGGGCCAGCGCCAGCAGCGCATAGATGGCGCCGGTGACGATGCCATCCTGGCCGAGCAACAGCGCGATTTGCAGATCCATTGGTCGATTCTTTCAAACGACAAGGGCGCCGGAGGCTTCCGACGCCCTTGACTTCAATGACCGGAATTTTATTGGATCAACTTCCAGTCGCCATTCTCGATCTTCACCATCACGCGGGCGCGCTGATCGAAGCCGAGATGGTCGGTCGGTGACATGTTGACGATGCCGTGCGAGACGGTGACGTTCTTCAGCCCTTCCAGCGCATCACGCAGCGCCGCCTTGAACTCCTTCGTGCCGGGCTTGGCCTTCTTGAGAGCCACCGGCACGGCGTGCTGCAGCAGGATGCCGGCATCCCAGGCGTGCGCGCCGAAGGTCGAGGCGCTGCCCTTGCCATGCGCCGCCTCATATTTGGTCACATAGTCGAGGGCCACCTTCTTGATCGGGTTGCTGTCCGGCAGTTGCGCGGCGACCAGCACCGGACCAGCCGGCAGCAAGGTGCCTTCACAATCCTTGCCGCAGACGCGCAGGAAATCCTTGTTGGCCACGCCGTGCGTCTGATAGAAAGCGCCCTTGTAGCCTTTCTCCTTCAGCGTCTTCTGCGGCAGCGCGGCCGGCGTGCCCGAACCGGCGATCAGCACCGCATCCGGCTTGGCGGCGATGATCTTCAGCACCTGACCGGTCACCGAGGTGTCGTTGCGGTTGTAGCGCTCGTTGGCGACGATCTGCAATTTACGCGCCTCGGCGATTTTCGAGAATTCCTGAAACCAGCCCTCGCCGTAGGCGTCGGCGAAGCCGATGAAGGCGACGGTCTTGATACCGGCGCTGGTCATGTGCTCGACGATCGCCGTCGACATCTGGATGTCGTTCTGCGGCGTCTTGAACACCCATTTGACTTTCGGGTTGCTGGTATCGACGATGCGCGCCGATGCTGCCATCGAGATCATCGGCGTCTCGGCCTCGGCGACGACGTCGATCATCGCCAGCGAATTCGGCGTGATCGTGGAGCCGACGATCACATCCACCTTGTCCTCGGTCAAGAGCTTGCGGGTGTCCTTCACCGCGGTGGTGGTATCGGACGCATCGTCGAGGACGATGTAATTCACTTTCTCGCCGCCGATCGAAGTCGGCATCAGGGCGATGGTGTTCTTTTCCGGAATGCCGAGCGAGGCCGCCGGGCCGGTGGCCGAGACCACCACTCCGACATTGATGTCCGCGAATGCCTGGCCAGCCAGTCCGGCTGCGAATGCCAGCGCCAGCAAAGACGGTTTGTGCAACTTCATGGGCTCCTCCCGAAAGTTTTGGTGAATGATGGCGAAAATCTTGCCCAATTTATCATCGCGACGGCCGTTCGTCCATGAATCCGAAGGGTTTCAGCCGCCGATGGCGAATGTGTCCCAAGCGATCTTCACGATCAGCGACGAGGTCATGATCAGGAACACCACCCGCACGAAACCGCTGCCGTGCCGGATCGCCAGCTTGCTGCCAAAACGCGATCCGGCGATGTTGCAAAACGTCATGCCGAAACCAAGCGCCCAGAGCACGTGGCCGGAAGGCGCGAACAGCAGCAAGGCGCCGGCATTGGTCGCGGCGTTGATGACCTTGGCGCTGGCCGAGGCGTGCAGGAAATCCATGCCGAACAGACGCACGAAGGCGAAGATCATGAAGCTGCCGGCCCCCGGCCCGAAGAAGCCGTCATAGAAGCCCAGCACGGCGCCGACCGAAACCGCCGCAATGAAAAGATGCTCCACTGCCAGCCGGGGCGGGCGTTTGGCTGCGCCGAAATCCGGCCGGGTCCAGGTGTAAGCCGCGACGGCCACGAGCAGGATGAGCACCAGCGGACGCACCACTGCTCTCGGCAGCCAGGCCACCACCGCGGCGCCGACGAACGAAAACACGAACGCCGCCCCCGCAGCGGGCAGCACGAGCCGCCAGGGAAGCTCCACCACCCGGGCGTAACGCCGCGCGGCATATGAGGTGCCGAAGATCGACGCCACCTTGTTGGTGCCGAACAGGGTCGCCGGCGCCTCGCCAGGCAGCGCGGCGAACAGCGCAGGGACCTGGATCATCCCGCCACCGCCCGCCACCGCATCGACGAAGCCGGCGAAAAATGCCGCGAGCAGCAATGTGAGCCAGAACGGATCGAAATCGATCATCGCCGTGCCGTCCCGTCAGCGCCGAGTTTCCTCACTTGCCGATGCAAAAGCGGCTGAAGATCACGCCCAGGAGGTCGTCGGCGGTGAATTCGCCGGTGATGGCCGATAATGCTCGTTGGGCCAGGCGCAGCTCCTCGGCCGCCAGCTCGAGCTGGCGCAGTTCATCATGCGCCGCGGCGAGATGCGTTTCCGCTTCCGCCAGCGCTTCGAGGTGGCGTGCCCGCGCCAGCAGGACGTCCTCGCCATGGCCGTGCCAGCCGGCGATGCGCAGCAGTTCGTCGTGCAGCAGTGCGATACCCTCCCCCCGCTTTGCCGACAGCACGAGATGAACGACGCCATCGACGACCTGCCGGCCGGGCGGCCGCTGGGCGAGGTCGCATTTGTTTTCGATCACGATCCGCTCGATACCGGTCGGCAGCTGCGCAGCGATCGCCCGGTCGGCCGGCGTGATGCCGCAGCGGGCATCGACGATCTGCAGGATCGCGTCGGCTTTGGCGATCTCCTGCCAGGTGCGCGCGATGCCGATCTTCTCGACCGCATCCTCGGTCTCGCGCAGGCCCGCGGTATCGATGATGTGCAGGGGGATGCCCTCGACCAGGATCGTCTCGCGCACCGCGTCGCGCGTCGTGCCGGCGATGTCGGTGACGATCGCGCGCTCTTCACCGGCAAGCCGGTTGAGCAGCGAGGATTTGCCGACGTTCGGCAATCCGGCGAGCACTACCGTCAGCCCGGAACGCAGCACGCTGCCCTCGCGTGCCCGCGTGCGCAGACGGGCCAGATCGGCGCGCAGCGCTTCCAGCCGCGGCACGATGTCGGTGTCGGCGAGCGGATCGAGCTCCTCCTCGGGAAAATCGAGCGTCGCCTCGATCAGGCTCCTGAGCTCGATCAGGCCGTCAGTGAGTGCTCGCACGGCATGAGAAAACTCGCCCGACAGCGAACGCAGCGCGGCGCGCGCCGCCTGCGCCGAGGCCGCCTCGATCAGGTCGGCGATGGCCTCGGCCTGGGCGAGATCGATCTTTTCATTCTCGAATGCGCGCCGGGAAAGCTCCCCCGGTTCGGCGAGCCGCGCGCCCAGTTCGAGGCAGCGCGTCAGCAAGGTGTGCATCACTACCGGGCCGCCGTGGCCGTGGAGTTCGAGCACGTCCTCGCCGGTGAAGGAATGCGGTGCCGGGAAATAGATCAGCAGCCCCTGGTCGAGCAAGCCGCCATCGGCGGCGAGAAAATCCGCCAGCAAGGCGCGACGCGGCGAGATGCGCTCTGCGGGCTTGCCGGTAAGCCGAGAGGCCAGCGACAGCAGGCCATGGCCGGAGACGCGCACCACGCCGATCCCGCCACGGCCGGGCGGCGTGGCGATCGCGGCGATCGTGTCAGTGCGCTTTGAGGCCACTGGCCTCGATCATCCGGTTGACCTGCCACTGCTGGGCGATCGACAGGATGTTGTTCACCGTCCAGTAAAGCACCAGGCCGGCCGGGAAGAACAGGAACATGCCGGTGAACACGATCGGCATCCACAGCATGACCTTTGCCTGGATCGGGTCCGGCGGCGTCGGATTGAGCTTGGTTTGCACGAACATCGAAATGCCCATGATGATCGGCAGCACATAGTAGGGGTCCTTCACCGACAGATCGGTGATCCAGCCCAGCCAGGGCGCGCCACGCAGCTCGACGGTGCCGAGCAGCACCCAGTAGAGCGCGATGAAGACGGGAATCTGCACCAGGATCGGCAGGCAGCCGCCCAGGGGATTCACCTTCTCGCGCTTGTAGAGCTCCATCATTTCCAGATTCATGCGCTGCTTGTCGTCGGCGTAGGTTTCCTTGAGCTTCATCAGCTTCGGCGTCAGCACGCGCATCTTTGCCATCGACTTGTAACTGGCGGCGGAGAGCGGGAAGAAAATCAGCTTGATCAGGATCGTCAACACGATGATCGCCCAGCCCCAGTTGCCGACCAGCTTGTGGATCCACTGCAGCACCCAAAAGAGCGGCGCGGCGATGAAGGTAAGCCAGCCGTAATCGACCACCAGCTCAAGCCCTGGCGCGATCTTCTCCAGCTTGTCCTGTTCCTGCGGACCGGCATACAAAGGCACTGTCAGCGTCGGGCCGGAAAGCGGCAGGATGACCCCGGCGGCATAAAGATTGCCGTCCAGCTTGCGGGTGAAATATTCCCGCGGACCATTGGCCGGGATCCAGGCGGAAACGAAGTAATGCTGCACCAGAGCGACCCAGCCGTTGTCGGCGGTGGTGGGATATTTGCCCTTTTCGCCGAAGGCCTTGAAATCGATCTTCTTGAACTTGTCCTGTTCGGTATAGAACGCTGCTCCGGTGAAGGTGGAGGCCGACATTCCCCCGCCCGTCCCCTCGGGCGGCGTATCGTTGCGCACCAACTGGAAATACGCATGGGCGCCGGCCGGCGGCTGGGCATCGACGAACTGGTATTGGACGTCGATCAGATAGCTGCCGCGCTTGAAGACATAAGTCTTGACCACCTTGCCGCCCCCTTCGATCGGCGCTTCGAGGGAGACCCGCAGCGCCTCCTCGCCGTCCTTGAGCGTCATTGCCTGGGCCGGCAGCGTCCATACGGACTTGTGATTCGGCAGCCCCGGGCCGATCAGGCCCGACTGGGCCGCATAGGCATGCGCCGGGTCGATCAGCACGAAATGCCGGTCGCGGCTGTCGTGCGCCTGATGCCTGAGCAGTTCCAGGCGCACCAGATCGCCCCCTTGGGAAGAGATTTCCGCTTCGACCAGATCGGTGCGCACTTTCATCACCATGGCTTGCGCGGCTGGGACGTTTTGCGCAGCCGGTAAGGTGGCCGCAGAAGTCGGCGCTGGCGGAACGGCACTCCCGGAGGCGGCGCCGGCTGCGCTGCCGGCCGCCGGAATGGCAGAAGCCTGCTGGGTCGCCGTCACGGGCGGCGGCATGTCCTTGCGCTGCCAAGCCTCCCACAACATCATGCAGGAGAACAGGAAGACCAGCAGCAGTATCAGGCGTTGAGTGTCCATGATCGGTGAAGACTACGACGGAAAAGGAGCGTCATTCTACGGCACCGGATCGTGTCCGCCCGGATGCCAGGGATGGCAGCGCAAAACCCGACGCACCGCCAGCCAGCCGCCACGCAATGGCCCGTGCTTTTCGAGCGCTTCGATCGCATAGTACGAACAGGTCGGATGAAACCGGCAGGAGGGGGGGAAGAAGGGGCTGATGAACAGCTGATAGGCGCGTACCAGCCAGATCAACGGCAGAGCCAGCAGACGTTTCACGCGGAATTTCCTTCCCGGCCGTCCGCGACCGGCTTTTTGTGCCCGGCGGTGACGAACCGCCCGAACAGCTCGCCGATTTCAACGCGCCAGTCCGACTTCTCCCCCAGCGTCACCGGCTGCACCAGGCGCAGGACCAGGTCGAATGCCGGCAAGCCGGGCCGGTTCAGACGGAAAGCCTCGCGCGCCTGACGCTTGATCGCATTACGCAGCACCGCGGTGCGCGCCAGTTTTTTCGGAATCACGAGCCCCAAGCGCGGATGGGGCAATCCGTTTTCCTTGTAGTGCAGGACGAAACGGGTGCCCCGCGATGTCCGGCGGGCGGAAAATACCGCGGCGAATTCCTGCGGCCTGAGCAGACGAAAAGCCCGACCGAAACCCAACCGGCCGGAATCGGCAACCGGGCCGCGGCTGTTCAAGCGTGATCAGACAGCCAGACGATGACGGCCCTTGGCGCGACGGGCACGCAGCACGGCGCGGCCGCCACGGGTGCGGGAACGGACGAGGAAGCCATGCGTGCGCTTGCGGCGCACCACGGAAGGTTGATAGGTACGTTTCATGTCGGCATCCTTGGCTGAAAAAAGCCCTGTATTACAACCCGTTATATAGGGCCTTGTCAAGGGATTCGGTCAGGATACGATCCGGCTGGCCTGTTTCGCGCTTCGTCAGGGTTGTGGATAACCTGCCCTGATTTGGTTAGAATCGCAAGCGAAGGGGATCGGGAAGTGAAGGTCGCAATGACTTCAACATTTCCGCCAATCCTGCACTCGTCTGTAAAATAATCAATTAATTCATAAGGTTGAATGAAACAGTTCTGGGCGGACTGCCTGGCGCGCTTCGAGAGCGAGCTGCCGGCACAGCAATTCAATGCGTGGATCAAATCGCTGCGCGTCGAGACCGACGATGCCGAGCGGCGGTTGCGTCTTCTCGCCCCGAATGGCTTCATCCTGCGCTGGGTGCGCGAGCGCTATCTCGATCGCGTCGAGGCATTTTCCCGGGAATACTTTCCCGAGCCGATCACGATCGATCTCGCGCTGGACGAAACCCCCACCGGCCTGCTGCAGGAACCTGCCGGCAAGGCGGCCGAAGACATTGCCATCCTGCCCAGCAAGGAGGAGGCAGCGCAAAGCAGTGAAAAATTCACCGATCCGGTCAATCTGCCCGAATACGGTCGCACCCGCCTGAATCCGGATTTCACTTTCAATACGTTGGTGACCGGCCGCTCCAACGACCTGGCCCGTGCCGCCGCCCAACAGGTGGCGATGAACCCGGGCGCCTCCTACAACCCGCTGTTCATCTATGGCGGCGTCGGCCTGGGCAAGACTCACCTTGTCCATGCGCTGGGCAATGAGGTTTTGCGCCATGCCCCCAACAAGGTCATCCGCTACATCCACGCGGAAGATTATTACTCCGACGTGATCCGCGCCTACCAGCAAAAATCCTTCGATACCTTCAAGCGCACCTACCGTTCGCTCGACGTCCTGCTGATCGACGACATCCAGTTCTTCAACGGCAAGGCGCGCACGCAGGAAGAATTTTTCTACGTCTTCAATGCCCTGGTCGAAGCCAAGAAACAGATCGTCATCACTTGCGATACCTATCCCAAGGACATCCAGGGTCTCGAAGAACGGTTGATCTCCCGCTTCGACTGGGGGCTCACCGTCCAGATCGAACCCCCCGAGCTGGAGATGCGCGTCGCGATCCTGAAGAAGAAGGCCGCCAGCGAGTCGATCGAGCTTGGCGACGACGTCGCCTTCCTGATCGCCAAGAACCTGCGCTCGAATGTCCGCGAGCTGGAAGGCGCACTCAAGAAAGTACTCGCCTTCGCGCGCTTTCACAACCGCGAGATCAATCTCGAACTCGCCAAGGAAGCCCTCAAAGACATCCTCGGCGCCCACAACCGCCAGATCACTCTCGAACTGATCCAGAAGACCGTCGCCGACTACTTCAAGATCAAGGTCGCCGACATGTATTCGAAAAAGCGCACCCGCGCCATCGCCCGGCCTCGCCAGGTGGCGATGTGGCTGGCGCGTGACCTGACGCCCCACAGCCTGCCGGAAATCGGCGAAGCCTTCGGCGGCCGCGACCATACGACGGTGCTGCACGCCTGCCGGACGATCGCCGAATTGCGCAACAAAGACAGCCTCCTCAACAAGGATCTGCTCGTGCTCTCACAGACCATCAAAGGCTGAAAGACTCACAGCGCCACCATGAACAAGCTTGGGAAAGAATGTGAATAACTTTACCGCCTCATTCTCATCCGGTTTCCTTCCACAGGCATCCACAGCAGTCCACACTCTTATCCACGATTCGCTGCAAAGGAACAATTCCTTGTCCCACATGGACTTAAACTGCGCATCCACAGAATCGCCCATCCCTCAACATCATCACTAAGGGGTTATCAAGATGCTTCTATACAAAGGCTCCCGCGATCAATTGCTGGTCCCCCTGCAAGCGGTGTGTGGCATCGTCGAGAAACGGCATACCCTGCCGATCCTCTCGAACGTGCTGATCGAGAAAATGGGCGAACGATTGATGTTGCTGGCGACCGACATCGAGATGCAGATCCGCACGACCACCGTCTCGAGTGGCCCGGAGACGGCCGCGATCACGGTGGCGGCGCGCAAGCTGCAGGATATCCTGCGTTCGCTGCCGGAATCCGGCGAGGTGAGCCTGTCTCTCGATGAGCGGCGTCTGCAGCTCAAGGCGGGCAAGAGCCGTTTCAATCTGCAGACCCTGCCGGCCGAGGATTTTCCGCGCATGGCCGAAGCGAGCGGCAAGACGCTGACGCTGCGTCTTTCGCAGAAACTGTTCAAGCGGCAGCTGGCGCTGGTCCAGTATGCGATGGCCCAGCAGGACATCCGTTACTATCTGAATGGCCTGCTGCTCGTCGTGCAGGGCAACGAGCTGCGGCTGGTGGCCACCGACGGCCATCGGCTGGCGTTCGCCAGCGAGACCATCGAGCGCGCGGAAGAAGAGCGCGGCGAGGCCATCCTGCCGCGCAAGGCGGTGCTCGAACTGTCGCGCCAGCTCGCCGACAATGATGAAGCTCTGGAAATCGTCCTGACGCCGACGCAGGCGCGCTTCACCTTCGACAACGTCGAGTTCATCAGCAAACTGATCGACGGCAAGTTTCCGGATTATGAACGCGTCATTCCACAGCATCAGGGCAAGATCGTGCGGCTCGAGCGCGCGGCGTTCCAGCATGCGCTGCAACGCGCCGCGATTCTCACCAACGAGAAATTCCGTGGCGTGCGTCTCGTCCTCTCGGCCGGCAGCTTGAAGATCATCTCCAGCAATGCGGAGAACGAGGAAGCCCAGGAGGAGCTGGAAATCGATTACGCCGGAGACGGCCTGGATGTCGGATTCAACGTCAATTACCTGCTCGACGTGCTCAACAACATCGGCGGTGAGACCGTCGAGCTGCGCCTCGCCGACAGCAATTCCAGCGCCCTCATCACCCTGCCGGACAACGAACGTTTCAAGTATGTCGTGATGCCGATGCGCATCTGACGGTGATAGACAGATGAGTGAACAAGCGCAGGAACCGCAACACGGCGGCTACAACGAAGATTCGATCACCCAGCTCGATTTTCCCGACAACGTGCGGCAACGCCCGGGCATGTACATCGGCGATACCTCCGATGGCACCGGCTTGCATCACATGGTGTTCGAGGTCGTCGACAACGCCGTCGATGAAGCGCTGGCCGGCTATTGTGATGACATCGTCGTCACCATCCATACCGACAATTCGATCTCGGTGGCCGATAACGGCCGAGGCATCCCGGTCGGCATCAAATATGACGACAAGCATACGCCGAAGCGCTCCGCGGCGGAGATCGCGCTCACCGGCCTGCATGCCGGGGGCAAGTTCAACCAGAATTCCTACAAAGTTTCCGGCGGTCTGCATGGCGTCGGCGTCTCCTGCGTCAACGCCCTGTCGGAATGGCTGCGGCTGACGGTGCGTCGGGATGGCAAGAAGCATTTCATCGAGTTCCGCCGCGGCCTGCCCATTGATCGCATCGTCGAGGTGCATGACGGCGTCGAAGTGGCGCCGCTCAAGATCATCGGCGAGACCAAGGGGCGCGGCACCGAGGTGCATTTCCTTGCCGATGCGCAGATTTTCGGCAACATCGAATACCACTACGACATCCTCGCCAAGCGGCTGCGTGAGCTGTCCTTTCTCAATAACGGTGTGCGCATCCGGCTGATCGACCAGCGCACCGGCAAGGAGGAAGACTTCGCCTTCGCGGGCGGCGTCAAGGGTTTCGTCGAATACATCAATCGCAGCAAGAACGTGCTGCACCCGAACATCTTCCATGCCGAGGGTACCTCCGGACCGATCACGGTGGAAGTGGCGATGCAGTGGAACGATTCCTATGCCGAGCAGGTGCTGTGTTTCACCAACAACATCCCGCAGGCCGATGGCGGTACGCACCTGACCGGCCTGCGACAAGCGATCACGCGCGTAATCAACAAGTACATCGAAGAAAACGAGATCGCCAAGAAGGCCAAGGTCGATATCACCGGCGACGACATGCGCGAAGGTCTGACCTGCGTGCTGTCGATCAAGATGCCGGATCCGAAGTTCGCCTCGCAGACGAAAATGAAGCTGGTCTCTTCCGAAGCCCAGCCGGCCGTGCAGGAAGTCGTCGCCGCCAAGCTCACCGACTTTCTGCTCGAAAATCCCGTCGATGCGAAGATCATCACCGGCAAGATCGTCGAAGCCGCCCGGGCGCGCGAAGCCGCGCGCAAGGCGCGCGAGATGACGCGCCGCAAGGGTGTGCTCGACAACATCGGCCTACCCGGCAAACTCGCCGACTGCCAGGAGAAGGATCCGGCGCTGTGCGAGCTCTACATCGTCGAGGGCGATTCCGCCGGCGGCTCGGCCAAGCAGGGGCGCGACCGCAAATTCCAGGCCATCCTGCCGCTCAGGGGCAAGGTGCTCAACGTCGAGAAGGCGCGCCTGGACAAGGTGATCTCCTCGGAGCAGATCGTCACCTTGCTGACCGCTCTGGGCTGCGGCTTTGGCAAGGAGGATTACAAGCCCGAGAAGTTGCGCTACCACCGCATCATCATCATGACCGACGCGGACGTCGATGGCGCACACATCCGCACCTTGCTGCTGACATTCTTCTACCGCCAGATGCCGGAACTCGTCGAAGGCGGGCATATCTATATCGCCCAGCCGCCGCTCTACAAGATCAAGCACGGCAAGAGCGAACGTTACATCAAGGACGACAACGAGCTGAACCAATATCTGCTCGGTCTCGCGCTGGAAGGGGCCGCGCTGGTGCCCAAGACGGGCGCACCGGCCATCGAGGGCGCGGCCCTCGAGGAACTCGCGAACAGTTATCTGACTTCGGAGGCGATCATCCGCCGGCTGGCCGATTTCGTCGACAGCGAGGCCCTGCATGCGTTGATCGCCCATGACATCGAATTGGATCTGGGCAGTGAAAGCGCCGCACGAGAAAGTGCGGCACGCCTGCGCGCCGTCTTGTCGGACAAACTGCAAGTGGAGGCGGCTTTCGACGAGCGCAGCGAGCGCTGGCAATTGCGTCTGGCCAAGATGCGTCATGGCAATCTGCGCGTCAGCCACATCGACGAGGAATTCCTCGTCTCGGGCGATTATGCGCAATTGCGCAAGACCGCCAGCCTGCTCGCCGGCCTGGTCGGCAACGAAACGGTGGTCCGGCGTGGTGAAAAATCACAGCAGGTCAGCAGCTTCGCGGCGGCCATGCAATGGCTGTTCGCCGAAGTCGAACGCGGCCTGAGCAAGCAGCGTTACAAAGGGCTGGGCGAAATGAACCCGGAACAGCTCTGGGAAACGACGATGGATCCGAGCGTGCGGCGTCTGCTCAAGGTGCAGATCGAAGACGCGATCGCCGCCGACGAAATCTTCACCACGCTGATGGGCGATGTCGTCGAGCCGCGCCGCAAGTTCATCGAGGACAACGCCCTTTACGCCAGAAACATCGACGTTTGATTCCCGCCCAGCGGCGATCGGGGATGGCGGACCGCCGGCAACCGCCCCGAGGAAGGGCGGGCGGCGGGTCTCTCACTTGAAGTTGGCGCCGGCCTTGTTGGCGAGGTATGCCACCGCACGCGCGAGTTCTTCATCCGTCGCGTCGGAGCCTCCTTTGGGGGGCATCGCTCCCTTGCCAGCCTTCGCGGAAGCGACGAGCGCATCGAAACCCTGCGCGATGCGCGGACCCCAAGCCGTCTTGTCGCCGGCTTTCGGCGCGCCGGCGACCCCTGTTTCATGGCAGGCGCTACAAACGGCCTTGTAAAGCTCTTCGCCGCTGCGGCTGCCCGTCGCCGCCCCCGAAGCGGTCGGCGGTGCGAGCCGCACTTTGGCAACCGGCTGGATGCGCAGGTTGGCGGCTTCCTCGTCATTGCTTTGCGGCCGGCTGCCCATCGCCGACACCAGCGCGGGAAGGATCGCCAGTCCAGCAATCGCGAGCAGTCGGGAGCAACGTTTTTGCATCATGCCTATCCCTTTCCGGAAATCGTCGCGAAACGTCGGACCGAACGGCCCGAGCAGCGAATTATCTGCGAATCGGCCCCGCTTGTGTGGCGCTCCGTCCTGGTTCCGGCATGGTGCCTCGCCGGAGTGCCGTTCCGCTAGCGCCGATTTTTGCAGCAAGCTTGCCGAAGCCGTGCTTTCCGTTAAAATGTTTCAATGATTATGGAAATGATGAAATGAAAGCCGCGGCGGTCGTTGCCGCCTTGGCTGCGCTCGCGCAGGAGACACGCCTGGCGATCTTCCGCCTGCTCGTCGAGGCCGGGGAGGATGGGCTCAATGCCGGTGCCATAGCCGGGACACTGGGGCTGGCCGCGCCGACGCTCTCCTTTCACATCGCCCAGCTCGCCCGCTCCGGCCTGGTCTCCGCGCGGCAGGAAGGTCGCTACATCTATTACGCGGCCGACTTTGCGGCGATGGACGATTTGATCGCCTATCTGACCGAAAATTGCTGCCACGGTGCTATGGCCTGTCTGCCGAAAACCGTCGCGGCATCAACCACGGCCAAACGCCGTGCCAAGAAGGCCGCCTAAGGAGTTTTCGATGCCTTTCAACGTTCTCGTTCTCTGTACCGGCAACTCGGCCCGCTCGATCCTCGGCGAGATGTTGTTCAACCACCTCGGCCAAGGCCGTGTGAAAGCCTATTCCGCGGGCAGCAAGCCGACGGGACAAGTCAATCCCGTCGCGCTCGAAACGCTAAAGAAGCACGGCGTCCCCAGCGTGGGCGCGCGCAGCAAGTCGTGGGACGAGTTCGCCGCGCCGGGGGCGCCAACGATCGACTTCATCTTCACCGTCTGCGACAACGCCGCCAACGAAGCTTGTCCGGTCTGGCCGGGCCATCCGACCACTGCGCATTGGGGCATCCCCGACCCTGCGCATGTCGAGCCGCTCGCAGCGCGCCGCGAGGCCTTCGAGCAGGCCTACCAGTCGCTCAGGAAACGCATCGAGGCCTTTCTCGCCTTGCCGCTGGAAAGCATGACGCCAGATGCGATCGTCGCCGCCGCCCGTCGCATCCACGAGGACGAGTAAGCATGTCGGCCCAATGCGAAGTCACCACCAGGCGTGCCGCCGGCGCGCCGCTGTCGACCTTCGAGCGCTACCTGACGGTCTGGGTGTTCCTCTGCATCCTCATTGGCATCGCGCTCGGCCAGCTGCTGCCTGCGCCCTTCCAGGCGCTCGGCCGCATGGAGATCGCGCAGGTCAACATTCCGGTCGGCCTGTTGATCTGGGTGATGATCATCCCGATGCTGGTCAAGGTCGATTTCGGCGCGCTGCATGAAGTTAAGGCACATGTCAAAGGCATCGGCGTGACGCTGTTCGTCAACTGGCTGGTCAAGCCGTTCTCGATGGCCTTCCTCGGCTGGCTGTTCGTGCGCCATCTGTTCGCACCGCTCTTGCCCGCCGATCAGCTCGATGGCTACGTCGCCGGCCTGATCCTGCTCGCCGCCGCGCCGTGCACGGCGATGGTGTTCGTCTGGAGCCGTCTCTCCAATGGCGATCCACTGTTCACGCTTTCGCAGGTGGCCGTAAACGACACGATCATGGTGTTCGCCTTCGCGCCGATCGTCGGCCTGCTGCTCGGCATCTCGGCGATCACCGTGCCCTGGGACACGCTGCTCACTTCGGTCGTGCTCTACATCGTCATCCCGCTGGCGCTCGCGCAGGCCTGGCGCAAGCGGCTGCTGAAAAAAGGCCAGGCGCATTTCGACGCGGTGATGGCGAGAATCGGCCCGTGGTCGATCGCGGCGCTCTTGGCCACGCTGGTGCTGCTGTTTGCCTTCCAGGGCCAGGCGATCATCGAGCAGCCGCTCGTCATCCTGCTGCTGGCGATCCCGATCCTGATCCAGGTAATCTTCAACTCGGCGCTCGCCTACTGGCTCAACCGCGTCGTGGGCGAAAAGCACAGCGTCGCCTGCCCCTCGGCGCTGATCGGCGCCTCGAACTTCTTTGAACTCGCGGTGGCCGCGGCGATCTCGCTGTTCGGCTTCGAATCCGGCGCGGCGCTCGCCACCGTGGTCGGCGTGCTGATCGAGGTGCCGGTGATGCTACTGGTCGTCAAGCTCGTCAATGCGACGCAGCCCTGGTATGAGAGGCATGCCGCATGAAGTGCATCGTCGCTGCCTGGGAAAGGCACGAGACGGAACTGCGCCGTTTCCTGCGCCATCGCAGCGGCGACGATGCCAGCGCGGAGGATCTGCTGCAGGAAGTCTTCCTGCGCGCCTTGCGTCAGAAAAATGGCCTGTGCGGCATCGACGACCCGCGCGCCTGGCTGTTCCAGACGGCGCGCCATCTGCTGATCGACCGGCTGCGGCTCACCAAGGAGCAGGTGGAACTGCCGGACGATCTGGTCGACGAAAGCGGCGAGGAGCCGCCGCCGGTCGACAGTCTGGCGCAGTGCCTGCCGCGCGTGCTCTCCGAGCTTTCGCCGCAGGATCGCGAGGCGATCACCCTGTGCGACCTCGAGGGCATCACCCAGCAGGAATACGCCAGTCGCCTCGGCCTGTCCCTGCCAGCCGCCAAGTCGCGGGTGCAACGCGCCCGCGCCCGCCTCAAGGCGCGCATCAGCGCAGCCTGCCAGGTGAGCTTCGATGACCAGGGCAGGGTGGAAGGCTTCGTTCCGCGTCCGCCCGAGCCGCGCTGAGTGCCGTCTCACCAGCGCCGACTTTCATGGCCCATTCTCACGACCACACCCACCACCATCATGGCAGCGCGGAGGCACCCGACCAGCGGCGCCGCCTGCTGGCTGCACTGCTGCTCACCTGGGGCTATGCGCTGATCGAGGCGCTGGCCGGCTGGCGGGGCGGCTCGCTCGCCTTGCTGGCCGATGCCGGCCACATGATCACCGACGGCGCAGCGCTGGGACTTGCCCTGCTGGCGGCCTGGCTGGCGACGCGACCGGCCTCTCACCGGCATTCCTATGGCTTCGGGCGCGCCGAGCTCATCGCCGCACTGATCAATGCGCTGGCGATGCTCGCCGTCGTCGCCGGCATCGCCGTCGAAGCCTGGGAGCGTTTCAATGCGCCGCGGGCGGTCGATGGGCCGCTGGTCAGCGCGGTGGCGCTGGTGGGGCTGGGCGTCAACCTGCTGGTGGCCTGGATGCTCTCGCACGGCCAGGACAATCTCAACGTGCGCGGCGCTTTTCTCCACGTGCTGGGCGACGTGGCGGGCTCGGTGGCGGCGATCGTCGCCGGCCTCGTGATCTGGGCCAGCGGCTGGACGCCGATCGATCCGCTGCTATCCATCCTGATCGGCGGCCTGGTGCTGGCGGCCAGCCTGCGCCTGTTGCGGGATGCGCTGCATGGGCTGATGGACGGCGTGCCTTTCTCCATCGACTTGGCGCAACTGGGCCGCGAACTCGCCGCCGTGCCGGGGGTGATCGAGGTGCATGACCTGCATGTCTGGGCGCTGTCCGGCCAACGCTTGGCGCTCACTGCCCATGTGCGGGTGAAGGACATGGCGGCCTGGCCGGCCATCCTGGACGCTTTGCAGCACGAAGCCGAAGAACATGGTATCGGTCACACCACGTTCCAGCCGGAAACGGTTTCATGGGCGCCGCTGGTGCGGCATTGAGCGGCATCCTTTTCGCGCCTCGTTCGTCTACGGGATCGGATAACCCTCACGGAGTCAAACCATGAAAAACATCAAAGTGCTCGGCACGGGCTGCGCCAACTGCAAGACCACCCTGAAGCTCATCGAGGAAGCCGCTGCCGCCAAGGGTATCGCCGTGCAGCTGGAAAAGGTCGAAGACCTCAAGGACATCATGAGCTATGGCGTGATGAGCACGCCAGGGGTCGTCATCGACGGCAAGGTGGTGCACGCCGGCGGCATCCCGAGCTGCGAGAAGATCGACGGCTGGCTGGCGCAATGAGCGCACTCGTCTTGCAACTGAAGCGCTGGACCGACCGCCAGCCCTTTGCGTTTTTGCTGGTCGCCGGTGCGCTGTGGTGGGCGCTCTACCAGACGCTGAATCCGTTTTCGGAAGCCGTGGTCGAGCTGCTGCCGGTCGAGCGTGACAGCCATCTGGGCGGCGCGCTGCAGTTTTTCTTCTACGACACGCCGAAGGTGCTGATGCTGCTCGTCGGCATCGTCTTCGTGATGGGCATCGTGCACACCTTCGTCTCTCCCGAGCGCACGCGCGCGCTGCTCTCGGGCCGGCGTCTGGGCCTCGGCAACGCGATGGCGGCCACATTGGGCATCGTCACGCCGTTTTGCTCCTGCTCGGCGGTGCCGCTGTTCATCGGTTTCCTGCAGGCCGGCGTGCCGCTCGGCGTCACCTTCTCGTTCCTGATCTCCGCGCCGATGGTCAATGAAGTGGCGCTGGCGCTGCTGTTTGGCATGTTCGGCTGGAAAGTGGCGGCGCTCTACCTCGGGCTGGGGCTGATCATCGCCATCGTCGCGGGGCTCACAATCGGCAAGCTGGGCATGGAGCATCACCTCGAGGACTGGGTGCGGGCGATGCAGAACACCCAGCAAGGCGCCTCTTTCGAGGGCAGCGCGATGCCCTGGGGCGAACGTATCGACCATGGCTTTCATCACGTGCGTGAGATCGTTGGCAAGGTCTGGCCCTACATCCTCGCCGGCATTGCGCTCGGCGCCGGCATCCACGGCTACGTGCCCGAGGACTTCATGGCCTCGATCATGGGCAAGGATGCACCCTGGTGGTCGGTGCCGGCTGCCGTGGCCATCGGCGTGCCGATGTATGCCAACGCCGCCGGCATCATTCCCGTCGTCGAGGCGCTGATGGGCAAAGGCGCGGCGCTCGGCACGGTGCTGGCGTTCATGATGAGCGTGATCGCGCTCTCCGCCCCGGAGATGATCATCCTGCGCAAGGTCCTGAAGCCGCGGCTGATCGCCACCTTCGTGAGCGTCGTCGCGGCGGGCATCCTGCTGGTGGGCTACGTCTTCAACGCAGTGTTGTGAGATCGCGCGACACGCTGTCGGCCCTAGGCCGCCAACGTGTCGGGTTGTTCGGCCCGTAGGGGCATCTCCCCCGAGGCGTAGATATTCAGGTACTTGAGGCAGATCACGCGCAGGCAGGACGCCAGGTTCTTGTCGTTGGCCACCAGGCAGCCGTCGAGCACCCGCTCGATCAGGCGCGGCACGGTCAGTTGGCAATCCTGCGCCATCGCTTCCAGCACGTTCCAGAAGGCTCGCTCGAGCGCCACGGTGGTGCTGTGGCCGTGTAGCCGGAAGCCGCGCTTCTCGGGTATGAACTCGTTGATCTGCGATGTCGTGCAGGAATTGAACATGTGGTCGAGAAAGTCGCGCGGCTCGCAGTAGATGTTCATCGTCTCTCCTCTTCCGGCTTTCGCCGGTTTGTTGTTGGCAATAGATACTACCTCAGGCAATGGCTCATGCCGTAAGTTGCGGGCCACGACAACGAAATGAGGAGACACCATGGAGTTTTTCAAGAAGACGCTCGACCCGATCATCGCGCTCTCGGCGATCGCGGTGCTCGACATCTTCATGTTCCTGATCATGGGCGCCTGGACGGTCGGCGGCGGCGAGACGATGATGACGGGGCTGATCGCCAAGGCGGCGATCGGCGATGAGCTGGAGCGCCTGCCGTTCTGGAACATCGTCTTCCCCGTGCATGGGGACTACTGGAAGATCTACATCAGCCTCGGCATGCTGTTTGGCGCCTTCGTCGGCGCGGTGCTGTCGAAGGAGTTCTATTGGCGGGTGCCGCGACATCTGTCCGAATGGGTGCTGATCACGCTCGGCGGCCTCTTGATGGGCTTCGGCATTCGTCTCGCCTATATCTGCAACGTCTCCACCTTCTTCGGCCTGATGCCGGAAATGAACATGGGCGGGTATCTCGCCATGTCCGGCATCCTCGCCGGCGCCTGGGTAGGTTCGTTGATCTACAAGAAACTGCTGGAGGCCGAATGATGTCCCCGGTCGCCGAATGTTTCGTCGCTTTCCTGTTCGGTTCCGTGGCCGGCCTCTTGATGCAGCGCTCGCGCTTTTGCAACACCGCCGCGCTGCGCGACGCGATCATGTTCAAGACTTACCGCAACACCAAGGCGATGCTGGCGGCGATGATGATCCTGACGCTGGGCTTCACCGGCTTCATGTCGCTGGGCGCCGGACATCCGCTGCAATTCGATGTCGGCCTCAATACCTTCGCCGGCCTGTTCCTGTTTGGCATCGGCATGGTGTTCGCCGGTGCCTGCACGGTGTCGACCTGGGTCAAGACCGGTGAAGGCAACCTCGGCGCGCTATGGGCGCTGATCTTCACCTTCGTCGGCATGTTCCTGTTCTCGCTCGTCTGGTCGGCGAGCTGGTGGCCGCCGGCGCCGCAGACCATGACCGGGCAGATCAACGCGCCGGCGCTGCAGCTCGGCTTCGCCAACGCCCAGACCCTGCAGCAGAAATTCGGCGTGCCGGCGATCGTCTTCGGTCTGGTGCAGTTCGCGGTGCTGTTCGGGCTTTATCGCGCCATCCTGAAACGCGAGCGCGCCCATCATGCCGAGCATGTGAAACATCAACAAGAACACGCCAAGGGGAAACCCGTCGAGACGGCGGTTCAAAATGCCTGAGGAGGAGCGAGATGGGATTGTTCGGATCGAAAACGAAGACTGCAGAGACTGCCGGCGGCGGCACGGTCAAGCTGTCGGATGGCAGCGAGGTCAGGATCGCGCGCCGCGTGGATTGCCTGGGCGTTTCCTGTCCGCGCCCGCAATTGATGACCAAGAAGGCCATCAATGAGATCGCCATCGGAGAAGTGATCGAAGTGCTCGCCGATAACCCGTCATCGGTCGAAGCGCTGCCGCCGATGTGCGACGAACTCGATGCCACGCATCTGGAAACCATCAAGGCGCCCAACTGCTGGCGTATCTATATTCGCCGGGATTGACGCCATGTGGCAACGCTACTTGTTGCGCCTGCTGGTCGCCTTGTCGGCCGTCATCAGCATCGGCGGCATTCTCTGGATGACTTTCGCTCCACCGCCCGGCATGAAGGCGACCCGTGAGGGCGTGCCTTATTTCACGCCGCCGGTGATCCATCCGGTGAGCGGCGAGGCGATCGCGGTGGAAACCCTGGTGCGCCACTACAAGGGAGGGAAGTGATGGATTGGCAAGTGGTCTGGCATGGCGGTTTGTTCTGTCTCGCCATGGGCATGATGTATCTCGCGTTTTTCAGTGACTCCCTGTGAGGAAGAGAAAATGCTCGATCGCACCGGCGTGATCTTCTGCTCCGTCAGCATCGCCATTGCGGCGATTGTCTGCATTGGCGGCTTCCGGCTGGCCGCGATGCCGAAGAACGCGATTGCGGCCGCCAAGGTCCCCGTTCCTCCCGAGACCCTTCCCGAACTGGATCTGGGCAGCTTCGGCAGGGTGAGCGTGCTCGAGCTGATGGGCTACTACATCGACAATCCGCCCGCCCCGGCCGCCACTGGCGCGGGGGCGCCGGCCGCCCCCAGACGTTTCGGTGGCTGCTGATGCTGCGCGCGCTGTTCGCTGCCTGGAGCATCGTCGCCTTGCCGGCGCTGGCGGCGGCCGATTTCGGCATGACGGCAAAAGTCGGCGCTGGCGATACGGCAATCGACGTGCGTCCACTCGAGCAATGCCGGGCCGCGTCGCTGCCCGGCGCGCGCTGCCTGCCGCCGTCGGAATTCCTCGGTCTGCGCGGCCAGTTGCCGAGCGAGCGCGACTTGCTCTGGCTGCTGGGCGCCGCCGGCCTCGATGGCAGCGAGCGCGTGGTCGTCGCCGGCGACAGCGATGGCGCACGCGAGTTCGTCGCCGGCCTGCTTTATCTCGCCGGCCAGCGTGAGGTGCGCGTGCTTGCAATGCCATTGACGCCGCTGGTCTCCGCCCGCAGCGATGCCGTGCCCGGGCAAGAGCGCGCACTGGTGCGTACGAAAGTGTTCGCTGCGCCGATGCGCGATGCACTCTGGATCGTCCACCCACGCGAAGCAAATGGCGGGCCGGTCATTCTTGCCACGGATGCCTATACGGCGATCCGCCGCTTCACGCGCCAGCTGCTCGACACCGGCCAGGCCATCCGCGTCGGCTGGGCGCTCGACGGGGAGAAACGATGAACATCCTGTTCCATGTCACGACCGCGAACAGCGGCACCTTGCTCAAATCGCTGGCGCTTGCCGCGCGACGGGCGAACGCCAGCTTCGCGGTTTTTTTCACCCATGAGGGTGTCAGCAACCTCGAAGATGCCGAACTGCTTGCCGCTCTTTCCGGCAGCCGGGCGGTGGTCTGCGAGGAATCGTGGCGTCGTTTCCGTCCCGGCTTCGATTGCCCGGTGGAACAGGGCAGCCAGACGACCAACAGCGCTTTGGTGGGCGAGGCGGAAAGGGTGGTGAGCCTGTGAGCGAGAAAAACATCCTCGTGCTGGCGCGCCGCGATCATGCCGAAGCGATGCGCGTGGCGGCGGGGCTGACGATCTTCGGCCACCGTGTCGGTCTCGTCTTCATGGACCGGCCCGTCGAGGAATCGGCGGAAAACGCCGCCAACGCCGAATTGCTGGAAATGTGCGACATCGTGCCGCAGACGACCGTCGCGACGATGGCCGACGAACTGAAGCTGCTCGATCCGACTGCACTCGCCGCGGTCATGGACGGTGCCGACCTCGTGCTCTCGCTGTGAGAACGACGCCATGAACATCCTGCAACTGAATACCGGTCTGTTTCCCGACGCGCAGACCGTGACTGCCGCCTTGCGGCTGATGGCTGCGACGCATCGCGTCGCGGTCGTCGATGTGACGCGCCGGGACATGAGAGAAAGCGATTGGGACGAGGTGATGGCAAGCATCCTCGCCGCCGATCGCGTCATCACGACGTAATCACCTGATGGAGGAGACGCCATGAAACAATTGATGAACCTCGGCCGCGCGCTCGGGATGGTCGCGGCCTTCCTTTTCAGCCTCGTGACCGCGGCCCTCGCCGCCGAACCGCTGGTCGACGTCGCCTGGCTGAAAGCCAATCTCGGCAAGCCGGACATCGTCATCGTCGACATCCAGCCCGCCAGCGATTTCCTGCGCGGCCACATTCCCGGTGCAGCCAATACCGACTTCGCCAAGTCGGGCTGGCGCGAGGATCGTGCCGACAAGGTGCCCGACATGCTGCCGGCGAAATTCGACAAACTTGCTGCCCACATCGGCAGCCTCGGCGTCGACAATTCCAGCCACGTGATCCTCGTCGCTCCCGGCAGCTCATACCTCGACATGGGCTGGGCGACACGCATCTACTGGACGTTCAAGACGCTCGGCCACGACAACGTGTCGATCCTCAATGGCGGCATGGCCGCTTGGACGAAAGACAAGGCGAACCCCCTGGAAACCGGCGCCGCAAAAGTCGCGGCCAAGACTTTCACCCCGCATCCACGCATGGACATGCTCGCCACCGTCGATGACGTCAAAGCCGCAATCGCCTCCAAGAAGGCAGTGCTCGTCGACAGCCGGCCGGAAGACCAGTTCTCGGGCATCAACCGTAACCCGAAGGCGTCCGAGAACGGCACGCTGCCCGGCGCGAAGAATCTGCCGACCGGCTGGTTCACCGAGAACGGCGGCGGGATGTTCCGCGACAAAGCAACGATCGAGAAGCTCTACAAGCATGCCGGCGTGTCTACCGCAGGCGAGCAGATCAATTTCTGCAACACCGGTCACCTGGCCTCGATCGGCTGGTTCGTCTCCAGCGAGCTTCTCGGCAACAAGAAGGCGAAGCTCTACGACGGTTCGATGACCGAATGGACGCTCACCAAAGCCGGCCCGGTAGAACAGCACGTCAAGCTGCAATAAGGCTTTTCCTGCTGTCGTGTCTCGCGAGTCTTCAGCTCGCGGGCGCGGCATGGGCCGACGAGGCGGGGGCCTGGCGTATTGGCGCGGAATTGCTGATCCTCTCCGGCGACGCGCACCGTCTGGCCCATGACCGGCTGGGCCTGCAGGAACGCGCCGGGTTGCAGAGCCGGATTGCGGGAGGGCTTGCCTCCCTGCCGCTCGCCTTGCGCCGCGCCGGCGCCGATGCGCGGCCTGCCGGCCGACTGCGCGCCGCATTCGGACGCGGAGACTGGCAAGCCTTTGCCGCCGAGGCCGAACGGCTTGCCAAACGTTTCCCCTTTTCCCCCGCCTTTGCCGCGACTCAGGCGACGCCGGCGCGCATCGCCGCCGGCCGCCGCTTGCACGCAGAAACCTGCGCTGGCTGCCATGACGCCGATTGGGGTGACGTTCCGCTGCCAGCCCGAAACCTGAACCGCATGGCGGCGGCGATGCCACGCGCGGAATTCGCCGCGCGGCTTTGGCTCGGCGTGCGCGCGACGCGCGAGCTCGCCTATGCCAACCCTTTCGATGACGAAGAACTGGCAGCGCTCTTCGCCTACTACGGCTCCTCGACACGAGCCCGTTGAGGCTTTGCGCGCGCTGCAACATTTCCTTACGATTTTCATGAATGCTTACAGTTGCGCGCCATAATGGCTTTGCTATTCCGCCTCGCTTTGTCCATAGTGGAAACAGCCCGATGAGATGTCGGAACGCCAACCAGACCGAAGGAGAAGACCATGAAAAAACTTGCATTGACCGCTTCTTTCCTGACCGCAGCCCTCGTCGCGACCTCAGCCTTCGCACAAATGGGACCGGGCGGCGGAGGCGGCATGGGCCCGGGCGGCAAGGGACGCTTCGCATGGAACCAGACCTATACGCCAGGGTGGACGTTGATGACCCCCGAAGAGCGTGCGACATGGCAGGCGCAGATGCGGGAAGTGAAGACCTATGAAGAGTGTGTGGCGACTCAGGACGCCCACCGCAAGGCGATGGAAGAGCGCGCGAAGGAAAAAGGCGTGCAGTTGAGGCCGCCGCGCAGGAACGGCTGCGACATCATGAAAGCGCGCGGAATCATCAAATAATGGTCTGGGGAGGACGGTGAAAGGAGGTGCCGTCCCGCCAGCGCCGATTTTCGCGTGATGACCGCATCGTCCACAATCGGTCATCGCTGATGCTGCATCCAGCGAAAAGGGGACGGGGGTGGTTTTCCCGCAAGCGCGCGCCCATCCCGAAACCGCGCTGAGCAGCGAGGAAGCCGCCCGCCTTCTCGCCAGCGAAGGCCCGAACACGCTGCCCGGCGGGCGGGGCCGCACATGGCTCGATATCGTCCGGGAAACCGCACGCGAGCCGATGTTCCTGCTGCTCGTCGCGGCCGGCACGCTCTATCTCGTTTTCGGTGAATTACGAGAAGGAGCCGTGCTGTTCGGCTTCGTGCTGGTGACGCTCGGTCTCACGCTCTACCAGGAGGGCAAGACCGAGCGCGCCATCGAAGCCTTGCGCGATCTCACCAGCCCGCGCGCGCTGGTCATCCGCGATGGCCAGCGTGTGCGCATACCCGGCGGCGAGGTGGTGCGCGGCGACCACGTCGTTCTGGCCGAAGGCGACCGCGTACCGGCCGACGGCGTGCTCATCGAGGGCAGCGATCTGGTGGTCGATGAATCGCTGCTCACCGGTGAGGCCGTGCCGGTCTCCAAACACTTTGCGGTCGCTGAATCATTGCCACCGGCCCGGCCCGGCGGTGAAGGCACACCTTTCGTCTTCTCGGGCACCCTGGTGGTGGCGGGACACGGCATCGCCCGCATAACCGCCACGGGGCCACGCACCGAGATCGGCCGCATCGGCGCGGCACTGGGCACGCTCTCGGTGGAGCGTTCGCCCTTGCAAAAACAGACGGCGCGGCTCATCCGCAACCTGGCGCTGCTGGCGCTGGGCATGAGTGCGCTGCTGGTCGTCGCGCACGGCTTCCTGCGCGGGGACTGGCTGGCGGCGCTGCTGGCCGGCATCGCGCTGGCGATGGCCATGCTGCCGGAAGAATATCCGGTGGTGCTCACCGTGTTTCCGGCGCTTGGCGCATGGCGGCTGGCCAGGGAAAACGTGCTGACGCGGCGCATCGCGGCCATCGAAACGTTGGGCGCCACCTCGGTGCTGTGCACGGACAAGACCGGCACGCTCACCGAGAACCGCATGACGGTGACGCATTTGTGGGCCGCCGGCGAGGATTTTGTGGTGGAACATGAATCCGGGGCATTGCCGGAAGTCTTTCACAGCCTGGTCGAGCATGCCATCCTGGCCAGCGAGACCGATCCTTTCGATCCGATGGACCAGGCCTTCCATCGTCTCGGCGAGCGCTTTCTGGCGCACACCGAGCATCTGCATCGTGATTGGACGCTGGTGCACGACTATGGCCTAAACCCCCGCCTACGCACGATGGCCCATGTCTGGCAGGCGAAACACGGCAGCGAGTATGTGGTCGCCGTCAAGGGCGCACCCGAAGCCGTCATCGATCTTTGCCATCTCGGTACCGCGGCGCAGGCATGCATCGCGGCGGCAGTGAATGAGCTCGCCGCGCTCGGCCTGCGCGTGCTGGCAGTGGCGCGAGCGCGCTTTTCCGGCAATGCGCTGCCGGCCATCGAGCACGATTTTCCGTTCGAGTTCATTGGCCTGACGGGGCTTTCCGACCCACTGCGCGCCGAGATCCCGAAAGCGATGCAGGAATGCCGCGAAGCAGGCATCCGTGTGGTGATGATCACCGGTGACTACCCCGCCACCGCGCGCGCCATCGCCCGTGTAGCGGGCCTGCCCGTCGAAGACATTCTTTCCGGCGATGAGCTCGCGACGCTCAGCGAGGAAGAGCTTCGGGCCCGGCTGCGGGCGACGTGTGTCTGTGCCCGCATCGCGCCGGAACAAAAACTCGCCATCGTCCAGGCCCTGAAGGCCAACGGCGAGATCGTCGCCATGACGGGGGATGGCGTCAACGATGCGCCCGCGCTCAAGGCCGCGCACGTCGGCATCGCCATGGGGGGGCGCGGCACCGACGTCGCTCGTGAGGCGGCAGCACTGGTGTTGCTCGACGACAATTTCGCTTCGATCGTACGTGCCATCCGCCTCGGACGACGCATCTTCGACAACTTGCAGAAATCGATGTCCTACATCCTGGCGGTGCATATCCCGATAGCCGGCATCGCGCTGCTGCCGGTGCTGTTCGGCTGGCCGGCCGTGCTGTTTCCGATGCACATCGCTTTCCTCGAGCTGATCATCGATCCGGCCTGTTCGCTGGTCTTCGAGAACGAAGCCGCGGAAGCCGATGTGATGCGACGCCCGCCGCGCGACACACGGCAACCACTCTTTGGCGGCGCCACGCTGGGGCGGGCTTGCCTTCAGGGTATCGTGGTATTGACCGTCGTGCTGGGCGCGAGCGCATCGGCCTTTGGCCGGCTCGGCGAAGAAGAAGCGCGCGCCTTCGTCTTCGTGACACTGGTGATCGCCAACCTGGCGTTGATCATCGCCAACCGTGTGCGCGGTGACTCATTCTTCGATGCGCTGCGCCTGCCGAATCCGATGCTCTGGATGGTCGCCGGCGTGACGCTCGTGCTGCTGATGCTTGTCGTTTATGTGCCGGCTCTGGCTTCGGTTTTCCGCTTTGCTCCGCTGCCGGGCGATGACCTGGCCTTGGCCGCCGCGCTCGGGATCATCGGCGTGGGAGCATTTCAGAGCTTGTTCAGAGGCAAGGCACCGACCACAGGACGAGCGAAAAAGTAACCTTGCTGGTAGCGGATACCCAGCCTGTGCAGGGCATCGCGCTCGGCCGCATTCTCGATCCCCTCGGCTACGACGGTAATCCCCAACTGTACAGCCATTTGCACGATTGCTGCGACAATGGCAACACGCGGCTGGCTCTGATCGATACCGCGCACCAGCTCCATGTCGATCTTGATGACATGCGGCTGGAATTCGGCCAGCAAATTGAGGCCGGAATAGCCTGCACCGAAATCATCGATGGCCGTGAAGAAACCACTGCGACGATAGAAAGAAAAGATATTGATCAGGTGGCTGAAACTATCGACGCGCTCGCCTTCGGCAACCTCGAACATCAGGCGTTCTTTGGGAAAACCGAAGCGGTCGCAGGCTTCGAGCGTCGATCGGATGCATGTTTCCGGCCGATAGATCGCGTTCGGCAGAAAATTGATGCTCAAGTGGCAATCGGGTATGCGGTGCAAGCCCAATTGTGCAGCCAGTTCGATGGCTTTAACCCGGCATGACTGATCGAAACGGTAGCGGTTGCTGTCATTGACCTGGGCCAGGATCGCTCCAGCCCCCTCTCCATTGAGACCGCGCACCAGAGCTTCATAAGCGAAGGGCTGGCCAGTCTCAATGTCCATGATGGGCTGGAACGCCATCGTGAACTCGAATCCCAAGGGGCCAGCCTTGCGACACTAATCGCAACCCAAGGCCTCAAACGGTCTCGGAAAATTCGTACTCATAAGAATGTGATCATACGCCAGCCGTGCTTACCGTGTGGCCGCTGCCATGTGCCAATGCGGTCAAGCACCTTCTATATATAAGTGGTTGGGTGTGACCCTGATGCCGCTGGGTGGCCAACATGACGATGAGCCGTATCGCTGCGCCACCGTCCGACTGAGAGACGCTCGAGCGGCGCGCTTGGCTAATCGGCCTCGCTGGCGCCGTCCTTGCGCGGCACGGTCTGCGGGTCGCAAATGATCGCGCGGTAGATTTCGACGCGGTCGCCGGCGCGCAAGGGAGTCTCGAGCTTGACGAGCCTGCCGAAGATGCCGACCTTCTGCGTCGCGAGATCGATGTGCGGGAACTGCCGGAGGATGCCCGAGCGCTCGATGGCCTCGCGCACCGTGGTTTCCTCGGGCACCTCGAGGGTGAGCCAGATCTGGTTGCCCGGCTCGGCGTAGGCGACGCCGATCTGCATTTACGCGGCCTCCGCGGCCAGGTCGGCGCCGGCGGGACGGCGCGCCGCGAGACGCGCGTCGAGCACGCGCTTGGCGGCGAGCAGAACGCCCAGCGCGAGGAATCCGCCGGGCGGCAGGATCATCATCAGCGCGCCGTTGAAGTCCTTGACCACCGTCGTTTCGAGGAAGGCGAAGCTCGGGCCGAGCAAGAGGCTCGCCTGCGCGAACAGCGTGCCGCTGCCCAGGAGTTCGCGCACGAGGCCGATGACGGTGAGCGCGAGGGTGAAGCCGAGGCCCATGAACAGGCCGTCGAGGGCGGCCTCGCGCACCGGCGCTTTCGAGGCGAAGGCTTCGGCGCGGCCGAGGATCGCGCAATTCACGACGATCAGCGCGATGAACAGGCCGAGCACCTTGTAGAGATCGTGCAGCCAGGCGTTGAGCGAGAGGTCGACGAGCGTCACCAGCGTGGCGATGACGACGACGAAGACGGGGATGCGCACCTCGCGGCTGACGAAGTTGCGGATCAGGGAGACGAGGATGTTCGAGACGAGGAGCACGGCGGTGGTGGCCAGCCCCATGCCGAGGCCGTTGGTGCCGCTGGTGGTGACGGCCAGCGTCGGGCACAGCGCCAGCAGCTGACTGAAGACGACGTTGTTATGCCACAGACCTTCCTTGACATGCCGGCGGATGCTCATTGCAGGATCTCCTCGCGGTGCGCGGCGAAGAATTCGAGGCCGCTCTTGACGGCCTTGACGACCGCGCGCGGCGTGATCGTCGCGCCGGCGAACTGGTCGAAGACGCCGCCATCCTTCTTCACCGCCCATTTCTCGGCGGGCGGGTCGTTGAGCGACTTGCCGTCGAAATCGAGAATCCACTTCGACTTGGCGGGCTCGATCTTGTCGCCGAGCCCCGGCGTCTCGGCATGCTTGACGACGCGCGCGCCGAGGAGCCGCCCCTGCGTATCGACGCCCATCAGCACGACGATGTCGCCCGCGTAGCCGCGCGCCGCCATGCGGAATACCGCGCCGGTGACCTTGCCTTCCTTGCGGGCGCGATACACGGTGACCGCGGGCGCCGTCCCGCCGGCGTCGGCTCCGGATGCCGTCTTGCCAGCGCCGACTTTCACCGTATCGTTCAACAGGTCGTTGTCGCTGCTGCCGGCGGGCAGCACCTGGGCCAGCGAAGCGGCGAGGTCGGCGGCCTCGGCCTTGGCGATGCCTTCGCGCGTCAGGCGGTTGCCGACGACGAGCGCGGCGGCGCACAGCATGGCCACCGCGCCGAGCGAGAGGCCCTGATAGGCAAGCTTGTCGCGCAGGAGGGCGAGATCCATGCTCACGTCTCCAGCGGCTTGCCGCGCCGGTCGCGGCCGTAGATGCGCGGGCGGACGAGGCGGTCGATGGCGGGCGTGGCCGCGTTCATCAGCAGCACCGCGAAGGCGACGCCTTCGGGATAGCCGCCATAGGTGCGGATCACCCAGGTCAGGAAGCCGCAGCCCGCGCCGAAGATCAGCTGGCCGAGGCGCGTGTTGGGCGAGGTGACGTAGTCGGTGGCGATGAAGAAGGCGCCGAGCATCGCCGCGCCCGACAGGAGATGCGTTGGCGCCGCGAGGTAGCGCGCCGGGTCGGCGGCGTGGGCAACGAGCGCCGGAATGGCGAGGCCGGCGAGCATGGCGACGGGAATGTGCCAGGAGATGACGCGCAGCCAGACGAGCGCGAGGCCGCCCGCGGCGATCAAGAGCGCCGAGGTCTCGCCCAGGCTGCCGGCGCGCTCGCCGACGAAGGAGAGCGCGGGGACGGTCGTGTGCAGCAGGTCGATGCCCCGCGAGAGTTCGGTCTTGGCGAAGCCCAGCAGCGAGGCACTGGCAACCGCGTCGAGGTTCGGGATGCCGTTCAAAACGATGCGCAGGCCCTGCACGAAATCCGGCGCGCCCGTCGAACCGAGCGGCAGCGGCGCGACCCATTGCGTCATGGCGACCGGGAAGGAGATCAAAAGCGCGACGCGCGCCACCATCGCCGGGTTGAAGAGATTCTGGCCGAGGCCGCCGAACATCTGCTTGGCGACGACGGTGGCGAATAGGCCGCCGAGCGCGCCGAGCCAGGCGGGGGCCCAGGGCGGCAAGGAGAGCGCGAGCAGCCAGCCGGTGAGCGCCGCCGAGCCGTCCTTCAGCGCCGGCAGGGCGGGCCTGCGCATGAGCCGCAGGCAGAAGGCCTCGCCGAACAGCGCGGCGAGCACGGTGATCCACCACAGATGCACGGCCGGCCAGCCGTAGAGCCAGAAGCCGTAGAGCGTCGCCGGGGCGAGCGCGAGCATGACCTTGGCCATGACGAGCGAGACGCCGCCGCCCGCGTGGGCGTGTGGCGACGCGAGCGGCGCGGCGGTCAGGATTTGCGCGCTCATGCCGTCGCCTCGCTTTCCGGCGTCTTGCCGGCCGCGGCGGCGGCCTCGGCGGCTTTTTGCGCCATGCGTTCGGCCTTGCGGCGGAGGGCAGCCTCGGCCTTTTCCTTCGCCTCGCGTTCGAGGCGTTCGGCGCGCGCCGCGGCAAGCCGCTTGGCGGCCTCGTTCCTCAATTGCGCGCGGCTTTGCGCGGCGAGTTCGCCCTTGGCGTGGTTGAAATACTGCACCAGTGGAATGCGCGACGGGCAGACATAGGCGCAGCAGCCGCAGGCGATGCAGTCCTTGAGGCCGAGATCGACGGCGGCGGAAAGCGCCCCGGCGGCGATGCGTGCCGACATCTCGAGCGGCAGGAGCCCGACCGGGCAGGCGCGCACGCATGAGGAACAGCGGATGCAGGGGCCGGGGGCGTGGGCGGCGGCCTCGTTCGCCGTCAGCGCGAGAACCCCGCTCGTGCCCTTGACGACCGGTACGCGCGCGTGCGGCAACAGGCTGCCCATCATCGGCCCGCCCATCACCAGCCGCGCGGGCTCTTCCTTGAGGCCGGCGAAGGCGAGCACCTCCTCGACGAGCGCGCCGACCGGCACGCGGATGTTGCCGGGAAAGGCGACGGCGCCGCCATTGACGGTGACGAGGCGCTCGACGAGCGGCCGGCCGTGGCGCAAGGCCTCATGCACCGCGAAGGCCGTGCCGACGTTGTGCACCAGCGCGCCGAGGTCGGTGGTGCGGCCGTCGGCGGGCACTTCCATGCCGGTGAGCTCCGAAAACAGGTGCTTCTCCGAGCCCATCGGGTAACGCGCCGGCACCGGCCTCACCTCGATCTCGCGGAACGGGCGCGCGGCGGCGGCCATCGCGGCGATCGCCTCGGGCTTGTTGTCCTCGATGCCGACGAGCGCCTTTTGCGCGCCGGTGGCGACGAGCATCAAACGGATGCCATCGACGATTTCCGGCGCGCGGTCGCGCATCAGCCGGTCGTCGCAGGAAAGATAGGGTTCGCACTCGCCGCCGTTGACGATCAGCGTGTGGATCTTCGCCTTGAGGCCGAGACCGAGCTTGAGCGCCGAGGGGAAGGTCGCGCCGCCCAGGCCCACCACGCCGGCGGCGGCGACGCGCCGCGCGATCTCCTGCGGCGGCAGCGCGAAGGGATCGACGGACTCCGTCTCGATCCATGCGTCCTCGCCGTCGGCCTCGACGACGATCGCGGCGACGGGCAGCCCCGAGGGATGCGGCGCGGTGACCTCGCCGATGGCGGTCACTATTCCCGAGGTCGGCGCGTGGATCGCGGCGGAGGTCGCGCCCTGCGCCTCGGCGATGAGTTGCCCCTTCTTCACCTTCTGCCCCGCAAGCACGATGGGCCGCGCGGCCGCGCCGATGTGCTGCTGCAAGGGCACGTAAAGGCGTTCGGGCAGCGGCAGCGCGCGCACGGGCGCGTCGGCGGCGGGGCGCTTGCGGTCGTCCGGATGCACGCCCCAGTGCGCCGGTTCGATCAGCGCAAGAAACTTTTCCATCAGGCCCATGCCGGCGCATCCTGTCGAGGTTTGGGCCAGACCCAGTGCTGGAGGGTGACCGGCACGGGTTCCATCCTGAGCGCCTCAGTCGGGCAGCGGTCGATGCACTTGGCGCAGCCGGTGCAGGCCTCGCGCAGCACGCTGTGGATCTGCTTGGCGGCGCCGACGATGGCATCGGTCGGGCATTCCTTGAGGCAGCGGCAGCAGCCGATGCAGATTTCCTCCTGCACGACGGCGATCTTCGGCCCCTCGTCGGCGACGGCCGACAGATCCACGCCGATGCCCAAGAGTTTCGCGAGCGCCTCGACGAGCGCCTTGCCGCCGGGCGGGCAGATCGTCGGCGGCGCCTCGCCCTTCGCGATGGCGGCCGCCGCGCCGGGGCAGCCGGGGTAGCCGCACTGCCCGCAGTTCGAGCCGGGCATCAGCGCCTCGATGGCGGCGACGTTGGCATCCGCCTCGACGGCGAACTTCCTGGCCGCGAAGCCGAGGCCGAAGCCCAGGAGGATGCCGAGGACGGTGAGGGAGAGGATCGCCGCGATCATTTGAAATTCAGCCCCGAGAAACCCATGAAGGCGAGCGCCAAGAGGCTCGCCAGCACGAAGCCGATCGGCGCGCCGGCGAAGGTCGCGGGCACGCGCGCGAGCGCCAGCCGTTCGCGCAGGCCGGCGAAGATCAAGAGCACCAGCGTGAAGCCGAGCGCCGAGCCGAAGCCGGCCACCATGCTGTGCACGAAGCCGCTCTTCTCCATCACGTTGAGGAGCGCCAGCCCGAGCACCGCGCAGTTGGTGGTGATGAGCGGGAGATAGATGCCGAGTGCCCGGTAGAGCTCGGGGCTGGTCTTCTTCACCACCATCTCGACGAACTGCACCGTTGCGGCGATGACGAGGATGAAGGTGAGGATGCGCAGGAAGCCGAGGTCGAGGGGAACCAGCAGCCAGTGTTCGAGCATCCAGGTCGCCGCCGAGGCGAGCGTGATGACGAAGGTCGTCGCGAGCCCCATGCCCAGTGCGCTATCCACGCTCTTCGACACGCCCATGAACGGACACAGGCCGAGGAACTTGGCCAGCACCACGTTGTTCACGAGGGCCGTCGTCACGAGAAGGATCAGGTATTCGCTCATCGGGTTCGTACGCTCCGCCGTCCTCTAGGCAGGTTCCGTGCCATCGGTTTTTTGGCATGCGCCAGCTTGGTGCGCGAGAGCGCAAGTCCGCACCGAAGCGTGACTTTTTCGGCCCCGGCCGCGCTGTAGGCCCCTTGTCGCAGTTGCGACAGACAGGTCGGAAACGCGACAAACAGGGGGTTTGCGTGCCGTCCCGCCAGCGCCGACTTTTCGTGGCATGGATCGTGCAGAGCCATGTCGAAACGGATAGGAAAGCCACGCTATGAGTACAGCCAAACAACCCGCCGGCGAGGCCGTCCTCGCGCCCGTGTTCCGCGAGGCCGTCGCGCAGGCCGACATCGCGATCTCGATCACCGATCCGCAGGCGAACATCCTCTACGTGAATCCGGCCTTCGAGCGCGTCACGGGCTTTCCGGCCGCCGAGGCGGTCGGCCGCAACCAGTCGATGCTCTCCGCGAAGGCGACGCCGACCGCGCTCTACGCCGACATGTGGAAGAAGATTTCCGCAGGCATTCCCTGGAGCGGCCGGCTCGTGAACCGCCGCAAGGACGGCGCCGAATACCTCGCCGACCTGCTCATCACGCCGGTGCTCGACGCGCAGGGCAGGATCGGCCACTATCTCGGCATCCACCGCGACGTCACCTCGCTGCACCGCCTCGAATGCCAGGTCAGTAACCAGAAGGCGCTGATCGAGTCGGTGGTCGACGCCGCGCCGCTCGCCATCGCGCTGATCGACGGCGAGGACTGCGTGGTGCTCGACAACCACGAATACAAGAAGCTGATGGGCGATCTCGGCATGGCCGAGCCGGCGAGCCTGATCCTCGACGCGGTGCGCGCCGACCTCGGCCACGGCCTGGGGCCCGCGAAGGACGGCGCGCTCGCCTTCGCCGACCGCGAGATCCGCATCGACCCGCCCGGCGGCCGTCCGGCGCGCTGGTTCGCCTGCACCGGGGCGTGGGTGAAGAGCGTCGACGAGGGCGCCGAAGCCTTCTTCGGCCGTCAGGACAGCCTCTACCTGCTCTTGATCGCCAAGGAGATCACGCGCCAGCGCGCCCAGCAGGAAAAGGCGCGCATGGCCGCCCTGCAGGCGACGATGGCCGAGGAGAACCGCGTCAGCGCGCTGCGCGAGAGCCTCTCGGCCGCGATCTTCCAGATGGAAGGCCCGCTCAACGTGCTCGCCTCGGTGCTCGCCATGTCGGAGCGGCGCGGCCGGCACGATCCGACTTCGGCGGCATTGAGCGAGGCACTCGCCGCCGGGCAGGCGGCGCTCGACACCCTGCGCCGCGCGATTCCCGAGCCGACGACCGAGACGCTGACCGCCGCCAATGCGAACGAGTTGCTGCGCGACGTGCTCGATCTCGCCACCGGCCGCCTGCTCGCCGCCGGCGTCACCGTCAACTGGAAGCCGCAGGCCGTGCTGCCGACGGTACGGGGCTACCCGATCCGCCTGCGCGCGCTGTTCAAGGCGCTCGTCGACAACGCGCTCGAGGCGATGAACGCCAAGGGCCGGCAGGTGCGCGAACTGACGATCGCGACGCACGCCCTGCCCGAGAGCGTCGAAATCCTCGTCGAGGACACCGGCCCCGGCATCCCGCCCGAGCTGCACCTCAAGGTCTTCGAGCCCTTCTTCTCGACGAAGCCGCACCACGCCGGCACGGGCCTCGCGATGGCGCAGCAGGTCGCGAACGACCACGGCGGCCTGATCGAGATCGACGCCCACCATGCCGCCGGCTGCCGCCTGCGCGTGGTGCTGCCGACGAGGGCCACGGCATGAGCGCGCCGCTTTGCCACGCCACCGTCGACGCGATCTACCGCGTCAGCGAGGTACTGTCGCGCTCGCTCGACTACCGCCAGACGCTGCGCGACGTGCTCGACGCCATCGCGGCGGCCGGCCTCTCGCGCGGCCTCGTCAGCGTCGTCGATCCCGACAGCGGCGACCTCACGGTCACGGCCGTGCATGGCCTCGACGCCGCCGCCTTCGCGCCGGTGCGCTACCAGGCCGGCGAGGGCGTGCTCGGCGTCGCGCTCGAAGAGGGCGAAACCGTCGTCGTGGACTGTCTCGGCCGCGATCCGCGTTTTTTGAACCGGCTCGGCATCTACGACCCCGACCTGCCCTTCGTCGCCGCACCCATCGCTGCGGGCGGCCGTCAGCTCGGCGTGCTCGCCGTGCAGCCCGACCGGCCCGATGGCGAGCTCGCGGCTACCGCCCGCTTCGTCGAGATGGTCGCCAACCTGATCGGCCAGAGCGTGCGCCTCGCGCTCGAGGTCGAGCAAGAAAAGCAGAGCCTCGCCGAGGAGCGCGATTCCCTGCGCCGCACCGTGCGCGGCAAATACGGCTTCGACAACATCGTTGGCCGCTCGGTCAAGATGCGCAAGGTCTTCGACCAGGTGCGCATGGTCGCGAAATGGAACACGACCGTGCTGATCCGCGGCGAGACCGGCACCGGCAAGGAGCTCATCGCCAACGCGATCCACTACAACTCGCCGCGCGCGCGCGGCCCCTACGTGCGCCTCAATTGCGCGACGCTGCCCGAAAACCTGCTCGAATCCGAACTCTTCGGCCACGAGAAGGGCGCCTTCACGGGCGCCATCGGCGCGAGGAAGGGCCGCTTCGAGGCGGCCGACGGCGGCACGCTGTTCCTCGACGAGATCGGCGAAATCTCGGCCGCTTTCCAGGCCAAACTGCTGCGCGTGCTGCAGGAGGGCGAATTCGAGCGCGTCGGCGGCGGCCGCACGCTGAAAGTGGACGTGCGCGTGATCGCCGCCACCCACCGCGACCTCGAAGCCGCCGTCGATGCCGGCGACTTCCGCGAGGATCTCTACTACCGCCTGAACGTCATGCCGATCTCGCTGCCGCCGCTTCGGGAGCGCGCCGAGGACATTCCGGAGCTCGCGCGCCACCTCGTCGCGCGCATCGGCGCGCAGCAGGGCCGCACCCTGACGCTGCAGGAAACGGCGATCCGCCGCCTCACGCAATACGCCTGGCCCGGCAACGTGCGCGAACTCGAAAACTGCCTCGAACGCGCGGCGGTCATGTCGGAAACCGGCGTCATCGACGCCGAACTGATCCGTCTCGACCGCTTCCGCCAGGGCGGCGCCGCGCCCTCCGCCGCCGGCTTGGCAGGGGCCGTCCCGCCAGCGCCGACTTTCCGCGACGCCGGCGGCGAACCCGGCGAGCCGGGCGACCCGGAAAAGACGAGCGAGCGCGACCGCGTCATCGCCGCGCTCGAACAGGCCGGCTGGGTGCAGGCCAAGGCCGCGCGCCTCCTGGGCATGACGCCGCGCCAGATCGCCTATCGCATCCAGACGCTGGGCATCGAGGTCAAGCAGTTTTGATGCGGCGCGTGTCGGATTTGCGACAAGCGGTGATGCGCACCTGCCGAATCAATGAGTTGAGGGCTGGCACAGGCGTTGCAGTAGCGAGGGAAACACAACTTGCGGAGACGCATCGTGGATCTTCCCGTTATCCGGACCGGCGGTTGCAGCGCCGGCAGCTGCGGATCGAGCGCGGCGCAGACGAATGGCCTGCCCGACGACATTCGCCGGCGCGTCGAGAATCATCCCTGCTATTCGGAAGAGGCGCACCATCACTTCGCCCGCATGCATGCCGCCGTGGCGCCGGCTTGCAACATCCAGTGCCATTACTGCAACCGCAAATACGACTGCGCCAACGAATCGCGCCCGGGCGTCGTCTCGGAGCTCTTGACGCCCGAGCAGGCGGTGAAGAAGACGCTCGCGGTCGCCGCCGCGATTCCGCAGATGTCGGTGCTCGGCATCGCCGGGCCGGGCGACCCGCTTGCCAATCCCGAGCGCACCTTCGCGACCTTCCGCATGCTCGCAGAGAAGGCGCCGGACATCAAGCTCTGCGTGTCGACCAACGGCCTCGCGCTGCCCGAGTGCGTCGAGGAGCTCGCGAAGCACAACATCGACCATGTGACGATCACGATCAACTGCATCGACCCCGACGTCGGCGCGCAGATCTATCCGTGGATCTTCTGGAAGCATAAACGGGTGCGCGGCCGGGAAGCCGCTGCCATCCTCATCGAGCAGCAGCAAAAAGGGCTCGAAATGCTCGTCGCCAAGGGCGTGCTGGTCAAGGTCAATTCGGTGATGATCCCCGGTGTCAACGACGAGCACCTCAAAGAGGTCTCCAGGGTCGTCAAGGCCAAGGGGGCGTTTCTCCACAACGTGATGCCGCTCATCGCCGAGGCCGAGCACGGCACTTTCTACGGCGTGATGGGGCAAAGGAGTCCCACGCCCGAGGAACTGAAGGCCTTGCAAGACGCCTGCGAGGGCGACATGAACATGATGCGCCACTGCCGCCAGTGCCGCGCCGACGCGGTCGGCCTCCTGGGCGAGGATCGCGGCGCGGAATTCACGATGGACAAGGTGGAGGCGATGGAACTCACGGACGAGTTTCTCGCCGAGGCGCTCGCGCGCCGCGCGGCGCTGCGCGAGAAAGTCGCGGCCGAAAGAGAGGCGAAAAAAGCCAGGGCGCACGCCCCCCAACCCCAACAGGCGGTCATCACCCTGCATCGTCCCTCGCAAAAGTCGGCGCTGGCGGGACGGCACGTCGCCCCAGAAGGGCGTCCGGTTTTGATGGCCGTCGCGGCGAAGGGCGGACTCATCGCCGAACACTTCGGCCACGCGCGCGAATTCCTTGTTTATGAGGTGACCGGCGCCGGCGCGAAGCTCGTCGGCCACCGCAAGACCGATCTCTACTGCGCAGGCGACGACAGCTGCGGCGAGGCGGTCGATGTGCTCGGCCGCACCATCGAGGCGCTCGAGGGCTGCGAGGTCGTGCTGTGTTCGAAGATCGGTTACGAGCCCTGGGGCCGCCTCGAAGCCGCCGGCATCGCCCCCAACGGCGAGCATCCGCTCGAAGAGATCGAGCCGGCCTGCGTCGCCGTCTGGCACGAGATGCTCCAGGCCGGCAAGCTGGCGCAGCCCGCGCCGGAAAGGAAGTGCGCCTGATGGCCCTCGAAATCGTCGAGTCCTGCGTGAATTGCTGGGCCTGCCTGCCGCTGTGCCCGAGCCAGGCCATCTACGAGGCCAAACCCCACTTCCTCATCGATGCCGACAGGTGCACTGAATGCGCCGGCGACTACGCCGACCCGCAATGCGCGACTATCTGCCCGATCGAAGGCGCGATCGTCAACGAACTCAACGAGCCGCTCAATCCGCCCGGATCGCTGACCGGCATCCCGCCGGCGCGCTGGGCGCAGGCGCAACGCGAAATCTCCGCACGCTGAAAAACCATCATGGCCCATGTCATCTTCTACGAAAAGCCGGGCTGCTCCGGCAACGCCAAGCAGAAAAAGATCCTCGAGGCCGCCGGCCACACCGTCGAGGCACGCGACCTGCTCTCGAAATCGTGGTTGCGCATGGAGCTGCTGTCCTTCTTCGCCGGCCGACCCGTGGCCGAGTGGTTCAACCGCAACTCTCCGGCCGTGAAGAGCGGCGAGATCGTGCCCGAGGAATGCGACGAAGCGACCGCGCTCGCGCTGTTGCAAAAGCACCCGCTGCTGATCCGCCGCCCGCTGCTGGAAGTTGACGGCGTGCGCCACGCCGGCTTCGAGGTTGCCGCCATCGACGCCTGGATCGGCCTCGGCCCGCACCTGCCAGACGAGGACATGGAAGCCTGCCAGCACGGCCGGGAAGGCCATGTCTGCCAGGGCCACGATCATGACCATCCCTGCGGCCACGACCGCTGACAAGGAACCCGCATGCCCAAGGCCCAAGTCACTTTCGCCGATGTCGGCGTCACCGTCACCGTGCCCGCCGGCACGCGCCTGATCGAAATCTCGGAAAAGATCGGCGCCGGCATCGTTTATGGCTGCCGCGAGGGCGAGTGCTGCACCTGCCTCACCAAGGTCGTGTCCGGCGAGGAGCATCTCGCCCCGCCCTCGGTGCTGGAAGACCAGGTGCTCAAGGACAACCTCGCGCCGCGCCATCACCGCCTCGCCTGTCAGGCGCAGGTGCTCGGCGGAACGGTCGTTGTCCGTCCCGCCTGAATGCGCCGCCCGCGCTGAGGCGGCCTATCTCGGCCTCGCCCTCGGCGATGCGCTCGGCGCGACCGTCGAGTTCATGACGCCGCGCGAGATTCGCGCGCAGTTCAAGGTTCATCGCGACATCAAGGGCGGCGGCTGGCTCAAGCTCAAGCCCGGCCAGGTCACCGACGACACGACGATGGCGCTCGCGCTGGGCGAAGCGATTCTCGCCGACGGCGGTCGCGTCGAGCCGCTCTCCTGCGCGCGCGCCTTCGACGCCTGGATGCGCGCCAAGCCCGTCGACATCGGCAACACGGTGCGGCGCAATCTGATCGCCTTCCGCAAGACCGGCTCACCCGTCGCGCCGCCTTCGGAACACGATGCCGGCAACGGCGCATTGATGCGCGTGCTGCCCGTCGCGCTCGCCACGCTTGGTCAAGATGAGGCCGCCGTGCGCGCCGCCGTCGAAGCGCAAGCGCATGTCACGCACCACAACCCGGATTCCGACGCCGCCTGCCTCTTCCTCGCGCTAACGGTGCAAGACGCCCTCGCCGGCGCGCCGCTGCGCCACCTCTACCGGCGGCGCATCGCGCCCTTCGTTGCCGCCTATCCGGCCTTTGCCTACCGCACGCGCCGGCGCGAGAACCCGAGCGGCTGGGTGGTCGAGACGCTGCAAGCCGTCCTACAAGCCCTGCTCGATACCGGTAGTTTCGAGGATTGCCTGATCGATGTCGTCAATCGCGGGGGCGATGCCGACACCACGGGAGCGATCGCCGGCATGCTCGCCGGCGCGCTGTATGGCCGCGAGGCTTTGCCGGCGCGCTGGCTTCGGGCGCTCGATCCGGCTATGCGGGAAGCGTGTCGGACGCAGGCGCGCGCGCTGCTGCCCGCTTGAGGCGAACCCCCAGCGCGGCGGCCATCGCTGCCACGCCAAGTGCATGGACTTCGGCGTGCCAGGTCAACATGAAACGAGCTCCGTGCCAAGCAGCCAAGGCAGACCCGCGGCGACGATCTCGATCCCGAGGCGGCCGAGAAAGCGCCGTTCCTTGTCGGTGGGTTGCTCGATCAGCGCCCAGCCGGCGGGGTTCGCGGCGGCGTGGATCAGATCGCTCATCACCATGCGCTCGGTATCGCGGTTAAAACGTATGCCGATGAAGAGATAGCGCTTGCCGCGGCGCAGTTCTTTCACGAAGGCCGGCACGGCGAAGCCGCCCATCAGCTCGGTGATGTAATCGACATAGTCGGCGTCCGAGGCGATGTAGCCCGCCTCGGGGTGCGGCGCGCCCATCGGCTTGAAGAGCACGGGAAGGCCTGTCGGCGCCTCTTCAGGCTGGATCGCCGTGTAGTCGCCGCCGTCGTGCAAGAACAGCTTGAAGCGGTAGTCGGTGCCGCCGATGCGCGCGCAGCCGAGCACGAGCAGATGCGGCACGCCCGCGTAACTGTCGATGAGCTGCGTGTCGCGGTTGATGTCGATGACGTAACCGGGACGCAGAGCCTTGAGCCAGTCGTGGACGGCGGCGCGCGTCCAGCGCGTCGCGCCGTAGGTCGCGTCGAGAAACTTCGTCACCGCCGCGCGGCCGCGCTTGAGTTCCACGTTCATCGCCGCGCGCGGGAACTCGTACATCAGCTTTTGCGCCATCGGCTTGCCACCGTTCAGGGCGAGGATCAGCGCGTCGCTCGTCGCCGGCATCGGCCGGCCGTCATCGAGCGCGCGCACGTCGGCGAGCGCGCCGGGGCCGAGATAGGGAACGATGCTGCCGTCCTTCAGGCCGGCGAGCAGTTCGGCATGCAGTTGGGGCGTCATGAGGGTCTCCGCGAAGATTGCGAAGACTCATGCAAGACGCGCGCCCGCCAGCAAAGCCGCTCTAGATGGCGCTTCATGATCTCGCTGTCGCGTTTGCGACAACGCATGCCGTTCCGCTAGCGCAGACTTTACTACCTGCGAATCTCTATTTCGTAAGCGCCGCCGATGACGAGATGTTCGCCCTCGCCCTGCAACACCCCGGGCAGCAGATCGCAGTAGTAGAGGATTTTCGCAACCGGCACATCGACGGCGAGGATGTAGTCGCCGAATTCGCCGGCGCGTTCGCGCGAGGCGGTAAACGAGCTCAGGTTGTTGAACAGCACGATCTGGCGTCGCCCTTCGCGCGCGAGCACCTCGTGCTCGTCGATGCGGTTGATGCCACGGTAGAGCGCGAGATGGCTCGTGCGCGGCTGGCGGCGGCGAAACTCGTATTGGCACCAGGCGTAGAGCAGGTCGAGCTGCGCTTCGAGCGCATGAGCGCCGTAGAGGCCGGCGGCGCGCATCTCCTCGTAGCGCCGCCAGGCCGGCCCCTCGAAGTCGCGCAAGGGCTCGCCATGAAAACGCGGCACGAGGCCGAAACGCGACTCGACCCAGCCCTTGAGCACCGCGCCCTCGCGGCCGTCGGCGTCGAAGCTCCAGCCGCGCAACAAGCGCAACCAGTTGGCCTTGACGCGTTGCGAGGCATGGCCGTCGAAACCCGCTTCCTCGGGGCGGTCGAGACAAAAATGGGCGGCGACGCCTTCCTTGAACAGCCGTGCGCGCTCGGCCGGGTCGTCCTCTTCGTCGAGCAACGCGAAGAGCTTGGCCTGCAGTTCGGCGACGCCATCGAGCAGCAGCGCGGTCGGATGCTTCTGGAAGGTGACGCTGCCGAGGATCACGGCGGGCAGGTTGCAACGGTTGATCGGCAGGCGCGCCCAAGCAGGCAGGCTGGGGGCGGGATTGTCGGAAGTGCGACAAACATCCGCTGCCGCATCGGTGGCGCTGGTCACGATCAAAGCCGAATGCAATCAGTAGGTTGGAGGCTTCTCGCGCCGGTGGCACGCTCCTTGCCATTCCCTCGTCGGGAACCCGGGAATCGCGCGAGTCCCGCACGGATTCAACTCACAGGAGATTACATCATGGCAAAACTGCGTCAATGCGCCATCTACGGCAAGGGCGGCATCGGCAAGTCCACCACCACCCAGAACCTCGTCTCGGCGCTGGCCGAGGCGGGCAAGAAGGTCATGATCGTCGGCTGCGACCCGAAGGCCGACTCGACCCGCCTGATCCTGCACTCGAAGGCGCAGACCACCGTCATGCATCTGGCCGCGGAAGCCGGTTCGGTGGAAGACCTCGAACTCGAAGACGTCATGGCGATCGGCTTCGGCGGCGTCAAGTGCGTCGAATCGGGCGGCCCCGAGCCCGGCGTCGGCTGCGCCGGCCGCGGCGTCATCACCGCGATCAACTTCCTCGAGGAGGAAGGCGCCTACGACGAGGACCTCGACTTCGTGTTCTACGACGTGCTCGGCGACGTCGTCTGCGGCGGCTTCGCGATGCCGATCCGCGAGAACAAGGCGCAGGAGATCTACATCGTCGTCTCCGGCGAGATGATGGCGATGTACGCGGCCAACAACATCGCCAAGGGAATCGTCAAGTACGCCAACTCCGGCGGCGTGCGGCTCGCCGGGCTCATCTGCAACAGCCGCAAGGTCGACCGCGAGGACGAGCTGATCACCGCGCTGGCCGAGCGGCTCGGCACGCAGATGATCCATTTCGTGCCGCGCGACAACGTCGTGCAGCATGCCGAGATCCGCCGCATGACGGTGATCGAGTACGACCCGAAGGCCAAGCAGGCCGACGAGTATCGCGCCCTGGCCAGGAAGATCATCGACAACAAAAAGTTCGTCATCCCGACGCCGCTCGAGATGGAAGAGCTGGAAGACCTCCTGATGGAGTTCGGCATCATGGAAGCGGAAGATGAATCCATCGTCGGCAAGACCGCCGCCGAGGAAGCCTGCGCCGCCTGACCGAACCCGCAACGCTTTTTACAACCTGCCGCGTCGTGCCGAGCTGGAGGCCGGGCGCAAGGAGAAAACAGATGACGCAATTGACCCGCGAGGAAGCCCAAGCGCTGATTCAGGAAGTGCTCGAGGTCTATCCCGAAAAAGCCAAGAAGGACCGCGCCAAGCATTTGATGGTGAATGACAAGACGCTGGAATCGTCGAAGAAGTGCATCACCTCGAACCGTAAGTCGCTGCCGGGCGTGATGACGATGCGCGGCTGCGCCTACGCCGGCTCGAAGGGCGTGGTGTGGGGCCCGATCAAGGACATGATCTCGATCTCGCATGGGCCCATCGGCTGCGGCCAGTATTCGCGCGCCGGCCGCCGCGCCTACTACGTCGGCACCACCGGCGTCGACACCTTCGGCGACATGTGCTTCACCTCGGACTTCCAGGAGAAGGACATCGTCTTCGGCGGCGACAAGAAGCTCGCCAAGCTGATCGAGGAAATCGAGATGCTCTTCCCGCTCAACAAGGGCATCTCGGTGCAGTCCGAGTGCCCGATCGGTCTCATTGGCGACGACATCGAGGCCGTCTCGAAGAAGATGGCGGCGCAGATCGACAAACCGGTCGTGCCGGTGCGCTGCGAGGGCTTCCGCGGCGTCTCGCAGTCGCTCGGCCACCACATCGCCAACGACTCTGTGCGCGACTGGATCCTGCCGCGCTACGACAGCAAGAAACTGGAGAGCACGCCCTACGATGTGGCCATCCTCGGCGACTACAACATCGGCGGCGACGCCTGGGCCTCGCGCATCCTGCTCGAAGAGATGGGCCTGCGCGTCGTCGCGCAGTGGTCGGGCGACGGCACGCTGGCCGAAATGGAGAACACGCCGAGCGTCAAGATCAACCTCTTGCACTGCTACCGCTCGATGAACTACATCGCGCGCCACATGGAGGAGAAGTTCGGCATCCCCTGGCTGGAATACAACTTCTTCGGCCCGACCAAGATCGCCGAATCCTTGCGCGCCATCGCCGCGCACTTCGACGACCGCATCAAGGAGGGCGCCGAGCGCGTCATCGAGAAATACACGCCGATGATGAACGCCGTGATCGCCAAGTACAAGCCGCGCCTGCAAGGGAAAAAGGTGCTGCTCTACGTCGGCGGCCTGCGGCCGCGCCACGTCGTCGGCGCGTATGAAGATCTCGGCATGGAGGTGGTCGGCACCGGTTACGAGTTCGCCCACAACGACGACTACGACCGCACCATCAAGGAGATGAAGGACGCGACGCTGATCTACGACGACGCGACCGGCTACGAGCTCGAAAAGTTCGTCGAGGCCACGAAGCCCGACCTGATCGGCTCCGGCATCAAGGAAAAGTACGTCTTCCACAAGATGGGCGTGCCCTTCCGCCAGATGCACAGCTGGGACTACTCGGGCCCCTACCACGGTTACGACGGCTTTGCCATCTTCGCCCGCGACATGGACATGACGGTCAATAACCCGTGCTGGAAAATGCTCGTGCCGCCCTGGCGGAAGCAGGCCGCCGAGGAACTCAAGAAAGCCGCCTAAGCAGAAACATCATCCATCCACTTGCGCCCGCGTCCGCGGATTGGCGGCCGGGCGAAGGAGACCGCAATGCAAGCCGTAGAAGACATCAAGCCGTGCTACCCGTTGTTCCGCAACGACGACTACAAGGGCACGATCGCCAGGAAGCGCGAGAAGTACGAAGAGGGCCACGATCCCAAGAAGGTCGCGGAGACTTTCGAGTGGACGACCACCAAGGAGTACCAGGACCTCAACTTCAAGCGCGAGGCGCTCACCATCAACCCGGCCAAGGCCTGCCAGCCGCTCGGCTCTGCCCTGTGCGGGCTGGGCTTCAAGAAGACCATGGTCTATATCCACGGCTCGCAGGGTTGTGTGGCCTACTTCCGCACCTACTTTAACCGCCACTTCAAGGAGCCGATCGCCTTCATCGCCGACTCGATGACGGAAGACGCGGCCGTGTTCGGCGGACAGAAGAACATCCACGAGGGGCTGGCCAACGCCTCGAAGCTCTACGGCGCAGAGATGATCGCCGTGTCGACGACCTGCATCGCGGAAGTGATCGGCGACGACCTCAACGCCTTCATCGGCAACGCCAAGAAGGAAGGTCATATCGCCGAGGACTTCCCGGTGCCCTTCGCCCACACCCCGTCTTTCGTCGGCAGCCACGTCACCGGCTGGGACAACATGGAGGAGGGCATCCTGCGCTACTTCACGTTGAACGACATGGAGGGCAAGGCGCCGGGCAAGAACGGCAAGATCAACATCGTGCCGGGCTTCGAGACCTATCTCGGCAACTACCGCGTGGTCAAGCGCATGTTGAAGGAAATGGACGTGCCCTTCACGATGCTTTCCGACCCGGAAGAGGTGCTCGACACCCCGGCCGACGGCGAATTTCGCATGTATGCGGGCGGCACGACGATCGACGAGGTGAAGGACGCGCCCAACGCGATCACGACGATCCTCATGCAGCCCCTGGGCCTCGACAAGACCAAGAAGTTCGTCGAGAACACCTGGAATCACGAGGTGCCGAAGCTCAACATCCCGATGGGCGTCGAGTGGACCGACGAGTGGCTGATGAAAATTTCCGAGGTCACCGGCAAGCCGATTCCCGAATCGCTGACCAAGGAGCGCGGCCGCCTGATGGACATGATGACCGACAGCCACGCCTGGCTGCATGGCAAGAAGATGGCCGTCTTCGGCGATCCCGACTTTACGCTGGGCATGGTCAAGTTCCTCATGGAACTGGGCGTCGAGCCGACCCACATCGTCTGCCACAACGGCGGCAAGCGCTGGGAGAAGGCGATGAAGAAGCTGCTCGAATCCTCGCCCTACGGCGCTTCCGGCCGCGCCTACCCGGGCGCGGATCTCTGGCACCTGAGGAGCCTGTGCTTCACCGACAAGCCCGACTTCTTGATCGGCAACAGCTACGGCAAGTTCATCCAGCGCGATACCTTCCACAAGGGCAAGGCGTTCGAGGTACCGCTCATTCGCATCGGCTTCCCGATCTTCGACCGGCACCACCTGCACCGCATGACGACGCTGGGCTACGAGGGCGCGATGTACATCCTCACCACGCTCACCAACGCCGTGCTGGACCGCCTCGACGAAGACACGAAGTTTTTGGGCGTCACCGACTACAACTTCGACCTCGTTCGCTAAGGACTGGCTGTGCGGCTCGCTGGCTTCGTTGCGCGGTGCTCGAAATCCTCACGCACCTTGAGTGCGCTCCGGTTCCTGTGCTCCGGGCGCCTCGCCAGCGGGCCGCTCGCTCAGTCCGACGACTCATAAGGACATCGCCATGGCCAACATCATGATCCGCAAGGGCAGCGACGGCTACGTGTTCTACATGCCCAAGCGCGACATCGAGGACACTATCACCTCGATGGAGTTCGACACCCCGGAGAAGTGGGGCGGCGAGATCAGGTTGAAAAATGGCGGCGTCTATTTCATCGACCCGCAACCCGCGCCCGAGCGTTTGCCTTACTCGGTGCGGGCCAAGCGGATCGATGGCGTGGAATGAATATTCACCAAGGAGAAACATCATGGCCATGAAGATCGTTCAAGCGGAATGCACGAGCTGCGGCGACTGCCTGCCGGTCTGTCCGACCCAATCGATCAGCGAGAAGGGCGGCATCTACAAGATCAACAAGGACACCTGCAACGAGTGCGAGGATCAGGATTCGCCGAAGTGCGTGGCAGCCTGTCCCGCCGGCGACACCTGCATCGTGTATCTCTGATACACGATGCGCCTAGTCGCCCGCCCCTCCCGGCTTCCCCCTCGGGGGAGAGGCGACTCGACGGCTCGCTGCGCTCGAAAGGATATGCCCATGTCTGAATCGACATCTCGCGCCGGAACCATCCGCGTCGCCTGCGCCACCGACAGCGGCAGGCTGATCGACGGCCACTTCGGCGCCTGCAAGGTCTTCGCGGTCTGGGACGTCGGTCGCGAATCCATCGCCTTCGTCGCCGCGCGCTCGACCGCCGCGGCCGACGCGGCGGAAGATCGCAACCAGGCGCGCGCCGAACTGATCGGCGACTGCCAGATCGCCTGCTTCCAGTCGATCGGCGGCCCCGCCGCCGCCAAGGTGGTGCGCGCCGGCGCGCATCCGCTCAAGGTGGCGCCGAACACCGGCATGGACGCCTGGCTCGATGAGCTCCAGCGGGCGCTCGATCGCCCGCCGCCCTGGCTCGCCAAGGTCATGGGCGTCGAGGCGGCCTCGCTCGCGCCCTTCCGCGAGCAGGCCGAAGCCGAGGCATGATGCCGGGCATCGACCGCGCCTTTCTCGACGAGGTGCTCGCGCGCCTTGCCGTCCCGCCAGCGCCGACTTTCGGGGCGCTCGCACAGGCATTGCGCGCGGCGTTTCCCGGCCGGCACATCTCCGTCTGCGGCGAAGACGACATTTCGCCGCGCCTCGCACCGGCGGCGGAAAACGCCGTCGCCCTGATCTACTACGTGGCCGCCGGCGACCACTGCCTCAGCCTTACCAGCGACCCGGCAGCGGCCACCGGCATCGTGGTGGCGTTGCGCGACCCGGAGGAGATATGAGCCTCGTGAGCCTGATCGCCCCGCTCGATGCGGCTAGCCTGGCGCAGGCCATCGCCGAAGCCTGCGTGCGGATTCCCGCTGCACCGGGTCTATCGGGCCAGACCGCCATTGCGCAGGAACTCGCGCGCATCGCGCCGCAGCTTGCCTTCCGCGAAGCGCTCGCGCGCGGCGGCTGGTATCGCTTAGGGGGCGTCGTGGACGGCCAAGGCCGCCATGTCGCCGACGACCTCGAGCGCTGGGTCGCGGTCGAGCTCGCCCGCCACGACGATGATCTCGCCGCCGTCGCCGCTGAGCATGCCGGCCAGCAGCTTTGGGCCACCCGGCTCACCGGCAAGACGCACTACTGGGTTGCGCGCACCGGACCGGGCGCAGCGGACTTCCTACAAGTCGAGATCGAGGAACTGCAGGAAGTCGTCTGCCATGCGTTGTTTGCCGACGGCGAGGCACCGGCGAGCATCGAGGATCTCGTCGACCCGCGCGATGCCTGTCCGGGCAGCCAAAATGCGCTCGGCATGCCGTTTTATCGCTTGCGGCGCGTGACCGCCATCGCCGATTTTCTCGCCGCCATGCGCGCGCAAAAGCCCGAGCCGCAGCCCATCCATCGCTTCGTCGCCGACTGGGAAAGGAGCAGCGCGGGACACGCGAGCGATTTCAGCCATCAGTGGGTCATCGCCGTGCGCGAACACCTAGACCGCTACCGTCAGCCGATCAAGAGCGCCACGCCCGTCGCCGCGCTCGACGGCGCGCCGCCGCGCTTCGAGAGCGCCTACGGCGCCCGCGGGCTGGCGCTCGCCGCCGCCTTGCAGCAATTCGACAAGCAGCTCGGCTACCCGCTGGCCTGGTTCTTCCACATGCTGACCACCAAGGCCGTGCCGCACGCCGTAGCCACCGTCGTGGTCGAGGACGTGCAGGGCGGCTTCAACTACCTGCCCGACCGCGACGCGCAGGTCGTGCGCGACTGGCTGCACCGGCCTTACGGGTTCTGAGGGTTTCGCCGCGCCGCCTCGCCTCGCCGACTGTTACCGCAGCGCGGCCTGCACGCCGTCCCAGAACGCGATGCGCGCCTGCACGGCCGCGCGCGCGGCGGCGTTGGCCTCGGCCAGTTTCCCCGCATCGCCGCCGACGAGTTCGTTCACCATGCGCAAGGCGAGCGGGGCATGGAAGTCCTCGTCGAGGTGGATGTGGCGTTCGAGGTAGAAGTGGAAGGCCGGCGCGGTCTTAGCGTCGATGCCCATCTTCGCCAGCAGGGCGCGAAACATCGCCGGGATGATGTGCTCGCGGCCGAGCGCGAAGGCGGCGCCGACGACGTGGGGCTTGCCGGTGGCGACGAAGCCGAAGGTCGAGCGCATGAATTGGGCGGCGGCGGGCGGTGCGACATTCAGGGACAGCGCGGCCTCGAATCCCTTGTCGGCGGCAGTTTCGGCGAAGCGGATTGCGGGCGCCGGGTTCGCGCCGACCTCGCGCATCGCGTCGCAGTAAAGCTCGAAGTGGCTCGCGTGCGTCGGGTTGCCGGCGGCGTCGGGCAGGCCTTCGTCGCACTCTTCACCGACGACGATCTGGTTGATGAAGAAGCGCACCTCGGCGCTGCCGCGTGGCTTCCAGGGAACCGTCGTCGGCGCGATGTGTCCCTGCAGGCACTTGAGCAGGGACATGAAGTCCCACACCGAGTAGACGTGGTGCGCCATGAAGATACGCAGGTCGTCGAGGGTTCGCACCCGGGCGTAGAGGGGGTGGGCGTTGAGCGTCGGGCCGAGATCGGCGACGACGTCGGGGGAAAAGAAGGATGGACTCATAGCGCTTCCGGTCGAGTAAAGCGCGCATTCTACGCAGCACCGCGCGCACTCACAGCACTCGGCGCCGCACCACCATCGCCGAGGGCTCGAAGCCGAGCCGCTCGTAGAAGGCCAGCGCGTGCGCGTTGTCCTGGTCCGCCAGCAGCGTGACGCGACCCATGCCCTGCTGCCTAGCCCAGTCGAGCACATGCTCGACGAGCCGGCGGCCGTGACCTCGGCCGCGCCAGGCCCGGCCGACGATCACGTCTTCCAGCAGCAGGACGGGCGCGCCGCACGCCGTGCTGACGGTAATCAAAGCATTTGCCATGCCGGCCACTTGGCCGTCGATGCGCAACACGAAGAGGCGCCCGAGCGCCGGGGTGTCGAGAATCAGGCGCAGGCCGGCGAGTTGCTTGTCGCGCTCGGGTCGGAAGTCGCTTTCCAGCGTGAAGAGTTCGTGCAGCAGATCGGCCATGGCGGACAGATCGGCCTCCGTCGCGAAGTCGACGATCGTGCCCAAGCTCACCCCAGCACGGCGACGACCTTGACCTGCGCCCAGGCCGCCATGCCTGGCGCAAGCTCCATGTCGGCGGCGGCACGGCGCGTCAGGCGCGCGAGCAGCGGCTGGCCGTCGGTTTCCGCGCGTGCCAGGAGCAGCGCAGGATGCGTGTCGTCTGCCAGCTCGCGCACCGTGACGCGCAGGTGGTTGAGGATGGTCGAGTCGCGCGGTTCTTCGCGCGCGAGGCTGACGTCGCGTGCCAGCACACGCACGCGCAGGGGCTTGCCAATGGGGTGCCCTTCGTCGCGCACCCACAGGTAGCTGCCGCCGGGCAGTTCCACGCGCGCCAGATGCCACGCTTCGTCGCGCGCCGCGACGGTGGCGTCGAGCACTACTCCAGCATCCTCGCCCAGCCGGATCGGCAGGTCGGCGCGCGCCAGCGTTTCTGCCAGCGGCCCTGCCGCGACGACGCGACCGGCGTCGAGCGCGACGAGATGGTCGGCCAGCCGCGCCACCTCGTCCGGCGCGTGGCTCACGTAGAGCACGGGAATCTTCAGTTCCTCGTGCAGCTGTTCGAGATAGGGCAGGATTTCGCACTTTCTTGCCAGGTCGAGCGCGGCGAGTGGCTCGTCCATCAGTAGCAGGCGCGGCCGCGTGAGGAGCGCCCGGGCGATGCCGATGCGCTGGCGCTCGCCGCCGGAGAGACGGTCGGGCTTGCGGTCGAGCAGGTGGCCGATGCCGAGTAGTTCCACCGTACTCTGAAAGTCGGCTTTGGCGGGACGGCGCTTCATCCCGTAATCGAGGTTGCCCCGCACGGTGAGGTGCGGAAACAGGCTGGCCTCCTGGAAGACATAGCCGAGCGGCCGGCGATGTGTCGGCAGGAAGGTGTTATCGTCCTGCCAGATCTCGCCATCGAACACCAGCCGCCCGCCGGGCACGCGCTCCAGCCCGGCGATGGATCGCAGCAAGGTGGTCTTGCCAGAACCGGAATGGCCGAACAGCGCGGTAACGCCAGTCGACGGCAGCGACAGATCCACATCCAGCGTGAAGCCGGGGTAGTTCAGTTTGAAGCGGGCTTCGATCATTTCTTTTTCCCCGTCGGGTTGAGGGTATAGAGCGCCGCCAGCACGAGGAAGGAGAAGATCACCATGCCGCCGGCAAGCCAGTGCGCCTGTGCGTATTCGAGCGCTTCGACGTGGTCGTAGATCTGCACCGAGACTACGCGCGTTTTGTCCGGGATGTTGCCGCCGATCATCAGCACCACGCCGAATTCGCCTACCGTGTGCGCGAAGCCGAGCACGGTGGCGGTGAGAAAACCCGGCTTGGCGAGCGGCACGGCGACCGAGAAGAAGGCGTCGATGGGTCGCGCGCCGAGCGTGGCGGCGGCCTCCAGCGGGCGGTCGCCTAGAGCTTCGAAGGCGTTCTGGATCGGTTGCACGACGAAGGGTAGCGAGTAGAACACCGAGGCGACGACCAGGCCGCCGAAGGTGAAAGGCAAGAGGCCCATCCCAGCCCACTGTGTGAACTGCCCGACCGGGCCGTTCGGCCCCATGATGATGAGGAGATAAAAGCCGAGTACGGTCGGCGGCAGCACGATGGGCAGGGCGACGACGGCGCCGATCGGCCCCTTGAGCCGGGAGCGCGTGCGCGCCAGCCACCACGCGAGTGGCGTGCCGACGACGAGCAGGATCAGGGTCGTGAGGCCGGCAAGCTTGAGCGTGAGCCAGATGGCGCCGAAATCGGACGGGTTGAGCATGGGTCTATTCCTCGGGGGAGAAACACGTTGCGTAGTCGGAATATTCGCCGCACGACGGCGCCGGGCAGGCGTAGATGCCATCGCTCTGGCAGTAGTGACGGGAGATGAATTTCTTCCACTTTCATGTCGCCGGTACGCCGTAGCCGCGGATCGCCGCTTCCATGTTCAGTCGAGCTCGTAGCCGTAGGCCTTGATGACGGCACGGGCCTTGGGCGTCTTCAGGTAGTCCACCAGCGCTTTGGCTGCCGGCTTGTCCCTGCCGAGATTGAGCACGATGGCATCTTGCTTGATCTGTGGGTATAGGTCGGCAGGCAGCACCCAGGCCGAGCCGCTGGCGATGCCGCCGTCCTTGCCGACGATTTGCGACAAGGCGACGAAACCCAGCTCGGCGTTGCCGGTGGAGATGAACTGATGGGCCTGTGTGATGTTTTCGGCCAGCACGATGCGCGACTGCACGGCATCGAGCACGCCCATGTGCTTCAGTGCCTCCTGCCCGGCAGCGCCATAGACGGCGAGCTTGGGGTTAGCGAGCGCAAGGTGCTTGAAAGCGCCCTTCTTCAGCACCTCTCCCTTCGCGTCGACATAGTTCGGTTTGGCCGACCACAGCACGAGGCGGCCGTATGCGTAGGTGCGGCGCGTGCTCTCGATGGCCAGACCCTCGGCGACGAGCCTGTCCGGCGTCTCCTTGTCGGAAGAGATGAGCACCTCGAAGGGCGCGCCGCTTTTGATCTGGGCAAAGAACTTGCCGACTGTGCCGAGCGATACCACGGCCTTGTGGCCAGTGTCCTTCTCGAAGTCGGCAGCGATGATTTTCATCGGCGCATTGAAATTGGCGCCGACGGCGACCTGCACGTCATCGGCGAGAGCAAGGCTTGAGAACGACAGTGCGACGATCAGGGAGGCGAATTTCATGGCAAATCTCCTTCATTGGGCAATGGCAAGAATGACGTGGTCAGCCGTGACGAGCGCGCAGACCTGGCTGGGTGTTGCACATCGATATTCCCTTGGCTACATAACGACAGGTGATTGAGCTCTCTGCCGTGAAGCAGCAATCGCCGTACCATCCCGTAAGAACGGGAAGCCAGTGTTATTTGTCGGCTTCGTTGTCGTATTTGCTACATGACGATGGCAGATTCCGGACCGGCTGGGCCACCGAGGCTTGATGCAACGACTCCGCGCATGACCATCGCCAACCACGAGTGCCCCTGCGGCGACGTCGACTTTTCGCCCCTTCTATTTGTCGCCAATGCGACAAGCATCGTTCATGTCAAATCAAGGGCTTGGGCATGGCACGGCGTTTGCGTATGAGATGGCATGAAACCCGCCCAGATCGCCCAACTGCTCGACGAACCCGCCTGCGCGCACAACGCCAAGGAGAAATCCGGCTGCGCGCGCCCCAAGCCCGGCGCCACCGCTGGCGGCTGTTCCTTCGATGGCGCGCAGATCGCGCTCCTGCCCATCGCCGACGTCGCGCACATCGTGCATGGCCCGATTGCCTGCGCCGGGAGTTCCTGGGACAACCGCGGCACGAAGACGACCGGCCCGACGTTGTTCAAGATCGGCATGACGACTGATCTCACCGAGCAGGACGTCATCATGGGGCGCGGCGAGATGCGGCTCTTTCATGCGATCAAGCAGGCCATCGACGATTATCGTCCGGCGGCGGTGTTCGTCTATTTGACCTGCGTCACCGCGCTGGTCGGCGACGACATGGCGGCCGTCTGCAAGGCGGCGCAGGAGCACTTCGGCGTGCCGGTGATTCCGGTCGATGCCGCCGGCTTCTACGGCACCAAGAATCTCGGCAATCGGCTCGCCGGCGAAGCGATGCTCGAATACGTGATCGGTACGCGCGAGCCCGACCCGGTACCGCAAGCCGCCGAGCGGCCGGGCATCCGCGTGCATGACGTTTCGCTGATCGGCGAATACAACATCGCCGGCGAGTTTTTCCATGTCTGGCCGCTGTTCGACGAACTGGGCTTGCGCATCCTCGGCACGCTCTCGGGCGACGCGCGGTTCGCGGAGGTGCAGACCCTGCACCGCGCCGAGGCGAGCATGGTCGTCTGCGCCAAGGCGCTGCTCAACGTCGCCCGCAAGGTCGAGGCGCGCTGGGGCGTGCCGTGGTTCGAGGGCAGTTTCTACGGCGTGCGGGACATGTCGCAGGCCTTGCGCGAATTCGCGCGGCTCTTGAACGACCCCGACCTCGCTGCGCGCACCGAGGCGCTCGTCGCGCGCGAAGAGGCGAAGGCGAACGCCGCATTGGCGCCGTGGCGCGAACGGCTCGTGGGCCGTCGCGCGCTGCTCTACACCGGCGGCGTGAAGTCGTGGTCGATCGTCTCGGCCTTGCAGGACTTGGGCATGTCCGTCGTCGCCACGGGAACGAAGAAGTCGACCGAAGAGGACAAGGCGCGCATCCGCGAGCTCATGGGGCCGGATGCATTAATGATCGACGAGGGCAGCCCGAAGGCGCTGCTCTCCGCCTACAAGGAGCTCAAGGCGGACATCCTGATCGCTGGCGGCCGCAACCTCTACACGGCGCTGAAGGCGCGGATTCCCTTCCTCGACATCAACCAGGAACGCGAATTTGGCTACGCCGGCTATGCGGGAATGGTGGAACTCGCCCGCCAGCTCACGCTGACGATGGAAAGTCCGGTGTGGGAGAAGGTGCGCCGTCCGGCGCCTTGGGCGACGAAGCAGGTCGGCATACCGCTGGTGGCATGATCATGGCCGAAATCCTCAAACGCGCGAAACCCCTGGCGGTCAATCCGCTCAAGGTGTCCCAGCCGGTCGGCGCGGCGCTGGCTTTCCTCGGCTTGCGCAATGCGATCCCGATGCTGCACGGCGCGCAGGGCTGCACGGCCTTCGGCAAGGTCTTCTTCGTGCGCCACTTCCGCGAGCCGATTCCGTTGCAGACGACGGCGATGGATCAGGTGTCGACGGTGATGGGCGCCGACGAGAACGTCGTCGAAGGTCTCGCGACGCTCTGCGAGAAGTCGAAGCCCGCCGTGATCGGCCTGCCGACGACGGGACTTTCGGAAACGCAGGGCACGGACATCAAGCGTCTGGTGAAGCAGTTTCGCGAGCAGCATCCCGAATTCGCGCACGTCGCCGTGGTGCCGGTAAATACGCCGGACTACGCCGGTTCGCTGGAGAGCGGCTTCGCGCTCGCCGTCGAGGCGATCATTGACACCTTGGTCGAAAAGTCGGCGCTGGCAGGACGGCGTCAAAGCGGGAATGTGGCGGGACGGCGTCACAAACAAGTCAATGTATTGGTTTCCTCGATGCACACGCCCGGCGACATCGAAACGCTCAAGGACTGGATCGAGGCCTTCGGCCTGCGGCCCGTCGTGCTGCCCGACCTCGGCGATTCTCTAGACGGCCACCTGATCGAACTCGAGACGACGCCGCTCACCCTCGGCGGCACGCCGCGCGCCGAAATCGAAAGCATGGGCGAACCCATCGCCACGCTCGTCGTCGGCCGCTCGCTCGCCCGCGCCGCCGATCTGCTCAAGGAACGCACCGGCGTGCCGGACTTCCGCTTTGACCACCTGATGGGCCTCGATGCCTGCGACGCCTTCACGCAAACGCTCGCCGAAATTTCCGGCCAGCCGGTGCCGGAGAAGATCGAACGCCATCGCGCCCAGTTGCAGGACGCGATGGTCGACACCCACTTCATGACCGGCTTCGCGCGCGTCGCGCTGGCGCTCGAAGCCGACCAGCTGCTCGCCTTCGGCGAATTCCTGACCGGCGTCGGCGCCGAGATCGTCGCGGTCGTCGCGCCGGCGCGGGCCGACGCGCTCGCCGACGTGCCGTGCGCCGCCGTGCAGGTCGGCGATCTCGAAGACCTCGAACGTCTCGCCGGCGCGGCGGGCGCCCAGCTCGCGATCTCCAACTCGCACGCGGCGCAAAGCGCCGAGCGGCTCGGCATTCCGCTCCTGCGCGCCGGCTTTCCGCAATACGACCTCGTCGGCGGCTACGCGCGCGCCTGGATCGGCTATCGCGGCGCGCGAGCGGCGCTGTTCGACTTCGCAAACCTCGTGCTGGAACGGCACCATGAGATTCCTCCCTACCGCTCGATCTACCGTCATGGCGGCGCGCAAGCTGAGCCTGGCCTGGTCCTGCACTGAGGCGCCGGCGATGCTCAAGGTCGCCTTCGCCACCGCGGACCGCACGCACGTCGACCAGCATTTCGGCGCGGCGACCGGCTTCGCGATCTACCAGCTCGACGGCGAGCGCGCGCAGCTCGTGGAACTCGCCGAGTTCGCCGAGGAAGGCATGGACGGCAACGAAGGAAAGCTGGCCGCGAAGATCGCCGCGCTCACCGGCTGCGCCGCCGTGTATTGCCTCGCCGTCGGCGGTTCGGCCGTGCGCCAGCTGCTCGCCGCCGGCATCCAGCCGCTGCGCCTCGACGCCGCCGAGCCCATCGACGCGTTGCTCGCCAAGCTGTGCGCGGCCGTGCGCGACGGCGGCGTGCCCTGGATCGACAAGGCGCTGAAGAAGGAGGCGGACGCGGATCGCTTCGCGCGCATGGCGGAAGAAGGGTGGCAGGAATGATCGAGCGCCGGGGCCAAGTCCTCACCGTCGCCGACGGCATCGCGACCGTGCGCGTCGAGCTGCCTTCGACCTGCGCAAGCTGCGGCAGCCGCGGCGCCTGCACCAGTGCCCGCACGCTCGAATTGCCCGCGCCGCCGACGGCGCGCCCCGGCGCAACCGTCACGCTCGCGCTGCCCGAGAGCGACTTCCTGCGCGGCGCGCTGCTCGCCTATGGGCTGCCCGCCGTGGCGACGCTCACCGGCGCCATCCTGCTTTCCGGCGCGGGCGATCTTGCCGCCGTGGCCGGTGCGCTCTGCGGCCTCGGCCTAGGGCTGATCGGTCTGCGCCGTTTCGGCCGTCGCGCCGGCTGCGCCGCCCCCGCTTTCGTATCGCAACCTTCCGGAGACGTTTCATGACCGCCCCAGACCCCATTTACGAAACCGACTTCGTCAAGGAGATGATCCGCCAGATGCGCGCGCTCGACAGCTACGGCACTTACGACGGCCAGCCGGGCGAGAAGCTGCTCGAACCGCTGATCCTTACCAAGGAGCGCAAGGCCGAGATCCCCATCGTCGGCGATCCGGACGAAGAGACGATCGCGCGTGTGAAGGCCTTCTACAACGCCATCGCGACACTGATCGAGAAGGAATGCGGGCTGATGGCGGTGCCCTTCATTCACCTGACGCACGAAGGTTTCGGCCGCGCGCTCGTCATCGTCGGCAAGCTCGTCGCGCTCGACAAGACGCTGCGCGACGTGCACCGCTTCGGCTTCGAGTCGCTCTCGAAGATGAAGACCGAAGGCGACAAGCTGCTTGCCGTCGCGCTCGAGCGCGTCGGCGCCTATCCCGAGGTGGCCGGACTATGAGCGAAGACGAAATCAAGGAACTCGAAAAGGAAGTGAAGCGGCTCAAGCGCATCGCTTCCGAATGGGCGGGCCAGCTCCACGACCTCGTCGAGGAGCGCCTGCCCGCCGCCTACGAAGAAATTCCCGGCATCGCCCAGTCGACCTACGACGCCTGCAAGGCCTGGGCCGACGCCAACGCAAAACTGAATTCGATTCAATCCTCCTGAAAGGAAACATCATGAGCGCAGTAGCCCTTACCCGCGGCGGCACGCCCTGGACGCCGCAATACGTCGAGATGATCGACGCGAAGAAATGCATCGGCTGCGGCCGCTGCTACAAGGTCTGTCCGCGCGACGTGCTGACCCTCGAGGATCGCGGCGACGACGAGGTCGACGACGACTGGGACGACGAGGACGCCAAGGCGATGATGGTCGTCAAGAACCCGATGGACTGCATCGGCTGCGGCGCCTGCGGACGCACCTGTCCGAAGGAATGCTTCACCTTCGTCGCCAACTGAGGGGCGGGGCATGCCCAGACCGCAAAAGCACGTCTTCGTCTGTTCGCAGAACCGGCCGCCCGGCCACCCGCGCGGCTCCTGCGGGCAGAAGGGCTGCCAGGAGGTGCTCGACGAGTTCATGTTCGAGTTCCAGCAGCGCCAGTGTTTCGACACCGTGGCGGTGACGCCGTCGGGATGCATCGGCCCGTGCAGCATGGGGCCGAACGTGCTCGTCTATCCCGAGGGCGTCTTCTACACGAACGTGCGGAAGGAAGACGTCAAGGCGATCTTCGACGAGCACCTGATCGGCGGCAAACCGGTCGAACGCCTCAGGGCGCCCGCCGAAGTCTGGTGATCGACACCGCCCTCGCTCCCCGGCTGCTCTGCTGCCACAAGCAAAGCACCAGCGCGCGCACCCGCTTCGTGCGCTGGCCGCACGGCATGCTCGCCTTCGAGCCGCCGCCGGCTGGCGCCACCTTGCAAAAGTCGGCGCTGGCGGCAAGTTCATCGCCTTGACCGAGGCGCGCGACGTCGGCGAGCTCGAACTCGCATTGTTGCGGAAGGCTTACGAGATTTTGCTCGGCTGATTGTCGTGTTTGCGACATCGCCGCAGCCGTTTCCCATTGGAACAATGGCTTGCGCAATGGCACGCGCCTTGCGTTTCTCCTGAAAACCGCTACAGGAGAGACGACATGTGGGACTACTCGGAAAAGGTTCGCGAGCATTTCTTCAACCCGCGCAACGCCGGCGTGCTCGAAGATGCGAACGGCGTTGGCGATGTGGGGTCGATCAAGTGCGGCGATGCGCTGCGGCTCATGCTCAAGGTTGACCCGGACAGCGAACGAATTCTCGATGCACGCTTTCAAACCTTCGGCTGCGGCTCGGCGATCGCCTCCTCCTCGGCGCTGACCGAGATCATCAAGGGCATGACGCTCGACGAGGCGCTGAAGGTTTCCAACCAGGATATCGCCGATTATCTCGACGGCCTGCCACCCGAGAAGATGCACTGCTCGGTGATGGGGCGCGAGGCGCTGCAGGCCGCCGTGGCCAACTATCGCGGCGAGGAATGGAAGGACGACCACGAGGAAGGCGCGCTGATCTGCAAGTGCTTCGCCGTCGATGCGGTGCTCATCGAAGAGACGATTCGCGCCAATGGGCTCACCACCGTCGAGCAGGTCGCGCACTACACCAAGGCCGGCGGCGGCTGTGCTTCGTGCCACGAGGGCATCGAGGAAATCCTCGCCAAGGTGGCGAAGGAGGTGTGTACCGCGCCGACGGCGGAGAAGAAACCGACGCCTGCTGCCGTCCCGCCAGCGCCGACTGCGGGCGCCGTCCCGCCCGCATTTACCTTAGGCGCCGTCCCGCCCGCTTCGAAGCTGACCAGCTTCCAGCGCATGCGCAGAATCGAGGAGACCATCGAATCCATCCGCCCGATGCTCCAGCGCGACCACGGCGACATCGAGATCGTCGAGATCGACGGCAAGAACATCTACGTCAATCTCAAGGGCGCCTGCGTCGGCTGCATGATGGAAGCGGCGACCTTGAACGGCATCCAGACGAAACTCGTCGAGGCGCTCGGCGAGTTCGTGCGCCTCCTGCCGGCCAGCCAGCTCGGGAGGGCCTGAACATGAACCCGATCTATCTCGACAACAACGCCACGACGGCGTGCGATCCGGCCGTCGTCGAGGCGATGCTGCCGTTCTTCACCGCGCAGTTCGGCAACCCGTCCTCGCTGCACAGCTTCGGCAACAAAGTCGGCTTCGCGCTCAAGGAGGCGCGCGCCCGCGTGCAGGCGCTGTTGGGCGCCGAGCACGAGTCGGAAATCGTCTTCACCTCCTGCGGCACCGAATCCGACAACACCGCGATCCTCTCGGCCTTGAAGGCGATGCCGGAGCGAAACCAGGTCGTCACGACCGCCGTCGAGCACCCGGCCATCCTCGCGCTCTGCGAGCATCTCGAGAAGGAAGGCTATGTCGTTACGCGCCTTGGCGTGGACAAGCGCGGCCGCCTCGACCTCGATGAATACAAGGCAGCACTCGGGCCGCGCACGGCCATCGTCTCGGCGATGTGGGCGAACAACGAGACCGGGACGATTTTTCCGGTCGAGGCGATGGCCGAGATGGCGCACGCCGTCGGCGCGCAATTCCACACCGACGCGGTACAGGCGGTCGGCAAGATCGCCATCGACCTGAAGAAAACCAAGATCGACATGCTCTCGCTCTCGGGCCACAAATTGCACGCGCCGAAGGGCGTCGGCGTGCTCTACTTGAAGCGCGGCACGCGCTTTCGGCCGCTCTTGCGCGGCGGCCACCAGGAGCGCGGCCGGCGCGCCGGCACCGAGAACACCGCTTCCATCGTCGGCCTCGGCGTCGCCTGCGAACTGGCGCAACAGCACATGGCCTACGAGAACACCGCGGTGAAGCGGCTGCGCGACAAACTGGAGGCCGGCATCCTTGCCGCCGTACCGCGCTGCTTTCCGACCGGCGACGTGGCGAACCGCCTGCCCAACACGAGCAACATCGCCTTCGAGTTCGTCGAGGGCGAGGCGATCCTGCTCTTGCTCAACCAGGCCGGCATCGCCGCGTCGAGCGGCTCGGCCTGCACCTCGGGTTCGCTCGAGCCCTCGCACGTGATGCGCGCGATGGGCATTCCCTACACGGCCGCGCACGGCACGACGCGCTTTTCGCTGTCGCGCTTCAACACCGAGGCGGAGATCGACCGCGTCATCGCGACCGTGCCGTCGGTCATCGCCAAGTTGCGCAAGCTCTCGCCGTATTGGGGCGAGAGCGGGCCGAAGGAAGAAAGCTTCGCGCCGGCCTATGCATGATAGCGATCGAAACCGTCAGTGAGGCGTTTCCATGACGAATCAAGCCCCTACCCCTGCCATCGTCCTCAACGACACGACGTTGCGCGATGGCGAGCAGTCGGCCGGCGTGGCTTTCTCGCTCGAAGAAAAGCTTGCCATCGCGCGTGACCTCGACCATCTCGGCGTGCCGGAGCTCGAAGTCGGCATCCCCGCAATGGGCGAGGAAGAACGTGAGAGCATCCGCGCCGTCGCCGCGCTGGGCCTCAAGGCCAGGCTGATGGTCTGGAGCCGTCTTACCCGTACCGACATCGATGCCTGTGCGGATCTGGGTGCCCAACTGATCGACATTTCTGCGCCACTCTCCGATCAGCAGCTACGGTACAAACTAGGCCGCGACCGCCCCTGGCTGCTTGCCGAGATCACGCGCCACGTCGCTTATGCCCGCGATGCCGGATTCGACATCTGCGTTGGTGGCGAAGATGCCTCACGCGCTGACCCCGATTTCTTGAAACGCGTGCTCGAAGTCGCCCAGGCCGCCGGTGCGCGGCGTTTTCGCTTCGCCGACACGCTGGGCATTCTCGATCCCTTCGCGGTCCATGAGCGCATCGCCATGCTTCGGAGGGAGAGCGATCTGGAGATCGAGATGCATGCTCACGACGATCTTGGCATGGCGACTGCAAACACGCTCGCTGCTGCAAAGGCTGGCGCAACGCATCTCAATACCACCGTCAACGGTCTCGGCGAACGCGCCGGCAACGCGCCACTCGAAGAAGTCGTGGTGGGTCTCGAACGCTGTTTGGGCATCGCAACCGGCGTCGATTTGAAGGGTTTTCTCTCTATCTCCCATCGTGTTGCCCATGCCTCTGGACGTCCCGTACCCTGGCAGAAGAGTATCGTCGGTGAGGGCGCCTTCACGCATGAGGCGGGCATCCACGTCGATGGCCTCGTCAAGCATGCTGCCAACTATCAGGGCTTCGATCCTGCTCTCATCGGGCGCCGCCATCGGCTCGTGCTCGGCAAGCACTCGAGCGCGCGCGCCGTGCAGGTGGTGATGGCCGCCCTTGGCGTCGAACTCGGCGAGGCGGCGGCCCGGCGCATGCTCGCTGCCGTGCGCGTTTTCGTCCGCCGGACCAAGCGCCCGCCGAGCGAAGCCGAGCTGCTGTCAATGGCGGAGGCGATATGAGCAAAACCATGGCCATGACTGCCGGAACGACACCTGCCCCACCAGCATCAGCCATCCTCGCAATGCTGCGTGAGGATGTTTGCTGCATTTTTGCGCGCGATCCGGCGGCGCGTTCCACGTGGGAGGTGCTGACGACTTATCCCGGCCTTCACGCGCTGATTATCCATCGCCTCGCCCATGCGCTGTGGCGCGGTGGCTGGCGCTATACCGGACGCCTTCTCGCTTTCGTTGCGCGAATGTTCACGAACATCGACATTCATCCTGCTGCGACGATCGGCCGCCGATTTTTCATAGATCACGGCGCTGGCGTCGTCATCGGCGAAACGGCCGAGATTGGCGATGACGTGACGCTCTATCATGGCGTCACGCTCGGTGGCACGACCTGGAACGGCAAGCACCACCCGACGCTAGGCGACGGTGTGGTAGTCGGCGCCGGGGCGAGAATTCTCGGCGCGATCGTCATCGGCGCTGGTGCACGCATCGGCGCGAATTCCGTCGTCGTCAAGGATGTGCCGCCAGGCTGCACGGCGGTCGGCATCCCGGCGCATCCTGTGGGAGAGGGCACCACCCTGCGCAACGGAAGCGAATTCATTCTCGACCATCACCAGATTCCCGACCCGGTCGGCAAGGCCATCGGTTGCCTCATCGACCGCATCGATACGCTTGAGCGCGAACTGCGTGCCCTGCGCGGCGAAGGAGCGTCGTATGCCGACGGACGCTGCGCCGTTTGCGCTGCCGGCGACCTGTGCTACGAACATCCACGAAAGGAAGCGCCATGAACCCCACCCATGACGATCTCCTCGCCGATCTCGAAACGCTCGAATCCGCCGAGGATTTTCTCGATTATTTCGGCATTGATTACGTTCCCGCCATTGTCCAGGTGAGCCGTCTGCACATCCTCAAGCGTTTTCACGACTATCTCGAAGGCCACCGTCAGCGCGCCGGCGCTCCCAGCTTTGCCGAATACCGATTTCTGCTCGCGCGCGCCTACGAGGACTTCGTCCACTCGGATGCCTACACAGAGAAAGTGATGCGCGTACATCAAAAGGCTGCCGGGATCGCACGTGTGCCGATCGGCGCCATCAAACGTGCCGGCGCCACAAACGCATCATGATCGAGGGTGCACACTGGGGTTTCGGCGATGCCGTACGCGTCGTTTGCAACGTCCGCAATGACGGTACCTATCCGGGCGTTGCCACCGGAGAACTGCTGGTACGGCGCGGCAGCATCGGTCATGTCGTCGACATCGGCACTTTTTTGCAGGATCAGATCATTTACTCGGTACATTTTCTCGAGATCGGCAAGGTGATCGGCTGCCGTCAGGAAGAGCTAATCGGCATCGACGAACCCTGGGTAGAGAGCCGCTTTGAAGTACGCGAGCGCGTACGCGCGGCCAAGGCACTGGTCATGGGCGGCAACGAAGTCGTTCCGTCCGGCGCGATCGGCGAGATCCTCAGGGTGATACGGGATGCCAGCCCGCCCGCTTACCACCTCCATTTCGACTGCCAGCCGGGGCGCATCTTTGCCGTGCCCGAAGACGCACTCGATGCACTCTTTCCGCCCCATGATTGATCCCCTCTCCTCCTGGTTGGTCTTGAAACTGGCGCGCGAGTTCTACGGCAAGGCGCCCGAGGCGCTCGATGCGGCCGAAAGAGAGCATGTCGCCTCAATCGTGCTCAAGCAGGCCGAAATCGAGCGGCGCATCCTCGCCAGCATCGAGGCAGCGAGCGTCATGCTATCCCAGACCGCGATCGATCATGCATTGGCCGAAATCCGCGCGCGTTACGAAAGCGAGGACGAGTATCGAGCCGATCTTGCGCGCGCCGGCTTATCGCCCACCAGCCTGCGCTCGGCTATCGAACGCGATCTCATCGTCGAGGCAGTGCTCGAACGCGTAGCCGCTCGCGCCCCGGCGGTGAGCGATACCGATGTCGAGATCTTTTATCTGGAAAATCGCATCAAGTTCGTAAAGCCCGAGACACGCAAGCTGCGCCATATCCTCGTCACGATCAACGAAACGCTGCGCGGCAGCACGCGCGGACAAGCTGCGGCAAAGATCGCTGCGATACGCACCCGGCTCGTCAAGGAACCGGCGCGCTTTGCCGATCAGGCCTTGAAGCACTCCGAATGCCCGACGGCGCTCAATGGCGGTGCGCTGGGCACGCTGCCGCGCGGCAAACTTTATTCTGAACTGGACGCCGTCGCCTTTGCGCTGCCCGAGGGGGGGCTCTCTGAGGTCGTAGAGTCACCGCTGGGCTTGCACCTCCTTTTTTGCGAACGCATCGATCCGCCGCGTGTCGTGTCACTGGCCGAGGCCAGGGAGAAGGTGCGCGCACATCTGGAGGAAAAACGCCGCCATGCGGCACAAAAAGCCTGGATCATCGCGCTGCCTTCTGGATAGACCCAGTTTTGTGCGTCAAGTTGTGCCAATTCGTAATCAGGTAATTGGTTGATTCTTTATTGCGCTGTTGGCGCGCACAGGGCGTAGCCCGAAGCGGCGCAAACAGCGCGCTCGCTCACGCGGCCAGTCACAGCAACTCCTTTTTTGCTCTGAGAGGAGCACCATGTTCTCGTGGTTCTCGATGCACAGAGTCCGGATCAGCTGCAGGCAGGAATTGGTGTAGGGGAAGATGCGGACGACGCGCGTGCGGCGTTTGATTTCTTCATTCAGGCGCTCCAGCATGTTTGAGCTCTTCGTGCGCTTGTGGTGAGCGCGCGGCGGCCGATAAAAGGTTAGGGCCTGTTCTCAATCATCCGGCGGATGGCGTTGCTGGCCGGAAAGGGATGGATGCAAGGCGGAGGGCTTGCCAAGGGCGCCTCCCCTTGGCAGGCCCGACAACGCCGCAGACGCCATTTCCGGCCGCAACCCTTTGGGCTGGGGCGAATCGGATGCGCTGCGGTGTTGCGGCTCCTTGCGATATCGACATATCGCTGCGTCGCCGCGCCTGGCAATCGCATCCCGATTCGCCTCCAGCGCCGCCGTCGCATGAATGAGAACAGGCCTTAGAGTCTCGGCGATGTTCGCTTCGATCCAATCGCTCAGTTTCTGATATTTGCCCGCCCACTTGGCCCTGAAGAAGGGGGTAGGTCATTCCGGCGCGCGGAAGTTTCACGTTTCCTTCCCGCGATACGCGCAGCGTCTGTGGCTAACTTTCAGCTAATTCTCGATGGCTATCTTCATCACCACGCGAATGTCCGCGTGATTTTGAAGGAGTGACCATCATGAAACGCAAGACCTACCTGACCGCGCTTGCCATCCTTTCCGCCACGGCGATCGGCAGCGCCTATGCCGCAAAGGCAATGGAAAACGATGCCTTGGCGATCGAAGCCGCGAAAATCGGTCTGACCCAGGCCATTACCGTCGCGGAACAACACGTCGGCGGCAAGGCCGCCCGCGCCGAACTCGAAAAGCACAAAGGGCAGTGGCTCTTCGATATCGAGGTCGTGAATGGCCAGAAGGTCATGGACGTGAAGGTCGATTCGGCCAGCGGCAAGGTCATCGCCGCGACCGAGGACAAGGCCGACCACGGCGACGACCACGACGAAGCCGATTGATCGGTCGGATCGAAGTGCCTGGGGCGGCACGCCGCTCCAGGTTTGCCGTTTTCCCGCGCCTAGCCGATTAGGATTGATTTCCCGGGCGGGACTGATCTCATCCAAGCGCCATGGAACATTGGAATCACACCCTGTTTCTATTGCTCAATGCCGCACCGGGCGCTTCCGCCATGGTTGTCAAGGCAGCCCGGCTGCTGGCTGATGAATCGATCTGGATCATTCCGGTGGGCATGGTTTTCGGCTGGCTGCGCGGTTCGATAGCCACCCGTCATGCGCTGGTCGCGGCGACGGTATCGGCTCTGTTGGGGCTCGCGATCAACCAGCTGATCGGATTCGTCTGGTATCAGCCACGGCCCTTCGTCGTGGGCATCGGGCAGACACTGATGACGCATGCGCCAGACAGCTCTTTCCCCAGCGATCATCTGACCTTGATCTGGACCGTGGCCTTCAGCTTGACGTCAGTAGCGCTTGACGTGGCTGAGCGTTGAGTCATGCGGCCAGTCGAAAGAAGACGGAATGCATCGAACCTTCTGACCGCGTTGTCGATGATAATGATGCCTCTGAAATAATCTCATGTGATCTCATGAACGAATCAGGCACCGTAAAGGAAAGCCCGCTCGTGGGTTTGAGCTCGGCCGAGGCGGCGCGGTTGCTGGAACAGCTCGGACCCAATGCAGTGACGGAGGAAAAATCACATCCGCTACTGGCCTTGCTGCGCAAATTCTGGTCGCCGGTGCCATGGATGCTGGAAGCCACCATCATCCTGCAGATCATCATCGGCAAGCTGGATGAGGCCGTCGTGATCGCGGTCCTGCTGGTGGTCAATGCCATTCTGGGTTACCTTCAGGAGGGCTGCGCCAACAAGGCGCTGGCTCTGCTTCGGCAACGTCTCGACATTCAGGCGCGGGTATTGCGCGATGGCCGCTGGCAGCTCGTAGCGGCACGGAATCTGGTGCCGGGCGACGTGGTGCATCTACGCATGGGCGATCTGGTGCCCGCCGATCTGCATCTCGTCGAAGGACAGATACAACTGGATCAGTCCAGCCTTACCGGTGAATCATTGCCGGTGGAAATGGGGCCTGGGGCGGATGTCTGGTCTGGCTCCGTGGTCACACGCGGCGAAGCCAGCGGCCAGGTGACGGCGACCGGGGCGCGTACGCGATTCGGCAAGACCGCTGAACTGGTGCGTAGCGCCAAGACCGTGAGCCATCTCGAGACAGTGATCTTTGGTATCGTCAAGTATCTGTTGCTGCTGGACATAGCGCTCGTCGTCGCGTTGCTGGTCTATGCCGTGGCGACCGGAATGGCGCTCACCGAGGTGATTCCCTTTGCCCTGATCTTGCTCGTCGCCTCCGTTCCCGTGGCCTTGCCTGCCACCTTCACCCTCGCCACGGCATTGGGTTCCCTGGAACTCGCCAAACGCGGAGTGCTGGTGACGCGTCTGTCGGCGATCGAGGAAGCCGCCGCCATGGATGTGCTGGCCAGCGACAAGACCGGTACGATCACCGAGAACCGCCTTACCCTGGCCGCACTCGAGCCAGCGAACGGCATGACCGAAAACGAGCTGTTGCGTATCGCCGCGATCGCCTGTGACGAAGCGACGCAGGATCCGATCGACCTGGCCATTCTTGACGCTTGTCGAGAACGCTCGTTGCCGTACTCCACGCCGCGGCGCATCCGTTTCACCCCGTTTGATCCGCAAACGCGGCGTTCCGAGACGCTGTTCGAGGAAAACTCGCTCACCCGCAGGGCCGTCAAGGGTGCGGCGCACGAAGTCGCCGTCTTGGCCGGCGCGCCGGACATCGCAGCCGAAGTCGAGGCGCTTGCCGCACGCGGTTATCGGGTGCTGGGCGTGGCCATCGGTGATGAAAGCACGCTGCGATTCGCTGGTCTGGTGGCCTTGCAGGATCCGCCTCGCAAGGATTCCGCAGCCCTGGTGGAGAATCTGCGCCAACTCGGCGTGCGCGTGGTGATGGTGACGGGCGACGGCCAAGCCACAGCACGTACAGTGGCGCAGGAGGTGGGTATTGGCGAACGCGCCTGCCCGGCGAGCATGCTCGCAGAGAACGCCGCATCATCCATCCAGGAATGCGACGTATTCGCCCAAGTATTTCCCGAAGACAAATTCCACCTCGTGCAGGCACTCCAGCATGCCGGTCACGTAACCGGCATGACGGGTGACGGCGTCAACGACGCCCCGGCGCTCAAGCAGGCCGAGGTCGGCATCGCCGTAGCCAATGCCACCGACGTCGCCAAGGCCGCCGCCAGTTTGGTGCTCACCAATCCCGGGCTGACCGACGTGGTCGCCGCCGTGGAGACCAGCCGGCGCATTTACCAGCGCATGCTCACTTATACCCTCAACAAGATCATCAAGACGCTGGAGATCGCCATCTTCATGAGCGTGGGCGTGATGTTGACCGGCGTGTTCGTGATCACGCCGCTGCTCATCGTGCTGCTGCTGTTTACCAATGACTTCATCACCATGTCCATCGCCACCGACCGCGTCGAGTTTTCCCGCAAGCCGGAGCGCTGGCGCATTCCCAATCTGATGGCGACCGCAGCGCCACTGGCCGCCCTCATTCTGCTGCTGTCCTTCTCCGTGTTCTTCATCGGGCGTGACGGGTTGCATCTTCCGCTGGCGCAATTGCAGACCCTGATTTTCGTCATGCTGGTATTCACCGGTCTTGGCAATGTGTATCTGGTGCGCGAACGACGCCATTTCTGGCAGTCACGGCCCAGCCGCTGGCTGCTGATCGCCACCGTGATCGATATCGCCGCCGTCTGCTTCATGGCGAGTCAAGGCATCCTGATGACCGCCATCAGCCCGGTATTGATTGGCGGATTGCTGGCCGTGGCGATGGTTTATCTGGTGTTGATGGATTTTCTGAAGATCGGCATTTTCCGCCGTTTTGGATTGGCATGAAGGAGCACCGTGCGCGTTCTTCTGGTTGAAGACGATCCGATGATCGGCGAAGCGGTATCGGTGGCTCTCAAGGATGCTGCCTATGCCGTCGACTGGGTGACGGATGGCGCGATAGCCAGCAACGTGTTGCGTCACAGAGAGCATCAAGCGGTATTGCTCGACTTGGGACTCCCCAAGCGCGATGGTCTGGAAGTGCTACGGCATCTGCGACAGAGTGGCAATGCGGTTCCGGTCATCGTCATTACCGCCCGTGACGGCATCGATGAACGCATCAAGGGGCTCGATATCGGAGCCGATGACTATTTGGTGAAACCGTTCGACGTCAATGAACTGCTGGCGCGACTGCGAGCGGTCGTCCGTCGCCAAGGCGGACAGGCGGCGCCGGTGCTGAGCAATGGCAAGGTCAGCCTGGATCCGGCGACGAAGGAGGCGCGCTGCGGGAATATCGTCGAAGTGCTCAGCGCAAGGGAATTCGCGCTGCTGCATGCCTTGCTGCTACGACCGGGCGCCATCCTGAGCCGCGCCGAGCTGGAAGAGCGCATCTATGGCTGGAATGAGGAGGTTGAAAGCAATGCCTTGGATTTTTTGATTCACGGGGTGCGCAAGAAGCTCGGCGCCGATGTGATCAAGAATGTGCGCGGCGCTGGCTGGCGGGTGGACGCGGCATGAACCGGTCGCTGCAACGTCAACTGTCGTTGATGCTGGGCGCGGCCATTTTACTGTCTGGCTTGCTCGCTGCACTGGCATCCTTTCTGTTGGCATATGACGAAACCAAGGAGTTTCAGGACGACATGCTACGGCAGATTGCGATCCTGACCTTGAAAGGCTCTGAGCAGCTCGTGCAGCCAGATGCGAATGATGTTGCCATCAACGATCCGGAATCCCGCATTCTGGTCGTCAGAATTCCCGGAAATCTTCGCCCCGAGTGGCTGCCGGAACACTTGCCGACCGGATTTCATACCTTGAACGCCAAGGGCGAGGATCTAAGGGTCTTCGTGCACGAGGAGAAATTGGGCGCAAGGATCATCGTTGCCCAGCCGACCGATGCGCGCAATGAGATCGCCGTCAATAGTGCCCTGCGAACGCTGATCCCCATGCTTCTCTTGTTCCCGTTGATGATCTGGCTGATCGTGCATATTGTTCATCGGGAATTTAATCCGGTCCTAAAGCTTGCTCACGAGCTGGATGCACAGGAGGCCGATCTAACAAATTCCATCGACGATGCCGGGCTCCCGAACGAAATCAAGCCTTTTGTCCAGGCCATCAATCGTCTCTTGGGGCGCGTCAATCAGTTGCTGAACCAGCAACGGCGCTTCATCGCCGATGCCGCCCATGAGCTGCGCAGTCCCCTCACGGCCTTGTCGTTACAAGCTCAAAACCTGGGCTGCGCGGATTCTCTGGCTGCCGTGCGCGAGCGTATGCTGCCCTTGCAAGCCGGCATCGAGCGTGCACGGCAACTCACCGAACAATTGCTGAATTTGGCACGTACCCAGACTGGAAGTGGCGGGAAAAGTATTGTCGATATCTCCTCCCTGGCCCGTGATCTGATTGCAGATTTCCTGCCGGCTGCGGAAGCCAAGGGCATCGATTTGGGGCTGGACGAAAGAGCCAAATTTTCGTTGGGTGCCACACCGGAATTATTGCGAGCCATTGTCGGTAATGCGTTGGAAAATGCCATCAAGTATTCACAACCTGGCGGAGTGGTGACGCTTCGAATGGATACCAGTGGTGATGTAGGGATCATCGAAATCGTCGATGACGGACCGGGAATACCCCCAGACGAATATGAACGCGTATTCGATGCGTTCTACCGGATTGCAGGAACGCACGAACCCGGAAGTGGCCTTGGCTTGGCCATTGCCCGCGAAGCGGCGGCGCGCTTGGGTGGGACTGTCAGCTTGAGGGATCGAGAAGATCGATCAGGATTGATCTTCAGCTACCGACAGAGCCTGACCCGATGATCAGTAAATGGCGCGCCTGAGACGATTCGAACGTCCGACCCCAGCCTTCGGAGGGCTGTACTCTATCCAACTGAGCTACAGGCGCGCGGCAAACGGGATTATAACCCTCTTGCCCATGCCGGTCGCAGTGGCGCGTGTGCAGGGTCGGCGAGGGCGGCGTAAAGGGATGCGAGCAGCCGGTCCTTGTCGGCGTTCAGCGTGCCTTTGAGCACCAGCCAGTTGGAGGCGTGATCCGAGCGGAAGACGGTGCGCTGGAGCTCCAGCCGCTCGATGAAATGTGCCATTTCGGTTAGTAGGCCGGGGATGTCGAGGGGTTCCCAGCCGGGAAAGCCCGCGCGCAGCCGCGCTTCGCCTTGCGGGAAACTGACGACGAGCGTGGCGAGATATTCAGGCTGGGCGGCGTTGATGAGATGGGCCGAGGCCTCGGCGTGCCGCTGTGACAAGGCTTGGCCGCCCAGTCCGTTCAAGATCATCACCGAGCGCGTGATGCCTGCCTGGCCGAGCTTGTCGAGGGCATCGTAGGTGCTGGCATAGGTCTCGCCTTTGCTGACACGCGCCAGCACTTCGTCGTCGCCCGATTCGGCGCCGACGTAGGCGAGCTTGAGGCCGGCCTCGGCGAGTTCCTTGAGTTCGGCGACCGATTTCCTGCGCAGATTGCGCGGCAGGCAGTAGCTGGAGACACGGTGCACGGCGGGAAGATGGGTGCGGATGGCGCTGAGAATGGCCAAGAGCCGCCGGGTCGGCAGCACCAGCGCATCACCATCGGCGAGGAAGACGCGGCGGACATGGCTGCCGAGGCGTTCGCCGCAACGCCGGATGCTTTCCAGCACTTCGGCCTCATCACGGGCGCGGAACTTCTTCTGCGGAGCCGTATACATTTCGCAGAAGGTGCAGCGGTTCCACGAGCAGCCGTCGGTGACCGGCAGGATCAACGAGTCAGCCTCGGAAGGCGGCCGGTAGACGGAGTCGACGTAGCGGATCGGAAACATCGGAATAGGCGGCGCTTGAAGAGCCGCCATTATGGATCAGCCGGCGTCGAGGGCTGTTAGCATCGCCGGATCATGCCCGCCTGGTTGTCCACCTTGCTCACCCGCCGCATGCTGATCTGCGTGTTCACGGGCTTTGCCTCGGGCATGCCGCTTTACCTCTTGCTCAACCTGCTGCCGGCCTGGCTGCGCTCGGAGGGGGTGAGTCTGGCGACGATCGGCTTGTTCGCGCTGATCCAGTTTCCCTACACCTGGAAATTCCTCTGGTCGCCGCTGCTCGACCGCTTCGCGCTGCCGCTCGGACGGCGGCGCGGCTGGATCTTCTTTACCCAGGCGCTGCTGCTGGCGATCATCGCCGGACTGGGCCGCCTCTCGCCAGCCAATGAGCTCGGCGCGATCGTTTGGCTGACCGCGCTGTTGGCGTTCGTTTCGGCCACTGCCGATATCGCGCTCGATGCCTATCGGCGCGAGCTGCTCGACGAGCGCGAGCTGGGGCTCGGCAATGCGGTGCATGTCAATGCCTACCGCATCGCCGGGCTGGTGCCGGGTTCGCTGTCGCTGATCCTCGCCGATCATTTCCCCTGGCAGACCGTGTTTCTCGTCACCGCGCTGTTCATGCTGCCGGGCATGGTCATGGCCCTGCTGGTCGAGGAACCGGCCGTCGCCGGCGGTGCGCCGCGCACGTTGCGCGAGGCGGTGATCGAGCCGTTCCGTGAATTCCTCACCCGCGCCGGACTGAAGGAGGCACTGCTGATCCTGGCCTTCATCTTCTTTTACAAACTCGGCGATTCGATGGCCACGGCGCTTGCGACACCGTTCTATCTCGATCTCGGCTACGCGAAATCCGATATCGGGCTGGTCGCCAAGCATGCCGGGCTGTGGCCGGCGGTGTTCGGCGGTCTGCTCGGCGGGTTGTGGATGGTGAGCTTGGGCATCAACCGGGCGCTCTGGCTGTTCGGCATCGTGCAGGTGGTGTCGATCTTCGGCTTCGCCTGGCTTGCCGCCATAGGCCCGCAGGCGACCATCGACGCCACCGCGCTGGCGCGTCTTGCGGCGGTGATCGGCTTCGAGGCGCTCGGTGTGGGACTGGGCACCGCGGCCTTCGTCGCCTTCATCGCCCGCGCTACCCATCCGGCCTACACGGCGACCCAGTTCGCGCTGTTCACTAGCCTGGCCGCCGTGCCGCGCACCTTCATCAACGCCACCACCGGCTGGCTGGTCGAGACGCTGGGCTGGACGCCCTTCTTTCTCCTGTGCGCCTTGCTCGCCCTGCCGGGCATGGCGCTGCTCGTCAAGGTCGCACCGTGGCGTACGGACCACAGCCCGGCGGCAAAGACAAATAAATAAGCGGTGCTTTCAACCTTTTCCGCTTTGGGTCCGTTAATCTCGACATGTCGCTTCGATGGGACGGGGGGACGTAACGATGGTGGTCGTGATGGACATGGAGACAGGAAAAATAGAAATGGCGGGCGCCGTGGAGCCCGCAGTCGAAGAGTTCGGCGCATATGTCGATGAGGTGCTCAATGCCGGCTGGCTGCCCCAGCCCGAAGCACGGCTCGAAACGCATGCTGCAGAGGCGACGGCGCCTGCGGCCGTGATCGAGCCGGACGAATTTCTGCGCAACCTCTATCGCAACCAGGAGTAAGCCACGCCGTGCCGTGCCGCCAGCGCCACGCCTACGCCGCATCGCCGACCTCGGTCGCCAGCGGTAGATGGGACGCAGGCAGTGGCGGTCGGCATGTAAGGCGTTCCTTGGTTTTCACAGCGCATGGCGCCGGTCACCCTGCGCGAAGCCGAGCAGCGGCGTTTCGATCCCCTTGCCGAGCGCGATGACCTTGACGAGCTCGCCCATCTCGTACGGCGAGAGCAACAACTGCAGCGCGCCGCTGGCAGAGAAGGCCCGGGTGCTGTCGCCTGACTGCCGTTTAGCGAGCAGTTCGCCGATCCCGCAGTTGATCAGGAACGTCGCCTGGTTCGTGTAGCCGAGCACATCGAGCCCGGCATCGTAGCCGGCCTCGGCCAGCGCGGTGAAATCGACATGCGCCGTGATGTCCGACAGTCCCGGCCACCAGAACGGATCATCGTGCAAACGCTGCTGATAATGGCAGCGCAGCGTGCCACGATTGCGTAATGGGTGATACAGCTCATGACCTGGCAGGCCGTAATCGATCAGCAGTAACGCACCGTGTTCCAGCCGGCGGGCCCATTCCGCCACCCAGGCGCGCGCGGCGAGGCCGATTTCGCCCTCGAAGGGCACCTCAGCCGGCAGCGCCGCCATCGCTTCTGCCAACGCGCCCTGCGCCGGGCGCTCTTCTGCCCAGCCGAAGCCGTCGCCGTGCAAGGTCACGCCCCGCTCCATCAGCCCGGCCTCGCGCCAGGCCACGGCATGCACCGGTAGCGCGTCGAGCAGCTCGTTGACGATCACGCAGCCGGTGAGTTTCTCCGGCAGCGTGTCGAGCCAGAACACCCGATCCACGAGATGCGGCGCAGCGGCGGAGATCGTTTCGCGCTGGCGGGCGCGCAGTTCGCCCGAGAGCTCGAGGATTTCATAGCGCGCCGGCAGGGCGTCGAGGCCTTCGAGCGTCAGCAACAGATCGGCGGCGAGCCTGCCGCTGCCGGCGCCGACTTCGAGCAAAATCGGCGCTGGTGAAACGGCACGGAGGATCTGCGCGACTTGCCGCGCCAGTGCCTGGCCGAACAGCGGCGTCAGCTCCGGCGCGGTGACGAAATCGCCGGCCGCGCCGAACTTGTGTGCCCCGCCCGCGTAATAGCCCAGCCCCGGCAGATACAGTGCCATCTCCATGTAATCGGCAAAGGACAGCCAGCCGCCGGCGGCGCGAATGCGTGCCGCGATGTGGCGGAAGAGTTCGCGGCTCGCCGCCTGGGCGTCAGGGGAGGGAGAGGGCAGGCTCGAGTCCATGAGGAATTCTAGTGCAGCCGCATTGCCTGCCTATAATGAGAATTCGCAACCCACAGGAGGCCATCATGAAAACAGCCATCGCATCTTTCAGCCTGATCGCGTTATTGGCCGCCAGCCTGGCCGGCTGTGCCAACATGAGCGAGACCCAGAAAACCACGGCCACAGGCGCAGCAATCGGTGCCGTCGCCGGCGGCTTGATCGGTGGCGGCAAGAACACCGTCAAAGGCGCGGCCATCGGCGCCGCCGTGGGGGCGGCGGGCGGCTATCTTTGGTCGAAACACATGGAAGACCAGAAGAAGGCGATGGAGCAGGCCACGCAGGGAACCGGCGTTACTGTCAGCCAGACTGCCGACAACCAGCTCAAACTGGAAATTCCCAGCGACATTTCCTTCGATTCCGGCCGCTACGAAATCAAGCCCGAGCTGCGGCCGGTTCTCGATCGCTTTGCCACGACGTTGAACCAGAACCCGGCGACGACGGTCACCATCATCGGTCACACCGACAATACCGGCACGGACGCGATCAACAATCCGCTCTCCATCAACCGCGCCGCCGCCGTGCGAGATTACCTGGTGTCACGCGGCGTCGCCGCCCACCGCATCGCGATCGATGGCCGGGGCTCGCGCGAGCCGATCGCCGACAACAACACCCCGCAAGGCCGGGCGAAGAATCGCCGCGTCGAGATTTTCGTGGCGGAGCCGGCGCACCGGCAATGAACCGCGCCTAGGCAGCCGTAATTTTGGGTGGCGCTGATCAGTCCAGCACGAGCAGCGCGAACAGCGCCACCAACAGCGGTTCAGCGATCAGCGCCGCGAGGCAATGGCGGCTCAAGGTGGCATCGTCGAGCATTCGCCAAGCGCCCGACCAGACGTAGCGCACCAGCGCGATGCGCGGGCCAATACCGCGGGAGAGGAGGAAATCCGGTCGGCCGAGCCTGTTCCATACCTCGGTATGAGCGCTTTCGAGGCGGCGCATCAAGCGGGCGCCATTGACCAGCGCGAATGCCAGCACGACGACGAAGCCAAGCCCCAACAGCGAGCGGCTAACCATCGGCCGAATCGTCCGGAGGAAGCCGGCATTTCCCGTCGGGCAGGCACTCGTCCGGATTGGCGACGAACAGCCAGGAGAGCGCCATCAGGCCGGGCACCGCGAGGAACCAGGCCGAGCTGCCCGAGAAATGCTCGCCCACGAAACCGATGACGCAGCCTACGATGATGCAGCCGGCGAGCAGCAAGATGCGGCCCACGGGCTTGGAGACACGGTGTGACAGGCGCGTATCGTTTGATGGGGAAGAGTCGAGCCTATCGCGCATCGCGTGATTCTGCCAGTGCAGTGTAGATGCCCAGACCGATCAACACACCGCCGCCCAAACGGGCGCCCAGATAGCTTACGAGGCCGGCGTGCAAGGCTGGTTTGGCCGCGCTGGCAGCCAAGGCATAGATGCTGTCGGTAATCGCGGCGATGACGACGAATACAGACCCGAGCGTCATACTCTGGGGCATGGCCGGCGCAGCATGGCCACGATCTGCTCGTCGGTAAACCTGCTCTTTCTCATCGGCTCTTCCTTTCGGTTGAAGAGCCATCTTTCCAGAAATCATCGGCACAAAAAAGTCGGGCAGGTCAACTGGAGCGCGGTGTTAGGCAGGGACGAACATATACTCAACCACAGTTTGTGCTGGAGGCGGCGCAAGGCCGTCCTCGCGCAGACCATCAAGATGAAATTGAATCGCGGAAAGCAGTTCGGCTTCCGTTTCCTCGACAGTGGAACCGGTTGCGACGCAGCCCGGCAAATCGGGAGAGTACCCGGAGAAATTGTTTCCGGCTTTTTCGATAACGATGGCATAGCGCATGGTTTTAACCCTTCAGTGATGCTTGTTTGAGGATGCTGTTCAGTGTTCCTGGCGCGAGGTCATCACTTGGTTTGCCCGCGACGGTGACGCGCCCTGGTTTTACAGGATGCTTGAACTGGCGGTGGCTGCCTCGGGTTGCCACCAATAACCAGCCGTCTTTACGCAGAAGCTCAAGTATCTCACTGACTTTCATGTGATTAGTATCCCATGAGCTTCATTGCGATGCCTAAGGTTCAAGCTCAGGGGCGCGAGCCTGCGCAGCAGGCGAAGCGTCCCCCTGGAGCGCAGAGTTAGCCGAAACGGCAGACACCAGCGGGAAGCGCTCGGGATGCCGGATAGACTCGACAGACAGATCGACGTCGAGCTGGGGCCAATAAAGGTGGTCGGCCGTAGGCCATTCAACATCACAAAGCTGGTCCACGGTTGCCTGCCGGAACCAGGGAAACTCGGAAAACGGAATCAACAGTTCTTCGTCACCAAGCAGTAGCCAGAAGCCGTGCTTGGAAATATGGGTGACCTCAGCGGCCAAAGTGTTTGTGCCAGGCATTTTTGATCTCCTGCAAGTGGCGAAGGATGATTTCCTCGGCAGTGGAAAGCTCTTTCGCTGACAGACCCGTATGGCCCGCAAGGGAAACCGAAGGCTCGAGCCAGAACTTGGCTTCACCATCGGGATGAGCCACGTGGATATGCATTCTCGGCTCTTCACGGGAAAAGAAGAAGAGTCGGAAAGGACCTTCACGGACGACTGTTGGCGCCATAGGGTTATCGTCGGCTAACGTTCAAGCTCAGGGGCGCGAGCCTGCGCAGCAGGCGAAGCGTCCCCCTGGAGCGCAATGTTAGGCGATGACGCCCGCAAGAGCGCCAGCGCCAGAACCCCCCGACCGGCGCGGAAAGCGGCT